>JAABUU010000015.1_pt1 | contig 415085 bp, 442 predicted proteins | sample 5559301 | NCBI WGS metagenome assembly JAABUU01 (sample SAMN10711884, study PRJNA513360) | rock metagenome | isolation source: Antarctica rocks | place: Antarctica: Victoria Land, Richard Nunatak white
CAACAAAATTACCCCCCCCCCCCCCCCCCCCCTGTTTGACTGACGTATTGAACCTAAGACGGCCGAGATTACTCAATTACAAGTGGGCGAAAATACTCACGAGGTTAACATTATTGTCTCAACCGTCGCGGAAGCTGAAAATTTGAGTGATTACCTGTCTCAATGCAAGGGAAGAGGAGATACTGTGAATGTAAGGGTCTAGCATGCCGTCCTTGAAAGGTAGCCCCAAGTGTAAGTGATGGGTGGCTCATGAAAATGCTAGATACTCTACGGCATCCCTCTACCTCCATCACAGGTTGAGCGATTAGGTCAACTGGGAAAACGTTTGGGGAAAGGTAGTATCAGCGCTCTCATTGACAATATCTCCCAACTACAGTCACTTCGAGACCTCAAGGATATTTCAGGCTTTGACTGCGAACTTTATATCAAGATCGACACAGGATATGGCCGGGCTGGGCTAACCACAGATTCTCCCAATTTCAAGAAATTGGTGAAAAGTATCTTAAATGAAACCGAACCCTCCGGCTGTGGTAAATTGAGTGGATTTTACAGCCACGCTGGTCACAGCTATGGTGGTAATTCAGCAGCTGCCGCTATGTCGCTTTTAGTGCAGGAACTTGAAGGACTCAGAATTGCCGCTGACATAGCAACAAGCATGGGTCAAGTGAAGACAAGGGACACACGGTACATACTTTCCGTCGGTGCAACGCCTACTGCGACCTCAATCCAGAATTTACTCACCAAACGCGGGAAAGGGGATGGAAACATCATAGATGAACAACTGACGAAGCTTCAACATTGTATTGAAGATACAAAGCGCACGCATACGATCGAGATTCACGCAGGAGTCTATCCTATTCTAGATATGCAGCAGGTGTCAACATACGCTAGCCCTCCAATAAAGGTAAACAGTCACATGGAGACGCCAACGAAGCTGTCCACCGCTGACATAGCATTAACCATGCTCGCTGAGGTCGCAAGCGTTTATGAGGATCGAGAGAGCCCAGAAGCACTGATTGCGGCAGGTTCTCTGGCTTTAGGTCGCGAGCCTTGCAAGTCCTACAACGGCTGGGGTGTTGTCAGCGACTGGGGCATGGCTTTTCCGACCAGTACTGGGCGATCCGGTTGGCAGGTGGGACGTATAAGCCAGGAGCATGGTAATTTGACGAAAGACTCGAGTGCCGACCATGATCCAGATGTTGTATCAGTGACGCGTATTGCACGCACCGAAGACTTGCGTCCTGGACAGAAGATCAGAATATTCCCAAACCATGCATGTATAGCCGGTGCAGGCTTCGGATGGTATCTTGTAGTGGATTCGAGCCTGCCAGAGGATCGTCAGGACGAAGTTGTAGACGTGTGGGTGAGATGGCGTGGCTGGTAGGACATTGGGCGAGATTCTCGTGAAGTGGTACTGTGCCGTGTGTGCGTAGAAGAGCATCGTTTTGCCTCCAAGACCTGGACGAAAGAACCATTGCTACAAGAGGCCTGAAACCATTGGAAAAACCGTGGTTGTCAATCTGCACAGTGAGTTCCAACGCTACTCGAAATGACTATCAGAGAAGGATATTTGGATGATGGGATACCTACTCGACTTTAATCAGGTAAGGTAGTGTCGTGGATTACAATATCCTATACTCTGCCCATACGCCATACTCGTAGCACGTCGAGGTATCAATCCAGCGGACTCAATCATATGGAGAAGCCGATTAGTAGAGATATTGGATTGGTAACGTGAACTGATGGAAGGGAATGTCCATGTCGAAGACTACCTTAAGGCGGTAGTGATGGATTAAGAACATGATGTGCTCCTATTGGCGCATTTGGCGAGAGATAAGAAGGTTGGGCCGAGCCATTTCCGACGACGACTCGCCGACTCCCTTATCATCCACCACACCCTACCAGATGGATAGAGAGTACCGGCAGGATGAAGGCTCCTCCACATCATAAAAGAGCCGGATGGGTGGAGGACCTCCATCGTCGTCAAATGATCTACCGTACTACAGGTTCATCGCGAACACGGGGGCGGTACCTTACACCGGTAATGCGGGTCGCTTCCAGGATGAACAATGCGCAAGAAAAGAATGTAGACGCGGGCGCCACATAAAAAGGGTCGTGCATTCAACAGCTCCCAGTGTGTGAGAGTATGAAAACTTCCATTGTATTCCGTATTTGCCATCAATTGTTGTCCGCGGGACACCGGAGATCGAACAGTCGAAGGTGAGATTGGAAATTGGGGCAGGGCTGACGTGAAACTGTCGACTGGGTTGCTGATAACAGATACAGGCTTGATATCCGTTTTGGGACGACGCTTCAGATAAGGCCCCGACATGCAACGAATCTTGGCGCGAATCTCAACCCAATGGGTTGGAAACGAGGAATTGTGCTGATAAGGCCCGAAGCACCGTACTGTCATTGGCCGTATACGGAAGTATCCGCCATGGTCTTGCTTGGACTGCGGCCTCGAGGCTTTTGCATGTCGTGTGGATGCCACACGACACACCCAACACAACACAACCCACACTCCAAAGGACGAGACCTTCAGGTTGCACATATGCAGGTCAGGAGCTTCTCCGCGCATACCGTCATCATTATACATGTTTGCCATCTGTTGCAGGTCGAGGCCCTTGGTCGAAGCTGAAAGGCTCACATCTCCAATATACTTCTCCGTTTCGGGCATCAGGGTAGCGAGATCGGTCTTGGCGGTCTGTGGGGACCCTTGTCGGATCCAGCGACTACATACCTTATTTGTCCGCTCTCGATAGAAAGCCTATCTTGGCGTGTAAAGACCAAAGATCGACCCAAGGAATCGTCCGCGGATAAACTTGCTTTGCATCTTGAAGTCTGTGGTGGCATCTGAAGGATCGTTCGGAGAAGCAAGCAATTCACGGCTTCGTGGCCCTGCTGTTCAACATATATTATCTGTATAAGTGGTATAAGGACATCCTCTTGTCCAACAAATTTCTCCTTCTCAGTCGCCGGAATCTACGCTCCTTCCGTTGTTGGAGAATACTCGATACGGTCATCAAAGATCGTTATCCAAGCTCATAGCTGAACCACTATGTATGATATAACAACGTTATGGAAGGCCCCTGAGGTCAATCCTGTCAACCGCAAAGCGAGGTCAATCCCTGGCTTCAACCCATTCAACGTCTATGGACGTGTATTCACATTTTCTTGGTTTGGATTCTTCGTTGCGTTTTGGTCTTGGTATGCGTTTCCACCATTGGTAAGTCTCTTATTACTGCCTCTACGCGAGACCCGAGTCCCTGTCTGACCCAGTCGACAGTTGAGCATTACAATCGCCAAGGATTTGAAACTCCGCCAGAACGACATTGCCAACTCCAACATCATCTCCCTCGTCGCTACACTTCTTGTTCGACTTGTAGCTGGGCCAGCATGCGATCGCTTTGGACCTCGATATACCTTTGCTGGATGTCTCCTTGTGGGCGCGATTCCGACAGCTCTCGCTGGTACAGTCCACAATGCCAAGGAATTAATGGCTCTCCGTTTCTTCGTGGGTATTCTTGGCGGTAGCTTCGTGCCATGCCAAGTCTGGTCGACAGGATTCTTTGATAAAAACATCGTGGGGACAGCCAATTCTTTTACCGGGGGCTTTGGCAATGCCGGAGGTGGTATTACCTACTTCCTGATGCCTGCCATATTCGATTCCCTCGTACAGAATCAACATCTAAAACCCCATGTCGCATGGCGCGTTGCATTCATCGTGCCCTTCATCATCATCACGTTCATGGCTATCGGTATGCTCATCTGCTGCCCCGACACTCCGACCGGCAAGTGGAGCGAGCGCCATCTGGCTGCTCAGCAGAATCTTCAGTCCCATGGCATTACCGGAGACGTCGTTGACATCCCAGGCGAGTTCACCGATAAGAAAAGTCATTCGCCAGGTTCTGAAAGCCCGTCGCATGAAAGCATCCAAGGCAAGATGGTGTTTGATGCTGCTGGTAAGACCCCCGGCAAATTTGACCACGAAGCACAAATCGGCGAGCAGGCAATGCTCGAGACTGCTCGCGGCGAAATCGTCGTGAAACCATCCTTTAAAGAAGCATTGCCAGCCGTTCTCTCCTTGCAGACCCTAGTCACGGCTGGCTGCTACTTCTGCTCATTCGGCGCGGAACTAGCCATCAACTCCATCCTCGGCGCCTACTACATCAAGAATTTCCCCAAGCTCGGCCAGACCGGCACTGGCAACTGGGCCGCCATGTTCGGGCTGCTCAACATCGCGTTCAGACCTATGGGCGGCATCATCTCCGACTTCATCTATAGAAAAAGTAACGTGTGGGGCAAGAAATACCTCATCCACTTCTTCGCCATCATCACCGGCGCATTCCTCATCGCCATTGGCCTTACCGACTCCCACAAGAAGAGCACCATGTTTGGCCTGATTGCCGGCATGGCGTTCTTCCTCGAAGCCGGCAACGGCGCCAACTACTCCCTCGTCCCCCACGTGCACCCACACGCCAACGGTAAGCCCACTCCCTCTTTTTTTTCTTTCTCATTCCTCACCCTTGGACAAGAACACCCAACTAACACCCCACCGAGGCATCATCTCCGGCTGCACCGGTGCCGCGGGAAACCTCGGCGGTATTGTCTTCGCCATCATCTTCCGCTACAACGGCAAGAACTACGGCAAGGTGTTTTGGATCATTGGCGTCATTACCATCGCGATCAACCTGGGGCTCAGCTGGATCCGGCCCATCCCGAAGGGGCAGATTGGGGGCCATTAGGATGGGAGTGCTTGGGCAGGTGTTGGCGTAGGGTCATGTGTTTAAAGGTGTGCGGTGGTACAAAAATTTCAGCTGCAATTCTCGTCAATACACTACCATTCTATGCTCAATAGTCGTGATGTGATGTGATGGTGCCGGTGCCGGACTATTGTCGCTCCCCCACCACAGCAATCTTTCTACAGTACAGTTCCCCCCCACCCCCCCTTCGGGCGGAGAACACCACACCCAGGGATAAGAAGAAAGCCAAGCAAAAAGGGTTTCGATGGCGTAGAATTCGCGTGCTTTGCGAAAATGAAAGCTTTGCATGTCTTCTTAAAACCTCCCTCCAGGGTGCCTATATATATTTTAAACTTTTGCATCCTAGGAACTCTCTCTCTCTCTCTCTCTCATATCCGTGGGGGGGAAGAAAAAGAGAATGGGAGAATGGGGAGTGGGTGGGTGGGTGAGTGAGTCTTATACCTTTTTTTTAGAATTGGGGATTTTGGTTGCAAATCCACCCATCCTCTTAGGACTGACCCATTCTTGGGACGTAGCAGTCACAGTCTGACCATCCGCTAGGATGAAAAATTAGTTGCCGAAATTGACATACTTGGGTTGTGGAAGTCGAGGGTTGGCATCAACAGGAGCTAGCCCATACCATCCGTCATTCCTAGAGTTTTGAATTGACCAGCTGCGGGAAAAGAAATGGTCTGATAAGAGAGCCAAAACATCAGGGCTAGGAGATGCTGCAAGGCGAATTGAAAAGTCAAGTTACAGCAGTGGTAGGGTATGCAACTGCCGTTTTGTCTTGTGCATGATGCTTAGGAAGCGTTTGAATGCTCTGGATTGGTGACGAGGAACCTGATTAAGAAAGCATCGGAAGAGGAAGAAGGAGATGATACCGATGAGATTTACATATACAACATAGCTTTGGAAGGTTGGAGAAATCTTGCTGTGACGAGCGTAGGATGACCCAGCTCAGTTGACGCCTCTTTGGGCGATCCGTAACACAATAGCAGCACAGCAAAATCGGCCCCCATAGACAGCAGATTCCTTGTGAGTACCTACTTGGTTGTAGCCTGTGCCGTGCGATTTACATGTCAGACTTAGCTTGGTTTGACGCAAGCTTCCGTCGACAATTTATTTCAATTATCAGTGAGCCAAGGATCCGACATCTTTGCACGTAGCAGAAGCTACAGTAGCCGTGACACACAAGGTCCGTGCTCTCGAAACAGCCGGTGGTGTATAGCTTACGACCGGTAGGAAGTTGTGGCAGGCGCGTCACGACGTTAATGGAATGCTGGAAACGCATGGCTATACGACTTTAGTGAGTATGGCCCTCCAACCATAGACATTGGAATCCATCGTGGCTGCTTTTGTTAGTTTCAGAGGAGCAAAATTCAGAGAGGATGTGACAAACGCAGCGTGCTAAAGGAATATTCGGAAAACTTGGCTATGTAAATCTTGCGAGTACTAACTTTCGACTATGGTGACTTCGAACCCCTTCGTAACTAGACGGCGCAGTAAATACCGTGGGTGTTTCAATTTCCGTGCGCCTCAACTAATTGTTAGCAGCTATCTTAAGAAAAGGAACACGAGAATGGCAGAGCCTCCGATCTCTATGCCTACAACAGGCAGCTTTCTCCAATCTACTAAGAGAGCTAAATCGCTTTCCCTAGAAATCCAGACAGTTGTCCATTTCGCTTGTCGGAAATAACACAGCTTCATTCCATATACCAGGCCAGAAGGATGTGGTCCATTCATCTCATGGTCTTCCTCTTGTCGCCAGCTCTATCCTCGGGTTACAGAATCGACGATAGCTCCAAGAGTGGCAATACCAATTAAATCAACGCAATCAAGATCGCTGCAGCAGAAGCGGTAAACATCGCTCAGAATGCCATCGAGCGAGTAGGTTTTGATAAGAATCCGGGCACAATGATGATCGATCTCTTTGGAGATGACTCGCCCCAGGCTTATCAAAATACCAAGAGTAAGTCCATCCAACCATTGCAATAAGATACCCTACAAGAAGGACACAAAGCTCCGCACTTCTCACGGATATCAAGATCGCGCCATACACAAACCGTGGACTGATCCGCTACTCCAGAATGCTATCAGAACGCTATCGACAAGACCGGATCCTACTCCGAAGACATAAACGAGAACCTAGCGATATTCTGCGGGTCAGACCATCTGAATTTAATAGACTCAGCGAAAGGTTACTTTCGCGATCCACTTCATAGTAACAAAGATATTTGGGGAATCAAACCGGCGCCTGATTCGGAGCAAGCCTGCTCAGGGAATTACCAAGCATTTGGTTATCCATTAGAGGTAACAGCAGACGGTCGTCCAACCGGTGGCTTCGTTATCGTCATATGCCAATTGGCCTTCGACAAAAGTATCACGACAAAGGGCACCAAAATTCCGGTATTGCTGGCGCAATGGCGAAAAGTAAGCAGTCTCATCGAAATCACCCAGAAAATACCTCCGCCAATGGTTCCAGTAGATATGCTGGGGCAATACATGAGCATCAAAGTCCTACATGAAATGATGCACGTTGGGGATTGTATTGCATGTAAGTACCTGGCGAGTAGTTGATTCACTCACTGACTATTAAAGTTCCCAATCAACTGCCCGAAAGTAAGAAGAGCGAACAGTATGAATATCATACAATCGCAGAGAAGAATGGGAATGACTACGTCATATCACCCAAAGACAAGCAGAGTAATGCCGATAGTTATGCATTGGCAGCAGGCGATATGTTTTGTAAAGCCACTCGCAGGTAACACCGCGACATGATTTGTGCAACTGATCTAATAATATCTGTGGCAGTGTGGTATTTACCCAGGTATTATTCGGACTCTGGCCATTTTCAAAGCGTGCCAGTAGCTGATAGGTTCGTACCAATCGCGTTACCTCCAGCGTGATGGGGAAGGCCTCAGAGGAGTTTTGAGTTCGAAGTACTGCACAAGCCAGGAGGTTCCAGGTTAGTGTTGCAGCAGCAACTTGTCATATCATTATCAATGGCTGACTGTTATTGTCTCCCGTGCTTTCGAGTTATGGCGGTGACCCATGCGACATAGGCCACAGGCAAGTCCAACTCTTCTAGCGTAGAGATCATCAATGATACACTCAGTCTGTATTTCTGATAGTAATGATCATAATCAAGTCCACACAAACATCCGCCTAAGTTGGCTTATTCTGAAGGTATGACGTTATAGGCGATTACCTATTTGTAGGTCTTTTTACAGTGACGTCAAGGAGCTTTTTGAGATATTATCAGTCGAACGGTTCCAGCTGGCTGAGTGTGGAATTAGCGATAATCGCCAGATTCTGACGGAAGTCGTTATTATTCGATCGTTCTTCCTCGTTTTAGTACCCAAGACCGCTGCAACGAAAACGCTTAGCAATCAGCCATGGCGCGAGATCTAGTCGCCAGGAAAGGGCAAGGAAGTCGCTCGATCAAAAGACAGGGAGTAATAGTCCGGTTTTGGCTCATTGCTTGGTCCACGCCTGGCTTTCAGGATGGCAGTCGTGATGCTCTTCCCACCTCGAGAGCTATTTAAAAGGTCTTCCACTTCCAAACAAACGATCTTAGCAAGTCCGTGTTCCGCTTCGTCGTCACGCTCTGATAATCGTGCTTGAAACCTTTGTTGCTGCGTCTCCTCCCACGTATAGTAGCCTGAGGGCTGAAGTGGCCGAAAAGACCCTGCATTGACATCCAATTGTCGAAGTCGGGGCTTCAAACAGACATAAGGTCGGTCCTGTCTGGACTTCTTTGTTTTGCACCAAATGTAATTCCATAAGTGAGTAACGCTGGTCATGGTTGCAGCGGGTTGGAGAGGACGATCAGGCACGGCAATGTTGATCTCAAGGTTAAGCTCAAGCTTGATGAGAAACCACAGCGACTGCGCCAAGCATTCCAAAACATGATAAGGCTACATTGAAAGGTATCAGTAGGAGGTCTCGGAGAGTAGACTAGCCTTTCAACTTACCCATTGTCGTTGATAAGCAATATCAAGCCCCAGGATGTCGAGGTAGGGGCATTTAACCCCGAGTACCAAAATCATCTCTGGCGATAACACTGACCGTCGTTGCAAACCTGTTTGGCACTCGTACTCATGCAATCGCAAAACTTTGAGCGATTTGCCAAGATGCTCGAGAAGTGGAGGGCTAACACAAGCCGTGAATCCGGTCAGATCCAATTCTTTCAGTGTCCTGCATAGGTATAGAAACGCAGTCATCCTGTGAAACTCTGCCGAATCATGATGCCGATTACCGTTCAGTGCGACTCGCAATGAGCTCAGGTTTCCGCAGTCCAAATCTGGAACGGAGGGGACATTCACGACAGACAATCGTTTCAACATCGACACATTTGTCATCACAGCTAGAGCTGATCCACTTACAAGTGCAGGACAAAAGCCATCGAGCTCCAACGTATGCAGTGCCAAAGGTCTGTCGGTATGGTCATGCCACTGAAGAGGGCCTGCTTCTTTCCTGTAAGTACCGTCCACAATGGTTATTGATAATTTTCCCAAGTTCGGACACGAATAAGCCGTCACTTGCAACTCCGCAAATGCTTCAAAGTGAAGGTGGGAAAGCCTCACTGCCAAGGACGTGAGACAATGGTTATGTCTCATTTGAGAAAGCGTGACAGAAGTGTCCCACACTCCGCAGATCTGGATGTCCAGATGGCACCGAGGGTGAAATGTAACAATGTTCTCGAGCATGCCCTTGGTAATTGCAGTACCTGGACCCCAACTGTTGAACAAAACGACATGAGAATGCGGATCAAGAGATTGCAAAGTGGGCGGACGTACGTCAATCGTTTCAAACAACGAGCTTTTGCAACGAGGACAAACAGAAGGCCAATAATCTCGTCGTAAGCATGCTGATCATATGAGCACAAGAAAGGGGGGAGAAATTCGATGTCTTGAATATGTGTGTAGATATTCTGATTTTCCAAAAGACGTTGGAAGAGTTTTCCGTAATAAGGAAGATTGGAACAGTAAAGGCTGAACTTGATCGTACGGTGGAGGAGGTTTGCTGCTAGAGAAAAGAGACACTTTGACGTAAGCGCTACGTTCAATAGCGATTTCGGGGAGGTCCTTGCGAGCTACAAACCGCTCAGTGTCCTCTTCTGGATTGGATGGGAAAGCTCGTCTCACCAGATCCAGGATTCGGACGACGACGTCGGAATTCAATGCGTCAACCAGCCCTCCTTTTGCTTCAGACATTTTCAATGTTTTCCAATAGTCTTAAAGGGTGTTCTTGAGTCAGGCTTAAAACAACGATCTGTGAGCTGGGAGCTGCACGGAATGCTTGAGTAGCGGGCCTCATAGTAGAAACTTAAAACATTGATGGTGTAATCGAGGTCAGATTTACATCAGTACTACTATTGCCTGAAATCCTTCGAAGAGGATCGCACGGGCGGTGGTGTGCGGCGCAAACAACCACATATGTTGTGGTACGCGGCCATGTCTGGCATAGGACTGCTACTGTTTAGCTATACAAAGCTCGGATATAGAGTTCAAAGGAACTCCCCACGTCTCAACTAGCCTAACCTTTGGGTACTTTACATGAAGGAAGCGGACATTCAATTATGCTGCATGAACACCACAGAAACGTCTGTCGCGCGATAATACGACTAGGCGCTTACACTAATCCTCATCGGGATCTTGGCAACTCAGGTACAGGTCTCGTGACTTTCTCGTGGTTCTCTCCAAGCTCCGTTGGACTAAAATTTCAATTGATTTGACCCCATTCTTTGGCCAATATGTATATAGGAGGCGTAGGCTCACGGCGATCAACACATGCATAATGCGCGCAAAAGGCGAGCCATATGTCTTGGAAAAGGCATGTCCGCCCTTTCGTACCCCGATCGCTCGCATCACCCACAGACCACATCTGGATCAGCGATGACACCCTCAATCGCACCTTGCACAGCTTTTCGCTCTGCAGGATTCAATATCGACACGGTAGCTCTACTCCGGGACCACTGGAAGCGAGAAAAAGAGCGACCAAACGGCGCATCATGAACCTCGCACAAGCAGGAGAAGGAAGAGGCATTGACCCTGGCTTTCTGGCAGGACTTAAGGGACTTGAGCAGAAAGGCTGTCAATGGCAGGCCCCTAACTTGCCAGCTTCTCAGATCCCGTCTCCCAAGAAGTATTATGGTAAGGAATTACTCTCCAAATTCGATAATTTTAGGCGCTGACGTGGTTGTAGAGCCTCCTCTTCTGCCATCCTGGCTTACTGTTCCCGATCCTGTTGAACACGCTCTCCCCCCGCCAGTCCCTCATGAGCCGTCTGTTGACTTGAAGTCCTCAGCGGCGGTGGTACCCGAGCCACGTCCCGCAGAGCGTACGGAGAAGCAGCTCGTCATGGCAGCACATGCTCGAGCCATTTCGTCGGATTTACAAGCCCAAGATCTCAGGAAAGAGCGCCCCAGTTTTTACCCGATCCGTCCGCCCAAATCATTTGTTCAAAATCTCATGAGCCAAGAAAGAAACCCAGCTATTGATAGACACGATGCAATTTTCGGCAGATTAAGACAGTGCCGAACTGCGGAGCGTATCCGGGACTTGACTTATGAACTCGAGATCGATCTACGAGCAACTCCAGAATTCAGTAAACGGGCTTTCCGGCAGCTGTTTAGAAGGAATTTCGAGCTGGGCACACTTATAGAATTTCTTGAAGATTCTTCTCTCAATGCGCCTGAAGCAAGGAATCTCCAATTTCTTGTTACATGGCTTATCCAAAATAACGCAGATCTGAACGTCAAGCGGCCCTTTCTGAAATGGATCAAGAAATCTACATCACTAGGAATGTTCTCCGAGGAAGAAATCCTACAAGTAGCAATGATTACATCGCGATTACGCCTCTACAACGCAGCTGGTAGGGAAAATGTGAGTCGGAGCATACTGATAACAATATTCGAAGGCCTCCTCGAATCTTCAATCCATAAGATACACGATCTGGATGCTCATACACTTGACACACTCTTGCGATGTATATCAGACAGGCCTTCGGATGTTGCGCTGCAAGACTTAGGTGCTACCATCATTACATCTGCGCACGAGTCACAATTGCGTGCGATGCGCCATGGTATTCCCTCATTCTTGCAAAGTTGGATCCTGTCGCGTCCAACATCGACTGTAGAACAGCCTAAGACCTTCCTGCCGTACCGCATCACGGAACTTTTTAAGTTACTGGAACGGCTTCCAGACGGAATAGCGAAGTCAAGCATTGCAAACGCCAGCGTGAGAATTCTCTATCCCGCTCATTGCAAAATTGGCCAGTCAAGTCTTGTAGAGAACCTCACAGTGTGGTGGTCTGCGCTTTTCAAGTCTAAATGGTTCCACCTTCTCGACGGAAGTGCGGAATGGGAGTCAGTAAAGCGAGACTTGGCAGGCGGCAACGTTGATATCCTTGCATCGTATCTCCAAGCAATAGATGATCGGGGAAAGTGCCTTTTCATTGTGGATCAATGGTTTCTAATACAAAGGATTGAACAGCCTTCCCGCAAAATCGAAAAGCTTGAAGCTCTCCATCGAGCCAATTCATCAACTTCTCCGTTCGTCAATATGCTCCAAATGCTACGCTACTATGATATACAGGTGGTAGAGGAAACAACGGCCCGTTTATTGACATTACTCCGAGAACTGGGGAAAACAGACACCATCGTTGAAGTCATCAAATACAAAGAGATGGTCCGCCAACGCATGAAAGCCGAAACCATCGCGTCAGCAGTGAACGACGACCTCTATATAAACCCACGCCAAGCATACCATATGTTCGACTCCTATCCCAGCTTATCGCTAGAAAAGGTCCCTGCCCTCGCTGAGTCCATGATCTTGAACCCCTACCTCCATCCCAACACGGCCTTATACTTTCGTCGCCGACGCCAAAGAGTAGCTGCCAAATCCTCGCCCATAGGCGCCCATCTTCCAGACCATCCAGATTCCCGCCTCCACCTCCTTCAACGCATGTGCCTCGCCTATGCCCTAGCCCCGCATCTTCCCCCCCGCCTTGCCCTACGCAAAATCCACGAATGCTATATCACCATCAAACGCGAGCGTCTCGGCCCCATCTCGTCCGATATCACTCAAGCCCTCGTGCAGGTTGGCATCATACGCCCGCTTCTGGACGTCACATGGGTCAGCACCATCAAGCTGCGTTGGATACTGGGCCTTGTGAGAGAGGTGGAGGGAGAGAAGATAGCTGATGAAATTGATCAGGTAGTCTATGAGTGGCGTGGCATTGTGGTGCAAACAATCCGGGAGAGGCAACAAAGGGTGTCTTTGGGAGCGGAGATGCGGCTGCAAAGGGTGCAAGAGAAATATGAAAGGCTGTGGTTAGAGGCTGGGCGAAAGGTCTACAGGCCTGCCCATAGCAAAGGAGATATGGGTTAACGTTGAAATCAAACATTTGAAGACGTTTTCACAAGGTCACATCGACTTCGTGACGGAGTAAATTGTTCTCAATCCTCTCCCACTGAAGGAAAACCTGGAGCAATTGCAGCCCGAAAATGCAACACTCCAACATAACCCTCGCAGTTGCAGGGATTTTCATCTCTTCACTTGCAGTAGGATATTTCCTTAGGTATATCCACACAATACCAACCATATCCTACAACAGCGGACTGCTCCCTTTCCGCTGCCACCTGCAGCGCCCCTTTTCCCCAGCACTGCCTCTCTCCCTACGATAGTACTCGCAGCATCGAGTTATGTAAATTGGCAAGCAGCCCAAAGGCGTAACAGCCATGGAAAACGAGGGTTGTCCAGCACAAAGCAGCCGAAAGGACGCCATTGCAAATGCCAGTTGAAAGATTCGCACATCTCGAGAGCTGTGCTTCATGCAAAAGTCAATGTATCTAGCTGCATGACCACCAATATATGTCAAAAGAGGGACCAGCAAAGTTGTTCTGCTTTAAAAGGAATTCAAATATCAACTTCACACTGCGCAAATACGAAGATCTACGGTATTGTATCAGTTTTCCTGTTCAGATCTATATCTACCAATGTTGCAAGAAAAGCATCAAAGCTGTCCAAAACCATGGAACTAAATCGTCGTCCTCAGCATCGCATGGCACTCAATCTCAACCCTCAAAACCCCCCAAGCCATTCCATTCTCACCAACATCCGCGCTAAAACCCATCAATAACAAAGCAACAATAGGAAAGCTCGTTTCACCCCAACCACTTCTGCTGGTTGTATTAAGCCTTATCAATAGCCAAAACTCATATCGTCAATAACAAGCACAAGAACAACAATAATAAACATCTGTTGTTGCTTTTTCTCGTGGTGCGGTTTCGCAGTTAGTTTGGTCTATATATTTCGCAGATATGTCTTCTTTTACTTTCCTCTTCTTCCTTTACTTTTCTTCAAGCTACTCTTTCTTGCAAGCATAGCATTCTTCAGCGACAGCGATAGCGATAGCGATAGCTACAGCAACAGCAACAGTCTTCTCTTACCTTTCGACTCATACCACCTCCACCTTACAGCTGCTGGCCAGCTTCTTTTCATCCTGTTACTATCGTCTTTTCGTCCACCTTACCAGCTTCTCCACCGTCACTTTTCTTGCTACCAGGTTACTCTACCGACTCGACAAACCCTCATCCACATCCACTTCCAGCTGCTGGTCAGCTCCTCCTCTTCCAAATAATCACTTCGCCGACTCACCATCTTCTCTTCACTCGCCTCTTCCTGTCCATTCGACTATTCCAGCAATGGCACCCCAAACCCGCTCCATCACCCGCCATACCAACCGCCCCCTCAATCCAGGCCTCGCCATCTCCAAATCCACTCGCCCCTACAAGTGCTGTGTATGCCGCCACAGCTTCGGCCGCACCGAGACCCTGAACTACCACTGGCTGTACTCCCACCCGGGGCGACCCCTGGGCATGCCAGCGTTCGTGGATCCGAGCTGCTGGGGTGCAGGAAATGTGATTGAGCACAAGAAGTGGCGCATTTGGTGGAAGTGGTGGATGGCGGACGAAGAGGTTTTGACTCGACTGGTTGAGGAGGGTGAAGATGTGCTTAAGGTGATGGGTGAGTCTCTCTTCTTTCTGCGCTGTATATACACTTTTGGTGCTTTTTCGGCTTGATGGGTTAGGGCTAACGTTAAGGAACAATGGTAGGCGACGCCGGCAGCGAGAACAAGGCGCAAGGCCTAATGCTCTCTAGGCCGCCGTTGCGGAGAGCGACGATCCCTCTATCGAACGTCCGGGGTGATATTCTGTCTTGGCCTATGCTGCCATCAACGTCGTCCTCCTGAGTGTACCAAGGCTCTTCGCCCAGAAATGGACTCTCTGTCTTCGGCGCAAGGAGGGTTATGGATCTGATAATGTTGCGATGGTAAGGGCGGAGGAGTGTATAAGTGAGCTGCAGGTCCGGCGTGGCGGGTTGCAGACGCTGAGGCCAAGGAGGATATAAGGGATCGAGACTGGAGCAGAGCAAGACAGATAAAGTTCGGAGCAAAACATGCAGATATATTACTAGCTCTCAGAACTAATAGCAGACTATATGACGGAAAAATTGTATTGAATCAAGCCCATAGCAGAGCAAGTTGATAGATGAGTGACAACAGCGCACAGACTCTAAAATCATGCTGCACCTCCCCGCTCTTTCTGGCTGTGCTTTTCGCTCCCGCCGTCGTTGTCGGAGTCGCGATCGATGCAGTTGAGGCCGCTGTTGCGGTAAGTCCGCTCACCCTCATCAAACCTGTTGATTGCGGACTTGCGCCCGTTACAATAGAAACCGGCGCTCCACCAACTGTCTGCGCCGCAGCCCGCACATTCCAAACTGACCCACAGAATCCTAAAAAGCTGCTCAACACGAGCAAATCGCTCGTTGCAGTTGCGTAGACAGAGGTTTCGTACGCAAAGCAGCTACTGAAAGGCACATCAATCTAGTTTGGCGCCCACGCGGTGCTTGAATAGCAGAGGCAAGACGCCTGCGAAGAACCGGGCAGTGAGGCGAAGTTCGACACTTGGGAGGCGCAGGCGGAGCAGAGAGCTGGGAACGTGGTACAGGCGGAAGGAGGCGGCGGCGGCGGCGGCGTCGTGGCGATGGTAGGAAGTCGTCTATGTATGGATCTAGTTGATCTATATTTGTCTCGTGGTCTAGTTGACCGCTGTTTAGTGGTTGCATCGGCTGCAGAGGGAGCTTTCTGGCAGAGGGAGTTTCTGAATAGCATCAAAATTGGTGACAGCGAGGTCTAGGATAGGCCTGCGCAAGAGGGAGTATTGATGCACATGATGCTCAGGGCCTATCCTAACCGGGTTAGTCAGGGGTATCTGCTGGTTTAGTTAGCTGAGCCGTTCACCTCCATAGAATCTATACACTTACACCTATTGCTGTTTCAACAGTAGGGTTGGTAACGGAACTATCGCCGCTGCCGCTAAGGCTCGTACAAAAATATGAGTCTGAAGCTACGCAGCTAGCATCACGGTACTGTTTCCTGCAGGCTGTATGTGGCGACCAGTATTAGAGGGTCTGAACAAGGGAAAGCTTCATGGCCGACTGCAATGTTGAGAGGGTCTCCACAACCAACCTCAGACGTGCCAAAATTGCACGACATGTCTTGGGGAACCTGTGGAAGCGCCAGAACAGTGTATTGAAACGAAGATAAACAAGAGAAAACCCAAGAATGAAGTAGTGTCATATTGATGGAATAAAAGCAACGCTATAGTCATATGAAAGAACAAGACGCTCAAGTACTATCTAACTTCCTTGACGATGGTGAGATGATAGAAAACAGAGACGTCTAGAAGTCTCAAAATATATGTTTTGACCTTCCTCATCTTGTTGAACTGCTTGTCCCATTGCGACTACAAGCTCCTCAAATCCGGAATCTATCAGCAATGACGTGAGATAATTGAACGACAGCTTGCTAGGAAAAAGTCATGTAGCCTACATGTCAGCATTCAACTGTCCCGTCCTCAGCTGAACGCACAAAGCACAGCTGATGTGGACATAAATTGTACTGATTGGTCGGGACCAGGACAAATATGCGACGCATGAATTAGAGGCTACCACATTCAAGGCAGCAAGCTCGGCGGATGAAACAATGATGTCTGTAGCTGAGCTGAGTTGAACCCAACAGGCTCCACTTCTTCTGCCAGGTCGTGCCGCTTCTCGCTTGACTCATGGACAGTAGTGACAATGTAGAGAGTAGAGCTTTCAATGAGCCTTGGGAACTCAACGACATCTACATTCTGACTCTCCGAGACAACAATGAGGGACGGATGGTACTGAGAAAGATCTGTATGCCTAGCTTCTGGTATCGGACAAGATAAGTTGCCAGCGTCGGTCTTGTACTGAAAACGCATTGCAAAAAGCTCGAACGATCTTTTTAGTTAAAGAACATATTACATAGAGAACGTTTTCAAGATCTCAGCTAGCTGTTGCTAGAGTCTATAGCTTGTGGTCGATCACGAAAGTGCGGAAGATAAGGTTCGACAGAGAAGGGGACCGAGGAGCATAAGCAACATGTGTGCCTTTTGCTAAATATAGCATCCGTCAGGGTTTCGAATCATATATCACGTTACATTAGATTTATGATCAGCGCAAGAACATTTCCGTGGCGTAATTGACGACGTTTCTTCGCGATATTCCTCTCATCCCATGACGGTTTGAGACAAACGGTAAGACGCCTCGACGGTCTGATGATAATGCATAGTAGTACGTGTCGATCTTTAGGAATGCCCATGCGGTGCACGTAGCTACGCATTATAAGCATGATAGATCCAGCCATCACCGAAGGCTACAGCACATGAGCAACAAGTAACGGATGGCACAAGGAAAAGACCATGTGGTTTGATTTCCGGCTGGGCCAAGACGTAAAAGGAGCTGGTAAAGTAGGTGATGAGGTTGTTAAAATTAAGTATGGGGAGGTGGAGCAGAGTGATATCCACCCAGCGGTGTTTTGGACGGGCTGGTTGCGTTGGTGCTGGACGAAACGGTATCGTTCGGGAAGAGGGTTGTCGGTGTAGAAGAACTCGATAACGGAAGCGGGCACGGCGGGGTGAGACTATGATTTGCCGATGGCGGCGGGGCAGAAGCGAGTGCAGTCGTAGGATGCGACAGTGTAACGAGCAATTTGCGAAGGATACTTCTGGGCGAGAGACATAATGCTGCTGACGTGAGCTTTACTGGCAAATTTGCCTGTTGGGGATTAACACCAACGAAAAACCCTGTGATGCTGATGGGAGATGAGCTGGCCAGGAACTCACAGATGTATGTTGGGTACCATGGCCATGTACTAACATTCCCAATCGAGAAGGGGGAGATCATGAACGTGGTGGCGTTTCGAACAAAACGAGACGGGAAATGGAAAGACGAGAATTGGGTATTGCCGATACAGAGAAGGACATGAAAGGGGCTTCTGTGGAGTGGGGGGGATAGCGTCAAGGAAATCCTAAGCTTGACGAAGAAGCCCAATATCTGGGCCATGTTCGACCACCCGCCTGCAGATACTTATTACAAAGGCGACCTTTGTCTTCTGGGAGAATCAGCACATGGGAGTGCACAGGATAACAGCGCTGGTGTTGGCATGGCGCTGGAGGATGCCTACAAGTTGTCAAATCTGCTGGGATCAGCGCAAAAGATGCCGGAGGTTGAGGAGGCGTTCAAGGCTTATGATGCTCGGAAGCGGCACCGCACGCAGAAGCTTGTGAGGGAGAGCAGAGACGCTGGGAAGGTGTATGATCTTGAAGGAGACGGGGTTGGTAATTATTTGTAGGCAATAAGGAATATTTTGAGAACGACTCGGTATTATAACTGGATATGGGAGAGGAATCTCGAGAAAGATCTGGCTGAAGTAATGAGTACAACGGGTGTGAGATCGAGGCTGGCATAAGAATGTATATGAAACTAAAATATAATCCATGCTTGCGAACATTGTAGGAATTATGAAGGAAACAGGGCAAACCTCAGTTAGAATGAATTTTTCAGTTACGGCCGGGCCTTCGCCAAAAGAAGCTTATCGCTCGTGAAATTACACAGGACATCGACCACCCGTGAATGAATTTCCTTTTAAGTGCTGGTTGTGCTAGTTTCGCCTTGATCGCTCTGGGATATCCCACCTGTTGATACAGACTTGGTTATACAGCTGATGCTCACCCTCGCAACCGAAGATCCCTAAATCGCCTCTATTATGCCGGTCTCTATTGATCAATATCCATCTTCTCCACCACTACCACGTCATCGTCTGAGGAGAGCTCCTGAACCGTGACATATTTGCTGATTTGATCCCTGGTTATAATCTTCTCGTTCAATACTGCCGTTGTTCCGCGCTTGAACTTATAGCTTCGCTGCTTTTGCTCCCGCTGGTTGGGTGTGATATAATTTCTCATCAGCGTCGTCTTCTCTCCGGTAATGACGCAGACATCAACGTTCGACCCTGAGCCCAAATCGTTGAAAATACCGGCCTGAATGGCGTCTGACGTTAATTTGATAGCCTCCTCCCTGGTCATGTTTTGCTTCCACTGTGTTTCGAACACTGACATGGCTGCTAAGGATCCACTGCCCATGGTGACATATGGAAGTTTGTCGGTACTGCCATGAGCATGAACTGTGAAGAGGCCTACTCCTGTAGGGTCTACGCCAGCAACAACTAGATATGCACCGATATGGCCCTGGTATCGAAAGAGATGTTGTTTAAGCATGGTCATGCACGTTACGACTCGGGGTTTGCGGCCAGTCGAGAGAGCGTGGAGTTCGAGGTTGGAGGAAATGAGGGCGGTGGTGAACTCGGTATCTGCGGCTGTTCCGGCGCCAGCACACCATATCTGAGGTGCAATGTAATGTAATTTTTCGCAGTTCTGTGGATGTGTCAGCTCAAGTCCATCGAAGGGTTTTTATAAATAAAGACCTTGTCTGCTACTATCGGGCCACTGGTAGCTCTGGTGTCTGCGGCAATCACGACTCCTCCATCAAAGATACACCCAACTATTGTTGTACCAGTACTTGTAGCTTTAGGTAGTGGTACGCCTTGAGCATGTAAGGACGCATTGCGGTTGTAGTTGGAGAAGTCAAATCCAGGCATGGCTGAGACAGCTCAGCTTGCACTGAACCCGGCTGATCTGCAAGATTGCGAATGAGGTCTGTGTAATTGTAGATTGAAAACGGTTTTAGTGTAGGGTTCAAGAGCGAGTAAACAGTATAAGTGGAATTCAAAGTGCTGTTGATGAAGTGACGACGGACACAGAGGCCTCAAGACGGCGGCCGGAAACGCGACCCCCTTAGCTTCGTAGCGGAGTTTGCCGTCATCATCCACTACACACGCGCAGCAGCAGGATATCTCAGATATTTCGCACCGGCTTTGGTATCTTGATAGCTTCTCACTCCTTCAAGCTTTCATATCCTTTGCGCTGGAACTCACCCTTCAGCTTCTAAGGAGACCCTCACCGGTTCTTCAACGACACTCATTTGAAGCTCCATCAACACCAAATGTCAAAAACAAATACCCTTTCTTAGGACGTGAGCAGCGCACTGTATCACCAGACTTTGAAAGAGCAAGGATGGCTTTCAGGAATGGAAGTATGGGGCCGTCGGCTTTCGGGAGCAATGATGGAGGAACAAGCAATGCTCAAACTCAGACTGGTCCTGACTTGGAGGAGATTGGGACAGAAGTGGGTATCGACATTCTCGTAGGACTACAGGACTGACTTCTTACCTTAACTCACAAGGCTCTTGGATTTCAAACCATCGCAGGAGAGGCAAAGCTTCGACTACTACCATCGCCGTGGCCAAATGATGCCCCCCCTCCTCCCACCGCTTCCTTGCTCAGCATCGCCTCGAAAAGGGGTCTACTGGCCGCTGCTGGCCCGGACTCTGTAATCGGTGCCAGCATCGACTCTGTACGGGAAGCGTTTGCTGCGAGCAGCGCTCCGGGAAACAATGTCAAGCCTTTCACGCCGCAGTTAACAATCAACGTTGGCACAAGGATATCTCAAGTGGCATTCTCTGCGGACGAGAATTACCTGGTCATATCCGCAGAGTCTGGGGGTGGTTTGGGGGTCTATGATGTTCAAAGCCTCCTGCAAGGTAACAAAACTCCAACTTTCGAGCTTTCTACCAACAGTACCTCATTACGCGCGCTCGTTCCAAATCCAAACGTTGAAAAGGCGGAGTTATTCGCTGTGGTCACTACAAACGGGGAACTTATGATGGCAAACCTAAAGACTCGACAATTTTTGAACGGTGCTCAGGGACAGATTATGATGAATGGAGTGAGTTGTGTTTCCTGGAGCACTCGTGGAAAGCAGCTAGTGGCTGGACTCGGGAACGGAACGTGTTCTCAAATCACGCCTGAAGGGGATAGGAAAGGAGAGCTTCCTCGACCACCAGATCTTCAAGGCGATGAATACGGTATGTCCATCAAATCAGCGACACTAGTCTTCAATTTTTAACGGCTTTAGTTTCTTCGATCTCGTGGCTGGAGAACGACCTCTTCCTTGTTGCTCATACTCCTATGTCTTCCAACGCGGATACCATACCGCCGACTGTGTTCCACCTCGTCAGTCGCCAACAGTCTCAACCTCCATCATATATGTTCCAAAAACTCCCTAAACCATGTCTGCCATCATATGAGCCGAAGCGCTCGCCTCCGTATCATTTCATACAACGACTCAAGGACTTTCCACCAAATCTACAGGACCTCATTATAGTTGCGTCTACCATCTCTGCAGACGTGGGTATGTTTACGAGGTCACAGGTAGCTTTGACGCATGGATTTCCTACAGAAAAGGTCACTGGTGTATTCACAACCACTACCATGGCTGTAGACTCGCGCCGCGCTCAGCTACCAATGACCGAAGACCTCTCTGACACTTCTCCGATTGGCGTTGCACTTGATCTCTCCAGCAAAGAGAACGTCTCTCGGCCGCTTCCGGGAGAGGAGATGGATGCATCTTCTACCCCTCTACCAGCAGTTCTAATTTTGAACAACGAAGGTGTTTTGTCGTCGTGGTGGATAGTGTACGTAGAGTCGATAAGGCAGGGTACCACTTACCCAGGCCTTGTTGTCGCTAGCGGCGATCAACCCCAGGCGCAAAGCCTGGCGGGTCGACAAGCGTCGCCATTTGGAGGTATGATATCTCAAACGGCGCCTACATCAAGCCCAAACCCGTTCGGCGTACCAAACGCGTTTGGGAAACCGTCAACACCCTCCTCAGGTACAGTAGATACACCCGGGCCGGCTCCTGGCCCTTTTGGCGCTTCTTCAGCACTTGGAAAGCCGCAATCACCATGGACAACTAGCGGCCCAGCAAGTGCTGCTTCTGGAAGTGGGACTTCGGCTGTCGGTAAGCCTGCCTTTGGGACTCAAAGTTCACTGGGAGGGACTGGAGGGCCAGCATTTGGTGCAACTGGTGCAATTGGTAATCGAGCCTCGCCGTGGGGTGCTCCACCGTCTGGATCATCTGCAGCCTCGGGAAGTGTGTTTGGCAAACCCGGGGGCTTGGTTATGGCCACATCTGGTCCTAATCCCTTTGGGCCAAAGGTTCAATCAGGAACCTCAGCGCCAACTTCGACTGGAGGATTCGCGTCATTTGCAAACGCTCCTGGCTTCATGGGAGCGCAAGCTCAAAGTAGTGGCGAATCCCCATTTGTAAAGGCTTCCACAGGCACATCCTTTGGCTCTAATATGGAGACAGACTCAAGTTTCGGAGGAACCCCGAAAAAGACAGACGAGGCTCCTGGCAGTCTCTTTCCTAGCACCGGCTTCACTTTGGGTTCAACTTTTGAGGGTGATGGCACAGCCAGAGATGATGAACCAAAACCTGCCAACGACGCATCCAATTCGTTCTTTGGCAACAACTTCAGCAACACCCTTGGGGAAGCACAGAAAGCAGTTTCTACTCCAGTTACTCGGGAGGCCGACATGGAAGATAGCGCGGATGAGAACGACAAGACCAGCCGAGCATCAACCGCTGAACAAGAGTCGTCCACACCTGCCGCGCAACCCAAATCTCGGATCCCAAACACTACTCCGCCATTATCTGGAGGCTTTTTCGGAACCCAATCCCAAAGTAAGACTACGCCTGCTGCTGTACAAAGCAGTAATCCCGCAACTACCTCTTGGGGAAACCCTACGCCAACTATGATCACGCCAAAAGACACACCTACTTCAGCCTTATTATGGGACAAACCTACACCAATTTCAACTACACCCAAAGAAACACCGAGAAAGCCAGTTGAAATCCCTTCATCATCCATAAAGCCTTCTTCGTCACGCGCGATCAAGCCGGAACCGGAAGAAGAAGGATCTTCTGGAATCGACAGAAACATTCCAGAACCACCTCTTCCCCCAGAGTCCACGAGTAAAGTAAGCTTCGCGGCGGGTGAATCCTCTAACTCCTCGGCTTCTACGTCAAAAGCTGGAGCTGATGATGCCCCTTTGCCGCCTGATTTCATGCTGTCAAAGGGCAAAGCACAAACCCCGGGAATACCACCCCTAGAACAGCCATCTCTTCCATCAGATACTAAAGATGGCAGTCTGGATGAAGGTCTAGATGACGAAGGTAGCGGCGTAGATGTTGCACTAGAGTTAAGTCCTACCACCGCTGGAAGTTCGTTTGGTGGATCATTTGACAAGTCGTCTTTTGATAAAAGCCCCCTCGGGGGTGTCTTTACCAAAGTGAAACCGCATCAGCCTCGCCCAGATTCCAAGTCTCTTTTTGGAGAAATTGGACAAACATCTGTACCACATTTCCCGCCACCATCCAAGGTCCAAGAAAGTCCAAGATCGCCAAGTCCGGTGCGACAATTCCTACAAGGTGATTCGCTCCGAGCACCAAATGCGAGATCCGTTAGTGCCCCAGGACATCCAGCCGAAGGGGCCAGCCAGAAGAAAAGTGTGCCAAGGAAGACTGTTCCTGTGTCAGGGTTGCGAGTCTCCGCAGAGGATGATTACAGAGAAAGTTTAAACCGCGCCAGTGCCGAACGAGCTAAAAGAGTTGCCGAGGAAGAACAAAGCCTTAGCGATAGAGAAGACGAAAAGGTTCGTGAAGAGCTGGAAACTGAAGTGCAAGGAACAAAGATTTTAGACGAGTTCCTTGCTCATCAAGACTACGTCGGCAACATCGACAAGCCCGGCGTTCCTGGCCAGATTGAAAAGGTGTACCGAGATATAAACTCCATGATTGATACCTTGGGTCTCAATGCACGCTCACTCAATGCCTTCGTGAAAGGCCATACGGAGATGTACAAGCAAGGCGGCCATTCAATAGAAGACCTAGAGGATGAAGATGATTGGTGTCTGATTGAACTTGGCGACTTAGAAAGCATAGAGGGCTCTCTCTTAGACCGCTTAGGACAATGTCGAATTGGCGATTTCCAAGAACGCGTCGGTACCTGTCGCGAACTCCGTAAAGAGCTCAAAAAGGTAGAAACCAAAGGTAAAGAGATTAGCAAACTCATCGAAGCAAAATCAGACCCTGAACATACCGCAGCCGTGCGCCTCGGATCCCTTAGCCTTGAGCAAGTGACTGTGCAACATGATCTCCGCAAAGAGTTCACACGCATCCAGAAATTGCTTGCTGAGGTGGAGGGAGGCATTACTATGTTGAAGACCACGCTTGCAGCCCAAGACAGTCGCAATGGAAAGAGTGGTGCGTTGAAGAAACCCACAGTCGAAGCGGTTACGAATACAATATTGAAAATGACGAGGATGGCCGAGAAGAAAAGTGGAGACATTGACGTTCTAGAAACGCAGATGAGGAAATTCCATATGTCGACCGCCAACGATATCGATCTCGCGGAGAGCCTATCTTCCATGAGGATTTCCCAAGGCCCAGAAAAGAAAAAAGCCGCTGCGAGAAGCCTGCAGAGGAGTCTTATCCGTACTCCAGATAGATCCAATGCTTCGCTAAGAGAGTCTGTCAATGGAGATGGCACGCCCAAGAGAGGTCTGAGCGGCGTCACCGCTGAAGAGGTGCGGCGCTATAGAAACAAAGTCCAGCAGAGACAAGCGGTGAATAGGATTCTGAAAGAGGCGTTTTTGGAAAAGGGGCCGCTGGTTAGGGAGTTGGAGTAGTGCTTAAAGAGCAATGTAGGATAGCTTTTAGTGCGAGTAAATCGATACCCATGCCCTCCACATGCCGTTTTGCAGCGTGGCTTGAAATTATCACAGCATTCATTGTCGGAGCATCCACATAGACGTTTGGAAGGACGGAAAAGATTGTCGAGCAACTTTATCGTGATTTGATTTTTGACTGGACGACAGAGATTTAAAACGATTGAGCAGAGGAAAGTCCCAGCTACCAAATTTCGGAAACCAGGGTGACGATGTGGGAGATTGGAAAATGCGTGCCTTCGCTGGGCTTTGTGACAAGTAGCTATGAAACAAGACAGCTGTACTATATCGGCCTGGTTCCACAGAAGCTACCTCATCCTGTAACCTCTGAACCCCCATCACATCACAGCATCCTTTCCTTGGTAGAATTCTCATTCCATACCCAAGCGCCACCAAACGCCTCCAAACAAAAAACCCCAGACCGAACGGTCTACGAACCTAAACCATAGTGGTCGTAGGGATGAAATTGAGCTCCCCGGTGTTGATATCTGGCGGGAACAGCTTATCCCACTCGTACTATGCCAAGGTCAGCATTTACCCATTGCACCAAACCGCAACTAAACTTTAGATCGAAATCAAACATACCCAATCGATATCAACCATTTTATCATCAACCATCGGTACAACCGGTACGGCATTGCTTTTCTCGTACGGCTGCGCGACAGCACCACCTGCGGTCTGCCTCACCGCCGTGGGTGCCATAGGTGGCGCATAGAAAGTGGCCGCCCCCAGGGACGATTGAGCAAGCTCGGCCCCACCCTTCATCTTTCCCACGCCAAGTGCCGGTCCCTGCCTAAACCTCAACATCATCTCCTTGGGCGCGCGCACCTTTCTTGCGTCCACGTAGATCCCCATTTTGTTCCTCACCTCCGTGACCACCCACCTGGCTTTGTCCGTCTGGGACATGCCCGGGTTGGGGGTTTCGAAGACGTAGTCGAGGCACGCCCAGATACGGCTCGCCTCACGGCGTTGGGGAAAGGCAAAGACTTCCACGAGGAGTAAGAGGGCGTAGTGGTATTGGTTGAGGGCGCCGGCGTACCAGGCGTAGGGGGCTAGCGCGGGAGAGGTTTCGAGCTCGATGGCAGATTCCATGGTGGAGATGCCGGAGGTGATAATGATTTGGCGGAGGCGGTCAGGAAAGTTGTGGGATACGCTGTTGTGGTAGCGGTGCAAGACCATGGCGTGCATGCGCAAGGTGAGAATCTCAAGGACGACGCGGCCGCAGTGCTGGAGGGGAATGGAGTCGTCGATCAAGGACACGTAATTTTCTTTCATGATGCGCCGGAAATTCTCGACTTTGCCGAGGACGGCGGTCAAGCTAATCTTTTTCTTTTCGAGCCGAGGGCGGTCGACCCAGATGATGCGATGTATCTCGTTGCATTCAAAGCGGATCAGGGATAAAGTCATGTCTGTCCATCTGCGGGCAGACTCTTCCGGAGGATCAGGGCCTTCGAGAGCAACGTCGTCCACGTTGAGGGGCAACTGTGTGTCAAAGTCTTCGACCCGAATTCCTGGTCTGGGGCCTTGGGCTTCGCAGGTTCGGATGTCTAAGAAGCAGATTTGGTACCAGATCAGGCGTCGAACGTGGGTCTCAACTGGACCCATTCCGTACTCTGTGCCGTCGCGATGGAGTCCCATACATTCTGCAATTCGAATGGCTGTACCAACAAGAGCTGAATGCGAACGTGAAACTTCACCGCGGCAAAGCGGTATCTACTTCGAGTTAGCATGGTCTGGTCATTGTGAAACGAAAAGTAACGGCGGATGGATCAATTGCCATAAGGTATATCAAGATCCGTAGCGGCGCTAACAGCATTGGTTTGTATATAACACTGACGAGTTTACTGCTTCACTCGGGATTTAGAAGGAAGAGGAATTTTCTTGATCGACGTAGAAATAACCCACCATATACATAATGAAAGCCTGCAGGGTCTCAATCTTAGTCGTACGGATAATGTTAGCACGGCCAAGGGCAGTTTCTGTGCCCATTTGGAAGTTGTCCACCAAGTCCTTTTTCGGTACTCCAAACTCCGAGAGAATGGCCTCCTCAGGCATGCTGACCACACCAGAGAACATGGCAGCAAACACTACAGCCTGCAGAGAATTGGCGGGTTCAATGCCTATCTGAACATCGTCCCAGAAGATGCGATATCTCCTTTCAAATGAAGGCTTATGGACCAAACGACACATTGGATGGACGCATACCCAATATTGATCTAACAATCTATCCGCAACCGTCCTTGAAGGGAGAAAATCAATTAAAGAAGCAGATGCGTTACCACTCGAGAAGAAAAAGCTCGACGAGGGGGCTATGTAAGTTGGCCCAGGGGAAAGGAATGTGTGATCTACATACGTAGTCGTAGGCATCGAAGGCTCTGGATGCTCAGGAGATGCCTCCTTCTCTATAGGTGATCTATGATCGTTTCGTTCGTCATTCAAAGTCACCGTGAGCTAGTTCTGACAGTTAGTGAAGCCGACATGCGGATAGCAATTCAAGACCACATGGGAATCCCCACCTCTTCGGCCATCTTTGGACGAAAGAAGCCCCCAATCCTATCAGTGAGTCTTAGCTTGCCCATCTGGAAGCCCAAATCCGCAAGGTCATCATCACCATCATCGCCATATACTGCGTCACTTATAGCGAGAGGTGTGGGCTCAAGGTCTCTCTCATCTTCTGGCTCAGGGGCAAAGTCTACATCATCCTCGACATCTCGTAAAAATACGGGCCGGTCTCTGCTAGCTCCATTGCTGGCTCCTTTTTTGGCAACATCCTGTTCAAGTACTCTTTCCAGAGATCCCATCTTTTCTTTGATTTCAGTCAACTTCAACTGGGTTGCCGAATCCAATGCTGGTGCCAGGAAGAGGCAATCCCGCGAGTTCTTGGTACAATTGGCACACGGATGCTGCTTATCGCATTTTAACTTTCTTCTCCGACACTCTAGACAGGACGTAATCATCCGATTTCTGCGGCGTATTCGCGGTGCAGGCCCAGGAGAGGGCGACGCAGCGGCGCCATTTGACCCATTCGATCCATTCAAGAGACCCTGACCCTCGCGAGATGACGAGCTCTCAGTATCCACCGCATCGGACTTGAACCCGAGAGACTTCCCGGCAAAGTCTGCGAGGTGCATCATCTTGGCTCCAGCCTATCCTGGGTCTGTCTGACCTTACGGCCGTTGAGCTGTGTTGGAACTAAACTCAGCGTTACGGACGTAGTGGGCATACGAAGTGCATGCTTACCGCTTACACACATCTCAGATGCTCGCTGACACGTGTTCGATAGCATCGAAGTATGCGCAAGGCAAACGAACGATCAGGCTGATGGGGAGGAGGGGGGTTCTCCTATCCTTCATCCAACACCCATTGGTTTAGTTCCGCGCCTACCCCGCCTCCGCCATTTCGACAGCCCGAGGGCCGCTCGTGCCGCTGTCAAAGAGATATGTACAGTACAGTACCTTAGCGAAAATATATGGTTTCCTTTAATTGTATCTAGAATATTCAGTAATGGTTCAAATTACCGTCTAAAGGCGCCCTTTGCTCACGCTCTACCCTCCAGCTCACCCACTACTCAGGCGATATTCATCCTGCTCAGACATTAAACGACTGTATCCTGTCGTATAGCTATTCTTAATGCTGCCAAAGGATCATGAACAGCCTTGCCACATTAATTTCTTCAACTATACGCGACGATGTCAGAGAAAGTCATTTCCGGCTTTCAAGAAATCATAAATTAAAGCTTCACTAAGATCGACCTAGCTGTGCGTTCACGTATTTGCGTGCTGCTATCTTCTTGCTATATACATGTCTTGCTGTCATACTTCTTGCTCTTTAATTCAAATAATTCGATCTCTCTTTATCTCATTAGTTCATTGATCATCTTATAATATATAATAAAGAGCGGCCGCTTATATTAATCGTTTCTCTCGTTCTTACTCTTCTCTTATACTATTAAGCGATCTCCGCGCACGAAGATCTTTAGGTATAAGGCAATATAGATTCAGTAGGAGAGCAATAATCAGATCCATTCTATAATAAGACTAATCACTAAGGAGTCAAGTCCTCGGGCGCGACGCGAAGCCTTTTCGTAGGCGTGACGCTTATGTTTTTGAATGAATGATACAGAAAAACCCCGACGGCAATCTGCTTTCGAGGAGTCGGAAGCACTCGTCGAAGCAAAATTTCAGGACTGCTGCCGAAGTGAGGATCCGGCCGACCATAATCCTCTGGTCAGAATGCTCAATGTGATGAAGAAGCTTCGGCCCAAAGAGCGCCTGGTTCTTATCGAAGTCGCCGCCAAAAAATCTTCCCCTCCCGACATGGAGATAACCCTCGAAGAGGGAGTACCAGAAGCTTAATCTATTTCTTCTAGCTTTCCTCTCGCTTCGCCTTGAATCCAGAACATAGTATAGAGAGTCTGAATTCTATACCTAATCTAAATACACAAACTCACCACGATTGCTTGATAGCTGGTATGGCTAGGTGCTTGTCAGCAGTAGTAGGTAACCTTTGGCTACGAAGTAGTAAAGTCACATAGTGTCTCTCCTGTCTCTTGTTCCAGAAAAATTAAATCTTAAATTTAAAAAATTAAGAAAAAAGAATGAACGTGCACGGGATCGAACCGTGAATCTCTTGATTCGTACTGTGGCATAGATTAGTAATGATCATCACTTCGGGCAAGGGGGAGACGAACGTCAAGCGCCTTGCCTGGTAAGGATGTTAGTGTCGATTTGGTTTAATTAGACAATTGGATGCGCCTACCATTGGGCCACACGTCCCTAATAATGCTTTGCGTTACGATCTTAATAACAATTCATATACATTATTTAGAAAGACCTTTAAGAAAGGACTTTACATTCTCATGCAGGATTCTGAATCTATTAGATGCTACTTTTCGTATAATATAGAGATATCGCACTTCCCCACCGCCTTTTTTGTTATGTACTGTGGGCCGCCTGAGATGTATCTACCCTCTAAGGGGCAGAAGTCTGCCTCAATGAGCTAGCGGCCATCCCAGCCATCATATCAGTCCTAAGAAAGGTATGTTCTACGAAGAGCTATGCCTATTGCGCATATGGTTTCAGGCGTCACATATTGGTGTCACGATATTGAAGGACATGTGCGTGAAGCCCTTAACATAGAAGCCTTGTATCGATTTCTTAGCGTCTCTCACTGTATTTGGTCCATCTTCCCCCTCCGAGAACAGAGGGCAATCAACTTGACAATCCATCCTTTCGATTGAATTGATGCCTTATACTTCAAGTCCTTCACTCGACTTGACAATGCCACCATGTCTTGAAGCTTTGTCTTTGCTGATCCTGGGCATCCATAATACCTGCCTTCTATGCTTAATATATACCAAATTCCACCTCCACGACAGATTTCAAACGCCGTATCCTCCAACCCTATTACTGATTCCGAGTTCGGTTTGAGCTAGCCGAAGATCTTGATATTGTTAGAGGGGGCTGTCGAGGAGACACATGTGCAGACCTGTCAAGCCTAAACGGCGTATGCCTCACCACGTTTCACGCCAACCACCACACACCTGTTCTCAATGCCTCGTTTAGACTCGTTTACCATAGTATATAGCCACCACGGGAATCTACCTCTGCTCCTCAGCGAGCTCCCTCATAATCGCTCCTCAAGGCTTGACAAGACCAAGGGCTGCCTGCTATCGTAGAAGTAATAGTCCTCAGAGGAGAGAATTCAAGGCCTTATCTTTAGCTCCGGTTCGTAGAGCTCAACTTGTGTATGATGTCTTGAACCTCTTGCGGCTGTAATCTCTATCAAGAAATCGCCGTGGTTGCTTAGCTGTCCAATCTCCATCCTTATCCTCCAAGAAGTCAACTAAGGAGTTGAGCTTCTTAATGTTGCCTTGCGCTGAAGTTCTGTACCAGACTTCCTCCTGTGCATTTTCATGCATGGTTCTGTATCTGATTTGGATGCTAAGACGATGTGCTGGATCGCCTGCCTCGCCACCGTTGATACATTCATGCGGATGGACTGTCCCCTCTGGAACAAGGTCGACCCGAACACAAACTGTTTGAGTGTTCGCTTTTAAGGGGACCGTCAATTGCACGCCTCGAAAGAACACCCTATTTTCAGTATGAGCTCCGCGACTTTTCAACTGAGCGAGATAACAGGCGAGGCTCAGGGGTTGAAAAACAACGAGGGCAGCTCAAGCCGCGATCGAAGGAAGCCATTTCAGGCTCCAGCTTGCTGCGCTCCTGCACTGCCCACATCGCTCAGAGTGCGCTCAGGGCATACTCAGACTCAGTCGATGTTCAGCCCCGCTCAGGGACGCTCAGGCTCGGCTCAGGTTAGAGCGGCGCCCGCTCAGCTTGGCAGCTAGAAGCGGAAGAGGGAAAACTGTTTTGTCGTCCTCTATATAGGTGTATATACTGACTTACAGTAGCTCATTGTATATGTGACAAAATGATAACTGAGTATTAAAAAGAATGATACTCTTACAGTCTAGTTGAATATTCGTTTAAAGATAATACACTGATATCAAATAAAACAGTGTTGCTACGGTAGAACCTGAAGCTCTGTGTAGTTTCAAAATAACTGCTACAATACTGCCAAGCCTTATCTTCGGATAGACTGTATTTCAGACAACATCAACGCTTCTGTATTTTCAAGCTCAGAATCGATCGATTGAGCCAATTTCTTCGCGGGAGCGCATCGCATGGGCTGCATGAATATTATGCGCATGATCACTTCCTATGGATAGATTGATGCGGGGGTGAATGCAGGGTAAAGGTGGGTGAATACAGAGAGGCATTGCAGAAGGATGATGCAGATATTGCTCATGATACCTGATACTGTATTTTACATACGCTTATTTCCATAACTGTTCCTTAGAATAACGTGTCATTAAGAGGATTGCCTAAAGGCGGTGTGAATAACAGTAACAATATTCTATGATAGTACTACGGTGCTGCTACGGTAGAGCCATTCCTCATAATTCCACTAAGGTAGTATCTTAGTATCTTATTGATAGCAGTAACAACTTCTTTCCTGGAAGTTTGTTTATACTCAGCAAGGATTCATAAAGACACTGCCCAGAATGGCCCCAGCAACGGAAATAGCAGTCCTTCCGCTTATCCCCGGCGCCCAAATCGAAGACCCCTCCGCCCCCGCCGGTGCCGTCTGGAAATCCACCACCGACACCCTCCTCGCTCAGGAAGGCTTTCAGCGCGCCTACTGGGGACGTCAAGTCGAGAACCCTTCCGTTCTTGAACTCCTCGTTGGTAAGCTCCACCGTGTCAAAACTTCCGGAACCGCAGCTGATACAACCAACCCGCGTAGACTGGGATGACGTTCAAGCGCACAAAAGCTTCGTCGCAAGTCCTGCATATGGCCCTTTTGCGAAACACCTCATGACTATCATCGATGTTGACACCGCTACAAGCCATGAGAACATCAATAACCGCATCTCTATGAGCCATGCGAACTTTGAGCCTCACCCCCCCTCAGCGGCCATCGCCCGTGCCCCTGTCACTGAAAGACTCACCTTATACTTCCTTGCCGACGTATCTGAATCTGACATCAAATCCTGGGACCAGAAGTTTCAAAGGTTTCTAAAAGTTGTTGAAGAGAATGCAGGAGCCGCGTTCAAAGGGGCGTCTGTCGGCTGGGTCGTCGAAGAGTTGGATCATGATGATATAAAAGGAAAAGCGAAGGCCTTAACAGGAGTCATTGGGTGGGAAAGTGTGGAGGCGCACATAGCATTTACTGAACACCCGTCTTTCAAGGAGAATATTGGGCTGCTGAGGGAAGGGGTGGAGGCAAGCGAAATGCACCACGTCAAATTCGCGGAAAGATAAGAATAGAATTCCCCCACGCAATACTAGAAACGTTTGACGCCTTCCCAATGCCGCGAAGTCCAGACTCTAGGATGCCAATCAAGCTCTCTCAACCTTCCCAGCCCCGCCAGACCTCTGCTCAATCCCTTTACTCGTCACCACCAGCCCGCCAAGCTAATTAGACTAGGACCGCTATCACGACGGCGCATCCGGCCGATTTCCCCCATCCGACCTTGGTCTCACACTACTATGGACTTCGTGCTCTCTGATCAACAATTAGAATAATATCTCCATATTTGGGGGACGGACTAACCCATTGACGGCAATGCACTCACATTCAGCCCATTTATCATGCTCATGATAAAGTTTGCACTTGTCCGGCCTGGCCCTCCATGGAAATGCTTTATCCCCTGGCTGCCGTCGCTTCAATTTTACTATCAGTTCTCTCAAGAAGCGTTCGTCCCTGCTCCCACAGAAAGACTCGTTAGTCTCCAAGGGCCCACAAGACTAAAACCCCCAAAATAAGGAAGGAAATTCAATATACCAGCTGTCCAGATGTGTTTCGATAAGACCTTCCGTCCTCTTCCACAAAAACAGATCCAAGACCAACTTTCTTAAGAGGCTTGTCTCCGAGATCTCGCTGTATATCGTCCTGGTATCTTCCGCCGTTGGCACGCTATTCGAACTGTCCGCCAACGCCGCAATCGCATCGACAATATCATTCTTCAATTTCGTAACGCCAATCGTATCCGCCAAGATATACAACCGAAGTAATCGGAAAAACGCCGGGTGCCCTCCCACGAGCTCTTCGTGATTCAGCGTATGCGTATACAGCCACTGCACGAAATACTCAAAGTCTTCGGGCCGGGCTTCTGGGAGGTTGAGCGTAGCGGAGCCAGATTCGGCGAAGTTGTAGGTTTTGTTAAAAGCGGCGGCGAAGAAGGGGGAGATGGCGCAGAGGGACTCCAAATGAACGTAGAAGGGTCGGCGGTTGGGACCGACGGTGATGGTAACGATAGTTTTGAAAAGATTTCGTATGGGGGAACTTGGTAAAACTTGCGGTGAGGATAGAGGAGAGGATTTAGGGGGAGGATGTTGGGCTTTAGGGACGTTATCGATCTTGTTGATGCCCGGCATCTTTTTAGGAGCGGTTTTCATGTGGATGTGGAGGGTGAAGACGAGGTGGGTGGGGGATTTGAAGGTGAGGAAGGTGCTATGCGCTCTGTTGTGCGGAGAATGTTCGCGTGGAGCCATGAAAGATGTTGTTGCATGCACAGTCATTCTAGGGGCTTCTTCATATGTGTTTGCGGGTATCTCCAACTGTCCCAGAGGAATCCGTGCCAGAGGTAAAATGGGAATTTGGAAGTGTTGCGAACGGCGAGCGTCGACATGACTGCTTGCGAAAATGAATTATAAGACCAGAGACAAAGGAAACAGGTATGTCATGTATAAAGATTTGCGACAGCTGTTCGCTGCTGGGCCTGATGAATGGAAGAAAATCTCCGGAGAGGGTTCACGAGCTGTCTCGCCTGTTTTCGTTTGTGTGTCGCGCTGTGTTTCCATTTCCGGACAGAATCTCACGAGCCACGCTAAAAGGTTGACCGTGAACATCACATCGCGATAATGTGAGACAGGTTAGCAACTGATCATCGGAAAAGACCCGACAACACATTAAAATGAGCGTCTTCATAAGGTTTTTGGCAATAATCTTATTTGCGCAATGCTAGAATTACACTGCAAACGTGACGAGAACCCTCTCACATTCACACGGCGCCATAGGACTAGGAAATGAGACTGTTTCTTTTCTTACCTTAGATCCGATGCTTTTCGCTCTCTATATGGGATATTAGTACGAGTACATTCTCATTTCTTCTGAGCCGGAGATGCATTACGTACCGAGTCTAGAGTAGAGCATGTACAGAGCCATTTGGTTACAATCTGACGTTCCTGTAATGGTAACCAGCCTCTCATTACTGTTGTCTTGAGGTTCATTGATCTTGATCACACTTCCACTGAGCTGTCTGATCTCATTAATTTTCGCTCCTCCTTTTCCGATGATGGCTCCAACCATGTCGTTGGGGATGAAGATCTGTTGAGTCAGAGGCTGGCCAGGTACCATTCCTTGTACCGGCTGATTAGGCGGGCCGGCATGGTTCGTTGGAGGGATATGACCACCATGCTGTTGAGGTTGGTGGGGTCCGGCGCCGGCATAGCCATGTTGAGGTGAACCACCGTAATGTACAGGCGCTTGAGGTTGCTGATGCGGTGGGTTGTTATGAAGGTATGGAACACCGTACGGGTTTGCTGGTGTTCTTTGAGGCTGATTGTTATGGCGCTTGTAGTTGTCAGGATGACCGTATTGTCCGCCAGCAGGTTGAGGAACATATGGGACCACCTGCATGCCGCCTGGAACAACACCTGCTGGTCCACCACTACGAGTAGCATATGCAGAAGCTGCCGGACCACCAAATCGTTCAGTCAGCTGTTCCACCAATGTTTGTCCGACGTAGTAGGTAGCAATGTGAACTGCATCAGCTACGCCAAGAACCACTAGCGACCGTTCGGTGGATAGGGGCAAGCACGAATCGGAGGCGTTGAGACGAGCACCGGAGGCTTCTTGGATTTCGCGGATGCGGACGCCCGATTTTCCAATGATGGATCCAATTAGAATGTGAGGAACCAGTAGGCGAAGGGGATAAGTCTTGGATTGAGAGGTCGATGCTGCTTCGAGGGGCTCGTTGTTAAGCGTGCGAATAATTAGACCAAAGGCCTGAATCTGTTAGCCTCGTGCAGAGTGCTTACCCAAAAGGAGCATACCTTTGCAACTGCATCTACCAGACCACTGACGGTCAGGACTCTCTCTACTGCGCCCCTCGAGTAATCGCTGACGGTACATTTGGCTCCAGAGAAACGGCGGATTTGGGAAACATTTTCTCCGCCTTTTCCGATGACTGTAGCGGCTTCGGCACTTGAGATGACCGCGCGAACATGAATCCAGCCAGTTTCATCTTGGTGTCCCTGGTGTTGTGATGGACCGTGCGACGTAGCTCTGTCATATTGACCACCGGTGGATTGAATGGGTTGAGTCTCCAGGACTGATGCTGCCGAAGGGCCAGACCCGTTGGGTGCATCCGGGACCAAGGTATCGCCCTGCGTGTCTTTGTGGCCATTCTCCACAGGCGCAACTTCAATTTCAACCTTGTCCTCTTCGGTAGAGGGCACTGGAGCTTCTACGGGTTCAGGCTTAATGCTTTCATCTTCGGGCTCTTCACCTTTGACAACCTTGTCGAGAGCTGGTCGTTTCGCGTCGGGTTGATCGGTAGGGCCAGAGGGAGAGGACTCGTCGTCAAGGGGGCGCTTGGTAGAAGGAGTCTGAAGAGTTGACGGTGATGCGGACATTGTGCCTGTTAATCAATATTCTTGCTATAAAGTAGGTCGAGCAAGGGACGTCAACGGGATTTTGTTAATGGTGATTTCTTGAATTGATCGTTATGTACACCAGGGATTTCGAAGAAAAACGTGCTGGTGCAGGAATTCGGTAGAGCAGACGGGAGGTGATCTGGTGCGTGTACTGGACGGAAGAAGACGCCAATGTGAGTGGGTTCGGGGTGATGATGCTGGGCTGTGACAGGTTTGAGGTCAAGGAGGCGGTGATGGGAGATGTCAGCTGCAATTGCAGGAAGGAATACGGGCGGTGCTGTGGTGGTGGTGAGGGGCGAGGTGTAGGTAGAGTGGGTTGCGAGGTAGAAAGATCTCGTAGTCTGGTAAGAGAGCGCAGGAGGACCGCCAATGAAGTCCAAATCCAGAGACCTCCGCGATTGTATCCGTTGAACCAAACCTGTTTATATCGCGACCCCTGGGGAAGCTTTGAGCGTTTGAACACTCGATCAGTCGCACCAACTAAGGAAAAGTGTTTCGGAAAAGAGAAGTATTAAAGTACGCGTTGGTTGTAGGTGGTCTCTCGTTGGAAGCGAAATGAAGATGAGAAGTGAAAAGGTGTTGAGAGTTGGAGCGTAAAGGAGTTTTGCTGCTGTTTTAATCTAGCTTCTTTAAGACTAGACTCAATTCACAACGAATCAGCCCTATCGAATTTCAATGTAGCATCTGTGAAGCTCGCAGCTTGTAGATACTACGACAACTGCTCTGAGTCTTCTCTGCGTATGTGATCTCAGCTCAAAATTATATCAAGCTAGATAAATGGGTTGGGTGACCATATTTTCCGCTCTCGACTGTCTCAATAACAGGCCATGGCCGCCCAACACCAGGCATTCGTCAAGTTGCAGGAGTACGCTGTCAAAGTGAAAGACGTAGGTTACGACACAGAGCCGGTCGATGGAGTATTAGACTATGAAGCAAGGCTCAACAGGACTCTGAAACATCTCCAAGATCAAGTCAAGCAGCACGAGGCAGCGTTGGAAAAGGTAGTTCTGTCATGTCGGACATATTTCAAAACCATAGACTAAATTCGGGCAGCTAACAGCATCGAACTCATCGATATTGCTTGATGAACCTTCCCATGATCCTGTATCACGTATCCACCAGCTCCGTACTATCACTACGGGTTACAGAGCACTGACTGATGCTGAACCACTATTGCCAGCACCATACTCACCATTACCAGCTTTACTTGCTTTGCGTAATTCAAACAACTCGATTGATCAAACGAAAACCTCAATTACCGTAACTGAGAAGAAGATAGTGAAAGACCGGGAACTGCTCAGCCAGGAAGAAGACGATATACGGGATTCTCGTCTTCTTCATGACGCTTTAGAAAAGCGAGTTGAGAAGCTCCGAGTAGAACATGCAGATCAATCACAGAAGCCATCTGAAACATTGGCTAAAGAAATCATTCAAGAACAACACCAGCGCAAGATACATTACCTAAAGGAGCTTAGAAAATTAGTGAAAGCCTTCAACAAGTTTGTGGAAGAACATTTAGCTGCAATGCTAGCAGCTGAAGAGTTAGGCGGACCTGTAGTTGGCGATATGGTTGATATTAATGAAGACACTTTGGAAGCGGGCTTCAACAAGCTGGGCAAAGCGAAGAAAGCAAGATCTGAAGGCACTGACGGCAACGACGAAAGAATGCGGCGCATTGAGGGAATCTGGGGACCTCAGAGCGAAAACGAGGACGTAGAGATGGGAGAGCGTAGTATAAAAGACGCAGCACATGCAGATTTCCGCAAGCTGACTGAGAATCTCCTGAACGCTGCTGCAGGTGAAGGAGACTCAGCTCCTTATGTCCAGTTGCACCGGGAGACGGCAGCAGTACGTTTCCTGGTCCGGGAGAAGGTCGCACAATTCGATCCCAATGATGCGAGAAAGCTGCGCTTGGTAGACTTCGCCAGCGCAATGCCTAATTAGATAGGAATGCTTCGAAATTGATGTTGAGCAATTCTGAGGATCTAGTGGCGTTCGGATTGGGTTGCGAAGCTATCAAAGTTCGACCAGCATCTTCAGAAGTCCTACAATATACCACATAAAGTGTTTCACCAGGATCCGTCAACAGGTGTCCGGCGCTTTGATTACCGTCACACATCCAAGGAGTGTGCAGGTGTCAAAGAGACCATAGCGTACGATAGTCCATCAAGAAAACAACCCGGCCAAGCGATGAGCGAATAGATAAAGGGAAATCATTGATAATGAAGAACCTAGCCATACGGCAATACCCCAAATACGAAGCATGAGCCACTTACCTCCCTTATTGTCATGGTACGCTGCGTAAGATTGCTTAAGTGCGGGTTGTGGCTCCTGACATGATACTGGGTTCCCCTATCTGTTGTTGCTTGACGTCAATGTGCTACGGGGCCCAGTTCTCTCATCCGGATAAATTCTAATCGAAGGATTGACACATTACTACAATATTGGGATGCGTGTGGCAAAAGCAACGCTCGATGGTCGCTAGGAGATGACAAGGAACCAGGACGGGAAGTGGAAACAGAAGAACCATTCTAGCAGGACAAAGACTGGCAGGAGTAGAGTGGGATTAAGGGCGATGGGCTTGAGTGAGTACTTGCCATGCCCCAGCTGCTCAATTTGGGCGGGAAACCACTAGGGAGCAAATGTGTGGAATACTATTAAGGGAAGATCAAGAAAGCCCAGGAACGTATGAGTATATTTGGGTATCAAGAAGACCTTCAAGTTCTTGTCTTATAGGCAAAGTTTGAAAGGTTTACAAAAGACATGATGCGTTCTATATGGATCGTCCCAAGGACCTGATATTATCCCAGACATTAGTAGTGGACGTCATACCCTAACATCCGACCACTGAATTCCATAAGAACAAGCAGGCCAATTCTTGCGGTAGAAATCACCTTCCATGCTCTCCGTCTTCAATAAACCGAGTCTTGAACAGCAACTTGGAGGCCTTTGGATTTAACAGGCCGCCTATGGAAGATAGTGGCAATTTCGATCAAGATTAGCCCAATCTATATAGTTCTTCTTGTTCTTCTTCCAGTCCAAAGTTTTAGGTTTTGAGTGAAAGCTATGCCCTTTCAGAGGTCGACAATGCTGGTTGTCCATCTGGATATGCCAAAAAGAGGTTTCGTGGTTGTTAGTAATCGGAATGGGAATATGACGAGTTGTTCCTGGTAGGAAGGTATACAAGAATCAGTAAACGTGAGTAAAACAAACAGATATGTCAACAACAGCTGAATGTTTCGGACGGACGGGGCTTAGATTGCGTATTGTTTCGGCTTCTGCGGTGATGTGCCCGCCTATATTATCAGCTGAGCGCTTTGTTAATCTGTCTAACGTTCTATATATGGTTTTCACAGTGTACATATTCGCCAGTCCTTGGGTCATAGAATAAGGATTCCAGATCTTGCTTTGCGGATAACTACCTTAATGCTTGGAATAATTCAAGCGCTTATGCGTTTCTGTGTGCATGGAGCCTTACTCCTACTCTAACATGGAGTTATCAGTATTAGAGCCGTGCTTTCCAGCCATTTTAATCTATCACATCATCTCTCAATGCAAACAGCTGCTTAAGGAGCTCGTCGCTCTTGGCCCTTACCGCATTGTGATACATGACATTTGTGATGAACTGCTTGCAATTATTGATTTTCGACGCCGTGTCCTGGGCTAGCTCGAAGTCGACAAACATGTCATCGTAAAATGTTGCAGAATAGACCGGCACTTCGTTCTTAGCGAGTTGTGCTTCATCATATAGATCTGGCCAGTCGTCTGTTTTCGCTAGAATATCTGCAGTTTCTTTGAGGCTTCGAAGCTCGTCATAGTCTTCGAACATACCTCTGAATACCATTTCACCCGTGAATAGGATTTTCTCTTGACCAACGGAGTCATTCATGAAGTCTGGTAGACTTTGCATCACACGATCCGCAGACCAGTCTGACGCCGCTCCCTGAGTATAACACGGCTCATGCAGCAATGCATACAATGGGGCTACGTCGAAGCCCATTGTTGCTTCAAATGCTGCAAGTGTGGGTCGAGTAAATTCTCCAAAATACCTCAAGTCGTTAATTAGACGGTAGATCATATCGTGAACCATATCGAGACCTCCGTGAAAGCCAAATAGTAATCCGATTTGCCGTAGTCTAAGGACAGAGAAACTGCCACCTGAGGGTAGCGCAATTTTCTCTTTTCGCCGTTGTTTTTCATCGATGTGTCTTACGAGGTCTTTCACTGACTGAATGTCCTCGGGATACTTCTCGTAGTAGGCCATATTCCGTTGGCGAACCGTCCTAAAGGTATGTTCATAGACTACATCCGGCTGCTTAACAAGCGGAGGGAGGCCTCCGCAAGTGAACACTTCTTGCAATCCTTCGGGAGATTTGGAAAGATAGTTGACGGCGCAGAAACCTCCGAAGCTTTGACCCATGACTGTCCATTTTTTCTTCTCCTCTGGAAAGTCTGCTGTCAAATTCTCTCGGACAGCTTCGCAATCACGGACGATGTTGTCGGCACGGAAGTGTCTAAGATACGCTGCTTGCATCGTAGGGCTCCCTTTATTTGCTAGAGTCTTTGCAGTAATCGTACTGCTGAGTCCTGTACCACGTTGGTCCAGAAAAAGAATTTGATAACCCTTATCCAACACGAAATCAGTCCATGGAACGCTCTGGGGAGGTGCACAGCCCGACCCAGGTCCACCTTGTAGATAGACAAACCAAGGTTTCTGTTTGGCTTGTTTAATACTATGATCGGCTAGTTTCTCGAACCGCTCCACACTCCTAGCAAAAAGACGTATACGTCCTTTGTCAGGGTGGGAGTAGTCCACGGGTACCGCAAAAGCGAGTTCAGAGACAAGCAACCTCCCTAAGATCAAAATGAGCACTGTTCTGGAATCCCAGAGTGATTGAATGTTGTCTTCCCTTACCTGGCAGTTGATGAGTCTTCCTTTCGACAAGCTTGATAATCGACATGATTGTAGTATGTACTATGGCAAGTTCTTTTTGAAATGGTAGACTTGACGTAGTCTTCTCCGTAACTACAGTTGGTGCACACTGATCACTTTATATTCTCGAACAATATGCTGTGGTGAGTTGATCAGCTCTGACGTTGAGAAACGCGTAAGACAATAATCAAGGATCAAAGTATCCGTGCAGAGATCAACGTTCGTGATCAAACGATATTGTAGAGCAAAGCCCTCAGACTAAACAATTTATAACTCGACTGAGCGTCATTCCCAAGCAGAGACGATTCTTATCGTTGCTTCTACTATGTGCCCTCGGGACTTTAGCTAGGATGGACGACGACAGTGTAATATTACATGTATTGTAATTTTCGTCCCGGATCAAGTAAGCACATCACCGGTTGTGCACCCAAGTGTTGACGTATCTATTTGTTGATTTCCTTGAGATAGATTTCAAGACGTATCGCGCTCTACTTCAATATGCAATTTGAAGCTTGTACAGAATCCGCGAAGAGATTGTTGGATAGTGAACATGGATGACGATAATGTCAAACTTCTGGAGGTGAAAATAAATTGTCCCTTCGAGAACTCTCGTGGTTGCTGACGGGGACTACGCTTGTCTACAGAGGGAATATTGTCCCCCTATAGACTCGGCACTTTTCTTTGCCATAATTTCAGACTACGATCTTTCAAATAGTGAATCGATCAAAGACATACAAGCAACGCTCGACGTTCTCAAGAACAGCATTGCGGAGGATGACACAGAGTTCGACCCATCCGGAAGCAGTGGACTACAATATGATAGTCACAGCACACAAGAGTCCCCTGACCGAGCACAATCATGGCACGGCGACTTTATATCTACATCCGAGGAGACCGACTTCACAGAAATATCTCAATCGATAAACAATTTCAACCTTAGTGGCGGTATCCAGGATGATGCGCAAAACGAGGAATGGAGTACAAAGTCCCAGAATGATTTGGAACTGGAAGCGCTATCTGGCGAAGACAAGATTACGGTTCTCAAAGAGATGTTTCCAACCGTGAAGGATTTTGATATCAATTATACTTTGAAGAAGCTGGGGTATAATTATGGCCAAGCAGTCGAGGAGCTTCTGAACCAAGTCTTCTTCGAGGACGAAGGCGCGAATGAGGGAGAGCAGATCATCAAGAGGGGTATAGATGGCTTCAGTGAATCCATAAGTACCACAAGGGGGCGCAAGGCCAGAGGAAAGAGAAACAAACAAACGCGCCGCACAAGCTCAACTCCCGCGCCGTCAGACATTGAATCGAGCAACGGCTCATGCATAAAAGCAAGCCGATGGGACCGCGCCGAGGAAGACGTTGAATTCATCACACAGCGAACTTACCTCCCCCGTCAAACCGTTACTTCTACCTACCATAAATCTGGTGCCTCCCTCCCTGCCACAATCATCGTCCTCTGCGACCTGCAAGACTCTAATCCCAATCCCTACATCTCATCCACACCACCCGCCCTCCTCGAAGCGCACGTTTGCGAATTGGCAGTCGACTTCCCCGCTCTTCCGCACAACCACCTCAAATCTCTCATTAACCTCACGCACCCGTCCACCTCCTCCGCCCATGAACTCGCTCGAGCCCTCCACTCCACCTCATCATTCATCGCTCCCACAACAATAACTCCCCAATACCTTCCCCGCTCACCCTCTCCTCCTTTCCCGTCACAACCACCACACGAATTCTACCGCCCCCTTCCCCTCTCAACCGCCACTGCTCTCGCGCAAGCTTCTACTAATACCCGCTCCATCGCCTACGCCCAAGCCTCCGCCGCCCACCGCAAGTCCAAATCCACTCCCCTCATGGGCGGCGCTGCATCCTACTACTCCTCTGTCGCCCGTGATGCCTCCGCATCCCTCAAACGCCATGAAAAAGCTGCCGCTGATGCGCTCGTCGCTGCCCAGTCTACCTCCTCGGAAGTGGATCTGCACGGCGTGGGCGTCAAGGATGCGGTAAGGATTGCAAGGGACAGGGTCGAAGCGTGGTGGAATAGGGGTGGAGGGGAGTGGGCCAGGGCTGGGAAGGTTGGGGAGGGAAGGGGCTTGACGTTTGTGACGGGAGTGGGGAGGCATAGTGAGGGGGGAAAAGGGAAGCTAGGTCCGGCGGTGGGGAGGATGTTGGTTAGCGAGGGGTGGAGAGTAGAGGTTGGGGAGGGAGTCGTGGAGGTGGTGGGACGAAGTAGGAGGTGATTTGTATGAGGTAATGTAAGGGCTTGCAGCTGTTTTGGACATCTTGGCACGCCTACAGGACCCCCTGGAAAAGGGGTCAAGATTTTCATCGTGGTAGAGATTCCCATAAAGTTTATAGACTTGTAATTAATCGAATGGCTCCGTCTAATTTCCCACTTTGCTATCTTCTATACCTATAAAATGTCTTAAGATGTCTTTCTAGTGCACGGTGCAAGAGTCCCAGTAGAGCATATTGCGACTAGTACCTCTACTGACGGCAAGCCTCCGTGATCGTTTGAGATGTTGGAAATTTTATTTCAAGGCCGTGTTATTTGACGATAAGACATCAAAAGTCAACTCCAAGCCTAAGCTTTCCCCATTCCCAGATTCCGAATCCTCGAGTCGTCCACTTGCTTGGCTCCCTCTCTTCGGTATACCGAATAACCGCCCTACACCATCAAAATCAGTAACCTTCCCTACCTACCATCCCATCACAAACTCACCTCCGCAACACAATTGCTCCCCGTCACAAACCCCGACGCGTCCGACGCCAAAAATACCGCAAGCCCGTTCATCTCATCCGCGCCCCCTAACCTCCCCATCGGCGTCATCCGCTTCCAATGCGCCTTCAGCCCATCCAACCGCGCCTCGTGATTCAACGCCGTATCCATGTACCCCGGAGATATCGTGTTGACCCGGATGCCATGCTGCGCCCATTCCGCCGCCAAGGACTTGCCGAGATGGATGACGGCGGCTTTGGAGGCATTGTAGGCGCACTGTTCCTGCGGGTGCAGGACGCGGGAGCCGGCGATGGAGCCGATGAGGATTATGGAGCCGCCGCGGCCGCGGGGGATCATGTAGCGGGCGCAGGCTTGGGTGACGAGGAAGGAGCCGGTGAGGTTTGTGTCGATGAGAGTGCGGAAGAGTTGTGGGTAGTAGTCCCCAGCTTTGATGTTGGAGTCGACGATGCCGGCGCGGTTGATTAGGATGTCAGGGCAGCCAGGTTCTGTGAGAGATTTGAGCCATGACTTCGGTGACTGCTTTGGCGTCACGTACATGGACTTTGTAGAATTGGACGGGAATGCCGGTGATGGAGTGGAGTTCTGCGGCGGCCTCGTCGCCAAGGTCTTGCTTCAAGTCTAGTAGGGCTATGGTGGACGCACCAGCTTCTGCGAGTGCTTGAGACATGTTCCATCCTAGACCACGAGCGCCGCTGTAATAACATAAAGCCTCAGTGAAGGAAAAGCGAAAGGTACAGCAAGTAGACCATGAAGAATAGACATTTGTGACTCAAGAAAAATGGAAGCTCAGTCATCCGTGGAGAACCAAGTCAAACCATTGAGTGACGAACAAATGTGATTATGGCTTTACATCATGAACTATGGATGAGATATAGAGTCGATAGTGTATTGTAATGACAAAGGGGAATCACTATCCTATAGAAAGACCTACCCAGTGATAACCGCCAGCTTTCCTTCCAGAGTGAACGCCCTCATAGTAGGCGTCAATTTAGAAAAGATACTCTTATCGCACACAACAGTCTTCCTCTCCGTATGTCCATCCTTGGCCATCGATGACAGGGGCTGTGATTGATCAACACTGGGCAGCTTCGGGTCGGGCTCACTGGCGTCGGAAATGCTGCCAACTGTACATTTAACCTGGATCTTCATTCTGTTTGACCGTGAAGTGTCTAGAAGTAATGTAGTGGTTATGCCCCTGAGGCTCACGGTAGGGCCACATACCATACGGAAAGGCTTCTGTAAGAGGTGTCTCGTGATCATGACGACACGCAATGCTATAATGGAAAACCCTGAAAGGACGAATGACCTGAAAGTTGAGATGAGTGGGTTTTAGACGAATTGAACGTATATCTAGCCCAGTTGCATTGAATTAGAATATTCTATTGAGATAGCTTTAGGCGGAGCTTGTTTTTTTTTCACTTGTGGAAGATTCAAAGTCGCTCGTCCGCATTTACTTCTAACATAAAGTGCAATTCTTCCAATGACCGATGTACCTCGTACTTAATCGAAGTTTGCCCTACTTGGATGGTCCATCTTCCTTTGCTCTACAACCCATTTAGTCACGCATTTTCATTTTTTGTCTTAACAAGTCCTTCTTCCGCATCTAGTCGCATTCCATGCAATACATAATTCCACTGAAACGTCGGTTCATCACAATAATCTGAAGTTCTCCTTGGCAAGGGCGATGCGATGCCTGTACCTGATCTGAGAAGATTACCTAACTCCAAAAGAGAAAATCCTTCGTACATGATTTCGGTGCTCGTAATGACTGCAGTAAGAGCTCCTCAGTACATCCTCAAACGTCTCTACTTTGCTCTCAATTGGTTGAATGCCTTCAATCTCATGGATGGAAAATAATACTACTGTATTGAATACATGGAAAGAATCCTGGATATCATTTACTCCACCCTGATCGGCTCATTCTAGGAGCCGACAAAGTAAGGGACTTAACCAATGAGTTTGTTACGCCCCAGCCATCACTTGAGCTCTGGCTGTCGGCGCAAGGTCGAATAAACATCGAGAAAGAGGTCGAATAAACATCGAGAAAGAAGCCGAATATATCGGGAGGAACAGATCGTGAATGGACGAACATAGCAAGGAAGTCTAGACTGCAAGATAGCACAGCACATCAAAAGGTGTTCCTCAGTCAACTGTAAAGTCCACCGCGGCCTGTGCAACCGGCACAAGAATTACAACCTAGCTGTTCGACATACACATGTTTATTGAGCTATCTCCTCAGCTCCCAGGAGTTTTCCCAAATGAGTTCACCGCAACATAAAGAGATAATAGTCTCAGTTAGGGAGATCAAAGCAGAGGTGGGACATCAGAAGAGACAAAAACTAAGAATAATGCATCATTTGAGAGGACAGAGGAATACGACGGGCCGGTCATTTCTCAAAGAAGTATAAGGAGGTAGTGGGTATGAAGATGGATGCTTGATAAGGGCGATAGTTTGTGGTCAAGACGCGGTACTGATGACGGCGACACGATTACCAACCGAAAAATGACGGAAGAAAGACGTAGCTCTGCGCATTTGGTGGACCTTACTTTGTCTTGTGGGTGTGAATGCTGGCTGAAGGTTCACTCGTTTGGGCAGATATTCTTTGGGACAACTGGAAGATTTTTTATAATTGGCCACAGCTTGAGGGGTAGAATTCCATAGACACATCCGTCAGCAGGGGCACCTAGTTCGTAAGCCGTCCTGGTATGTGCTATTATGCCCTCCGGGATTTCCAGGGTAATTGAGCGAGTCGCTAATCCATCTGGTAGACGATACGGGTAGCTAGGCGGACTCGAAAGAAATGCGTTCTTAGACAGGTACGCTTGAAAAGAACATCAAATAACCTATGAGAGAAGCTAGAGTACGTACAGCTCGTAGGGGACAAATATGATCAAAAAGGGACTATCCACATGGAGAAAGTGTCCCAGCCAGCCAGCACACCTTCGGATATGGCAAAGTAAGCCTGACTACCAGAAGAACTAAAAGATAAACCAAACTCCAACGCTTGCTAGTAAAGTGCAGCAGCACGACGATCTCATGATGAGGCTATGCAGAGGGTCCATATTCTTCCATTAGTGTACAGAGTCCACGTAATTACTATTGATTGTTAGTAGTCTCAGCCTGATGGATGGAATTTCTATACCATACCTGGGGAATATCCCCTCTCGGTTTCCAACTCTGCCTGTCCACCAGTCCGACGCATTTTGCGTCCTTTTCACTATAGTGACCACGTCTCCCTTCTTAAATGCCAGGTCGCCGGGTTGGTCCGCTTCAAAGGTGTACAGCGCAATCGCCTCGTCTGGACCGAGTGAGGCTGCACTAGGCTTAGGTGTGAATTTAGGCTTTGGTGCTGTCGGCCTGCTAGGCTTTTGATCGCTATATGTGTAATCATCGCCAACAGTGTTTCCTCGACTTCGCCTTCCCAGAGTGTCAAAAGTCTCGTTAGGGTTTGCCCGTGTTGTCATTGAGCGACTGGGGGCACTGTTGGGTTGTCGGTCGTAAACGTCGTCGGCCCAAGTGTTTGCTCTTTGGGGTTTGTCGCGGTACTCGTAGTCATTGGCGCCACTGGTGGAGCCTGTGCGGTTTGTGCGTACGCCTTCGTTGTATCCTTGACCTTGTCTTCCTTCCCAAACGAGGTTATCGTGGCGGTCGTCATAGACCGGGATGTCGTTGTACATTGTGTCATTTCCAAGGTTTGTAGTTCCGGAGAAGACCCTCGAATTTAGTACACGCATAAGCGGCTCCGCAGCTGGTGGTGGCCTTACTCCGCCTTCCAGCAATTGTCTTGCGGTGATCCGACTGTTGTACATCTTCTCATTTGCATCCCTCCGCTCAATTAGCGCGCCACCCTCTAGACTGACTCCAGCAAACAGTCCTTTCGTTTTCGAATACGAGAACACCCCCGCCACACCTTTCAAGCTTGCCGCTCCCGCGGCTTCTGCATTTCTGCCAACCGGGCCCGCGGCAATCGACACATTGCCGCCTAGTTGTAATGCTCCCTTCTGCGAGAAGGTCCTTACAGCTGCAGCGTCGTTGAGGATGAAGACGAAATCTGTCAGCTCGAAGCCTATCTGTCCGCCGAAGCCCCCTCCGCCTGTCGCGAGAGCTGAGGGTGCAGACCATGTGCCATCTGAAAGACGAGCGACAACGACACCAGAACCGAAGCGTGCAGAACCCAAAAAACCCGCTTTGATTACCGTGATAATGGCGAGACCCTGATGACTGTATTAGCCCAACCTTCCCTGGACGTCACATAGAGCGGATGAGGATTGAGAAAATCTAAAGACCTTTGCATTTGCTAATATATGGGGTGGTATTACTTTGTCAGGGCCGAACGCCTGTCGTGGGTCCACAAAAGAGGCGAGAATCTGCATGCAATATCAGCCAAATGTTGCAACTCAGATCAGGACCAAATTTCCATAACTCACTTTACCAGCCTTCTCGCACTCACTTTTCATAGACGTGGGGAAAGGATTGTTGATTCCGAACGGCATCTTGACCAAAAAGGAGACTCTTAAGGGTATCAAACAGGTGGGTTAACGAGAGTCACAGAGAGGCCTGAGTACGAATAATTCAAGTGTGAATCAGCGCTTACTCCCGGAAATAAACGCGCCATGACGTATACCAAAAATACCAACCTCAATTACAATACAATGTAACAATACTTTGTAGAAGCCTTGCCCGTCTAAGCCAACTCACTTCGCATCACCAGAATACCTTACAACAAATCTTGATCTCTTGAGCAATAGCGGCTTCAGACCTCACAGACTAATTCTATCGTCGATTTTCAACGAGATTATCATTCCAAAGATCGACAAGTAAGACTAGAACACAAGCAGGAACTCGTGACAGTAATGTGGATATTAGGGATAGATACTTCCAGATGATTTGCAAATTCGAAAGCTACCTTACCTACATAGATCTAACTAGCCCTAAGCGCTTCAAAGCGCTTAGCGATGAAGGTCTCTTCTCCATCCTGAAATATTCAAATAACTAGAACACCGTTCTGCGAATATCTCCTCGGTGGATCAGTGTCACGATTTTCCAATGAGTCGCTTTCCCTCCGAGGTGCTATCTCTCCAGATGTTCACCCCGTGGTCAACGCTGACGGAGAGGTCATCGGCAGTAGGCCTCTTCGTTCTGTCTACACGCAGCATTGCCCTCACAATCTTTTTCAGCTCCGTACTATATCTGCTTGGGATAGCCTTTACCCAGAAATCATCTTCTCCGACGTTTCCTACTTTGTTTGAGACATCTTGCTTTGTTGGTGCCCCCCCAGACATCATGCGGTACAGTACAGCTCCGAGAGACCAAACGTCTGCTGCTGGTGATAACATATGGGTGTTTCGTTGTACCTCCTTAAAACGGTTAATTCCACCCTGCTACTACGATTACGAGGACTTACCGGTGCCATGTACGGACCATGTGCTCTAACCCACGGAGGCTTGTATGCTTCCACAAACATGGACGTTGAACTCACAGCCGCTGAACGGAAGCACCCTAGCTTCACGTCACCATATGTCTCTTCGCCTTTTGGAACGGTAAAGTATACTATCTATCTGTCAGGAGCTTCTTGCTTGAAGTCATCTTTACAATGGCCTTACTGTTTGTTGGACTGATCTGAACAACAGTAACGGGATGCCAATCGTCATCACGAATCATGTGCTGGTCGAATGGAAATGTATGCCTATGGCCATGATGAAGCCAAAGAAGAGCCTGCGTAATACCGTCCAGGACGTGCCAACATAAACTCTCGGGTATATTGCTACGCATATTTGGTTATTCAAGGATCCAAAGGAACTCATACAGCCGCTTACGCTCTTTCCTGATCACACGCCTGCCAAAGCAGGCGGTTCAAAGTCCCTCTGTTGCAATCTTCCCATACTGTGTAATCTTTCGACTTCGTGCAAATCTCAGAATCCTGGACAATATCGATGAGGCTCACCAAATTAGGATGATTCAACAGCCGAAGAAGCGTTTCCTTAGCCTCGTCCATTACACCCAGGGTATCGACATATTCCGCAGCAAGAAACATCTGTAACTGGCGTCAGACTACTCCCTTCGGCAGACTCTGACGGAGCAGCGATGTTTAATACCTTTCCATCTCTTCGTCTTCTTGTCCTCCAAACTTTTGGAGCAGATGTGGTCACGGTAAGATTTGCCTGGTCAACAGCTTCCCTGCGTTTTCTGGGTACTTCTTCAACCTTTTCCTCGGTCTCGACGAGCGTCTCCAAATGCTCGTACTCGCTGATCGCCAATGGCTTGGTTTCCGACCGCATTTTGTTATTGATGGGGTTCGTTGAATCTCAACCTCCTCCTAGTAGGTGTCTCATTACAGGCCAGACATTTTAAAAAAGAAGGGAGACACATGCGGTATCTATTCTAGAACCGGAAGAAACCCCTTGCTGCTAAGCGAAATTTCACTACTCTACCAGTAGAGATATCCAGTTTCTAGAACATTATAACCTTTGCGGTACCTTTCTACTTGGAAGCTCTAGTCTTAATTCCAGGTACTATCCCCATGAAAGGTCCACTCGTTTCCGGGCAGAGGAGATGGTCACTCTGGCTCTCTCTGTGCCTCTCCAGTCTCCCATTTATGAAATTCACAAGTAATGCGGCTTTGCGTCGGCCATTCGTTCTATCCGGTCTAATGGCCAATCTTGCTAATGCATATCCACGCTGGGTCCTGGAAATTGTCAGGTTCTGCAATGGAAGATGTCCCACTGAAAGATTGGGCTACTAACTGACCATACTTTACGAATAGCGAGTAACGAAGTAGGTAAGCTCGTTGGTTTACTTGAAACTCTACATAGTCGTATCCAGCAGCTTGATTGGTACTATGTTCTCGTCTTCTAGATCTGCTTCTAAATCTGAATCTATCCCGAGGCGAGGTTGACTGTTCTAGTGACCTCTAATGCTTTTAGACACCAAACCCCCAATGCGTCTATTGACGTTCAACATTGATGCCTCTGAATGGCCGTCAGGAATCAGAGTCGACCGTACATAACTCATCGATCTCATTAGAGATTACTTAAAGGCTGATATCCGCGGTCCGTCCATGTCGTCATTGCAACCTGTTTCAACTCAAACTGCTCCGTTTCCGTCAACGGAATTTCAGTGCCGGTTCTGAGCTGTCTTGATTCGGCAGTCTCAATCAACGAGGCGCGGTCATCATCTCCATCCTTGAATTGGTACGTGCGGAACTCAGTGTTGGCCCAACCAGTGCCTGTAACATTTCTTTAGCTCTAGAAGCCCTTGCGGAGTAGTGGCCACTCTACCTTGGAATTTTCTAGTATCAGCCCAATCTTCTGTGAAGAAATGCAAAAACCCGCCATGCGTGACGAGCACAATCTCCTTCTCGGATCTGGCCTTCAACCATTGTCTGGCGTCTTTCGCTCTATCTTCAATTGCATCAGCATCCGTGGCCCATTTCCCTTTTTTGTTGTTCCATCCGTTGTGAACTAAGCTCAGATCTACAGGCTTGCCCTCCATCTCTTTTCTCAGCACTTCAGCATCACTGCCAGTGTCGCAAGGCAGGTCACCCACTTCTTGCGCTTCGGGAATTGCGATAACCTTTACGCCACGCTTTATTTCCGGTTCGAAGCCTATAAGGGTGGTATAGATGGTTCGGCGAATGGGGGAGGTGACGAGGAGCTCGACGTTATCACGGTAGGGGAAGCGCTGAGCAAATTGGCGACATTGTTCTTCGCCGAAAGGTGTTAATGAGGGGTCATGTATGCCATGGTTGTTGGTGGAAAGATTGTGATAGCCCTGCCCGAGTCAGTGCCCGAGGTCGATATTTGGGAGGGCTTTCGCTGGGCAGACCTGAGCATGACGAACACAATGAATGATAGGAGCCACTTGGCAACGAATGTCAGTTCGGGCATGGTATAGGGTTTTCCTGATCGTGCAGAGCTCACTGGTCAGAAAGGTTTAAATCCAGGAATAAATTATGTTCTAGATATTTCAAATTTGTGTATGCGGTTCTGCAACGTTGAGGAAGTAAGTGTAGAAGCAACGAGACGTACAGGAATCTACTAAAAATGACAGAGGAATCAATCACCGGAGAATGGGGTTTTGAGCTACCTAAATACACATGCCCCACGATGCTCATCGTCATTGGCAGATTTAAGATATCTATCGAGCCCAAGCGAGCCGACGCCCCCGGACCAAGCGTCTCGGCTAACCTTGCCAAAATAGTCGGCGAACAACAAAGGAAAGTTTGCCGACCTTATTGCATTATTGCTCACACTGCAATTCGTCATGGTGAGATGCGAGGTTCCCATCATGCTCTCCCGCTCCGCTCGTCGTTGGGACAGCCACAGCTACTCCATGCTCTTACGAGAGCCAATAGTACAAGCTCGGGACGAGGCTATGCTCCTGTTCTCTCCCACGAGAGTGACGAAGTGAAGGTCAGAGTGAAAGTTGGATTGAATGGATTCGTACCGTTAAGGTGCTTTTTCATTATTGACTTATCAACCCTGCAATACTGACATAAAGCTCTAGTATCCGCTATCCACCAAAGCCTTCACCTAATGGCCCCATTATCCTCTTCCTCCACCGCGGCTTTTCCAACCTCTCGGGACCCTTTAATACGACTCCGTTGGCATTGAGCTCGAATGCGACAGTGGTGCGATTAGACTATCGACTATCTGAGCAGCACCCGTACCCGACTCCGATACACGATGTACTGGCAGGATATGACTGGGTCCAGAAACACCTAGCTCGAAGCACGGAGACATCCAATGGCTTATATCAGACTGTGACGTACACAAAGCTTGGTATCTGTGGTGAGCTTATTGGAGGAGGCCTCGCTAGCATGCTGGCCCTGACCGAATGCCACGATGGCAAGCCGGGTATAAGTGGCGTCGCTGTGGGAAACCCCATTGTCGATTGGACATCGCTGTTTCCTGCAATAGAGGAAGCTGAACCGCATCCTTCTGCTTCATCGGCAGAGTCTCTATATCCTAAGCTTCCGGGTTCCCAGGACATAGCACTCGTCAAGGGCATTGCAAGTGACCCTACCACAGCCAAGCCCGCCAATTCTATATCGATGGAGAGCCTCATTGCTCTTAGATCTGCCCTTTTCTCCAAGCCTGAGACCTATTTCGACCCTTTCATAAGCCCGCTTCTTTTCTTCCGCACCCCTGGTTATGATCTACCTCCGAATCTGTCAGCTTATGCCGGTCTCGGTTTGAACGCGCCGGATGATGATCCGCAGGCAGAAGATCCATCCCTGACTCCGGTGAAGAAGCGTCGATCACATCGCAAGTATCCGCCCGGACACGCGACTCTGAGGTTACCGAAAATGCGGGTGGAGGTGGGCAAGGAAAACGTGTTGCGAGTTCAAGGGCTGGAACTTGTGGAGTTGGCGCGGAGAAGTGTCGGTCTTTGGGAAGAAGGAGGTAAAGATAGTGTGTGGGAAGAAGATGGGACAACGAAGCTTGGGACTAGCGTGGGGAAGGAGAGGGTCGAGGTCGTGGAAAGGGAAGGGTTGGGAATATGGGGAGAAAGGGAGATGGTTGAGATTGGCCAGTGGTTTGGTGACATATTGCGTCGCCGCTGATAATCGGAAGCGATCTACGGAGTATGGTTGCTCCTAACCACCGATGTCAAAATTCGCTCACTGATTCCTAAAACGTAGGATTGTCCTCGTTGCTTTTTGCGTTCCGTCACCTGCCACGGATTCCGGAGTTAAAACCACGCTAACCTGAGCGGATCTCCCCGCCAAAGCTTGGCACCCTACCCGCTAGCGCCCTTCTCACGTGGCTGGGAACCCCACACCCCTGCAAGTCAACAAACACCATGATTCGACAATCACCGTGCCAGCCACGCATGATGCCGCAGAGGTTGGGGCGGCCAATCTGGTGTGGATACAAGATGCAAGGACGCCTCATCTGGTTTTGTTCTTGCATAGATATCTTCGACGAATACCATTGTTCGAAAAGCTACGAACCTTTACGATTAGGACGATATTGATACCCCCAGCATTCGAGCGCCTTTGTATTCCGTACCTCTGTATCGTCTGAAGCGATCTGAAAGCCATATCTCTACTTCGACCTTGAAAGCAAGCAAAGAGCCAAGCTCGACGTATCGCAACACCTCATTTCGACGCACGCATTTGCGCCCTCTCAGCCTCTTCACCTCTCACCACCGAACAAGTCAACCTCATCCTCCCCATCCAACTCATCACCCTCCGACCACACATCTCCTACCAGCCTCCACACCAGAGCGCTTCCCTCTCTCCCCGTCCAACTCCTCCTCACCCGACCTTTACCTCTACGACCGCCCTAAAGCCCTAACCGCCCCCGGGCAAAACCCCCAAAAAATGGTCAAACGCAACATCGTCATCGCGATAATAATAATCTGCCTCTTCGTCGTCCTCTCCCTCGTCGGCTACGCCATCTACGCCATCCAGAACCGCGTCAGCCTCTTTGGGAGGAGGAGTAGCGATGAGGAGGATCTGGCGGACGATTAACCTGGGGTGATGGGTGGGGGAGATGTATGAGTGATATGGGAATGGATATGGATCGTGGGTTGATGTAAGAGAGATGTTTAGGGATGGTGGGAGGTTAGGGAGAGGTTGTATATATTGCATCGCATCAAGGCTGCTTTACTTGGGTGGGCTAGACGGATATGGGAGCGGGTTTTTGGTACCGGCGTCTGATGGGCAGGAAGAATTGGATGGATAACGGTTTGCATTGCGTAGCTTCGGATATAGAATCTTTGACAGCCAACGTCCGCCTTGGATGCATCATATGTGCACATGAACCATATCTCCCAAAATTAACACGATATAAACAAGTCAAACCTCAAGATTCCCCATTCGGTCCCGCTCAGGAACAGATATAGTCGCCCATGCCGTTGCCCCAGCCGTTATGTACACCAGATCTCAACCCAGCCAGAAGCGCCCTAGTCCCGAAACCTAGATTCCCATCATTATGAACATTCACTGCACCGCACCGCACCGCACCGATCCCAACCTCAAGGTTTGAAAGCCTCACATGCCACCGCCCCGTTCGCCACCTCCATTCCCCAACCCTATCCCCTCATACTCCCGCAATCCCATCAACATCCTTCCACCCGCGTACTCCCCTCGCCCCCCGCCCTCGCCTCCCCCCTTCATCATAGTATCCTTATCCCGCAGATCCGGATCCAGCATCCCCGTGTCCATTTCCCCTTGCTGTTGGTCATCCTCATCGCCCGGCGCGTCCGCGAGATCAAGATCCTCGTGATTGTTCCCCGGGGAGTTATGTTCAGCGTTATTGTGCGGACGGTGTGAGGGCGGGGGGGGGTAGGGCGACGTGCCGTTTGTAAGCGGGATGTTGTTATTGTGGTGGGAAGGGGGAAGCCGTTTTGCCAGCGTGGTGGGGAGGGGGGTTTGGGTTGTGCGGTGGGATTGGAGACGGGATTGGTGTTTTGTGATCAGGGCGTCGAAGTCCCAGTCTTTGAGGTTGTCGGTGTCAGAGAGGGCAAGGGCGGTTTCGAGGGATAGGGAAAGGGTTGAGGGTTGGTAATAAGAGGAATCGGTTTGGGGGTATTGGGAGGTGGTTCGTTGGAGTTGGGCGCGGAGGAATTGGATTTCTTGCTCGGCTTTGCTGAGGTTGGCGGCGGTTTCTTTGTGCTTCTCCTGTTCCTGGACGTATGATTTCATGAATTCTACTTTCCAAGAATTGTATCTTTCCTCCGCCGTCAAACTTGACCAATCTGTGTAAGCGTTCTGAAGATGTCTGAAATATCGTTCTTCTTCCTCTTGGGAGTCGGGGTCCGGCTCTTGCTGGTTCGTATGGCCATTCAAACCATTGTGTTTGATTTCACTAGATGGACCAGCTGCGGCTCGCTGCCGCCTCCAGTATTTTAGCTTGGATGCAAGCCATAGCCGTAGAGATTCGAACTGAGCAGGTCCAGGTGTTTCGATAGGCCAATGTGCTGGACCGACATAGGTTGGGCTCGCGGAGAAGGAAGGAGGCGGCACCAGACATTGCAAGCATATCGCTGGAAAAGAGAGCCTGAAGAAGTTGAGATCAAGGAGTGGCCGAGGGTGAGCTCGTCGGCTGCAAGAAGAGAAAAGGTCAGTGCTTTGTCGCGACATTTATACAAGAGGAGGACTTGCTTGGCAGCGTTCACACTGTCCAGAACCTCTTTCAGAGCAAGCTCCGCCGCCCGTCCTCGCTCTTTTTCCTCCAGCGCATCCTGTTTCCGAATAACGTCTTCCTTTGCTGATGCCCTTCTTATGGTATTACGGGGCTTTGGGTAAGAAGGACTTTCTCTTATAACCGGCGGCAGATCATTGATGACTCCCGTAGCCTGCCAGCTGGGCCTGTTGAAGTTCACCCTGACTGGTCCTCCCTCTACGTGACCTGTATTGGAATAGTGCAGCCCGCTCGGGGGAGAGCTTTGGTCAGGTATTGGCGTGGCCTTTGCGCTCGATGGAGTCGAGCCTTCCCTCTTAGCTGATGAGGTACGCGCCTGGCGACGGGTGACATTCCCGCGAAGGCGACGGATCTCCTCGACATCGTGGATATTATCCGGTGGCTTAGCATTCTTATCCTTAATATATAGATCTAAATGGCGCCCAAGAGAAGAAGATGTGAATGGGGCATGGCAGAATGGACAATTCTTGTCCTTGGGCATCTTGGTTCCATCGGCGTTGGATCCAGGAGTGGCTACGAGGGCGTCGGCCATTGCTAGGAGTGTTACATCCGCTGAGCTTGATCAAGCTCGGCTCCAAAGCGATTCAGGAGTAGCACTTCCAGCGCGACTTTATAGCTGCGGTTGACAAGGGCAAGCGCTGACCGATTTGGCGAGATGCACACAACATCTCGGGTTGATGGTTTATACCCCGACTGGGTTAGTCTCTCAGGTACCATTCCCAGTAAATGCATTTGCAGCTGCAATACGCTAACAATACAGGCGTCTACTTTATGGTCAAAGGGGAGCTGCTTGAAGACCTGGTTGAATCCAAGGGCGTGATCTTGGCTTGATTATATGGTAACAGCATATCATGGTGTAGAAACCGCTTGACATAAATCCGCACTCTCGATCAGATCCGCAGATTGCTAGAAGACAAGAACATCCAAAGGTTGATATTGTACCTATACAAAATACTCATCCAAAAGAATCTGTCATTTAGAGCAGGCTTATTTTGAAGCCCAGATAGCGTTGCCAAGATGCTCAGTAAGAGCTAGAACTTTCTCCTCCTGCAACCGACGTCCCACGAGTTGCAGTGACACGTGAGCCCCATCGTAGATAGCTGGATCGTCTGAGTCTAGCGTCAGTATGTCTTTCGTCAAAACCACAAAGATTACTCACAGCCTTCGGCAACAGCCTTGTCATGGTCGCTGATGGGCTTGAAATCCTTGGCGATCACATCGACATTTTGATCGGCATAAGTTATTGGGATAGTGCAAGATGTGTAGTCGAGAACATTGAAGATGGTTGAGTAACCATAGTAGGTGTACTTAGATGGGCGTGGAGCCGAGAAAGGTGCCACAGGTATTATTAGAGCGTCTACTGGTCTTCCAGTGCCAGTGAGGGCTTCGGTACTATTCCAATATTCCATGTACTCTTTTTGGTACTCACGCTTTGCAACATTGTTCTCGGCAATTTGGCTTGCTTTCATCTGCTCAAATGGCTTGTCGCCGTACGCGGCTGCCAATTGATGCGCAAGTGGCTCCCCAGACAGACTGAATGCTTCATGAACGTTTTCACCCCCGTCGTATTTCCAAGATTTTAGCTAGGAGCATGTCAGTGGCCTGTTCGAACGTTCTTGCACAATCTACACCAACAACAATCTCGTTCCCACGCTGATGCGCCGGTGGTTTCCATTCAATGACCTGAAAGCTATCAGCGATGGAGCTTCCGGTCTTGCCCCAACAAAAACATGCCTTGTGACCAAGTTTCGCCAGAGCCATCACAGCAATATCCATAGCCCGTTGAACAGGTGGATGTGGAGTCACGGCACCATCATGCTTCATAAAACCAAAAGCTAGCTTGGGCTTATCACCCTGCGAACCATGAATGAGGTCTTGAATCTGTTTTTCATGATCATCTCGCCAGGGCATCTCGCAGACAAGGGGGTCATGCAGCCATGGTTGTTGAGATAAGAGTGACTTGATCAGTAATCGCAACGAAGCTGCCGAATGCGAAAGCGGTCCCACGACAGATAGAACGGAGTTCTGTCCATCCATAGAATTCGCCATTCCTTCATAAGGTAACCGTCCGGAGGATGGCCGAATCCCATATAGACCGTTGAAAGCAGCGGGTATACGAATACTGCCACCAATATCAGTACCAAAACCCACCGGCGACCCTTTCAAACCAATGAGAGCCCCTTCACCTGCAAGCAGTCAGATCCCATCATAGAGGCAAGCGGATTGTTATTACCTCCAGAGCTTCCCCCAGCACTGAGATGCCGATTCTTCGAGTTCCAGGTATAACCAATGATGTTGTTCACGGTCTCACCGGACATGAGCGTATGAGGAACCCTGTCAAACTCCACTTAGTTTCTCAATGTGAGATGGAGTATCGCTCAATCCACTGGGCGACTTGGCTTACGAGGTCTTGCAATAAAGTACAGCTCCCGCCTTGCGAAGCTCAATAACCATTTCACTCTCGAAGACCTTTTCCCTCCCAGTCCCTTTCTTGCCTTGGAACGTACCCATCCACCCGACATATCCCATTGTCGTCTCCACGCCCTTGACATGGAATTGATCCTTCAGACTGACGGGTAAGCCATGCAATGGCCCGATAGGTGCCTTGTGCTTCGCGTAGTATTCGTCAAGCTCTTTTGCACTTTGAACGGCTGCATCAAAGAAGGTCTCGTGCAAGCAATTTGTCTGCCTCAGCTGTCAATTGCAAGCTCGAATTCTCCCCTTGGGAACATTACAAGCTGGTGTGCCAGACTGGCCCGATGACAAAAGGCTTTGATCACTTCTTCTGCTGTCCATTGTCCACAGGAAGTCTTCCCGGCAATGTCCACCGCATCTGTCTCGGTAATCTCAACCTCTCTTGCAGACAGGAACTGGTGAATATACTTTCCAGTAACATCTCGCTGCTCCTCGGCCGAGGGGATCGAGCGGATTCGCCATGCGGTTGGAATTGAGTTGTTGATTGAATCGCGCTTTGATTTAGCTAGGTCCTGCCAGGTCTCTTTCTTGGTGGTCATTGCAGAATATGGGAGAAGACAACAGTGAGCGAAGGAATTGCAATTGAGGTCCAAAGGAGGAGATCCCCCTCGACCCCTCCATCCTGATAAGGTAGTCCAAAGGAAAGTATCCACCGAACGGTACTACCGAGTACGTACTTTCTAGCACGACGGTCCCGACGGTCAAGGGTTTGCGGGGCAGCTTATCGTGTACGAGGGCTACCTTACCTTACTTGTAGGTACGTAAGTAAGGTACCTTAGTCGTACCGGTATCATATACTGTACGTACAGCTAGTAACCGAATCTTCTACAGTCCTATAAAAGCATATATATAGCGTATACTTTTGTGAAATAGTTCCTATCACTAAGTCTTCGTATATTTTCTATTCTACTTAGAGATGAGCGTCTGAATCCATCATCAATGGATCTCAATTGAGCTTTTTCTAAGATTACCAGAATCTGTCCTAGCTAGCGGCTGGGTGTGCGTAGACAAGGGATAAGCCGATTTGTTGAATTGAAAAAGTAGTGTCATGGAAGATCTGTAAAGTAGGTAAGCTTTATGCGAAACCAGTGCAATTCAATTAGGCCTCCACGTGCAAGCATCCTGCTCGATCAAACCTGCTCCTTTCTCCCCCATAGCGGAAACAAGTGCTGGATAGTCCCTTTTGGAGGCATTGGAGAGTACCTGCGCTTAAGATAACTTCAAGTTTTGCTTTGATTGTGCAAATTTCCCCAAACATGTGAATCGCAGGCCACTAGCTGTCAGCGACCCATTAACCTCATGGGTCTCGAACAGGACTCATCAACAAGAGCTCCAGTAAGGACCTTGAAGTTACACCAAAGCCTATTAGGCTTGCTTACGAACAGAGTTGGCGGCATATGGCCGGGTCACTCTCTTCGGATCCTGTAAAATCTGTCCTGCGAAGGACCCAAGTGCATCACCGCCATAAGGGTTACCACTCAATGTAATCCTAAGATCATCGAAGCTAAGCAGTCAGAAAATCATTGACCTCTGTCGTGAAGCCCGCTAGGACTGAGCCATGGCTGCCATGGTCAATTGAATTGATATACATGAGATGTAAAGGTCGGTTTCTTGTGGTAGAGTAAGTGTTCCCGCTTTGACTAAGTGTGGGAATAGACCGTCGCAGTCCCATCCTGAACTATGGAGCTCGGCCCAGTCGTCTATGCCTGTGGACCAAAGATGGTTCCAGAAAGCAAGGTTGGGAGCGCTGGAGTCTCCTACTTTTTGCATCGAGGCTATGATAGGACGCGGTTGTTGTCGTCAGTCCGCCATCCAAAAGTGATTGTCAATGTACTGTATTCGCACATGAAGTCTAAACCCCAACAAATTCCTCAATAGGGGAGTTTGTGGTATAAGAACGGTTTCAAAGTACCCATAGTGCCGTATGAAAGACCTAATCGTAAGCAGGATTATCCAATCGCTAGGTTGTTGATCCCAACTAGATGACATTCTCTAGAGCACTAAAAATCCTGATGCGGTGAAAGGCAATGCGTTGGTTCCACAATTCAGAGGCTAGGCAAAAACGACCAGTGAGAAGGCCTCGTAAAAGAGCATTGAGACCATCTAGAATCGGATGCACTTTCCATTTGAACTTTGCAGTCCTTAATCATTCATTTGTCGCACATTTAGATTGACGCGCTTAGTTGACATCCAACCTCGCCAGGCTTCGTATTCGCTGGGTAGGCCGTCCTCAGAACTCTCGAAAGACGAATGTGCAGGCCAGTGCCTTAGCCATTGCGGACAGGAGTCTGGAATGATCTTCGGGACACCATGCCAAGCAAAGCGTGACGGACCACTCATATAGATCGCATCGCCAGACCGAAGACGGATTGTGAGATAGCTTAATTTATTGGTTTCTTCGTCTCCTATGCCTACAACGAACAGTGCATCGCAGCCAATGCTTATGCTGACAAGTCCTTTCTCAGAGTCTTCGCTTACATCACGATGCACGCTCAAAGTATCGCCTGGGGTATAGATGTTAAGAATAGCTGCTTCAGGTCTCATAGCAGGGAAATGACTGCCAATGAGAGCAGCAATATCTTGCGGGAAGGCAGGAGATTCCTCAACAGGGTAGGCTTTTGCAGTCCAATCGTACTGCCGGCCCAGAGTTAGCCATCGTAATTTTCGATTGAGAAATTGAGAGATTGTGATTGGCTTGTGAACATTGGGGTTGAGTGGCATTAAAAGTTCAGTCGACTTAGGAGAGATATTGAAGAATGATGTATCTCTTGAAGAGAGGCCATTGGGTGAAGTCTGCTGAAGAAGTTGTCCATTGTGTTTCTCACTACGAGTAGCGTGATACGGTACTCGAAAATGTAATTGGACATTGTTTTTATTTTTCTCGTCAGCTAGTATCCCATGCATCAGACGTGACAGTAGATCACGTTGCGTCTCCTGGGACAGTAAGCAGGGTATCAAGTGCAGGCCTGACTCATCAGCAATAAACACTCAGATTCTGAGATCGCAAGAAGTTTCACCTAGTAGACCTTCATACTCATACACTGGGACTGGCACATCGTCGGTAGATTGAACATTTGGGACCTTTTGATTGCTAAAACGTAAGCAAGAATCTAGCAATGTATAGCTAGTCACTGTTCCGATCCTGCTAATCTTGCTCTGCTGTGCATCACTAATGCCGCGCACGAAATCGATGATGTTGGCATCTGTGTCAATTGCTTTGACCGTGAGCCTTTCGTAATGTTTATAGATGGATCTGATAGACTCGGGCGGCTTTTCCCGAGGATCTAAGCCTCTTGTGCTAGTCATTGGATTCTCAAGGTGCTTCAATCCTTATGCAGGTTGAGATACCGTGCGAACTTGAAAAAGTCAATACGCTTGAAGTCATACCTTAAGCGAAGCCGGCGTCAACGCGTGAGATTTGATCCCGGCGCTAGCGCGTACCCTTGATTGTGTGTTTACAAGAGTTGCGGATTCCACAACACAACAAATCTGTTCTTCACTAGCTGTTGGAACTAAGTTATTCGCACAGACGCAACAGAGTGTACCCTTCGCATGGATACCAGAGCTATTTCAGAGACCAAGTCAAGCTGAAAACGATCCGCCTTTGCAAGAGAACTTCCGCAGTCACCCAGTTCTCCCTCAAGAAATCGATAATCAACCGCCTTGACCGCAATTTCATATCCTATTCAGCGCTTTCCCTCGGGAATCCTGACTTGGCTGCTGTTCCCACATCCTCACAATGGAGAATTACCAGAAGATTGAGAAGATTGGAGAGGGTAAATGATGCCTCCTATCGCCTTTCTCGGCAGCCCCTTCATTGCAATCATAAACCGTAACAAGGTTTCACTAACACATTCTACTAGGTACATATGGTGTGGTCTACAAAGCTCGCGACCTCACACATCCTACCCGTATTGTTGCGCTGAAGAAGATCAGATTAGAAGCGGAAGATGAAGGGGTACCAAGCACAGCCATTCGAGAGATATCCTTGTTGAAGGAGATGAACGACCCAAATATTGTCCGTCTCTTAAACATTGTCCACGCTGATGGACACAAGTTGTACCTGGTCTTTGAATTTCTGGACCTTGACCTAAAAAAATACATGGAGGCTCTTCCGGTTAGCGATGGAGGTAGAGGAAAAGCATTTCCAGAAGGCTCCGGACCCGACCTTGGAAGGTTGGGCCTAGGCGACAACATGGTGAAAAAGTTTATGAGTCAGCTTGTAGAAGGAGTGCGGTACTGTCATAGCCATCGGGTGCTTCATCGGGATTTGAAGCCGCAAAATCTGCTCATCGACCGTGACGGTAACTTGAAGTTGGCAGACTTCGGCTTGGCGCGTGCTTTCGGTGTGCCATTGCGCACATACACACATGAGGTGGTTACTCTATGGTATCGTGCACCCGAGATCCTGCTTGGCGGTCGCCAATACTCGACGGGTGTTGACATGTGGTCGGTTGGCTGCATTTTTGCGGAAATGTGCACGCGCAAACCCCTTTTCCCAGGAGACTCTGAGATCGATGAGATATTCAAAATCTTTCGGTAAGTGCATGGGCTTTTTGGCTTCTCTGACCAGGATGCTGAGGAGAACATAGGCTCTTGGGTACCCCTGATGACCATGCCTGGCCCGGTGTCACTTCGTTTCCTGACTTCAAGCCTTCTTTTCCCAAATGGTCTCGCGACCACTCAAGACCACTGGTATCCAACCTTGGCGACAACGGACTTGATCTTCTTGACGCCATGCTTATTTACGATCCTGCAGGACGTATCTCGGCTAAACAAGCTTGCAACCATCCGTATTTCGAAGCCGGAAGCAGCGCCTACTCTGGCAGAGGCAAGACGAATGGGTTTCATTGAGTGGGTAATACTTGACCCTGGATGTTGTTTCTTATTCTAGCCTGGTAAGCAGAGCTTGCATGATATGGCGCTACGCATTGACGGTCAGGCTTCGTATGGCTTTGAAAGCTTAGCAAGTATTTCAACCTGGTGCCTTGTATGTAAGGTATGGCGTCGGGGTTTTTGGTTTGAACTATTGATAGGATAAATGAAGGGGGGGCGCTCTCGGCGCTTAAGGCTTATGTTGCTCTATCAAGAAGGTCTTATTCTACAATTCTAACAAGACTCGGTTGGTCCGCTGTCTATTTGTGCTTGCGGCTCACAATATGTCTTCTTATAATTGCCTTAATGATGAACTTGCCGAAGGAATGGTACTTTACGCCCGTAACTTCCATGCGGACGATGGTTGCTTCGAAGCCAAAACATACCTGACACTTTGATTGTAAGGCACCGAGTACTTCCACATATCCCCGTACCGACCTACATATGGTAACCATTTTATGCTTTGTCTTTGAAGACTTGGGGGCATGAAAGTTGCCCCTTTTGTATCCTCGTTGAGCATTGCGTAGCCCTACCTTACGGTATCGCGAATGAGTCAGGCCCGCAGGTCGATGGCTGAAAATGTTTCAGGCCTTGCCAACCAAGTCCCCGGTCTGACGCCTTAGAGCCGCATCCACTTCAGCCCCCAACCCTCAAGGCCCCCAGCAACCCCCGATTTGTAAATTTGACATCGGCATATTGCGCCTGGCATGGGTAACGATAAGGCTCGGCATGGGCTGAATAGTTCTCCTCTCCCTAAGGGCACATCATGCTTGCTATTCACTGAACAGCATCATTTCGATGCTGTTGCTCTGCACAATACCTCCATCTCCTTAGTACCTTCACTCTATATAACAAGGCTACACCCAGTCTTGGTCGTCCATCACTATCGCGATGGAATACGAGGTTGAAAACCAAGCAGACGCTTTACCGCCTCTTCCAGTCCTGATCCCAAGTCCTAATAAAAAGCTGAAGAACAAGACACCTCAGGACAGTATTGATCAATTCTGGGCTTGCTTCACGTCCAAGTTTCCAGGCAAGCCGCAACGAATACTTCCAGCAAATGTATATGCCAAGACGAAGGCAGCGAAATCCCCCAAGGGCGTCATTCACGGCCAGGCAGCCATCAAGTCTTACGAGCAAGCATCCGCGGAATGCATTGCCGCCGTCGAGAAAATCGCCAAAGAATGCCGAAGGGTGAATATGAAATATCGGGACCCACATTTCGACATTGAGTTCGACTTGAAGCGAGCCGGGGGCGGTCCTCGGGACTGTCTAGACGGTTTATTCGGACCCCAAGAAGATTCAGCGCAACCAAAATCTGTCAAGCGTGTACCGGTAAGAATTCAGGAGCGATGGCTGCGATTGGCCATCGTCGCTAACGGTTCTTGCGTCATAGGATATCTTTGAAGATCCTACTTTCTACCATGAAGGTGCTACAGCAAGCGATGTACGTCAGGGCCTCAGTGGCGACTGCTGGTTTCTTTCAGCGTTGTGTGCGCTCGGCAACGAGAAGAATTTGATCGACAAAGTCTGTGTCAAACGCGATGAGAAGGTTGGAGTGTATGGATTCGTTTTCCATCGAGGTGAAATCCATCTTCCCTTATCACGAGATAGAATCGCTAATTAAATTAGATGGAGAGTGGATTCAAACCGTCATCGACGACAAGCTTTATCTTATCGCCTCCGATTGGTACGAAAGTATTCCGGAGGAAAAAAGGACTTTTGCGCAGACCAACAGGCAAGACGCTGAAGAAAAATACCGAAAGTCGTGCCAGACTGGTTCGGATGCACTCTACTTTGCAAAATGTAGCAGCGAGAACGAGACATGGTTGCCTCTGTTGGAAAAAGCATATGCAAAAGCACACGGTGACTATAGCGCCATCGATGGAGGTTTTACTGGGTAGGATACCAAACTTTATGTATGCGTTCATGCACTGACAACTCGCAGAGAAGCAGTCGAGGATCTTACGGGCGGCGTGACAACCGAGTTATTCACCACCGACATCCTCGATACAGAGAAGTTTTGGAACGACGAAATCCTAAAAGTGAATAAGGAATTTCTATTCGGCTGTGGGACTGGGAGTTTCGACACATGGCAAGGTGCAGACAGCGCTGATAGAAAAGGCGTTATCGGGTTGCACGCATACTCCGTCATAGATGCTCGAGAAACTAATGGAGAGAGACTCGTAAGGATTCGGTAGGTCGATATTGAGCCGTCTCCGTCCTCCAACGCTAAAGATCTTCTCAGAAACCCTTGGGGCGAAGGTGAATGGCGAGGCGCCTGGAGCGATGGTTCGGAGCAGTGGACACCCGAGTGGATGCAACTCCTAAATCACAAGTTTGGTGATGACGGGGTAAAACTCCGAAGTCAGCTGGTCCTTTCGGAACTTGCTGACAGCCGCAGGTGTTCTGGATGTCGTACCAAGACCTCCTACGCAACTACCAGAGCTTCAACCGCACGCGTATTTTCGGGCCACAATGGCACATCACACAACAATGGACAACAGTGGATGTAGCCTGGTCACCAGATTACAATGATACCAAATTCAGTATAACCCTCACAAAACAGAGCCCCGTTGTCATCGTCTTGTCTCAAGTAAGTCTTTGCGCTCCAGGTAAACTGTACAATGTCTAATTCCCTATAGCTGGATGATCGCTATTTTAAAGGATTGGAAGGACAATATACCTACTCGTTGCACTTCCGACTCGAGAAAGATGGGGAGAACGACTACATTGTCCGTAGCCACGGAAATTACCGCATGAGCAGGTCAGTCAGCGCAGACCTTGATTTAGAGCCTGGCACCTATTCTGTTTTGATGAAAATTACGGCTAAGAAGTGGCCCACCGACCCTACTCCTGAGCAAATTATCAAGCAGACCTGCAACGACAGGCCAGATAAATTGACGCAGATCGGGCTGGCGTACGATCTTGCTCACGCAAAGGGGCAGATTAAGGAAACGGAGAAGGAGAAAAAACAACGTCAAGAGCGCGAGGAGAAGAAGAAGGCAGCTACAAAGAAAAAGCAGCGTGAAGAGTTACGAGGTGCCAGGCTCAAACAATGGCAGCTAGAAAAGAAGCAAAGAGCCAGAGAGAAGCGCCATGCGAAAAGAAAGGAAGAGCATGAGCGCAAGAAGGCGGAGAAAAAGAAATCCACCGAGCCTCAGGATGCCTCTGTGGCTGGTGCGACCGCTACTCCCGCAGTCAACGGCGACGTCAGTGGCAGAGATCAACCCGACAAAGAGGTCACAACCGAAGCTGCTGTTGAGCTTCAATCCACCGAACCGCAATGGAACGCGGAGGCTGCACCTATACCCCTATCCCAAGATACATTGAACAAAGAACAGCCGATGAATGGAGTGTCAAAAGAGACAGAGATCACCGAGCCGCATTCCGATACTGCCGATCCAATACCTGGCAATGTCACGGACAAGCCCAGCGAGGCCAAAGCAACAGACGAGGCGCCCAACGAAGCCAAGACTGTGGAGGAGACAAAGGCCGAGCGATTCCACAGTGCTTTGCAGTCTATCCCTTCCGTCCAAGTGAATGGCGAATTTGTCCAAACCACCAGTGCCCCCGCACCGTCCACCATCGCAGGCCCAGACGACTGGCTATACGACTCGGATGCATCTTTCGACTCCTCCATCGATAGCGACCTTGACTTCCCTCCCGAACCTCCGTCCGCTGAGACTATGGCAGAAGCCGCGGCCGAAGACGACGATGAGAATGCGGAGTTTGCGGATGATCCGTGGAATGCTGTGTGCGTCGTGGGGTTGAGGGTGTATTCCAAGGACTCGGATTTGAGCATTGAGATTATAAGGCCTAGGCATGGCGAAGACGATGAGGATACTCCGCTTGATGTGGATGACGCGAGTAAGGGGGCTAGTGCTGAGACGGTTGGAACTACAGAGGTAAAGGTTGAGGGGTAATGAGTTCATGGATATCATACAAGACGGGTAATTTGGGTAATTTGGGAAGGAGTGATGGTCGAGGACATAAAGATCGGATTGCAGACTTGGACTTTCTTCTCTTCGTATTGGGATAATACTTTTCTCTTCCCCAATAGATGTCTTCCTATCAAATTTCTACTCAGCCATTTTACTTTGGTGTAATCTTACAATCAATGCCACGCCCTGGATATACTCAAATCAGGGACACCATCAGCGTTAGACGGCAAAGCATTCCGTACTATACCTTAATCTCAACTCCCCTCTCAAGCTACACCTTCGCCTGATTCCTACCACCGCACCCCCTTTCACACATCCTCCATCTTAACGACCTCATAAGCCACCTCCTCATACGGATGTGCCCTTTCCCAAATGATCACCATCGACTTCCCCCACAGGAACAAAAACCTACCTCTTCAGCGCCTCAACGCTCCTTCTCATAACCTCCTGCCCCACACACAACACCTCCACCCTCATCTCCTGCACCCTTTCCAACACCCCCACGGTGCCAATGTTCGGCACCGCGCCCTCGTTCGGCATGAATTGGCTCGTGCCGGGCGTTTCGAAGCAGACGTGGGTGTATTTGCCGCCGGGGTAGGTACCGGCGCCGGCGGCGAAGAGGGCGGATTTGATGGAGGGGAGGGAGGGGTGAGGGGTTGTGAAGGTGAGTTTGTAGCGGGGTTGAGGTGTAGGGGTGGACATTGTTGGCGGGAACGTGGATGATGACGGAGGGGATTGATGTTGGCGGTATCGAGACTGCATCTTATCGATAAGGACGGGGTTCCCTTTGCCGTCCCGCAGAGCTTAAGGAAGAAGTGGAAGAGCGCTAATTGATTGAGGAGAACAGCTGGTACATATTGTCTCTGGCCATTGTGGAGGACAACGGAGACATTGTACTCTTCAACAAAGCTGTTTCTTATCTGGGTAAATACTGTATCTCCTGTCTTTTTCGCCGTACTCCGTGAAGTAAGACAAGAAGCTTGAAGTTTGCGTCACTAGCTCAATACGGAAGGTAGGTAATGTGTAACCTTCTTTTGCTCGTGCATAATTCTTGATTCCCTGCTGATCTACTCGACTTCACCCAGCACCTCTACTTACTCTGACTCTCAGCAATCCACTCCGGTCCTTCTTAGCATCGACACGCATCTCTTCCATCATGGCTCCAATGTTGTCGATCGAGACCCGGCGCCGACTGAGTGAGCAGGACCGCAGATGGCATGTCAAAGCCGTCCTCCGCATCCTCGCCACCTTGTTCGCATTTCTGGGCATGATCATGTTTGCTGTGTCTATCAATATCACAGACACCTACTTTCCTTCACCCTCGGGAGACTGGCTTGATGGACTGCCTCTTGCTTCTGTGAGTTTCCCTCCTCCCCAATGAATTGCCTCCGCTTGAGATGTCTCACGTGTCCCCGCCACCCCCATCCTCGAATAACCATACTGACCATCGCCTCCCAGATCGTCCTCTGCCTCATCTACAACCCTTCGATCCTCTGGCTCGACGTCTTCCATCGGTCCGGCAAATCCGTCCACCCGGGCATCCACGTCGCCATCGACCTCATCATCTGGGCCCTCGGAATCCCTGGCATTGTCCTTTCTATCTACACAGGCTGGTTCTGGTACTGGAAACCGGTGGAACTCGAAGTTGACGGCTTCATCCTTTGCGATACCCCGTACAACTTCTTCTCCAAGGAGTGCAATCCGGAGATTTACACGGCGGGGAAGACGGAGATTGCGGGGAATGTATTTTTGGCGTTCATAATGTGAGTACCCCTGACCTCTTCCTGCGAACGGATATGGCTAGCACTTCTACCGCCAGTCTATACCCTCCAAGTCGGTTCAACCATGTTGCTAACATTCACCGCCAGCCTCATCCACTTTACCCTCTTCATCTATGCCTGCATCGCCACGCACAAATACCGTATGACCGCCAAGCGCGAACGCACGGAGCGGCGCAACATCGAGCTGCAATACCATCGCCATCCCGAAGACCACACAGCGCACCAACCACCTGCCTACACGCCAAGTCGAGATGAGCCAGTCAGCCCGGTGAGTCCGATGGAGGCGAAGTTTGCTTGATGAACAAATGAGGGAAGGCGCGGGCGTGGGGTTGGGTGGGCGGCTTATCGGGACGAGGGTTGCATACTTTGGTGGATTTATGGGAGTTGTATGTTATGAGATATGAAATCCAATTTTACAATGAGTTGCAATGAGAATGTACCCGAGTCCGATGGAATCCGATGTAGGAACAAGATTTGCTGCCTAATCTCCGTCGCATCCTTTGAAACGCCGCCTGTTGGTTTGAGGCTGATTGTTGTTGCGCACCACTCTTTCTATTGCTTTTATTATTATTTATTTTTCAACTCAGGCAACCATTAATTTCAATTCTTAAGAAGGCAATACACGTAGAGAAGTGAAAGTATTCGCGATGATGTCCTTGATCGACTTTCTTCAACCCAGTGATTCTTTCTTTACAGTGATGGTCATTTGTAAATAACATGATTCCACTCTTGAGAGTTAAATCAACCCAATCTTTAAAAGAAAAAGTTTTTACCATAACTACATTTCATCTAATCAAAGAAATGTGCACAATAAACATCAAAATTTCTCTCTGCGCTTAGCATTTTCGTTCTTTTCGTTTGCACTTTTTAAAAATTCTTCTCATTTATGTGCTTTTTGCCTGTTTCTGATTTTTAAACACTGGCCACTGCTGCGGTTTCTGTACGATTAATCTTTGCCATTTTTCTTTTTTACTTCATTCTTCCACTCGCACTCGCACTCCCTGCTTCGGTGTCACTATCGGTCCCATACCTGGCCCTCTCGCACCTTGCTTTCACCTCGCGCTCGAAGTCTCACTCCACGCTCTCACATCGCTCTCCCACTCCTACGCGAACTCGAAGTCGAAGTCGAACTCCCATTCCCACACCTCGCTCTCCTACTCCCACTCCCACTTCCACTCCCGCACGCTCTCCCGCTGTCACACCTCGCCCTCTCACTCCTATCCCCACTCGCTCTCCCATATCTCCAACTCCCTCTCTCACTCCTTTCACTCCCGCTCCCACTCCCCTAACCCTCCCCCTCCCATCTTCATTCCGACATCTGCTGCCCGGATCCTCAACTCCTGCGAGCACGCTCTTTTCTAATAGACTGAGTCACAAAACGCTCCTGTGACACTAAGAAATGGGTTTCAAGGTTTGTGAGGGTGATATGCTTGCCTAGGGTAGTAAAGGGAGGGGCAATGGAAGGGAGAGGAGGATTGAGGTCTGTGGGGGGGATCGTTTCAAGGGGATGGAAAAATGATAAGAGCTCGGGGGAGTCTTCTGATCGGTATAGCCAAATCCGTCTTTTTTTTGGGATTGAGAGCAGATTGCGACGGCATTTGGTGCGTTATATAACTCTGTTTTTTCTATGTACAGCCATGTTTTTATTCATCAACCGCTGCCCACCGCTTTTTTGCAGGCAAGCGTTTGAGGAAACTCTTGTTTAGAAACAACAGATTGAATTGCACTGTGTGGCGAGATTATCGTATGCAGTTCTCAAAAAGCTTGAGCTACGATTGTTACGAGTGAATTCGGGCTTTGTTCAAGACTTTTCGGGTGAAATACTGATTTATATACATATATATATATATACTCATGTCTACGTTCTAACGGATTCTGGTTTGTTTCGGAAAACCCGAGTGTACATGGCTCTATCTGACTTGTAGGCTCTAGGTGGACAACAGCAGTCAAAGGATTAACAAGGACTACCGTCTTCATACCACTCTTCCGCGCCTGATCCCCTACCAGCTCCAATCACCACAACCTCACATCCCTCACACCCCCTCCCCACCCCCAACAACTTCCTCAATCCAATCCATCTGCATCCCACTAACCCCCCTCGCATAACTCCGCTGCGTAAAAATAAACTCCGTGTACAGAATCGCCTCCACCTTCCTCCCATAGAGCACGCTACTCGGATGAATAGCCACGGTTTGATTACCGACGAGGGTCCTGTAGCTCCCGTCCGGAATCAGGCGCGCGATTTGCGTTGGGAAACCTTGGAGGAAGGCTTTGAGGATTGCGGCGGGGGAGGCGGTGTGAAGGGATTGGGGTTTTGAGGGGGAGAGGGAGGCTGAGTGGGTAAGGAGTTGTTTCCGGATGTCCATGACGGATTGCATGGCTCGGTGGCTGACGAAATGCTTTTCGGCCCAGGCCTTCCTGTCGGCGTGTTCGGCGGCGTATGCTTGTACGGTGGCGAGGAGGGTGAGGTGATCGCCCTCCCGCCTGTATAATTCTCGTCGCGCCGTCTCAGCCGCTTCTTTTTTCTCCTCGCTCGTTAGGTTCAAGAATACGTTCTCGACGCTCAGGCAAGCAATAACATCGATAACTTCGCTCACACAGTCGAGTTCTGGTGTTGCAGCGGCAAGGAGAGTGCGTGCTAGCGATGCAGAGAGAGGAAGATGTGCCATTTTGTGCCCCAAGGGACTAATGGCGCTGGTGGGCGTGAGGGCGCCGAGTATGAAGAGGGTGGTGAGGGCTTGTGCTAGTGATTCCCTAGGAGGGGGGGACAGAAAAGGAAACGTAGTAATGTCTTGCACGCCGCGGGCTTTCATCGTCAGTATTGCCTGGCTAAGATCACAGCGGAGGATTTCGGGGGTATTGGCTGGTTGCAAACGCAGATAATCTTGCTCTGTGTAAAGACGATAGCATTGCCCTGGAGCTTCGCGGCCAGCACGACCTTTACGCTGTATAGCGGCGGATCTGGAGATGGGTTTTACGAGGAGGGAATCGAGACCTATGCGCGAGCGGAATTGTTTTATTTTCGCTTTACCGCAATCTATCACAAATCGGACCCCTGAAATAGTAACAGAAGTCTCGGCAATATTCGTAGCCAGAATCACTTTCCTCGTCTTGGGGGGAGCAGGGAGAAAGACCCTTTGTTGAGCAGCTTGCGGCAGGGCGGCGAAAAGGGGTAGTACAAGGATCTTGGGGACGTCGGCGGACATTCCAAGGGCGTATTCGTTGATGAGTTTTTCGAGTGATTCGACGGTTTCTTGGCCGGTGAGGAAGACTAGGATGTCGCCGGGCATGGGCTCTTTGTAATGAATTTGGAAGAGGGTTCGCAAGGCCGCGTCGATGAAATCCTGGACTGGAGAAGGTGAATAGAGAATTTCGACGGGGTGCTGGCGGCCTGAAATGTAGCAGGTGGAGATGTAAGGGGAATCATGTACTTCGGATGGCTCGCTGCTATTGTCTGAAGCGGCATGTAACAATCCATTTGGTACCGACCCATTTTTGGAAGGTGTGGTTTCTTGACCTTTGGCTGGAGGTTTCTTGACTTCTTGCCTTGTATCTTTTCTTGGGTGATAGCCATTGCTCTGCATAGGCTTCGTCTTGCCATCGTCTTCATCACAAGAGGATATACCTGACCACTCCGACTCATCTTCGAACCCATTAACGTCGGCATTGACATGCTCGTGAATACTATCATTCGGATGCAGTTTTCCGTTCGATTGCGGCTTTTCGTAACCTTCCTCGAAGAATTTGAACAACTCCTCCGTATCTGCTGTAGCACTCATAACCACCACCTTCATTCCCACCCCACCCCTTCCCTCTTTCGGTCCTGCGTTCATACCTCTGAGGAAACCCAACACCAAATCTACATTGACCCCCCTCTCATGCACCTCGTCCACAATGACAGCGCTATAATGCTTCAGCCACGGATCCCTCAGCATCTCCTGCAATAACATTCCTTCTGTCAAATACTTAATCTTCGTACTCGGTGACGTTGAATTATCAAAACGCACCGAATAGCCGACCTTACTTGCCGGCGAAGATGAGCCGAGGGGAGTGCCCATTTCCTCTGCAACTCGGCGGGCGAGAGAGATGGCTGCTACACGACGAGGTTCTGTGATGGCGATGCAGCCGCCTACTTTGACCGTTTTCGAAATATTATCGATTGTGGTGGTGACGGATTGTGGTTTACTCCATGGTTCGTTGACGAGAAGTTGGGGGACTTGAGTACTTTTTCCGCTGCCAGTCTCACCGACCAGGAGCATGACATCCTTTTCACGGAGGCCTTGGCGGATTTCGGAAGCGTGCGACCAGATGGGGAGGGTTTTGCGGAGGGACCATAGGGAATCGGCTTTCTTCTTCAGGTTTCCATGGGTTGTTGTAGGCGTAGGAATTTGAGTGCGGTTTCCCTTGGAATACTTGGAATCCTCCGTTTTCTTTTTAGGCCCTGATGATCGTCTTAGATTTTCCCTTGATGCATGTTTTTTTCCAAATTGACCAGGTTTGGAGCAAGCATCACCGTTCACTCGCTTCTCCGAACTTTTTACCAGGGGCTTTTGTGATAGTTCTGCGGATACGCCGGATGTTGGAGGATGACCGTTCTGCGTGATCCCATTGCTATGTTCTCTTTTTCTTTTCTTGCCCTGCATGGAGGTATCTGATTTCTTTGATAACAATGTCTTCTCTACAGAACTTGGGATTTTCTTTTGCAACGTAGCGTTATGAACAGACCGGTGGTGTGCCTTCTCCACCATGTCTTTTGAATTCGAAGTCTACTGTATCTGTGATTGTCGTGTTAAGTGGAACTGTACAGGTAGATTTTTTCTAGCGAAAATTAGGGAAATCATTTCAAAGGTTGATTCAGTGTCATGGAAAGTTTCTAGAAATCAAGCAATATCAATCTCGTCGCGTCTTCCAAATAATCTTCAAGCCATAAAACGCTTTGTAAGTGCTCTACGTAAACTTATGAAATGTGGTGATTATCTGTAAATCTAGGTTTTTGCATACGGCGATAGGGTTTCCGTCGGCTATCCCTCGGCAAAACCATCGCCGCTTCCACCCCCCCCCCTTCCACCAATCCTTCCACCCACTTCTCTTCACGCCTCCATCTCCCTCCCCCACCGACCCACCCACCAACCACCACACATAACCCCATACACCACCCACCACCCCACCCCACCAACAGAAATGCGCCCCTCCCACCCCCGCCCCCTCACCGCCGGCCCCCCCACCGGCCCCACCCCCCCATTCCCCATCCCCCTCTCCGGCCCCGTCGTAAAAGGCTTCGGCCGCGGCAGCAAAGACCTCGGGATCCCAACTGCAAACATCCCTTTGGCAGGACTGAGCGTGGGCGGGCATGAGGGTGTGGAGAGTGGGGTTTATTTTGGGTGGGCGGGGGTGGGGGTTGAGGGGGGTTTGAATGGGGAAGGGGGAGAGGGGAAAGGGAGAGAGGAGGATGAGGAGGAGGAGGAGGAGGAGGAGGAGGAGGAGGAGGAGGAAATGGGCGGCGTTTGGCCGATGGTGATGAGTATTGGGTGGAATCCGTTTTACGGGAATACGGTTCGGAGTGTGGTGAGTCCTTTCCCCCCCTGCGCCCTACTGGTCAACATCTTCTTTCGACATAAATTTCCCTGTACGTAAGACCTCCAGAACACGGATATCAAAACCAGCAACGCACAGCACGCTAACCCCCCGGACCCCCCCACCACCAGGAAGTCCACATCCTCCACACCTTCCCCCAAGACTTCTACGGCGCGCGCATGAACCTGCTCATCCTCGGCTTTATTCGGCCGGAATACGACTACGTGAGTAAGGAGAGCTTGATCGAGGACATCCGGGTGGATATCGAGGTGGCGCGGAGGAGCCTGGAGAGAGAGGCGTATGCGAAATTCAAGAACGATGGGTATTTGGTGGAGTTTGGCGGGAAGGGGCATGATAACGAGGTGGCGAGTTGATTTGTATTTGAGGAGGAGCGGGTTGGGCGGGTTGTTCGATGCGAAGCGCTGGCGTTGGGATCATTTTGGGGTGTTTGATGGGCAACATGGAGCATAGACAATCGATGATAGAAAGGGATAAAGAGAATGTGCAGTATCTATAGCTTTTATCGACACGGAAGTCATTCTCCCGAAGCACGCCCAAGGTTCCAAATGCATGATCCGCATGAACGCCTTTCCAAGACCCTTGAATACCACGCTATGCAGCCCGCAAGTATGTAGATGTTCACGAATATCATATACAAGGTAAGAACTGTGACAGTCAGTAAAGAACCGTCAAGCAAAAATCATCGACAGAATGACCCACGTTCATAACAATCAACATGGGTATATCAAAGACATCCCTCTTCACCGTCCAGCAATAACTACACTCGACCATGCCATCTTTCTCACCTAATTGGAACATGCCACTCTCGCCACCAATACTAGCCCTGCCGTTCTTATGTCCCTGGCGCTTGTGCTTAAGTCTCGAACCGATTTCAGTGTCGAAATTCTCGTCTACTTCAGCGGCAGCGAATGACGGTTGGTTCGCAGTTCTGTACTTCAGCAGCTTGCATCGTGTCGTGACGCTGCCCCTCGAGTCTCCAAAAGCAAGCCGGGCAAAGTCTTCATAAAACTCAACCGCGCTTTCGTCGTCGAGTAGTTCGGCGAGGTAAACGGGCTGAGGTCGGGAACCGTGGGTGAATTCGGACTTGTCGCCTTCGGGGATGCGTGGGGTGTTGAAGCCGCCTCTCGACGAAGCTCCTGTACCTGGATTGCCAGACGTTCCGCCTTTGTTAACGTTGAGGTTGGGTTCCTTACCGAGAAGGGTGTCTTTCTTCCATCCGGTGAGGATGCTGAACTCTTTCCCAGCTGCGGCCACTTCTCCGGTCCGTCGACATACGATAGTAGGCGTACCACATGCATTGATGAAGTCCTCATATTCCCATAAAGTACGTTGAAAGCACTTTTCCATGAAGATTAGATCTTCGCGATTCAAGTCTTTAGTGGATGAGATGAAGGAGGGTCGGATAGATGCAAGTGCCTTTGCGATGCGCAGTGTCTTCTGCGGCGAAAAACGCTTTTGCAAGAAGGCCGTTAAGCCGTGGAAGGCGCTCGTATACGGATAAGGTTGTTTCACGCTCTCGTAGATTGTAGACGGATCCCTAGATCGACGAGCAGCAGTCAGAACTTGACTTTGCAGATTCGACGAGATCATCGATGGCCCCTGCCGCTGCTGGGTAGGACGTTCTTGCATACCCTGACGTGAAGCAGTATACAAATTCGATGTAGTCGGACCGTCATTAAAGCCGGTTCGGATATCCTGAGAGCTTTGCGTGGAGCTGGGACTGGTGAAGGTACTCGTCGCCGTTCCGATGGCGTAGGCATGAGGCCCCTCCTGCTTTACAAAGTTATTCGGATCCGGACCTCGGCCAGGGGCATTGTAAACGTTAGGTCCGCTGCCAGGTCGGATATTCGTTGGAGTCTCACTTCGCCATTCGCCGAGACCGTGGTCTTGGGGGAAGACGTATGAGGTCCCATTCACGGGGCTCCCACTGTAGGCGGTAGAGATGGTTGTACCTGGTGTGTAACTAGCAGTGTTACTTTGGTTAAGCTGTACGGTACTGTCACTGGGAGGAGTCTCGGCCGCGCCAGAAGACATATGTCCAAGCATACCAAACTCTAGAGCGCCATAGTGATTACCAAAGTTGAAGCTGGCAGGATCAAAGCTATATTGCAACGGATCGCTTGGATCAAAGGGGTTGCCTCCGAAACTGTCCGGCAACGAACTTGGAACAGCTTGGCTTGTTTGCTGAAGCGGGTTTGCCATGTTCTGTATAGGGCTGGGGCCAACGTTGAATTGCTGAGAGATGGGCGACTGCTGGCTGCTGAAGGGCTGCGTGTTCATCATGTTCTCTGATAACGGAGGCGGCATCTGGCCTTGCGGTCCGCTCGAGGGGTAGACGCCGAACGGTATCGGCGCTCCTTGCTGATGAACGTATACCTCATTTGGCGATGACCCTGAAAACCCCTGGTTCGGTGGGAGATGCTGTCCTCTGGCAAGGTTGGTCACAAACTGAAACTGATTGTCGCCGACACTTCTGAGTCCCACTCCTGGCATCAAAGCATCACTCGGTGCATCATGCAAGTACTTGGCCTTCTTCCGCACACCATCATGACAGGCATCTTGCAGACCCCGCTTGATACACCGCTGACAAGGTCGCTCGTCACCTGTAGGACGAGTCATCAGCCCCACCTATCAGGACAAAGCGCGCCTCGATTCTCAGGGTGTAGCAAAAGACTGACCGCAAGTAAGGTGAGCACGCTGGCAGGCATAGCAGGCCCGTCTTGCTTTCTTCCTCCGAGGCCGCAACGGGTCCTTTGCGTTCGAGGCCGATTTCGTTTGGCCGGTATTCGTACCTGCATTTGTCTGCCCCACGGGCTTCCCGTTTGGCTCCGGACGGTCCGCCATGTCGCCTGAACGCTGATCAGCGCTGTCCTCGGGCGATTGCGACGGGGATTGCGGAGCTTCATCGTCGCCAGTGCCCACGGTCATGTTATATGTCAAGTCTCAGTCGGTCCCTCGAGGGCACACAAGCCCGTATCCGTTAAACTGCCGTTGCCGAGCCACCCACGTTCCTATACTGCAGCTCCCCGTTGATAGCCACCAAAACTTCCCAAGAGACCCTCGAGGGGACCAATATTGGCAAGGATCACCGTTGTTTCGTCCAGTCCCAAGCAAGCAACGGTCCCAAGTAAAAAGTAAAGTGGAACTTGGCGTGAGGAGTTCGCAGGATTCGACCACGCGTTAGTGCAGGCGCTGAGGGTGACGCCGTGGAACGTTTCGCCTGGGTACAGACAAGTGGATGGACGGGCTTCGTAAAGAGAACTCTCTCTGCGACAGTTTCCAGTTGAATCTAGCCAAAGTAAGGGAATATGAATAGAATTCTTTCCCTTTCCTTAGTATCAGTGTTTGTTTGCAGAACAGGACAGACCAGGGCTGGCTTCGAAGGGTGTTCCTGGTCGTGTTGAGGAGTGGTTGGTGGAGGAGGGGTGGTGGGTTTGGTCGCTCCCTGCAGGACTATTGGTTCTGGGCTGGATGGTGTCGCATTATTGCCAGCTGAGCTGGAGGCGACCTCTCGGATGGGTACCAGAGCACCGGTAAGGCCGCTTGAATAGCTGCGTGCTGAAAAGGGATGATACTTTCTCGTCGGTGAAGCGAAGGATGTGGGCAAAAAGCGGTTGATTCGCCAAGCAAGCTGGAACGGGTCTCAGATACTCCGTACCTACTACCCCTCATAGCTTAAGGTAGAGTATTCCGTACTCCACCCACACACACACACACACACACAGGTATCCAAACAATACGAGCACAAGGTCCGAATAGATACATCATACATGACGATCTGGGCCGTAACATGGTACGCGGTCCTAGTGACTGGAATCCATGTAAGATTCGAATTCGAATTGCTTCCAACCTGCTGGATGCACTCGATGGCTGTGGTACTTTAGGTCTAGGGTGACTGTCGAAAGGGCCCGGACCGGTGGTGGAGTACGGTACCGTTAGACCAAAGTATGACTTGCATTAAGATACGGCACTACTTGAAGTGGAAGTATCCTAGATATAGTGATACTCTCTCTCTGCTGCATTGAGATTGGGATTGGAGAGCATCGAATACATCGAATACATCATCGATACATCTATACGTCTATAGCGTCCCGTACCTTACTTGGTAGTCGAGGTTGCTTTGACATGCTTCAACAACCTCTTGCACCACTTGGGCCATGATTTCCACTCGGTTTTGTGTATCCTCATTTCCACCCAGATCGTCCGAGGGCTGTGGCTCACAAGCACTGAATATACTAACGACGCATCTCGTACGACGCGCCATGCAAGCCCAAGTGCACCAACGCGCTATCATGTACCTACCGCACACACACTGTACTGCTAATGTACCTTCTGACGAATTAACTGCCTTTTCCAGCCCTGACGGAGGTCATCGAAAGTTGTGCAGCAACACCTCATCATGAGTTCTATCTAAGTTGTATGCATGACTTCTTACATGCGCCCTGTCAATCACTCTACCGTTGTGCTGGGTCATCGAGTGCGGTAATCTTTCACGACCAATGCATGCGGTACCTACGTCTATCGCCCTGCTGCGAACTTGCTCGTGCCTCGTATTCTTTTGCCGTACAGGAAGAATAAGTACCTAAAATGCCACCAATTAGCATCGTCGTCGGAATGGGGTAAAGGGATCCTGGGAAGAGTCTGCAGCTTACGGGAAGGGCGCCATGGCCAAGGTGAGAAACGCAAGAAGGGTCGTCGCCCATGGATATCCTGCACGCGGTTAGGCTTACCACGGACAACATCACATGTGGGTTTGTTCAATCGACAGGCCTACCTAACTTGGTGTACACTGCCGTTACCCGTAAGTAGCTGTCATCTGCACGAGGTGCATAATGGTTGTGCAATGGAAAGGAGTCATGAACTTACTCTGGTTGCCAAACATGGGAAAGGCTGCTGCAAAGCTGCTTCGGGCAAAGCTGTTCGCCGCTAGCGCCGAAGCGGCATACAGTGGATATGCATCGACCAGGAACGTGAAGACTCCAGCAAAGACGAGCAACATGCTGTGCATCATCTTATCAGCAAGATACCCACAATAAAACTCCGGTTCAGATCTAGCTAGGAAACCCACCCGCAGCCAAATATGGCACTCCCAATAACAGGAACCAGCCAAAAGACCGCCGAATAGGTGGTCCACCCAAACCTGGTCCGAAAGTTAGATATTTGAGTTTATTCTGACGTTGGGAGATTGATATATTTACCAGAAAAGCCCGATTGGACAGATGATCGCTCCAGCGATAGCAGGTGGTAGGCGGTATTCAGGCTCTGCGCCTCCTGCTTCGCCTCCGTTCTTCTGCCGATTCTGTACCAGCCGGACATAGTTGCGGTGCCACAGTGGTAGCGTCGCGATTGCAGCACATCTGCGTCAAAAGATGATCAGTGCGTTGATCGGACGAACCAGGGGGTGGGGGAGATCTACATGCCAACGAACAAGCCGGTAAACGACAGTCCGGTCTGCCACAAATTGAAGTGATGATTGTTTTCGAAAACAAGTTCAAATGCTCCGAAGAATAGGTAGAGCACTCCCAGGAGTATGGCAGAGAAGACACAGAGGCTCAAACACATGGGCTCTAGCGTCAAGAGCAAGAAGGGCCGATAACATGACCGGATAATAGTTTTCGGAATTGACCTATCCAGTCGCTCGATCGGCGCTTTCCAATTCTCATTCACAGTCTCCTTCCTCATTTTAGCTGCTTTGTGGCGTAGTACAACTGGATGATATGTCTCTGGGACGAAGGCTGCAATCAATGCCAACATAGCCGCTGACCAGATAATGAGAACATAGAATGTCCACCGCCTAATTGGTCAGCATAAACGAGGAATCTCTTCGAGGACGAGCACAAAGATTTTTCTCTTACCAATTAGTAAAGTAATTGATAAAACCCCCAACAATGGGACCAATTGGTGGACCAACGAAAGGGCTCGCTGTAGCAAACAGTGCATCAGCAAAATCACACTAATGCTTGATAACGATCATCCAAGTATTCTCTTACCAGTGAAGATCATCATGGGTGCTTGCAGTTCGTGCCGTGCAAACATATCACCAACGGTACCTCCAGCAACGCTAAGGAACGCACTGCCAGCAACACCGTCGAAGAAACGAGCTACAAGCATGGTTTGAATATTCGGTGCCACGGCGCAGGGGACTAACCAAATGATGAAGAATACTAAAGACACAAGATAGATAGGCCGGCGCCCGTAGAACTAGAACAGTCAGCGCTCCGGCGAATATCAACCAAGTTTTCTTTGCTGGCTAACCTCTGACAGTGGCCCCAAGACCATAGGGCCAATACCAAGTCCCATGACGAAAAGGCTTAATCCCAATGTAGCAATGAGGGATGAACAGTGGAATTCTACGGTGATTTGCTGATATGTCGACGTGTACATTGACGAGGTGCAAGTCCTGTGGAACATCAGTTGGTGATGTTGAAGGAAGAAAACAGATGGTTCCCATCATACACGCAGGCCGAGCTGAAAGACACAATCCAGACGACCAGCCATTTCCTCGCCTTGCTCATGCTTCGCGGATGCATCGGGTCGTTCTCTCCATCCCAATCCACGTCATATTCCGTTTTCGGCTTTCGATCAAACTCATCAGAGTGCCTTTCATCATCGCCGAAATATCTGAAGCCGTATCCATCGCCGAACGTTCGCGAGCTTTTCGGGACCCTGCCTTCCTTTTGACTAAAGTTGAAGCCAAGACCGGTGGGGTCAAGGGCTGCTTCACCACTCGCGCTGGACTCGTGGTTCACCGACGAATCTGTCTCGGGTGCGTATTTTTCTTGGGGTTCGAGCGCTGTCTTGCCAATGTTGGGTAAGCTGCGAGAGGAACTGAGAGAGCCTCCGAAGGTGGAATCCGAACGTCTGGAATCCATGGTGAAGTGTTCGGCTTGGCTTTTGCTATAGGAGAGCCAAGGAACCACGCGCGTCAGATCTCTGGGCAAGACGATTAGCATGCTCCTAGACATTCAAGATGGAGCTGACTGACTTTGGAAATTGGTGCTGGGGCAAATCTCAGTACGTCATGGAGTAGCTGTCGGACACGGCGAAGTTGGGAGCAGAGCACCTCCAAAAAGCATATCAAGGGATTGAAAGCAACGCTGTGTTTTTCAAGACAGACCTCTCTTGCGTCTGTTAAGATTAAAGGCAAGCTGAGTCTTGCACGACGAAGCCATACCGCTCTTAAAATTTCGAGATACCATGTTGCCGGTCTTCCGTAGTAGGAATGATGTGGGAGACGGCGTTTTCCAACACCGAGATCGCTTACCGAGCTCTGCATGACGTATCTCCTGATTGGATCAGTCTTTTCATCCAAGAGACCAAATGGAGCACCAAATGGCCATATAAGGTTCGTTTGTCAATGCATTTTGCATCAACCCAACTTATAATTGATTACGACTAAAGTATGGAATAGGTACCTTTGAATAAAAAGCTGCCCCTGGTGTCCAAGCTTGGCAAAGCCAGAAAGTGTCGTATCATCTACCCATCCCCGATCTTTATCGATACTTGTAATACCGATAGAGCAACAATGTACTACGCGTATCTAATAGTTGCACGGCTTACGCGCTGGATTCATGAAAAAGCGTTTGAAGTTCACCGATTGCTAAGCTATCGACCAATGAAAACCCCAATGTTATTGTGTCTTACAATCCAAAGAGCCAAATTTTGAGATGAATCAAACACCATCGACGAGTTGTGTTTGTAGTCGGCCCTATTTCATCGACTGCCGTTGAACTACGCTGCATCCAACGGCGCAACGGGCGGTGTATCGTCCACCTGAATCCCCCCTCTCTTCTTGTCATGGTTGTCAGCAAACGGTAAACTCCAGCCCCCCTCGTCCTGCGGTGTGGCCAGCCACAGCCTCATCAAATGCCTCCTCGGCGCCGGAGGCGCATTGTCCTTGTACTCCGTCCTTGCGTGGAAAACGTGTTCGTTGGACAGGAATTGGATGTCGCCAACTTCGAGGACCATGTGTAGCGCAAGACGCTGGCATGTTTGCTCGAGAACTTCGGCGGCTTCGAGCTGAGCGGGCGAGAGGGGTGGGATTGTGCCTTTGTCAGAGAAGCGGGTGAGGGAGCGGATGTAGTACGGGTCCCATCTTGCAAGCATAATGTTAGTGATGATAATTTGATCACAACACATGGTGAGCGTACTTCGAGTAGACCCGCTCCAGCCCACCCGATTCGATGTAGAAGACGCTTGTCCGGATGTACGGTTCTTCACCGTAACTGACCTCGCCTTTGCGATCAAAGTACCATTCTGGCTCTGTCAGCGTTTTTAATACGTCCGGTCGCTCCTCCCTCAGCACGTTATAAACATGATGTGAAGACACGATGTCTGACTCGCCGCCTTCGAGGGCGCGGGCGATGCATAATAAGCCTACGATATCGGAGTCGTCCGAATGAAAGAACTGCCTAGTAGGACATAAACAATATCAACGATGTAAGATTTGTTGAGCTTACCGTGCATTTGTCCTGTAGATCCTGACTTTGTCTATTTGCCTCGCATCATCTCCCAGGTCCTTTACATGCCCGAGAACATGACCTTTTCCATTCTGGCTAACGAAGTATCCCAGATAGGTCCCAAGCCCCATGTATGCAATTGCAGACTTGTGGTTGCCCCACTCCTCGACTGGGAAGCCTTTGAAGAGCACGAAACCTTTGCCGTTGAGAAGTTCGGAGCGTATGGATTTCAGCAGTTCTGACAGCTTCGGAAGTGGGAATTGCTCCTGCTTACAATCTTAGTTTATTGTCTATTCGCAGACTTGGGGCATCTGACCTTGGATATACCTGTCAGTGGTAGCGCAGCGGCTTTAAACTTGTCAGCGGCCTCACTCATCTCTGCGACCTCCTCCTCTGTGAAGTAGTGCGTCCATCGTTCCGGATTATTGCTGTAGTCTTCTGCCTTCCAAATCGTAGGGCCGGTTATCTCGTCTGGAAAATCGTCATACAATCGGAGTTCGTCATAGACTGGGCTTTGCTGACCAGAGGTCTTGATGCCATCTGGAAAAGTCTCTCTCAATGACCGGCGGTCAAGCGTCGGAGAAACGCTTGCCTGTACGTCAGTCAAGCCTGGGGCCATACTGGACACAACAACAAGCCAACATAAATGATGGGTATTTAGGAGCTGACGTTTGTGATAAGATGTGTCAATTATATACGATTGTAACGGATGAGCTGAACACGTCGGAAACAGGAGATAAGCAACCAACGCCCACTTGCGATAAGACACTACTAATACAATTGTACCAGGACATGTGTTGTATAAGGTATGTCCTTCATGAACAGTAGAACAGCCACTCGGCCCTATACACAAAAGCGTACAAAGGTCGTCGATCTGCCGATGGCGCAATTCATGGCGCAATGTCAGAGATGTCTCAGTCTTTCGGACTGCGGGGAACTGTTACGAACATGCCTGAACCGGCCAGGGTCCAGATCTAACCCTAATCAATTTGATTAGGGCAAGCCATGGCGCTATGCCTAGTTTGGACCTAGCGCACCCCTTCGGGCCATCCCCAGCACTTCTTCCCGTTGTTCAGCACTTTCTTCATTCACCCCTTTCATCATCCTTTTAGGCAAACACATCTGGCATATTACATCACATCTGTATCGGGCCTAGCGCAGCCTCAAGCCATTATTTATAGAAGAGCTCGCACTCTTTCTCTTCTGTATTCTTAATGTCTTGTTATAGCTACCTCTAAAGAACAATACATACATACCAGCCCTGAGCCCCTTTGGTTGGATGATCTAGGCACGGTCCCAACAGGAACCCGCCCTCACCAAAATTCTGATAGGAAGATCGTTAGTCAGTGCGTAACGGTAACAAGCAAGGTTAGCTTTGAATGATTTTGGAGAACGTACTCTACGTGTTAGGTGAGGTGGATATCTGATACTTGTCTGTTCCGTGCTCGAGGTTTGCTGCAATATAGGAACGCTCGAAAAGATTCCCATGGAAGCGTGGTAGGCATCTATAGCAAAACCTGGCTGATCGTACCAACAAGGCCGTCTAGCCCAACGTTGCCTTTGTCTCCTCGCTCGAGTTGGGTGGATGAGCTTGGCCCGCCACCGTGCATGACCAAAACTCGGCTCCCAAGCTCGATCCACTCTCTAGAACTTATGAGTTGGATATTGATTTCTATTTGCTTTGGTCCGCTCAGGTCTCGTGGTAGCTCAGCTCCGCTAATATCACTCTCGCTTTCATCAAAAGAGAACAGTTCTTCGCTAGGAGCGTGGACCGCTAAGCGGTTGACAGTGACAACCTTCGCTGATGCTCGGATACTTGCGATATACGTGATAACAAGACTCCCTGGGAATAACGAAAAGGCTTTGCTCTCATTGAAAATCGCGACAAATCCGCGATACGAATGCAGTGACCCAGACTCGAAGTCCTTTGGAGCGTTCATCAGGACCATTCCTTTGCGTATGCGAGAAGCATTAAGGGGAACGGAGTGGGTTGCCACAGAACCAGGTCTGTGGAACACGACGCCAACAGTCCCAACCTGATCATGGAGGAGCTTTCGGACTGGAAGCCGTAGATTACGGAGGCTAACAATGTGTACTTTCTGCCATTCTGGAAACCCGTAAGAGGTGTCTCTACCTTGAGATATACCGAGAGTAAAATCATCAGATGACGGTCGTTGAGAAGTACTTGTGACAACAGCTGCCTTCGTGTAGATTCCTTTCTGACCTGGGAAGGAGCTTGCCCGGTCGTTCTCACTTAAATCGTGACCATCATCTGTACTCTCTAAGGCGAAAGGACCAATCATTAGCTGTTCTCCAACTGAAAGCACCCCATGCCGTAGATGTCCACTGAGTATGGATCCATGGCTGGCTTGTCGACCGCTGGAGATAGACATTACTTGAGCATCAGGCATCGCAAAGACCTCGTCAATCTGAAAAAGAGTTCTCGTGTCTGGACTGCCAATCTGTGTATTATGGGAAGATAACGCCGAAAAATTGCCGAGGTGTGGTATAGGAAGATGGCGAAGCAGAGCATGAATTTTCCCAATACCGCTCCCAGTAACAGCACTTGTGAGTATGATGGGTACTATTGAATGAGCATCGCTATTTTCCAGTCTAGTGAGTATCTTCTTGACCTCATGCTCTTCAGGTTTAGCCAAAGATTGGAGCTGTGGATTCTGATCGTTGCTAGACGACGTAGACATGATGGCGGGTTGACGCCCTGCCATTTTTATTATCGACAAGACTTTAGCAAGTGTTTGTCGTAGACCAGTCTTGGATGCCAGATCCAGCTTTGTAATAACTATGACCAATGGAAGGCCCAAATCGAGACAGAGCTCTAGATGCGCTCTTGACAAATCCACTCCAACGCCGGCAGAGCCAAGTATATCGCGAGCGGAGGCAGTTGCTCCTGTCTTACCCGTTGCATCCTCATCGTCATCGGCCGCGATGCAACATATAGTCCAATGAGGAGCCCACGAAACAAGGCCACGAACGGTAGTTCGACGATATCTCGGATGTCCAGCAGAATCAGTCAAAAACACAAGACGACCAGGTTCTGCAGTGCTGTGGATATCATTCCAAGAAGAAACGTTACCAGAGGCATAATTTACAACATCGGTACGGGAGCCCAGGGCACTGTCATCTGAACTTACATCCTGATAACCAATCAGCTCAGGTGTCACAGAGCTAGTGGCACCAGTCGATATCTCATGCCGGTGCTTCAGAAGGCTCAACCTGCTTTTTCCTCGACCATTATCGAGAGTAGAAGTTGATAAGGTGCCCAGTAATGACGATTTGCCTGACGTTGTGCTTCCTGTCAGAGAAACGCGGAGCTGTTCAGTCTTAGACATCGCTTCTTTCCAGTCAACACTGGAGAAGTCGGACTCATCTACTGGATGACCGGGTGAACTGAACTCCACAGAAGCCGAAGTCGTAGTTTTTACTCGTAACTCCAGATTAGGGACTACCAGAGCCTCTGCAACCCATAATCTTTCTTCTTGCAATCTATCCCCTGGGCTGTCGTTTGGCTGAGATTCTTCGATCCACTGGCAAGTTCCAACGATTACCATGCGTAATACTTTGACTTTGCAGCCAAGACTTGATGCCATCGCACGAAGATTTTGTAAACTCTCGTCAAGCTCACCCTTTGTGAGCCCCACAAATGTCCCATCATCAGACACGCCAATTTCGTACAGCGCACCTTGGCTGCCCTCTATTCCTGGTAATGGCCTACAATGATCATCTGGTGCAGGAGCAGAAGGCTCGAGTATTGATTCAGGCAGTAGAGGCACAACCAGATCTGCCTTAGAAGAGGAATGATAAGGCGAAGACTGCTGCAGACGCCATAGGAGCTGCGTTGTTAGATGTTGTAACCTATTTTGCCTCGACTGATTAGTTGGAGTGGAGGCAGGGGACAGCTTTGCCTTGGCGGCCTTCAACTCGGCCTCCGAGCGTGGTATATGAGCTTTCGACTGGTATGATCCGGATACATGCTGCACCGTTGTCGAGGCTGAGAAACTTCGCCGGGGCCTTAGCAACAAGTGCAACTTGTACTCTGTCGGGCCCTCCTGTGGCTCAGTTTCGAGCTTAGTGATCCCATAGTCAACCAAAAGTGCTGCGGGTGGAGGTCCAACATCATGAAGAACTGACAGTCCATATTTAGAAGGGGATTTTGGCACGGATATGGGTGGTGTAAGCCATGGAGATGACACCCTCGGAGGATCCGGGTCAAAGGTGAAGATAGAAGCCATATCCAGGGTGCAGTATGTTGGCGGCCCGGAGATTACTTCTTTGCCTCTATTACGGTGTGATGCAGGGCTTGATCAATACTATTTCGGTATACAGTGCCTATGCCGCCGTATTATCGGAGAATGATGTGGGGTTGCTAAAGACCTTGTGTTTGTGTGAGAGTGGTGGATTCGGAACAGCTGCGATAGTGAGGGAAGCATCTTGGCAGGTAGCGTGCGTGCAAACGTATATTGGTGACTTGGAAGCCCTGAGGTTGACGATAGGGTTGACTATGACTGGAATACCCCGGAGACAGACATTTTTCCAGAACCGTACGATACAGATTTACTAGCTGCTACTTCTTCTCGTTCACAGCTTGATACCGCTCTGTGTAGATGATGATTGCGCTGTCAGTAGCAATGTATAAGTGTATCATGAACCGAATCTGTAGTGAAGATGAAAGCATTGTATGACTCGAAGGTCCGAGGAGAGAGCAAGGAAAGCATCCGCCACGAAATCCAACACGAGCTAGAGTAGTAGTGTCCGCCCTTGGTCGATCAATCATCCACCCCCAGTCCCAAGTCGTCCCGATTTCCGCGACGGCGGCTCAGTTCCAACTGTTATGTTTTACACAGCCGGCGAGAACAGCGGAGAAATAGGTACCAATAATACACGAAACACCCCCACGAGGACTTATGGTTAAATGAACGATGAATGCGATGACATCTGTTTCTATGTAGAAGCTGCGGTATGGACAGAGTTGAACCGAAGTTCAGCTGAAACACCGCAACACAGCACCAGTACAACTCTGCCGACTGCTAATTTGATCCGAACTAGCTTAGAACGCTCCAGGCGTTCTTCCCATTCAGCCTCCGGACCATAACTGCAAAGAGAGAGCCAACATTTGGTCTAGGGACAAGATCCGCCGCCGTTGCGGTAATCAAATCGTCAAAACGCCCAAGTGAATGCGCTCCAGTAACCCCCATCCAAAATGCGTATCTCTTCAATGCACCGCCCAATCCCCAGTGTAAAATGCCCAAGCCCATGTATGACCCATGCCCCATCCTTTTTCTATTGTTCGCTAAATCCGGAATCCGCGCTATGCCTTCCGTTGCCAAAACGCACCAAATGCATGCATGCTTGCTCCTACGCCCACATTCAAATCATCAAACCTGATTCGCTGTAAATCCTTAGCCAGACCGCGGCTTGCATTTCTCGTGCTGCATGTGACCGTTGCGTGCTGTAGTCCGTGTAAACTCTGCCCCACAATGTGGGCAAGTAGACTTCGTCGCCGTGCCCGACTTTTCGCGCTGGTGCCGGAGTAGATTGCTAAACGTCGAGAAGGGACGCCCGTTGCAGCCGTGGTCCCAACACTGAGGTCTGGATGGCTGTTCCACGATCCTGATTGGTTCGTTGGGGTGTGGAGGGCCCACGGAAGTAGAAGGTCGTCTAATCAGCCCGTAGCGGTCCGGCATCGATGACGGGACAACAGGCGTGTACGAGCTTCGCTGTGTCAGCATTGAAAAATTACAACTAGAACTCAAGTAACATACGGCGGGTGTAGCGACTGGCTTACATTAGGCATGGAATAGCCGGCCTGGTAGCTGCCGGCCTCGTATGGATTTGGTGAACTGTAACAAGTCAATGAGGAGAGATTGTCTGAAACTCTGGCAATCATAATACCATGACACATATTGTCCCCGAGTGGAAGTAGCAGAAGAGGCTCGGCCACCGTACGGAAGAGGTCCGGAGGAAGCATTGACGTCGTACGAAGATGCGGAAGATGGAGCTGCAAGAAAGTCAGTCGAGTGGCTCCCTGTGTGTGCCCTGCTCGACCCAGCGTCTGAGGTACTTGGCAAGATTGCCCTTCGCAAACGGACTTTGGCCTCGCGTCGAGGTTCTTGCAAGCCACGCCGCCGCTGTCGAGCAATGACACGCTCTTGAGTACTCAGTCCGCTCAAGGTCGAGCTTGGCAAGGTAAGAAGGCCAGTGACACTAGACATACTTCGACGTGGTGGTTCACCTCCCGAATATGGAGAATCTAAAACTTCAATTAGTTGTCCATCAGTGGAAGGATAGAAACGGTCTCACTCTGCATGGACGATGACCTCGAGACGCTGTAAGAGCTTTGAGCTTGATAGTGACTTGAAGTCGGGTCGGTAGGATAAGAGTAGGTACTTCAGAGCTTATCAGGCACAAAGTCAGCTTCCGGGTTCGACAGACGTACCTCATGTTTCTGCTAGGGAAAACACTACTCCCCACTGAGGCCTGTTGGATGCCTAAACCCACTGTCTCGGGATCGAGGAAGTCCAGTCGTTGCGCATCAGACGATTTATAATCGCCAAAGACGCGCTGAGGATCGACGAAAGTCTCAGATGGAGGAGCCGGGGTAAAATTGCCAGTGTCGTAGCCTGGTTGCAGATAACTTGCGGTCAACTCACCTCTGTGCGATGATAAAGACCGGGGATAGGTCGGATCCGAGGCGGTGTATGATGGAGTGTGGTGAGTCCCAGCAGTCTCGTTAAGTTGAAGGCCTTGAAAACTAGCTTCGGTCACAGCAAGGATGCTGGATCCACGACGTCTGCTTCCGCGAGAATGGCCTGAGTCATGAGAGTAAGAATGAGAACGAGACATGGTCAACGTGAAAAGATCGATGAGATGGAAATACAAACAACTATTGCCTGTCCCTTTCTCCCTTCCACCTCGATTCGGATGCAAAGAAACTATATACTCTCGTGAAAAAGAGGTTGTTTTATTTTCGATTCTCCCTCAGGGTTCAATAAACATGTTTCGATATCTTCTTCGCCACGGGGCAGGAGCAATAGTTGAAATACCTGGAGGATTCTCTTGTCCTGCCCCATCCTTATTGGTCAGCCCTTTGATCCTTAGCTCATCCTTCGAAGGATTCTAATCCTTGCCAGCCACAAGGAAACCATGGTCAAGTAGGCTGCCATCCAACAAAGTGGGCAGCTGGAGACGGCTTTTCCCAGTCTATGCTTTTGACGAGGTAGACACGCCGTGCACGGAGCAAACTCCCCAGCACACGGAATACAAGGCTGAGCAAGAAGAGTATGGCATAGAACCAACGTGCCTCGACCGCGCCTGGGTATGACGGAGTCGTAAGCTTCGGATGCATTTCTTCTTCAGGAAGACAACACTCGTGCTGCGTGCATGCTACCGTTTGGAGTGATGAACACATGGGAATGACTAATAATATGAATTGAACGCAGGTTGGAATCAGGCATGTGGCATGTAATGCGTTACACGACGCAGACAGCAGAACCAATCTCCGTGAGTATCAATACACTAGTAGTTCGGATAGGACTGCTCCCATGAGGGGAAAGGACAGGAGGTAGGGAGTACTGTAGGTGCTACGGCCGTACAGTAGCCGCAAGGCAAGCTGGAGGCATCTTCCCCACTAGTAAAGCAGTCTGTCCGCAGCGTTCTGTTATATCTAGACTGTTTCAGATCCCACCGTCGACTGTCACAGCCCTGGCAGATGGACGGACACAGACTGGAGACTGGAGACTGGAGACTGGAGACGGGGGCTAACCAGTTGTTAGTTGTTTCCACAAGGCCGCGATGTGTTCTAACAAGGTAGTCACTAAAGTAAGGTAGTAGTTATCTCTCTAGTTACCTTTAGAGCCGATCTGCGGCTGAAATGAAGTCGTGCGTTGTGATACTGTACTGGCGGCCTTCGGAAGCGCGCACGTTGTTCCCACACTAGAAGACTGCTTAACATCAATAGGCCATTGGCTGCATCATTTCCCTAGGGCACTAAGGTACTGTGATACTGTGATGCTGTGATTCTGTGATTTACGCCTCATCTTGAAATTCTTGAGGCGCACTGGATTCCGGACCATGAAACATTACTGGAGCGCTCGCCTTCTGATCTGCGAATAGTAGAGTATCCGTTCAAGGAGGGCCTGGGTTTAAAGCCAGACCTCTGCCACTACTGGAACCGTCGTGCGTGGTCCAGGATGATAATATCGTAAGGTACGAGTAGCTGCCGTAGCGATACCGAGGGGGAGAGCCGAGTACTGTAGACTACGTAGCTAGTACTCGCAACAACAATACGCAATAGGGAACTCCTGCGGGAGATGTTTTGAGATGTGGTTGGAGTTAACGAAGCTGATCGGTACTCGTACCTAGAGATGGCACTATACCTGATCCATTCAGCAGCAGCAGTAGACCGGGAGACCCGCTCTGCCCAAGGCATTCTTCCTCGCTGACACGATCTACAGCATTAGCATGGAAAAGCTGATGGTCGATCGCCGAGATGCTAAATGTGCTTCTCGTGCGTAACTTGGTCCCCAGACTACTCCCAGTACAAGATCCAGGTACGGGGGGGTAAGGTATCTTGGGAAATAACGTGTGGAGAAGGGAGAAAGTGGGCGGTGAAGTTTCAACTTACAAGAGGCTCAGACGCCTTCACGCCTCTCGCCAGCGTTAGAACATTCTAATTTTGGCCGCCGCCGCCGCCAACGAGAACTCGTCGCAGCCAGCGTCAATCTTACTCGTACTGTAGCCTCCCTATAGGTATATCCTCCCCTTCTGCTCGTCAATCTTAGCCACCATTCCGTTCCTAACTTAAGCAGATAACATGACTCTCACCCATATGCGCACGTCTTGAGTCACCGATACTCCACAAATGCAGGTTGGTGGCAGACGGAACCATCCCGCGCCAAGGGATCCTGAATCCTTCGAGGCTGCGGGTCCTGCTGGCTGGTCACTACCTTAGGTACGTGACTACACCTGTCTCATGAGTAGTAGGACAACTCTTAAGTCCTAGCACCGTGGGAGGATCCGGATCGCTTGGAACTCCTTAGTATCATAATTACTCTATTAGTTGGCTGAAACCCTATTCTCACTGCTTGGTTGCCTGAAATCGCTGGAATTCACGCATGTACCGTCCACTTTGAGCGGTTGAACAGCGATCGAGTACATGTTCTGAGCTGCAGCACTGCTTCGGAGCTGAAAACTCAGATGTACTTATGAAGGCAGAGATCCTTGACCGCTTGTTTGAGGTTCCCAATTGCAAATGCAGCAGAGCCAGTCCTTCCGAGAGCAATCCTGAACGGTGTGAAAGGACTGCCGGAAGGATTAGGGCTGATGCAGCCCTGTCTTATCATCTAAAGCAGCTGACGGCTCATCGACGAGAATATCTCAGGGTCAAACAACTGCCATCCGTAAAGCAAAACAAGGCGCTATGGCTCTTATTCCGAGATCACTATCAGGCTGCTGATGAAATCACTGGCAACTTTGTTGAGCTTGTTCCTTTTCCTATCATTCCTTTTGAAGTTCTTCTTATTGTACATCTCTTCATACCGTAACTCAGACAAGTAAATGTAAAGCCTATCAAAACAAGAAATAACAATAGTAGATTTCGACAAGCCGACTGATTTCAATATCACCACTCCCTACGGATTTGCGTAAATGCGTCCTCGTTCAGTCATCGAAATTATCGCTTATACGCTAGTCGGACTCGAACACGACCGCAAAAAGCAGATTTGAAACTTGGACAATACTGATTGCATCCTGCTCTGCTTTCTAATCTGCCAGTCGTGGCTCATTGCCACTGATCCGGTACTTACTGATTTTGCCCATCGTTTCACGCCATAACGAAACGCATTCTTTATCCTATCACACGTGGCTATTCAATGCTTTGCCGAAGTCATAACCATGATGTTTTCACCACTACTTGTTTGACCAGCGCTGGCAATCATGCCGCGTTCAATTGCCTTCCTCCTTGCCTCTTCTTCTTCATTAGCAACATCTCGGAAGACACTATCCATCTCCTCCAGCGTCTTTCCACGGGTCTCTGGTACGAAAAGATATGTCCAAACAAAGGACAAGAGGCAGAAGATGGCGAAAAAGGCATAAGCTCCAAATTTAGTATTTTGGATAAGTGGCGGAGTGATCAGTCCCTTACCGAAGTGATTAGTATACGGTTTGCGCAGTGGAGAGATCCTTAACTCACGATGATAAAGTTATTGAGCCAATTTGAACACGTTGAAAGCGCTACGCCTTTGGCCCGCAGTGATGAAGGAAAACTGGCGATGTCAAATTTAGATTTCGAAACAAGTACATCCATAGGGTTCTCACATCTCGCTGGGCATTGCCCACGGTATCGGGCCCCAACTCGCACCGAAACTAAGCATGTAAAACAGCAGCTGCATAGCCATCAGAGAAGAAGCCTTCGACGTTGCTACTCGACAATGCTTACGAATGCAACACCGACCCACCCCGCTGTGCGATGAGCAGGCCAATCACGTGAGAATTTGCCGACCAGTACTGCAATTATCAGGTGAGCAATCGTCATGAAAAAACTTCCCCAAAGAAGAACTGGTCGTCGTCCAATCCCATCGATTGTCCAAATCGACGTGAGTACACCAACAAGCTGGTTTTAATTAGTTGGATGGATGGATAGAAACCCTATCATCATACCTGAGTGACGTTTAGAACCCCTGACATGATGAGCTGCATGCTATGGTTCAACCCAAGGGTCTGAAACAGCGTTGGTGAATAATAAATCTACGGAACGATTAGTCTTCTGGGCATTGCATGGCATCAGCTCTTGCAAGCAGGACTCACGAGTGCGTTGATGCCTACGAATTGCTTCACCATAAGTCAGGACGTTTACATGGGGGTGGCAAGTGCCGGAGCTTTACCTGGAAGAACATCAAAAGTATTCCAATATGGGTCCTCTGCCAGCAGCCTCGCTTGAAACAGTCAGTCCAGGAGGCAATTTCAAGCTTGATGCGGCTTAACACAGTCCTGTCTTGTAGATTGGGATGTCTCAAGGCACTAATCTCTTGGTGGAAGGTAACCTCGGCTCGAATTTCGTACCACTCCTGCTGGACGCGCGGATCCGTCGTGCGGAGTTGGCGTAGTCTGCTGAGAGTTTGCAATGCTTCGGAATTACGACCTTTCGATACAAGCCATCGAGGTGAAAATGGAAGGAACAATATGCCTAATCCAAGCACAAGTCCAGGAATCAACTGGAGTAGAAACGGAAGCCGCCAAGCCCATTCTCCGGCAATGTACTGAGTGCCATAGGTAATCCACTGACAGATATTAGTCCAGAATGTTCTCTTTCGGTAGTCGTAGGTTCATACGAATGCAACGACTATTCCGAAGCAAACTACCACGAACTTCTGGCTTTATTGATTGTGGTGTCAGCAACATCCCTATTTTGCCACGTTATCAGACTGAATAATACAGGAGGGCAACATACAGGAGAAATCTCGGAGATGTACAACGGCGCTACCATACTGAGCATGCCGATGCCAATTCCCCCAATCAGTCTCGCGACCACCAGCATCGAGTAGTCTACTGCTGCAGTCTGCAACACAGAACCAACTGTGAAGACGATCACCGCCACAACAATTGAGTACTTCCTTGAGATCTTATCCGCAACCCAACCTTGGTTCAAAGCCCCGATAAATGCACCCAGCTCGATCATAGCAGTCAATAGTCCTTTCCAGAAGCCTGCCCCAGATGCCGTTTCCGAGACCCTCGTGAAGCGTGCAAGAAATTGAGGCATGACGAGAACTATCGATACAACACCTTGATCATATCTGTGACATTGGTTTAGCGACTGCATCAAGTGTATCATTGTCCTGCAAGCATAGGATGGTTCGTCTATAATAGTCTGATTGAACCACACGGTCAATTTGAAGCAGCAGACCTACCCAAAGACCATTCCCCCTATCTTTGAGGAAGTTCGGAGTTAGCATCACACTTTCAAGAAGCCATGGAACATGTTTGCAGATAACCACTTCTAAAACATATCCCAAGGCTTATATCTCTACCTAGATGGGGGTTCATGGTATCTGAAGATTCACTTACCGCGGCAAAAGCTGCACACAATGAGATGTAGTAATTCGCAAATAGCCCTTTGAAACCCGAAGGGCCATATGATTCTCGATCTCCCCATATAGCTTCTGTATGCTGGACAGAGACATTGCCATTGTTCGCTAGAAGATCATTTCCTTCTGCTTTGTCAACATTGAGAGCCATGATCGAGAAAATGGGGCCTGGTGAATAGGTTGAAGAGAAATTGAGAATTTTCAATACCTTAACCTATCAAACGTTCTAAATGCACATGATAGGTCATGCGACTTGTGATCCCCGCCCATGGTAGCACCAAATGTCAAATCGAAATGCCATGTCATGATTACCTGATTTCCCTGACACTGCTTCATGGCTCCTCTCTCAGTTCAGGTTCAGGAGGATTCGAATGATGTCCTCTCATTTGCTCTGCTCCCGTGGTTGCGAAGCTCAAAGCACCTGACGGGGTCTGCCGTTGTCGCCATGGGATCAGGTGAGTAGGGCTGAGTCAGTGCCTCCCATTTCGATACTTAGGTAGCCCCTCCAAGTCAACCCTACTCCAGGCCCCAATCTACTACGTATACTCTTTGATTGATATCGTGTACTCAGACTTTCCACTGAGTCGATCTCTGATAAATTCAGGTATCAGCATACCTAAAGTGCCCTTACGAGCAACTATTTTTTGATCTAGTGAGCTTGGGCTATTGCTTTCTCTCAGGGCCATACATCCACTCCGACGTTTGTCAATATTACTCCGGCATCTAGAGCAATCAGACCAAAACAGGGCACCACGTCCGTGATCAGTTCTCTCCTCAAGTGGGGGTTCGCCGCAACATCTGCGATGGCAACCTTTCTGACCAACCTTATCAATTCTATATTTACACCAGGTCCAACACCCTCCTTAATCGTTGCGACAAATGTCTCCTTCGCCGCTTTACAATGCGTCCTCCTCGTCCTTCTTATCGCAACATACAGCGTACACTTCGTTATCCTCTCTTTCTTGAGCGCAGGATTATGGTGGGCCATCAACTGGTTTGTCACAGAGCTACAAGCAGCCACCACCAAGGAGAAGGAAGCGCAACGCTTGAAAGAGCTTAGAGACGAGCGGGATCATGCAGGAGCAGACGACAGCGGAACCGAGACGGAAGGAACAGATGGCCGGAGTAAGAGTGCGAACGCGGGGACCAGGACTGAAGGGAGGATAGCACCGGATACTGCTGAAGGAGTTTTACGGAAGCGAAGGAGCCTTGGGGAAGCATCTGCTGGTGAACTAAGTACGGATAGCGAGTGGGACAAGGTTGACGAAGTAGGGGATATGGATAGATAGATAATGGCTGGGGTCGTCGACTCATGTGTTATTATTATCGGGTGTTAGATATGCTCGAGTAAAGGCATAAGGTAGACTATGTTTATCTAGAAGTCCAACCCGAGACTGGGTTCTGGCGTCCTATAACGTATACAGATAATGAAGCCTTTATTCAATACCGTTCACATTATTGCATCAGATCAGACCTTGGTTTTTGCATGAGCAGCGCCATCACTCAATGTCGTCTACGTATCTGATGAAATCACTGTAAGATTCTTCCATAAACTTTGCGTTAGGCGCTACATTCAAAGAAGCTAGCGAGGTCTGTTTTGTGCGCCTGTGTCGAGCTTGTTACGACTCTCCAATTCGCACTCAACACCAGACTTGCCTCAAAGTGCTCCCCAACCTAGAGGAAGTTTGAATTTTTGAACCGTCACGATGAAACTTGTCAGGTAAGCAGCATACCCCATCCTCCTCTACAGCGATTCCTAAGCTGAGCTCCAATACTCAAGGCTCGCCCTCGACAGACCTGGCTGACAGCTCGACTTGGATGTAGGTTTCTTATGAAATGCGCAAACGAAACAGTCACGATTGAGCTCAAAAATGGTAGAAGATCTCGCCAATAGCGTCCTCCGTCTTTTCCCTCTTGTCTAACGCCCATTACTAGGCACAATCCTGCACGGCACCATAACTTCCGTCTCCCCACAAATGAACACCGCCCTCCGTACTGTCAAGATGACGCCCAAAGGCCGGGATCCGATATCTCTCGATACGATAAATATTCGCGGTTCGACTATTCGCTACTACATCCTGCCCGATTCCCTACCTTTAGATACACTTTTGATTGACGACGCGCCAAAGCCCAAGAATAAGGCTAGGAAAGAGGTAGCGGATCGAGGGGCAAGAGGAGGGAGGGGAGGACCAAGGGGTAGAGGGCGGGGTGGTGGAGGTGGAGGTGGAGGATTCAGAGGTGGAAGGGGCAGAGGCGGAGGAAGGGGCTTTTAGTGTTGAAGAGGCAGCAGTGAGGAAAAAAGGTCCAATGAAACGATGTTGTCTACTGCGAACATGGAGATCACTCATTCCAAAAGTGCAATGAAGTTCGCGAAATGATCACGAGGTATGATCTGGAGGGATAGAGTTCCTTTGGTCATGTGGTCTACCAGTTGTCAGAATCTCAGGATTTATTTGGGGTCGAAGGGAGTCCCCGTATGACCTCGAAAATTCGTGGTATTCGTATTTCATGGAGGAATAGGTCACACTGGTCAGTACTACTATGCAAAGTACAATATCTATACCCGACAAAGTCTGATAATCTGCAATTTCTCCCATCCCCCCTTTCTGCCTGAGTGACTGACGACTTCAACGGTCCACTTTGGACCCCAGTCTCGAACCCGCTGTAAGACCTGTTCAGGTTTGTTTTGCTTGCATAATAAAATGTACGCCACGCCTCGGGCAGAACTCAGAAGGCTTGGCAATTGAACCAAAAGCTTGTCTATGACTTCCATTCCATTAATGCCTCCGGCGTAAGAAAGAGAGAGTAGATGAGAGTCATTTTCGAAACCATTGCCTCCAACCTCGGAAGTTTGTGCCTCACCTCCAATGCCTGCAATGGAATGCCTGGGGAGTTCAGACGTAGGCACATAAGGCGGGTTGAATATAAGCACATCGACCGTTCCCGGACGAATTGAGGTAGTCAAGTCTGCATTCAGAGAAGCCAAGAGAACAGCAGAATCGGATAGCCTTTCCACTCCGTCAGTACCACCAGAAGCTTCTTCACAAGCTTGAACCACGGTATGCTTTGTTGCTTCACACGCAATTCGATTTATATCGACTCCTAAGGTCAATACATCTGCCCTCCCAAATATTACTCTTGCGTGAGCTGTAACGAAAGCAAGCACAACGCCGGAGCCAGTGCCGATTTCAAGTATTAGAGGTGAAGGTGACTGCTGTTCACCTACTTGAGATGTAAAGCGTTGCTTGAGAAAGTCGGTTTCAGCAGCAGAAGAGAGGGTGTCCAGGAAAAGAAAGGAGTCTTCTGCTGGCTCATATATGCGATCCGAATCCACATGAGAGGTGGAAGGGGTTGGTAGCATCACTTCGTCCTACTAAACTTGCCATAAAAGGACAAATATAGAGTAAACGCAGCAGATTTCAAACACAGGCACGCAGGCACGCAGGGTTCATATATTGGCTGCGACGCTACTTTCGATCCCCTAGAATACCCGGAATCCACCAATGATGTCAGTATTCAAGATGCATTCTCGTGATTAGTGCATCAGCATTAATTGATCAGTTTTCTAAATTGCGCAGTCTTCTTCGACAATAAACACCACTTATAATTCGAAGTAAATAGGGAAATGAGGGTGTCTCTGCGGCTGATGGCTACGCCTACGGCGGTCGGATCGACGAAAGGTCTCAAACCAGCTCCAATGGCTTTACTGCCTCCAATTCCACTGTACAGACGATTGCTCCGAACGCACAGAAAGTATCTACCAAAGGAAATGCGAATTCTTGGGGACGAGTATATCAAAAGCGAGTTTCGCGCACATAAGAACGTCGAAAACCCCATGCACATTGTAATCTAAATCTTAAGCATTGGTTGATCCTCTTAGCTAACTCGTCGTTGTAATAGATTGGCTTCTTGACTGAATGGCAAATGTACGCCCAGAAGATTGAAGGAGACTCGTGGCTAGGAGAGAAGATTGATAAAGGCAAAATCGACAAAATGAGCGGTATGCAAGCATCAACATTGACGATGCCAAAGGTGCTGATTCAAATATCCGTCCAGATCAGCAGCTCGGACAACTTTACGAGCTTATGCAAGCGATACAGAATCAGGGACACAATAGGAACAACGAAAGCGCTTGAAGTGCTGTCTCTGCCCCTGCCAACTGCGCCCGCGCATGCTGAGTCCTTCAACGTGGTGAATGTGCTTCCCGGAACTCATGACCTCTTGGAGGGTGGACAAGATGTCATAGGTAATTCATTCCCACAACTCGACTCATCAGCTCCAACGTTTTTCAGTCAAGAGTATTGCTGCCCATTATGTCTATATTTCATCTCCTGCGGCCCTCCTTCTGACTCCTAACATTCCCTATCCTAGGCTCTTTGATAGCGTCCAGCTACACTCGTGCTTTCAAGATAAGAAGCCTCGCACCAACTAGAAGCAATATCGATAACATTATCAAGATTCAAACCTCCCAACCAAACACTATCTGTGGCCTGAAATATCGTCAAGATTACTATTACTAGAAATCGTTGTTGCCCTTCTCGCCACGGACATTCGACCTGCCAGCGGTAAGTATCATAGGTAACATAATTGATTTGGCTCTCTGTATTTGACGACCCACTAATTTCTTGACTTTCTAGTATCCAAATATAAGTATGTGCACTTCCCAGTTCTGGAAGAGCCCTTCTTGCGGCCATCTTTGGGTCGAATTGAAGAATCCTTGCGGGGAAGGCAAAAATATAAGCAATTGTCGTTCGTTTCAGGATGGGAGGGCTCGGAACCCACTCGGGCTCAAGTGCAAATGGGCAAACGAAGACTCATGTCCAAAGTGCGACAAGAAGGATGATTATGATGGTAATAAGATTCGCATGGTTTCAAGCATTACACCCGGCCTCAAATGCGGAATAGGTCCAAGTAAACCAAGTGCTGGTATAGAATGTCACTGTATAGTCATGTGACGGGGTAGGATACCAGGAGGGCATTGGTTAGGTTTCCATGTACAATATGATTGGTGAGGTTACGAAATCAGGATCTGACAGGCTAGTTTCCACTCACTCGAACGGAAGATCAACGAACATTTGCCCTACTGGTCTATTCGGCGAAACTGTTGAAGCCTTAAACATAATCTCTATCGACCTATCTTGTTGTGCCTAGCTCGTTTATTGTCTTTGTTCCTCTTGTCCACTTGCTGATCCTGCATTCGGCTCCTCTACAGGCCAGCTATTGAGAATCGATATTGTCCCTGGAAGCTCCGTGGGAACACATGAAGAAAAATGTGGACATGCTTTCGCTACAAGGAATACGCCGACTCCACAATCCATGGTTCTGTTCTTACATTAGCGTCCTTGATGCAGTCAAGGTTGGACGATGCGGAGAGAACCCTAAGCTCTCCTGCATACTATTGCGCTATCATCGATCGTACTCTGCCAGGTAAGGTAACAGAAATTAGGGTCTCCCCGCTCAAATAACGATCTCTCATGTAATGTTATGCAGCAACATACGATGCAGAGTCCTGGTCTTGCATCCCATTTGTTTTCTTTTCTTCACCACTGTTCTACCTCTATCCGTCATAAGATCAACCTTGAATTATTACTGATCACGTAACAGCTCCCGCTTTAGAGTCGATACGTACTCGCAGATGTTGTGATCTTTCCTTGAGCATTTTTCTAAGAACAAGAGCCTTCCAGATTTACTTGATGTCTTTTCTACATAGCCAGAAAGAACTTATCTTTCTGTTACACACCTTTACCGGTCGCCGGTTTTCCAATCAGGAAAGTCGTCAGAACTCTCAAGCATTATTCATCCAATGTCGGGATCATAAGTTCTACGACTCCTATGCATGACTTCAGTCCTGCAGACTCGTTGATGCTAGGTCTTACTACAGACTACAAATTTCCAGCTTTCAGCTCTTGTTTCCACAGCCACGATGCTACGCATGCATGGGTGAAGCGCCAATGTTCCTACCCCACTTGTTCACTTCTTCGGAGAAGCTCGCGGCGCCAAGTAAGATGCTCAACGCTCAATAGTGCACATTTAACAGGAGGCGTATGATCCGGATCTAGGTATGCCTTCCCTACTTGATGGCTACCATTACCTTCCAACAATGGAATCGCTGTAGACCATTTCGTCAAATTAGAATACTCTTCTCACCCACGATCTCCTAAGAGAAACCATGCATCAATTAGAGCAAGCTTTCATGGCAACTCCATTCGATTGCATGCGTAAATGCCCGACGCCAGCCGACCGTGCTAAACTCGACAGCGTCAGGATCTGAAGATCTGACAAACGGGCTTTTCGGACCCTTTCGGGGGAGTATCCATTGCATGGGTGAGCATATCCGGACCCTCAGTCCTACCCAACTGCAACACAACACATACGAAGCATCAAGTCTAGCATAGTTTAGGGTTTGGCATCATGTCATATCTATCACAAGACCTTCACAATGTAGAGTTTGGCTCACAGCTTTGTAATTCTTGCACGGATCCACAATTAGCCAGGAGATCCTCGTGGTGCCCAATGGCTTGTGCCGTCGGCATTGATAGATTCTGAGTACCAGTAGCTGAGTATAAGTAGGTCACCTTTCATGCTGAAAGGATGATCGTACTCTTTCAACAGTAAAAGATTCATTGTAAGCAATTCTTGGTCCATTTCTAGACGAACTCGGCAACCCATGAGGTTCATATCAGTATCTAACCCAGTCTTACAGGTAACCTCACACGAAAGGTAGCAATGGCAACCCCAGCGACTCAAAATTCAGGTAGCGAGTGGACCGAGCAAGAAATAGGTGGAATTTTTCCAAAGGGCGCTCCCATTACTCCAGTGTCACGTAATTCTGACCACATTGACCTTTTCGTCGTTGGTGACGACGGGAAAGTATACAGTTCATGGTGGGCCACCGGGAGTGATTGGTCAGGCCAAGGTGATAAATGGGGCTCAGTCGGTGGTGGCTCCTTTCCACCTGGAGTCAAGGTCTCTGCAGTGTCACGCCACGGCGACCATCTAGATTTGTTCGTTGTGGACAGTAATGGTGATGTCCGCAGCTGTTGGTGGAGCCCAGACAATGGCTGGAGCGGTCTCGACAAAGACTGGGGCAACCTTGGCAACCCCGGCAAGGCCTTTTCTTCAGGAGCGGAAGTCGCAGCATTGGCTCGTTACGAAAACACGCTGGATCTATTTGTGTTTGGAGCCGACGGGAATGTGTACAGCAAATGGTGGGCAGAAACAGCCGACTGGAGCGACTGGAACAATATTGGGCCAGTCTTCCCATCTAATTCTGTTCCGGCCGACGCAAAAGTCACTGCAGTCGCCCGAACACCGGAGAGCCTTGATCTCTTCGTTGTCGGCAATGACGGGAGAGTCAATCATAGCTGGTGGACGCAAGACAATGGCTGGTCAGGCCTGAGGGGCTGGGGCTCCATTGGTGGTGCGTTTTCCTCAGATGAGAAAAAGGCTGCCTTGTTCGTGCCAGGCATGGAAATTTCGGCGGTATCACGTTCACCTGATAATCTGGACGTATTTATCGCTGGTAATGATGGTTATGTTTACCATTCCTACTGGTATACATCTGGAGAATGGTCTGGCGTTAACGACAAGTGGGCCACTGTTCCTGGCACTGAGAAGTTCTCTGCCAGTACGCAAATCGCCACGCTGTCCCGTTCAATTTCCAACCTGGAGGTGTTCGCTTGCAGCGCAGATAATAAGCAGTTCCATACCGCTTGGGATCAGCAGAGCGATTGGTCAAGCAGCAATGGGAAGTGGGATCTGATTGATACGCCCAGACAGCCTGAGGCAAGGGTATCAGCGATATCACGCAAGTCAGACAACCTTGATGTGTTCATTTGCGACAGCGATGGACGGGTTCATTCGGTCTGGTGGGCTTCCAGCTCCTAGATCCTCATATGGTGGGACTGCAGGTCTGGCTTAAATCTATACATCATGATGTACACAAGACTGTGGATGTGTCGAGTTAGATCTTAGTGAGCACGGAAGTGATAGCAGTGAGCTGAAGTATTCCCAACCATTCGCTATACAACTGCGACTTTCAGACGTGAAAGAAGTTATCTTTAACCAACACATATCTCTGCCAAGTTGTATATATATACTTACCATCGAACAAGGAGAGCAGTTGGGAGCCTGACGTTCTGGCCAGTGAAGTGAGTGTATAGTCAGCCCTAGGACTATCGATTGCAAGGATCAGCTCTCCGCCCAAAGTGCTCGGCTATCATACTTTAAGGTTGTTGCCGGGCCATTATTCGAATAGATAGGTACATGTGCTACCTGAAAGCCCTTCGAGGCCGTCTTCAAGTGATTCTTCGAAGCTCTCTTAGGTCACAGAAAATACCGAGCCGATATTAATCATATCTGTCACAGCCGAGATATTGAATGAGAGCGTTTCAGGAAACTCTTCACTGCCGATGAAGTGTCGCTTCTCGGTGGGCTTTGATGGCCCAGAAAGACCTTCCACAAGGGCCCCAGTTCTGTGAAAAAGTTTCGCTCTCTCTCTAATCGGTCTAGACTTCTGCAGGCCAACCCAGAGACTCCTAGAATACGCTCCCGATCTAAGTTGAACCAGGCAATATGGCTTCCTATCCAACCAACGATTCAGCGTCAGGCAACGCTAGCATGCCTAACGAAGATGATCTCCCATCCTCGACCTTGATATCACACAAGAACGATGCTGTAAAAGTTGACGAGAGTCATAAATATGGAGCTACAATGTCTGAGTTATCGAGGAGGCTACGGGAGAAGGAGGAAATGTCAGCAAGTGTTGCGGAGAGAAAAAGGAAGGGCCCGCTTCAGTTACTTGACTTGCCCATGGACGTACTTAAAGACATTATCAAAGAGGTCTGGCCAACGTCCTAGGAGTTCATCATTTCTAATTTAACTGACAACTCTACAGGTCACGCATACCAACGATCTTACGTCCCTTGCGTTGACGCATTCTGCTCTGCACAACCTTGTTATACCTCACATCTACTCACGATTTGATATTGTCTGGCCAGATGCCCAGATCACAGTAGAGCCGCGGAATGGCGTTGATGCCCTGACATATGGTTTGGCCACTCTAGTGATGAGAGAAGACCTCTTCGATAATGCCCTGGGCTGCCATAATGAATCTTGCCATGGATCCCACCATAGCTACACTTGTAATCACTGCGGAATGGTGAACTACCTGAACAGTGCGCACATGCAGCCAAGCAAACCAAATCGAAGGCTTCGAAGGGGAAACTTCTTCTCCCAGTTCACACGGAAGTTCTCTTTGGGCAATGGACCTCCTGAATGGGTCCAAGAATACCTCATCACTAAGGAAAGTGGTAAGATGCTTGGTACTCTGGTCGCGTTGACTATTGCAAGAATGCCCAACCTAGAGACCTTCATCTGGGACATGCCCACGGGGATTCTCCGGGACGTATGGATTGCCTTGTCATCATTAGGCGATTATAAGCATGGTCGACAGTCTAGCTTGGATACTTTGTGGATACGATTACATGACAATAGGGGAGTTGTTCCCATAGCCGGAACATCACAATCGAACATTGTGACGCAGCCTGTTCAAGCTGCCGTTGGGGCTGTATCAACTTCTACTGCTCCCAGCCCTAACCCTACCGTCACTGAAACGTCAGCTCTGACAAGAGTCGAATGGTCTTATCGTCACATTGAACGCCCAAACTTCTCTACCATCTCGCCCCTGAGGCGCCTGTGTGTTTTAAACATTGATGAGATTGCATACCTTGCCGAACTGAGCATGCTCCTTGAGCGCTCACTCGATAAGATACGAGAGCTTCGTATAGGAATTGCATCGCATGTTCGTGTTTCTGGCTGGGTCTCGACGCAGAGCGGTAGCGTAGGGAACACACTTTCGAACGAGGACAACACAACCAGAAATTTACAGGCTGGAGGCGAATTCGCCGTGTTAGTGAATAGGTTTTACGATTGTTATGCTGACAGAAATCCTCCTAATACCGCCAACGGAGATACTGAACCTTTTTCAAAGCCGGCCAACACGGACAGTGGGAACGAGGCCACGGCCGTTGTGTCACCCGAGACTGCACCTAAATCGAGTCCTTCCTCAAACGATAATCCGGATGTGGAATCAGCTGTCTCGCATTCTCTGACATCGTCTCTACCTGGAGGTGCCATAGAACCAAATCAAGCAATCATTCATTCAACAGATTCGGGTTTGTCCCCATTACCGATGCCGTCACCTCATGATCTGCCAACAAGGACGTCTTGTCCAATCGATTTTGACAATCGGCAAAGTCAGCCGGTGCCTCAAGGGCTGAAAATACCACAATGGAGCAAGGCAGCGTTGAAAGCAGTCTTACCAAAAACCTCCGCTCAATCTAAAACAAAGTTGCTACGTCTCGAGATTCTTGAATTAGAGCGCGTACTATTGGATGTCCGTGTCCTCCAAAAGACGATAGACTGGTCAATGATGACCTCCTTGACGTTGTTCCAATGTGACGGGCATGAGGGCTTGTGGAAGGCTCTGAGACGGACGTACACTCCTAGGTCGAGCTTCACGCATTCGCGAGCTTCTTCGAACTCAGCCTCAGAATGCACACCACAGCACCCGCCCGCCTGGAATGCAGGTGTCTGTACGGCTCTCACTTATAGTCTGAACCTCAAAAGAATACATACCGATCAAGTCTCGCCCTCTCTAATCTCATTCCTCAAAGAGACTTTGGCTCCCAATAGTCTTGAATGGATGTTTTTCCAAGAAGAAGGCGGACCGGTTCGCGCGAATGTCTCCAAATATGTTTCCCGAGTCACAATTGAAGCAATTTACCGCGGTCCCATACGCCGTCATCGTGCAAGCCTCAAGAAAATACTCATTGACAGTGCTGCCGGAACTGCGGATACCAGGACGCGTAGCCAGAAATGGCGAAAATGGATGTTTAACCGAGAGCTACTGACTTTTGTAACAAGTGGGAAGATGAGTAGTCTGAAGGAAATAGCAATGGCGATTGACTACAAGGACTGGGTACAGTTGCTCCTGCCGCCCACAAGGTGGAGTTCAGTAGCTGATTATACGTGCAGCATTTCTTCCTTCAGAGATTGCCTCAATTATCACACCTACGCTCGCTGTACGTACCTTATATAGCAGAATATGTTTATGGCGGTCACTTGGACCCGAAAGAATTGGCATTGCAGATTGTGGACATTATCGCGCTGCGGCCTGAGATCGAACTTTGCTACATGGGGATCTCGGACAAGTGCTTCGAGATTCTAGAGAACAGGAACCGCGATGAGTCGACGTTCCATGACTCGGCGACAAGTTCTGCGAACGCTGGACCAGATGGTGTAGGCGATACCGACGAAGACAGCGACGAAGCCGACGACGACGAACAGGATGATACCAATGAAGCGACAGGCTCCACTCCCAGTTTAGATTCCGACGGAACAGATTCCGATGTCGCAGAAGGCATCATTGGAGACTCGGACGACGACGAAGTATCAGAAAGCGGCAGGACCCGGCCGAAACTGAAATTGAGGGAAATCCTCTTTTACGATGATAAGATAACTGTTTTCAAAGCCAGGGTAAGCATATTTCCAGGGCTTTATGGAGCTATCGAAGAACAGCGAAGCTAATTCATGAATCTCAACAGCATGGGCGGCTTTAGTGTATTTGTGGTTAAATCTGCGATTTGAGCGTGGTGCTGGCTGGTGGGCAAATTCTGCATGGCTTACTCGTAAAAGAGAAGGTTCGGCTGTAGTAAGCAATAATTCCGAATTTTGGACATATCTAGCTCCAGGTATATGAAGGTTATCGATCAAAAATCGGCTTGTCTCAAATGCTCTCGGTGAAATGGGCACCTCAATCTTCACAATCTTTATGAGAGGTTGGGTAACTGGTGAGATGGTTTGACTGCCTTGGACCAAAGTCAATTGTGGACAATGCAGCAAAAGGACGGGATCGCTGTTTCTCCGAAAAGCAATCTGTCAGACTAAGTGGATGGTGATATGTGCACTGTGTATTGATTGCTTGATGGACTGATGAGAACTCCTTGGCATAATCGTAGTCCGTAGAAGTGATGTGTGATGTTTTCACTGCTCTTTGGTGCTACCTTCCTCCCCCTTTTTGGGCAGATTGGCAGTTTGACACTAGCGCAAAAAGATGGGTTGTGATTGGTTCGATGGGTTTAAGCTCTCAACCAGGATCTTCTGTCAAGTCGTGCAAACAGAATCTCACAACCATCCGCCATTGTTGGATGCTCCGTACCGTACTCATGAAATCTGCGGAAAGATCTAGTCCTTATCCGTTACTTGCTATGAGTTGATATCGATAAACCATCTACTGTTACGGGATTGTGTCTGACCTCCCCAACCCCCCGCTTACCCGCACATGTCGGCTACACAGCAGTCAACGCGTGCTATCCAGCATGGCCGTCCCATATCACCTTCGTTCAACGGGTTTGCTCGATCGAGACCTATAGTCCTATCTGCGGCCAAGCTTCTCACGTTTGGGATGATGAACCTACCGTTTCTAGCTGCTACTCCTGTCGGCTACATACCATTCTCGAACCTAGCAAAGACCAAAGATGCCATGTCACCAGAAAGTCCCAAGCTATGGATCTACTTGTCAGTGGCATTGGGCCTGGTACTCCTTGGAGGAGCCTTTGCGGGCCTGACCATCGCACTAATGGGACAGGTGAGCGACTGACCAATATTCGTGGCATAATGCTTATTGCCCGCTAGGACGAAATATACCTGCAAGTCGTCAAGACATCTGGAGAAGGTGCTGAGAAGAAACATGCCGCCAGGGTACTGAGATTGCTGGAGAGGGGCAAGCATTGGGTCCTGGTAACATTACTACTTGGAAACGTCATTACCAACGAAACCCTACCTCTTGTGCTCGACCGCTCTCTCGGTGGCGGATGGCAGGCTGTCCTCGGCAGTACAGTCATGATTGGTACGGACTTGCCATATACAATGCACTATGGGAATACTGACTGTTGTCCTTCCAGTCATCTTCGGAGAGATCATCCCTCAGTCAATCTGCGTTCGCTACGGCCTTCCCATCGGTGCTTGGATGTCTCCTCTTGTCTTGGTCCTTATGTACATACTTGGGCCAGTGGCATGGCCTACCGCAAAGTTACTTGACAAATTGTTGGGAGAAGATCATGGGACTACGTATAAAAAGGCGGGTCTGAAGACGCTTGTCACCCTGCACAAAACTTTGGGTGCCGCTGGTGAGCAATTGAATCAGGATGAGGTCACCATAATCAGTGCTGTTCTGGATTTGAAAGCGAAGACTGTCGGAAGCATTATGACACCAATGGAAGATGTGTTCACAATGTCCGCAGACACCATTTTGAACGAGGAGACTATGGACATCATTCTCGGCGCTGGCTATTCTCGAATACCCATCTATGAGCCCGGAAACAACAAGAACTATGTGGGAATGCTCTTGGTCAAGATACTCATCACTTATGATCCGGAAGATGGCAAACGTGTGAGAGATTTCGCGTTAGCTACGCTGCCTGAGACAAGAGCTGAGACAAGCTGTCTGGATATTGTCAATTTCTTCCAGGAAGGCAAGTCACATATGGTACTAGTTTCAGAATTTCCTGGTGATGACCACGGTGCTTTGGGGGTGGTCACCTTGGAAGATGTTATCGAAGAGCTCATTGGCGAGTACGTACCAGCTTAGTCCCCTAAAATCCACACTTGCTTAACAATTCTATAGGGAGATCATAGACGAATCCGACGTCTATATCGACGTCCACAAAGCCATCAGACGTATGCAGCCGGCGCCAAGATCAAGGGTACCTCGAGGCGAAGTCGTTGCCACTGGCAGCGCGCTGGCCACCAATGAAGAAAACCTCATCGACCTCGACGAAGACCAGAAAATGCAACATCATGCGCTCCGCCGAACCGCCACCTCCGAGACAGTCAAAGCCAATGGTAACCATCCAGAGCTTAACTCTTCCCCCAAGAAGCCTCCTCATCTCCGCCGCCTCTCCAGCGCCACTGGCACTTCTGATCAGAGCACTCCAAAACGGCTAACAGACCGCGACCATCTAAAGCACCTTGGCCCTTCCAACCTCGCCAGTCGCCCCCGACAGACTCGCTACAACACCGTCAAAATAAAACCTGGCGGCGGAAACTCTGTTCCGGATACAGCAAAACTCCAAGACTCTGCAGAAACACCAAGGAGCCTTTCCATGTCTACGGCGCCCGCAGCGCCCCAGGGCGGCGTCGGTGCCGGCTTACTCCAGTCCGCCGGCAAAGACGCCAAAGATGGTGTTCTAGCTCTCCAAGCTGGATACGGCACAATCGGCTCCACACCCCCGGACTCCAAACGGCCCAAGACTCCAAGCAAAGGCCACCAATCGGTTTCTGAAATTGACCACGACCCTTCAACGCCTATTAAATCGAACGAAGACACCCCCACGAATAGACGGCCTGCACCCTCTACTTCAAAATCGCGCCCAACATCCCAGTCTACCCTTGGCTCCCTCCAGTCCCGAGATTCTCCCACACAACCAAGAACAAAACTCGGCGCCGTGCGCAGCGGAAGCATTACCGAGAACATTATCGACCGAGACGGCATCAAAAAGGTCGTGTTAGAAACCACAAGCAGCTCTGACGACAGCGGAAGCGGGGGCGCGAGAGTATATGGCCAAGAAGAAGAGAGAGAGGAGAACAGGCGGCCGGAACCAAGCTCAGAGGAGCCGACTAGTAGTGGGAAGAAGAAGAGGCGGCGCAGGAAGAGGAAGGCGGATAAGGGTAGCGAAGAGGAGAGGGGCTTGTTGGAGAGGGATGAGGAGTGAGATGGTGGTGTCGGATGAGGGGAGTGGTTGCACGGACAAGCTCTTTAACCGGTGCTGTGTATATATATCGTGTCATTAAAGAGCAAAGCATGGCTTCCAGGGAAGGACCTGGTAATTTAGGACAGCGCTTTGCGAGCCGAGTGCGTGCGAGGCCTGTTGGGACAGAAACTAATCTGCGCGCTTCGACGATGTCCGTTTCGCATAATCTCGCCCGCTGTAATCTCAAAGGTCAGTGACCGTGGTGTCGGCGGTTCCCTGCGCACACAGTACACGTTGCCCTGGGGGATAGAATCGGGCCAAGAGGGATTGTTTGGTTCCACGACCTGAGAGGTTCCCCCCTCCTACCCAACACCTTGCTACGCCGGGTTCAGAAGAGATTTGGATGCAAGATAGCAGCTGGAATGAATCGAACAATAGCTTTGCTACTTCGCCATTTTGACGGGCGTTCATCTCCAACGAAAGCCCAGATTACCAAGAATCGTTGACCGAAAACTCGCTTGAATAAGACTGAGGGCACGCTCGCGAACTCGCTCATTACGCTAACACGGATAGCTAGAGAGCAATCGCTGAAACGCTCAAAAACCACCGAGACTCATTCATATCACAACCATTCAGTCGGCGAAATCGTAGGATTTCATCACACATTGCCTATCCGTAGACATTAGCAGCCGTCTCATCGGCACCACCATCGATAGCAAGAACATACCGATAACAACCATAAACCTTAACCTGCCATCCTTTTTCCCCCCCACATCCTCGTACCCCAACAGCCCATCGTCCAAAATCATCGTACTACTCTTCCAACCCCAACTCTGGCTAAAATTGAAATGATCCGGCGCGCTCTCATAAAGACTCAACATCCTCCCTCCCTTAGACGGCGAATATATCTTGAAATAAGTCTTGATGGTCGGGCGGCCATCGACATAAGGGGGTAACGCGGGGACTCTGTCTTTACCGGCTTTGTCAATAGGGTCGTCGTTGTCGTCATTATCCGAGTTGAGAGCTGCGGCATTGTAGGCGCGGTCTGGGAGATTGGCGAGGGTGAGGGTACCAGGCGACTGGGATGACTTGGTAATGCCGTCGCCGCGTAGGAGATTGCTTAAAGCGGTAACACGCAGGGAATCTGCAGGATTGGGGTTGCCTGGGACGAGCGTGGCGTCTGGATCGCCACTGGAATTGCTCGTGTCTTCGTCAGGATCCGCTCGAGGTTCACCAAGCGTCTGTCGGCGGTTTTGACGCTCATTTCGGCGCATGAGCATTTCAACCTGACCGATGCGTTCGTCTACGGAACCATGACGGAGGTCTTCGTGGCCTTCTTTTTCCTTCGCGCGGTGAAGATAGACGCCCAGTTGGGTATTTTTCGTTGTTTCAACCTTTTGAATATAGACGTTCCAAAGACTACCGGCGTACCAGACGGTTCTAGAGTAGACACGCTTTTTCTCCTTGAGGTTCCTTGGATTAGGAAATTCTGCTGCAAAGCGGAAGGGGGGGTAATGCGTGTAGTGGATGGGCTGGACAGGCTCAGATTGATGGGAACGGCCTGGAGTTTGCGGTCGCTCCGCCATCGACGCGGTGAAGTCTGAAGCCCACTGCACATCTTGAGGATCAATAGTATTGGAAAGCTGCGAAAAATGGCGGGTTACGTGCGGGCGAGAGGTAGTGGCGACGATGGACTCCGGATTACCACCTGATACAGACGTGTGGTCGACATGAGGAATCCAGAATTTTCGAGGCTTACCATTGCCGTCCCAGCTACCAGAGTCCATTTCATCCTCCTCATCTTCATGTTGTACTAACTCGATTTGCTTACCTTTACCACGTGCATCGCCAGTGCTATTCGAACTTTTGATGAGAGTTGCACTGTCAGGGGCAGGTTGTTCAAGAGATTCCTCCGATCTGTAAGCCAGACCAAGTTCCATATCAAGTTCCTTTGCATTGACGATTCTTTGGCGCAACTCCATTGACATCCATAACGCATTCGAGATGACCTTTTCGGGCATGACAGGGAGCCCAAGCACATCACGCCGCTCTCGAATATCCTGGAGTTGCTCAAAGCTTAGATGAATATAATGGATACCTTCGTCGAGAAGCACAAGCAGAGCTGCGATGTCGGGAGAGGTATATACAGCGAGCCAGGAGTCGTAAGCCTCTGGCATATTTCGACCAGGTACAGCTGAGGTATTTCGATAAACTGTGTCAAAGCGTATGGCGGAGAAGTTTATATTATCAGGTGGCGGACGTGTGAACTTCCCATTTGCTCCCAACAGGCCGACTTCGATAGCCCGTACTTTCAACTTGCGATCCAGCACCCTCTTTGCTAACACCCATCTCTCCCATTCTCCTGGCACGAAAAAGCCATCACCCCCGATAATCTCTCTTGCTATCTCCCCAGATATGGCGTCCCAGTACCTTATGGGCATCTGCCAGCCTTCCCGGCAGAGCATGGATTTGGCGGATTCTAAGATTCGATCTCCAGGCTTACCGTAATAGTTGCTCGTGACTAATCGTATCAACAATCCCAGCCTTTCTGGTGACATTTGACGCAGAATCGCATTCACACTAGAATCGATTAGATCAGCCATCTCCAGCCAACACCCTGTAGCAAATAGCCCAATGGCCTCTTTGTCTTCTTCCGCAGCAATACCACAACCATATAACCTCTTCAGGGCTAGCTCAAAGGCAGCTTGCGTAATGTTGAAGTCGACGTCATCTGGATGAAGGGTGATGTCGTTCGAAGAACTTTCGAACCACGGCTCAGAAAGAGCCGATGAAAAGAATGGGGCACGGTCAAGTAAAAGTCTATGCAGGGCATATTTCGTACCAAATGCATGAACTTTTATATCCGAATGTTTCCCATTCAGCAAACCACGATTATAAAGGTGACTTGGCAGGGGAGCTGTTTCGGATAGTATTGCTCGAGTGTATCCCGTCCCGCTGGGTGTTCGAAAACACGATGCATGCCGCGACAAGGTTGGACTTGATACTTCGGGTGTAGTGAAGAGCCGAGTCAGAGCTGTCGGCGTACCTGTTCCCCCCCTATCCCCCAATCTTGTTGGTTCTACAACACTTGATGGGTCGTCGACGTCCTTCTCAACTCTTGTCGTTCTAGTCTTCCGGGACGAGGAGGATACATCGCTTTGGTAGTGTACGGATCTTCTATTGCTTGTCGAAGAAGGGACAGCAAGAGTGGAGAGTGGGTGCGCAGAGCTCACAGGCGGAGGGGTGCTCATTGACGCTTGGGCTGTGTTAGCAGATAGCGAAGACGTTGGAGGTCCAGAGGAGAAGATTGAGCGGTTCGGCGTCGTAAATTGTGAGGGCTGCTGCGAGGTAGGATTTGAGGAGGCTGAGTGGACATCCGGTGCCGAAACAGCATGGACACGAGGTACCGGACGTGAAGAGAAGACAGACCCCTGGTTTGTAGTTTCGGCAACGTGTGGTGATGATATGTCTCTAGAAGAGGTTGACGCAGGAAATGTCCATAACGGTAGTTGTGCATGGGAGAACTGAGTAGACGGGGCTGGCATATTCAGATCAGCAAGGAGGTTTTGTATAGCATGTGACGAGGTGTCAGGCTCGTCCGACTCTTCGGGACCGGACAACATATCCGATATAGTTGGGTCAACCCTCATAGAACGGACATTGGGGGGATACTGGATTGGTGACTTGCAAACCCTCTTGGACGAATCTCTTGTTATCCTATCTGTGTGATACAGAAGCAGAGAGAAGACGTTTCAGCGGAAGGCAAATAGATGAACGAGAGGAAGCTGCGTGGTGACGTTTTGCCCCGCAAGCTTGCCCGAAATATGCTAGTCCCTATCTGACTCACTCAACAAAGGCTGAATGCAATCATAACCACTCAAAGTACATGGAAGCATTACTGATTGGAAGATTTGGAGATATTCAGGAGAAGATTTCTCCAACTCTTTATTTCCAGGTCCAACCAGTCCTTTCTCTCCTTTGCCCTAACATCAATGCCGGCACACTGGTGCACGTCATCCGTGGAGCAGACCCTAGTAGTGGCCCCTTTCGGCACGATGGAGGGAAAGCGACATCAATTATACGTATTTTAGTATAGTACGTTACCCTCTATTTGTAATCAACAAAGCGGATGAGATGGATGGCATCTCCTGAACCGAATTGCAACTGTCGCAGCTGGAAAGAGAACTTGATGGACGGTTTTTTTCAATCCATCTAATATTCCATTTCTGCAAACATACTTCAACTCAATATGCCTACCGAACACCATCACAACATCCTCGAGGCAAAGGAGCAAGACCTCTCACATCAGAGCTTGGAGAATGAAGCAGCCCCAGGTATCAGCTATTATACGCCTCTCCAGCGGCCGCCTGCTGGCACAGCCTCCGACCCCCAACCAGATGGGTCCCATCCTCCCAAGCTCTTTCAGCCCTTGAAACTGAGGGGCATAACTTTTCAGAATCGTATCATGGTCAGACCTTTGTGCCTTTGTGCCCTTGCCCGTTTTTAAAAAGCTGACATCTGGACAGCTGTCTCCTCTTTGCCAGTACTCCGCGGAGGATGGCCATCACACAGCATGGCATTTCGCCCATCTCGGGGGTATTATCCAAAGGGGACCAGGGCTCACCATAGTTGAGGCTACGTCCGTGACCGCTGAAGGCCGGATTACACCGGAGGATTCTGGTTTGTGGAAGGATTCTCAGATTGAACCATTGAAAAGGATCGTTGAGTTTGCGCACAGCCAGAGTCAGAACATCGGTATTCAGCTTGCTCATGCTGGAAGAAAGGCCAGCACAGTCGCGCCATGGTTGAGTCACGGAGCCGTTGCTGGGAAGGATATTAACGGCTGGCCCGACAACGTCTTAGGACCCAGCGATATCCCGTACGAAGGGCTTGCCAAACCCAAAGCAATGACCAAGGATGACATTGAGCATCTTAAAAAGTCATGGGTTGAATCTGTCAAGCGAGCTTTGACCGCTGGCTTTGATGTGATTGAGATTCACAATGCACAGTAACTTCCCACTTGACATAACAACTCTTTGTGTGCCTGACAGTCTCAGTGGCTACCTCCTCCACGAGTTTGTATCGCCAGCCAGCAACAAGCGAACGGATGAATACGGCGGCAGCTTCGAGAACCGCATCCGGCTTACCCTTGAGATTGTGGAATTGACAAGACAGACAGTCCCCAAGGACATGCCCGTATTCTTCAGAATATCTGCCACCGACTGGTTGGAAAATGAGCCAGGCATGGAGAGCTGGAAAGTAGAGGATACGGTGAAATTAGCAGAAATCTTGACGACAAAAGGAGTGGACTTGCTGGATGTTAGTTCAGGCGGCAATCACCCGAAGCAAAAGATAGAGACCGGGCCAGGGTATCAGGCTGTAAGCTCTCTCCTGATCGAACGAGGCTCAACTATTTAGGCTGACTGCTCTCAAGCCTTTCGCAAAAGCTATCAAAGAGAAAGTGGGCGACAAGATGGCGGTTGCTACTGTCGGAAGCATTACTAGCGGCAAGCAAGCGAATCAATTACTTGAAGAGGGCCTGGATGTCGCCATTGTTGGTAGGATGTTCCAGAAAAACCCTGGCCTTGTGTGGACCTTTGCCGAAGAACTGGGTGTACAAGTCAACGTTGCAAACCAGATTCGGTGGGGCTTTGGTGGACGTCCAGGAGCCCCGAAAGAGAAGATTGAGAAGGTAAAGATGTAGACCTTTTCGAGGTAACGCTTACGACGAATGACGTACGGCTTAGAAACCTTTATCTAGACTAGATAGAAGAGCATACAAAGAATACATTAAAGCAAGTGAAGAGAGGATACTCTTCGGTGCACTAGATCGTTGAGACGGTAGTTAGTCATACTGTACAGAGAAAATGTCAAAACCCTTAGGGCCGGCCATCGCCTAACCCAAAAAGGAAGCCTACCACCTCCGACCCGCCCCCAACCTCCCATCCTCTCCTCTCCTCTCTCCTCTCCTCCCAGCCCAAAAATGCCCCCCACCCATCCCCGCCTCATCCTCCACGGGGGCGCCGGCCACATCACCCGCGCCAACCTCCCCCCCTCCGCCTACGCCCTCTACGCCTCCTTCCTCCTCTCGGTCAACCGCTCGACGCGCAGGCTCTTGGAAAAGGGCGCCAGTGCGCTGGACGCGGCGGCGCATGCGGTGGCTTTGCTGGAGGATAATGAGCTGTTCAATTGTGGGCGCGGAGCGGTGTTTACGCGGGAAGGGGGGATTGAGTTGGAGGCGAGTGTGAGTGAGATTTCGGGTGCTGTTTTTGATTGGGGAGTGGTGTTTTCTTTGGTTTTTGGGGGGGTTCAAGTGAACTTTTCTTGATTTTTTTATATTGGTGATGGCAGTTTTCTGTGTCTTGGGTTTTACGGGATGATTTGGACCTTGGGGGTTTGTTCATGCATACTTTATCAGTTCAGCTTTTCCGCATTTCGTTGCTCCTATTAGAGACATGTAGCTTCAAGTTTTGGGCGATTGTAAGGTAATTGTGAGCGAGGTGTTGGCTTCTCAAGATAACAGGAAAATCTTATGTCGGAGTTTGCACATCATATTTCTTTTTAGAAGGTCAAAGTCTGCGATGTTCAAATTTGTCATTATTGTAAGGCTTAAACCTTGTCCTTAGGCTCTGTGTCATACTCATACAAAATCTATATAACTTTCAATGCAAAGAACATGTTGACACCAAGCAGGTCATGGTCTCCAAAGGCTACCGAAAACGAGGCTGCGGCGTCGTCCTCCTCAAACGAGTCAAAAACCCCATCCGACTAGCCCGAGAAATGCTCATCAGAGGCGAAGTCGACGGCGGCGGCGGCGGCAACGGTGGTGGTGACGGTGACCCTGCTGGCGGTGCAGGAGGTGCGCAAGGACACTGCGTCCTTGGAGGCCCAACCTTGGAAGCTTTAGCAGAGGAATGGGGCCTGGACATGGTAGACGAGGAATATTTCTGGACGAAGAAGCGTTGGAATGAGCACAAGAGGGGGCTTAAGGGGGAAGCCGAGGGTGAGTATCTGCCGCAGGGCACGGTAGGTTGTGTGGCATTGGATCGATATGGGACGATCTGCGTGGCGACGAGTACGGGGGGCTTGACGAATAAGCTGAGTGGAAGGATAGGGGATACGCCAACAATTGGGGCGGGATTCTGGGCCGAGGAGTGGGAGGTTCAGAGGGCGACGGTCTACAAACAGCCGCAGATGCGGGCGCCGATAGCTTTGATGCTTCCCGATGGCGTGAAGCAGGTCTTGGGAGAGTGCCTCCCTGGGCTTGCGGGTTATTTTGGGCTGTTAGAAAACGAATGCGACGAGAAATCATCAAGCACCACCATCAGAGCCATAGCTGTGTCAGGCACAGGCAATGGTGACTCCTTCCTTCGGCTCGCGGCAGCAAGAACCGCCGGCGCTCTTGCTCGCTTCTCCCCTGATCGATCTCTTTCCTCTGCGGTGACGCAAATTGCGGGGCCTGGAGGGGAGTTGCAGCAATCTGCCGAGGATCGATGGGGTAAGGGTGGGGAGGGGGAAGGCGGGATTATTGGGATTGAGATGGTTGAGGGAGTCGGGAAGGTTGTGTATGATTTTAATTGTGGGGGCATGTTTCGATGTTGGGTGGATGATAAGGGCAGGGAGAGGGTTATGGTGTTTAAGGAGGAGTATTAGATGAGCGATATAGACGTTTGGATTCGTAGAAATCATATAGATAGGGAAAGGCTAGCAACAACGGAGATATGAGTAAATTGAATATCTGGCTCTATTTGAAAATCCGTCTCCCTCCAGCTACGGCTTGAGAACTTTTCGGGCTGCTTGTATCGTCTGGAATACTGCTGCTTTGTAAGCTCCATTCTACTTCTGCCTCTGCAAGCGAAGTGACGACGTACCTTCGGAAAAGGACCACTCAGGCTCCAAAAGATGTCCTTGGCACCCAGCCGAAGATTTGGTCCTCGTAACGTAGTCGTATCAGCGAAGAGCTCTGCGCGAAAATGATTTAAACCACCATAAGCTTTGTGGAAGCCTTCGCAGTCACTGACATACGGATAGTTGTTGTTGGATTCTGCTCTTTGCCGGCAGTGTCATCAAGACGATTCTCTTGAAGGCATTGGCATGGAATAATCAAGTCACAAGGTGAAGAACTCCTCCACGTCTCACTCCACCCCATCAACGTCCATCTTTCCCTCCGCTTCTAACCCATCGGTCGTCCCCTGTTGCGCCACCTTCCCCTTCTTCTTCATTCCAGCATCATCGACATCCTTCATCTCCACCTCCCCCATCTCCTCCATTCTCCTCCTCCTCGCAAACCCTTCTTTTCTCTCTAGCTTCTTCGCCTTCTTCCTCGACAGCGGTGCCGCGCGCCTCAATGCCTGGCTGGTCCTAGCTGCCGGCTTGGCGACTTTGTTGTGGGTGAGACGTTGGGTGTTTTGGCGCTTGGTCTTGAGGGTGCGGGCGGTCTTGCGCTTGGAGGAGGAGGGGGTGTTGGGGTTGGAGCGGGAGGGCATGGTTTTTGATTTTGTGTGATATTGTAAGGTTTGTAAGATGGTGCGAGGTTTGGTAGGTTGGACAAAATAAATCGAAGCGGAAGGATCTTAGGGTCGGAGTCTGGGTGGACTCTCTACCGATTACTTTTAGTGTTATTCTAAGGCTGATCCCTGCATGACAGTCCCAGGGGAAAAGTGGCCGACGGGAATTCGATGAGCCGAGGCCGTGGCCATCATGAAGCTGCCATTATCTCTTTCTCTTTCCTCCTAAATTACCTACTTCTCTGTTTGCTTGTTGCGCGTTCTCTACACGCCAGTAAACGTCCACAAACTAGCTTTCGATTCTCGCAACGTTTGCGCCTGGATCCAGCTTCAAGACGTTGCTTGCCAATACCATCCCAACCGCGTATTTCACCCGGGTCGCCTGAGAATCTTCGCCGCTATGAGCTTTCCGTGGAAGACTATCTTCCTCTCTTCGCTAGCTGGATCGGTGGCATTCGTTCAATTTGCTACTCACTCTCCTTCGTTAAATCTGCCGGCAACCCCTAAAGCCAACCTTTTCTTCTTCTTCAATGTCTTTTTCTTCGGTCAATTCATTGCCATAGCAATATACAAAATCATAATATACCCGAAGCTCTTAAGCCCTCTCCGCCACTTGCCCAGACCATCGGTGAGTTGCCGGCTGTGTCTTTACGACGATGCACCATGTATTTAACGGTCGTTGTTTAGGGAGGGTCGTTCTTCAATGGCCATTTCAGCGAAATTTCAAACAACGCGACTGGCTTGCCGATGCAGAAATGGATCAATGAGATACCCAACGACGGGCTGATCTACTACAACTACCTTTTCAATGCGGAGAGACTACTTATCACAACTCCGAAAGCACTCGGTGAAGTTCTGGTACAAAAGAACTACGACTTTATCAAGCCTGAAACGATCAGACATGGACTGGGGAGAATATTGGGCGTCGGAGTTCTGCTAGCAGAAGGCGAGGAACACAAGGTACGGGTCTTTGGTTGCTGGTCCTGGAGTTGTCGCTAACGGAAGACCAGACCCAACGCAAAAACCTCATGCCAGCATTTGCCTACCGTCACGTTCGGGACTTATACCCAGTCTTTTGGTCCAAGTCTCGTGAGATGGTCCTCGCTCTGACAAGTTCGATGGAGGGCGAGAAGCCGGAAGTGGTACAAGATATCAAACAGGCACCGGTCGTCGAAGTTGGCGGTTGGACAAGCCGTGCAGCTCTCGACATCATAGGCGTAGCAGGCATGGGCCAAGACTTCAACGCAATCCAGGATCCTGATACTGAGCTTAGCGTTACTTACCGGAAGGTCTTTCAACCCTCTAAGCAGGCCCAATTTCTAGGACTGTTAGGCTTGTTCCTGCCCTGGTGGCTTCTCCGCGCCTTGCCAGTCCAGAGGAATGAAGATGTTGAAACCGCAGCGAATACTGTCAAAAAGGTCTGCCGTCAACTCATCCACCAAAAACAGCAAAAGCTTGACAATAAAGAAAAGCGTGTTGACGTCGACATCCTCTCGGTCGCCCTTGAATCCGGCGGCTTTACCGAAGAAAACCTCGTCGACCAAATGATGACCTTCCTCGCCGCTGGCCACGAGACCACCGCCACCTCAATGGTGTGGGCGATCCACGCGCTCTGCAAAAACCCCGAATACCAAACCCGCCTGCGCGAAGAAATCCGCGCAAACCTCCCTTCAATTGACGATGCTTCTACGCCCGTTACCGACCAAGTCCTCGAGCGCCTCCCCTTCCTCCATGCTGTTTGCAACGAGGTCCTCCGCGTCCACTCCCCTGTTCCGGTCACTCTCCGAGAAGCTGCACACGACACCTCCATCCTCGGTCAGCACGTCCCCAAAGGCACCAAGATCATCCTCGGGGTCTGGGCCGTTAATCTATCGACCAAACTATGGGGCCATGACGCCGCTGAGTTCAAGCCAGACAGATGGATGGGACCTGGGAGATCGAACACGGGCGGCGCTGGGAGTAATTACGCGTTTATGACTTTTCTGCACGGGCCGAGGAGTTGCATTGGGCAGGCGTTTGCGAAGGCAGAGTTTGCATGCTTGTTGGCGAGTATTGTGGGCAGGTTCGAGATGGAGTTGGAGGATCCGGAGAGGGTGATTGACATCAAGACGGGCATCACGTCGAGGCCGAAGGGGGGTTTGCCTGTAAGGATGAGAAGGTTGGAAGGGTGGTGACGGGGGTTTGTGTAATTATGTATGGGTATTAGATATGGGATCTCTTGGTGTCTTGAGGTGGGGCGGCAGGGCGGATCTTTCCATTGTGCATGTACAGTTCTAGTTTTTGTCTAAGGTGATGTCGATGCTATACTCGCCAAGGGCTTATCTTTGTCGAAAAATTCAGAGTCAAGTCGCGTAAAGAGTCACATCCATGGACCTGTTCATTGTGCGTACCGTCTCAAAGGCGAACACAAATTGTCAAATTCTTCAAGCAAGTGCCCAAAGCAAGTGCCCAGCAGAATCGTCTTGACGGTTAAGACATTAATAATCCATCGAAAACTTAACACTCGATATCCGACTTTTTCGATTCGTCCCATTTGCCAACAAGTCCATAAGGAACTGCCATACCAGCTCACAACAGCTGAACAAGAAGAGAATATGACAGGCTGGAGAAACGGACCGACATCTAAATCCGCACTCTTCTCTCGAGCGCAATAGCCGTCGTTCAAGATCAGAATGCATTTCGCTCTCAAACCCCCATCAGCATCGAGTTTATTATTCCACAAAATGAATTGGATTCCCTACCCCTCACACAGCCACAGTTTGAAATCCCTCCCCCTCCTCCAAATGCGTTCCGCAAGCCCCGCACTCCCCCCCCGGCCCTCCGCTTTTGACAGCTAAACCCCCCCCTTCTTCCCTTTCTTCCCCCCACCCCCCTTCCTCCCCTTATTTCCCCCCTCCTCCACCAACGGCATCCTCCCCTCCTTAAAATACAACCCCTGCCTCTTCTCCTCCTCCGTCAAAAAATCATTCGGGTCCTCTCCCGGGCCCACACAAATATGAAGCTGCTGGCCGCCGCGCTTTCGCGTCGGATCGTGCAGGTCGCGGCCCGAGGGGTGGGATTTTTCGGCAGAGATGCGGGAGGGGGTTTTGAGGGTGGGTATGCAGGGGGGGGGGGGGGGGGTTAAGGGCGCGTACCCTTTGTAGTAAGCCTTCATCTCCGCGCCGCTCATCTCGCCGTCGTGGTCCCGGAAGCGCTGCAGGCTTTGGCTCGTGATGTCGCCCATTTGGTCTGCCAGCGCTTTTTTGGTATAGGGTTTTCCTTTCGCGGCTGCATTGGGCGTTTTGTTGTCGAAAAGAGAGGTTATCTTCGCGCGGACCTCATCGCAGGTATCGAAGACGGGGACGGTCTCGTCGGTTTCGCCGTCGAGAGTGATGAGCAAATGGGGGGCGATGGAGGGGTCGGTGGGTTCTTCGGCTTTGGTATCAGTGGCTTTCTTAGATTTGGGTTTGGGTTTCGGTTTCGAGCTTTGCTTGGAGGGAGGAGAAGGGTATGGCGCAGAGCGAGCGGCAGAAGTGCGACGAGTTGTTTTAGGCATTATGGCCGGTTGAATGCGATCAACTCACTATCTTGAATAATGGGATCAGATTCTGGGAAGCAAGGGAGGTCGCGTTACTTATGATGTCAGTCGCGTCAACAAACATAAGCGAGATGCGCTGTCAACGCCAGGTCATGTGATCTTAGAGCCACCTCAAAAATGTGGAGCACCAGAGAACCAAACCTCTGAAATAATTGTTTCATAAAGTCTTAGCAATGCCCGCTACGTTCTCTGCTAAGCTCATCTCCGGGCATCTAAAAGCTATATACGAGGGACTGACACTACTTAAAGTTCCAATTGCGTGATGACGGTTTTCCATGCTGTCTCGTTGAAAAATCCGAGAAAGGTGTAAGTTGAACGCTACTGTAATTTCTCGTTTCTTCCAAGTAAAAGACCTCGATTCTCCCTTTCGTTTCCAATCTCATTGAAGCCTGCGTTCCCTTATCCATAGACCTCGATTTTCTCAATCACTCTCGTCGCACGCAGGACCAGCAGAAGCAGCAAACATATGTATCCCTTCAGTTTTCACACCCGTTGGTATTAGTGCTGGTCAAACCCACTGCGTTATAAGAACACAACATTGTGGACACCCAAAATGTATACCACGCTCCCAACCCAGCATTCGCTGTCCAAGCAAACCCCCAAGCCCAGCAGACAAAGCCCGATATATACCAGCCATGTCCGACACTCCCTTCCATTTCGTCCCTGAAAGAACCAAATGGCTTCCAGCACGAATCTCTTGGAAACCCCGCCAGCAAGTCTGACGTCCCTCCCCCCCGACCTCGTTAAGAAGATCGCCGCATATCTCTACGGCGAATATGCTTACAACTGGATCTACGACAAGAAATACGAAATCCGCGGATGCCGATTCCGGTTCCAGACTTCTTATGCCAGGCTCGCTCAAACTAACCGTTGCTTGTATGAGATTCTTTCCTCGAAATTACACGGCCCGCTTAGTCCGGGAATGGTTGATGAGCTAGAGGAGGAGTTGCTGAATGAGAGGAATGGTAGGATACATGTATGGGCACAACGAAACGGATTGTTCGCCGCTGGGAGATCTTATGGGTGGTGGGACCCTCGTTTGGAGGTGGGGAGGTGGTGATGGGATGGATTTGCTCGATAGATGAATTCGCTAGTATTAGTGAAGTCTTCGGTGCGAGAAAAGACATGGCTGTGTGCCTCTAACATTGCAGGATAAAGAACCGTGCAAATACATTACATGCCATCTGAAACATCACGCTAAATGCGCCAAATCTATAGATAAAAGTATCATAACATCACCAAATCCTCTTAGCAACCATATTATACCTACTAACGCCACCATAACTTTCCTCCTTCCCACCCTTCTCATTTATCGCTGCCTCCCTCTCCCTCAGCCTCCTCGCCCCGTCGGGATCATCCTTATAAATCCATCTCCTCTTGTCCTCATCGACCTCCACAACCCCCCACCCACCAACTCTCTTGCCCTCCGCATGCGCTGAGTTATTTTCTCTTTCTTTCATGCCCTTGTAACGGCGTCGAGCAAACGAGAGCAGGCACATACCCAAGACAAGTTTGAGGGCCAGAAGGACGAGGTAGAGCAGTAGGAAGAAAACGATCATGGTCGCAAAGGCTATTGCATCGTCGGTGTTCCATCCGCTACTTTCTGACGCCAGCGTGGGGTCACCAGCACCGAATGTGGAGCGGCCGAGGGCGCGGCGGACCATGTAGTCGATGTGTTGGAAGGCTGCGGTGGTGGCCGGGGAAGTGGTTGCGGAGTCGACGAAGAGGGATGTCGCGGTTGAAGGTTGGCGAGGCGGCATGTGGGTAGCGAGGAACATGTGGTAAGTTTGAACGGAGGCGCGAATAAAGAGACATGAAAGGGGGATGACTGGGAGGCCGAGACGGCGGGTGAGGTTTTGATCGGCGAATGCGTTTGAGTAGTAGTCTTTGGCTAAGACATCGAGAAATCTTCCGTAGATGGCAGGTTTGGTGTTGTTGAATTTGGTGATGTACGCATGTTTGATCCAATCCACTAGCATTTCACTTCCAAGAACTAACACGAAAGGTCCCATAACCTGCCCAGTCCAGTCTGGAAGCAATGTGAAGCTCTTTGGTAAGATGCTTGGGCCTCGAACAGGAGCAGAGGAGGCTGATTGAGCACCTGTACCACTGTCGGAAAAGCCAAGACTCAGACCTCCGGTTTCAATAATGTTCCTGGAAGCGATGATGGTGAGCATCAACCAAAGCTGGAAGCGTTCGACAACATCAGCGCATGTTAGCTGAAAAAGGTTTTCCTTCTCGAATTTCTTAAAAACAGTGGACTTGATCTCGACAAATTGATTGGACATCAGAAGAGTAAGAAGCGCGTTCGAGTATGAGTTGACGGCAACGTTGAGCGTGATGACTTGATAAAATAGCGCTGTTGCGTGGACTAAGTTATACAGGAGCGCAAGGACAAATAGCCAAAATGGTCTTAAGATTTTACTGCGGCCATCTGGCTTCCGCTCCAGGGCCTCCTTCGAGAAGAGGCATTCAAGCACATCTTGACCAAGAGCCGAGAACAAGCGATCACAGACCTGGCAACTGCTTAGCTTGATATTGTCAGTAGAATATGTGTCTCAAAGACTAACCTCGAGAACATTGTAGATAACATAAAGCTTGATAGCAGCCTGCCCACGTATGCTATGGTACATCCTGCTGGCGTCGAAGTACATCAAGATGGTACAGCTAATGATGATCAGAAGTCCTTTCAGGATGTCCGCCTTGTGATCTGGTAGCAGTGCTGATGGCATAGATTTGGATCTTCTATGTTTTTGAAAAGTGCTACGCTTATGGTTCGGTTGAGGATGGGAATGGCTTGCACTCGGATTCTCTTTGTCAATGTCATTAGGAAAGGAAAATTCGGGCGGTTTGGCGGAAACCCCAGTAGTTATCGGGCTTGTGAAAGTTGTGTCCTTGGCAGAAGGAGGAGTTCCTGGAGTAGTCGTGCTATCTCTCTGCCGCCTTCTCCGCCACATTCTGCCTGCTCCAGCGTGAATGAAAATTCCAATGAACTCCATCTCCGTCGCCAGATTCCTACCCCAAGATTGTGCGAGGAGGGCAAGCGCTTTGAAGAAACGTAGAGGCAAGATTGTAAATGAGAAAAGCCAGGAATCTAGACAAGCAAGTGCGCCGAACCACAGGACTTGTTCTAATTGAGGTGGAAGAAGAAGGAAGTTCTGGAGACGCTCGATCTTGATACGTGAGGACTCGTATGGGAAATCACTTGACGCAGAACGATGTATATATAGTGGTGATGGTCTGTGTGAGGACAGCTCAAGTTGGAGATACGTAGGCAACGAAAGTGGTGGCAGAGGTATTGATTGAGGCATAGGTGATGGCATTGGCCCGTCTAATACAGAAGCCTTGCCTTCAACCCTGTGTTCTCTAAATTGAAGAGGTGTAGGTACTGCGCGAGAATGCCTCGACCCCATCGATGGAGGTAGTTGGGCGGACGGAAATTTCGAAGATGACTTGCTTCTTCTTAGTGGAGGGGTTGACACGGTGCGGGAAAACCCATAAGGCCTAGAAACATGATCGACCCCCTTGGTCAAATATGGGGTTCGGATTGACTGGGATGCGTCTCTGCCTGTAGGTGAGATTGCATTAGCGCTACCAGATGTATATATCTTCTGTGACCTTTCCACGATGTTGTCCTGGATCTCCTGGTCAGGACGCTCTGCAGCAAACGAACTTGCATCATTCCTCAATATCTGCTGTGAAGCCTGGGCAGAACCCTTATTTGTCGAGTGCAAATGTAAGGGCAATGACTCCGGCGAAGAGGTGAGTTCGTGTATCATAGCAGGCGACAGCTTCAATACCGTCTCTTTCCTGTCGTCTCGCGCCTCTGTCGGGGTCTTTATGGGCCCATGGTATTCCAAGCTTATATATCCATTCTCAGAGCTTGCATCAGAAGCCTGTAGCTGGGGTGATGGAGTGGACAATGCTGGACCACTGGAGTCGTCTTCTGCGGAGTGCCAGCTATCTAGTTCTTCGCCGTCGTTGTCAGCTATTAGGTCTCCTACTGTTGTTCCCTGTTGCAGCTGATAAGGGTTTTTCATTTGCGCGCCAACTTGTACATATGGATTGGGAGCAGGGTCTGGTGAAGGGTACTGCTGCGGATTCAAGGGTGCACTTGAGGATTCAGAGTCGTCGGACATAATCTTTTCAAGAAATGTCTCATCGCGCTCTCCTGCTTTATTAATTGTCCCATTGGATGTTGACGAGACCCTGTCGAGACCATCGTTCGAAGCATGCCCTTCAGTCGAGGCATCGGTGGTCTTGTTGCCGTAACTAGGCAAAGGCATCATACCATTGGGAATAGACATGACGCAAAACACCTGCACGAGAGCGTAGGCTTTGCATACTGTCTACCGTTTCCAGTTACCGGTTTTGGAAACCGATGATATTTTGTATCGTAAACTGTTCGCTCAAAATCGAATTCACGGCAGTTGATAGGGCTGAACTAGCGCTAATGTAGAGCTTCCTACTCTCTACCTAAGGTAAGATAGGTAGATACTCTCTACAGCCATGGGAAGCGCAAAGCGCTACTCCGTACTATCAGAAACGCTGGTGCATACTGTGGGCCTTTGGGTTAACTTTTTTGTCCCTCACTAACTATTTACTGTACACATAGTATCTTCCAAGTCCATAATCGAGACTTTAATATCTCCGCTAAAATGCTTTCAGAAAATGCTTCGAACATACCCCATCACTTAAACATCAACCTTAGTGGGGATGGTTTTTTCGCCTTAGGCTCCTTCTTTGACTTCCCGCTTGCCTTCGAGTCTTTGGAGCTGCCGCTCTTGGATTTGGACGAACTTTTGCGATGAGGTTTTCTCCCTTCCGCTTCCTGTAAATTCACTCTGGATAGCGCGGCCGCTTGAGGCGTGATGAATTCTCCGTCGACGCTTGTTCCAACACTCTGCTCCTCCACCTGTGCAATTCCACGCCTCCAGCTATCGATCCTACTAATATCTCCATCAAACTCAAGCATTTCATCCATGCCTGTATCTTCGGCATGCTTGGCCTTGATTTTCTTGATGATCTTGTATCCACCTAGGGCAACCACTGTGATACCAACACCGACACCAGCGGCGATCAAAAATTGCGGGCTTGCTAACAAAGCGAATACTGCTGGAGCACTCCCTTTCATAGCCAGCAAAGCTCCCGGTGCCATTTTCGAGGCAATATTGCTGATCTCGGCCAAAGTCAGTGCTACAGCAGCCATTGCATCAGGGTTTTTCTGCAGTGAGGCAATGATGGCGGTTGCAGAATACTGGAGACAGTCGGCTTCCTCAAGCAACTTCTTAACTTTTCCAACAAGACCTTTGAATTCGGCTTCGTCGTCAAGGCAGGTCACAGGAAGAGGTGGCGGTATGTCACCATAGGCTAAATCCATGTCTATGTCTGCGGGACTGGTCATCGATCTCGGTGGGCCGTGGGGACGCATGAGGTCGCCATCTCGAGCACTATGGCGCCGGATCATTTCTCGGGGCCCCGAGGCTGGGGTATACGAGTCCTGGTCAAAGTGGCGCGGTGACGACGGGTGTATAGGGCTCGTTTCACTTTTGACAGAGCTACCCGAGCGCTGGCGGTCTCCCATCGGCCTTCGACTCGAATTTTTGGACTTCTCATGTTTCCGAGACGAAGTATGGGAACGATCATCCTCTATGGTGTATCCTTTCAACGCCCGACGGACTCTCTTCTCCTCAGTATGGGCTTGTCGGCCCGCGACAACCTCCGCTTTCCTCTCACGGTATGCAGATTTGGCTTCTTTGAAGACGTTGACCAAGTGCTTACTCTGTGAAGACTGAATTAGACAACATGTAGATTATTGGTGGGGTATAGAAACGCTTACCGTACTAACTGCCTTCCCAGATTTGTCGACTATCGCTATGGTTTGAATCAAAGCCGCCATGGTAGATTGTATTGCAGTAGCCACTTGTCCCCTGAAGCCAGTCAAGGGTGTTTCTTTCGATGGTCGCTTCGAAACCTTGCTGGTGCTGAAATGTGATTGGTATACGACTATTACTGTTCTTGAAAAGCAAAGATAGCAGCTGGTAAAATTCTGTTGCTATAGCTAGCAGAGGACAAAGGAATTGTCTATAACGGTATGACAAAGAGACTATTCACAGGCGGGAGCGAGAACTTGTCATTCAGTGATACTTGACGCAGTCGAAGAGAAACATGGAGTTACTTGAGGTAGCCGCTGCTTCTTCACTGATGTGTGAGGGATTGATCTGAATACGCTAGATGCAACCCTAGTCCCAAAGACATCATCAAGCATTGAGACTTCAAAGATCGGCCAACCATTAACTTGTAGAACATCGGCAAGCCTCAGGCGCTGGTGACTTGTTTCTTTGTTGTCACACTCCGATTCGGCATCCTCTGTCTTTCATTGGGCTTTAATCATCTGCAGGTTTAGCTTCAGTGCCTAAAGTACGCGCTTAAATTTACTCAGCCACCGTGGCGCGCGTGTGGCTTCTTTCAACTGCTTCTGACTGGTTCTCAATGTATGTCAGGGTCACACGTGATTGATGGACTTTTCACGAATACTAATGTCAGCTGAGGAGGGAGAATGTACCACAAATAGGTGACGCGGCGGTGGCCGTAGGATGCTCAAGCACCGTAATACCTAAGGTAGGCACAATCTCTTCTCAAGCATGTTCAGGCACATGAAGTTGTCCATGATGTAATAGGTGTACAGACGTTTCGTTTGTCAAATATTACGATTATACAGTTAGACCTGGCTATCACGATGTCCAGAACTCCACCTAACCACATCATTACCAGGAAGATATCGTTATAAAACGCGGGCATACATACACATTAACATCGCTATGTGGAATATCGTTATAAGGGGTTTGTAGTCATTTTACAGCTGAAAAAAACCGAAAAGAAGTCTAAGGTATTTCGAACATGGCGGTCTGGTTGGTGCAACATCGGTGACACACGTCCAGTGCTTGAGACCTTGTAGTTTCTAGGTGTGTGCCAGTTTCCGCTGCGTACTGAAAACAATATTGTTTTTGTTTCTCAAACATGGAAGACTAGTCCAATCGATCCACTCAGCACGTCAAGAACAGCTCATAGTACAGTAATATTCCGATCAAAAACCTCTAGCTTGATCAATACTGTGTCAGGTGAAAACATGTTAGGTTTGAGTCCCGGTCTGAGTAGGGTTTGGTTGTTTGTTGGTCTTTCAACCATTCAATCGCGTTTCCTCCAAACTGCAATCGTGCGTGCTCTTGCCCCACACTCATGACTGTATCTTGCAAAATTCCCGCGATCTTGAAACGCCCTTGCCGCTACAAAGAGAGATCTGAGGAGATAACACACTGCTTGAGGTACCTACTATCCTTGAAAGCTAGCTTATTGAATCAAAGCAGGTCCAAAATAAGTGGCTGGCGAAGAAAGGGCATCTCTTCCATTTGACTCCATGGCTCAACTCAAAACCGGGTCAGAGGAGTCGGCGGCTGTCCGAGTGGAGGATGCTGTTCCAGGCCACTGTCTGGATGATTGGAGACCAGACGATACTCCTGAGTGCCATTTGCTCGGTAAGTCCAGCAGGTTTTTAGGCTGCGGGAGCTGCCGTTACCCGCCTAGCGCACTGCACTATGTACTCTAGTACAGTAACTGCGCATGCTGCTTACTGCCTTGTCGACTTTAGCTTCAAATGTTCTGCAATGGTTGCTACTGTTCCAACCCTCACATCTCACGTAAATGGATCATCAATTAACACGATCGCGGAAAATTCAGATGCTACGATTGACTTGAATGGAGCCTGTGCGATATCTACAAATCGCGGGACCGGCCCTCACGACCCGATACTATTCCACAAGGTCGAGAACGAAAAGTCGATACTTGCACTTGTCGTATCCGACTCATACATCTATGCGGGCACTCAGGATGGCGAAGTGAAGGTATGCGATGAGAATTCGCACAAAGAGGTGTAACAGCTTACCTCCGACGCTTAGGTCTGGACATTGGATACCTATGAACTTCTCTCAACGATACCTGCGCACAGAGGCAGCGTTCTCTGCCTTTTTCTCTCGGCGGACAAAGAACGGCTCTTTTCAAGTGCTGGGGACGCTATAGTAAATGTATGAAAGTTACGACTGCAGATTCTATCGCCTACGCTGACCAATCCAACCCCAGGTATGGTGCACAAAGACATTAAATCGGCTATACTCAATCTACTCCACCTACGATATTGGTGATGTTTTCTGCGTTGCGTATTCCGTCAGTCTGCAGACCGTCTACTTAGGGGCACAAAATACCAGCATACAGGTATTGTTCTACCTTACCTTCCAGTTACAGATATATATATTATTCTTAACCCTTACTAGTGGTATAGCTTGTCACAAACAGGAATCAACTCCCCACTAGACTTTTCTTCACATCCGTCTCAGAGAAATCATCGATTTTTTGATTCCAAAGGCCCCGGTGGAGTGTCTACGCCCCGTCCGCTCACTGCGTCCGAGCTGGAAGCGGAGGGAGGACAAGTCCTGGAAATCGATAAAGAGAATATTGTGCAATATGCGCATTATGGATATGTTTACTGTATGCTTCTAACTAAAGGCCTGAACAGCGGTCGATCAGACGACGAAACTTTGATATCCGGTGGTGGTGATGGAACAATCAAGCTGTGGTCTCTAGATAAGGATTCGGGAGGCTCTATCAAAAAAACGGTGACTCTGGAAAATGGCGACGACTCCATCTTGGCCATAGTACTTGACGGAAAGTTGCTATACAGCGGACGTCTTGACGGGGATATCAATGTGTGGGACCTTGATACACATCAGATGATCCGAAGGATTAGGGCTCATACAGCAGATGTATTAACACTGGCCGTCAGTCGTGGACTTCTCTTCAGTGGTAGCGCCAATGGTTTTGCTAAGGTATGTATTAATCGTGACGTTGTTTTTCGGGCAAGCAGTAATAAGCTTCCCAGCAATTTGACTCGAGGTATGAATGCGTTACTAGATGGAAAGCTCATGATCAGCTTATTCTTGCCTCCGCTATCGCTCATTATGACGACAAAGAAATCTATGTAACTGGAGGGAATGATGACTGCATCGCTATTTGGAACATCGGCGACTACGCTAAAGATGCAGGAAAGAGACCGACAGCAAGTAATGGTATGAGTGTTTACCTGTTGAATGCATTTATAAACGACTGATCAGTATCTTTAGAACATCTTCTCGTGGCCCTTTCGGAATTTGTCTCATATCGGACGGTATCTTCAAAGCCAGAATATGCTAAGGATTGCCGAAGCGGAGCTTCCTGGCTAAGGAACCTCTTCAAAACTTTCGGCGCTGACACGAAGATGTTTGTTACCGAAGATAGCAGAAATCCTGTGGTTTTCGCCCGATTTAGGGGCAAGGATGGGAAGTCGGGAGGAGCAAAGAAGATACTTTTCTACGGTCATTACGATGTTGTTGCAGCTGAAAACAGAACTCAGCATTGGATCGAAGATCCTTTCAAGATGCATGGCACTAATGGTTATCTATATGGAAGAGGCGTATCGGACAACAAGGGTCCTGTACTAGCAGCGATTTACGCTGTAGCTGATATTGTTGCTGGACAGGAACTTAGCTCTGACATTGTCTTCTTGATAGAAGGGGAGGAAGAATGTGGGTCTCGGGGCTTTCAGGCGGCAATCAAGAACAACAAACATGTGATTGGTAACGTTGACTGGATCTTGCTGGCAAACAGCTACTGGCTCGATGACAACTTTCCTTGCCTCACGTACGGCCTCCGAGGTGTGGTGCATGCCACGGTCGAGGTTAAAAGCGACCGACCTGATCTGCATAGCGGCGTCGACGGTAGTCATCTCATACATGAAGCAGCAAAAGATTTGGTGGCACTGCTCGCACTGCTGACAGGCGCTAATGGAGAAGTTAATATCCCTGGCTTTTACGACCCGATACTTCCTGTTACAGAAGCAGAAAACGAACGGTACGAAGCGATAAGCAAGACGCTACTTCGTCGTGATCCGAGCCTTGGGGATGCTGCAAGTCTCACAGAGTCCTTCAAGGCAAGGTGGAGAGAGCCATCACTTACGATACACCGCATCAACACGTCAGGACCTGCGAATTCGACTATTATTTCCCGTCTCGCGACCGCAGACTTGTCGATTCGGCTAGTACCGGATCAACGAACCACAGCAATAGATAAATCGTTGCGGAAAGTCCTGCACAATGCGTTTGAGAAGCTGCACACTACCAACAGCCTCACTGTAAAGATCAATCATCAAGCTGAGCCATGGCTTGGTGACCCAGAAAATTGGATTTTTCAAATCCTCGAGGAAGCCATAATAGAAGTCTGGGGCCCCATTGCTCACAAGCGGCGTGGATCTGCCCCTACTAAGGAAGCAGCCTTAAAAAAGCCGACGAATGGTCCTACGAGTCCTAAGGTTTCCCCTGTAACGTCTTCGACTCTTTCAAAGAGCAGCGACCAACATTGGCAGGCGACAGCAGAGATCAACGGTGCCAGTGACCACGACGTTGGAAAGACGCAGCAATACTTCGCCACCAGAATGCCACCAAAACCGCTTTATATCCGTGAAGGTGGTTCGATTCCAGCCATTCGTTTTCTAGAGCAAGAATTCGATGCGCCAGCAGCACATCTCCCCTGCGGTCAGGCAAGCGATAATGCTCATTTGGACAACGAAAGAATTCGGCTATCTAACTTGTACAAGAGCCGGCAGATATTCGCAAAGGTGTTTCGGGAGCTCCCCTTGAGATGAGTGGGGATATTATTCGCGTACGCTAAATAGCAAAGTTGCGTAGAATTTGAAGGATTGGATTTCTGTAGATACCCTTGGAGCGAGCGGTTCAAGCATCAATCAGTAGATTAAGTAGGATAGTCAAAATGTCACCTTAGTACTAGTAGAATACAGCATATCTCATTGAATCTTTAGGGAAGCATCTTGGGTGTTGGGGCTAAAACGGCAACTTGAAGCGAGACAAAAAGTTCCGCGCATCATCGCCTTCCTGAGTTCTCTAATTCGAGACCTTATCCTCAACAACGCCAAGTACACAGCACAAATTCATTTCCTGAGCTACGGTATCGAGGTACACCATTGGCCTAATTCTCTATACAATCCTACTAGGCGTCCATATTCTGCTAGCGACCACGACTGTTCGAGCCAGCCTTTGAGGCTCACCCTTCAAACCTCTCCACCTCTAATACTCTCGGCCACGAAGTCATAACACAGTATGGATCACTCACGAGATCCTTGCCCATGGGTTGCCATTAGCGATTTCGGCGGTGCCTTTTGCATGGGAGTACGTTCCAACCACCCCAGCTCCATTCGATAGGCCCCCTCTTTAGGCCGCTTTCTACTTGTTCTGGTTCAGACAGCAGCGCTAATATGCTTCATCAGGGCATCGGCGGCGCCGTCTGGCACGGCGTAAAAGGCTTCCGTAACTCGCCCTACGGCGAACGTCGCATCGGCGCCCTCACAGCCATCAAAGCGCGCGCTCCGGTTCTGGGAGGCAATTTTGGAGTCTGGGGTGGTTTGTTCAGCACGTTTGACTGCGCGGTCAAGGGAATTCGGAAGAAGGAGGATCCGTATAATGCTAGTGAGTGCACCTGCAGGAGCGGAGTGAGGGAAGATTGAGTGGGGAAGGGAGTGAGGGAGAAGGGTGCTTTAGAGGGGTTTGGGCTGACGATGGGTACGAATAGTCATCGCAGGATTCTTCACAGGCGGCGCCCTGGCAGTCAGAGGAGGAATGAAAGCAGCGCGAAACTCAGCAATAGGGTGCGCATGCTTACTAGCAGTAATCGAGGGTGTGGGCATCGGCATCCAGAGAATGATGGCAGAGAACACACGGCTAGATGTAAGTCGCCTTCTAACAACCCTCATATGCACTTTCTCTAATCAACCATACCCCCTAGGTTCCCCCTCCAGCCCCTTCACCACCACCATCCGCGATGGAAGGGGGTTCGCGATCGCCCATGCTTGCCTAGGTCTCCTGTTCGATTCTTTACGCGATTGCATAATATACTCCACTCCTGGCGCCTTCGATCTCGAAGGCACATACGAAGGGGCAGATTGGGAAGAACAGGGATGACGTGGAAGGCACCCTGTTATGTCTATTAGAATAGGGAAAAGATGGGGGTTTGCATAGCGGAGTTTGTTTCGTGTACTAAAAGGGCGTTCTTAGGGATCAAGATATAAGTGCGCAAGATTGTCAAGACATGGCTGCTTCGCTCACGTTGAAGGATATTGCTGTAGTGACGCCTGTGTCATTTTCGGACACCGAAGCGGTTTTTCTTGTCGGCACTACTACCTCTCTCTTTCACCCATGCTCCAGAGCAATCGACTTTTTTTCCGACTTTTGCAATGTCAAACCCCGAGATCTTTCTATTCCCCCACCTTCCCCGCGTGTCTTTACCCTCTCCAGCTCTCAGACCGGGGTTCTCGTCCCCCCTAACACTCCCTTTCGATCTTTCTCCACCCACCCGTTACCCCTATCCTCTGTCGACTCGAAAAACCCCCATCCGGTCTAACCCATCCACATCCTCAACATCCAACCACTCCTTCAACCCCCCTATCTTACCAAAGACCCCCCCACCCCCCCAATCCATTCCGTTCATTTAGCCCCGTTTACAAACTAGTACTTGTTACCGACGAGAGGGCTCTGGATCTCTTTCGTTGGTGCTAGCGGGTAGAGATTGTAGGTGTTTGGGGCTTGAAGAGAGATGGTTTGCGGTGGTTGGGGTTTTGGAGGTGGTTGTGGGCGTGGGCGTGGGAGTGGGTCTATGGGTACGCTTTCCGGGGGTAGAGAAGGAGCACCAGGGAAGAATCAGAAACAAAATCACAGTTGCATGCATAGAGAGCACACATGAAACGTATCCGTTTTTCCATCAACTCTTGATACGATCAAGTCGGCTCAACCGCGGCACTCTCTATTATCAAGACCCGTAAACTTGGGAGCTATCTTATCCAACACCTAGGTCTTGGAGTCTTCCAAAGTTAGATCGTACCCAGCTTCCTCTCCAACAAGTCCAAGATTCCGCTAGAATATTGCGATCCAATACCCAATCCCAACAATCCTCATCATAACATCGTAAAGGGGTATCTCCAACCATAGACCAATCCAAAAAACTAAAATCAAAATTGATAAAACCCAGGTCCACGCTCCGGCCCGCCACCAGGCCCATACCTCCTCTGCCCACCCCATTCCGGATCCGCAGTCCTGACTCGCGCGGGTAGATCCTGTCTCTGCCGCGCATTGTAGGGATCAGCAGTCCCAGCTCTCGCAGGCATCGGTGGCTCCACATACTGACCCGGACCGGGTCGGTTCCTCCTCCCGCCGTTCCAAGCAGCGGAACTTGGCGTCGCTGCACGAGGGATAGGTGGCGCCTGGCCGTTCCAAGTTCCTGGCCCGGCCGTCGCCGCCCTGCCTGGCCTCTCCGGCTCGCGCTCCTTTCTGTACTCGTCGTAGATGCTGTCATCATACGGGATCGTCTGCGGCAGTGGCGCTGTGCCTGACCGTTGCGGCGTTGATTGTTGGCCGGTATAGTCTGGTTGTAGTTGCCGATTAGGTTGGGTGATATTTCTGGAGGGTAGGGAAGCCGGGGGTATGTTGGAGGTGGTGGGGTTGGTGGTCGTGTAGAGAGAGGGGTTGAAGGCGACATAGCCCCTGTTGGTGATCTCTGGTGGTCCAGTGGAGGAAGCGGGTGGCGGTTGAGGGCGCATTTCAAACTCCTGGACAGGCATAGGGGGAGGGAGATATCTGTTCGTGGGTGTGGGGGTGCGTTTCCCTATGGCGTCCAAGGGGAGGTTTTGGGGGGTAGGTTTACGGCTCTGTGCTGGGAACGGAAGCGGTGTCGATTGTGCATAGTCGCTCAGGCCAGTGTTTTGACGGGATGGAGGACCACGAGGCGGTGCATATGAACCGTTCTGTGGAGGGGAGGATTCGCGTCCCCATTCTGTGTTGTAATATCGCTGTGTGCCTTGAGAGTTATATGTGTCGCTCCGGCCTACTCGTGGCCTATTGCTGTAGTTGCTGCGTTCGGATTCCGTTCTCGAAGGAGGAGGCCTCGAGAAGTTTGACCCAGGCCGTCCGTAAGCCATGTCACTCGCTGCACGGATGAGGGGCGCATCGGAAGCATAGCTGGCGTCAGATCGATTCGAGTTCTGCGTAGCCGATCTCTCGGGTGCGGTTGGCCGGTCGGTGAAGATATTCGGGACTGCTGGCTCTCGAACCGCAGAGCTTGAGTCGCTGGGGTTGCGGGATGCTGGATATGATGTATAAGGTGGTAGTGTCGCTTGAGTTCCCTGCCTTTGTAGAAGTGGCATCTCTTGTAGTTTATCATCCTGTTGGGTGTCTAAGACAGGCACTGTTGGCTGTCGCTTGACTGGCGGTCTTCCCCCGATCATGCCATCATTCACATCTTGTTTGGTCAGGGCTTTGTCCTCCCTTGCCAGAGCCCTGTTGACCTTGACCCCAACTATCCTGTGTAGTCGACTATCGACCTTCCTTCTGCAATAACTGGAGAGGCCATTATCCGCACTGGGAATATGATGCCACAGGAAGACGAGATAGAACAGTACCGCAGTTATCAAACCCAAAGCCGAGAACACCCAGATTACGAGTGTGAACAGCATACTGAACAGTATCGCTGCTTGCTGTCGGTTGTTGTTTGCCAGTATCTGGACGTTGACGAAAAACTGTCCAATCGCGCTGTGGCCATGATTGGCAGCGTGTTCGCCTTCCGGTATAAGGTTCGCTTGCATCACAGAATATAATGTCAACGCATTTATGACTTGTCGAGGACCTTCGGCGAAGACGATGCGCAACCATGCTAGAACAATTCAGCAACGGGGGTAATGGAAAGTCAAGCGTTGTGGTTTACCTTCGAACGAAAAGTAGGTGAAGAGAGCCACATATTCGGCACCCTTCCTATGCTTGGTCAGGGCAGTAAAGACCAGAAACCTTCTCCAACCTCGGCCATTGGCGCCCGTGCGGACACTCTGTACCCTGACAGCAAGGGGATCGAGATAACTTGCAGCGACTATGCCCGTTTTGATTGCCCGGATCGCTTTAAACCACCTGTAAACGAGGAGGATGAAGGAGAGAAGGATGCACCCAGCAAAAATCCATTTCGAGATCTTGAACGGGATTACCGGTTTGACCTGCCCGCTCCAACGGTTGAAGAACAGGAGGTTCGCAGCGGTAAAAGTATCAACCCCGTATACGGCGACTGAGATGACCAGAGATATGTAGAGGACGCCGTAGGAAAAGCCAGTCCAGCATGAACTTGACTTGAAGTCTGACAAGTTCTGCACACGAGGTTGTCAGCGAGGAGCCGTTAATTGACCGTAACCAACTAACAATATAATCCCACTTTTGCTCTGCCTTTATATCCCGCAGTTTCTCACGTTCACCGCAGCAGTTCATTCCTGCAAGAGCGCTCAAGCTGGTCTTGACGCTCTGATAACACAGTTTTTATGCGCTTTCGAGGAAGGAGACAAACAAGAAGCTTGTGTATCGATATCGGGGAGAATTGAGGAATACGGTCCGGCCGCAAAGGAATGTAAGCCCAACAATCGCGTGGGTTACGTCGAACATCAGCTGAAATTCTGCAGCGAAAAGGGGTGAAGGTTCATTGGAGGGGTGGCGCCTGTGTGTGTCGCATTGTTGCGCGCGGTGAATGCGGTCCTCTTTATCTCTCTATTGATGCCCTCAACAATAGGAACAAGCACGGGAATTATAACGGAGGCTGTCAATGATGCAGATATCCAATGTCTCGGAGCGTCTGTCAATATTCTAGTAGGAGCGAATGCTTCGTTTTTGTTGAAGCTCCTTGTATGCTGGGTAGCGGTACAATGGTGAATTGCGCGCTGCGAATGTATAGTCGAGGAATGAGAGGTTGTCTATCGTGAACCGAACAGTACGAGTAGCAACAAACGAGGGTGAGAGTAATGACTGACGGGACAACTACTGTCAACAGTACTACATAGTAAGACAAGATGGAACGTCAGCGTGTCACACTGGCGATGAATCGACTTGCTCTGAAGCGTCTGAGCTGATCTAGCAGACACGGCGGGTTTCACGATTATTGAGGAGTGCCGAACTGTTGTAGGGAGGTGCTTCTTCAACGACTGGACCCTTGAACGTCAGGGGGCGGCGGTAAAACTGTTATAATGTAGTGTGACCGACATTTAATCGGCAACAGGGGGGTGTTGGGGGGGGGAGCTCTAACCGCCAGGCCACTTGAAGGTTTGCTTACCAGTTACATACAGGATAGCCAATTACTGCTATCTACTCGGTCTACTGTAACCGCTCACCTCACTCATATACACTGAGATATGAACATGCCGAATTGGTAACTAAGGTCTTGCATTGCTTGACTGCTCTATCAAATCACTAGAAACCCCCAAACACCTCAGCAATTCCAGGGGTCCCAAACCAATGCTGGAATACCCTCAAAGCCCGAAATCACAAGGAATACTGGAAATAAAATGAACGCCCCAAAGTACAAGAAATAACTAAGAAACACTCCACACGTCCTTTACAAGATGATACGCAGCAACATGAATAAACCCACTGACAAACCGAGAAATACCAGAAATGCTGAAAACCTCGTCCTGCTCTCCATGACCTGCGCCCATTAAAAAAAACTCTCGTATGCCGAGAGCTCAACAGAAACCATATGCACCAGCGCTCTAGCCGAATCGTCCTTTTCACAGCTGGGCGCCATTAACATGCCGTTCTAGCCATCGTATAAACTTGGGGGTCTCTATACATCGGCTCTACCATTCTTCTTAGGCTCTTCCTTCTCGACTTCTATCGTCAAGTCGCGGTTCTACTTTGCCAGCTCAGCCATCTGTAGTCTCAGGCGTTCAATCTCCTGCTCGCAACGTTGTTTTTGATTGGTCAGCTCATCGCGGGCCTTCATGCAGTCGCGATATGCCGCCTGTTCTCGGATGGCGCTTGCGGCGAATCTCTCTGAGTCCTCTTTGAAACCAAGGGCGCAGTTCATCTCGTGGTCTCTCTCTTGCGTTCGATCTCTGAGCTCCTGTGTCGTCTTTTCCAGGTTCTGCTTCGTCGTGTCGAGCGTCGCCTTCATGTCGAGCATTTGGTCACGTAAAGGCCGATATCCAGGTTGGCTGGTCTCATATCGTAGTCCCGCTTGACCCCTTGCCACCTCGATGTCGCTAAGCAGCTTCTTCTTCAACTGCTGGTGTTTCTCTTCCTTTTCTGTGTCCACCACTGACATGCTCTTTATCTGGGCATTGCGCCTCTTGATGGCCGTGTCCATCTCCTTGACCGTTTTCTCCAACACTGCATACTTTCCATCCGCATTGTCTAAAGCCTGCTGTAGCGTGACGGTTTGGAGCTCCAGCTGTGAACGAGTATAGTGACATTCGGAATGATCGCAAACATGATTTCTAGCCTCGTGACCGAGACTGTCGAATGCGGCTTTCTGTTGTTTGAGCTCACGCTCAACATCTGTGATACCGTAATCGCTCGACATTCCAAGGAACAGCTTGAGGTCGTTGAACTGATTGCCTGCCTTGGATATATCCCCATTCAAGCTGGCAATGGTTGCGTCCCTATCTGCCAACGATAGCTGCAGACCCTCGCACTGGAGCCTCTTCGCATATAGCTCTCTCTTCAAGTCTCTCACTTCGTTTCCTTTTGAGGGAGCGGTCATCATGGTGCTCAAGTTAGCGATCTGGCGGTTCTTCTCATTAGCTTTGCGTTCATTAGCCAATGTTGTAAGGGCCATCTCTTTCTCCATCCGAGTAGTCTCCAGACAAGTATTGGGTTCTTCCGTACTCTGCTCTTGAGTACTCAGCTGGTTCTCGAGCTCTTGGATGCGTCCTTCTAAATTTTGCTTCTGAGTAATCAGCTGATTGTCGAGTCCTTGGATATGTCCTTCCAAAATTTGCTTCTCACTAATCAGCTGATTGTCAAGTTTTTGGATGTGTCCTTCCAGACTCTGCTTCTCAGTAGTCAGCTCATCGCGGAGTTCCTCGATTCGTCCTTTTGCACGTTGCTTTTGAGCAATCAGCTCATCGACAAGTTCTTGGATGCGTCCATCCTTCTTGTTGGCTTGGCTGCTGCAATGCGAATGGTCACAGACGTGCTCCGCGTTCTTAGCTTCGAGAGCTTTTCGGCGAGCTTCCTCGTCCTTTAGATTGGCCCGGAGCCGGTCAATGGTTGCGTCTCGATCTTCCAGTAAAGACTGCTGACCTTCGATATCCGCATCTGTAGCCTCGGGCAGAGGTACTTCATGCGCCGCTGGTGGAGCTAATTCAGGTACCTCATCCGTAGCTGGCTCTTGTTGGTTCTCTTCACCATCCGAACCATAACCTGATGGAGCTACCTCAAGCGCTTCCTTTGCCGCTGCCTCTTCATCGTCGTCCTCATTATCAGGGTCATGATCTCCCGGAGGTACCTCAGGCGTCTCTGTAACCGGCTCATCTTTGTCCTCTTCATTGTCGGAGCCAAGGTATTCTTCGAAATCATCCTCAATAGTCGATTCCAACTTCGCGTATTCCTCCTTTAAATGCTCGAGAGCCGACTCGGAACGATCAAGATCCAACTGCAGCTTGTCCACTTTATCATCTGAACGCTTGGTATTCCGCTTGTGGTTGTCCGCGAGCAAATCCGAACGCTTCCGAGCCGACTCCGAACTATCAAGAGCTGACTGAAGCCCGTCGACCTTGTCATCTAGACGCTCTATAGACTGCTTCTGGGTTGCCATGAGCAGATCGCAGTTGGAATGATCGCAGATGTGGGCGGCAGCCGCGGCGACAATATCTGAGTCTACGGCTTCCTTCTCCGAATGCTTAGGAGCCGACGCCGAACCACCAAGAGCGGACTGTTGCTCATCCACTTTGCCATCTGAAAGCTTGGTCGCCTCCGTCTGAATTTCTACGAGCGGACCACATTTGGAATGGTCGCAGACGTGGGCGGGAATTGCGGGGATAGCGTCTATCTTGGAAGATGCCTCTGCGCTCGACTCCTTTTGGAGATTGGCTATTCTGTCCGCTTGCAACCCTATGGTCTTGAGGTATGGCGAGTGGTCGCACTCGTGGGGCGTTGGAGCGTCGCCTTGGTGGGCCGTTGGAGCAAGGTGCTTTGCCTCCTGCTTCGCTTGCCTATACATACGTTGCGTCTGTAGCGCGGAACGTCGCTCTTTGTGGGCCTTGGCTGAGAGCAGGAACACCATCCTATGGGCTTTCTGAACAGCGACTTCGTCGCTTTTTCTTGTCTGGCGTGCAGCCTTTAGTTCGGTTTCCTTCTTGCTCAGTTCTCCATCCTTCTGCTGGATGGACCGTTCTAGGGTTTCAACCTCGGTCTCTGTTATTATTTGCAGGGATTTCGAATCGTCCTGGTCCTCTTTGGCTTTTGCTAGCAGCTTCTCCATCCACCGACACTTTGATTCGAGGCCCTTCATGCGGTCCTCCTTCTTTTCAACTTTCTCCAACTCCCATTTCAGGTCGTTATATTTCTTCTCGTAGTCTTGCAATTTTCCAGACTTGTTAGTAAGGAGGGTGACTTCACTGCAGAGATCTGCTTTTTCTTTGAACGTTTCCATTCGCTCTTCAAGTAGTTCGTCTCTCTGAGACTCTAGTAGCTCTTGCGTTTTTTGCTTTTCCTCTCCAGCCTCAGTGGCTTCCTGGAGTTTGGCTTCGAGGGTTTTCTCTCTCTCAGCAGACTCACCAAGTAGAATCTCTAGATCTTGACGAACGCGCGGTCTTGTGTGTCGGTGGCGGAAGTTCAAAAATGCCAATGAACCCATAAACGCAAGAACACTGAGAAACTTCCACTTATAGTGCTGGATTTGCAAAGGAAAACTGTCAGTGCTGTGTTATGGAGAGAGACATAATCCATCTTCACTTACCTCATACCCAAAGTCTAGTTCTAGGTCCTGCACCTCCGGCAACGACATCAGGAAATCACCAATGCTACCCAAGAACTCGCATGTTACGGCTATCCCTGACGACAGGATGGTTCCGGTAACGTCTAAGAACGTGGATAGGACATGTACTAGTACCATGCTGATGGATTGCGCGATCAAGTTGGTGAGCCGTACGGGGGCGAGAACAAGCTCGAAAGATTTCATGTAGAGCAGCTGAGATATTGTCGGTCCTATGGCTGGTGACGGTGTTATGGGTAGCGGAAACTCCATCTCAGCGAGCACATCCTCATACTCGTAATAAGACATGAGAAGGGGGTTTATGATGATGAAATTGCTCGACGTAAGTGTGTCGCGGAGTTAAGGTCAAGGTGCAAACAAGTATGTGAGAAAAGTAAGCGGATGCTTGTAGAGGTAAGCTGTACGCTCTAGAAGTAAGTTACAAGTGAGCTGTTGCTGGACTTTGGTTGTATGTAATTCTTGACCTGGGGTTGTAGAAAGAAGAAAGTATCTTGGAGGAAGGAGGATGAAATACTAAAGAGTGAGCTCGAGGTGTTAGGTAGGGCTGATAATAGTAACACAAGCTGTGAATATCATAGCTTATGAATGTGCGGACTTTTCTGAGTCATGCAGTTCATTCACCCCAGAATGTGTTGGGGTCTTTGTGTTGGCCATTTGTTTCGAGGGTTGTAAACAATGCCATTGAAATTTTCCCAGTTGCTGTTTCGCCAGCAGGACAATCACACTGTGTATAAAATGATATGACTGGCTCAACATTTCCAAAAGGGGAAACCCTTGGTAGCCGAAGTCCTAAGTGTATGCGCTCACTATAAGATTCCGTGTCCTGTCGAAAACTTTACCATACCTTCATCTGGAATTGTGCAAAAGCTGGCTCAATAGCAGGAGGAGAGCTTTGTAGGTCTATTAGTAACGTACCAAGAAGCTTGCGCTAACAAGCTTCTACTGTTCCAATCGGAAATGTTAGTAGGTAACAAAGGATAGGGAGAACTTGCTACTCATCAACATAGTATTGATTATCTCTACAATCTATCCAGTAAATATTGTTCCAGAAGGCTGAGTGAACAATAGAGGTACCTCGACCCGAAGAGGATCTTTGTAGCCCAAAGCTTCTTGTTGTACTCACATCTTCAAACCGCCGAGTCACCAAGTCTTTTGGAGCCCTCAAACGGTCAATCTCAGAGTCTCCAGCTACCCTATGTACTTGGAAGAGTACCCTAAATGCCGAATGAAAAAGATCAATACTCTATGGTACGTTTAATAGCATCATATACGCCTTGAATCTAGGTCAGCTATTGTGCTCGGTGGCTGCCTTGATCGTACTCACGAGTTACGTCTGGCACATTGAATCTCTCGAAAACGAGTCCTGAATGTGTCGCCCATCCCGCTACCCTTTGTACGGGAGCTTCCAAGCGTAAGAACGCTCCCTCTTGTATCGTAGCAGCTACTTCGGCCCCAATTCCTGCGTTAGCCATGGCCTCATGCACCACGATTGCCCGACCTGTCTTTTGCACGCTCTGCAAGATAGTCTGTCTATCCCAAGGATACAACGTTCGCAAATCTAGCAGTTCGATAGTAATATCAAGATCTTTTTCTGCAGCTGCTATGGCCGAGGAACATGTGTAAAGCGGGTGTCCATAAGAGATGACTGTCAAGTCTTTCCCTTCTTTTACAACGTCCGCCTTCGAGAGAGGTAGTTCGTATGCTTCTGTAGGAACTTGCTCTACAGCAGCACGATACAGGATCTTCGGCTCCATGAAGATAACAGGGTCGTTGCATGCAATGGAAGATAGCAGTAACCCCTTGGCCTGGGCTGGAGAGCGAGGGATCACGACCCGTAATCCAGGGATATGGGTGAAGAGAGACTCCGGCGACTGGGAATGATATCTAATGTAGGTTCAGCGATGCTATGCGGACTATGGACTGGAGGATCCGCATACAGTGCTCCATGCCCTACACTCCCACAAGGCATCCTAACTACCATACCCCCAATGTTCCCTCCTGTCTTTCCCTCCCTATACCTCCACTTTGCCGCTTCATTTACCAGCTGGTCGAAAGCCGGGTACACATAGTCAGCGAATTGGATCTCAGCTATCGGCTTCATTCCTTGCGCTGCACATCCTATGGCAAATCCAACGATCCCCTGCTCACTCAGAGGGGTATTGAATACTCGTTCTGATCCAAACTCAGTAGCAAGATTCATGCTACAGCGGAAGACACCGCCAAAAGCCACATCTTCGCCGAAGACAAGCGTGCTCTCATCAAAGCGAAGAGCGTGGATTAGGGCGCTGTTGATAGCTTGAAAGAGGTTAAGACGAGTAGAAGGGGAATCCGCTGGGAACTCGGGACTGTACGAAAGGGAGGAAGAGGTGTGATGAAGGAGGGGATGGCTTGAGTATTCGATTGGTACGTTCAGGCGCGCATTGGTGGAGAGGGATGAGTAGAATCGGCAGGGAAGTGTATGTCGCCGCAATAAGGGCTTTATAACATTTTGAGATATTGGCTGCGCTGACACGCGCATGACTGGTGATTTAGGATAGCTCTCATGATTCGGAATAATCTTTGAGCTCCATGAACAAATATGAGATTTCAAAACGCTCAGTATTATCGATTGTGTACTTTCTACGGAGTAGAGGATTGCGGCTTGCGTCGGTTGTTCAGCCGCGACAAGGATTAAGGCCCGAGCAATCAGAGATCGACTTCGATTTCTTTATGGGATCTATATGATTTACAAATACACACTTAATATGGCCTCTTCATTGGACTTGCTGCCGGCTCTGCGACGGACAGCTCCAAGACTGACAAGGCAATACTTTACATGCTGTCAGTGCCGGAATTCCTTATCAAATCCGGGTCTTCGTCATGTCTCGAAGGCGAATGCCAAGTCCAGGTCCTTCGGCTCTAGCCTATTGCGTTCTTCTGTAGCAAGCAGCAATGGCCTCTTGTCAAAGCTGCAGACGGCATCGCCTCTCTCGTCCCTAAGTGAAACGATTAAAACAAGCCAGACGAAAGCGATATTCTTCCCCGATGTCAGTGATAAAGCGGTGGCCTATTGGCTACTGGGAAGCGCCGCAAGTGTCTTTGGTATCGTGGTTTTTGGAGGTTTGACACGGCTTACGGAGTCGGGGTATGTGCATATCAGTGACCGTTCGACCAATTTTTACTGACGCTATGAAGTTTAAGCATTACGGAATGGAAGCCGGTGACTGGATCTCTACCGCCTAGCAACGCCGAAGATTGGAACTCGGAATTCGTTAAATACCGGTCCTCGCCCGAATTTAAACTTCTAAATCCACATATGAGTCTAGATGAGTTCAAGTCAATATACTACATGGAGTGGGCACACAGAATATGGGGGCGGGTTGTTGGGATTTCGTTCGTCGTCCCTGCAGTCTACTTTATCGCACGACGTAAAGTATCTGCGCCTATGGCAGCCAAAATTGGTGGGATCGCCGGACTTATAGGCTTCCAAGGATTCTTGGGATGGTGGATGGTAAAATCGGGGCTGAAGGATGACCTCTTTGCACCTGGAAGCCATCCTCGAGTGAGTCAATACCGACTAACTGCTCATCTCGGTACGGCTTTTATGTGCTACTCGGCCATGCTATGGAATGGTCTTTCCATCCTACGCGCCCATAAATTCATGGGGAATCTAGAGGGAGCGAGAACCATTCTTGCACGGCTTGGAGACCCCAGGATGAAGCTGTTTCGGACATCTGTGGGTGGCCTGGCCGTACTTGTCTTTTGCACGGCCATGTCTGGTGGACTCGTCGCTGGCCTTGATGCAGGTCTAATATATAACGAATTCCCAAAGATGGGCCTTGGCTGGACGCCCCCAAAGTCAGAACTCTTCTCAGATTTCTACTCTCATACTCCGGACAAAAGCGATATATGGTGGCGAAATCCACTAGAGAATCCATCACTAGTGCAACTGGACCACCGGATCCTAGCTACCACAACGTTCACGTCTGTGATGGGCCTTTGGGCGTATACTAAGTTTTCTCCGAGCCTGAAAAGAGTCATACCAACAGCATGTAGAAAAGGAATGCATGGTGTGGTAGGCTTCGTATTCTTACAAGTTGCCTTAGGTATCAGCACACTCATCTATCTTGTTCCTGTACCACTGGCGTCGGCACATCAGGCGGGAAGTCTAGCGTTACTTTCTTGGGTCCTCGTACTTGGAAGTCGGACTTGGGTACCTCGACGAGCTTCGAGGCTTGTTGCACAAAAGCTTGCAGCAGCACGTCTGAAACCCTATGCAGGTAGTCCCCGATTTAGCAAGCTGAGGGCAGTTTCTGCTAAGAAAGTGGCTGCCTTGAAGTTTTAAAGACTACTAGGGATGAGGATATGCAGAACAGTCACCTCAACTCTACTGTATATAAGCTCGTTTGGAAGGACATGGGCGCTTGGCATTGCCGGCGTTATAAATTATATGTGCATTCAAATCGGAGCACTTGATGATTCTAAAATTAGCTAACATGACGATCTGGAGATCGATGCACAACGTGCGAGATCGGAAAGACGACTTGGTTGAGCCGAATAGACGGTTGAGCAAGTTGATTTTGCTTCTCATGGAAGGGTAGTTCTGTCAACGTTCGGTAACATGTTGTTGGTGAACCAAATTTTCTGATGGAGCATCGCATAGGAGAGGAGGTTGGGACTGATTTACCTCGTTGGCATAGAATGGCAGCTCTCCTTCCTGGGGTATTCCGCCTGACATCGTTCGGGATACACGGCTGTAGGCTGTGATACATAACGGACAATACATGAGCTAAGGCAATGCCCTGGGAGTCTGAAATCATGTGGAGATGCATGATGATACAAATTACAATACACCACATTTGAGATTCACCCTCTGTGAGGCATTGCTCACAAAGACCTACGCGTCGCTGTGAAATGCCGTAAAGTGAGCTTGTCGCGCTCTGCCCCTCTTTCGTCTCAGCTCATGCAAGCCTCCGTCGTGATCTTGCCGATCTTAAGTGTATGTTGATACAACTGTTCACAGGGTGACAGGGGTGAAGCTGTCGAGAGACGGAGGGTTGAGGTGGGATTAAGGTGGGCTTGGCGGCCTTCGCTTACGGCTGTCTTGGAAGTGTTGTGAAGCTCGACAACTGTACTCAAGCTGTAAGAGACTAGCCAATCAACAGTTGGTAGATCACGTATGTGAGATGATTATACTCGTGTCAAACGTGAACTTGAACGCGATGCAGTCGGTTCTTTTTCCGCGACATGGGAAGTGGAGGCAGAAAGACAGGAGTGAGATTAGTGTATAAATAACATTGAGCTCGCACCTTGAATATGGAAAGTAAAGCATACCTCAGTTGGGTCCTCGTTACTAGCCCTTTTACGCCTGCAATAGGGACTTGATGGACTTATGCTCGGTGAGCTTACGCTGAAATCTCACCTCACCTCACCTCCAACCTCCTTCATACATTCTACATCCTCAACCCACCCCCTTTGGCTTTGCACACTCGAGCTTTTGGCTCCTGCCTACAACACTCACTATCGTCGTGTATTCTTTTACTGTCGTAATCGAAGTATTGTAGAATATCACTAACTCGATCTCAGCTGTTGACCTGAGCAAGTCGTGCTAAGACCGACCAAAGAAATTCTTTCAGCCCGTCTTACTTCTATCCTGGTTGTCCTGTTCAAGTAATCTCCTGTGTGTAAGTCTTGCATCTTCTCGAACTTTACGTTTGTTTTCCTTCCAATCAACCTCCCGCCTCAAGTTGTTGCTATGCCCCATTTCGAAGCTTACGAAAATTTACAAGTTGCACAGCTATACAGTGTTCCCAAATTCGTCATAGCGTGGCGCATCTGTACCAACAACAGTGCACCTTGATCGATCCCAAATGATCCAGAAACGAATCAAAAGCGAACAAGGACCGCAGGAAACCATGTCCGATAAGGTAATCTCTGATGTACCTGAGTACCTTACTCAAGACACACTTCCATTTCCCGATACTGTCGAAGATGTAAATACTATGGGGCCTCAAGTGGATGGCCTTGTTGATGAAGGTTATCATACCAATTATGACTCTCGAGCTGCTCGTAACAAAGGTACATCAATGTCACAGAGTCACACTGTAAAGACGTCTGACACTTTATTTTGCTCTAGGTCATATTCGTGTGCCGATCGCTACAGATCGAAGCGTGTCTCATACATCATTAGAGGGCTCAGATGGTGGACTCGAGATTCTGGGTCGAGGCGTAAAGGAGCTTGTTCAAGCTGTACAAAACCTCCGTCACTTGGGAGTTGAAGACCTTGTTCTCCCTCTGCCAAAGATCGTCGTTGTGGGTGATCAAAGTACGGGGAAGAGCTCCTTGATAGAGGTATAAAGTCCTTTGAGTTACATCTATCTTGATAACATGACTGATATTGCATGCCAGGGCATCAGCGGCATCAAAGTACCGCGTAATGCAGGCACCTGTACTCGTTGTCCACTAGAGATCAATCTCACAGAGAGTGCTGTTGCTACAGATGTCTGGAAGTGTAAGATCTCTCTATACAAGAAGTATGTCTACGAGGGGCTGCAGGGAAAAGACGTGCCGATTCGTCCCTCTGCAAGACATGCTGCCGCTAGAGTCGAGATCGCAACAAAGACTAGGCCTTTGGGTCCCTGGACATTACAGGATGGAGAAGATTTCCATTTCTTTACAACCACATCGAAGGAAGATGTTCCGCATGCGCTTTACCTGGCTCAACTCGCCACCCTTAACCCTTCTGCTTCATACGAAAATTATATGCCTGGCAAAGACAATCCAGTGAGCAAGCATCAAGTTAAGTTCTCTCCCAACGTCGTGCGGTTGGACATTTCCGGCCCTGATTTGCCGAATTTGTCTTTCTATGACCTACCGGGGGTAATCAATCAGTCCGAAGTTGCGGAGGAGGAATACCTGGTGAATCTAGTGAGGAATCTCGTCAAGGAGTACATTAGGGCCGACGACTGCATCAATCTTCTGGCGATTCCTATGACGGATGACCCGGCCAATTCCAGTGCGTCTAAACTGATAAGAGAGGTCAAAGCCGAAGCTAGAACAGTCGGTGTGCTCACTAAGCCGGATAGATATCAGAAAGGCGAATCTCTCGATCAGTGGATTCAAGTATTGACGGGCAAAAAATTCAGACTTGGGTTTGGATACTATGTTGTCAAGAACAACCCAGATCCTCGCGTTGACAACACAACCGCAAGAGGAGAAGAAAGTCTCTTTTTCAGCAAAGAAGAGCCTTGGGCTACGACGCTAGGCAAATACAATGGCCGCTTTGGAACTTTCAAGCTTCAGACAGATCTGTCGCACCGACTGACCGCACAGATCAAAGCTAGGTGTGTCTCCTTTAAGATACCCGCTTTCTATCGGAAACTAATAGACCTTACATAGCCTCCCCCACATAACCGAGCAAGTGCAACAGAAGGCCCTCTATGTAGACGAGAAGCTGAAGATGTTGCCACAGCCGCCGGCTGGAAACTTGCCAATGCAAGTTTTCGGGAATATCGTGAAATTGAAGGATGGCCTCAAAAAGCACATCAACGGAGGATCAGCAGAGTTCCCCTTCCAGAAGGATTGGAAAAAACTCGTGGTGGAGTTCCGCAAGGTCATGGCGGAGTCACGGCCAAAGCTAGTACTGTCGAGTCCCTCATATCCATGGCACCGAGCCTCATCGCAAGCCACTGACGAATTTCCGGGAACGCCGACACCAGCAGGGAGAAATCCCCCAATTACAATAGACTCTGATGACGACGAGTTTCCATTGAAGCCAACATCAGTACCTCATCGCTCTGGCAGTAAACGTCCCCGCACAGACAGCGCACAGTTCACTCCACAAAAGATACAACGTATGAGCGATATCCCTCCGTTTACTGCGAGTAGAAACAAGGAGAATTTCGCCAAACGGTTCTACTTACCCGAAATTCGTGGTTACATTAATGATGCGACCATTGGTTTACCTGGCCAGATCGACCCTAAAGCAACTGATAAGATGATTAACATAAGCATGCAGTCCTGGGGAAAACCTCTCGGACAGTTCCTTGATTGCACAGGGGATTTGTGTCGGGCTTTGGTCCTCGAGCGTGTTACGGAAATCTTCGGCACTTGGGTCCAAACGCCTTTCTACACTCAAATGCTGGCATTGTGTGACTCATTCCTCGAAGACGCGTTGCTCAAGCAACGCCAGCTTGCACAGCGAATGCTGAACTGGGAGTTGACTAGGCCAATGACGTTCGACGAAGAAGGAATGAAATCAGCTACCGACAAAGCCTTGTCCGAAATACAGCGAAAGCAGCTTAGCGCTCGTGCTAACGCGTGGCTAGAGAAGCAGGAGAGGAATGGTAAGGTTTCGACGGGTCCGAGTAGGATTGAGAAATTATCAAAGGTCACCGAAGCACAGCTAGGCCCTGATCCGTACGCTCAGGAAGTCATTGCCATGGGTGTGAGTTCCCCCCAAAATCTTCTCTAGCTTTATCGAATCTAAAGTTTATGCAGACAGTCCGAGGCTACTATGAATGCGCCTTCTCGGAGTTTGTCAACGTCGTGTGTAAGAGCATTAACAGTGAGCTTTTAATAAAATGTCGGGATGAGCTTTGTGATAAGATGGAGCAACACTTTCGTCTGGAGGAGACTGACGGTAGGGTCCTAAGCCCTGGAAATTAGACCTGTTTGCTAATGGGATTGTAGCAAACGAACGTTGTGCGATGCTCTTAGAGGTGAATGCTGAGAACCAGGAAAAGCGGCTACAACTGAAAAAGGAGAAGGAGACACTCCAAAAAGCTCAAGACTGGCTTGAAGGATTGACTGAGGACGTAGTATCGCATGACCGCGGCACTATATAAAGATTCTACGGTATCTCGCCGTTAGTACTACCAACCTTTCGAAAATATGCCTCTCCTGCTTCATCGTGGTATTCTGGATTCGCTGGGTCGGATGTAGAGTTGGGCTGCAGGTCTCGGCATTGGGAGTACTTCCTAGTTCTCAAACCTTCATGTATACCTCTACTGAGTGTTAAATCGAACCCATCTTTGTCTGAGCGTTATGCTCTGTGGATATAGAGTCGTTTTGCTATTTGGACACTGAGCGTCAAGGAGCAATTGAACGTTCAGATGTTCATGTCTCTCAGCTTGAGGTAGTTAGCGTTGAGCCTCGCTGTGGCAATCCAGATCTCGGTCCGTCTATGATCTGCAAAACTGTAAACATTCGTTCTTGAAGGCATGAAAGTATGGTAGTGGTCTGAGATTTCTACCCCACTCAAGTTTCGCCAAACATTTTCTAAGCTCGTGTGAAGCCCCACTACCATATTGCACGCCCCAATATTATTTAAACCTGCAACGCAGTTATGGCTGATGAAGGAGCAGCTGGCCAAATGGCCAAGCTGCTGCTCGATGATGTCTCGGGCGAAATGATCAGGTTTGCCCTTCAGGCCAAAGTAAAAGTGTGCGAAGCTGACTATTATTACTAGCAAGAGCGAGCTTAAGAGACGCACGAAACAGCGAGAAAGTGAACAGAAAAAGAAAGAAAAGGCTGCTGCAGCTCCTCCCAAGGCAGAGAAGCAGATGTCTGTAGAAGAGGCGGAGAACAATTTGACACCCAATGTTTGTTCATCGTACAGCGGGCATTTCAACGCAATCACAATTCCATCTGACAATTCGCTCTAGCAATACTACGAGATTCGATGTGCCAAGATCGAAAAGCTTCGCCAAAACAAGCAGCCCAACCCATACCCCCACAAGTTCAAAGTCACTACCGACCTTCGGGATTTCCTCGAACGATACGATTCTATCAAGACAGGTGAACACCTCAAAGATGTCGAAGTTCGGTTGGGTGGGAGAATATATACCAAACGAAGTTCTGGTTCTAAGTTGGTCTTTTACGATATCAGAGCGGAGGGTGTCAAGGTTCAGGTAATGTGTCAAGCGCAAGAGGCATCTGGCACAGTACCATTTGAGCAACAACATGAGCATCTACGGCGAGGAGACATTATAGGGATAGTTGGCTACCCAGGGCGTACCGCACCCAGGAATCGACCCGAAGGCGAGCTTTCGATATTTGCAAAGGAAATCATATTACTTTCGCCTTGTCTACACCAAATACCCTCGGAGCATTATGGTTTCAAGGACCAAGAGCAGAGATATCGACAACGGTATCTTGATTTGATCATGAACGATAACTCTCGGAATGTCTTTGTCACGAGGTCTAAGATGATTACCTACATCCGGCGGTATTTTGACGAGCAAAATTTTATAGAAGTGGAGACCCCAATGATGAACGCCATCGCTGGAGGAGCAACTGCAAAGCCGTTTGTAACGCACCACAACGAGCTGAACATGGATCTCTTCATGCGAGTAGCTCCAGAGCTTTACCTCAAAATGCTGGTCGTAGGAGGTCTGGAGCGGGTCTACGAAATAGGAAGGCAATTTAGGAATGAGGGTATTGATCTGACGCACAATCCTGAATTCACGACACTCGAGTTCTATATGGCATACGCGGACGTCTACGACATGATGGACATGACCGAAGAACTCGTCTCTGAGCTCGTCAGAAATGTCACTGGTAGCTACGAAACCAACTTCCACACCCAAACCGGCGAGGAGTACCACGTCAACTGGGCGAAGCCGTGGAAGCGCATCGAAATGATTCCTGCCCTCGAAGAAGCCTGCGGCGAGAAATTTCCACCAGGCGCGGAACTACACACCAGCAGCACAAACGACTTTCTCAAGCGCATGCTCAAGAAAATGAAGGTCGACTGCTCGCCTCCGCAAACGAACGCGCGCATGCTCGACAAGCTCGTCGGCGAGTTCATCGAAGAGAAGTGCGTCAACCCAACCTTCATCACGGGCCATCCTCAAATGATGTCGCCCCTTGCCAAATACCACCGCGAACACCCCGGTCTCTGCGAGCGCTTCGAAGCCTTTGTCTGCAAAAAGGAAATCGTCAACGCCTACACCGAACTAAACGACCCTTTCGACCAACGCCTCCGCTTCGAGGAGCAAGCCCGGCAGAAGGACCAAGGCGACGACGAAGCGCAAATGGTTGATGAGAATTTCTGCACGAGCTTGGAATTCGGACTACCCCCCACCGGAGGATTCGGCATGGGTATCGATCGCCTGGTCATGTTCTTGACGGATCATTACAGCATCAAGGAGGTGCTCGCGTTTCCGTTCATGAAAGATGAGCAGGGGCAGGGCAAGGAGAAGAAGCTGGCGGCGGAAGTGGTGGGGATTACACCGCTGGGCGAGGAGGGGATACGTGAGTCCAAGTCTTCGGAGCGCGCGAGGATCAAGTCTGTTAACGAGTTGTATAGCGCACAAATAGAGGGGTTCTAAGGGACCGGGTATCGGGGTTTCTGTAAAGGAAGTTTAGGGGTTGAAAAGCTCCATGCGAGACGTCGTTTTTAGAGGTTCTTCATTCCTCTACAGCATCACAAGCCTAAGAGGGGGGCTGTAAAACCGAAGTCTAGATACATGTTCTAAGAAAAGCAGCCAGCAAATAGACGATGGCTACATACTTTGAGTAAAGTAGCCAGCCGCCAATAAGATACCACTCCACGATGCAACCGTTTCCAGATCTGCCCTTTTCCGAACGCGGTGATATTCGCTTCGACTACAAGCTTCCTTTGCCCGATCTTGCATTTCAGTGTTTCAAATGCAGGATCTCAAATGTATACACTGCGATTTCGCTCGTGATTTTCCTCTCTACCACCATGTCTCCCTCCATTAGGTTCCTTTGTGAGGATTGGAGTCCGCTTTTCTCCCCCGACATGACATGGGATATTGCTGTAAGGAACCGGTTTGGGAGCACGTCGGTTTCTGACCCCCCTTCAATGACAGCGTCGTTACAGGGCTGAAAGGGCTCGGAGCCATTGGTTATCTTCTTCCCTTCCCGTGCCACAGACAGGGCGGCTGCGCCAAAACGAGTCTACGATCCTTCTTCCAAATCGTTGTTTCTCATATGACTGCAGCAAAATCGGTGCGACCTAAGCAGGCCGAAGATCTCTAGAGGGCGAACAGGTCGTAGCGGTAGTGCTGAGGCAGACTGATCGAGATGCAAGTCGTAGGACGAGCTCTCGAGGGTTTGAAGATTGTATTCATGGCAATGCCGATGACGATGTGAGTCCTGGTCTTGGTGGAAAGGATGGGATCGGGTGATTGGGGGCGAAAGAGGATATGATCGATGGATGGCGTAGTACACCTCAACCACCAAGGCTCTCCCCTCAAAAGTTCCCCCTAACCTTCCCCATCAGATACTCTCCGTAAACCACCTCCCCTTCCCCCTCCTTCCCAGGAACCCTCGCTGCAAAATCCGGCTCGAAGAAGAAGGGGACAGATACCCTGAATCCCCCACGTCGATGCACAACCCTATGTCTTGTACTTTTCCATCGTCCTCCACTCCATCTCTCCATCATATCGCCTATATTCACCACCAGAGCTCCCGGGACCGGGTCAACATCCAGCCATCTCCCTTCCTCCCCCTCGTTCTCGAGCCAGACTTGCAACGCGCCTTTTGTCTCATCAGCGAGCAGGAGGGTAACGCAGCCATAGTCTGTGTGCGCGCCACACGATACCTTTCCCTCTTCTTGCTCTTGAACAGGTAGCTGCGGGTAGCCGATGGCTCGAAGTACCCAAAAGCTTTCGGCAGTCTGCTTCACGAACGTCTCTTCATCATCCAGCACGCCCTCTTCTTTTAGCGCAACGCCCATTGCTCGTACCACTGCTGTCCCGAGCTCTAGCATCAGACGGATATACTCTTCATAGACCTCCCTGAAACCCGAGGGTTCCGAAGGCCATTGGTTGAGGCCTTGTATAAGGTCGTAAGGTGGTTTCCTGGCTCCTTTTCCTATACATTCATCGAACGATTCCCCAGGAAGAATAGGTCTGTACCAATCAATTCCCTCATGCCAATCCCCCTTCCCCTCCGTGACATTCTCGCCTATCACCTGATATCCCCTTGCTCCATCACCATATCCATCTCCAACACCCCTCCGCTTGATCTTCTCCTTCTCTGATTGCGGTACTGTAGTGAAGAAATCGCGGGCTAAGGAGAGAACTCGGGATGTGAGCGCCGGAGGAAGGTTATGGTTTGTTAGATAGAAGAAGCCGGGGGAGCGGCAGGCGCGTGAAAGGGACTGAGACGTGGCGGATAGATGTTCCGCTGGAGAAGTAGACGGGGAGAGGAAGGGAGCGATGGAAATGGTGGGTATTGCGGGGGATGCGGCTGGAGGGGATGTGGAACCCATTGCTGCAGGAACTTGGGACGTGGAGTATTGAAATCTACTTCAGGAGGAGATCGAGAAGTGACGCACACGAATCCCCATATCCTCTGCTGCTTTGTGCCCAAAGAGGTACTGTAGACTCCAGAGATCCAGGGCTGTTGGTGGGGAACCCCGCGTGTCAACCTTGGGTACGGAGTTAGGGAGACTCATAGCCGAGGGCCCGAAGACTCCTGCTCACCCCCTTTCCCCCTATTCTACCTGATTGCTCAAGTAGAGACGAGCGAGCGCAAAACATTATCATAATAAACGATTTAAGAATAAATGGAAGATGTCATTCATTTTGGTAAGGTGCTCAAGAAGACGCCGAAGACCAGATTGTCCGTAGGCTGATATCATCCTTTGCAGATTCAACAAGACTTTCCAATTTACTGTCCCTTCTCGCAAGGACCTTGTTTGTTTCTAGACGGAACGCGCTTTTCGCCGAGTTAAACATTGGATACAACTTCTGGTCTCTAATTCCAAGGTCATTGTCACCAGCACGAATTTGGGGGACGACTGGTTTTGCAGATTGGGGGTTTGAATCTATGACGCTATAAGCAGATTTCGTCCTGCTATCCTAGCTCTCGTTTCTAACACCTCTTTTTAACGTCAAGCCGTAGCTGCTATGCGACTTTGCAAAAATAGTCAAATGGAGACTCGCTGAAAACTTCGAATGATTCCACCTCAATACATACTTGTCCATCTCAGACTACATGATGACCTCATTGGCTACGTCCTAGACTCGGTCAGTATATCTTAGGGGGTTATTGTAGAGATGAACAGGAAGACGTACCCGCTTCAGCTCTTTGTTAGGCAAGCAAACGCAGTTTTGTACGCGAACTTCATCGCCAACACCACAGTCCTTGCCCAGGATGGTGATGCTCTGCACTTTGACACCGTTCTTCACGATGCTAGTAGTGTGGCTTCCGACGGGGGTAGGGGTGCCCTCGACTCTTGCCCAGGCTCCTACGCGGCTGTTCCAGCCAATGATCGAGTAGAGAACACAAGCATCATGCTTGATTTCCGCGTCTTCCAGTACAATCGACTCCTTGACTCGAACTCCAGGGCCGATAACGACACGAGGGCCGATGGAGACGTTTGGCCCGAGTTTGGCGCTTGGGTCAACTTCTGCTGTAGGATGGATGAAAACAGGAGGTAGGATATTGGCTGATGGCTTTGCGAGCTCCTCGGATTGAGACTGGAAGGCTTTTTGAAGATACAAAGCATTCGCTGGTACAGCCGAGCCAGCAGTCTTAATCTGACGCCAAAAGTCTTTGGTTTCGTGGACGAAGAATTGCTTGCTGTCAGCTAGGTCTGAAAGGATGTCCTGTTCCAGACGAAGCACCTCGTTCTTCTCTCCGTCTTCCAGCTTTTCTGCGAAGAAAGAAGAATCAAGATTTTCAGACGAAGGATACGAGACAAGACGAGGTCGGTCCGAACGACGTTTGATTGCAGATCTTATGGATGGGAATATGGTTTCCGTGGAGAATAGATAGACACCGCAGTTGATCAAGTTCGAAATGTGTGACTCTGGCTTTTCGACGTAATGTAGAACTCGCTTTGAGTGGGCATCTGAGACAATGCATCCAAAGTTGCTCGCCGCATCGTTGCTAACCCTCGTTCCTAGGATGACCGCCTCGGCGTCTTTCTCCTCAAACACCTTGAGCATCTCGTTGAGAGGGAAAGAACAGCATACGTCGGCGTTCAGGACAAAGAAGCGCTCTGGTCCACCCTTGAGGATAGCGTCACGGAAGTGGTATAATCCACCAGCGGTACCCAGAGCTTGGTATTCCCGAAGGTATTGTATGCGAATTTGAGGTAATTCTCTCGCTGAGTCTTTAATAAATTCTCGGAACACAGATTCGTCATAGTAGCCGACTAGGATAACTTCTTTAATACCTGGGACTTTGGCTACTGCTCGCAGGCAATGCCAGATGATTGGATGGCCGGCAACATCGAAGAGAGGCTGTTATGGAGTGAGTACGTAGTCGCACTCGGATTGTGCAAGGCTCTGACCTTGGGCACATCCAAAGATAATGGTCTAAACCTAGTTCCTCGCGAAGGACCTCCAACCTATTTCTCCGGTGAGCTTACTATTTCTGTTTACCCAAGCATGGAGCTTACGAGGATGACAGCCTTGGTAGAGGCCGAGGAGGTTTTCCCATTGCGCGTTGGTACGTTGAGCATCTTGGCACGTTTTCAAAGATTCAGTTCTGGTTGTCAAGTTCTTTGTGGTGAGTGTGAAGGTATTGGAGAATTTGTTGAGTTATTCTCAGCTTGAGTAAGATATTCGAAGTTGACAGGTAAAGCTACAGTAATTAAGCTTCCCCACTAAAAGCGCACCCTGCATCCGCCATTTTCTCGCTTACTGTATTCTAGAAGGCCTAAGGTACTGTAAAGCAAACGTGCCCTGACTCTTGGGAGGGATTCGATAAGCAGCAAAATACAAGTCTTCCACTGAAGAAAGAAGGGGATGTGAGACTCACTCGAAACAGGAATATCTGAAGCACATAGTGTTAACATGTTTGAGTCTAGAGATATTTGACATCCTTCCATAGCAGTGGGACGTTGGTTCCCGACAGGTGCCTTCTCGAAAGAACCATGGGACTCTCTGCGGATATCAGATCCCCGGAATGCATTGGAATGCCTTCGTCTTCATTCAGACCCCCAATTATGTTTCACAAGATGTAGAGCTGAAGTTTTGTGAAAGACAATTTGATACACGTATGATATTTCACGAAATCTATGTCCCAACCTAGGTCGAAAAAGCAATTACAGACACTCCATCTACTCCTCGTATTACCACACAACGCAAACCGCACGAGCCCCTATCCTGAAAGTCAAATCGTCACGCCTCCTGAAACCTCCGCTTTCTATGCTCTTCTACTCCCACACAGTACTCCTTTCAGCTCTCTCCACACCATCATCGTGGGCATTCCCATCTTGAACACGCCGTCCCTTGCCCTTCTTGTCCTTTCGAGACTCCCGACGCGAATCCTCCTCGCGCACACTCCCAGGCGCAGCTTCCAGCTCCAAATCCACAAGCTCCTCCTTGACAAAGAGCGGAGTCTGACGCTGCGCATCCTGCTCAAGATCCGCAACTGAAGATCTAGATTCTGGGGCTGTTCGGGGGTGAGATGGTGTTTTTTCGACTTCCGCTGTTGCCCTAAGGAGCAGATGCATGCCTTTGTCGTCTCTGCTGGAGGGATCGATGGCGTTGCGGAGCAGTCTGTCCGCTGCAGCACGGATGGAGGGGCTGGGTTGGGTGGGTGTGGGTTTTAGGACTGGTAGGTTGGCGTAGTCTTCTGGGGTTTCGCGTGTTGTTGGGGATGCTGCGTTGTTTGCGATGGTGGGGGTTCTCTGAAGTTGGGTGACTCTTCTTGTTGGATTATGTGCGACTTCCTCCTCAATCTCCCCCTCTTCCGCCTCCTCCTCCTCCTCCTCCTCCTCCTCCTCCTCCTCCTCTTCTTCTTCTTTTTCTTCCTCTTCTATTTCATCCTCATCCTCCTCGTCAACCACAACATATCTACTCTTACGTCTCGTCGCCTGCTTCTTCACAACCCTATTCTCAGTAGCTTTCCGTGGTCGTTGTTGCCTCTCCTTTCTCGGCAGCGCCACAACCTGCGCTCTCTGCCCAGTCCACCCTTTATCCCCCGCATTAAGTATGTGCGTGCCATCCCCTCCCTTTTTCAGCCAGCAAGGGGTGCAGCATTGCTGGCCGCAGTCGGCGCAGCGGAACATGGTCTGGGTGTTGTGTTTGTTGCAGGTGTCACATTTTGCGGTATGGATTTTGATTGGAATAAAGGTTGAATGAGTAGACATGGCTGGGTTTGTTCTCCCACAAGGGAGGATTGGTTGGATGGTGTCAATATGCTGAAGAATTTGGATTGCAAGATTTTGGGGATGTTGCTGGAATTATATGTTGCGAAAGCGAAGTGGCAGGACGATGGTGGTGACGAGAGATGCCAACACTATTTGATGAAAACAATGGAGAGGTCAACAACAACAGAACAACAACAAGCCTTTATAAACACTGAATCTGAATCATGCCAGGCATCCCCCTGGAACCGTGAAGGTCTCGTCACTGAACACAGGGCTGTGCGTGACCTGTGTCTGGATGAATGGTTGCCATGCTGAAACAACCGCTACTGAATCATAACGCTGCAAAGACATAGAGGCAGAGGGAACTTTTGAACAGAGACAATGGCGCACATGTTGAAGTCTTCAGACACTCTCAACAAGATTATTGAGGTGTCTGGTACTCTGCAGAACCAGCTCGATGATAGAGAAGAGCTCTTCGAATACTCTTTTTCAACCATGATAGATCGTCACCGACACATTCATTGCACGTAGAACCGGTCAGGCAATAGAGAAGACAACGAGTTGCGCCCTGACCGATTGACAAAAAAACCCCTTCTGTTTTGCGAATCAAGCCGGCAAGTGCTATTCACCACATGTTAATCAGTGAATCCAGGTACATACGACCATCGCGGCCGCATACAGTACACCCCTGCGTAGCTGATGCGGCAGCGCCTCAAAACCAACAACGAAGCTATGAATAAAAAAACATCCCTAAATTCCTCAGAATAGAGGAATTAAAAAAAGTTATCAGACCTAGCAAAGATCTCTTCTCCTGGGTTTGGATCAGGGACCTAGGTACTTGGGTTCCGGGGCACCTAACGGCCAAGGCGCTCTACCCGGTTGAGCTGCGAAGAGGATGTGGTATTCGGGCCTCTCTCTTATCAAACTAATGTGTGGGAAATGCGACGAAGCGGTTGCTGACAGCAGCCGAGGGAAAACGAGTGAATTGCGGTTTAATTGGTGATGCGAAGAAAGACAGGTAGAATAAGTACAGAGACTACAGATGGCATATAGAAATCATACATGATTTTTGTCATCCAGGGCAGTAGCTTATGATCCATTCCTGAAGGGTTTTCCTTAGTGTATTGCGAATTTAACCTACCAAATCCAATGCATGCTCACTCCCCTAATGCCGGCGAATCAACGTTCCAAGGAAACAAAGACGCCGTAGCACCATCAAACGCTTGCCTATTTACCGGGAAACACTTCCTGAGCCTCAAGCATACATATCATCCCACTCCCCTTCCTCTTCTTCTACTTTCGGCGGTGGAGGAGGAGGTTCCTTCTTCTTCAACAGATCCTTTCGGTCCAGGGGACATGTGGCGTGTAGCTTTAGCCAGGGGGATATGCACTCGAGGTCGAAGATGTGGGATTTGTGGCAAGGAAGGCGGACGACAAGGGGGTATTCGTCTGTGAGTTATTGTTAGCGGGTGGTTCAGGAGGGTATGGCATAGAAGGTTTACCTTCCAGGAATGGATTGCTGCAGATCGGACACGTGTCTGTGGGTTTTAGGGATTTTTTGGGAATGCGGTCTAGTTCTGAGATAAAATTTTGGTCAGCGTTCCAATCTTACAAGACACCACAGAGATTTGAGTCGGTGTTCGAGCTCGACACAAAGCGAGCCTAATTTCATACGCCCAATAAGTATTCCACTCACCAGCCAAAAACTCATCGCTAACCCCCTTCACCTCCCTCGGCGGCCTCTCCGCAGTTTCGTACAACCTCTCCATAAGTGTCTCTAATAGCTCGCTCCCGCCCTCCTGCCTCATCATGTTGTAAGCATCAGCCAGCGATCTAAAGGCTGCTGCTAAATCGCCCGGCGTGGGCACAGCATGACTGTTGCTCGTATTGGCTGTATCGATGAGCTCGAGGGTGGAAAAAAATGTCGAAAGATCGGGGCGGGGGTGGGAGTGAGCCGGTGGGTCGGGCTGATTGGCTGGGATGTCGTGCTCGACTGGGAAGGTTAGTGGAAGCTGAAGGTAGATGTGCGGGATGTACCTTCGTAGCTGGCCATGGCTTTGAAGCTTGGAGTTCGCAAATCCGAAAAATGATGAGGCAGGCAGTTGGCTAAGGTGAAGTTGAATATTATCATAAACTCGCGGTAGGCATCTCTACTTGCGCGTCGGGGTGCAAGAAGTACCTTAGCTAATGCGAGTCATTTCCCCTCACATTTTGAGACGACCAAGAAAGTGTTGTATTATGTAGAAGTTGAGTACACTTCTATGAACAAAGCTACGTAAATTTATGCATGTAATTCATGGTATGTAATTCATGAATGCTTTAACCTATGTTACCCCAAACCCTCCACCCCTATCGCCACTAAGCACGCCCATCAACTGTATGAAAAATTTATGCCTGGGGTGCGAAACCCAATTGAGGTCCATTGCTGTCGAAAACAACAAACTGACTCTTCAAGAAGATATCACCGAAGATGCTAATCCCAATTCCAGCGTTGCTCTGGAGACCACCGAAGCAAGTCGTGCCTGACGCATCGACTGGCGCGAAGTTGATAAGAGAACCTGAGACAACAGCACTGTAACCGCCAACGTCGAAGGTGATATCTGGAAGTGTGCTGCTGCAGGGGAAAGTGTAGCCACCCTGGTTAGCGTCATAAGATGCGCTGGGGACGCCACTGTAGTAGGCGGTCACAACTGTGTCATCGATAAGAAGCAGGGTGGTACCGGTGTCGGCGATAGGGGCGATGCTAGCAGGTACGGATGAGCCGGAACCAACGGTATAGCTGTCCACATTGAAAGCCCAGAATCCCTGGGAGCTGTCGACAGGGGTATAGCTGATCGAGCCAGTGTACTTGGAGTCGTCGATATACCCAAAGTCGTACGAACCTGGGGCTTGGTGCTTGAGGACAGCGGTGAAGAGAGGCGAAGAGAGACTGCTCTTCGCGTTGTCGAAGAAGGTCTGTTGTTTATCAGGCTTGACAGTGTTAATGTTGCTAAAGGCCAACCCAAGCAGCCCATCAGAGGCGGTGTCACTCTGAAATTGGGCGGAAACCTTTTTAGCGAGTTCAACGGCCTGGCCTGGAACGCTCGTAGAGCCAACGGAAACGGTATCGGTGTACACGTTTCCGGACGAAGATGAACCATCACCATAGGTGATGCTCCAGGTTTCACCGTTGAGCGCCTGGGAGGTGCTTGACTGGGAGGGGTCGTACAAATTGTGGCCGGCTTGGTCCGACGCGCTGAGCTCAGTGGAGAAAACCCAGCTTCGAAGACATTAGCTTAGCCCGTAGTCGGACAACTTGATGAAGATGAGCTGAACTGGATAGGCTTACAGATCAGAAGAACCGGTATCAAAATCGAGGTTCAGCGTTTGCCCACCAATGTTGACTGGGGTAAGGTATTGCGTATCGCTAGCAGTTGGGTTATTGACACCCTCTCCGTCGTTGTTGGCAGCAGCCGCGACATCCTTTGGCGCAGGCTTCTTGTACTTGTCGTACACGGCTTTGAGAGCTGACGGTCCGTTCCTTACCACTTGCTTGCCAGGCGTTTGGTTGAAAGAGAAGGTCTTGGCCTGTCGGCTTTCCAAGGGCATTGCTGCCACCAGAGCGCCAAAGGTGGCAGCCGCCATGGCCAACTGTGTAAAGCTAGGCATCTTAATATTGGAGAAAATGTAGTTTTCAAAGGATTGGAGAATGCTCTTGGTGCTGTTGTACTGGTCTGATCAATTGAAGATATGAGAAACGGAGAGGAAACGACTGACTTTATATAGTACTTTCAATACAACCAAAAGGAGAGTCACGCTCCTCATACTATAGGGGTCGGTTTCTGCATAGGGTGTATGACGACCTCTCCTCTCCGCGACCAGTGGTTGACCGAGGATGGTCCTGACGAGGTGACCGGACATGAGCGATCCAGTACGGAGCGGGTGTCTTTCTGGAAGGTATTCGACGGGGTTATTGGGCAAGTAGCCGGGGAGATTCAGGGCGGGGGGGGGGGGCAAGAGGGGGTGTCCCATGGGTCGACAGCATTGGCGGCGCACCGGTTGGACTCCGGGCCGTATGCTTGCTCGGATCAACCATTAGGAGCAGGAGATCATCGACGGTAGAGATACGTTCACGGGTTTGGAAGCTATCAACGATCGGAGCAGCGGAGAGCCCCTTAAGGGAGGACCAGATGAACGAAATTGGGGAGGGTTTGGGTAAGGTACCTTGCAGCAGCCATCCAGGGCTCGTCACAAGACGTTACTACGTAAGGTACTTCCGTAGTACATACATGATACAAGTGAGTAGCGTCGGAGCACCTTTGACGTTTGAGAGGCTGACCGATCAGAATCAATGGTCTGCGTAATGACGATCTCCCGCTGCTACCCGCTGCGTTGAATAAGGTAGGTAGGTAAGGTGGTAAGGTAGGCACCCACGGCACGTAGGTAGTGGACCCGTATCCGAGGCACTTCAACATTGGTCGGTCGAGCATGTTACCCCACCTGCTTCTTTGGGCATGGAGGGATCAACCCTGACCGAGTCTGATAAAGCTTGGCAGGACGCACGGATAACCAGGTAAATCCCTTAGAATATCCTTATCGCTTGTGGTGCCGCTTTGATATGTAGATAGCGGCGACAGCTGTCCGTCCTTACGGAGTACAGTACTCCGTACACAGTAGTTGTAGAAGCAATGACTTGCTTGTGATCAAGGAATTACCCTGTCTTACTGATTATAGTGATCCAATTGTTGACTTCTGTTTTTCCAGACAATGGTGATCCTAGATGTCCAACCCTCGCGCCTTGCGTCGCAAACTCTGGAGATGATCCAGTCTGCTTCTCGGTATCACCATCCCCCGTGCGAGCGCGCTCAACATTGATGGGATTGTCCTCAAGTCGGCTTCTTATTGCGCACAACCTATGATGCTGCACCTTTTCTCTCGCAGCCATTTCGAACCTGATAGGGTTGTGGTATCCCAGGACGTGCATAATAGAAATTGCTGTCATCCCCCCGTAATGGACGCATGTTAATCTCTCATGTCGCCTCTCACGTTAAAGACGGGGATATGATGCATGACATGGCAAGCGCGCCATGAGCCTTGTAGAATGCTTCGGATAACCTACGTATCCTCAAGTGCCTAAATAAAAGAGAATACTCTTGCAAACGCCCAGGACAACGTCATCATGAAAAGTCTTCTCCTTTCTCTTCTATGCTGCTCTTGATTTGCAGAAGAATGGTCGTCTTCCACTTGTCTAGCTTGCTCATTTGATCGTATTGGAACAGCTTATCGGCAAAGACCTCTTGGTCTCCTTGCTCCACGGCCTCGACCAAATCAACCAGTAGCTGATGCTCTCTTGTAGACGCAAAGGTAGGATCTAGGTCTCGGTAGCCCTGTAGGGCACGGTTGACGCCAACCATGTCACCTGATGCCAGATGACAAAGTCCAGCTTTAAAGAGGTATTCTTTTACACTCCATTTCATAAGGTTGCTGGCAACCGAACTCTTCGCGACTCGTTCGTAGTTCTCAATGGCTTGGTGGTAATTGCCGTCTAATGCTCCCAGATCAGCAGCCTTGAGATATAGTTTGTTTGATAACGCCTCGGCATTATCGTCCTCGTACCAAGACGCAGCGGTTGAGTACGCCTCGAGCGCTCGCTTTCGATCATCCAATTCCTCGTATAGACCACCCAGGGTCTCCATGTGCCCAGCCGCTCTCCTGAAGTTGCCTGTCGAAGTATAGTGGGAGACAACTTGATTCAGTACCCTGGCGGCATCTTCGGGGTCCGTTTTGCGATATGCTTTGAAAGCTTCAGTGAGAGTATTCGCTGCATCACCGGGTTCGCTCAGCTTCGAGTTCTGGATGGACGCCGCCTTTTCGAATGCGCGACCAGCTTGAGTGCCTGACACAAAGGTTAACCATCCGTAGTACTCTGCCATACAATGCTCTGTAATTATCAAAAACACACCTTGCTTCTGCATCCGGAAGGCATTCTGATGAAATCAGCTACGCGACAGTTTAAACCCGTAGACACCCACTTACGGCTGCCTTTGTATATAAGTCTGCGGCCAACTCATGTTTCTCTGCACGCCCACCAAACAAGCTGAACCCAGAGGACGCATTTTGGGCCGCTTTGTCTGCCTATGGAAATAGTCTTAGCGGTTATTTTTCTGTGATTGAATGGGTACATACCTCTCGCAGGAGGGCCTGCGGATCTTGCGACATACTGGATAGTTTAGCTGAATCCTCAACGTCAATAAAGCAAAATGCTAGAGTAAGTGTACCTTGATAGATAACAGGCGGCAGGATGAACGTTTGTCCGAGGGGTTTCAATACACAAAGCACGTGAGCCTACCTCATTAGGTAGTGGGCACCTGAACTCACACCACACACTACAGGTATTGCACTATGCTCCTTCGAATGGACCGGATCGAAAGAACGTTGTGTCGCGACAGATGCAAGCAAGTCACCTCGGTTGGGAGGGGTTCGAAAGGGAAGAAATTCCGGCCCAAATGATGTCACATCTCGGTCATAGCTTCGAGCTCTTTAAAGATGTGGTCGACGAACACACTTGAGATGTTGAGCACCTCATAACGAGCCTTCTTGATTGGCGTACATCAATCCACTGCAGAACATGTCATCCGATTCTCTCGCTCTCTTTCGAGAAGGATTGTCAAAAGACCTTCGGAAGCTTGCAGAACAGCACCTTCAGCATGAGTATGCCCACCAGTCTTGACCATTCGCTGTCTCATCCCATTCTACATTTATATATACGGCGATCACAGTTGTAAGCGAGACCCCGAAGTACGCTGACCTTATTGCTGCGGAATAGTCTGACACAAGCCGACCGCGACACCCTCGATGCCTCAGCCAGCAAGCTCTCCACACATGTCACTGTAGGATCACTCGTGGGCATGGGTCTTGGAATTGCTCTTGCCTGGCGGGTTCGCTCCAATCGCCTCAAGGTCTTCAACGCCTTTCGAGCCACGCAGAGGCCTACACACGTGAAATTCGCCGATGGTCGAGAAGGTCCAACCCCTACTCCCGCAGACTACCACTCGCTCACTCACCTGTTGTTATAGAGTTGATACCAGACATCACGCCCTTAATGCAACCTTCGACAGCAGGCGATATAGCCGCATACACCTTCTTTTCAATTGCAGGGGTCTTTCTGGGCGGAGAGACGGGGTTATTGACAGGTGCAAGTGCTGCGAAACGGACGATAACGAAGGATCCGGAGACAAGGGCGAGGATCGAGAAGGCGTTCAAAGGTTTTAGGGCGGATATGCTGAGGAAAGAGATCGAGGTATTGGAGACTGGAAAGGGGGATTATGGAATCTGGGGCGAGACTGTATGATCCTCCCGAAAGGATACATGATGCAACAGACAATCCATCGGAGATCCTGGCGTAAATTGAATGCATGTCTTTCAGCTAGCACTCAACCAAGAATGATGGAATATGAGACGGGGCGTTAATAGTACGCCTAAAATACTTGACGATATACCTTTCGGTCACTGCAAATAGAACCTTGAAATCACGGATAGGTTGCCAACCCATCCATGGATCAAACGATATATTGATGGATCAGGATTTCCATCGGTCATGAAGCCAACTCCCGAGTCTACGATGACTTTTAGCTGAACGACATAACCTCACTGTCGGGTTCTGACTCTACGCACGTCGTAATCGCATGACGAGACCAAGTCAAAACCTTTATTGTTAGTCTGGAACGAGGAAAGACCGAGACAGAGGACAAGAGGACACAGCCTAATCTCATGATTGTAAAAGGTGCAAGATTCATGTACTATCACCATTAAGCGAAGAATGAGCTTAGTGCGGGGTACGGATAGAGCCCGTCAGCGATTCTATGCGTTTGCTACCTCCAGCACAAGTGCTCATTCTCCACCGTAAATCAGATAGCCTACGAGGACGCACCCTGATTCCCTTTTGCCTACCTTACTTGTGCAATTCTCTGCCTCCTCCCTCCAGACTCTTGATCTGCATGTATCATCGTGTTGCTGATATTGCCCACACATGGGGTTTACCCGCCAGTCGCTGACCAAAGCTTCGCTTCTCAAGTTCTATCAAAGAGCTCGACCTGATAGACCGCATTGCGGCTTTGGCGACACAATTTTAGGTCAACTTTCAGTCGCTGCAGAATTAGTGAAGTCTGGGCTACTTTCCAAGCATAAGATAAAATCCCAGTCTCGAGATTTACGATTTGACTTTTAGTATAAGATTTGTTCATTGCTTTAATATTAGCAACTTTCCAGGCGAAACTCTCAACTGTTTCGAGCTTTCCTATGCTGCATCATAGCATATTCTGATCATGGCTGAGTTCGCCGAGTACTTTACTTATCGCTTTGTGAACCTACCCAAAAGCCTGAAGCAATGAAATAACCATGAATTATTCTGCTAGGATGACTAGAAAGCCATCGCCGCGACATCTCTCGGCCCCTGCCCTTGTCACGCGGAGCCTTTTAATGTAGCTATTGTGACCTTCATCGAACCGCGAAAACTTGCAGCCGTGGGTATAGTCTATCCGTTGTTCATGAATCTTGTGACAATCTCATTGCATGATGGGTCCGGAGGGCGCCAAGATTTCGACGAAACAGCGCTCTCAGCGGCTAAGGCCAACAGCACTGATGGGGCCCTCGGTAGTGGGCCAGAGGTGTCGGTCTCCGCTCACTTCTTGGATGAAATCCCGGATGTTGGTGGTATGTTCAGCAACAAGAATCCCTTTTCCAATGTGGCCGCCGTGGACCACAGTGTTGTCATATATGTTAAAAGCTGCCTCTTGGTATATTCCATGCAGATACAAAAAGTCCCATATGCCTAATAGGGTGGTTTCCACAATACGCCAGGTAAGCCGCTGGCCAGTGTGCTGAACGTTGAGTGAACGCACTACAATCGAGAAATCATTGTCTGGGGGCCCATAAATCCAGGGATCGTTGGCTTGGGGGAGGGGGCCATCGCCACCGTGGTTGAGAAAACCTTGCACGGTATTCCTTGCAGAGATGATAGCCCTTTGCATGACGTCCTGACGCATTGGCACACCAAGGCGGAAGATCAAGATGATGCTCGTGTTTGGGACATGGAAAGACGGTTGGGAACGTCTACATGTTAGTTTTGTGAGAATCTTTATTTTTATTTAGAGATATGAGTCCTAGCTTACTTTGCTACAGCTCTATCAATTTGTCCACTAGAGGCCCAAAAGCGTTTCCCCGGCGGCAAATCCCGAGTGATCTGGAGTTGATTGGGGTTGGTTTCCCTCGCGGAGATCGTGACGGTTGGTGCTGACTCCGTTCCGTTCGTTCCTTTGGAAGGATTAAGTGGACTGGCGAGTACTTGTCCGGTGCCTGGCAAACTAGATTGTTCCGATGCGGCTGCTTTCGCTGCAGCTGTGCTATTCTGTTGCTCTTGCGGGATGACTAGGTCGCTCAGTATTTGCCCAAAGTTCTCTAGTGTTGCGGTCACTGGTGCTGCCGACATGGTAATGGTGTATTGCGCCAGCAAGACAAACAAAGGTAGGGGGGAGGCACGCATGTTGGAGAACATAGACGGTGTACGCTTGGGAAACGTTGTATCTTCAGTGTACAATTTTCTGTGAATGATAAAGGTATACCAGTGTCTGGGCCAATTTGATGTATGATAGTCTGATTGGGGACACCGGGACATCTCTTATATATGAATGTGCCCGTACCATAATCCGTACTGCTCGAAGATTAGCTCAGGTAAAGTACCGCACATCGTCATGCGACCGTCATGGAGGACTCCCAACCGAAAAATTTGCCATCCGATAATGCGATGCTCTACCGTCGCGCCTCTATCTAGCAACTCCCCAACGGCTTTATTTCTGTCACGGCACTAGAAACTAGTGAGGAGCCGAAGTTGGTTGTGGCTCCACCAAAGCCGGAGGCACTGGGCAAGCTGCGCGGGTGGCGCCGGAATGGCTTGGAAGCATGTCAGGTACTCGTGAGTCGTGGTACTAGAATTCCAAAAACTAACGGACGGAAATCTTTGATACGACGACAATCACAAGGGTTCTTGCCTCGAGTCCATCGCCTGTCGCTTGTAGGGAAGGAGGTGTCTCTGAAGCGCGGCAACATCTTTTGCGAGTGAATAGACTTCAAGATTTGCGGCTTTTTCATCGGCAGGCCCCAACAAGATGGGGGCACAATGTCAAGATAGAAACTGCATGAGAACGACAAGATGTTAGGTGGCCGTTGCAAGAGACTCATATGATGATAGTCGCCTGAATACTCAATTCAATAATTGAAATCCTCATAGAGTACTTCCTTATTTACCAACCATGACAAGAGAGATTTGCGTAGCTCCGTCCCTGTGCAAACATACCACTTCGCATAGATGTCCTGATTTTCTTGGACATCACGAGGCAGCATACGTCGTGGTAGTATTTGGCAGCCTAGAAGCCTGACGCTATCTAGAATGGCTTTGGTCTCCTCTGTCGCTGCATCGGCGACCCCAGAAACGAAGATTTTGGTGGAAGCAGCCAAAAAGGGGTATCTATCGAGAGTATCACTGGCAAGCCCAATGTCTCGAATATTGATTGTCCAAAATAAGTGGAGAGAGTCAAGATCCAGGTTAGGTATCTGGGAGAGTAGGGGCGTGATACCAATACCACCAGCTACGAAAGGTACAATCTCGCCACCCGCTTGGGCAATGGCAAAATTTCCGCCAAAACCTCGCAGAGGTACCTCAAGCCCTGCCCGTACTTGCTGCCTGAACAGAAAGTTGGTTATTACTCCGACGTTGCGAAATGTAATCTCGAATTCGTCTGGAGAAAGAGTTCCTCCTGCTGGCGATGAGACGGTAAAGGTACGAACATAGTCATCATTTATACTTCTAGGGTCGTCATCTCGCATATGGCTGTAACCTGCATCAAGTTCGTCTTCGAAAGCCAAAGCCACATACTGGCCCGGTTTCCAACGCCCTGCCGCTTCAGGGTCACTCACGCTAAATCGCAATCGTGCAATTGTAGGAGTAATCAAATCTTTCGTTAAAAGCTTCGCGTATGCGACATCTCTGTTGGTGGCTTGTAAGTCAGGCAGAGCGCGTTCTGACCTGAGAAAGCGTACTGGAGGATTGTACGGAGAAAAGTCGCCCGATGTACCACGAAAAGACAAACCTTTACGTACAAAGCGTGCCGCGTCTATCTTCACTTTGACAGCTAGATTCGACCGAGGCAGTAGTGTAGCTGCCTCCTTACCGATGAGGATCTCTGTAGTACCAGTCAAGTAGAGAACATCCCCATTGTCGAAGTTGGGAAAGACCAGCCCGGCCTTTGGAGTTGTCTGGAGATTGCCCAAAGTCTGATAGAGACGGTTTCCCGAGTACTCCGGATACGCTAGCGTTGTACCAGAGGTGTCGTTATTAACAATACGCACGAAGCCAGGCGGCCCACCTCGATGGTTAGTACTCATATTCGATTCATGATTCGAAGATGAAAGAAAGAAAAGGTCCGCTTTTGCCAGCAGCATTACTCCTAGATCAGGTATAGGAAGTGAGTTAGACGCCAATGTAGGCTCAGGCAAAGAAGAGATGATTTGCTTCTTATTTAGGTACTTCGGACAATTCACTATTGCGTGTTTCAGCCTTGTGGAAGAATAAAGCCGTAGGCGATCTTCATACCTAGACTCTGTTCGACTTTGAAGACAAGCTGAGCTTCCCATATGACCTCGTCATCCTCTTCAGATTTGAAGCCATGGCTTCCTAAAGCGCCTGCGACCATTCTTCCAGCTATCTTGACTCGCGATCTTGTAGCCGGGTCCATGGGCAAAGCCGAGACGATTCGACCATTACTTTTCTCCTCATGCACTTCTCCATCGTGCTCACCACCTACCAGTATATTTATAACAGGATCATGTCTTCGGTCCACCAACGTCTTGACCCCGAGAATGAAATTTCCTATTGGTCTTGCAAAGCCTGGCTCTCCACCCAAAAGTGTTGTCCAAGGACGGCCATCGTTGTCCAATGTGCCAATAGCCACCAGTGGCGCTGATTGAAGTATATGTGCACCATAAGGCGTTAGACCTGGCACCGTTGGATTGTCCTGACTTGGTACGCGGAGTAGCGAATGCATCTTTTCCTCCCCTTCATGCCATCCGAGTGATGCAGAATGTACGAAAGCCATCCCTTGATGATAATTAATCACTCGAGTCAATCTCTTGACACAATCTGCTCAAGCAGCAGTCGTTTGTGTATGACATTGAACACCGACTTTTTGTAGAATCTGTTTTCTTTCTGACTGCAGGACTTTCTGAGAACACCAAAACGGTCCCGAAAGCCTGACTAACGACATGAGATGTAAGCATTTCCATTCTGGAGTCTAGACCAAGAGACCAGCCTGCGGGAATTAGCGTTGCTCGAGCTATCGAGCTCCTCATCGACGTCTCAGGAGCCCCATGAACTATCACACTGTGCCTTCGTACACTGCAGATACTGTATAAGCTTTGATAGGTAGATGTGGCTTGAAGGCCACAGGAGAGTCGAATAGTCGGCAAATGTGAAACAGTCAAGGCAGTGCGAGGGGCTCTGGCGGCTGAGACAGACGGAATGGATTCTTCAGGCATCCTGCCCACCGAAATCCACCACGTCTATTCTAGCGCCAACATTGTCGACAGACTCCTTCAATTGTAGCTTTCGGCTCCAGTCACTCGTTTTTGCTTTACGAAAGAGCTTATACATCATGTATGGCAACAGAATTTCAAAGCAGCCCTCCCACTACCCTCCTCTCGCATTCCACATACTAAGGCTGGGCCAACTGCTCTCTTCCCTCATCGTAGCGATCGTCCTTTCATTCTTCGTCCATCACCTCAAAGTCGAGCGCTACACTATCCCCTGGACATTCCTTCTCGTGCGCAAACCCGGCTCCCCTTCTTACCACTTATCGCATCAAGTTAACATCCCCGCAGCTCCTCACTGTCTCCATCCTTACACTGGTCGCCCTTATCTCCACCAGCATTCTCTACCACTTCCGCACTCTTTCTCCAAAACTCAACCTCTACAGCAATATCTTCCTCTCTGTCCTCTGGGTGCTCGGTCTCTCTTTTCTGACCTGGAATCTCAGCTACACGCTCGGCCACCATTGCAGCCGAGAAACATGGAAGAATACTGCTGGCATCATGGTTTGTAGGCTCTACAAGGCTCTTACTGCCTTTACGGTTACTGGATTGTCCGTCCTACTCCGTGTTCTCCCAATGAACCACACCAACTACTACCCACCATTCCTCATACTAACAAACCCCAGATTCGCCACCCTCCTCGCCACCCTCCTCGACCTCCACACCCACCGCAAAAGCACCAAGCTAGGAAACTACAACCCCATGCTCGACGTCAAGCGACCTACCACTTACTCCATCTCCCCTCCCCAACCTACCTCATATTCCCAAGCACCTGATCCTTACGAAGCTCAAGGCCAGCGCGAGACGAGCCACGATATTGCGAGACCGTACAAAGTGCAGAGGCCGATCGAGGCACAGCAGTTTGGGTATAGTGCGCCGAGCGAGCAGACAACGTATGCGGGGGGAAGTGGGGCGCATTGGTTGTGAGGGTAGATGGACAGGTGCTGTGGTGCTGAGGAGGAGATTTGGTAGTAAAGTTAGTACAAAGAACGGAATTTTAGAGGAAATGGGAAAGATACGTTTTGAGAGCACTCATGGAAGGCTTTGGGAATGTTTTTGGGTCGATTGTGGACGATTTCACGTACTTTGGATCTTAAGGCCGGACTTTGGGGTTTCAGACAGTCTCTTCCCGTATTGTAGCGCAAGATCTGGGGGTTTTGGAGGGAGTAAATTGTACTTCTGGGCAATCCCTCTCTAATGTCGCATTTGCACTTAGATGTACTGAATACGATGAAAGAAGCTATTTCTACAAAAAAGTCGAAGCTGAAGACGTTTTGAGGCCACAACGTCATTTGGCCTATGTACACTATTTCTTCTATCTTACAATCGTCCTTCGATGCTACGTAGCCATAACTCGTGAGTATCCCACGAGTGATCTTACCTAAAGACAACCTACCATAATCCCCAAGCGCCACAGCTGGATGCACATCGCCTCGCTATGCACAAAAATCCTCCATCACCAGTCGCGAGTATGGTTCCCCCGCAGCATAACGTCGTTGCCGAGAACAAAGTATCGCTCATTATCAAATCATCACACTTGGCAGACTGGTAGAATCTTCCTCAAGCAGGCACAACTCCACCCCCATCCTTTGCCCTCAACCCAACCTTGCCCTTTTCATCGATAAAAGTCTCGTAGCCTCTCTTATCCAGCACCTCCTCCGGGACGCCTTTCCTTGGTTCCAAAGCCCGCACAATCTCCATGTTATCGCGATTTCCTTCCAGCAAGAATCTCAAACACATGATCGCATGCTCCCTAATGTACGGATTATTCGCATCGAAATTGCAGCAACTAAGAATCATCTCCACGCCGCCGTAGTGTCGGATTTGGTTCTGGACGGTGGTAGATTTCCAGACAAGGCTAGAGAGAACGAGGACGACGAGTTTCTTGAGATTACGCCATTCAAAGTCACTAGGGTCGGCGTTGTCGATAGCGGCCGACGGAGAGTCGGAAGCGGAGGAGGGAGCATAGTCGGTGGAGGGGAAGGTGCGGTCTGTGAGGTGGTCGTATGGGCGTTCGACGAGCCCAGGGAGAGTCGTCGAAGGGACAGGCTTTGACATGTCTTCAGCCATCTGAGCTGCTTCGGCTTCTGCGACTGTTAGGGGAATGGTGGCACTGAGAGGTACTTTAGGGATACTAGCGTCGAGCTCGCGGAGGAGAGTGACGAGCTCGGACACAATCTCCCAGCTGACGAGGAGGCCTTTCCAGTCTTCAGACTCGGTGAGAACGGCGAAGAATTCGAGAAACTGGTAGACGCCCTCGTAGACACGTTCCATGTCCCAAAGGTTGAGCGGGAAGTCTTCAGGTAAAGCAGCGCCAGCGCGGATCTGGCCTTGGAGGTAGATGAGAGCACAGGTTTCGGGGATGATACATTGGCGGAAAATGGTAAAGATGTATTTGACAATGAGGAGATCCACGCGAGTTGGAGGTTCACGACGTGGCGGGGGTGTTGCTGTGGCCGGGGCTCTGGATGCTGCAGGAGGCAGACCTTGCTTGCCACGGAAGATTTGTGTGAGAATCTTGATGACCATTGATTGTGCTGGAGAAACAATGTCCTTGACTTCGCCGAAAGCTTGGTAGGCGAATGGCATTAAGCCGTTCTCTAGAATTGCCTCCATGATTTGCATCATCATCTTGAAGTAGAATTCATCATCCTGCAGATCCCATGCGGCAATGAAAATTAGCAGTTCTCTCAGGAGATTCCGACCAGCCTCTTGCGCCAGCAAAATATTGCATCGTACGCCCTGCATGTCCTGGGTTTCCTTCCCTTCCGGTCCACTCTTTGCTCCAAGCCCACCAACAATACCCGCTTGGATGATCATGGGTAGTGCTTCGATTTCTTGCGGACCAAGTACCAAGGGGATATCTGTCAGAAGTCCCCGCTCTTGATCTCCAGGTCCACGATATTCGTCGTCTTCCTCATCGTTATTATCTGCGATGCTACCATCAGCAGCCACATCGGAGCCGCGGACGTCGCCTTCATCATTTTCGGATCCTGCGTATGGACCATGCTCATCGCCTTCTTCATCAGGAGACGTATCTTGAAGTCGGGCCATTAACTGGTCCTTGGCCGCTTGCAACGTAACAGCAGCTGATTGCGGTGTACGCACGCATCTCATATCTTCGGCCTTGATGGCACTGGCACGAAGGTCAGTATGCAGACTAGGATCAGGCAAGCTAGTCCAGCTCCAGGACTGGTTTTGTGGATGTACGGATGAGGGCACATTATCAGACATTCGAGCGAGCTTTTGTAAAGGGGGTTCGCCCTGCGACGCGTCAGAGTTTCCAGCTGGTTTCTCACGACCTTGGTTGATCGTAAGATTGACTAAGTCGTCCACCGTCTCCAGCAGCTCGGACGTATATTGGGCTGCTGCTTCTGGGGGCATGTTGATTCCCTTAGCAAACGTTTCGTTGTCTATTGTAGACTCTTTAAGATCGCCGTTAGCACAGCCTTCCAAGATCTTCTTTGAAAGGATTCCTTCCGGCCCTCCAGCTGCCCTGGCTCCCTCGTCTCTGTAGGGATCGATAGTGCCTGAGAAGTAGTGATCCGCAGAACGAGAATTGGCAAAGAGGTCCAGCCACAGTAGTAGCTTGCGCTTCTCATTACGCATGACGAAATTGTGAAGAAATTGTAGGGAGGTAATCAGAAGCTTCTTGTCTACGAAGGATGTATTAGCCAACAGCAAGCAGATAGACCATACGAGCTTTTGGTGCATGAACTTGTGCCCTGCCGCATTGAGAAACTCGAACGAGCAGTGAAACTTACAAGATCCAACAACGTTCGCCCATTGCGTCTCGCTCCGGCTTCCGGCATCTCCGTCGTAACCACGTGCCGTGACTCGGACACAGACATCAATAAGCTTTAGTACCTGCTGATCAATCTGACTGTCCCCTGCGAGATTCTGGGCTCGTTTTGTAGTTGCAAGCATATTCCTTGCGATCATAATAAGGTCGTTCAGACGTTCCAAGTCCTTCATCAGGGTGTTGTGATTCGAAGCCATTAGTGTAGACGATGAGCCGTTAGGATTCGGAACTAAGGGATCCTCAGATGCAAATGACAGGGCCTCCAGGACGGGGACAGCGGTCTCGAAGACAGCATTGAATTCTTTCCATATCTCAGCGTCGGCACCGAGGAATTGTCTATGTATCTGTCAGTCTTGACGCACAAATCGTCCATGCACCTCAACCATGAAACAAAAGCAAATGACATGGGGTCACCAATGCTGACGGAAGAGATCGAACATGAAATCTAGATTGATGCAGTCCAGAGAAATACATTGACAGATGATCGTACATCGATCTATCCAAACAGCAATGAGAGACGTAGAGCAACACCAGGTGCTCCAACTGAAATATCATTTGAGATCGTCAGTCTAGTACACAGCTGATGTTGGGACATCCACTCTTAGTTGACTCTAAGACCAACCTCAGCAATACCCATATGAAATATAAAGAATTACCATGATCTTAAATCTAAAATTAAACGTGAATGTATAATTGAAGGAGAAGATATTGGATGTAGAAAAAACACCCAAATCCATGTGACAATCGACAATGGACAGCTTAGTCGGTGAACTGGGAGATGACTGACCGTACTCCTGCATCTCGTTGGCTCCGGCCGAGAATCTTCTTTGTGGTGTCCATGACTTTCTCGAAGGTCCGCTCTGGAAGCGACTGACGGTTTTCGAATAGAGCCTGAGTGGACATCAAGCAAACCTTCAAGCCCACCTGCTCCGCCTCCTGCTTCGGTTTTGTCGTTGGTTCTGAAGCCATCTCCGCCTCTTGACGCTTAGCGTCACGGAATTCTTTAGATGAAGTCTTTACGAGGCTAAGGATTATGGGAAACCATATTGCCTTGGTGCACAAATGTTCTCCAGGCAGTGGGTAGTGGAGTACTTGATCCGGGTCCCTTCGAAAGAGCTGTAAAAGTGAACCGCCAGCGTAGCGTTGAAAGAAAAAGTATTCCTTGTGCACCGTCTTGACGCTACGCAGTGCTGTGAATGAGTCCTGGAAGATCTCCGGGTGTTCCTCGTCGGTAGGCTTATTGTGAGGATAGTATCGCTCGTAGAGTTCGTCTAAGATTACTTGGTAGTAAAGCCCGGCTTCCCGTTTGCAGATTGTAGCGTTTGTAGCTAGATACACAAGCCATGGGTTGTTTCGCTTAGCTGCCTCTTCTTCTGTCATGGGATCCTGGTAGCGGAAGCCAAGTATGCCCGAAGGCCGACCTAGCCAATCGGTGAGAGCAGGTGCCGAGGTTCCCGTGCCAACCCCTCCAAGTGATCCAACTGCTCCAATTGAAGGCATGCTTCGACTGGTATGAGCCGACGATGCAAATACGTGTGAGTAGGATGTTCATTGTTGATCTCATGGATTTGCTGTGAAGCAGGCGACTGTAGAGAGCCGCGCGGCTACGGCCATACATTTCTCCAAGCGCTTTTAACACTTATATCTCCTGCTTTTCTGTCAAGATGGTTCACGGCCCAGTCTTTTTGCTCTCCTGGGCTCTTCAATGGTCTTCATAAATTAAGGCGTTCCCAAACATATTAGAATTCGAGTTTGTTACTCCATTCTGTGGCTTCTCCTCTCATCTACACGAACGGCTACTCTTGGGTTTGGCGAAGTCGCCATGGCCAAAGAGCAATAGAAGACCTACTGCTCAGGTCAAAACTTCTCGGAGGGCCGGTACCCCCTTCTGAATGTTTCAATGTATCTCAGAATTCTACTCGCCAAAAAAGCTTGTGGTAGATTTCTACATTCTTTTACTTCCTTTCCTCCTTCATACGGACCTTATATCATATCAAGATATTGATCTCCATTACCAGCGACATATTCTAGTCCAAACTTACATTGACTAAGCAGAAGTCGGCCTCCAGATGCGGTACGGTCGAATACAGTTGCACGATTACTATAGGATTAGACACATAACAGAATATCAACTTTTTTCTTCATCCCCAATGTTTGAGGCATGAGAAATCAGGGGAATACAGAGTCAGGGTGTACTGAATGGGATGGAAGAGGGCTATCAAGCTTTGCAGCAGTAGATGTTGGGGGAGTTTCGGTGCATTCAAGATCCCCATCACTTTGGCGGGGGGCTAGAGTTGTTAAGAGAGATGCTGGTCTGTTGGCTCAGGGAGCTGCCAAGTCAATCTATGGCTTTGCTTACTCGTATCTGAATTTCGAAGGAGCGGTCCATGACGCCATAGTCCAATGAGCAGGATTGAAGATGTGCCAAGGTTCGTGCCTTCCATATCTAGGAGTTTTAGTAGGATAAGGTTCCTTCCTATCTGATTGCTCAAGGACATTCCGTATACTCTCGACCTTTCATCTCGCCTTTCAGTTACTTCTAACAAGAACCACCAAAAAAACTTCCAAAACGAACCCTCCCCTATAATGCAACCTACACCCTCACACTACGGCACTTTAAACATGAATATCAACGATCAACTTCGCACCCCCACGCTGCCTTTTACCAAAACCAACAAAACCACAGCTACCCGCACAAACACTGGCTTTCCATTTGCACGGCGTTTCTCAGACAATGTCCGGAATCACTTTGTTGCCGTGTGTGGCGAATTCATTGGCACAGTGCTCTTCTTATTCTTCGCTCTTTCAGGCACACAGGTGGCTAACAATATTCCTTCGACGACTGTTGCTGGTACGACACAGCCTGCGAAGGTGGTGGGGAGCAATCCTTCGCAGCTACAGTACATTGCTCTCAGCTTTGGGTTCAGTCTGCTGGTGAATGCCTGGGTGTTCTTCCGTATATCTGGTGGCCTATTTAACCCTAGTGTGAGTGATTCCCGACCGATATGACCTTCTCGATATTGCCAGCCTAGAATTTCCCGTATTCTCTATATTGGAGCTTCCAATCGCCCATCTTGCCCAAGACTCACGGCACGTCTAATATGCCTTATAGGTAACGATCGGGCTCCTCCTTGTTGGTGCCCTCGATTTCGTCCGCGCTGCCCTACTGATTCCCACGCAAATCCTCGCCAGTATCGTCGCCGCAGCCCTTGTCTCGTGCATCTTCCCAGGCCCTCTAACCGTCTCTACCACCCTCGGCGGTGGCACCTCCGTAGTACAGGGTCTCTTTATTGAAATGTTTCTGACCTTCCAACTCGTCTTTACTATCTTTATGCTTGCAGCTGAGAAGCACAAAAGCACGTTCCTCGCTCCTGTCGGGATCGGGATTTCTCTATTTGTTGCTGAACTTACTGGTGTGGCCTCTACGCTCCAACCATAATGAAACATCAAACCAAGCAGCAAGCACTGACACCGAGGAACAGGCGTCTACTTCACCGGCGGCTCCCTCAACCCCGCCCGCTCCTTTGGTCCTGCCGTTGTAATCGGCAGCTTCGAGCACTACCACTGGATCTACTGGGCCGGCCCGCTTTTGGGCGCTCTGCTGGCGGCTGCGTTTTACAAGTTTATCAAGGTGCTGGAGTATGAGACTGCGAATCCGGGGCAGGATGCGAATAGAGAATTTGATCCTACGATTGGGAGCTCGACCGGGATGGCTGCGCTGGATGATAAGGGAAAGGGGAGAGTTTGAGTGCAGTCTGTGGTGAGCATGAGGATTGGTGGGTGAGTTTGGTTTAGGTATGGGTAGAGCTGAGGTTTGCTTGCATTGGGTTTAACAATTTTGGGGGAACCTGTTGAGATGGCTTTCTACGCTAGTGGAACTGGAAGTTGTAAGGCGGACGATCTTCTCTGTTCATTCGAAATCCACGAACCCCTCTATAGGTTAGCAGTACGCTGTGGAATAAGATAACTATTGATCGATTGATATTGCGTGACAAGGAACTCCTGTAGTAAGGGCGTATTTTGAATTGACCGATAGAGAGACAAACACAGTAGGATTTTCTTGAACAATCTAAGAACGCTATGCTAGCGGATGATAGATGCCCTCTAGGTTTATTTACTAAGATGTACGTCAGTTGCTCAAGAGACAAGCATCATTGGATAGGAATTGAGAAGGCCTCCAACCTGTCCGCCAACTCCTAAACCCACCCGACCCTCCTCCCCACCCAACTCACTCCTCCAAACGCTGCGCTAATCCCCGTAAAAACAATCAGCGGCCCATACCCCGTTCCATACCCCAGCTTCGCATCCCCCACCCACGCAGCATCCCTCAACAACCCCTCGCTCAGCGCTCCAGTAATCACACTTCCAACTCCTCTGCCCGCGCTCAACAGCCCAAAAACCATACCCGCCTCCGCCCCACTCTCCTGCTTCTGTATTTCCTTGATGACTCCCGTCCATGTGGATGTGAAGCCGCCGGCGAAGAGACCGTAGATGAGGGCGAAGATACACAAGAGGGGCAGGGAGGCCGCGAGGCCCCAGAAGAGGAAGATGGAGGCTGTGGCGCCGAGGGTGGAGATGAGGATGACGGTTGTGACGTGGAGCTTGTCGATCAGGCTGCCGAGGATCACCTGGCCGAAGACGGAGGTGGTGTTGTAGAGCGCGATGGTCAGGGTGCCGGCGACGGAGGAGAGACCTAGCGTGCGGGCGTAGGTGGGGAGGTAGATGTTTGGGATGAAGAAGCCGAGGCTTTCGAGGATGTTGCCGGTTTGCAGGATCCAGAATGTGGAGGTGCGGAGGAAGGCGAAGTCGAAGCGGCGGCGGCGGGAGGATAGTGAGAGGGGGATGCGAGGTTTGACGTAGTAGAGTAAGGGGGCGGAGAGGATGGCGAGAACGAGGGCCCAGACGCGGAGCACTACAAGATTTCGGAGTTAGCGTTGCTCGGCTAGGATAAATCCACGAGGTATGAAATGTCTCTGCAGAGTATACACTCCGGATACATGTCTCAAATCTCATGATTGTATTCAGGTTATGAGAGATAGACTCCGAAAACATGCTTACTAGTAGCCGAGCCGTATTTGCCAAGGCCCCAATTCATAAGAAAGGGAATGCTAATACCACCAACACCGGTTCCGGCCCACATGACCCCGTAGGCGAAGCCTTTTCGCTGGATAAACCATTCGTCAAGGAAAAGAATAGCTGGGGTATAGAGCATGGTTCCGCCGATGGCATAGAGAACACCTTGGGTCAGGATCAAGTGCCAGACGCGTTGAGAGAAGGAAGAGATGATGAGCGCTGAGACAATGATCCCAAGTCCCACACCTGAGCAGTATGTTCTGGACTTTGGCCATTGTTGCAATGCGGCAAACGTGAAGGGTGCACCTAAGTACATGATACCCTAGAGGATGCTTGAGTATTGAACTGCTCAAGCACTTGTGAGGTACGTACCGTTGCTGTGCTACCAATGATTGCAATACCAGATGGTTCTTCAGAAAAGGGCGGATGGGTACTGTAAAAGTTCTGGAAGATACCAAAACTGAACGGGAACCCTGTAGATAAGATCAGGCTGTCAGAACGCTATAGCACTGATTGTCAAAATAGTGAGATCTTTTTCAGATTATGATTAGGTCATGATATAAAACCGGGCTTGGGCAAAGTATTAGAAGACGAACCCTTCATTAGCTAAGTCGAAGACATCCAAGGACTTAGATCGCAGAGAGCTTACGACTCTTCTCCAAAACAGAAAAACTCATAGGGTTGGATCGTAGACCAAAGCAACAGAAACATTACTGCAAATTCGCTACTTACCCCAAACAAGTGCCTCAATAGCGAAGGCTCCGGCCAGAAATAACCATGCGTCCTTCCCACCATCCGCACGGGGTAGAGAGAATCCTATGTGTTGATTGTCCTGATCTCCAGGCGAAGCCGCTCTTTCAAGGCGACTTTGGCTATACTCGTCATACCCAAGGCGTGCCAGAGCAATGCCGTTACCAGTGCCAGTATCCATTGAAAGTAGTCAGTAAACACCTCACAGTTCTGAGCCGTTGGCAATGTATAAAACTTCTTTCTGCAACTGTGATGAGCATTGCAAGAGAATCTCTTACAATAGTCAGAAGTTGTTTAGCAATAACGGCTGTGAATAAGTAACCCGCCAAGATAGTGCGATTTGATCCCGACGGGCCGATTTCGTCCCCACGTAGCAATATTTTGCCAGGGCAAGGTGGCGGGCAACTGGACTCCTCTGCTGAAAGAAAGTCTCGCGACAGTTTCATCAGTTCCTAGAAATGTCACTGTTCTGCGTGTTCCGGAAGTACAGTAAGACTCTTCTATAACGATATTCCACATAACGACATCCTCTTTGTATCGATATCCTTTCTGAGACCAACAAGGGTTGTTTTGTAAGTATGCGCGCCTCTGATATAAGGATGTTCTCTTGGTAGCGATGTGGTTGGGTGCAATTGGGCATCGTTATAGCCAGGTCTTACTGTAGCTGCGTTCTCCTTCATGGCGACTAACCTACCGCCAACACATCTCCTAGGTTGTCCCAGAAACCCAGATCATAAAGATTGTCGACCTGGTTGAGACTGCTCAACCGCTGCCAGCGTGGCTGCCGCTGAGAGGAGCTGGTTCCACTGATCTCCATGCTGCCACCGTCACGATGGTTGTTAATTTCGGGAGGCTGTCCATCTTCGCGCTTCATGAGACTTTGATTGCTGGTGATAGGCCAAGCAACCGAAGGCTCACTCTCACAATCTGGTCGAGCTCTACCAGCACCACCTGTGCTTCCCTCAAGCCTGAAAACGAGACCATCTTCAATGTCATCCTTCCAGTCGGACCACTTTGAGCTTTCATTGGTCGTCATACCAGCCCAGATAAGATATATGTGATACAAGAACATACCCCAGGCCAGTGGCGCGGTCATGAAAGCCAGCATGCCAACGCCCCCAATGCGAACATCCTGAGTGACAGCCCAGCCCCAGGAACGGAAGTACAGCGACCAGCTCCGGCCTGCACTCCAGTGCGTCCTAGAGTCAATACCACTAGGCCTGCGCAAGCTCTCGCTCTGTAGCGTTTCATTTAGTAGGATGTAGGTCAAGTAAACACCATAAGTGAGTAAGCTTGCAAGGCTAAGTAGCAAGCGAACAAAGTAGACATAATTATCCTTCCCCAGGCAATTCATAACCCAAACGCAATGATGGTCGTGTTTCGAGACACAGAGGTTGCAAATACTGCAATGCTTGCTTCTAGCAGGTTTGAGAAAGTGACAAGTCCGGCAAACCTGCCCAGGTTGATATAGTATATGGTCGTATGGGTAGTATCGCATGTTCTGCCAGTGATTTTCAGGAGTAATGACTGATGAGGTAGAGGTCACGCAACGGAATGTGAAATAGTAAGGAGCGATACTCAAGCATAAAGCAAAGGCCTTATTAACGACATTTAAGCGTGGGAATGCCGCAGGTATGAAAAGCACTTGGGACCCCAGAACGATTGCGAGGTAAAAGATCTACTGAACGTCAGACATACCATACGCTTTTTTGATTGCTATAAACCCTACCAAGACCAGAGGATGGTTTTCGTTCATGAGATAATGACCCGAACGTGAGAGGAAAGGGCCAAATCGTCCACCCGTGAAGTGAGAATCAAGTACTCGAAGATACCCAGGAAATTTGGTCCATATCAGGCGATGCAATATTCCAATGGGGCCTCTCCTTCCTGAAGTCAACGGAAGATTGCTGGGAATATAAAGGCTTACATACCGAAAGGCGGGAAGACGGCCAAATAAAGCAACAAATGTAACGCATGAAACCAACAAGACTGCTATCGCGAGCTTCCTAATAGCACCCATAGTAGATAGTGTGCAGTGAAGTTTTGACAACAGATAGATCAATATAGTGAAGCAGACAATTGTACGTCTACAGTCGATCGTATAAGTGAATTGCGTAGAAAAACAGATTTCATAATGAATCTAGTACAGGAGGAAGAAGTCCCAAAAAGCACAAGAAACTAGCCAGTCCTAAGTTGGAAGTTGTAGGTAGTTATGGATCATTGGTAGATGATAGAGTACCCTTCATGCTGTTGACGACGAAGTGGAACGCCTCGGTGACGCGCTCGTGGTGAACTTCGCGTCCCCCTCGATCCTCCGGAATCTCAACGTTTGCAACTAAGACCATCCGCAAGGATTCTTACACAACCTCAGGTGCGGGCCTCTGTTGAACTTGCAATGGCAGAGGTTGTCTATACCGGAATCTCTGGCCATACTAATCTCCAAGGCACACTCTTCCAAGGTAAAAAATTCTGGCTTTCTCAAAAGGTGCCCCAACGTTCAAGATTTATAGCAGACGTCAAGGTATAACAGCGCAAGAGCAGAAGGCAGCTATCAGAGTGTACTGATCGTAGTATAGGCTAATGGAGGCGAAGTGCTTCCTGTGGAGAAGCATGCCGACATCAAGATAGTGGACCACGCAAGGAAAGACGCATTGCCTGGAACGTGTGTAACTCCTGTGTCTTTGTGCTTGTTGATCATTCGACGTAGTCCTGATCTTATTGTGTGTAGCTACTCATATACGTACATTGAGAGATCTATACGGAATGGTGTCCTCGAAGATCTCGAAGACCATGCTGTAGGACCTCCAGCTGGTACGGTCAGGAGCGTTGGCTCTGTCATACATCCGGCGAAGACCACTCGCACAAAATTCACTCCAGAAGATGACCGGATACTTTGGCTTTGGGTTGAGCAAACACCACAACAAGGTGGGGGGACAGATGGGAATATAATATACAAGCAGCTTGAGGCGAAGGTAATGCGAGCCCTTTATAGTGTCGCTTCCAGCATTGATCAACTATTTTTATGTAGAACCCCCGACACACATGGCAGTCATGGAGAGATCGCTGGGTCAAACACCTCAAGGGTATGCCCCGTCCGGCCTTCGTCCCGACCAACGCCCCACCTACGCCGCCTCTCGATCCACCCCAAACGGAAGAGTCAAACAATTCACAGGTGAAGCGTTTAGAGAAACGGGCGGGCAAGCCGTTCTCGGCGGAAGATGTGAAAACCTTGCTATCTCTGGGGGAAGATATTCTGAACATACACCCAGACAACACTGTCGAAGCCTGGGAGAAGTGGGCATATGAGCACGATGTGAGCGCTGAATGTCTTTCCATCGTATCTGGGATTGCAACTGACGGGCGTCGATTCTAGTCCGTAGGTCATAGTGCGCAAGAATGGCAGGACTATTGGACTAACAGCGTTCGGCCCATATACATGAAAAGGAAGGCAAGACAATCCGAGGAGAATGCGATTTCAAAGACCGCTTCCTCGAAAGATGAAGTGAAATCTGTTCTACAGAGGCCAAAACCTCTCACTAAGACTGCTTCGAAAGTGAAGCCTGTCGAACGAATAATTCCCTATCAGCCTGAATCTTCCAGCAATCATGCTACCGATACTTCACTTCATGGGCGGGTAATTCCCCATCTTCCAACCGAAGAGCCCAAACGGAAACCCGCCTTTTTCGACGACGAAGAAATACCAAGTAGTTCACCACCAGAGATGCCCTCATCGAGCAAACGTCAACGCCGGTCAACTATGCAAGAGCGGCCAATCGAAATAGCATCAACGCCTGAAGGGAGTCCTGCACCCTATGCAGCTCGATCAAAAAGCGAGAAAGAGCACGACGGTCGCTTGAATCTCGACGATATCACTACACCTGAAGGGTTCTTCGACGACGTAGAAGACTTTGAGGACATAGACACCCACTTCGGAGGCCCACCCTCTCAATCTCTCTCCTCCCCCGAACACACAGCCTTCGCCACCCGAACCCAAGCCGTCTTCGTCGACCCCACGCAATACATCGACTTCAACGTCCCGCCCCCCGAAGACGGCTGGTCCGATGACGATCCCGTCTCGTATCAGGAATCCCCAACCTCCTCACCGCCAACAGCAACAAACAACAGCCCTGAAGCTACCCACCCTGACACCCAAGCCCTCCTAACCAGCAAAACCCAACTCCCCGACTTGTCCGTCCCCGAACCCTCCGGCGGCTGGGACCTCTCCCTCGCCTCATCCTCTCCCCCCAACCTCCCCCCCGCCTCCCCTTCCCAATCCCAAATCACTGCCGACCTCGATGCCTGGATCGACGCCCGCATCGCCGCCGGCCACACGCCCTCCAACGTCGAACTCGCGCTCAGAAGCACATCCGTGGACGCCGAGCTAGCCGCCGTCGTGCTGGAGCATTTGAGGAAGGGGGAGGGCTTGCCGAAAGAGACGAGGGGCGTGTGGACAGAGGAGGACGATGCGGATTTGGAGGCGACGGATGCGAGGAGGTTGGGGAGGGTGGAGCGGAAGCACGGGGGGGATGCGGTGGGGCTGCGGTGGGAGTTTCTGCGGGTTTATAAGTGGGGGGAGGGAGAGGAATGAGTGGGGGATTCGAGTGTGATGGAGATGGACGGTATGAGCTCGTTCGTGATGGTATTGCGGTTTTGTGCAACACAACTACCTTGGCCGTTGACGCTGGTAATCCCAATCCTCCCATCTTCCATCTTCCATCTTCCATCTTCCATTCCGTAAATATCCTAGTCTGCTTTCGTACAACCCGGATACCTCAGCCAGCCAACCGTTCCTTCCCTTTCCCTCCCCCTCCTCCGTCTCCTCGCCGCACCTCCCTCCACCTTTCCCACCCCTCCCCTTCGATCTGCCTCTTCAGCTTTTGCCCGCCCCGACCCTCGTCCCGCCGCTGCGCTTGTATTTGCGTGGATCTGGTGGTGGGTGGGTGGGGGTTCGTTAGCGGGTTTGTGAAATTTGGGGGGGGGATGAGTGCGATGAGATGGGAGAGGAGAGGAGATGGAAATGGGGGGGGGGGATGAAATGAGGGATTATTGCGAAGTGGGGGGAAATGGTTGGGGAGTGGGGGATTTCTTGCGGGGAGGTTTGGAGGGATCTTTTAAAAAGGACAGAGAGCGCGGTAGGGCAGAATAAGGCGGGGCGGGGCGGGGCGGGGCGGGCCCCTTGAAGAGATGGCAACAACAAGAACAACAACAAAAGCCCCCCCGAAAACAAAAGAAAAGGGAAAAAACACACCTTTCCGACTCATCCTACCCTTCTCCCTTGTTCCCCTGCCTCCCTCCCAGAACCCCGTCCCCCGCTTCCCCACCAACACGCCCTTGCACACCGCACAATCCTCTGGCCGATAGTTCTGCTCGCGCCCGCAAAACCCGCAGATCATCCGGTTGGCGTGCTCGTTCGGGTGGCCCGTGGCGGCGTCGTGGCACTTGTCGCAGGGGAACACTTTGGAGCAGCACGAGAAGCGGAACCAGCGGTAGGATTTGCGGTAGTGGGCGCAGCGGCCGCGGAGGGGGAGTTCGTGGCCGGCGGAGATGCCGAGGGATTCTCTGGGTGCGTGTTTGCGTGGGGGCGGACGGTTTTTGGGGGTGGACGTGTGGGTGAGGAGGAATTTTGTGGCGGGGATGTGGAAGGTTAGTCTTTGGTGGCAGGTGCGGCAGGTGGTGGTTTGGGAGTCGCCGCGCACGGAGACGATGCCGGGGGGTGGGAAGGCGGAGGAGCAGGCGGAGCAGGTGGGGGTGAAGGTGCTGGGGAGCATGTCGAGCGGGTTGCAGCCGTCGAGGTCGAGGTAGCCGGCGCGGGAGGAGTGGGCGTGCATAAGGTCGCGGCGGAAGGATATAGTGAGGGTGTTGGCGCATTTTTTGCAGGATTCGGTGTGGGGGATGGAGGCATGGCGGAGGTTGGAGATGTCGGTGGGTTCTTTGCAGCGGTCACATTTTATGGTGAGGGAGAGGGAGGTGAGCTCGAGGAGTTCAATGCCGTGGAGTTCGAGGGAAGGGAAGGAGAGGAGGATGCCGCGTTCTGGGCCTGTATTTGACGAGTCTGGATTGGGGTGTGTTTCGTTGTTTTGATCCAGCTCGTCTGCAGAACCTTCGTCCCTGGAATCGTAGGAATCTGAATAGTCGCTGTCTGTGTCTTCTTCGCCTTCGCCACCAACGGCCCATTCTGGAGGCCTGGGTATCACCTTGACGTGACTCCGGTAATCTCCATTGTCTAGAGCTGCGCCGGTTGTGCTGTGGTCAATCAAGTCTCCAATGCTCAATGACTCAACAGACGGAGCACTGGGTGCACATTTCTCTTCACTCGATGCCTCCTCCAAAGGTTCTGTGGCCAATATGTGCATGTGCTGCGCCAGGTAATTAATGTGTCCCATTAAACTCATCTCTGGATTATCTTTGACCTTTCGTTCAAACCCCTTTTCAGTATTGACGGCCGCTTCTCTGCCCACTCCCAAAATCTCAATTCTACAATGCTGCAATGGATAGAGGAGAGGAACAAAAAGCTTAACGGTCTTAATAGCTTGTAAAGGAACAGGAAGATCTGCATGTCTTCTTGGAGTGATGGGAACATTATAAGCTATTCCATCAGAAAGCTTGGAAAACAAGGGAAGTCGCCCGAGACGAGCCTCAAGCTGGCGGGTCTCAGCATCCCTTCTCTCTTGAGCTACACGCCGCTGTTCTCGTGTACAAATGAGTGGAGGCTTTGAGACATCTTGGATTTTGGGTTTCATAGCATTGATATTAGCTTGCGTAGGTTGTACCACCTGGGCTTGCCGTACGCTGCTGCCAACGACAGCGTTAGGAATGATCTTTACGGTTTCAGCTTTTTGCTCTGTAAGTAGACTTTCGAGCTGCTTGTCCAATGTATTCATCAACTCCAACAACGTAGCCTGCGGTGACCCCTCAGCCAAGGCTGTGAAGCCACGCTCGACGTTGATCTGGTAACCCCGTCCCATCTCTTGATTCCGTACGTCAAGAGAAGGTCTTCCGTTTCTGGGATAGGACATGGGCACGTGAAGTACACACTCGAGTCCTGCCATTTCAAATGGAAAGTCGGGGTCCGACGGGACCATTTGGAAGACAAAGGCAGTACCTCCATCTTCGAGTCTCTCGGTTGGGGAGAACCTTCGTCTCAGCTGTTGGATCTGGAACTCCCTCGGGTCCTCACGGTGAGCATGGGAGACGGGTTTTTTGACTACGCGACTACTATCCACAGGAGGCGGCAAGAAACGACGGCCTTCCTGTAGCGTCGATGAACCCACGGCAGGGATCTCCTCCGGCAACCCTTTCGATTCCTTTGCTCCGTGCTTTGACGCTGATGGCTGGCTCACCTGCTGAGGGCGTCCCTCTCCTTTCGGCCCATTGCCGACACCCGTCAGCCTCGTTGGGTCATGAATATATTGACAAGCCGTGCCAGCGCGACAGCCTACGTTTTGGAAGAAGTCATCAGGTGTGTCCAAAAAAGAGGAGAATTATGCTTAAGCGTCGGGGGAACAGAAAGGGGAAAGATCATGAGATAGTCAGGGTTCAAATCGAATCACATGCGACCCTCTTCGAGCGAGAAAAGCAAGTAGGTACACAGCAAGCAGAGCCGAAAGGAGATGAAAGTCGTTTACCAGTCCTAGTAGCAAAGTACCGGCAGTAGCTTGAAGACTTCTTCTTTCGTGGCGCCGTCGGATCTGACAGATGTGGCACAGATGGTTCACGGGCTTAAGGCACAGTTGTCAGTGTGACCTCTTGCAAATGTAAAAAGGCCAGCGCATCAATCTCCTCACCGCCGAGACTTTCTCGAGGGATCTCCATCATTTGCTGAGCGACACTGACGCTCTCATCCCATTCAGTCAAGCTCGGTTGTCGGTTTCTTGTGTGCCCCTCGGTCAATCAGGTCTTGTGAGTATCAGATGATCGGTATGTGTAGGTAGCTACCTTAGTTACTCGGCGAAATTGAGGCGGAAGATCTCTACATAAACCGTGGATTGGATGGTGGGAGTCATAGAGACTGCTAGGAGTACTCTACCGCCAATTGCGTGCTGTACAAGCCGGTCAAACGTAGAAACCTAGAAACTCGTGATGTCGCATGATCAATCCTGTCGATGATGATGATGACGATGAGGGGCAAAGTCGTTCTCGGCCCCCTCACTATGTTTCGTAACGTGATGATGGGCGGAGAACATCCATCCTCACCGTTCTCACGTCACAAGCAATCCATCATGTCCGTACCACAATGCTGCATTGTGCTCATGCCATCGCTGCTTTCCCCCCTAGACACTATGTGCTGACAAGGCCCACCATGCCTCTTCCATGAAACCACGCTGTCGCCTGCGACCTCATCACAACCTAACATCTCAACGGGGCAAGCGCTCCATCACGTAGAACCATCCTTCCTCAGAAAACGACTTGCGCTGATCAAAGTAGCATCTACCAAACCCTACGCATATTAAACCCCTAACAAGTCGCCGAAACCCTAAACAACACCCCCTCCCTTCTTTCAACACCCCCACTCAGCCCCACCCAGCACAGCAACACTGGACACTGGTACATTGTGATACTCGACTCCTAGCCTTACAAGGACTCCCAGCGTCCGTTGGGAAACACAAAGAAAACCCCCCAGCCCATGCTCCCCCCCCCCAAAATAGACTATGCCAGTCCCACCGAAAACACCCGCAAACGTGCGTTACACGATGGAGTGTGTGGTGTTGGCCGCAAAACCCCTGGCCTATGTACATACATATGCGACTGTGACTCTGGGCCTGAATATGCACGAGATGGGGGGATCTTGCCCGTTTGAGGCAGGAAGAAGCGGTGAGCAGGTACGGGAGGTGCTTGGATATGGTACCTCCGTACTGTGGAGTACACGTCAATATCGTGTCATGCGAACGGTTGGTTTTTGTTTCTGTTTTTGTTTTTTTGGGGGGGGAATCCGTTGGGGATGATTGTCTCGTGTTCACGTTCTTGGGGCCCATGGACTGAGGCTGATAGTCTGCAGACTGCGCGCATTTCACATGATTTCACATGGGAAAAGCGTTGAGCGGTGGTCACGTTCTTGATGTACGTAAGGTGTACCTAGGGGGAAGAGTCAGGGTTTGCCCTAGGGGATTTTTAATCTGTAGGTGCGATGAGATTTATCGTTGCAACTGATTTAAGCGAAGATCAAGCACATATCCATGGCTGGTGCAGTGGTGCTATGTGAGTCAGATATTAAAGATGCAGAGGACCTCGTACTTTCATGCAGCACATCAGGATGTTGAAGATGTCGATAGCAAACTGCAACTACCGCACAAGAGCATGCTTCTAGTTCTAAATCATCGAACTCTCTATCGTCGTCCATCAGGCTTTGTCGTTGCCAAGCCGCCTTGCCCTCCACGGCCAACCCCAACGGCCCTCTTTAATGTACAACGTGCCTTCAGCATAGGATGGCAAGGTATTATCGCAGCTGCGGTAGCTTCCCCCAAGCCCCATGAATGCTCCGATATACATGTGAAATGTCCACCCGCCGTGTGACTTGGAAGGTTGAAACCCGCAAACGGCATTGCCAAGTGCTGAGCACAAAGCTGTAGTGGTATCATGTGAAAAAGCAAATCCGAACCCCGATTTTTGTGCCTCCGAAAGATGAATGCGCCAGTGATAGCCCGCTATGGAATGTGAATGCCATCGCCCCGCTATGTGTGTATGCAGCCCCAGAACGCTAATAGCAATGAGCAATGATGTAAGATGAATGGTAGTAAGAACGTTTTTGGACGACCCGATTACCACCCAGTTTGGTGGTATTCTCCAAGTCCGTGATCGAAATAATGGTTCCATGAATTAGTTTTTGATCCGTCTTGTGAGATCTGGCTAGGCTTTTGCCCCGGGTACTCTTGGAGATTGGCAACATCGTGGGCCGTGTGTCGTCGCTTGAGGACAGCATTCGCAGTTGTGCTCTTCTGCTGCCGTTCCCAGAGCAAATGCTTCCGTAGAGATTGTGTGAGCTCCGTCGCCAACATGTTGCGGCGTGTTGTCCGGGGCGAGAGGGCCGGTGGGTGTGTGTTGGATGTGGTCACGATAATTGGTTTCGATCGCGTCATGTTTGGAGGAAGCATTGCGAGACCAGAATCCTCCTCTTCCTCCTCCTCCTCTTCTGCTGACGTCCCCGCAGAAGGGCCAATAGGTGGAGATGTTCTTGAGCGTTGTAGATCCGATGTAGATTTTGACGCCAGGTTCGCAAACGCAGCGGCTCGGTCGGGTTGATGCATGAGTGTTGTGAGCAGTGATCGCCGTGATGTAATATTCGGTCTCGAATCGACCCTTTGGAAAAGCTGCTTGTCATTCGTAAGGGGCTCAGCACTGTCCGATACAGAGTCTTCCCAGTCCGACCCATCCTCGTCGTCTTCTTCCTCATCTTCCTCAATGGCGCTTTCAGGCGCATCCCCTTCATCATCCGACTCAAAAACCTCCTCATCTTCATGTGACTTGTGGTGGTTGATTGTGCGTGATTCGACTTCGTCTTTGAACGAGGTTTGCTTTTTACTCCTGAGAGGAAGCTTCAAGCCCGCAGTTAACGAGCTGTGCCTTGTCGGTTGGCACGACATCTGCTCGTCAAACGAGCTGTCGTCATCACCGGATGAGCCACCCAGAACGAACATGCCGCCTATCTTTGATCCCTCAGCCTTCGAGTGATTAATGGATTTGGTAGGGATAGGTGCAGGTGCAAGACGTGAGTTTGATCGATAGGATGATGAAACCTGGTTCGGGGAGAAGCCGCGCACCACACTGTGAGAAGTGAGGATCTCTGCGCTCGTGTCCGAGCCAACAGTCTGCCTGGAGCTGTGTTCGCTACCTGGACTGCTGAGTGGAGCAGTGGATGAGGAAGACTCGGAATAGCGTAGAGGCGCGTGCTTTGAAGGTGATGCTGGTCGAGGGGTGATATCGGTAGAAGGCATGACGGTGGGTACGGCATCGGCAATAGACGGAGACAATGGCTCCACCTTCTGCTGCTTTTGGATCAAGAGTACCATCTTTTCCAGACGGAACGAACTGATATGCTTCTCTCGTCCTCTGCTCACCGCTTTCACGGACCCTGCGCTGTGCAATGGGAGCGATCTAAAGGTGACAGGCGCCGTGCGCGAGGACGGTTCGAACTGGTCCACCTCATCCGATGAGGCGGAATCCACGCTCACTGACAGCTCTGGTATGTCCGCAGTACGTGGTCTTGAGCTGGAAAGATTGATTTCCGGTGTGGTGGCAGAACGTGGTTGCGGTTCGCAGCAGAACGTTTCCCGATTCCATATCCTCCAGCTCAGGTTCTCCAGCCGCCGGCCGTCCTCCATCGATTCTGCGCATTTTGAGAAGACTGCGGAAAACCCGTCAGTAATTGGGGCGAGAGGATGGTGGCGATTGAAAGATTCTTACCACTCCACATGTTATGCAGGTTCTCCACATTTTTCGGGTCGACGTCGTGCATTTTGGCCACATCCACCTTTAGCATCGGCGTCGCCATTCTCAAAGGCATGACGCCTTGAGGGTCCAAGTCAAGCCAAAAACAAAGTGAGACCCGGCAGAGAATTAATTTTGGTGGTGGTTTTCTTTTGCGGAGAGAGGGCCGGGTTGCGTCAGAGCCCGCACTCGCCGAGGTATCTTGGCCTCGTCAAAGGTTTGAGTATTCGATTAGGGTGAAGGCTTCGCAATTGCCAGACGACAATGATGCGATGTTAAATTGTGGGTTGGTGGAAGGTGAGGGTGAGAAGGTGGGAGGAATGGGGGGAGCGGAGGAATTGTATGCAACGAGGGCGAGTGGGTGTGAGCAGGTGGTTTTGTCTGGGAGCGTGTAGGTACTACTCAGTACCATGCTCTGCAAGCACGCCGTACTTTCTGCCGCAGTACCTTAAGGCCGAATTGGTCCAAGGTCAGACGGCGAATACGAATTATTAATATTCGATTCTCTTCTCTCGGCAATAATCACGATAATAATAATGATAATGATAATAATAATAATAATAACAAATACCTGGGTAGTTGTTATATGATAACAACAAAGAAATGGTAAAAAGGTTTAATACGTCGACAGAAAGTCTGATTTCGGTTCTAGATGGACGGTACACAATGGCAACGATATAAGCCCTTTCTCTGCATTCAGAGTAGGGGACCTCGACACTTCATAAAGGATCCCTTCGATTACTCTGCACTACCCTCTCCTTGGTCACTTGCAACGTTCGTTCCATTCACTGCCCACTACTGGGTGACTATTAAAGCCGTGATACTGGTGATGTTGCTACATCCTGACGGTCTGAGACCACTGGTCTGGCACGTTGTCTGCGCTACCGGGGGAAGTGGAACTTGTGGAGAAAGCTGTCTGAGCGGCGGCAATGCTTTGATTTCACGGTAGGAGATGAATGAGACTGAAGACAAGATGCGATAGGGCACATTTCCTTCATGGCTAGGCCATACTAGCTAACGGAAGGAAAGCCGGTTCCTCTGGCCGCTGGGGGCAGACGAGATCCAACAGGGGTAACCTCGGCGCAAACAGAGAGGGGGGGGAGGAGGAGAGGAGATGATGGATCATGGAAGGGGGAGAAGAAGGACAGTGATGTGGTCATCTTCCACCATTCCACTACTACGACAGGCTAGGTACTACTAGGCAAAGTCAGCAAGGTCAGGTAGGCACGTACTTTACTGTGTAGGGTACGTGGATATGGAGGTACAACAACCAGAGACACCATGGTTCAGGGAGATTATCAAATCACAGCAGTAGTATTATTATTGTTATTATTGTCCCATTCCTTGATCCGCCTGGAAAACATCAACGGTACATCATATTCTTCGAATATGCGGTCTAGATACTTTATGGGATAAGCAGATGAATGCAAGGATGCCTACCGCCTCCCAAACCTTCGGATTCTGGAGCGCTTCCCCAGCATGTGCGTCCGTAGCATTAAAGCGATAGACCCCCCACTCCTACGACCCTTGGACTCCTCCAGTGATTCTTATTGCTCGTCTGCGGGTCCCGGAAATCTGGGATAGGTCACACACCCACATCCAAAGCAGCGTGTTACTTTGATACGCCTCCAAAGCGCCACCAACGAGATCCCCTTCCCACTGTGGCACCGATTGCTTACCTACATGTATGTATTTAGTACTTGGCACTACGACCTCTAGCCTCCTCGCCAGGAGACCATCCCATGCAGCCAGACAAATCACATGTTGCGCGCTGGTACGAGCGCCTGTCAGGCTGTCACTATGGTACCTACGGAATACCTACTCACCTATGTACTGTACTGCCGGTACTGGATCTTGCAACCCCTTCACACTTGAATGTTGTCCTTGTTGGGTAATCATTACTAAGCCATCTGTCCTTCAGTCTGGAGGGTTAAAGGTAGAGGTCGATGTTTGCTTTACGCGCTGCCAATCAAAAGCATCGTGTGGTGGTTCTCTGCATGTGTTCCTGCTTTCCATGGACCGGTCTGCTGCATTGATTCTGTATGAAGAAGTGCAAAAGTAAGATCTGGATCGTGTATTCCGTACAACGCGATCCAATACAGCTTGAATGCGTCGATCAAAGACTTCCCAGAGGGCCGAATGCAGGTCGTAGTCACGGCGAGTCAATGCCCCGGTCCACATGTTCGCGGTGCCTTGTCAACTACGGAAACAGTCAGGTTCTTGCCAGCATGTACCAATGAATCATCGCAGATTGATCATCGTAAGATGTTTGCCTTGGACTTTGGAAAGGTGATTCGAGGCGCTGGTACTGATAGGTCGTTCCTCAACAATGGGAAGTTGCACTCCAGTTTCTCATAGGTACACGGTTGTCGTGCGAAGCCAACTTGATCACCGTGACCTTGACTGTACCTGGAGGAGTAATAAATTCGGGACTCAAGATGGCAGCAGTCTTCCCAGGTGACCACTTGTCGCTTGCGTTGGTTGGATGACGTTGACGTACAGCGCATGTTGTGGCGCCAATATTAATATGGTCGCAGCGTACGAGCGGTCGCATAAAGTGACAGCTCATGTGACGGTCTCGAAAGGTAGCGATTGACCGGATTCCACATAGATATGTCGCCCCCCACCGGAGTAGTGATAATAGCAATACTGTGATACAGCGGTTGTACAAATCAAGTCGTAGTTCGCCCGTTACCAAGAGAGTCAGCTGTGCAGAATCCTAAGGGTTCTTGGATGCGTTGTCATCCCACGGGATCCGATACCTCACGAGCAGGCATATTCTATCGTCTCCAGTGGAACCTACCGATCTATTGGAAAGTCGAATCGAGGATGAAGGAATCCTGAAATCGACAGCAGGGAGTGGCGCCTAAGGAGGAATCCGGGTGGCAGTGTGGGTCACCGTCGCTTTTGATCTGGGGAAGAAAGCAAGGGATTTTCATTGCATGATCGTCCAAAGAGCATTATTCTATGCACAGTATATCGTGACACCTGGATATACTAATGTAGGTATGATCTGTTGCTTTGATGCTGACGACGACGACGACGACGACGACGAGAAGAAGCGGTGAAGTTACTCTTGCCCACCACTCAAAGAGCTTGAATCATTTGGTTCCATTATCTAATCATCGACTAAGGGAGAGTACTACAGCAGGCTTTCCCTATCACCGAAGACTGGTACGGAAATACTCGTTCGCTTGTCTTCCGGTGCTGTATTCCGTAGAATACCCTGGATCCCTTTTCCCACAACACCTTTAGGGGACAGTTTGATTACCATCTCGTCGCGTGGCCGACGATCGGTTGAATCCAGGGCAATGGAATCAGCCGGACCCCGGATGATTTCATCCGGGCCTCCACCAACGTCCAACCGGTCGAAAGGGGCAGTAGTAGCGTAAGGGTAGCAACTAGCAAGTCCCGTGAAGATCTGAACTCAGGTCCTCCAGCAACGGTAGAATACCCCAGTTTCAGAGTGAGCAGGCAGTTCACGGGGCTCCACGTGTGTATCAGTTAGTGCCGGTTTCAACAACAAAACAACAACAACAACAATAATACTCCGTAAGCGGCACCCTACTCGAAGGATTGCGGGACAGCATGAAGAAATCAGTGCCGGAACGTTTTCAGTTGTGCCGTGTTCGATGGTTGTCGAGGGGGAAATGACCTCATTGCTACTTGTCATTGTCATTGTCAACCATCACCATCACCATCACTATCAGGCTTATTGATATTCCTTACAAGGCAGATTTTCTTATCACAATGAAGGTAACAAACAATACTCCCCCACACCGTCACGCGTCCATCGTCTCCCCTCCAATCGTAAATCCCCCATGTGTGGGGGTTGCCAAGAGGTGACAGTTCTGCATCGACGGAGGTATTACTCCGTACGTCGTACTATGTACTCGTGCGTAACCCCCATCCTTCATCCTGGTCGGTCGGCATCCTCCCAAGGTAGCCCCGGAAGGCAAGACCAACTTCCCCGGCCGACGCAGACCCCAGTTTGCAAAGCGAATGCCGACCCCGATCCATCCCTCGAGAGATCCATACATACATAATAATAATCACAGATAAGTACAACTCCCTACATGAATTAATCAGCAATGTGATTAACGATAAAGCGATCTTCGGCGCCAAGTTCCCGATTTCGCAGGACAGCCACATTTTCTCGGGATCGGAAGCGCCACTAGCAATTAATTGATTGTTCCCACGTGCTCTCTCACCGCCAGACGGGACTCCGTAGACCCACGTTGTCGTCGACCCAATTGGGCTCCATCGCCCGGGGAGAAATACTGTTGACTAAGGTAAGATGTTTGGGATTGTTGTCCGTCTGTCGTCTCAGTCTGTTGTGAATAGAAACCCGTCGTTTGGGAGCCTCTTCATCTCGTCTCCACGTGATTGCCCTTTCTCGATGATTCGCGTTCTCGATGCGGATTGTCTACTTATCGTGGCGCAAAAGTCGGAGAGAAAAGCTTAAATGTGTCCCAGAATCGTTTCTTGGAATCTCGTTTGGGACGGCGCCAGTTGTGTGGATCAGGAAAGGTAAAATTAGGTAAGTATTCCGTAAGGTAAGGTAGGTAAGGTGTAAAGTGGGAGGTTGCAGCTGGCGCCGAGCCAGGCCTATCGCGCTTAGTAGGTATTTGGTACTTGGTACTTAGAGTACTTTATCTTATGTACTTCCACTTCTGAGTCGTTGCCGTGCCTGTCCCTGCTGCATGGCCATTTATGCACCCACGCGTGGACAGTCGTCCCAACTCCCAAGATCTTGGATTCTGCAGCAGGCCGTTACATGCATAAGGTATGTCGGTCCTACCTTTGCGATCAACAAATGCAAGAGTCTGGTGTGGGATACAGAAAAGGTCTCCGTCCCGTTTCCGTTCCGGGAAACGCATGGTATTTGGTTCTTCTCACATCCTTCAGTCTCTTTCGCTCACTCTTTGCATGTTTGTGATGCTGGCTTTCCCAGTTCGGGTTGACACGCGGTCAATGGAAATGCTAAGAGCCGAGAGAGAGTAACACTCTTTGCCAGTCTATCCGCTAGTTTCTCGTATATTTTTGAAAGAAGTAGCAAGGCATGCAACCCTATAGTATATCCCGGTAGTCTACCCTTTGGCTGTGGTGCTATATGATATGAAATGACTTGTTTTTGGACTGCAAACACTGTTTGAAGTCGTCCGCGCCCCTTCATGATTTGCTCAATCGGACACATCGGACACTGTTCTCAAGCCCCTTGCAATCGAATGCCGCAGTCCGGAGAATCAGATCCCGTATGAATCCTTCGGACGGGGTCAACTGGACTGGTGCTTCCGATCTTTCATGAGTGTATCGTTTCTGTAATTCCTCTTTGACCACCTCGTTTGCGAGTGGTAACGTGTATCGGTATGAATGGCGCGGGAAGCCGTGGTGACCCAACTAACCCGGGGTTTCTTACAGAGATTTCCTTACCACATTCCGAAAGAGATAAAAGAACTCAAGCGTTTGACGCGGTCATGCCGATTTTCTATTCATATGAAGTCTTTAAGCTGCCAGGCTGTCCATGAAATTCTAGTGCAAGACATTCTGCTTCGCTTCATTATGCTTTCATGATTCCACTCTTTCGAGGTTTAGATGCGGATACATACACCTTTTCGTTTGAGGTTCTATCGTAGTTGCGATGCATCATAGTCTACAAGTGCTTTACGTGTAAGATGGTGGGCTTCCCATCTTTTGTATCTCGGATCGTAACTGTCTACGATCATCATTAGGCAAGACCGTAAGTATGGAGTTTACGGACAATTTAGATGAGCCCTTGGACGACATAATGCAGGGTAACGCTCCGCTAGGTTCTAGCTTTTCTACGGAAATTATACTGAATCAAATGGCGCACTAGACACCAATGGAGCTATCATCGAAGACGAGCTTAACACAACTGCATCTTTGGAAGGTCTTCAAACCGATGAGCAGCGGCGTGTCCTGAATATTGTTGCTCAGCTTCGTAAATGTGGTCTCGAAAGCGTTCTTTCACTGCCTCAACTTGTCGTCTGCGGAGACCAATCCGCCGGGAAGAGCTCTGTCCTCGAGGCCCTTACGGAGATTCCCTTCCCAAGGAACGACAACCTGTGCACTCGTTTTGCGACCGAGATAATCCTACGCCGAGCACCAAGCGATTCGCTTACTATCAAGGTAATTGCAGACACCGAACGTCCCAAGATGGAGCAAGAGTCCATCCAAGCTTTTCAGGAATCCATTACGAACTTTGGTGAACTTCCACGCGTAATGACGGCGGCCATGGACGCTATGGGTTTGGGTAGCCTCGATGGCACATCGACCTCGGCGTCTAACGCCAAAGCCTTTGCCAAAGATGTCCTCAGCATTCAGATAGAAGGTCCGTCGAGGCCTCAGCTGACATTGGTAGATCTTCCTGGTCTCATTCAAAATGAAACCAAAGGTGTTACTGGAGCCGACGTGGACATGGTCAAGGAGATTACCGACCATTACATATCTTCATCCCGTACCATCTGCTTAGCTGTCATCGCTGCCACTAACGATTACGCGAATCAGGGGATCCTCACCAAGGTCCATAAAGTTGATGAGAAAGGAGAACGTACGCTCGGGATAATTACCAAGCCTGACCGATTATCCCGGGGATCCGGAAGCGAGAAGGCATACTTGGCTTTAGCAAGGAACGAAGATGTGTTTTTCAGCCTAGGCTGGCATGTGCTTAAGAACCGTGCTTATGAGGAAGGCGCCAGCTCATTCCTGGAGCGCAATATGTCAGAGGCTGCTTACTTCAGAACGTCTAATTTCAAGACCCTACACCGCGATTGCGTTGGTATCGATTCGTTAAGAAGTCGTCTCAGCCAGCTACTGTTTAATCACATCAAGCAGGAGCTCCCAAAGCTACGAGAAGACCTTGAAAAGGCATTAGCTGATACCAAAGGCGGATTAGCGACAATGGGCAGTCGCCGAACAACAGCACAAGACTGCAGAGCTTACCTCATGCAGCTCAGCCTCGATTATCGTGATGTTTGTAAGGCAGCCGTGGGCGGGAACTATGAGGGGGAATATTTCAAGCACAGTTCTGAGCAGCCCACAACTCATCGCAGACGACTACGTGCAGTTGTTCAGTATATGAATAGCCGGTTCTCAGACACTCTTCGCACGAAAGGTCACAAGTATCATATAAAACTATCAGAAGGACCTGAAAGCACGGAATCTCCAGCCGAAGCAGCACCAGAGGACAACGCAAACGAGAATAACCCGTCACAATCTTCCGAGATCCAACGCAATTTGCCGAGTTTAGGAGCCAACAGACCAGCCATGCTTTCTAATCCTGAGGCACTCAAGTGGGTTCGTGGAGCCCTCACTAGAACTCGCGGAAAAGAGCTTACCGGTAACTTCAACCCACTGCTCATAGGTGAACTGTTCTGGGAACAGTCCTCAAAGTGGCGCCGCTTAGCATTGGACCACTTGGAAAGCGTAGCAGATCAATGCAGCCGCTTCGTTCGGTTTCTACTTGAACAGAAGTGTCCCAAGGACATTCATTCGCGTCTTTGGTCGTACCAGATTCAAGATGCGTTGAAGAGCCGCAGTGAAGCTGCAGTCCAAGAGCTAGATCGGATAATGGAGGATATTGAGAACTATCCCATCAACTATAATCATTATTACACTGATACAACCCAGAGATACCGTCAAGCCAGGGTGAGGGCAACCCTTGCCGAGTGTATCAAAAGCGCAACTACACATCATTATCACGAAGATTATGACGCAGACCACACATCCACGACTATCGATGTAGACCAGGTTGTTGGAAAGTACTCCGAACGAATTGATCCCGACATGGAAAAGCTCAGCTGCAAGGAGGCGCTTGATTGTTTGTTGGCCATCTACAAGGCTAGTCTTGACCCTTTAAAGTTCCTATTGAGTAGATAGCGAGATGAACTAAGCCCCCCACGCAGGTCATCCAGAAAACCTTCATCGCCAACGTAACAACCCAGATTATTGAACGCCACATCGTACGCGGTATCGAGGAAATTTTCTCCCCCGTTGTCGTCAGCAGACTGAAAGATGCCGAAGTAGAGGCTATCGCCTCCGAACCTACCCCAGCCAAAAGGGAGAGAGAATATCTCGTAGATCGGGTTGGCAAGCTGGAAGAGGGATATGGCATCTTGAGGGATGTATTGGGAAGTTCTTCGCTCTAAGGATCTTCGTCTCGGAGGAATCGCCGCTGTGGTAGGACGGGATGCGAGCAAAGTCACAATACTGCTATTGACAACTTGATCGTTTCCGCACCACGAAGCAAAGACCGATTAGGCCTTACGAAATTCGGTCATAATCGTGCTCCTCTATCGATACTACGAACTTTCAGCATCGATAACTCGACAATCTACAATGCGTGATCTTCTTAAGCCGTTTCTCTCTCCCGTCCTCCGGTTTTGTCTACTCGTTCATCTAATCTAATGCCTGGATCCAAAGACGATTTCAGCATATCATACCGAGCCACGATGTCCCGATGTCCCATGACCAATGTTGTGGACCTTCTTCATCTACGGCTCGACGAACCCCCAACATGATCTATTTGAATCCTATCTCTATTCTCCGTTCCGCATGACCACACTTTCAAACCACGACCGCTACTGCAAAAAGCACTCCACCCTTCCATTTACAATCACAACCACCCCTTGTCGATCTCTCCAGTTCCTTCTTTTCTTGCGGACTCGACAACTCGCACCACTTAATCCCTTCCCTTCCCTTCCAATCCTATCTCCATCTCCGCGTCTCGACCACAAACATCACCTCAACAGAAAAAGCCACTTCACCCTTCCATCCACAACCATACCAACTGAACACCAACGACTATAATCCATAACCATCCCCGCCCACATCCCCTTCTACATTCCCCGATTTTTTTTTATCCCTCTCGAGTACAGAACCCCCTGACATAGACAATTCGCATCCTTGCTATCCATCAAATCACACATACATACCTTAGTAACATAAAGCTCACAATAAAGAATAAAAAAAAATTCTTTCCAAAACACTACACCGATATTAACTATGATGACCCGAACAATCACAAACAAGATAGACCCATCACAACAGCCACGCACTCTTTCCCCCCAAAAACCCATCCAAGTACCGACGAGCACGCTTCCACAGCACCAAACCCCACACCTCACACCTCACACCTCACCAACTCCACATACCATACCAATCTTCTCCTTCCCCTCTTTCCTCTTCCCTCCACCCCCGCCAGCCACAATCTCACATCCCCCATCCCCATCCCCACCCCCATTCCACCCACCTCTCTCCCCGCCTCTCCTCCAACACCCCAGACGGGGTACCCGCATCCAAACTCCATTCCGGCTCTGGAAAAAAAAAAAAGAGAAAAAGGAATGGCGGTGGTGGAGATGGTTGAGGTGCTTGGGACGGGCGCATGGTGGGTAATACACCGGGGGAGAGGTTGGGAAAAGGGGAGGTGGAGGTGGAGGGATGGGGGATGGGGGATGGAGGATGGAGGATGGAGGATGGGGGATTGGGGCCTGGGTGGGGTGTGGGCGATGAGACAATGAAGAGAATCGGGGAAGAAATAGTAAGGTATGATAAGAGGGGGGAACAAGAGAAGTGGAATTTATGAGGGAGGGGCGGATGTACTTGCTGCAAATGCTTGCGTGGTGGACGATCTACATCACAAACCCCCAATCAGACTTTTTCTACCAAACGCCATACTTATGCTACGGTATCTATGGTAGATGGAACAAAGCTTACGACACAGACAGAAACACGCTGGAAGAAAACATGTTTCTAGAAGTCGTTCTCGTCGCTGCCGGCGATGATGACTTGGTTGACCTGATAGGAGTGAGAAAGGGTTTATTAGGTTTGTGTGTGTGGGTGGATTGGAACGGGCAGTAAGAGGGGACAGACGAACCTTGAGCACCATCCTACACAACTGCGTAGCCAGGAGCAACTGCTGTCGTTTGCCAATCAGGGGATCGATGACAAAGTGCTCGCGCATATCTGCCCATCACCATCAGTTCACTTCTCTCACAACTGTACGTCTCCAACCCATAGAATATCTCAAGCTTACCGTTGCTCCCCGTCTGCATACAATCCACCCCCAACCTCGAATTCTTCTCCTTGACCTGCCTCGACTTGATCTCCGCCAACGTCTCAATAGGACTCAACCCCGAGTTCTCCGCCAGCGCCATCGGCACCGAGTCCAACGCATCTGCAAACGCCCGCATCGCATACTGCTCCAGGCCGGGGCTCTTGCCCGCAGCTTCTTCCACAGCGAGGGAGCAAGCGATTTCAGCAGCACCGCCTCCATAAACGACGCGGTTGTCCTTGACGAGATTCCGCACTACGCAGAGGGCATCGTGCAACGAGCGCTTGGCCTCGTCGATGATCATCTTGTTGCTGCCGCGGACGAAGACGGTGACGGCGCGTGTGTTGGCGCATTCTTCAATGACGAGCATCTTTTCGCGTGTGGTGCCGAAACTGAGTTCGCGCACGATGCCGGCCTTGCCGAGTTTGGCGGCGTTGAGGTCTTCGAATCTGGGCACGATTCGCCCGTTTGTGGCGATTGCGATTAGTTCGATTTCGGGGCCTCCGACCCATCTTACGGCGGGGAGCTTGTTTTGTAGTAGTAGATGGTTGGCTTCATCGTCGAAGCCCCATTGACATATTACTAGATTCGCTCCTGTGTCTTTGATCTGCTGGATCATCTCGGTGAACTTGTTCTTCTCGTAGTTTTGAAGTTTTTTGAACTCTTCAACGGTCGTTATATCGAGCTTGTGCTTCGTCTTGGGCTTTGGGGGCTCAAAAGCGCATGTTAGAATAGCAAGCTTGGCATCTCGTACTTCATCGGGCATCTGAGGGTGTGAAAAGTCCTTGTCTACTATGACTCCTTTTATGAGCAGTGTATCCTCCAGTGAGCCTCCAACCTTGCCGTCAACCTTTATTAGCTCAAAGTCGACGTCTTTCCTCTCCAGATCCGCAACGGAAAGGACGGCATCAACGGCTATTTGGGCGAACTGGTCATGAGCTTTCGAGACAATCTTGCTTCCTAAACTTGTCTTTGCAACCTCGAAGAGATTTTGTCTCTGGTCTTTTGTAAACTCGACTTTATCACTTATCTTATCCAATTCGGAGACCGCGACCTCGCAAGCCTCATCATATCCATCCGCTATACGTATAGGATGTATGCCTTTATCGATGAGGTCGGCAGCTTGCTCTAATAAAGCTCCTGCTAAGACCACAACACCTGTTGTACCATCCCCTATTTCGTCGTCTTGAGACTTTGAGAGTTCGACCAGTAGCTTTGCAACATGATTTGATATTTCCATCTGGGAAAGAATTGTAGCGCCATCATTTGTGACCGTGATATCTCCATCCGGTGAAATAAGAATCTTGTCTAGGCCTCTTGGTCCCAACGAAGTTCTCACAATATTGGCTACCGTTCTCGCCGCAAGGATATGTGCTTTTACCGCATCATTACCATGTTGTCTTTTCTTTTTCCCTTGATCCCGGACGACTATGAAGGGCCGGCCTTGCTCATCTTTCATCACCGCCGCTGAAACAGGATGATCAGCTGCTGCAACCTACCTAGTGCTCTGGCCTACGAGTTTTACCTTGCGACATATCGAGATCTGTAGGGGGCTACGTCAGTCCTTCACTTCTCGTCTTAGAAAGGGAAAAAAGAAACTATAACGTACTCATTGCCATATTTTCGAAGGGTTTCCAGTCAAATCACTTCTCAGGCCAATCTCTTGCGCTCCAAGTCTTCTTCCAAGTATAGCGCGACCCAGCGATAAACAAAGATATTGACACTTGGCAAGGATATCTTTTGTATTCGTTGACTTACAGGAAAATTATATGCGAGAGACGTGCCTCAGCAAAGCTAGCCTCTCAAAAGGTCCTAGCGCCATCTTCACGCGACTTTCGATCCTTCAATCTGAAGCGCGACTCCTCACCTCACTTTGCGCCAACTACAATTCTTCACTTCCACATTATCGAGAGATACAAGACCAGCATCTGTCATACTATCTTTACTTGAGCAATTGGTGTTATCAAATACGACCCAAACGCGACACTCTTCAAGAACCCTCGCTCACTTGAAGTTCGTATTTCTCACAAATCTACGTCACAATGCCGCGTAAACCTCACTTACACCCCACTGCATCCTGCAGATCGCATGACTTGTAGCTTACATATTCCCTTGTAGCTCCTTTGCTTGAAGAGAGCGACAACGAATCAATGGCTGAAGCAAACCCGCAACTTCAAGCAAACCCGTCGGCTCAAGTCGACCATGAGCTCAAAGACGCGGTACCCGAGAACAATGAAGAGGAAGAGGAAGACGATGAGGAAGACGATGAGGAAGGCGAGGAATACGTTGTCGAATCCATACTCGACCACCGATCTGATTTTATCGATGTGAGTTAGCTCAGAATCTGATGATTTGAACTCTCTGTGCTGACACTCTTTACACCAGGGCGTTATGAGATACAATGTAAAATGGAAGGGGTATCCGAAAAAAGCAGATCATACCTGGGAAACAGGGGAGAACTTAGAGTAAGCACCATCTCGAGCTCGCAGACCACCTATTCAAAGCAAGCACTGACCCTCAACAGGAGTGCAAGCCTAGTCCTTGAAGCCTACTGGAAGAAAATTGGGGGGAAACCCACCGTGCCGTCCAAAATCTCAAAGAAACGCGGCCGCCAAAGTCTCAGCGGAAACGGCTCAACGAATAATACGCCAAAAAAGCAAAAGCGAGGGCGCAAAAGCACCCATACGTTGAGCCTCGACCAAACCCCAGAACCCCCAACTGGCTTTACACAAGTGGGGGACGATGATTGGGAACCCCCGCCTCCCAATAAAGACGCGTGGGACCCACTAGTCCAATCAATCGATACAATCGAGAGGGACGACGACGGCGAACTTTGGGCATACCTGTTGTGGAATGATAAAAACGGCGATGGCCGATTCTACCGGTCAAAAGCAAGAGTCCCCACATGCAACCAAGCGTGTCCGCAGCGAGTATGTTTACCCTCATTCACTGTATCATATTTCTGCGACGTCAAAACACTGATATAGGACACAGATGCTCCAATTCTACGAGAAACACGTTATTTTCACCCAAAACCGCTCCTCATTCGTCGACAGCAATGGCCAAGTCGCTTAACCCTCTCTCCTACCTTTCCAATCTCCCATATCAATCGGATGGCAATAACCGAGGGTGGGGATCTAGCGGGCGGTAGGGGGGCATCTCTTTTCTGTGTGGTTTGAGGTTACCTATCAAGACTTGCGATGGAATGGACAAAATCACTTGAGTCATTATCGAATGGATATTCAGCGATGGGGAGTGTACTCTAGCGCGGAGTGATCGATCCGAATTTTTCCCCCAAAAGCTTCTTCCAGCATGACATCTAGCGGTCTACATACGCTTTGCCTCTTCTTCCGCTAGGCCGGCATATTTGTATCGGTCTGCTGGAAGTGAAGATTACTACTACTTCCTACCGAACATACCTTGTTCAAGGCGTTGGATAATTCCGTAGCTCGCTCGCTCAAGTAGGCAGTCTCAGCCTCAGCGGACTGGTAGCAAGCTAAGCTGCTCTCTAGCAATTTAATATCTCACGTATTCACAGATATAACAATGAAATTTCTCCAGCTAGCTATCTCGCAAGTCCACGACATGGCTAGTCAAATATTCTTACAAGATAACCACAGCAAATCCAATATTCTTACAAGATAACCACAGCAAATCCAATCCTCTGTCTCTCATCCACATCTCAGCTACACATCAACGAGTATCTCAGGTTAGTAAAGCCCTCATCGGCTGAAGCACATTGGAATAGCAAACTTCATCCGCACAAAATCCCACCATACCGCTCAGACCTACTTTCACCTTTACTCACATCACGAGCAAACCACCCCCCTCGCAACCCCCACATCCTCCCAATCACACTCCCAGACACTCAGCACACACATCTCACATCCCCTTCCCAGCTCCCGCCTCCTCATTCTCCCCACTACCCTCGCCATCTTCCCTTTCCCCTCTTCTCCTAGGAAAGCCTTGGAATCATGATCCCACAACTCCACTCCTTTCCAGAGAGTAAAAGTCCCACTTAGGAACGGAGGCTTGTCGCTTGTGAAAAGATCTGCGAATTGGAAAGTTTGTTTGATGCTTCCAGGCTCCCGCCCGGAGTAGATGACGCGAACGTAGAGTTCGATGACAGCGTCGGTATTGGTGCGGAAAGCAGCGGACGCGGCATTGAGGGCTTCGCCGATGCGGAAGCAGGTGCGTAGGACGGTGCGAGGGTGGAGGCCGATGATGGGGGAGCGGTCGCGGATGGGTTGGGGGAAGGGTGTGCGGACAAAGGGTGTAATGTGAGGTGACGAAGCAGTGGATGCTGACACAGGAGCGGCAGGGGGCGTGGAAGGGCCGGGGATCTTGCGCAGTTTGACGGGTATGTATGTAGTCGGTGGCATCCATTGCAGCTTTGGGGTAGTGGGTCCTGGAGATGAGGGCGGTGTCGATGAATCGGCATTCCTGGGGCTAGAGCTTGCTAGATTCATTAATTCGGCATCTAAATCGTCATCATCATAAATGTTTTCGGGATCCTCTGAGATGTTTGTTTCAGCGTTCAGCGCATTCTTAGTAGCAGGAAGATTGAGATTATGAGAGGATTGAAGGTGAATAGTAGGAGAGTTAAGGAAATCCGAATCATCATCAAAGAAAGATAAGATAGCTTCGTCTACCTTATCCAAGGGTGAAGGAAGTTGAACAGGCTGGTCCTCCGTACCGTTGGGCTGTTCGGCCTCAGAGACTAGGTCAGAATTCCGAAATATAGCTCTATTAGGCAGGTAGGTTTGCTCTCTAACGTCTTCTGTTAATTGCGCCAAGTCCTCTAGTCCTTCATCATCCATCGGAAATTCATCATCTTCAACATCAGCCTCTTGGCCAGACTCTTCCAACCTTCTTAATCCAGTTGGCTCAGTCCATGGATCTGGAGAAAGGGTAGGACCGCAGCAATCTGCGGACATAGCATCCTTGTTCACGATCTGCAGTCGTCCTCCGGTAATGAACGTGGTTTGCTCTTGATTACTTGGTGGCAATGTATATTCGCTCTCTAATGCTTCATCGGAATCATCTTGTCGATGCACAGTGGGCTTGTCTAACAATTCTGGTCCACCTGTAACCTCGAGCTGAAGGGGCTGACTCGACAACTCAAGCAGGCTGTAATGTGCACCTTGCCCGGGGAACGAATAACTAACGGGCGAGCAGTAGCGTGTGTCGTTTCTGTTTTCTGACCATGCGGTCGACGAGGTAGTATGTACTTGCGCAGAAGGAAGACCGGGGATACTTTCATCATTGCCGGCACGTCCTGGATAAGTTGGTTCCCCTGTGGCTCCTTGGTCAAGAGACTCACTGGGATATGTATCCTGGTTTCGATTTCCAATACTTGATGATGCCGACTGGTACCTGAAGCTTTCAAGCTTCTGCATTGTATGCCGTGATAGGATAGTTTTTGGGCCTATATCGGACTGGAGTTCTGTATGCTCCGCAATTCCGTGAGGAAGATCTTTGAGCTCATCGGCTAAAAGGGTCCCCATATTTTCAGTAGCCTTGGTTCTGCGAAGATTTTTCAATATAGTCTGCAGCCTCGTTTCGCTTGGCGGTTCAAATTTTCTTGCTTTCCTGGAACGAGAGGTATTGGCTTCCTTCTGGTTTCCTGACGCTTGTGCTGATGCCTTGGTTCTCTTTCGCTTCTGCCCACCGTTCTGTGTCCTACCTCCATCATTGGTTCCGGCTTCGCCTGCCAATGTTGTGAGTTCGTTCGGCCGATTGACGGGGGTAAATCCAGATACGATTGTCTTGAATGCCGCGTACGAAGGGTCTTCCCTACTGAACCCATGAGCGTAGCTCACAGCGAGTGCCCAGCAAGCACATACATATGAGGCTGCGACATTCGTTGGTCCTGCATAGCTTCCTCCCGTTTTGATCGGCTTCCACACGGCCTCCAAGCCTTCCTCAAGAACCTCTCCGCCCCAGTTCAGCCATCAGTGCTTCTTTTAACCCATCGCCATCTCCGCCACAGATCAATTGCTTACGACTTGATAATGAAGTTGCTTGGTACATCGTAGAAGGAACGGATACCTTAATGATGATCTGCATGGTGGGGAAATTGGGTGAGTGAAGGAAATCACGGAACTCACGGAACGTCGACAGCTCACCCCACCAACTAGTCCCAAGCAAGTCGTCGTATCACTTCACACAGACTGAGCACCCCATGACGTCCAACGGCCCCCTCTCTTCTCAGACTGCACGATTAACTTCTTCGGATTCTTTGATATGGAGCTCATGCAGCGTTTCACTCCTCAACAGGGACAATTGTCTCCAGCATTGTTCTCCCATCCATGATCCAAAATCTGTCTATCACTTTCACTATTAGTGTCTTTCAGCCTAAGCAGGTTGTCGTTACTTAGTCCATATCAACGAAGCTTCTGGGAACAGCAGCGTGTGTGTATGTGAAGTGTCTTGGCTGAGCCTCTTCTGAGGGCACAATGTTTTCATCTTCGGTATGTGTTCATACGGTTTCTCCTTCAATCGTACCCACAATGTGGACATAAACATTCATATCAGTGTAGACTAGCTTTGGTAAGGTAGCATCCGTTAAAAAGTCCGACTTCTTCCATGTTTATTTTCTCTTCAAGTTTTGTGCGACTGTCTTTGATAATCCCAATACATCTTATATCCAAAACAATATGCTGAGAAACCATCTCTACCGGCAGAAGAAGCCGTTTTCGGCAATCACGGTGCAGATAGATCGCTTGACTAGCGAGCAATATGAAGCGGATGATATGAGTGGGCTAGTCGATCTAATCGAGGTTATCCGGCTGCAAGCTGGAGGTCCCACAGAGGCTGCGAGGGCTATTCGCAAGAAGCTGTGAGCGATTCTAGCACTTGGCATCAACAGCGAGCGTTACTAAAAGTGATGATATAGCAAGTATGGGAGTGTTCATAGGCAGCTCCGCGCTCTGACTGTCCTTGACGGACTGATCGAAAATGCTGGTCCTCGTTTCCAGCGAGCATTCGCTGATGAGGCGTTGCTGGAACGTCTTCGTGTAGCGGCTACAGACTCTTTGTCAGACGCAGAGGTAAAGCAAAAATGCTCTGTACTGTTTAGACAATGGGCCGTGGCCTACAAGTCGACGCCAGGCATGGAGCAGATCGCTGGCCTGTACAAGCAGCTACCTCAGTGGAAGAAGCCAGCCCGGCGAGAGGCATCAAAGATTCTCCAGGAAAATGAGCAAGGAGCTACCGAGGACCCTTTTGGGAACGGCGAATCAGAACCAACGACAATGTCGGCACGCCAGCCAATCAATCCATCATCTGCTTCAATTTCCAAACCGCCAAAACAAAAGCTTGATAAAAATGGCAAAAGAGTAAAATCCAAACCCTTCAACCTCGAGAAAGAAAAACCCCAGCTCCTCCAAGCCATCGCCTCCTCCTCGATCGCCAGCACGAACCTCATGAACGCTCTGAAGCTCATCAATCGAGAACATAAGCGCGTCAGCGAAGATCAGGAAACTATCAAGAGGTTTGAAACTTGCAAATTACTGCGCCGGCAAATTCTGAGATATATCCACTACGTCGAAAGCGAGCAATGGCTCGGCAGCCTAATCCATGCGAACGAGGAACTCGTGACAGCACTCATGGCGTTTGAAGTTCTGGACAAGAGCGTCGAGGACGACAGTGACAGCGAAGGGGATTGGGAGGATGGGCCTTCAGCGTCGAATGGAGAGTCGGCGGGATTGAGGAATACGCAAGAGCCATTTGATAGGTTGCATCTTCGGACGGCAAATGCGAGGAAGGCGCCGCCGGTACCGACTAATGGAAAGGGGAAAGTGGGATATGCTGATGATGAGGAGGATGAAGAGGAGGAGCTGGAGGATGAGAATGATCCTTTTGCAGACAGGAATGAGGTGCATACGCCAAAGGGGGAGAGGCCCGGGATGACTTGGTAAGTGAAAATTAGGATGCTATGTCTTCATAACTAATGTCTGTGTAGGAAGGAAGTATAATCTTCCGCGCAGTCGTGGTTTCCATACCTTTGTTAGCTTTTATTGATTCCACTCAAGCCCCTCACTAAGCGCTATCTGTGAACAAGGCCAATACCATGCTCCCAACATGCGACAGACCTATCTTTCCAAACCCGGTCCCTTACTCCGTATAAATTCTCTAACCCTCCCGCGACACTTATCCTACCTCCCCCACCTAACCCTTCCTCCCCATCCCTCCCCCCCCCGTACCCCCATCTCCACCATCCCCAAACCCACACAACCCACTCAGATCCTCCACACGCTAGGGACTGATGCCCCGTCCGCGACGAGCAGCAACAATAGGGTTGCGACGACGGCGCGTGAGGGTTAGAGTCTTCATTGGCACTTCACCCCTGCACCATCAACTCGCGATGAGAAAGATCACCTTAGCCCCTCGACCTGCTTGGAAATGTAAGATATATTGCAAGGTACAGGAAAGTTGTGCTCCCACATTGCAACATGTGTGTAACCTTGCTTCGCACTCCCTCCCTAGTATCTTTTCTAAAACTTCAATGGACGACTGTGAAGTCTATAGCCCCCGTTTCCCATCCACATTCAAATCCTAAATCCCACCAATGAATGCCCTCAAAAGTGCCCCGAGCACGAATGTTTAAGCCATTTTATCCAATCCATATCTAACGCCTATGCTACTCTCAACCCATATATACCTCATCTAACGACTATAAACACCAATCTCTTTCCCAATGAGCCCGCCTATCTCAGATCCAACTGAAATGCCTTGTAGCTCCCACCATCAACCCCGCATCTTGGACATACTCTTCCCCTGCCTCCACCCCTCTGCTGCTCGCTATTCAGCGCATATACGCAATCACTACAAAACCCACTTATACACTCCGTGCACGCGTAACTCTCCCTTAGCACACTCAGCCTCCTACAACCGGCGCAATATATTTGCACAGGCTGTGAATTCAAGAATGTTGGAGATGTAGTATCGGAGCTGGAGAGCCCCGACGAGGGCATGTGAAAGTTGTGACCGGAGGAGGACTGTGTGGATTCGATGGAGGATTCGACGGAGGGAAAAGGCTCAATGCCGCTGCGGTCGGGGGCGGGAGGCGGGGTTAGGGCGTGCTGAAGAGGGGAGGCTTTGTAGGATTCGAGGTTGTAGTGGGAGACGGAGGGAAAAGGCGGCAGAGACGCGCGTTTGATAGAGGAAGGGGATTGGGGAATCTGAGTAGGAGCATAAGTTAGCTTGCTCAAGTTTGTTCTTAGGTTGGCAGCCAAACCGGTGTAAGATCTCGGTCCGAGTCTGCTTCATTGGCAGACGTTGCCGCTTCAATAAGGTCCTCCCACCTCTTCCCCATAGCCGTCGCTGCTTGTGGCTCTGCAGAAAATGCTTTCCTACCCTCGATGCTGAGCCTTCGTGCATAGTCTTTTGACTTGATCCGTTCATGCTTAGGTTTCCGACTGTTCTGTGTTATGGACGATTTACGCGGTCTAGCGGGTTTCTGGTTCCTCTGGAGTGAATGAGTTCTCTGAATTGGAGGCAGCGTGGAGGAACGTCCTGGTGGAGAGCTGGTCATTATTGATGGAAGAAGCTCTCGCGGTCTCGGTGAGTGGAAGGGAGACAGTGGTTGTCGGCTGACATGGTTGTGTATGGGTGGAAGCTCCATGGACGAATGCATGCGGGGTTTGCTGGCCTCGTTTTCAGAAATATTATCCTATTTCAGAGCTGTCAGCTGCGATGTAGAGCCAGGAGGTATCTTCTCAGATGCATTACAGCTTCTGATTCCCAATCCGAGTCGGGTCTATGGTTGTGAAGCTGTGCGAGAGCGACAGCGGCTGTAGCTGCAGCTGGATAAGCGTCCTCCAAGTTTCTTCGGGGTGCCGGTGAGCTATGGTCTCGCTGCTGGGAGTCTCTGTCATGTCCGTAAACTAATATTGTCAGCCGTGTCGATTGTTCAGGGTGTGAGTTCCGCGTACCTGAATTGCCAAAAGGATTGCTTGGTGGAGGGGGTTGAGGTCGCTCGGATGGTGGGGTATTGATCATAAGCTGGAAGCTTTCCTCGGTTGCGGGAAGCTTCGAGATGTAGTGCTCTGGGTGTGCTCTCCGTATGTGCTCTTGCATTGAGCGATAGCGTTTCTCCTGAATTGTTCTGCCTGTCACCACCCATTGTTCCCACTCACCAGATCTAACAAGAACTCTGCTACTGCAAAGAGATGGTATGAGCGAGGGCACTCACGCCAACGCAGCGTTTCCTACAGTTGGACCCATCATGGTTTGCCAGAGGACAAACAACCTCTTTGTTGGCATCGAAGGCGGAAAATGAACTTGTGAGGGAGGACCGAGGCGGCATGGCCTGGCGCATGAAAGCCGGGCTGGCGGAAAGACAATGGGAACAGCGGCACCAAGTACGCAGCAATCAGTTGTCAGGTGTTTGGAAGCTGGACTCGGTAATTCTGAGCCGTATAAAGGTCAATTGACCGAGTAACAATAAGACTGATGCGGTTGTAGAGCTGCAATTCGGGAAGTAAGTGTGAGTGTAAGTGTGAGAGAGAGAGTGTGTGTGTGTTCGTTACCTTACCTTATTGCACCGTCCCATGTATGATGTGGGACCATTCTACCTATGCTTAGCTTATCGACTTAGTGGGGTGAGGGGGATCGATTGCTACCCCCTGCTCGTTTCATAAGGTTGCTAAGGTAAGGTAATTGTAGTCGCAATCTGCCGCCGAAGTTTCTTAAGCTTCGGTGCATGAAGCCCTAAATGGTTAAAGTACCTCATAGCGCATCAACAGGCGAGGGGGTACAAATTGATCACGATCACTGTGAAGGTACTCATCACCCACGGGAAACCTCGAGAATAACGGAAAACTGGGGGTTTTCATTGTATCGACTTGGTGACCTTTGCAACGGGTATTTCCTTCCTGTGCATCCATAGAACGCCTGATCATACAGAACCTCAACTGCAAATAGCCCTGAATTGAGAGTGGAGTACCATCCGGAGCGCCATGTCGCTAATCAACAATGTCATGAAACACCCTTCTCTTCTACTTTTCATATCACGTCTTTCCTATCCCACCCCGTCGGCTTGAGAGTATCGATCCCTTTTGTCGGATGAGGCTTGTCGGGATCCTCGTACTCGCTCACAAAGGGGTTCGGATCGACCTTCTGTTCAAGGTTCCCTAACGTGTGGTTGACCTCTCTGTGCTTCGCCTCATCCGCGCGAATGTAGAGTAATAAGTCCCGCATCTTCCGATGGCTCTCAGGCATATTCCAGTACCGGACCGCAATCTCAGGTGCATCAAGCTGCTCCCACTTCGGCATCTTCCCTGCGTCAATGTCTGCAATGGCACGAGAGTATGTGAGTACCGCTTCTTCCTCGAGATATCCCACAAACCGATGGCATGTCCGAGGAGAGATGAGATACGAGAGGAACATGCTGTTATAGAAAACGCCTTGTGCACCGAGGATCATGAATTTCATGAATCGACCGGGTTCTGCCATCTTCATGAACGTAAGAAGATGCATGCGCTCATTGTATGCCTCTTCTAAAAGGGTCTCGATCCTGCAAATCTGTGAGCTTGAGGCACCTTACAAGCACTTATTGCACAAGAGCTTACCAGCCATTGTCTCTCTTGAGCCGCCGTAAGCTGTGCAGGTGCCGTACTGATGCGGCGACCATACCTGGGACGCCCGCAACGCTTTCCAAGAACAGGAATCTGACGAGCCATTTTCTCTCGGTCATGGCAAACCAACTCCGTTTGGTGCCCTCAGCGGAATCCTCTTTTCCTTTTGCCACTTCTCTAGCGTGGCTGTATCCCGTAGCCGTATCCATGCCAAATCTCAAGAGCCTAACCATGGCGAGGGCTACCCAGTCAGACCAATTCTTGGTCTCGCGGTGGGCAACATTTATGGCATTCATCTGTTCCTCTGTATAACTAAGGATCTGTTAGCACCAATATTGGAAGGCGAAAATTCTGGAGGCAGAAGTTGAATGGCCGGACTTACACTGGATGATGCCATGCTGGAGGTGTGACCTTTATACTTGGTGCATTGGTAGGCGGCGGAAAGTATTCTTTGAGCTGTCTCCGGGCCGTGGAGGAAAACAATCTCTTAGAAGAGACAGCCGAACGTCGTTCTAAAGGGTAACTCATACATGGGTTGAGTATGGGTGTGTGAAAGCTATCCACTCCATTCTGGATAGCCCGAGAAAACTTTGTTACAGCCCTTCTGTTCGCGAGTGAGGCCACTGTAGGTCTTGCTGATGCGTACATGAACGGTCAGGTGTCAGCAACAGTGTTGTTTATGATGTTGTTATGTTGACAAAATGAAATAGTCGAACAACAATTGTTGTAGAGGTAGGAAAAACAAATATAATAACGCCTCCAATATATGACACTCCAACGTGAGGCTGAAGATCAATGCTAGGGGATTACTAAGCCGAAAAATTCTCTGCGGAGGGCTTGCAAGAAAAGACCCGAAGGGCCAATCGCTGGAGTGAAAGAGACATCGGGGTCCACAAAATCATACGCATCCGGAAATGGTTCGGTGATTTGAAGAACAAGAAGTGGTGGCTCATCCGTCCTTTCAAAGCCGTGCCTGTCTCGTGTTAAGGAATTTCCCGGCAAAATCGGGCGATGCCGGGCACTGTGAAGGCGAGCCTTATAGACCGTAGACTCTATGATCCATCTGACCGGTCCATTCCAATGGTTGGTCAAGACGGATCATGGAGAACCCCGTACAAAGTAGGATATCGCTGGTACTTGGAACCCTAGCTTCTTAATGTTGGCAAGTAGACTTCGATACCACATGTCGTAGACTCTGTATGGACTTTTATACCCTACTTCACAGTAGCGGTATGAGTGTTATGGGTCGGAGAAATTGTAATTCGCGAGAACTCTCTAGACCGGATTCATTGACATAAATGTATTAGCGTGGGTTCGGAACATCATCGTGCAATTGACATATTCAGCACGTCTCAAGCTGTGGGATCAAGCATTTTGAAAGGGCCTCGCAGCCAACATGCCTCAAGTCGACGTCGTCCCCAACTCAACCTCCATATCTGCCCCAGGCTGGGCCTATGTCGCCGACAATGGCTACGACCCTTCAAAAGCAGCCATACAACCCTCCGGCGCCCGTAAACGTGCCGCGAGGGCTTCAGGCCTTGCTGGCGGAAATTCTACAACAAGGCAGCAGAACGCCACACTGAAGCATATCGCAGACTTAGACAGGGACAACTATCGAGATGTGCAGATCACTATACCAAACAAGTCTAGAGAAAGTGCCCCAAAGGCTGGAGGGCCTAAAAGCAAAACCACATCGAATGTCCGGCGGATACTCATGTCTCAGAAGACGTTTGCAAATCACCTTGCTGATGAAGAGGCTGCTCTTGCTGCTCAGAATCAGACTGCAGTTGCTGCCTCAACACCTCGCGCCTCTGTTTCGAAGCCTGCTGGAACTCCTTCAATACTAAAGCGCTCCTCAACAGTTGGCGTGCCGCCTTCACCATCGATCAGCGCACAACCAACTGGTTCTCAACCATTTTCCATCGCTGCAGCCCCCCCTCCACCGCCCAAGGACCCAGGCGCCGAAGACCCCCTACTCAAATCCTACATACCCTCCGCGCCTTCAGAAACTGTCATCGAGGCTCTCCTCTCCGCTCCACCACTGTCGTACAATGCCGCTCGTGCAGCTCCGCCTACGGGAAAGCCACAAAGACACTTCTGCGAGATATGTGGATATTGGGGCCTTATCAAATGTATGAAGTGCGGGGCGAGATATTGTAGCCTTGTTTGTAAGGGTCCGCATGATGAGGATAGGTGTCTCAAATTCTACGCTTGAGCAAGGAACGAAATGGACATTCGACTTGACTAGAGAATTGTGGAAGCAATATCGTACAACACATAGGTTCTGCAGGCGATACCGATGGCTAGGGTCCGAGTATGCAATCTCGAGCTATGTTGTTGAGGCATACGCCCAAGACCAAATTTACAACCACAACAACTTGGAATGCTTGAGAGTACAGCACCGGATTCTGCACAGGATCAGATGAACTAGGAGAGTATGTGCAGGAGAAATACTCACTAGAGTCAGAACTCTTCTGCACCTATTGAAAGACCCGCCTCCGGCATGATATCATTATACAGGTTCACCTGTGCAGCATTGGCGACAATCCAAATTGCATTCTAAAACGTTCTGGCAACAAAAAGCAATCCGTGGTTGGAAATTCGATCTGCATACTTCGAATTACGTTTTCCTTTAAGTCAATCTCTCGAATACAGAAAATAAACCAGGAAGATCATAGGTACTTCTTCGTGATTGAGATTCTTCCTGTTTTCTCTATACGAATCAGACTCACAACGGTTCTCTCAGCAGCGAACCAAGCCTACCAGGGAAAGAAGATCCATTTCTGTCAACCAATCATTGCAATCGAGACACCCAACCCTCAGAACGCAGCCATAGCGACTTGTGAGTTAGATCCAGATATGATGAGACGAATCAATGAGAAGACGAATTAGTGAAGAGATGTAATGAAGGTCTTTGCGTAGAAATACAAATTCATCGTACATCAGTGTGCGCTTGCTTCAACTCCGAATAGTCCATGCACACCACGTCTAACGTGAACCCCAAACGCTATGCTACGCTGTAAAATTACGGTTGCAGACTTCTTGGTCTTTCCAAATCCTTCACACATATGATCTTTGAACAAGCTCGTGCCTCTTTGGGGCCTTGTGCTCGTCAACCTTATTAACTCCCCTTTGCGCCAGATAGCAAATCATCTCCTTGGTAGATTGCTCATCCTGACGTTATCACGCTTTTCTAGCGCGGATTCCTCCGGAGATGAAACCTTTGGCGAGTTTGATTGTTCCACGGCGACCTCTTGGAGCGGGGAGTAACGGAAATTTCAGTCTTGATAATTGCCCATCTCTTCATGCTACCAGCGCTTCTTCCTCCGCCTTCCTCTCATTCATCACCCTAGCCATCTTCTTTCCAACCTCATAGCTACTGATCATAATCGCACATGCCGGCGCCACTTTCAGGCACCTGGCTGCCCAGCCGCGAAACAGACCCGCAGCGCCCTCTTCACACCAAATATGGTACAAGAATCTTGGCATCGAGCGTTCTTCTGGTCTCAGAATACCTTTTTCTGCGCCTGATGCTCGATTAGTGGCATCATCGCTGTGCTCGAGCACCTGTCTTCGGGTTTTGCCTACGTCGAAGGGTGTGGTGACGACGGAGGCTACCGCACCAGAAACAGCACCTGCGACGAAACTGTCTACGAAGGTAGCGGTGTGATTTTCGGAGGTTCGGGAGCCAGAGCGAAGCCGTGTCCGTTGACGCGGGTCACGCAAATCGGCCGAGGTATTTCGGATGGCTTCGTAGCCCCACCAGTAAATTCCACTGAAAGGAACGTCTCGCCACATGGTCAGTGTTAGGCCACGCCAGAGGGAGGTGTATCCTTGTGCATGAACCATTTTTCTCAGACCAACAAAAGTTTCCGAGAATGCTCCTGTTTCAGATTTGCTGGATGTCCTGGCTTGCAGGCGTGTTCTGAACATTTCGATAGGGCTAATCACCGCCGCGGCAGCGACGCGGGCTATCGAGCCAGCTATAAGAGGTGCATATGTGTCGGGAACGTATGTGTTTATAGGACTTCTCGAGTGTGTACGTAGGTAATCATAACCAGTAAAGTAGATTACGTTTGCTGGAACAGACATGACAAGTGTGGGAGAGAGGCCCCGCCATAGGGAGGTAACGCCTTCATGTCGGGCGATTTTCCGCAGACCATCGAGGGTGGAGTTGAACGTTTTGCGGCGAGCTTCGTCAACCGCACAATCAGCAGTCGCCGCATCGGAGGAGCTGAGAATGGTGGAGGGGCTGGCAGCCATGCAAACAGAGGAAGTGTTATTGATCCAGAAGACTTCGCGGCAGCAGGCAGTAACGCCGAGGTTTCGAGGCAAATTCGTGAAGGGAGAGGAGGGAGACGCTGACGTACGGATTGGGATAGAAGGAGAGTTAGGCTGAGATTGAAGACGAACTCGGACGACATCGAGTGGGGTGACTGGGAAGGTGTTGTATTAGCTGGTTAGCCCCAGTCCAGCGCATGTATATACATACCCAGAAGAGATGTGAGGAGACTGCCAGACACCGCAGAAAGCATCTTTTGCCCAGCTGAGATATCCATTGAAGGATCTGGCTCATTGGATTCATCCATGGTCAAGCTGCCGTACGTTCTAAGAATGTCTGGCGAATCCTTATGCCACCGTATCTGATCTCCATACTTCGTGTTTGCGTAGGGATGTTCGGCTGACTTCAATGGCTCCGTTACGAAGCCAGACATTCAACACGAGGCTACTCGCTCGACTGCAAATGAGCGTAAGGAAAATGGACCAAAAAGTGATTGGATGATGTAATCGAAAATGCACCAATTTTCTTAGGAGTTTCTTCGCGGAACGAGCCGCGCAAGCATCGCGGCAATTGGTGGCAACGAGATACCAGGCCTTTAAGTTCATGATTTCTCAATTTGTGCAAGTAACCCGGGAACCTAAATACTAAGTACAGGTAGTAGAATCCCGGTTGTTTTTCACCCAGTCCTAAATAGCTTAGAATGGTAGAGGAAGGAAACCCAGAGCTTGAGCACTTCCGTAAGCAATGGAAAGAGGAGGTCACCGCGCGCTCAAGAGGAGCATCTTCAAAAGGAGAAAGTAAGGACGCAAGGCCATTGGGTTCACTTAAAGGTGGATGTGCAACGGACCAATCGTCAAAAGCTCCAACTTCTTTGTCTTGGTCATTCACCAATCTTCAGAAGGACGAGGAAACATGGGATGGCCTTCAAACGCAATCTTATCATGATTTGGAGAACAAGGATGATGCGCGGAGGTTAGGTGAAGAAGGCGCTGGCATTCATCCGGAGAGTCACAGGACTCGAGATCCTCACTCGGCATTGGAGCACTACGAGAAGGCTGTTGAAAGAGAAACTGAAGGCAATCTAGGAGATAGTCTGAATCTCTACAGAAAAGCATATAGGGTACACATCCAGCTTCTAACTCTTTACGCGTGAAGATCTATTGATTCGGTCTCAGCTTGACGCAGGAGTAGATCGAATCTACAAGAACAAGCATTTCCCTCCTTCCTTGTTCAAGTCAAAACCGACGAATCCCAATCCCTCCAATGCTCCAGTTACTGTTCCAAATCCTGCTCATCACTCCCTAGGCGGGCCCCCAGGATCTACGATTTCACAGCTCGTTGCCTCTTTTGCTTCTCTTTCGATACCTCCAGCAGAACCGCTGATCGAAGGCTCTCCGCCCCCATCTTGTCCGATCTCAGTCATCCCATCAGAGATTCTGGTTAATATCATGTTGCAGACCGCAATCGTCGATGTTGCATCTTTTGCCCGTCTGTCTCTCGTTTGCAAAAGCTTGGCCTATCTTGTTGCGACTGAAGACAACATCTGGAAGCGCATCTGTCTGGGCTCTGAATATGGTTTCGGTGCTATACGGTACGCCTGGGGTTGTTCTATCTCTGGAAATGCCCTTGAACCAGACTTGGACACTTTTTCTCTCGCCTCCCTCTCTCTTTCCTCCGAACACAAGCGCGCCTCATCATCCTCCCCTTTCCCACTCTCCTCCACTCACCCTACTTATGCAATCATGTTCCGCCAGCGCCCACGTATCCGCTTCAATGGTTGCTATATTAGCACTGTTAACTACATCCGCCCTGGCGCGTCCACAGCCTCTCAAGTCTCTTGGAATACCCCTGTGCATGTTGTCACCTATTACCGCTACCTGCGGTTCTTCCGCGACGGCTCTTGCTGTAGCTTGCTTACGACGGCTGAACCAGCAGACGTGGTGCATTACCTTACGAAGGAGAATATTCATTTGCACGAGCATGGACAAGGACTGCTGCCCAATGCTGTTATGAGACACGCATTGAGAGGAAGATGGAGACTTAGTGGAAATCAGCAGGACATGAATGACGATAGCGAAAAAGAGGAAGAGGAAGAAGGAACCCTTCTCATCGAGACCGAAGGCGTTGACCCTGATAAATACATTTTCAAGATGGAACTAGCACTGAAAAGCGCTGGTAGAGCTGGAGGTACCAGGAATAACAAGCTGAACTGGAAAGGATTTTGGAGCTATAATAAGCTGACAGATGATTGGGCGGAATTTGGGCTTCGAAACGATAAAGCATTCTTTTGGAGTCGGGTCAGAAGCTATGGTATGGGGTGCTAGGAGCTACCATTGATAAAGAGGCTCAAGTCGGGAACTATGATGGGGGAGATTGTTGATGATTTAGAGAACAAGACATGAGCCAGTGTAGAGGGCCCAGATATCAAGGATTTGATAGCATATAAAAGCAAACCAAGGAGCTGACTCGAGACATGGAGCTCTATCGTTGTTCATCTGTCGTGGTTGTTCATTCTCGATAATTTGATGGTAGTAGTTCCATGACAGCCGTTGTCTCCAGGTCAAGCTAGCCTTGTCTAAGCGAACTTAGGGCATCTTCTTTACCTGATCGGCCAAATACTTCAAGATTCACCAACCATGTAGGTAGCGAGCACAACCACGAGGACAGCTGTCCGGGCGCTCAGAACATCAAGGGTCTAATCTATAGCCTCCACTGCCATCCACTTGGCCGTCACGATGCCCGTCGGCATCCAACGCCTCAACGCCCGCCACCAACAACCAAACTCCCGCATCGTCTTCATCAAGCCTCTTCCTGGCCCCACATCCGCCTACGCCCAAGACTTCCTTGAACGAATCGCCGCAATCTGCCATCCCATCATGAAATCGCACCATCTCTCCATCATGACTCTGGAAGAATACGAACCCAACCGCGAATTCGTTGGCCGCAATTTCAATGCGGGCGAGATTATACAGCTAGTACTCAGAGCACCGTACACGGGTCATTGGCTGCCGTTTCGTAGTGTGCAGATGGTTATGATGCATGAGCTGGCGCATTGCGTGCAGATGAATCATTCGCGGGCGTTTTGGAAGGTGAGGAACTTGTACGCGGGAGACTTGAGAGAGCTGTGGGGGAAAGGGTATACGGGGGATAGGTTCTGGGGGAGGGGCAAAACGGTGCTTAGTGCTGAGTACGAGAGTTCGGGGAACATGGAGGGAGAGGTAATGGCTGAGAGCTTGTGTGGCGGGACGTTCAGGAGTCGAAGTGGGAGGAAGAGAAAGAGGAAGAGCGGCGAAGCTGCTGCAGGGGCGAGCTTGACATATGCGGAGAGGCAGCAAAGGAGGATCAGGAAGAAATTTGGGGTCAATGGAGTTTCGCTGGGGGATGATGTGGAGACAAGAGTGAAGTTGGAGAATGGGAAGAAGCCGAAAGGCAAACCACGGGTGGCAGGAAGCGCTAGAGGAAGAGAGCTGAGAGCCGCGGCAGCGTTGGCCAGGTTTGCTGACCAGAAAGAGGAGGATGTCAAAAAGGAAGAGGAGCAAGGGAGTGGGAGTGAGACTGAGAGTGACTACGAAGACGGAGGCCCAAAGCAAGAGGAGGCACATGATCTCGATGGCTCAAGACTACTGGATGCGAAAGGGAACGGCATGGTCAAGGTCTGCGAAGATGAAGATCAAGATGATATCCACGTCAAGCAGGAAATGCGCGAGCTGCAGAACCTTGACCATGTGGCCTTCTACCCCCCTTCGCCACCAATACCGATCCAAGAGACAGCCACAACACCTCCACCTCGCATCAAAACCGAAACCCTACCCACCGCGCCCACCCCCAACCTCCCTTCCCTTCAGAATCTCAAACCACGTCTCTCTCAATTCCTTCCTCCAAACTCTCCACCCCTCGCCCTCCCAACCAGCTCCCTTCCCCCTCCCCTCATAAACCCCGCACCACTCCTCCCTCACCCACCCCTCATTAACAATTGTCCCATCTGTACGACGACCAACACCTCCTCCGCACTCGTTTGCGTCGTCTGCGCTAATATTCTCGATACCAGCAAGGTCCCTGGATGGCATTGTAAGAGCGCGCCTTGTGAGGGGAGTGGGTATGTCAATGCGAGGGATTGTGGGGTGTGTGGTGTCTGTGGGGTGAGGAGGGAGTGAGATATGGGCGGTAGAAGTGTTTCTGTGTGATTGGGGGGTTGGGGGGTTCTGGCATGAGGGCGAGGTGCTTTGTTGGACAAAGTAAGGTTAGGAAGCTTCGATAGCTTTCTATGCAGAGGATCATGAATCTGACAATGAATCTAGTAGGCAATCATGCGGTTTCATACTATCGGTGGCGGTGAAAGTTCTTTATCCTGACACCGTCTCAGGAGAAGTTCCCTATATGTCAGTTCAAAAGCAATTCTTCAACAACCAGCATAGGCATTGCGTTAGAAATTTCCTACATCGATTACCAGGGCGGCTCTCTCCGTCCCATATTGCAATGATCACTACTGTCATGCACCCAACTAATTGTCTTTGAAAACAGTATTCTAGAATTCCCTTTCGAGCTAGCATCGTCATCTATGTATCCCCCCTTTTCTCTCAGTAACAGGATTCACATCAGATAGACTTAGCCAGCTTTCAAAAACGGTATTCTGAATGCCCCTCCCTAGCTAGCATCTTCACCTATGTATGCGCCCCTTGCCTCCACTATCTCAGTAATAGAAACTTATCTACGTCCATTCTGTAAACCAGTCACCGAATTTTTCCGTTTCATGAAATATGTATTTCGAAAAAGGGCGCCGGACACACTCGCTTCGCTGAGAGTACGTCGAAAAACAGTAATAGATGGTCGCCATGATCGCAGAAAAGCGCCGTGAGAAGATTTGATATCCGCCGTAGCTTGGGTCAAATCATGCATATCCCCCAGCTGGGTCATATATCCTAGCAGCGTCGCCGTGTCATGCGGTTGCACCACCAGGTGCGAATTGGCCATGGGGCCCTCAAAAGTTGTGAGATGCATGCTTTACGACTGTAGTCGCTTACCTCCAACCTCCAATCCTGCCGCCTATCACACTTTCCCTCCCCCGTCTGCCTCCCATACTGCTCTCCCTCCCATCACCCTCCTTTTGGACCCCCCCGCTACTGTCTCTAACATTTGCCCTTACACCAATTGCAGTCACCCTGCCACAGGCGCCAACGGAAGCCTCCCTATCTACTGCAGTAACGGTGGTCTTAGCGATCGGAAGCATGCTGATTCGTCGACTCGTCGCCATGACGGTTGATGGTCTCTGTGGTCTTGGACGAACGGAGGGGGACTCTTCGTTGTCGTTGGGGGCTATGCTCTGACGGCGGGAGCTTGAGGTGCTGGTGGGGAGGTGTGAGGCTGAGGCTTGCACCTTGAGTTTTGGTCTGGGCGAATCGGTGGGCGGACGGATGGGAGACGAAGAGATGCGTCGTGGGTCGTGGATGCCAACGGAAGAAAGGCGTGAGCGAGCAACTGACGGGAGAGTAGGAGCTGGCGAGAAAGAATCGGAGCGGCCCAGCGGGCTGGGAAAAGAGATATTCGAATTGGTGCCGGGAGAGCGGAAGGCGAGAGAGCTGTTGCGGCCTGGGGAGTGGGTATTCAGGGGAGATGGTTTGCGTCTGGAGTTGAAGTCGATGTGTTCGACTTTTGGGCTCGTGTTCCAGCGGGGTTTATCGTTGATCGGGAACACGGTAGGCCTTTGGGCACGGCTCCCTGGGGTAGGGGTGGGGGTAGATGAATTATATTTCGAGTATGGCGAGGGTGAGGCGCTCTTCGGAGTAAAATTGTCAGAAGTGAGGGAGCTTGAGGCTGAGGTTTTCCGAGGCAGTTGAGTCGAGCCTACGCCAACAGACCCGGGAGGACCGCTGAAATACCTTCGTGAAGTAGTTGGACGCGAAGTGGTGCTAGATATGACGCTGCTCCGGCGGCTCGCTCCGCCAGGCGTTGATGAACCGTTCTTGTGACCGTTCGAGAGCCAGTTGACTACGGAGGATGCGGGAGAGCTTCCTGGAGTGTCGGCTGCGCTACCAATGATTGATCGATCTATTGAGATGATGCTGGAGATTGAATCCCTTAGCTGTTGGTTCTTGGTCATGTTTAGATCGTCTAATGCAAGATTCATGTCCTTGATCTCTGCTTTGATGTTCATCCATCTAGCTCGAGTATCTGAACGTAACCGGAGGATTTCACCGTTGACTGTGAGGCGTTCTTGAACGCCCTTCTCGATGATCGCTAGCACTCTCTCTATGGCTGGTCCATAGTATAACTTCTTGGCTTCATAATTTTCCACCTTTTTTGCGAGAGCAGGGGGATTGTTGTGTTGTGCTCCGATATCAATGGATTCTTGTAGGTTACTGATGCTACGCTCAACCGACTCACATAACTTTTGCGCTTGCCTGCCTGCGTTCCTAAATACAAGCACCCAGCGATCCTCACCAAGCTCTCGCCTCAGCCCGTCAGCTTCGCTCTCTAACTTCATCCAGCTTTCTTCTAAGCCTTGCCTCCGTGTCTCAAGCTCTTGGCAAGAGGTAGGCAGAACAGGCTTTGCTCTCGCATAAAAGCTTGACAAAGTCATCGGCAGAAAGTCTAAAGATGCCCGGAGAGGCTGCATTCTCGCGAAAAGTGCAAGTAAGTTCGAGTCATCATGATGACTGGGGATAATTGGGGAGCCAACGGGAGAGCTTGAGGAGAACGTAGACGGCAAGCTGAAACGATGATTCGATGTGTTATCCTTGTTCATCGGTGTTTCTTCGACAATGGTTTCCAGCTCTTGTATATCCAGCCCTGCCACTCCTCCGGCAAGTGAATCTGCCGTCATTGCTTTGTGCCTTAATTCTTCCATCTCATATACCAGCCTACTCAGGTTCTCCATCTCCAATCCGATGTCGCCTAGTACAACGTTCCATAGCTCTTCCCATTCCATTGCTAGCTCCACCTGACTCTTCACCCCTTTTAGGAGTTTTCGAACACTATCCCACTCTTTAAGGATGATCTCCATTTGGTCAACCACAGACTTGAGCTCTGCTGGTGGTATATCTGCGATGTCAGGCCTTTCTTGCAATTCTTCTATTGCGGTAACATAAATTCCTATCAGGCCTTCAAACTTTCCGATGGCGGCATCAACCTCTTCCAGCCCTTCACGGCCCCCAGCAGCTGCCCATTCGACGTCGTCCTCGGCGTCCAAGTCCTTCAGGACCTCTGACGCCTTCTGAAGCCATTTACGCATCTGCTCCGCGGCACTGCTAAATGCTCTGGCAGCAGTGGGAGCAGTAGGAATGGCAGAGATACTTGTTGACAAGGATGTTGCTTTTGGTAGATGTAACGAAGTCAATTGAGACAGCTGATTGGTGAAGGAAACCCGAGAAAGCGAATACACTGAATTCGTCCGAGATGGGGTCTTGGACTTAAAGGAGTTGAAGTAAGATTCCGCGTCGATAGGCGACATCAATGTGCGATCCACAGGATCTTTAGGAGGGGGAGGTGGTGGCTCATCATCTTCCGAGCTGCTGACGGTTGAGTGGTCTTCTTCTGGTTCTGTGTTGAGTTTCGGTGAAAGAACCGATCCGTTGCTGGAGGCCATCGTGGAAGCGGTGGTCTTATCGCCGGCCATAGAGACTATGAATCTATGGCTGAATAGAGGGTCCAAATTGATAAAAAGATTTGACAGTCGTTACTCCATGCAGTCCACCCCAAAACGATCGATTCCTCCGTATGTAGAGGCAACGATGTCTTTATTCCTATTGTCGTTGCAGTTATGCCCTCTGCTTTGTGTGGATTTCTTTCTCTTTCAGGGGTCCATACGATCTTCAGAGACAGGTGGTGGTGGAACACTTTATGGTGTAGTAACATGCACACCACCGTTTCGATTTCTGACTCTGTAGTACTTCTGTATTTGCTCTTTCTTTGCCAGCGAGATCAGAGCTTCTGAACAGGCTCGAGAATAATGGTGGCTATACTGGTTTGCACAGTGGACAAAGCTTTGTGCAAACGCGAGACTCCACGCGTTAGTATTATGCACTACATAATTCGCTCTCCTAAGGAGAAGGTGGCAGCTAAGGAAGTATTTTGTACGAGACAGTGAGCGAGGGTTGCTTTGCTGCTGTTGCTACAGTCTCGCTGTGGCTGGATGGTCCTGTCTGAGTATGCCGACACGATCTAAAGCATGTTGACAGCCGTAAGGCGTAAGGCGTAGGGCGTAGGGCGTAATGTCGGCGTTTCAGAAGCCGCCAGTGCCGGGAGGATCCGTCTCACCACACACATTGCTTGGCATTCCAAGTTCCAGATCAGGTTGGAAATCATATTATGGGGAAACAACTGGTCTTTACCAATCAATGCATTATTAGGTCTTCTGTGAACCATGTTACTTGAATTGCTTTGGATCAGTTGATGTAGTGCTGCTAGTTGAACTCCAATAATAAGTCCGGGGTATCAGGCGCTCCGCCATCGCAGAGACAAAGAATTCAAAAGCAGGTCCCAATTACACAACACTGGCTTACTGCCTCGGGGTATAATCCGGCAGACTTAGAACAATGATTCCATGCCAAGTCTGAAGCCGTCATAATTTTCGTGAATGTCTGATTGAGGACGTCGGGCTATTAGTCGTCATGGTACATGCTTGGTGGCGGCATGCGGACGGAATCCTCCCTCCACTCCTTCATCAACTCTTCTCTTGCAGCTATGCACCATTGCAGGATAGCAGCATCGAATCCAGGCCAGGCTTCGTTCTTCCCATGCACAACCCCAGTAACATCCACCTTGAGTTTAGTCTCCCATCGGATTTCTGATTCTTTGATCCAGTAACGGAGATTTTCTGCGCAGCGGTAAGGTTTGGCGGTATCTGTGTGAAAGGATTTTATTTCGCCAAACTGCCTCTTGGACTTCTTCAAGACAGCATTATGTAGATGGACTAGCGTCAAACCGTTCCGCAGTGCAGCCAAGAATGGCGTTGAGGAGGGCTCTGAATCGTCCACGGCCGTCCATTCTGGGAGAGTAACCTCTGGAAGAAAAGAACTCATGAACATCCATTCTCGTTCGCGTTCTCGATGTACCCAGCTGTCTTCAAGCCACTTCCATCTCTCGCGATTCTTAGCTTCTTGCGTCTCCAATATCTTCTCGTCCGCAACAAACTTCTCTATACCTTTGACCCAGCACTGAACGACCTTCAACTCTTCGACTCTCATACCGTCAGCGAAAGTACGGCTGGCCATACGCTTTAAGACATCCATCACTCCAAGAAGCTCTTCTCGGATTTGGCGTTCCGACTTGATACTATAAAGTCGTTGAGGATGCTCATGTGTAGTGTAGTATATTTTAGCAGCGCGTATCGCCAAGGTCACAACATCAAGAATATGGAGACCTTGGATTTCGTACCAGCCTTGTGATTCTATCGATCGTATAGCCGCTGTATGTGCGTGCTCCACTTCAGGGTGTTCGCGGTCCTCGTGCTCCTTTTGTAGGTCAAGAGCTTCGCTGTGGTGATCCTCGACCTGCTGTAGGGCTTGTTTTGCATCAAGCAATGCCAGTTTGAGATCATGTCTGAGCATCACCGAATCCGGTGGTGGTGATATGAACTGAACCCTGTGGCTATATGTGCTTACTGTTGGTGGCAGCATCATGGTTTCTTCCCAATCAAGATTGATGTCATCTTCCCCCACGGAGCTCTCGGCCGCATCATGGCCAAAATGGAAACTTGGGCTTGGGTAGTCGTCTGGAGTACTGCTAAGATGCTCTTCTACGATTCGCGGCTTGATCTTCTGTTCTTTCTCTTTCGCCAGCTGGCCTCCTTTGCCATCCAGCAAGCCCGTCCTAGCAAAGTAATACTGCAGATGAGCAATACTACCCAAGCTCAGAACACTGTCCCTGTTGCCAGCCGATGGAGCAAATGTGACGCCTTGGGGACGCACATAACCGCGCTGCCGTAGGGTAGTCGACGCAGACGATGACCGAGACGTTATCGATTGCTTCGAGTATGAAGATACGGTTGATGAAGTAGCAGAAAAAGACCGATCTAAAGGGGGGCATGCGGACAATGCAGGAGTTGGAGAGATGGAGGGAGATGGTGATGAGTCTCTTGTGAACGAAGGGGACGCGGAGGTATTGCTATCAGTCACGGAAGTGGGACTGAGGGCCATGTTGTCGGAATGGTTTGCAGCGTGGTGTTCGTTGGATGGCGTATTATCGTGGAGTGAAAGCGTGGGAATTGACATGGTGTGATGGTACATGTCCTCATGTCCTGAAGCACGTGTGTTTCGGAGTTGATGGAATGTTTATTTCAAACACGGGGGCGTGGTGTTAGGGGTGTTTTTTGCGCGTTGGGGGCCTTGGGGCATGGATCAAGCAGCCGAGGCAGCTAACCAATTCGAGAATGATGGCACTTTACGGACATCGGCTCTTCGGGTGCCGGGTGCCGGCTTTACCCGTACTGAAGTCGGGAAGCCTTATTTACCTAGTTCGCTCATGTCTACCAGATTGGAGGTTGTGAGAAAGTAGTATTCTCATCTCGTCTCCGTGTGTCCTTTGCAAGCATACATAGGTCTAATTATCAGAGACATCCTCGGTCAGAGATTTCTCTTTCTAACAGAGAATGACAGTCCCATCTTGAACCTGAATAACCTCCTTCACTAGCACTCATAAACAGAATCTGTGGAAGCCCTGCGTGTCCGTTACAATTCTGTTACCTAGCTCTGACCGGACATGGGATGTTGTCGTGTTGAACAACATGCAGGGTGTTTATAAGATACTGCACTCAAACCCCAGACCCTGCAGAAGATTCTGGATACCTCGAATATGAAATTAATATTTTGAGTATGAGCATACAGTCTGGCATATATGTACTAGATCGAGAAACTCGGGCCCACAGCAAATCAGACGCGAAGTGACGAGCTCGTCACTGCCCTTTGATCTCTAAGACTCTCATGAGAAGCAGCTAGGTATTATTGTCTCAGACTGGGACTTATCGGAAAACCCCCCCTGGAAGCCGCCAATACGCATGTCACATGTACCAGCAAAGTCAGTCATAGAGAAATAACAGCCTTTTCATCAACACATCGAATGGGCGGCTCGCTTCGATCAATCACTGCGAACTTCTTCAGCTCTGACCATCGCGGAAAAGGAATACTACCAGGAGTTCTAACAATATCAATTGTAGCCGTGACAGATCGGGGGTTTGTCGCATCACGCTTCCCCGCGTCGGCAATTTCATCAACTTACCTCATATTTGTTTTGACGTATGGTAAACGAAGCAATACTGTTAGCACGCTTGAGAGAGAACATTGTTGGCCCTACCGCAATGTCGAAGTGAATCGTCTACTTGATACAAACCAACTTGCAGATTGGCGACAACAAATGAGCATTTCCCACATATATCTTGCAGTTCTTGAATTCTTTAGCAGCAACGAACCACGTCAGATAAGCGTGTTACCTTTCTAGTGATCAGAACATGCTTGTTATTTCCTTGACCAGTGTATCTTGTCTTCTCGTGTCCGGTGTGTCGTCGTTAGTACTGCAGAACATAGATGGTCAGCTTTATGATGTATCACGGCTTTATAATTTCTCAACCACGCTAACATCCTTCAATTCGTCTACGTCGCCGTTCAATTCTTCGACGAATGCTGTGGAAATCACATGCGACAAGATTTTTGGTACTCAGATGCAGTCTTTTAGCTGCTTGGATGCACTAAAATACCTTCCTTCAAATCCATCCCAGATGAGCTTTGGGCAGCGTGGTATCGGAAGACCTGATATAGGTCTGCCTTACAGATTCTTGAGTTGTAAGTTGTAGCATTTCTCCAGTGTTGGACTAATTGGGCATCCAGTGAGCTTTTCTGATGTGAGTGGTAGCGGACGGTCTGTGTCGAATTGAGGCATTCCTACCCAAACCAACTATCATGGCTCACGCCACTGCCTTAGAACTCAGACTAGCCGCTGCCACAATAATCCGTGATTGTGTGAACGGGGGACCAGCGCACGGCGGCATTGCAAACAAAATAGGTGAGTTTTACTGAAACACCAAGTGAAATCTAGACCTTGATCTTCGGAAGCGGTATCGCTTTCCAAGGGTACTAATATTTACAAAGGAAGGGAACAACAGCTTGCTGTGTTCGTAGCCGCTTACAAGCCAAAAGCCAGATGTGATGGGCCAGAGGGTCCAAGTCCAGCATCTTGTCAGGTGATTTTGAACCAAATGCCAGTTTCACATGACAAGAAACTATTTGGACACTCCTCATTCCCAGGTGTTGATGTAAAATTACCCTTTGAGTTGGGCTCCCGTAAGGACAGAGAACGCTTTCGTGCTCGCATCTATCAAGCTGACGGCCCGAACCTATAGGAGACGGCAAGTGTGTCATCAATGTTGATACTACCGGTTCGCCGGATCGTATTACTTGGTACCAGATCTGGGAATCTTCAGTAGCTATCGCTGCAATGTGTGCCAGACGCGGAAGCCGTGGAATTGAAAGTCTTTTGGGTAAGTCACCAATTATGTTCAGAAACTTCGAATCTTATGAAAGATATTCAGGCGACGACAAGAATCTTTTTATTGAAATGTACAATCCCGAGAATGTACGGGTTTAAGGGGCAAATTGTCATGATGTTGGGCCGGCACCGGGGAGCTAATGCTTGTTCTTTGCCTTAGGGTGATACACAGCTAGTAAGTTGCTAAACATTGATCAAAATATCTCTCCCACAATAATACTTGATACTTATACAAGAGGAGGTGATGTATGTTTCATAAATATGGCGATTAAAATTGACTAAAGTGCTTCACTGTGTATCTTAGGGTTTTCGATGCTTTCGTGACTCTAATCCTCAGTTCCTTTAATGCCAAGGTTCTCCATTGAACTTTCCCGATTCGGAACACGTAGAAGTGGATCTACCTTACTGTTGAGTCAGAAGGTGATTTTTCTTCAACGTAATATTCTTCCGGGGCTCCGAAATTTACCCTCTCCCAACTTTATAAGTCCTATTCTGTCGACGCCATTCCTGATCTCCAAACTTGCCCTATACTTCATTCTATACTTCGATTCCTTTTCGAAGACTACAATAACTCCGCTTTCCTACGGGAAGTTCAGAATAACCTGCAGAGATGTCCGTTCGCATGGTTCCTGGAGTCCTAGATCCAGCTCTTCAAGATCTCAATCGCCAGTCAATCAACGAAACCCAAGAGGTACTTAACATCCTCAATTCCCCACCGCTGCTAATAGAGGCTGTCCAGCAAAACTTCGAACCGACTCCTTACGAAAAAAACATGCGAATCCTATATCAGGAATGGTACAAGATGTGGCATAGACAATATTTCGAAACCGGCAGCTGGAAACGAGGAAACGAGGGCAGTGGGTTTGACATCATCGTTGCTTCTGGGAGAGTGAGGAGGTTGGTCAAAGATATGGCTAGGGAGCAGTATCACGAAAATTACCTGATCGATATTGAGAATTACTGGAGGGCTCATTCGCAGGAGGACGCGGAGCTTTACGGAGCTCTTTGGGAATGGGTTGCACAGAGGCCTTTTGTTTTGGGCTTGGAGTAAATCCGACTTCCCCTGTTATGATACGGTTGGATCAATAGCTTGGTTAAGGACTGCAGTCGACTTCTACACCCTTAGAGAGATTCTGGACTTGGATCTGCCCTTTAATTTTACAAAGAGGACAACATAACCATATTACCAGTTTCGAGTAAAGAACACCCCAAAACAACCCCTCTCACAAATCATAGAAGACTAAGGTACCTACCATAGGACGCACTTCGACCTGTGAGATACCTCCAAACTAAGCTTAGTTCGTTCTGGGGCTCCATATCAGGCTTAGCTTCAGAAAACGCCTCTCGCTAACCCCTGGGAACTGTCAGTCGTTGATGTAAAAGTAGTGACCTGCACTTCGCCGACACCATATTCACCCATTTCCCCTCTTCGACTAGAAATTCCTACCTCTAACCATACACTAAATACGCTCTTCCGATACTGCCTTACTCACGACCCAGACTTGTCCCACCCCGACGTAATGGCCTCCAGAATTCTCACCCCTTCATTACGCGCTCTCTCTAAACCCGCCACCGCCTCCACGCTACGAACAAATACCACGAGAACTTTTCAATCATCGAGAACACTGCTGGAAACATCTACGGCAGCGCTGCCGCTGCGGAAGCCTGTCGGCGCATTCAGGGGAGGGTAAGCCAGCCATTCCTTCTCCAGCCTCTGTTGTCCATGACTGCTTGCTCTCCTGCCCTGCGACTCTCGCTGACTCAGTTCTGCTGTTCCACAGAATGTTCGGCTTCCTCCTCGGCTCCACCCTCGCTGGCGCAGGGACCTACTACTACATTCTCGAGGAGTACAAAGTGTCCAACGAGCTGTTGACGGAGGACATTTACGTACGTGATCTTTACGAACGTTTATGCATCTAGAGAGCGCTGTGTGTCATTTCAGTTGTGCGCGCATTATTAGATGCATTGTTGTGGAGCTTAAGCATCAGGTGCATGGTTTTACTTTATGTACATGATGAAAAGATGCTGTAATGGTTGATGAGGCGATGAGCTGTACGTGCGGGCTGTTGCGATACACATGCTTCTTTCTCGGAGCTAGATCTCTTTGCAGAGCATCAGGATTAGACGCGTTAGACTTTTCTGACTATAGAGTCATGCAGAGGGAGGGTTGTCGAGGAGTCGTTCTGCCAATAGACCAATCAGAGCTTTCCTTCATACCAAGGCACATCTTACCAAACGGAGGCTGATAACAGCTAATGGCACAGGCTTTACAAGCGGCGGTTCAAAAGATCCACGCTTACGTATCGAGTCTGGAGGAGAAGATGGATGCGATGGCGAAAAAGAAATCCTAATGAGGAAGATGAAACGGGAAACGTATGGACGCAAGAAGAACGGGAACAGATTGGAACCAAACGAAAACACCAAAAATTGGCCAGCGTCAATCAGTCGGGCGTTATGAACGAAAAGCCCCACACCTACGGGCGGAAGAATGAACACAACTGAACACTCAGCGGGTTTGTATGAGAGCGCTGGATTGTTGGCTGAGAAGGGGAGGCATGCCCGAGATATCTTCAACTGTAAAATACTGTACCACTCTGTACAAAACCTTGTTCTCAGCTATTCAGAATCAGCTTGGCCATACAGGCCTCACTTCATCAACCATCAAATTTCCACCACGCTACATGCACAGCCAAATACCATTCCTCCATCTCCACTCCACCCTACCGCTACCTTCTCAGCACTCTTCATGCGTAGCCAGCTCCTCCACGAGCTCTGCGCAACTTCGTGAAAGTTGCTCGTGGTGACTATGACAAATTGCACCCCTTGGGAACCGTTGTTGAAAATCTTTCTATTGTCGGCACCCGCATCTTGGGATTCCCACTTGCCGAAACGCATTTTGTTCGCAGCAGCTGGCCGAGCTCTCAGACTAAGCTCAACCCCGTTACCAGATGTGCAAATTTTTCAAGCAGGTCCAGCAGGACCAGGACGGACTCATGGGCTTTTGTGCAAAGTCTTTCCAAAATCTCAAATCTCTCACCCTCCTATACCCCCCCCTCTCCTCCCCCCCCTTTCCTTCCCCACCATCCCAAACCCCCCACTTCCCACTCACCCCCTTCCCTTACCTTCCACCACCCCTCCACCCCCCTACATCGTCTCGAACCCCCTCCCCCCCTCCCTCACCTCCACCTCACTCTTCTCCACCTTAACCACATGCGCCGCCGACGGGCCACGGTCGATATCCTTGAGCAGTTTCTGCAGGGACTCGTCGGGGCCTTGGGCTTCGCCTTGGACCTATTTGTTGCCCAAATAAGAAAAAAATAAAAAGAAGCGTGAGTGGATGAATGAAAAGGATGCAGAAGTAAGGGGGGGGGGATTGGGGAGGAGACAGAGATGGAGAACATAGGTGACTTACCTTGCCCCTAGGAGTATTCTTCACAAACCCCGTAAGGCCGTAAGATGTGGCTTTTTTCTGCGTGAATGATCTTTTCCCCACCGAAGAGAGAAAAAACACATTGGGCTTTAGCAAATGGACCTCCCCCCTGTGATGATGTCGTGTTCGGAGCTGTACGTACCGGAAATTCACACCTTGGACGTCGCCGTGGACGGTGAATGAGATCTGTAGGTTGGTGATTAGCAGTTTGGGGATTGATGGGGTGTGGGAGAGGAAGAGACGTACACGCTTGGTCATTTTGAAGGCTGCGGTTGTGAAACTTCGCATGTATGGAGGGGTCGGGAGGGGGTTTGAGTAGTTGGAGGTTCGATTGACAGTGGATCTATCGTTGGTAGGATCACCAGATGAGGTTGATGAAGATGGAGGTGTGACGCAGGGATGACGTCAGAGATTAGCCCTAAAGGAAAGCCCTAACTTGTTGGACTCACGCATGGTAAGGTGGGTTGGTAGGGTACCAGAATATCGCTTTCTTCAAAGCCTGGCATGTTGTCTATCTAGAGGGTATCTCAAACAAGCGCAGAATCATCGAACAAATCAACCAACAAATCGTCGTAACAACCCTTCCAATCCGGTGCCTCCATTCTATACGTACTCTCAAACGAGTTGATGCTCAATTGGCGAAGGTATGGAAGAAGAGAGCTAACCAAATCATCCTTTGACATATCTTTTGCATGGATAGACGCGAGAGACGGCCTAGCTCCAGGTCTGACCTGGGCCTTGGACCCCAGATCTTCAGCCAATCGATCTATCAATGCAGCAGGTGTCCAGGTTGCAGGGCGGTACACAGCATCGATGGTGTCTGTAATAAAGAGCCATTCGCACAATTGGAAATCGTCAGGAGCAGTGGTGAGAAGCATGTCCAGAAGTTTGCAGGCTTGGACAACAGAGTAGGCGTTGTAAGTATGGTTATCATGATCTGGTAATAGGGAAGATATCGCGTCATAAAGCTCTGAGCTAACGATGGGCCAGAACGATGCCAAATGCACCATTGATGTTTTCAGTATCAGCGCTCGAAGCAGCATGAAGACCTCGGCTCTGGTTATCGAGGAGGGCGAAGAAGCGGCAGTCGCAGTCAAGATCTCAACCACCTTTTCCTGAATGCCGCTTACATTGACGACGAAGGCATCGCCAGCAGCAGCAAGAATGAGAGTAGCCATCCTCCTAAGATTGAGTTGAGTCTTACGGTCTGCCTCCAAACGAGCAGAGCTAGCTCCGACACCAAACATGATGCCTGCTGATGTTGGTGTAGATAAGCGTGACAGATACTCCGGCATACGATCTTTATCGATTAGTGTCCACTGCCGTAGTATCGGCAGCCAGCCTTGCTCGGCCAGACCCAAAGAGCTAGCACAGAAGAACCTGGGATCGTTAAAGGCCTCCGTTACGTCTTTCTTCCAGATTTTCGACGCTTCTGGTATTCTTGACAACGCAAATAGTATACCAAGAGTCCCTTCTGTTACATTCTGAGGGTAGGTCTTCCAGCGGATCGTGGGTGTAATTACTTGTGTAGAGATTATGGTTGTGGCAGCCGCTATTCGATCGGTGTCGATCACGATTTTCGGAAGATTAGGTACAATCGAGGCCAGTATTGTGATAATATCAACAGCAAACGATGGCTTGCGAATGTCAATCGGCTTTAGCGATGGAGTAGATGATTTCTCACTATCGGCTGGTGGTGTATCGAGTGTGAACCCTAGAGGCTTTATCGTGAAGGTTGCAGAGAGTAGGCGTGAGAAGAGGTCCTGTCATAATTAGCACCCTGATAGTAAGCTCTTTTAGCGGACAGCTTACCCCAAGATCTCGTCGCATCTTGCGTTGCTCTCCGAAGTTGGTATTGTCTACCTTTTGACCTAGTATTGCTGTGAACTCAAGCAATTTTGGTAAGGTCTGCCTGTGAGGCATTGGATTGGCCAGAACGTCTCGTAGGAATGTCATACAGTCACTCCAGATCTCATCCATTGCGTCATCTTCCAGAGATCGAGTGTATGCCACTAGGAACCCAGATAGATTAATATCCGACAGATCAGAGGTCAAGGTTGATTTTCGAGCAGGGTCGAGAACGGTGGGGTTGGTGCGGCTGTACATTGCATTGAATATTGCCGGAATTGTATTCTTTGGTTTCGATCCGTCTAGGACATGCAATAGGTTGAGTACGGCACCAGATATTCCTTCGCCGTCTCTGGCGTCGGGATTGTACCATAATTCGATCAAGGTTTCGAGGCATTCCAGAGCTTCTGCGGCGAAGAGGTGCTCTAAGATACGGCGTGAGCGATTCCGCACGCGCATAGATGTGTGATTGAATGAAGCTGAAGCCGAAGTATCGCGAAGTGAGTTACTTGAGCCGTGGTTGCCCCATGACCAGGTCTCGAAGCAGAGCTGAACAGCATCTTTAAAACAGAGCAGAACAGTCAATCGATTGTTCGCTGTAGCAGTCCTTGATCTGTTCGTATCAGGTGCAAAGACACCAGATACCATATTACCAAAGAACCCTGGTGACTGCTCCGGGTTTATTACTGATGCAGTATTTGTTTCGTTCTGAATCAATAGATCATGAGCCCTGGCCAGGGCTTGTTCTAAACCGTTGAGAAGTGACATGACAGTGGCGATAGGTTCAGTAACAGCAGGTGATGCACTTTTAGGTTCTTCAAAGGTGACTTTTAGGCTCTCGAATACAGAATAGATGACCCTGTTGAAGCAATCGACAAGCGGCATTAGTATCTGAAAAGCGCTCCTGGCATAAAGAGGCATACAATCGTCCAAAAAGCGTACCCAGTGTTCAATTACTGGATGACTACTTTGAGAGCTTAATGCCAACATAATGCAATCCAATAGTGCTGGTGGGGGCAGTGACGGGAAAGCCACTGCTTGTTCTTTGTCACTTCTATCAGTGGACAGCGAGATTCGCGGTAAGCTTTTCATGGTGTCCCCTGAGAGAATCCTTCTATGTGCCGATTTTGGAACCATATCTACAGTTGTCGCATGTGTTCTCAAAGCAGTCAGGATCAGGCTCATAAGCGGTACTTGAAGTAAGGTATCCGGTTGTTTCACACTCCACGAAAGAGCCTCGATAATGGAAACTTCTAAGTTCATATCCATCGTGTCTGCTGAGGATGGCCCAAGGAACATCTGTTGCAGAAGAAACGTAGCAGCCTGACGTAACACCGAAGTATGGGGGCTTCCGTCGTGTTGCTGTTGAAATTTTCTGTCCAGGATTCCCACACAGACGTGTGCTAGATAGGTCTGATTGGTGGTGCTTCGACTTTGGTCGTTTATTGAGGTTGAACTCGTTTCGTCAGTGGATGTTTGAATGTTTCCTCGCCCAACTACTATACTCGCACTTGGATAACCTTTTGAGAGTGACGGCCAGATGCTTTTTGGTGCGTACTGAATCAAATTGGAAATCGTCTGAAGATTATAAAGGCATTCACCGAGATCATGATCATACTCACGAAGATCATTGTGAGGTTGCTCCGTGTCTGACAGCAACGACGACGTTGACTGCATCAAGCAAGAAAGACTTCGCAGCCGGCGTACGAGGAGATCAACGATTCTGAAGGTTTGTGAGCCTTTTGTAGTGATTACATTACAGCTTACTTACGTTTGAATGTTAGAGAGAGACTGCAACCAGCTGCTAGCGAATAAAAAAACTTCGGTCTTCGAATCGAATAAAGTATCGAGAAGAATCAACAGCGGGCGGGCTAGCATGAGGCTCTCTTTCTGGCTAGTATGAGCCCAGAGCGTCGCAAATCGCCGTGCGGACTCGACTCCTGGTCCAGATCGATTGTCACCATCTGGAGCAACTGACATAAGCGTTGCCACAGAAGACTCGACTAGTTGACTATCCGGACATATCGTGGAGTGAATCCGCCAAATGCAGCGAACCGCCTCAACGTTATACTTGGGTATTGAAGGAGAGAGATCAGCCCATACTCTATCGATCAGATTCGGAACCATCTGGCGGATGCGATTATGAGTGGTCACAGAGGGCATTGTGGTGCATAGTATGTCGAGGGCTGACACAAAGGCTGCAATGGCTGGGAAAGGTACGGTCTCTCTTACTTGAGCGGCGAATGTTATTGCAGCTTCCATCAAAGCCGAAAACGATGTTTCGTTGCTTGCATTCATGGATATTTTGCCCACTAGCTTATCAATGATAGACAGCTCAGACTCCATGTAGGCAACATGAACCCCAGAATGTAAACCTTCTATCACCAGCTGGATTGTTATTTGCAGAAGTGAACCCGCGATTGTGCTCCCTGTGATGGGTGGGTGGGCTGAGTCTATGTTTCGACTCTCGCTATAGAACTGTTGTGCTTCATCCACAAGGTGTCGAATCATCAAATCGGAGTATTCGACTTCCGACTCAGAAGATCCATTGTGAGCGAAGGCTCGCTCCGGAATCAAATCCAGAAGCTGACTGACAATCTTGAGCGCAGGACGCGCAAGCTCAGTACTCAATGCATCGTCCCGTATTGAAGCCTTGAGATAAAATTGTACTGTTGCCAGCAAGACCAGAGTTACCATCGGTATATGGACAATTAGCATTTCTTCTTCACGAACGTTGAACCGTGTGATAATGAACAGCACTAGGCTAAGCCTGTCTTGCGCGGTCTCTGCGTCATGGTCCCCTTTCGAGACGTCGAACGAACTGAGGAGGACCTTCATTATTTCTCCCCATATCAGCCCACTTTCAACTCCATCAAAAAACACACTGGCGCTGCGAAGCACCTCGGTGAATGCATCTTTCGAAGGAGCAGCCTTCTGGTACCGCCATGCGCTTTCCATCGCTGGTGAAAAAACACGCGGTACTACCAGTCCGCCAATTTCCCATCGGTCCATTAAGGACAAGCAGATACGGAATGGGCGAGCTTTTTCCAACGGTGTTCCGTTGTCATTATCGATCATCCTTTGGATACTCTGAACCAAAGGAAAGAGGCCATGCCGCTTGAAGTGGGCGACTTGCGTATCTTTAAGATTGCGCAAAGAGATGACAATTTCATTTGATTCTGGAGAGATGGGCGAGTTGGGCGTACTATCACGTATATCGGATGCGAGCTCTGGTCCAAGAAACCATGTCCAAAGTCTTCTGTTCAAGCTCATTTCTCTCCGAGCCACTACCGATACGGCTGCAGCTACAAGCCGTTCTAAATCTTCCGGCGACACGTTTTGGTGGAGTACAGGGGACCTTAATGGTATGTGCGTGACTAGGAGGTCTAGAAATCCTCTCTGAACCAGCAGCTGCTCGTCTTGAAGACCCGCGGCGAAGCAGCGAATTAAAAGGCCTGGCTCGGGAGACGCTACCGCTTGGATAGCCCCAAATAGCTCTTGTTCGTTGGCATTCGGGGCGCTATTGCCATTCAGTCGACCTGAAGCTTCATCTATGTCCGAAACGGGCCCAAGCCGAGGTAGTTTGCGAACCAAATATGCCAAAGCGCCCTGCCTCCGGCTTGGGCTGGTAATTGAAGCCAGGAAAAAACATTGCCAGAAATATTGATCCCCTGAAGCATCTAAAGAGTGTAAGCTGGTCTTACCTCCCGCCCCAGTAACGTCCTTTAACCTGGTTAGAATATTCAGGGTACGTTCAAACTCTTCGCTTGTTTCCTCCTCAAGGCCTGGAAGAAGAGCTAACACAATAGCTTTCAAAGCTGGCCGCAAAAGTTTTGGGTCCAATGCTAGAAAAAAGGTTTCGAAGAGTGAGAGAAGGGCTGGTTTTACAGACAGCGAAGCAAAGGAAAGTGTTGGCGATAGCCCAGGGAGGTACAGAGGCAGGTCTCGAGCGAGGCCATCTTTCTACTCGTCCAATCCTTAGTCCTTATAAGCTCGCCGGCAAGGCTTCATGTACATACTTTTAGGACTGAAAATATGTACGCGTAAACTTCTAGCGTCTTTTGGTGCACTCCAGATGGTAGGGTTGGGTTTAGACACTGTGATAATCGTTTTGCAACGACCGCTTTATGTGGGATATCTGTGGCGCCAGTAGGTCGGGCTTGTAGCACCTTTGGAATGAATAATCAATGATCTGTTCGAAAAAAGAAGAGAGTGCTCTACCTTAAGCAGACGTCCTAGAAAAGAGATATAATCGGCCCATTCCTGTAACGTTGTATCGAACAATGAAAGTGCTCTTTCTACAGCAGAGGCATATCGCCGAGAGCTCTTGTCCTGGAAAGCATCCATCTCAGAGGCGAATACAATAATCTAGTCCAGTATTCCATCAGATCTTCATCTAAGTTGCTTGACAAGATATATGCTTTTGATCATGATGGCGGCCGGCTTCATGACAAGGCTGACTGTGGTTAACCAAGCAGTAGATCTTGAAGCAGTAGATTCGACAACACTAGATATGGTTCATTGGAGATATTACTCGGCGATCTAATCACTTACTACTGAACGACCACTTGTCAATGACTTGCAAGAAGATATGGACACTTACCTACCTAGGCTTCCACTTCCAGCATAAACAGCCACGCTAGCCATGATGAGATAAGCGTGATGTGGCCGTTATACTACCGTCTTCAATAGCTTTTCGAAGAACGGGGCATCACAGCGGAACCGCTGCTTCAGGTTAATACACATGGGCTAGTCTAATGAACCATTCTGAGACGGGTTCCGGTGAAAGAGAAGGGTCTGATAGTCAAGGGACTATTTCGACACCTACGACGGCCCATGTCGACCCTCAAGAGAAAGGACTGACGTCGGCGGCGCCATCCACACCTCGATCTGTCTCTCGAACTACCCTCACAGATGAAGGGCCCCGTCCACCTTTGCCGCCCAGACCTGTGAAGCTAGACCTCCTTGGAGAAGTCTCGAGTACTTCCGGTGGTGGGCTCCTAACACTGAAGAGTTCATCTCGACCCAATCTTCAAGCGACTGCAACAACCGGCCTCTCCCTCACGGACATCCACACCCAATCTTACCCAGGTGGTTCCCGAGAGACTTCGGAGTCGACCTCTTCTCGGAGGTCTCCAAAAGATTTTGGTAGCATAAAGCGATTCAAGAATAGGTATGGAAGTGAGGGAGACGAGTCCGCAAGTGTGAAGAGCTATGCGCCCACTTTGGAAGCTGGTGGGGATGTCGAGAGTTTGCTCGGCGAGGTTCTTGGAGCGTCTTCGGCAAGCCCTGCATGGGGATTGCTCAGCAGCCAAGGCGAACGGCTTGACCCTTTCGAGTCCATCAGCTACGAGGACGATGAAGTTACAGCGGACTTCAATCAGGAATTTGAGGACCTAGGCGAAATAAATGCGGAAAGTGATAATGAAGGTGACAGAATCGTGGGTCTTGGAATGCTCGATGCTGATAAGGCACGCAGGTGATCTTCTGGCGCTCTGGAAATCAAAGCGGAAGCATTTCCTTATACTTTCTTCCGCTGGCAAACCTATCTACAATCGCCATGGTGATGATAATTTGATATCTGGGTACATCGGAGTGATTCAAACCATCATTTCTTTCTATGAGGGTGCACAAGACCAGTTAAAAGGATTCACAGCGGGCGGTGCTCGATTCGTAATCATGTCTCAAGGGCCTTTGTATCTTGTTGCTATCAGCAAGCTCGGAGAGAGCGACGCCCAGCTCCGTGTACAGCTTGAAGCATTATACATGCAGATCCTCTCGACCTTGACATTGCCCACATTGACCCACCTTTTCTCGAATCGACCATCGACTGACCTAAGACGGCCTTTGAAAGGCACGGAGACGTTACTCTCTGCATTGGCTGATACGTTCACCCGTGGCTCTCCACCAACGCTTCTTTCTGCACTTGAATGTCTCAAGATTCGCAAATCTCATCGTCAGGTAATCAATAACAGCTTGCTCCAGACGCGCTGTGAAAGTCTATTATATGGCCTGATCGTTGCTGGTGGTAGGCTTGTAAGCGTTGTGAGGCCAAGAAGACATTCTCTGCATCCTGGCGACCTGCAGCTCATATTCAACATGCTTTTCGAAGCCGACGGCATCAAGGCTGGAGGAGGTGAGAATTGGATACCGTTGTGTTTACCTGGGTTCAACAAGAATGGTTATCTGTACATGTATGTTAGCTTTATCGAGTTCGACACAACGGAAAAAGAAGAAGAACATGAACGACGGAATGAAACCGAAAGACATGATGAAGTAGCAGTGCTCCTGATCAGTGCGAACAAGGAGAGCTTTTATGACTTGCGAAAGATGCGAGATGCTGTTGTTGATGTTCGCCTCCATTCGCATCTTCTAATACCTACTTTTGTATCTGACGCCTTCCTAGGAACTCGAGACTAATGGTAGCATGGCCATTATCAAATCTGCAGTGCGCCGCGGACGCCCTGCTGCTACAGATATTGTCCCTGGAACAGTACTGCGACATTTTCTCTACAAATCACGGGCCAACGTTCAGTTCACCATGCCATCATACGAACCACACTTTACGACCTTACTAGCACGACGGAGGTAATTGCAACTCAGATAACATCTTAATGCTTGACGTAAATACGGCTGACTTATGACAGACTTCTATCCTTATACCACACGCTCCACGCCAGTGTCCACGCCAAAAATGCCCATCTCAAAGTCCACCACTGCGTCAGCCACAACTCTATATCGCTTGCATGGGTAACGCCTCTCTTCGAAATGTATTGCATCGCGGGTCCGCACGCCAGCAGGAACGCGCTCGCTCAGAGCGCCAACAAGGTGATCCAATGGGCTAGGCGGGAGGAAGAGCGGATTTTTATCATTGGGGGCGCGGTGAGTGGTGTTCTCCTCGAAGTCCAGTTGTCTACCTCGCTGATTCGCCATGCAGGTGTTTTAGATAGCCCACTTTTACCAGAAAATTCTTCGTTTTCGACAAGACCCTGTTCGCCTTCTTGCTCCACTTGCATTTCGGCTTTGGCTCGTTCGTCTTTGCCTCATTCGGCTGTGCGTCCTTGGGCTTTCCCGGAAAAGCAGTCCACCAAGATTCCGAAACTTTTTCCTCCTGAACAGGCCGAGCGGCCAAACTTCCATCTTCAGACTGTTCTTGCCCTTTCTCCTGACCTCCACCTAGACAAAGCGCCCTCCGCCGCCTCTGCCCCTCCCTCAGAAGCTTGAGCTCTTCCAAAGCCTCGAAACTCAAGTCGCTCCCGCTCCCATACAAGCTATCTCCATTTGGCGAGTCTTCCACTTCCACTTCCACTTCCATATCATCCCCACCATCCTCCCCCTCACCCCCCACATCCTGAACACCCCAACCCCACTCCTCCCCCCTCGGCCTCGTAAACTCCCTCTCCGCCTCTCCGCCCCAACCGCCCCACTCCTCACCAGCCTTCTTCCCCTTCCACTTCGCCAATGCGGTTCTTGGGTTTGCGTGCTGCATTGCCGATGCGATGAGTGGATTGGCCGTGTTTGCGGTGGGTCGAGATCTGGATGGACGGCGGGGACGGCGCATGGGTGGTTGTTCGTGTTGTATGGGTTGGTAGTGAGACATAGTTGGTTGGCTATGTGGATTGGTTGGTCGGTGGAGAATGTATGCCTGATTGGTGATATCGGGTGCGAGAGGCGATACTGCAAGTGGAGTAACGGATGGATGGAATTATGATAAGTCTAAAGTCACACGGGATGAATAAGTTTGGCGTATAGTATGTATCCTTAAGTGAACGGTGCTGGAGAAAGTGAGTGGGAAAGGGAAAGATTATGTATTCGGAGGAATATTCGATTAAAGCTACGTGAGTCTATCGAGTCTACACTTTCCTCTATCCGTGCGTCTAAGCTGTTGCACCTTCCCCCGAGCAAATGTGCAGATTTTTCTCTGGTAAAAGAGCTCAAACAGTTTCGCCATTTCTAGATTAGTTGATGTTGACTGTATTAGTTTAGCCCCAAGGGCCGAAAGGCCGATCCGGGTTGAGGTTGAGCAAGTTTGTGATTTTTAAGTAAATCAATGATAAAGTTCCGAAACGGGTGTAGTTCCTTCAACTCAGAGTCATTGACAGCTTTCAGGAGAGCTGGCGATGTTTAACAGCTTGCTTGCGTAATTAAGCAAGCTAAAGCCAAGAAAAGCAAATTGAAGCAAATTGAAAGCAATTAGTGATATTCGATTATCCGCAGGCAACGTAAGTTCATGATGCCGACTACTCAAATCCCACGATCAAGATCGGGTCGTTCTGAGGCGCTCCGGCTTCTCCATAGTAATCCTCGAACTTTCTCCCCTCCTCGCAGCAACCACTCCTTGACCTTCTCGGCTACCTTCGATCGCACAGATTTGGAGTGTGACACGCCCTCGGCTGTCCTAGTACTTTGCTTGCTTATGCGCCCGCTGGCTCTCGACCTCAGAATTCCTCTGTCGAAGCTTCTTCCCTCTTCTGACATGGTGTTTCGAGAAGTCATGGCCCTTAACTGGGATAGCCGCTTCCTGAGACTGCCTTTGTTTCTCGTCTGCGAGCTATCGTCCGAGAAGAAGCTGCGGGCTTCTAGGTTTAAGCCTGGAGACGGGGGCACAAGCGTAATTGTTGGTGAAATTGCAAAAGTCGCAGAAGGTTGCTCAAAGCTTTCTTTGAACCGCGTCTGCAGGTGTGCTGATTGGCTACTGTTCTCCTGGCTAGGTCTTGGCTGGCGCCCAAACGCACTAGCTCGGAACAAATCGTTCGTAACATTGATGTTTGCTTGCATCGATGATTCCGTTGATGGGCGCAGCTTCGTGATTTTCGTTGTCCCCGTAGTGAATGACGAAGACCGATGAACTTTGAGCTTGAATCGAGGTTTTAAACTAGAAAACTGTTCAGGTGGATCCACGCTCTTTCGTGGCATGGTAACCTCGAGCTTTGGCGATTGACCTGTCCAAGGATAACTGGCATCTAGATTCCAAGGCTGTAAGCTCGGCGGTGAGTCTCTGTTTGCTCGCATTTTGAGTTTATATTTTGAGATCGGTGCTTGTTCTTCGTCATCACTCTCACTCAGTATCGAAGAAGATATGGCGGAGTAAGCGACTCTCTTAGGCTCAGGCAGGGTAGCTGGCATTACAAGGCTCTGCTTCGTCGCAGATTCTGCTCCAGAGTCACGCTGAGCAGCTGGCGTATCATCCTGCTGATTTGCATGAGATGTGTTGGTAGGCTCACCAAGGTCAGCCTGCATGTCACGACCTTGCTTTGAAAGAGATGCGCTGGTAGGCTTGCCCTGGTCACCTTGCATGTCAACACTTTGCTCTGGACGGGACGCGGTATTAGGCTCAACTTCGGTAGCTGACACGTCAATGCTTTGTCTTGGACTAGCCACTACTGGAAGCTCGGCTGGATTACTAGACACTTCAACAGTCTGCTTTGACTCGGGCACTGCTGAAGACCCAACATTTGCATTGGGGATCTCGTCTTTTAAGTGCCCGAATAGAGGCGTAAAGGCAGATGGGAGAGCCGATGGTACCGGATCGATGGGAGGCGAATAGGCAATGAGCGTAGGTTCTCTTGAAAGCGATGGGAGCTCCTTTGTTGTACGAGAAACATTGGGACTCTTTAGTAACTCGACTTGACTGGGAGTTCTACCTTTATCGAGATCCTCGGTAATTGCAGGAGGCTCTTTCGTGGGGTGTCGGAATTTAGCACTCTTCAGGATCGTCTCCTCACCAGGAGCGGCGCTTCTATCCAGATCCTCAGCAACCACAGACAGCCCAGGAACGGACCCCGATGCCTTTTCAAACAAGTGATATGCAGGTTTCCGCATGTTCGAGGACCTTCGTGGGGGAATTGTGGGCTCAACAGTATAACTACTTGTTGATGTAAGGAGCGAGCGCGAGCTGCCACGTCGAGGAATTTGCATTGCTGGTAATTTCAAAGAGTCTTTTGAGATCTCAGGTGCTCCAAGTGTACTCTCAGGACCTGCTTCAGTAATATTTGACCGCCCAACTTTGACTCCGTCATGCGAGGTATCAAGTGAGTGCCTATTGTCGTGGCTGAACAGATAATTCACCGGAGAAGAGCCAGCTGCCCTGCCATATTCAGTGTAGTTCTGGTCATGGGAACCAGCTTCTACCGTGGTCTTAGCGGTAAGCTTGTTCACATCCTCCAAGTCTTCATCGAGACACAATATCCGGCTGAACCTATTGCGATTACTCAGAGATGATGCAGCTCGTCCTGGTGTCGGAGCATAGATCTCTATGCGTTCAGTCGTATCCGACTTGCCTTCGAACGATGTGCCGCGAGATACATAATCCGCATGAGATTGAATATTTCGAGAAATCGTTCTTGAATTTCTCGGTTGGACTAACGGGATTTCCAAGCCTGCTGGGGAAGGAAATACGGTGTCGCTGGGCCCAGTTAGATCCGGTATTGGTTTTTGACGGTCTTTTCGAGACGAAGACTGTAATGAGTACATCGGTTCACTCGATGAAGAGGACAATGATATAGACTTCACAGATGCACTAGAAGCGCTGAAACCTTGATGCTGCTGTGGACAAGGTCTATTGCCGAGGAGACGTGTCTCAATTGGAGCAAGGTCGGCTTCCTGGATTTTAATGGATGCTTGACACTCGAGATGGTACATGTGAGCTGCGTTGTTCTCTCTTTCGCGGCCCTTGTCTCGAGCAACCATCTGCGGATCCTGCTCTACTACCCTCGCAGCTGTTCCATTGGGATATTTGGTATCCTGTTCAAGCTGTCGGGGTCTTGGCACGGCTTTACGGTTTATTTCTGTCGACAATGGCCATTCTGGCAAGTCCTGCGCATGCTTTTTTGGCAATGTTGAGGGAAAGGTCTCGTCAGCTGGCAGCTCAGCAACGTGTGAGCTGGGTATGTTCCCATCTAGCTCATAATAGACTTTGGACGTGTCTTCTGGTATCACCTGCTCGGCAAGAGAGAAGCTTGACATAGTCACGCTGTGGTAGTGGTCCTCGTCGAAAGATTCTGTGTAGTCATAAAACACAGGTGACGGGGAAAGGGATGGACGGCGAGAAGCGGACACATCTGAAAGTTGCATAGGTGTTGACGATCGAGCTGGAGTAAGCCCATTGGGAAGCCGAGATAAGGGAGCAGGAGCTAAAGGTGGTAGGGTTTCTGCATAGTTCTCGTGTCTGGGAATCGGTGTGTAGTACCGAAGCATCGGATCCGAACGATTGAAATTCTGCTGCCATGTGGAAGGCGCTCTTTGTGGAGAGTAGATAGACAATGGGGAGGCGGTACGGAAACTGGCAGCACGACTCGGTCCCATGTATGTGCTTAAACCAAGGCTATGGTAGTCACTAAGGGCTGGTGATGACGGTCGATATCCAGGACGCTTGAGCCTCGCTGGATATGCGAAAGGTGAGCGCGGCCTCATGCCACGAAAGTCCTCTTGGTTGTGAACTTGTAATGCAGTAGGAGAAGGACGAAGCGAGAAGCTTCGCCTAGTTATAGAGCTTTGGGTCATTGAGTACGACCTTTCGTCCTCTTCATCACCTGTGGTTCCACTTCTAGCATCACGGTATGACCTCTGGTTGTGATTACGACAAGATGTGGCTTCCACGGGTGCATTGGCACTACTGGGATGCCTCGACAATTGACTGCCGTCTCTATGCTCATGAAGATGCCCGGCCACGTGCCGCTTCTTGATGGGAATAGATTGAGCAGTACTAGGTGACTTAGGCGTCCGGTAGATAATAGAGGGTACACGCGCTGGCTTTATTGAAAATAGGCCAACGTCTCCAGTCTCTGTTGTGTTCTTGAGCATACTCTGTATGGACGAGGGTGTTTTTGAGAGACCGTTGTAAGCCCCAATGTTTAGCTCCTTCCTGGAGTGATTGCCTTCGTACGAGCTTCTCGTGGGTTCTTCCCCAAGGCCATTTCGTCCAACATGGCCGGGAGGAAGCTCTGAGAGGGGCATAGGGCTCTGTGATACTATTGCCTCAAGTGTAGGACTCTGACTTTCGCGAGCTGCCGGTTTCCTTGAAGTTGAAGTCCTAAAAGATGGGATGAGGTTGGGGACGTGGAAAATGTACTAGACCCGAAATTTACGAACAAATGGTGTGCATCAAAAGAGGAAGCTGCTATGGCAGCATAATATACTCAGACTACTACAATTCATATCGACACACTAATATTACTTGAAAGATGTGAGATATGGAAGCGCTGCAGAGACTACAAATGGAAATTGAGGCTTGGCACATTGAGACAGCGGTTCATGGCACCTCTGATATTGGGTCGAATGTCTAAACTACATACACCAGAAGATATCATCAGCCGTAGAATTGGCGGGTACTTTGACATACCAGCGTAGAGCGAGAAATCTTTATTGTGGAAATGCTAGATGGGGTTAACATGTTGCCACTTTAGACTATGGAGCAGAGTGTGGTGTCATTGACTCAGATAGTGAGGCTGAAGGATATTAAGACCACAACGTCTCCAAACCGTTGATCAAGCTTCAGCTTCAAGACGAGATCAGCTTGTTCTTCCTGTGGCGGTTCCATTGTTGCTCCAGCACTACACTTTCAGGCGCCGCGTCGTTGGCCCTTCGCTGAGACACACAAATAATCAACGAAAAATTGGGATGGAGCAGCGTTGATTTGAGTGTTCGTTCGCGAAAGGTAACGGCGCTAGGGAAATGCATAGCAGTGTTTGATGATTTGGAAAAATTGGTTGGAGACATGTAGCGGAATTAGCGCGATTATCGCTCACATTCGGCAGCCGCGACTATCAATCGTAAGAACCGCTTTCATATCCCTGATGTATCATTTGTATCTGCATTTTTGAATGCTTGAAAATTGATGTACAGTAGTGCTTCACTGGGAAGTCGCGAATTGTATGACCAACCCCTCTATCGAAAATCCGATCTAGCCGGCTGGCCAATCAGACCTTTCGCCACGCCTGATATAACATACTGGATGTGCTAAGTATGGACCTGACACGGTGCAGGTGCCTTTACCTCCCGTATACAACTCGGAGTAGCCTCACATCAAACACAAATGATAGGCGAGATCCACTCATATTCGCAGCGGCTTTAAGCCGTAATTCTCTAAGAAGGTTTAGATAGCGCAGAACCAAAAAGCAACAACGCCGCCAGTGGTATAGTCTTCTCAAATCGTCCGGAGCCATTGAATTCCCAAAACGCCAGGCCCGCAACGCTAAAGCAACTATCCATACCATTCAGTCATAGTGGCATCATGCCGATCCCCCCGCCACCATATCCTCCACCTCCATATCTTCGTCTTGGCCCACTTCCACCGGCCCCACTGTTACTTGTTCTGCTGCCGCCGGAAGTCATCTTTGCACCGCCGGACGTGGCTTCGCCATGCTCGGCGCCACCGGACGTTTTCCTGTTACCCTTCTTGGAACCACGAGTGCGGCCACGGTATGCGCCAGACCCGCCCTTGCTGCTCCCACGATTGTCGGAGTTGCGGCTTTGCGACTGCGCACGAGTTGGGGATGCTATGTGCTTTGATTGGATTTGGAAAACTGACGAAACGGTGAGATGAAAGGGTATAATATGGCCGCAGGGTTACCTACATCGAGCGTTGAAGGCAGCAACCTCAGGAGGGGCCTGAAAGTAGGAGCTTTGCTCCTCTTGCGAATAACCCTCATCTCCAAGATCATCGAAGTCTCTGTCGTCGCCATACTCTTCGCCACTGCTGACATAAATAACGTTTTGGTGATTGGGATCACTGCAGACAAGATATCAATACATTGTTTCCAACGAAGAAAGGTTTGGGGAGATCTACCAAGGACGGTCACCCTGTTGCTGCATTAAGGACTCGTAGCCTTCGTGGGAGGTGCGAATAAGCTTCAGAAAACGTTCGCCATAGCGCTCAACCTTGTCTGGATCAATGCCCGGAATCTTTAGCATCTCGCTTTTGTCTGTTCCGAATTCAGTATCGTGAGTACATAAGGTACACGCCAACTTACCACTTGGAAATCTAATCGCCATTTCTCGAAGCATCGTGTCGGTGAATGGTTGAGCTCTAAGGTTTCTATGTAACAGAATCTAGAGAAAGCTTAGTGGCAAATCTGATAATACCGAGGAGTGGTTTGTTTAGAGACTAACCGTTCTACTTTCTGCACTAGCATGAACCATGAAATCTTCAACCACTATCTTGTGTATCTTATTCAATTTATCAAGCTTTTCGTCCATGGTTATTGGAGGGCCGAGTTGCTTCTTCTTCGACCTCTGCGGTCTTCCAGCCTCTCGGATATGCCCCAGTTCATCATCAGAGTCATCTTCGGTTCCGTCAATATTGTTGCCGTCATAGGCACTAAATTCAGGAGCAGAATCATCTTCAAGATAGCCATGAGCTTGTACTTCAGGCTCTGTGGTTCGTTTATATTGTGCAATCCGTCGTCTGGAAGATGCCTGAACAGGAGACGAGACATTTGTGGACTGCGGAAAGTCTTGCCGTGACGCTGCCACACCAGTACCTCGTTTTACAGCTGGTCTCTTTACGGCTTTGCCTTTCCCATTAGGAGAAGTACGAATCTGGATCCTGACCTTTCTTCGGCGCTTCAGGAAGTCGCTGCAGTTTTTGCCCGGCTTCAAAACGTTAGCGGTTAGATCTTGGAAAGATGGGTCAGCTAGTACTAACATGCACGTACTGCAGAGCAAACCCTTTCTTGTTGACGACATTATGCTCTGCCAAAGCGTCTTCGCTCAGGAGTCGGTAGAACAAGCGCTCAATATCCCCTCTCTCAAGATTCGAGCCAACTCCGTACTGATCAAGATTGTTGTGGCCCAGGTCAATTATCTTCTTGTTCTTTGCCCCACGGAGTACGTCCACACAGTGTAATAATGTTACTTCTGCGTTGTCTTGCTCAATTCTTTTAACCAGCTCCATTGCAGCAACAGCGTATTCGGTAAAGTCTTGGCTCTCGAATGAGCTTTTAGAATTGCAATTATCACAAGCAGCATTACAGTCTTCCTTTTTGAACGACTCGTTGAAGTAATTGAGGATTTGTACCCTTCGGCAATCGCTTCTGTTCTCGCAGAATTGTATCATATTCCTCAACATTTTCCGCTGCCGCTCTTTCTGCTCATAACTGCCTTCTCCATCGTCGATCATGCGTTTGAGTGCACTAGTATCTTGATATCCGTAGTACAAGTAGCATCCTGAGCGTTTCCCATCTCTTCCTGCCCGGCCAGTTTCCTGGTAGTAGCCTTCGAGACTCTTCGGGATCGTGTGATGGATGACGAAGCGCACATCAGGCTTGTCGATGCCCATGCCAAAGGCTATGGTAGCCACAATCACATGATGCTTCCCCGCCTGCCATTGTTTCTGTACTGATCTTTTCTCCTCCGGGACCATGCCAGCGTGATAGTGCTGCGCTTTGATCTTGTACTCTTCTCGAAGCTGCTTGGCAATTTGCTCACAATTCTTCCGAGAAAGGCAGTAGACTATACCAGACTGATTCTTGTAAAAAGTGCTTATTGTAGTTGCCATACTGTCGAGAGCATCCTTGGCCTTACCTTTGCTCCGAACTTCATAGGTCAGATTCGGGCGATTAAAGCTTTGTGTAAACACTTTGCAATCTTGGATGCCTAGGTTATGAATAACATCAACTTTTACATTTTCAGTAGCAGTGGCCGTCAATGCCATCACTGGAACGCCTTGGAATTGCTGGCGCACTTCCCCTAACATCTTGTAGTCCGGCCGGAAATCATGGCCCCACTGACTGACACAGTGTGCTTCGTCTATGACAATTCGAGCTAGCTTACCTCGTCGGTGGAGATCGCGGAAGGAGTCGATCATCAGCTGATTTTTACTGATCATCTCAGGCGTAATGTACAAAAGCTGGATGTATTTCTGGGGTTGTGGATCTTTTAAGCTATCCATAACAAGTCGCCGATGTTCAGCTGTAACCTCGCCGTTGATAAGAAGGGCCTGAATCTTGAGCTTCTGTAAATGATCGACTTGGTCCTGCATGAGACTAAGAAGTGGAGATATTACCACAGTCACACCGCTTGTGTGTCCTGAGTTTATGATAGCTGGCAGCTGGTAACACAAAGACTTCCCGCCTCCAGTCGGCATTAAGACGAAGGCGTCCTTGCCACCAAGCGTGGCGTTGATGGCCTCTAGTTGGTTTGGTCGGAAGCCACGTAAATGGAAGCGTTCTTTCATTGAAAGTTTCACGTCTCGTGACCATTTATGTTGCATATGTGATGATTGCGTTATCGCCTGAGGCAGGTGAGAACGGCTTTTCTGAGACTCAATTCGGAGCAAGTTTCCACTGGTTTCGGCGAACACGTTGCGAGTTTCGAAATTTGATACCATGTTTGATCTATTCTCACGATTTTCCAGCTCTTCAGCCACTTCAAGCATTTCCTCGTCGTCTTCATCTTGCCCGTAATCGTCCCAGTCCTCTTGCCTTAATGGGCTGCCCATACGCCTCGTGAATAGATCATCGCTTTCGAAAACAAAATTAGAAGTTTCATCCGCTTTATCTGGTTGCTGCATAATGGTCGATCTGTTTTGAGTAGTATACTCTTCCTGGCCCAATTTCCGCTTGGATGGAGAAAAGTAAGCGTTTACGTCTTTTATGGCTGGCGAAGATGTGTAAGTACGAAGAGGGGTTCTCTGGGATAGTGTAGGATTATCGAACGGCTTTTCCACCGGTGTTCGGGGTTTAGGATCAAGGACCTGCGTCTGCTGGACGTATTGCGTCGTAAAGGGCCTACTGGAGATGGGTTTTAAGAATGGTACGGCGGCTTCGGAGAACTGATGAGGTGCCTGTGTGGACTTAACTAACGTAGTCGGTCGCTCAATTGCAGCTTCAGCGTCATTTGTCGTGCTATTACCCTGGAACGGTTGGTATTTCTCAAATGTTGGCAGCGCCGCCTGCTCTAGAAGTTTGACAATATCCTGCTCAACCTGGGCCAGTTTGCAAGTGGCACTCTTTGTTTCCGCGACATTCTGTGAGATCTCCTGGTCCTGATTCTGGCGTAATGCAGCAATCGTACGACTTATGATTTCTTCTTTCTGCTGGCTGATCCGGATATGATCCTCTCGGAGTAGCAGCAGGCCGCTCACAGCAGTGATCCTAGCCTTTAGCAGGGCAGGCCGCTGCTGCAGCTCGGCAGTTGGGGTCCTCTGCTCAATATGGCAAGCCCAAAAGGCTTCCAGGGCTGATTCTGAGTCACGGTGGAGCCCATTGAGAAAATTTTGAATGCGATGTGGGTCAATCTCTAAGAATGACTGAATAGAGGCCAGGGTCGTGCCCTCAACTTCCGAGAAAGAACTGTCGGAGGAGCTAGAAGCTAGCTGTAGCAGAGGCGCGGATGGTAATTTAGTCGGCGAGTCGCGTTGAAATGGAGAGGCGCCACTACCAAGCCGCGGAAGCTGTGGCTTCCGAGTACTGCTACCAGCCTCTGTCTTAGTGGCAATTTGGCTATTGGAGGCCCTTCCAGCCGTTGTAACTTTCGAGGGTACTTTCGTGAGCACGGGATAGACAGCATCATCGAACTCATCCTTTACAGCTTGTAGGAAGTCTACCTCCTCGTCATCATCTTCCGAGTCTGCGACGGCACTTTTGCGGAGTGTTGGCACGTCTCCAAGCTTGACAGCCTTAGTGCTAACGTGTATCTGAGAGCACAGTGGTTTTGTGTGTAGGTTGCTAGGTAGCGCGATAGATGCTGGAAGTGGACGTCGTGATTCTTGCGAGCGAAATTTGATAGGTTCAGTGTCTATCATTTCCACCTCTTGATCAGCTTCCTCGATTGCATTGGGGATACCAAGACCGGCAAAGCGACTTGTATCGCTCTTCTTATTACCTTTATGTCCCCCGGGCGATTCTATAATGTCACCACCAGGCTTCGCGGAATACTCGTTGGGAAAGGAGTCTATAGCAGTGAAGCTACTTTGTGACAACCTCGGAGGGACGCTGGTGCCTCGGTCTTCTGAGTCAAGTTCGTCACTCTTCCTCTTCTTGCCTTTATGGACTGGCGGCTCTTTACGAGTGGCGCTATCCTCCCTCCATATTGCCCTAGACTCACCGAAAACTTCTACGGTGCTTGACGATGAGGTATTAAGCTCGCAGTCACGAGTAAGGTCGACCGAGGGTGGCTCGATGAGGGTTACCCGACCTCTGGGTATCGAAGTTGCTGACGTTTGCAATTGGCCCCTTCTCTGGCCGCTGTCCTTGATGCCTATGGCAGTTTAAGCTTGATTCTGCTGTGGAGGTTTCGGCATGACTTACTATCGTTGCCATGCCCATACGCAGCGGCATATTGATCTCTTAGTGAGGTGCTGGGTCTCCTGCTAGAATAAGGTGTGGGAGTTTGCAATGGATCCGAGGAACTATGGCTTAATAACCTCCTAGTGTTCGATCTAGGCCCCGACTGCAACCGTGCCATTGCTTCGCCGCCCGCGGTATGGAACGAACTTGCGGGATGCAGAGGGCGTGTAAATTCGAATTCTTTTCCCGCATGATCTATATCACCTCCTGCAGTGCGAGTCTGGCTTGGCAAAGACGTGGCATGGCGTTGTTGTTCTACCAGCAAACTATCGTGTATTGGTGTGTCTTGAGTAGCAGAGAAGTAGCTGGCTGGTGGGGCGGGTCCTGGTGGTTGAGGAGCGAAGGGTTTCGAGCTAACCAGCCAAGATAGATTTTCTCGCAGATTATTCCTCGTCATGGAACCCAATCATTGCTGCCTTCGAAAAAGCAGCCATGAATAGTCTCCCAAGTCTTCCACTTTGACGAGCCTATGTCTTCATATCCAGCTTTGACGTGTAGTTGCTTTGACTCGGTTGGGTGACGCGACTTTGGGCGGTCGTTAGTCAGCGGGCGCGCCTAGCGTACAGTATCTCTTTACCGTAGCGTGCGTAGCTCAAGGTAGTTGTTTTAATGTTTCCTACCGTCAATCACAGACTTCGTACTCGCACGTCAGATCCAGGCTCGAGGGGCTCATCCAGAATTTGCTGATTGGAATTACGACTCTTAGCATAGCACGGCTGACTCGGGCTGTTCAGAGATTCATCCTAAAGTAATCTATGAAGATACGGAACTGTCCTTTTGCAAATCTATATGACTTAAACAGAAAAAAACAGGAATTTCAGGTTTAATTCAACAGTCTCTTTATTCTGGAGATTGTTGGTGAATTCTATATTCCCATAGATCGATTCATACTACGACATCTGAAATACATAAAAGTCTTTCCTACAACCATGGGGAAAAAGGATAAGAAGTCCAAGACCGCGGAGCAGAAAACCCGTGTTGCAGCTAAGCAAATCAAGAAGGCAGCACAGAAGGACAAAAAATCTAAATCAAAAGGACCAGGAGACAGCGACGCGGAAGATGTCGATCTAGAGTCTGTTCTCGAAGAGTACGCGAAAAAGGTGAATGGCTATTCTTGCTACGACTATGACTATGAAACTCGAGTGCAGACAAGAATAAGGGGACGAAATAACTGCGAAGTCTCAGTAACGGCTCTAGACTCGAAGCTGACTCTCCATTGCACAGCAAGCCCTGTTTCTCAAAGTTACCGAGACACCCTGCGAGCCACCGTCGCCGCGTTCCTCGGCTACTCTAATTGGCTCACCCTCCAGCAGCAAAGAGCTGTTCCTTTTTGGCGGCGAGTTCTACAATGGGGCTCTTGCCATGTTCTTCAATGACCTTTTTGTTTACCTCACAGAGAAGGATGAATGGCGAAGAGTCACAAGCCCGAACAGTCCACTCCCTCGAAGTGGACATGCTTGGTGTCGAGGTGGTAATGCTGGCGGGCTGTATCTTTTCGGTGGTAGGCTTGGCATTCTAGATTCATAGATTGAATGTTCATTACCACTGTGCTCTCCAATGATCTGACCAGAATAGGGGAATTTTCGTCACCAAAGCAAGGGACGTTTTACCACTATAATGACTTCTGGAGGTTGGAGCCCTCCACAAGAGAGTGGACAAGGATAGAGACTAAAGGTCAAAAACCACCTGCGAGGAGTGGACATCGCATGACATATTACAAAGTAAGTCGCACCGAAGACTGACGGATTCTCTTCACATATTGAACGAAACTAGAATTATATCATACTGTTTGGCGGATTCCAGGATACTTCTCAGCAAACAAAATACCTACAAGACCTTTGGATATATGATACCCAAAACTTTGTCTGGCACAACCCAGTGCTACCCCCAGCAACACAGAAACCTGATGCCCGATCCTCCTTTACTTTCCATCCCCATGAGAAAGGGGCTGTCATATTTGGAGGCTATTCGCGAATAAAGTCTACCGTAGCGGCTGGCAAACAATTGAAGGGAGGAGGCCAGGGTCTTCGGACTGTACTAAAGCCTACCATATACCAAGATACCTGGTTCTTGCGTATCTCCCCTCCTGGACCCGATGCTCCCTCGAACAATACTCCAACGATACGTTGGGAACGGCGGAAGAAGCCTACGAATCCACCGAACCCACCTCGAGCTGGGTCTACTATGGCTTACCACAAAGGTAGAGGAATAATGTTCGGCGGCGTACATGACGTTGAGGAAAGCGAGGAGGGCATAGAGAGTGAATTTTTTGATACCCTGTTCGCATGGAACATTGAAAGAAACAGATATTTCCAACTTACGCCGAGACGTCCTAAAGTCGCTTTAATGAAGCAAGCAGATCGCGGGGATTTGAAAAGAGGTAGGGGGAAAGCAGATGAGGCAGAGCTTCTGCGCAATTTAGCAGCTCTAGAGACGAAGGGGTCGGTTGCAGACACCAGTGGTGAGCCAGCTCAAGACATGGATCTTGATGAGACACCAGGAAAACCAGTGAAGCCAGTGCTCTTCACTATGCCACACCCACGTTTCAACGCTCAGCTGGCTGTTCAGGATGATATGTTGTACATTTTCGGCGGGACCTACGAACAAGGAGATCGTGAGTTTACCTTTGATGAAATGTGGGCCATTGATCTTGGAAAGCTTGACGGGGTTCACGAGATTTACCGGAGGGAATTGGACAATTGGCAGGGCAGTGACGAAGAAGATAGTGACACTCAGAGCAATGATGAAGATGACTCCGAAGATGAGGATGCCGATGGGGATTCTTCAATGGGGGTTCCGCTGCCTCCACAAGAGACTGGGCTGCCACTGAAGGTCAAAGAGACTGTAGTGCCACTCGAAACGGCCGATAGTGAGCTCGAACAGCCAGGGCCCGTCGTTGCTGACACAAGACCGCACCCCCGACCATTTGAAAGCTTGCGCGAATTCTTTACAAGGACCTCGGTGGCTTGGCAAGACGTTGTTATTGAAAGCTTGCGAAATAACGATGCCACATTCCAGGAATCGATCAAAGAGCTCAGGAAAAGGGCTTTCGATTTGGCCGAAGAACAATGGTGGGACTGTAGAGAAGAAATCATTGCGCTTGAAGACGAGCAAGAAGAAGCGGGCATTGGCGAGGTCATTAGTATGGATAACCGGAACAGCGAGGCTGGGGGCGTGGGTAGAAGGCGATAAAGTTGTGTCAATCCACTCAATTAGACATAGGATGCGAGGATGGTCCGGTTCGTTTTCTGATTGATGGTCAACGACCCGAATCAATTAAAGTCTTGATCAATCAAAAGATCTCGGAGTGGGCTGAGAGACTTGAGTTTCTCTCTATTCGGTGCTTTTATCTGTATTCTATCTCCACCCTCGACTAATGCTAATCGCGCAAAACGGCTTCAAGTATCGTCTTCACCAATTCTAGATCACGAGTCGGATCAACCTGCCAATTCGCCACTGCTATCCGGCTCGCTGGCTGGCCGTGCCATTTCGTACCTGACACATACATTTTGGCACTTGAATTGATCCTGCGTACAAGATCCATGTTCAAGCTTGCATCCTTAGCCTTGAAAAGAACGACGATGAAGGTTTCTTGGTCGATTCTGTCCCTGCAGTCAAGGCTTTCTGGCAAAAGCTCGTATGCTGGATGCTCATGAATATATGCAGCTACGACTCTTGCAAAACGGATCTGTCTTTCAAGCATTTCTCTGTAACCATCTCGGCCGTACGCTATTAATGTCGCATAGACTGGAAGACCTCTGAAGCGGCGTGAGTTCTCCAAACCTATATTCAGAGGAGACGGGATAGTGACAGGGCCTGTCGTGACTAAATTCAGATAGGCCGCGTTGGCATTCTGGAACACTTGGTGGGCTAGGTCCTGGTGGCGGCAGAAAAAGAATCCACAATCATAGGGGACATTCAACAATTTATGTGCATCCCCAGTAATGGAGTCTGCCAATTCGAGACCTTCAGCACCGTGGCATACCTTCTCAAACTCTGGCAATCCATTAAGAATTCTGGCGAAGATTCCAAATGCTACATTACAAATTGGTCAATTGCAATATTATAATTACGAGGTTCGAATATCATTACCTGCATCGACATGGATCCAAGCCCCATGTTCATCGCAAAGTGACCTTATGGTTTGGAGCTCTTCATAGCTATGTGTTGCAAACATTCCAGTATTGACTTCCGCACAGGAGATTACGACGATGGAGACGGTGTTCCTGAGTGCCAACCCGGACTTAAGCTTTAACAAATCGAAAGCCAGACTAGCCTCAGCTTTACTAACATCTACAACGCAAGAGCGACCTAGACCAGTAATACTGGCAGCTTTTCCGAGAGAAGAGTGGGGCATGGTCGTCAAAATCTGGATTTTTTCGATGCCGGCAGCTCGACACGCAGTAAGCAATCCAATCTCGCCGACAGAGTCAAACATCTCATCCGTTGGAAATCCTTGCTGCTCTCTATGCCTCATTATGGCTTTGTTAATGATATATTCCCGGCCGCAAGCGAGTCCGAGGACATTGCTAGCCGTTGCACCAGTGGTAAAAGTCCTCCCAGGCCAGAAATCAGGATCAAAGTTAAAGAGATCCAACAGAAATATCAGCGCCTTGTTTTCAACTGCGGTCGCTATGGTCTCATCAGGGAGGTGCACGTGTACGTTCTGGTCATAGGTAGCAACGATGTGGTCGGCAACCCTGGCTGCAGGGGTGACACCACCAATCACGAAACCATAGTAACTTGGGGATAAACTGCAGCCACTGAGACCGGGAGCAATCTTACGCAAGAGATGATTGGTAGTCATCTCTATTCCCAGTCCGGCTCCAGGAAGTCTCTCAAATAGGCTAGCATTGCCTTCCTCGAGGATTGAGGGCTGTGGCCTGGTGGGATGTATCGATCCTGATAAGACATCCAGCGAATGCTGTTGTGCTCTGCGCAGACTCGCAGCGTCTTTTACGGAATCCAACATATTCGACGTCGGTCCCCCACGCGGTCAGCTCCTTGATATGCTCGTCCTTGCCTATTCATGACATGCAGTTTATATATCAGGGTTTACCGCACTTGCTTCACTGTAAAGGCTTGACTCATACCAACAGAGTTGGGAACAAGGTACACACTAGGGCAGCAGCCCTGCGAGCCGAAGCATCAGTCATCAGCTAACACCGAGGCATCTATAACCGGAGCTAATAAGTTTGGGGCAATTTGGGGAGGTACCTTACTGCCTTGACTGTCCTGGAAAAGTTAGCAACGTCACAAGATTTCAGATGCAACAATTCGTCGATTGGTCGAGTAGTATATACTGTCAGACCGATAGTTCACCACTTTTTGCCCCCAACCGTAGCCGGAAGATACCGCTATTATCCAGGCGAAGCAGGGTGTGATGATACAAACCCCAACGGAGCGCCCGAGAGCTTCAATTGGATACGGAAGACTTCGAGACGAGCGATAAACTCTACGCTCTGGTCGGAATCATCGACAAGACATGGCAGTAGGTTCAGCTTACTTGCGGTTATTGGCCAATCGAAATGGTGGCCTATTCCATCAACGGTACGCAGTACGCTCCGTCTCAACTGTCAGCGAGCGATCGGACAAATAATGCCTTATCCACCGAAGCATACTTCGAGTACAAGGGTCCGATACTGACTATGAAATCATAATGCAAGTCTTTTGATACTGGGAAAGAAGAAGCCCACAAGAACAGGCCATCAGCCTTATATGAGTAAGATGAGCTATGTCAATACTCTGCCGGTGCCTTTGATGACTACATCAAATAACATTACCACTCGGAAGGAGCGTACATCCGAAATGTGACAATGAGGTTATTGAGTTAGGGTTGAAGAGCCTTGTGTACGAGTAGCGTCCCAGCGGCGTGCAATGTGGTGCATGTGGTGCATGTAGTCTGCTGCGCATGGTATAGATCTTGACGAAAATCCGGGGAAAAGCAAAGATTTGATAAGATTTATAAGGATATTGCAATAGCATGACAGTTCGCATCTTTGGCAATAAATCCGTGAGCCAATGGGTGTGAGAAACAGCTGACATTAGCGACTATAACAACAATTGGCACCGTTCAATTCCTTTTCTGGGGCTTGCTTTAGCATTGACATGCACCTCTTCCCTCGACCCAGCGGGGCGGGCATGCTTCTTTTCACCTCCTCCCTCGAAATTTCAGTATCTGGGACTCATTCTAAAAACAAACCATTTTCGTTTCTGCTGGGACTGATGGGATAACAGCGATAGCTCGTGGGAGTATGGCGTCTCTATCGCCGTCAATGGAGTATCCAATGGCTCAGGGCCGAAAGTCCTTAGATTGTGGTTGGGAGCGTTGTGTGGGAGTTGCGGCGGTAATCCTTGTTATCGTTCGTTTGGTTTCGCATAGGATCGTTCGTTCACTGTACTATTGTCGGACTTACTAATCGTCCTTGGACTTGCGAGTGTTTCCCAGTCCCATGTCTTCAGTAGACACTGATTGGATTATGCAGATATTGTCGCTCGTAATACGCGCTGCCTCTCTCATCTGTTAGTCTTCTCGGAGCATTTAAGACTGAACTCTGTCGAAAACGGACTAGCCGTTCAATCCGGCGTTGGAAAACACATCTTCAGAGTCATATAAAGTGACCCCATACTTCCCCAAACACTCATGGCTGCTTTCAAAATCCTCTCCGCCAAGTCCCGCATTTGGGCCTTCACAATCCACGTCATCAAACGCTCCATACTAATGTTCTACAGTCTAGTCTTTTTCCGCTTCCATAATTGTACATCTCACTAACGCTGTAGAGCGTCTACGTTGCATTCCCACCCCATCAAAAACATGGCTACTGGCAGTGTCTGCACCGACCCCAATCTGACGATGCCGAGATGCTCCTCTGGATCCCTGTCGAATGCTGCCTCGGCGTATTCTGCGCCTGCATGCACTACCTGGCTCCATATCAATATTTCATCCACCCCTCCAACGAAAGTAGAAAAGATTCTCTCCTGGCATCGCCTTCGCGGCCTGTATTGAAATATGTCATACATACCTAATCAGGCCCAAGTCGAGTTTGTTCACAATTTAGCAATGGCCGAGTAACTGCGCGAATGGTTTTACGATAACTAACAGCCTGAGAGACGCCCATCGACTAGACAGCCGTGTACAATGGGGGAGAGCGGGAAAAAGAAGGTCTTTGAGACGTCCGAGTAAGAATTGAGATGGTGGACGGCAGAGTTGCATGATATACGCTCTAAACGTAATGATGGGAATGAGAGAACCGTGACGATCCAATGGTACACAGTCGTTTCCAGGGACAACCTCGAGGAATAACTGCCAGATAATAGGATTAAGGTCTCTAGTGATTTGCAGTCGAAGAGCGAAGCGAAGGGAGTTGGGCAGGCGCTTCGGTTTGGCGGGTTTGGGACGTTTGTTCCCGGTCGATGTACGTACCGTGCGACTGGGAGGGGTTTTGGCAGCTGGGTCAAGCAGTTTGGGTCTTTGAATGTATATATGGGTTCAATGGTGTTGTACATGACACGCGGATAGCGGAAAGTATTGTTATTAAGGGGGTTCTTGGAGCTAACGCGGTTTTGGAAAATCTGGCTTGAGGTAATCTATGTAATGAGAGCACTGTTGACTTGGGCATAAGAGGTTCAGATATCGTTAGAGGGACCCTCGGGAATCAAAAAATAGCTTTGCAGAAAGTGCAGAAATCACGAGGTTTCGTGTGCTAATGGATATTCAATTCTCTCGAACTAAATAAAGGGTACAGCGGTCAGTCTGGATCCCTAGTGAGTCCCGGAAGATACAATACAGAGTCGAAAAACAAAAGTGGAAGGACTAACAAATGGAATGGGCTAATATCATGTTTGACCGAAAACACCAATTGCCTGACAGGAGGATGCCCCTCTTTAACCGGCGGCTCGAACAGCGGCTAGAGCGTTTGACAGATTAAAAATAGAATTCTTTAATGTAATCGAGAAGGTTGAACGTCATCAACGACGAGAACATGTCGAATATTCCTAGCAAGAGCTAGTATAATAGCACCGTTGATGGCGGACACCGAGCGAGGAGATAGACCGCAAGAAGTGCGAAGCCAATTGACCTACCAACTCGAGAAGGAACGCGAACCTAAAGACATCAACATTGGCAGCGACGATCATGATCTTCCACGTCCAGAGGAAGAAACCTCGAGATCTCCCTCACGACCGAGACCTTGGTCTGCGCATGGACCGCTATCAACCCTTTCCCCGGCACCACTGTTTGTTGAGCCCACAAAAACCTCAAAGGACGACACTCATGTGGCTCCTTGCCCGGTCACACCTAAGAGGCCGAACTTTCCCCCACGCGGTCTTAGCTTGCAGATGCCGCCAAGAGATACTAGCAGTACAAGTACAGCCAATATAACTAAACGCGCTCCTTTGTCTCCCAAACTCGACTCCACAAACTCTTATGCGACTGCAGCCTCCGTTCTTCCCCGCCGGTCAAGAGGTCTCGACTTCTCAAGGGCTTGTACAAATCTACATCACTCCACATTGGCAGAGCAATCTTCGCCCGACTCTTCACCTATAATTGGCGGGCGCGGCATGATGATCCCACCTCGGAAAGCTCTCTTCAACAACACAATGAACATTTCGCATGTACCCGACTCTCCTGGTAGCGTAGCAAACTCTCTATGGTCAACCATAGCAAACCCCGACAAACCAGCCATATCGAGCTCTGTGGGGAGTGTTAGCATGATGGAATATGACACCGGAAGCTCAACGTCGGACAGTGATGACATGATGGACCATGCTGAAGAGGAGGATCCCATTCACATGACACCACATGTGTACAAAGGCGAAAATGGATCGATGAATTTCGGCCCACCTATATTCTCAAGCCCGGGAGGTGACGGTATTGGCTTATCACCTGTTGTTTCGAAGCTCATGAGTTATCAACGAGCTCGGATAAAACCAGGCCGCATCAGGATGAGCTCCAGCAACTCTAGCAGTCACAGTTTAGGTCCTTCTTCACCACCAATGCTGAAAAGCATCGAAAGCAGTCTTGGCAGTGGATATCTTTCCAAAGAACCTTCAAAGAAAGATCTAGGTTCAAGGAGAGAAAGCCTCAGTCTAGGCACCGACGACTTGCGACTTTCTGATATTGATGATAGTGACGAAGGAGGAAACAACCGGACGAGTCCGAACGATCCTTTGAGCAACCCAACGCCGGTCACACCCAGCATGGATGAACGAAGGAATGTCATTCGAAGGGCAGTCACCAGGAGGGGTAATATGTTGGTACGTGCTTACCCAATCATTCACAAGTATCACGTACTGATGAAAGCCAAAGCCAAAGACGAAAAACTTCGCACGCATACGAGCCGCTCTCCTTGAAGAGGTAGCACCTGTCGATACCGAAGTCAAACGAGAAGCAGAAGTCATTCGGCAGGTCAGGGAAAGTGATACCGACGGAGATATGAACCTGGCACCCTCACAAACAACAACTACAGCATCCTCACCCAGTCTACTTCCCCTAGCAGCAACCCAATCTGATGGCCTCGAAGACATCCCAGAGAACGTAATAATAGGGTCAGGTCTACACGCAAGGCGGCGGTCCTCAAGCACATTCACCCATCAAGCAATCCGCCATTCTGGTGGTCTGGGCTTCTGGAACACCTTCGATGACCGAACCCGAACACCCCCTCCTCAGCTGTTTCCTCGAGGTAGTTCTTCTGGTATCAGCGACGACATCAACATGGACACTCCCATTTCATCCATCCAATTAGTGACCCCCCAGCAACATCGGGCTCTGGAAAAGGAAACACCGGTACCTTACCCCGCTCCCCAACCGCTTGTCACCAACTTCGAAATTTCCCGTAAAGGCAACAAACGCATGCGGGATGACGACCTAGACCCGAATTACTTCAAGCGTCGAGCTGTCTCCCCTGGAATGAGCCTACAAAATAGTCCTATTCTACCTCAATCACCACTTCAGAGGGAAACAGGATGGTGGGGCATGCAGCCGAAGAATGGCCGCGAGACGCCTGGTGTGCAGGTGGTGGGGGAGAGAGTGAGCAGTGGAGGGAGTGTGAGTAGCGGGAGTGGGACGGGAGGGTCCGGGCCCAAGAGGGTTGGGTTTCAGGGCATGTGTGATACGAACGATGGCTTGATGAATATGAGCATTGAGTGAGGTCTCAGTTGCTCTACGATGGGACGCTGGCGTTATACAAGAGATCGGCCTTATCTTAATGATACCCTGCTGTTTGGAGGCTCTCAAATATAGATGATCTATCTTTTTACTCAATGAATCTGTTGATACAAGCAAGTCCTGAAATGCAAAGTTTCAAGTCTTTGAAGGATGTGCACCTTAGGCGCGCTTCTAGATCCCCGAGCCCTAAACGTCACCAGCCATTTACCCGCGCCGCGATTCATTGTTGGGCTTTCATGAGCCAAAATTCCAGTCTGCCAGATGCGGTGTGATTAGAAGTCTTATCTCAACTCAGCAGCAACATGACCTCAAAGAACACCGCGGCGGTCTCCGCATTCATAGAAGGCGCCCCTCCCGGAGAGGTACACCCCCGCGATACGAGTCTGGCGAATCCACTCTGACAGTGAACTAGCTCGCCGATGTCATTACAGGTAATGCAGCCACCCGCAAGTATCGTCAAGGCCTCAACAGCTTATAAAATCAGATATTAAGAAACTCACCGTTGACGAACCCAAGGCGCTAGAGTCTGCGAGACCAGCGTTCGAGAAGTACAATGAGGAGCAATTGACCGTTGTCAAGCTCCCTGGAAGCGGCAAGGAGGTGAGCAAGCAGCTTCAAACAACATATTAGACATGGAGGGAGAAATCTGACAGGCACGGAACAGGCTCTGGTCAGCACATATAATTCGCTAGGAAACGGAAGATACTACGATGCGGAAAGCTCGAGCTCTTTTACATTTGATCATGTTACACAAGTAAGCCGGTGCCTGGTGGAATGGCGTCAAAGGATTAGGGGAATGACAGTTACTGTCACAGAAAGCGTCTGGCGTCCAATCCCATGCTTTACAATCGCAGCATACCGAGCTCATGTACGTCCGCCACGGGACTTTTCCCCCTCGTTCACTCTAGAAGGAAGAAAGTCCTAACCCCAGAACCCCAGAACCTCCCTCAACAAAGCCCTCTCCGCCCACGCCCGAGAACATTACCCTTCGTCAACTCACGCCGTCTTCCCTACCTCCTCAGACTCCACCCTTACGATCCTCCTCGTCGCAAACAAATACTCCCCCTCAAACTTCTGGTACGCCCCTCAACTCTCACATCTTCCCCAACTCTCCAACCCCCCCAACCCCCCAACTAACCCTCCTCCAACCCACAGGAACGGCCGCTGGCGCTCCACCTACCTCTACACCCCCGCCTCCGCCACCCTAACCGGCACCCTCCTCGTTGACGTCCACTACTACGAAGACGGCAACGTCCGCCTCACCACCCGCAAACCGCTCTCCCTCTCCCTCTCCTCATCATCCCCCACCCCAGCCGACATAACCCGCGCCATCGCGACCGCCGAGAAGAAATATCAGGAGGAGCTGAATCGCGGGTTTGAGAGGCTGAGTGAGGGCGAATTTAAGGGGTTGAGGAGGCAGTTGCCGATTACGAGGCAGAAGGTTGAGTGGGAAAAGGTGGGGGGTTATCGGTTGGGGCAGGATATTGGGGGGAGGGGGCGGTAAAGGAGAGGATCGGCATGGACCAGGCTGCGAGGATCAAAGAAGACCTGTAGTTCGAGAGTGGAAATGACAAGATCGACTACGTTTCTCAAATCGTCTGTTTGGTATTCTCTTTTCGAGCAGGGAGCTTATCCCTATTAAACTCCATCCCGGTGTCCCCACAAGTGACGACTCTCCAAGGACACCATAAGCAAGAACAAGTATCTCCGGGAATCTTCGCTGGCAATAATGCCCTTGCATTTGAAAAATTTCCTGCTTACTTGGTAAATGCCATTGACCCTCCTGAGTTTTTGATAGGCCCAAATCATGGCCCTCTAAAAGGGTGGAAAACGCCGTACAGATGCATCCCATCGCTACAAAGGGCTTCGGCTCATGGACCCGATATATACACATCCCTCCATTGCCCAACAATGACAAGCCTCATGCACTCTCCCCTTTACCCCTGAATCGCCATAATTTTTGGTACTGATCGTGAATAATTTCTCTTAAGCGCTCACGTCCGATACCCCCTCGTAAAATTCATCCAAAGAGACCATAGCCAGGCGTGGGTGAAAGCTCACGAAGCCCCATTATGACTGGAGGATTTTTACCGCGCCACCGACCGTCCATAAAACACCAAATACGCTTGCTCATTCTGCAGCCTCTGTTCCGGCTTCAAACCCCTTGGATCGAAATCCGTCGCCTTCTCGTCATCGAACTTTCGCCACCAGTTCCTCGCCGCGTCTTTGACCAGAGAAATGTAGTGCCCGCCACTGCCGGAGGCGCCCAAATGCCGCATTACTGCATACGCGTCATATAGGAACGGCGGCGTGGTCGCGGTATCGTTGTCCCTGAGACCTGGATCTGGTAAGGGGGGCACCATGTAAGGTTCGATGTTCAGACCGTGCAGCGGGAAATGGATCGGTGTGTGGACTTTGCGGGCGGATTCAGTTTTTGATGCGGAGAAGCGTTTGAAATGCACGACGAGGACTTGCGGGGCACGAGTGATGGTGATCTGTTTCGTAGCTTCGCGCTCGCATTTGCAGTACGAGCATTTCCACATCTCGTCTTTGCTGAGCATTTCCTCCTGGCAGTAGCTTCGGAGACACTCGTAGATGTCGCCGCGGCCGGACCGGGGTATCTCAACGCTGATGCTGTAGAAGGCTTCGTAGGTGGTGGAGGTGTGTTGGCACGTGGTGCAGCGGAGACGAGACGCGTGCTGGCCAGCAAAGAGGCTAGAAATGAACGAGGATTCCCGGTGGCAGTACCGGTCCCATTCTTTCCTAGAGACAATTTGCATGTCCGTGCGTTCACGGATTTGTTCTTGTTCGGTGCTAAGAGGGCGGAGGGGATTCCGTTCCCAGTTGATGTTGAGGTCTTCGTGCAGGCAATCGAGGAGGAAGTCGAAGAACTCTTTGGCATCTTGCTGTCTGTCGACACCCCATTCACGATTTAGGCGCGCACAGAAATTGCGGAACGAGGTGGGCCGAATGGCTTGCACTTCACCGCGCCAGAGATTGCGGACGAGGTTGGCATAGATTTCGGGCATAATGCCGTTGGAGCCTTTCCAATTCTTTTGAATGTAGTCGCGCCATCTGTTGTCCAGGAAGAATTGGGAGAGGGGAATTGTAGCAAGGAGACATTGAATGGTAGCGTTCATGTAGCAGGTCACGCTGAAATTAATAAGACCAGTCCGAGGCAGCTTGAGGTAATGTGAGATGGATTTTGGCGTGTAGAGTGGTGGTCGGGCTGATGTCGGTTGTCGTGACGTCGGCGACAATCCTGACGATTCTCGTTCTGATACTCCGCTGTAGCTGGGACGAGGAACAGCCGGAGGTGGTCGAGATGGGACAGTTGGCATTGATGGAGGTGGCCTTGCAGGTGGTGGCGACGGCATTGCAACCATCATAGATTGTTTACCAATCGCTGATGGCTCGGGAAACTTGCGAAGAAACTCCTCGTAAGATTGAAAATACGGGGAGACAGGTTCGTCGGCATGTGAATGGTTCGAATCGGTGTCGCCGTCACTTTGCGTATGTTGATAGTCCCCACTTTCAACTTCTTCGTTGCGGGCTGTTTCAAGCCACGTTCTCTCTTCGTCCGCATCTAGAGGTTTGTGCTCCCTCAACCTTCGCTTGCGAACTTCCAAATATGAGTTAGAGCTCACCATAGGAACCCTAGCAGGGGGCCGCGCTAGTTTCCTGGCAACAGTTCGAGGTCTTATCGAGCCCACTAAAGCAGCTGTACTCGATGTTGCAAGACCATTACGCCCAACGAGATCCTCCCATGCCTCTATGCCTCCTAGCAACATCACTGGTGGTTGACGCAAAGGCTTGTAGTAGTTGAATTCGTAAATTGTATCATGTAGGGCTCTTAAAGCGAAGGCGTCGTTGCCCGTTGGGGGCCCTGAGAGGAACGCCGTCGAACTTGTCTTCTGGTCATAATACACTACTAGATCGAACTCGTTCCTTTGCTCAAACAAAGCCTGTTCGGCTCCTGGTGAGACGACTAGTCTATCTTCAAGCTCCTCGGCCGATATACCAGATTTCAGGCCCAGGGGTTCGATGCAGATGATGGACTTTGCAAACATGTGACCCTGATCAAACTCTTCGCGGCTCCGAACATCGATTACCAGGACATTGTACGCTCTAAGGTGGTCGTACAACTTATCTGCCGCAATTGTAGTGGCCTGAGGCAGTTCTGTGGACACCGTCTTCGTAAGCCTGACGCCAGTACCTGCGTCATTCGGTCTTGAAGTTTGGTATAAGCCATTTGTTCGATCGTTGTTCCGTGAAGTACCTATGGCAATTTGCGAAGATCGCAAGCTCGAGCCCGTCCTTGGAGGTGGGGTACTGCTTGAGGCCTGATAATTTCTTGAGGGATTATACGCGGGACTTGGAGCTCTTGGTAAGGACTTTTCTAGCCCTAAATCAAGAGGAATCTTAGGCGGATGAGGAGGGTTGGGTGGGGGCGGTGGCAGTGCACGAGGACCCAAGGGCTTGCCAAATGCAGACAGGTATTCTGATTCCGGGCGACTGTGATATGCCGATGAAGGCGAATTACCAGAAGATAATGGACCATAATCCGTAGGGGATGGCATTTCAACGGAAGTCCCGGATGGCGAATTACGAGGCTCAGACTCTGTCCGGATCTGCACATCTCGTGGGTGGACTCTAAGCTGCGAGAATCTCTCCGCAAGCAAGTCCCCTGAAGTGGAGTGGGATGCCCCATTGACTACTCTGTCACGCCTCTGCAATCCCTCGGGTTTGGGACGAACAGTTGGCCTGTCTTTGCGTATTGTTGAGCCTTGATGCGAAGCATTATGTTCATGGTTTGAGATCCGCCTTTCGTCTCGGTTGGACGTATTGTTTGGGACGGCTATGAATAACTCATTACCGTGTCTGGTAGAAGACGTCGGCTTCGCCATCATCGAAAGAGGGCGCGGATTGGAGCTCGCCGTGGGACGAGTCCGGTCGTTGGTAGCTTGGGGATGATTCCCTGACGGAGCTGCATTTGAGGGTTTTATTCCACTTTTGATATTATCGTCGACAATCATGTTGTAGATATCCTTAAAGATCTCGTGCTGGCTGTTGTTGTCCTACATATAATTCTGTCAGCGTCTTGTGCTCCTACAACTGTCAGGTGTTAAATGTGTCAATGCACTTCATTGCTTTGGAATTACTATAGGCGATGCACAGCCATGATCTATCCGTGACTTACCCTACATAGGGTTTTGTACGTCCGCTGCCATCCTCCGCGATCTGTATTCACCAAAGTGTAATCTTTGTGTTTGGGTATGAGATAGAGAAGTATATTGGAGCTGACGAGATACTCGATGTAGGCGCGATCGGGTCTTTTGAATTCGATGTCTATGAAAGCTTGCTTTGCGGACTGTTCCGCATGATTCAAAAGGGTCCGTATCTGTTTAATATGGGATCATTAGAAAGCAGTAACAGCCAAGCCTTCTAAACCAGCCCGCACAGCAAGAACTGGAAGTCGAACACATACCGGTGTGTGAATACCAACGAAGCCATGGGCCGCATCTGCCTTGGCTTGAAGGTCCTTGACATGCGGGTACCGAGGCTTCGGCCTTATGTCTCCATTGCCCATATCAACATCTCCTTGACTTCCAGGCCAGCTCGAGTTATTGGAGTATACAGAGCTCTGTCTGTCTGAACCTGCGAAGCCATTTGCCTGAATGTAGACGTGCCCAGTTGCCGGGACACGTACAGCCATGGCTACCGATCAAGTGCCGAAAGAGAATCGATGTGCATCCCGAATGAAGAGCTCCGGTATCTGCAGGAATGCCACCTGGAGTCCAGAAACTGTTGACAAATCCAACCCTTTCGACGAGCTGATGACGGTGGTGGGGACGATAATTTATAGAGCGCTTGTGGCGGTGTAGGCAAGATTCTCTCTGGCTGGTGTTCAAGCTACAGCGAGTAGCTGTTACAGTCTAAGAAGCAGCAGCAGCAGGAATCTGAACGTGGAACCAGTGGTAAAAGCTATGTTAAACGGTTAATTACACCAGTAATTTGCGGTTTGTAGGGCAATGGCTGACTCTGCCGTGCCCGCTACGCTGGCGGGAGCTAAGACACGGCTCCGTCATGCGGGCGGAGGCGGCGGCGTTACCTTTTTCCTGTGACAGCCTAAAGCTTGATACTCTCTACCACAGGACTTCACTACTTATTCACACAAGCCACAACAATCTACAAGAGTGTTTGCATTATTTCAGAAATAAGCTGATGGTACACTGTCAACCACGAGTATAAGATCCTCCCTGTTCAGAAATCATGGCGAGCTGGTTTGCTTCAAACTCCGCTCTGGATGAGCAGATTGAGCGAGCAACATCTTCGAGCTTGTACGTTGTTGTGATGCTAGGAAGCTTGCGGAACCAAACTTCGGAACCATTTGCAAAAGATATGCTAAATGTTGTGTAGAGAAGATATTGCACTAAACCTCGAGATATCAGACGTTATCCGTTCGAAGAGCGTCCAGCCAAAAGAGGCGATGAGGTCACTGAAGAAGCGAATAGGACACAAGAACCCAAATGTTCAATTAGCGACACTCAAGGTACAGCTTCAGAGTCTGGAATCATCCCTGGTGAGACGCTCGCTGATATGGCCCGCAGCTCACAGACACTTGCGTTAAGAATGGGGGATCCCACTTCCTGGCCGAGATTGCATCAAGAGAGTTTATGGACAACCTTGGGTCTCTGTTGAAGGCGTATGGAGTTGCTGCGCCAAACGCCGAGGTCAAGAGCAAGATCCTAGAGCTCATTCAGCTATGGGCGAGTGCAACGGAAGGACGAGGTGATCTATCCTATGTTGGTGAGACATATCGAACGTTGCAAAGAGAGGGTTTCCGATTTCCACCCAAGGTTGATATATCAAGCAGCATGCTGGACAGCAGTGCCGTCAGTCGCCTAATTCAATAATCTTTCAGTACTGTCACTAACATACTGTATAGCCCCCAGAATGGATTGATTCGGACGTCTGCATGCGATGCCGTACAGCCTTCAGCTTCACCAACCGGAAGCATCATTGTAGGAATTGTGGAAACGTGTTTGATGCGCAGTGTTCAACTAAGTCAATACCACTACCGCATTTAGGGATCGTCCAGGCTGTTAGGGTAGACGATGGCTGTTACGCAAAATTGACGGATAGGTCACGGAGCACACCACTCCCAGTGGAGCGTTCTCTTGCTAAAGGTAACGCAAGTATTATAAGACCACGGAACTCGATGCAACCACGTGATGCTCGAGTGGATGACGGTTTCGACGATGACTTGAAAAAGGCTTTGCAGATGAGTTTGGAAGAAGTCAAAGGTCACTCTGGCTCAGGTTACGTCCCTCAATCGCAGCTTCAGACACAACGGTCTGCTACAGCCACCAACGGTAATCTCAAATCAGCCAAATCACAAGACGAGGACGAAGACCCGGAGTTGAAGGCTGCTATTGCCGCGTCGATTAAAGACATGGAAGAACAGAAGAAGAAGCACGCGGCAAATCTCAAGAAACAGGCCACAAGTGCTCCCACCGCGACGCCTTCCGAATTTACCATGCCGAAGAATAATTATGAGCTGAGTCCGGTTGAGGCTGAAAATATCAACCTCTTTTCTACGCTTGTTGATCGGTTACAACATCAGCCGCCTGGTACAATATTGAGAGAGCCTCAGATTCAAGAGCTGTACGAAAGTATTGGGGCTTTACGGCCAAAGCTTGCAAGGTCCTATGGAGAGACAATGAGCAAGCATGGTACATACACCCTGCGCAACCGGTGATCTGCAGGTCGTAGCTGATCCAAATAGATACCTTACTCGACCTACATTCTAAACTCGCTACGGTCGTTCGCTATTACGACCGTATGCTAGAAGAGCGACTATCGAACACGTACAGCCAAAATACTTATGGTGGCTATAGGACGCAGGCAGCTCCATCATCATCGACTATGTACCCATCTATCCCGTCCGCATTGCCTAGTAGCCGGGGTGGCGCAGAGAGCTTCTACAACATGAACGGAGCACCGGCTGACCCGCACCCTCATCCTCAATCTGATTATACCCACTACCCACAGCCTCAGTTTCAATCACCCTACATGCAGCCAGATAGGGGACCGCCAGCCGGATCACCACAGTACGGGCCTGGGCCACCTATTCATACCGGACACCATCCCCAGCGAGCTTCCAGCTACCTAGGCTATCCGAAGTCCCCTGCTCAGAGACAAGATGCTCCCTACTTTGCTGACAATCAACACCAAAGTTACCAGAACCAACCAGATGGTCAACCACAGCCGCAAATGCAGCCTCCAGCTATGGCTCCACCCGTGCAAACACCAACAGTAGATTCAGCAGCATCTTACTATCAAGGGAACCATGAAGTTTCCCCTCCGCAACCAAATTACCAGCAAAGACCGGACCAGAACTATACTCCGTCCCCTGAGCAGCTTCACTCCGTGCCTTCTCAACAGCAGCAGCCACCTCCACAGTATGCACCTCAGCATGCAGCTGCGCAACAAAATGCGCCCCCGCCTCTGCAGCAACAGCAGCCTTACTGGCAACAGCCACAGCAGCAGCAACTACACGCTCCACCTCAACAACAGCTACAAACACAGACTCCCACATATTCATCCATGCCCTCATATACCCAAGATTCTTTCCCTTCAGCACCACAGCATCAACCTCAACCGAAGGTAGTCGAAGAAGCTCTAATTGAGCTTTGAGATTAATGTACAAACCTTGTTTTGCTGGAGCTTTGGGCCTTTCTTGCACACCATGTAAAATAGTACGGTACCTCACACGTCATAGCCATAGCTAACTTTATCGGAAGAAGCAATTACGACGAGGTCTGCAATGGTGGGAAATTGTACTGACATGGTCCAAATACTCGAGGCGTAGCTTATCGAGTCGCATCATCTGCCCCATTTCCCAAGCTTCTATCCAGTCGTGAGATCAGAAGCACTCAGCCCCCCCTGTTATACTACTGTATTAGCATCAGCTAAAGTTCATCGCCAATAGAGAAAATACCAGTAACCTCTCCCCATCCATTCGTTTATCCTTCACCACACTTAACGCCTCCCAAAGCCATCAACTGTTAGAAATTGCCCTTAGAAAACCCCAGCACCCAAAACTTGGACCAACAGGGCTAGTCCACTATCGGATCGAGCCCTACCTAATCTCGGGGCTAGCGGGCCGCCAATACTGTAGCTGTCACTCTACGCGTCACGTTGCTACTCCGTACAGTACATCAGAGACGCGACTGATGCCTGCGCACCCCCAACTCCCCTTTTCAGAACTTCCTCACCTCATTGTTCTATCATACCCCAATTCCCCGAACCAATTTCATCAGTTCAACCCACGAGAAGCCCCAACATAATGACCACCCCACTTAAGCGCAAAGCCGCCGACCTGGCCGCAGCATCGGCCAAAAAACCAAAAGCAAACGCCAGCATAACCTCCTTCTTCACCGCGCCCAAACCCGCTACTGCTAGCACAATAGCCACCCCCGGAACCTCCTCCACAACCTCCTCCACCACTGTTCCAGCCTCTCAGCAAACTCAATCCCTCCCCGCCCTCCCCGTCGCGAAATTCGACAAGGAGAAATGGGTCGAGAAGCTATCAGCGGAGCAAAAAGAGTTGTTGAAATTGGAGATTGACACACTGCACGAGAGCTGGCTGGCGCAGTTGAAGGACGAGGTGCTGAGTAAGGAGTTTTTGGAGCTGAAGCGGTTTTTGAAGCGGGAGCTGGAGGCGGGGAAGAAGGTGTTTCCGCCAGGGGAGGATGTGTATTCTTGGTGCGTTCCATGCGAATTGCCTCCAGTTTGTTTGTTGTTTGATCTAACCGTATCCGCCAGGTCCCGCCATACTCCGCTTCCTACTGTCAAAGCTGTTGTGCTTGGTCAGGACCCCTACCACAACATCAACCAAGCCCACGGCCTCTGCTTTTCTGTCCGGCCGCCCACTCCTGCCCCACCGTCCCTCAAAAACGTCTACATCGCCCTCGCAAAGGATTACCCTAGCTTCAAGCCGCCTCCCAAAAACGGAGGCCTCTTAACGCCATGGGCAGATCGTGGGGTATTGTTGCTGAATACATGTCTTACTGTGCGCGCGCACGAGGCCAACAGTCATGCTGGCAAAGGGTGGGAGAAGTTTACGCAGAAGGTGATTGATGTCGTGGCAAAGACCAGGACGAAAGGGGTGGTGTTTTTAGCGTGGGGAAGTCCGGCGGGGAAGCGGGTGGCCAAGATAGATAGGCAGAGGCATTGTATACTGCAAAGCGTACATCCGAGTCCATTGAGTGCGCATAAGGGATTCGTAAGTAGTCCATCTTGATCTAGGTGTCTCTTTCCGTTCGTACTAATCTCGGTTGCGCAGCTCGACTGCGGACACTTTAAAAAGACCAATGAATGGCTGAAGCAGAGATACGGCGACGAAGGCGAAATCAACTGGGATCTCGACCTTCCTGCAGTCGAAGCTGGTATCTGAATCAGGGAAAGTGGTCTTCCATCGCGATCGTCAAGTGGCCGTTAGTGATCCATTCCCGAATGTATTGGTGAGCTTCTGGCTACCGTCCCTTAGAAGGCACCTTATTTCATGTCCACCTCAAGCCCCAATATCGGCAGAGGCAGAAGCAGTCACGCGCTGCCACCAGATTACAGTTTGCCAATCAGATTCGCTGCGCGTATAAGAATGTTGCGGCTATATCTATCCGCATTTAAAAGTCGGAATATTCGTGACGCTTGTAGTCTGGAATCTCATATGCTAGAGCTGACAATTTATCGCTAGCAGTCACTAAACGCGGTCCAATGCCTTTATCGAATCTTATCATCTACTTCTGCTTTTGCTTGCCTTCTCTAGTTCGAAGGCTTCGTCAGTATGTTCGTTCGTCTCGGTTGGGAAAGTAACCCTTTCGTTTGATGTGTAGCAATAACCGCCCATTTTGATATCCCCAGAACTAGGAGAATTAAGTAAAGACATATGAGCCGCCTTACGCCCTATCGTTTACTCGTCGATGTAAATTCTCCGTTATCTTTGGCGAGTCAGCCAGCTTTCTTTTCCCCAAAAGCCCGTCAGTCACGCAGATTCGCTGTTTAGCAGTACCTACCACCCAGGCAGAATCGCCAGTCAGGCGAAACAACCAGCGATCTGAATCCAGTTTCAAGGCGAACCTATCATTTAGGCACAATGAGCTTCGGTTTCGGCATCAGTGACTTTGTTACTGTTCCACAGCTGGCATGGCAGGTCTACTCCTCCCTAAAAGATGCCCCAGAAGACCACAAGAATCTGCTGGACGATGTGCTTTCCCTTCACGAAGTCTTGACCCAGGTCGATGATAAAGTAGAAAGGCAGAAAGACTCACTCGATGCTCGTGAGTGGGCACAACTCCAGGACATCACGAAGCGGTGCAAAGAAGCTTTGGAAGACATACGTAATATGTTACAGAAGTATCGGATGGATGGACGAGGCAAAACCTGGAGTCGGGTCAAATTCGCTGGGAAGGATACTGCCCCAATTCGGACCCGCATTGCAGCTCAGGTCGACAGACTCAACGCATTCAATTGCTTCTTACTGTTATCAGCACAAACTCGGACGGAGCGCAAGATAGACAAGATCATTGCCACGCTGAAACACCGGGGATCGGTCGTCTCCGTTGAGAGTGTGGCCAGCATCATGGACGAGGACCGCGGGTGGAAGGTCTTCGGTCGAGCCCTCCAAGACCAAGGCATTACTTTGCAAATGGTTCAGGAACGTCATGAATCATTTGTCGGCCTTCTAGCAGAGGCAGTGATTCGAGTCAATACCCAAGAAAGTACGACCGATAGCGAAGAATCACCGATTAAGTGCGATATTGTCTCAGTTATTGATGGAATAAATCTTGACTCCCTCGAGGATCCTGTTGCTGAGATTGAGAAGGATTTCACTAAGTTCACGCCGTATGCAACCGACATTCTTCGCAAGACGTTGGCCTACGAAGTAGACGAAAACACGAAGCCTGCCAAGAACGGTTATGGAAAGACTAACCCCAAAAGCTTGCAGCAGCGTAGGAACATCTCTTCAATACTTCACGCGCCAAGTGCAAGAGATGACGAACGGTCCAGCGAGGCACAGCGTCGTGGCTGTTTGAGGCTTGGGGCTTCTGTCTGCCGTATTGCGAAATCCCCGAGAATGGGTGTTTCCACAGGAGAGTCCGCCTTGGGCGAAATAAAAACGCTCTACACACCGTCGCAGTTCAAGAATGTGCTCCAGTTATTTCGTGCGATATGCAGAGGTGAAGCTGACACTATCAGTCGCCTCGAACTGATTGCTTCAATGGACAGCGCAGAAACGCATGGCCAGCTATTGGGTTCGCGGTTCGCCTTGTTGCTCGGTCGTCCAGAAATACTGATGATCCTATTATCGACTGACCCGAGCGATATCCAAAGGCAACCTGGCAAGACTTGGGCTGCAGACTTTGAGGATATTCTATGCCAGGTTATTGAAATGTCTATCCGATGCAGACAGCAATGGCCACCTTCGACTTCACCTTCCGATGCTCTCAAAGCTGCATCTTGCGTCATCGGCTTTTGGCATGACAAAGGCCTTTGCGATATAATGCAGACCACGTTCCTCAAAACGCGTGGTCCTTTCGGTGGGAATGACACCAATCGTCAGCGGCGCATAGCGGACGATCCAGACAGTCAAGCACTGGTGCCCCCAACCCCAGATGTTTGCACTCGTTGTAGCTCCCTTTTGACATCAATGGTGGCCTCCATTGTTGAAGCAAGATCTCTTGACGGGGGTCGATCATTGCCAGCGAAACTGTTCCACAGCAGCAGTCCGGCTGCACTGAAGATGGTGCTGAATGAGTATACAAGGCTCTTCATGAAAGAGATGCTAGGATATGGAAGCAATATACTCCAAGATAGAGAAATGCGAAAGAATGCAATAGAATTGGGAATAATGTAATGATGGAGAACCAAGAAGCTGTACAAGTTCTCTGGATGTTTTGATGCTAAACGCGGCGCAGTCGGCAGCATGGGCTATAAGTTCTCTTAACCACAATAAAGGAACACCAAATTACGGCAGTTGATTTACCTCTACGATCTGCCGTACAATATCCCTCTATTCGAGGACGTCATTTTCCTACCACCTTGGATCTTCCGGCGTTAGGGGTTGATATATCACGGCCTCAATGACGAGTTAGAACGGGACATAACATAGAGCATATATATTTACTGGGCTGGAGTTCATTGTGTACATTTATAAGATAGAACGAGGAACAGATTTTCTGGTGGTCGGGTGTGTAAGTAAAGGGGCAATCTTATCAATCGCTTTCGTCGGAATGTCTAACTCGAGTCAATGCACCAAAAGTGATAATAGAGAGTTCACGGTTGTACCTTCGATACCCAGCCATCTCGCATCCGCACCATTTGCTACACCTCGTCATCTGTGCAAGATACGAACATCTCCTCTCGAAGCGGAGAGTGCAAAGTCACTGCGATTTGGAGGTCTCAGGAGCTTCGATGCACAAAATCCCCATACCTCGATTAGTTCTCTGGTGAACAGATTCTCATCGTCTTTACCAAGTCGTTCATGAAACGCTCCTTATACCTGATTCCGATCTTAAACGTCCGAATTCCCTTTTTTCCCCCACACATCGCTGGCAGCATTGCTCTCGGTAGGGAATATATACGTTTCTTCCCAGTCACCTGATCTTCACGTTTTCACCACTTGTCTGAACCCTCACCTTCACTATTCACTAAAGAAGTCTTCTTTTGCAGAAGTGAACGAACCCACGCCTAAAACCCCTCTTTCTAATCGCTTCACTCTCAACCAGCCCCTTATAAGATGCTTTCGATTCCCAGTATCTCTCTTATCAACACCACAAACCACCAGAAGAACAATATCATAAACTTTCCATCAAGTCTCCATATCTCGCATCAAACAACCCAAATCTCACTTCAGACACCCCCAGCCACCACAACCACCAAACCCCTCTACCCCTCTACTCCTCTCCGCCTAACCATGCCTCCCCACCCCAACCCCAACCCTCCCCCTCAAACCCACCCATCAGCCACTACCATCCTAACGACCAAGACCATTTCAATCACCCACTCCCCCCTAAACCCCCCCCACACCCACACCCAAAAACCCACACACCGCCCGCCTCGACTCCATCAACAAACTGCGGAGCGAATGGGCCCAAGACCCGCGCAAATTCGAGGCATGGTACACGCGCGATTGCGAACGCCAGTACCTGGAAGACCTAGCAGCGATGAATCAGCTGTTCGCAGAAGACAAAACAGGCGTGCCGGAAAAGCCCGCGAGTGATGGAAACCCCCAAGGACATGGGATGAGAGGCGGAAGCAGATGGAGGAGCAGATGGCACAGAGCAGATGGCACAGAGCAGGGCAGGGCAGGGCAGGGGTGGTGGAGGGGGGAGCTGTAACGATATAGACGAGAACGAAGCAGGTAGGTAGTCCGATGCGTTCATGAAAGGATTTCGAAATGAGCGCGTGAGACATTGAGAAATTCAGAAGAGAGGGTCATTTAGGGAGAGCTACATACGTGGTTTCTAAAAACTTCGCTCGCGATCGCTTTGTTCCCGACTGAATTGGTTAGTAAGGGAGCTAGCTATTAGCTATTATTGAGGATGAGACGTTTGGAAGGGGGTGGGTTGAGAGAGAGAGGGGGGGGGGGGGGGCTTGAGAGTCGTTTTTGTAAGGTAGGTAGGTAGGTATGTAGGTAGGTTTAATGATGAATGTTTGTGTAAGTACATAGGGGGAAGTCTTTATGTATTTGGAGGTTTTAGGGGCGAGTGGAGTGGAGTGGAGTGGAGTGTAGGTTAGGGGAACAGAGTAAGATACTGTACACTGGGGATGAAGAAGCTTCCCCGGACGTGGTGGGTACGTGGCTGGTTTCGGTATTTTGGACATGACCTTTGTATGTGCTGAAGCGTAGGGGTTTTATGGATGTATAGGTTTTTTTAAAAGAGATATCTCGTCAAAGACCTCGCAAAATTGCAAAACTTTCTATGGAAATGAGATTACAAACCTCCCAGACACCCCCCCCCCCGCGCCCCACATATCCAACCCCCCACATCTCCAAACCCCCTACTCCACCAACCCGGCCGCCACCGTTTCCCCTCCCGCCCTCAAAATCACCCTCCCCCCACGCTCCAACGGCACCGCCTCCTCCACCTCCACCACAACCCTAGCCACCTCCCCCGGCTTGACCATCCTAGGCTTCTTCTTGCCAACCACAGCCCCGCTGCCTTTGTCCAACACCGCTACCATCTGCGTGATGCGGCCCGGAACATGTAAGCGGCCTCGGTGGACTTCGATGTGCATGGGCACTACGTGGTCGAAGGCTAGGATTTTGATCGTCAGAGTCGAGACGTTGTTGATTGGAGCCGAGGGCGTGCAGATGACGTCCCCAGGCCGGAGGTGCTTGGCGTCGATGTCCGAGAGGTGCAGGATGACGTTCTGGCCCGCCACGGCCCAATCGTTGGGCTCAGAGTCGACGTCTAGCGCTCTGATGGTGGCGGTTTCGCGGGCAGGCGTTGCGAGAATCACATCACCGATTTGGACGCTGCCGGCGTCGAGGCGGCCGGATATGGAAAGAGGGTTCTGGACGCCTCCGCGGAATATGTCGCTAATGGTCAGCCGAAGGGGTTTCTCGAGGGCGCGGGCGATGGGTTCGGAGGACTCGAGCTGGGTTATTAGCGGACGGCCTTTATACCAGGATGCTAGGGGGTCGGAGGCTGCGCGGACGATGTTGTCGCCTGTGAGGCCCGAGCAGGGGACGAATGCTATGTTTTTTTGAAGGAAGCCCGCGGACGTGAGGAAGGCTGAGACTTGGTGGGAGATCTCGTTGAAACGATCTTCTGACCATTGGACAGTGTCGAGTTTGTTGACGACGACGATGATGCGCTGGACACCCATGCTTCGTACCAGCAATGCATGCTCTTTTGTCTGGCCTTTGAGACCGGACTCGAAACTTCCTGTGCTTGCATCGATTACGAGCACTGCAAAGTCAGCTTGGCTTGCGCCGGCAATCATGTTGGGAATAAAGTCGCGGTGGCCAGGGGCATCGAGGATTGTGAAACTTGTTTTCTCGGTCTCGAACTTGTTCATCGCTATGTCGATTGTGACGCCTCGGTTTCTCTCTTCTGTGCCTTGATCAAGGACCCAAGCAAGCGCAAAAGACGATTTCCCAATCCTCTCGGCTTCCTTGCGGTATTTATCCATCGTTCTCTGATCCACAACTTCGAGGTCATAAAGTAGACGACCCATGAGTGTGCTTTTTCCTGCATCAACATGCCCTGCCAAACTGAGTAATTGATGGGTTTTAACTCAGGATCTTGGGGCCGTACCTATCACCACAAAATTCGCAGCATTCTTTGTTTTAGATTTCTCGAACTCGGCAATAACATCCAGATTCTTGCTTTTAGCTTTTGGCGTATCATCCACTTTCACCTTGTTGAGCTCTTGCCCTAGATCATTCACGGTTTTGTTGTTCACCGTTTGTCCTTGCCCTTTACTCGTCTTGGTGCCTGATTTCTATTAGTCGTCTAGATTAGACTTCTCCAATCTTTTTGAATCGAACCTTTCGAGTTCTGTGCTTTGATGACAACATCATCCGGGCTTGGGCCTGCAAAGGGGTCTAATTTAGTATTCGACGCAAATTCAAGCGGCACAAAGAAGCTCGATGACTGTAAAATATTGATGGACGTCTTCTGAGTTTCCTTGGAAGATCCGATTATCGTCTGGGCAAAAGTTGAAGGAGAAGCTGACGGCACAGTAACAGGAGCTGTCGGTGATTCAGACTTGGGTGGAATGTTCCCAGAAACCTGGAGGTCGCTAACGTTTTCCTGCGCATGGGCTGGAGGACTGGAGCTTTTACGTCTTCGTACAGGGTACTTCCGATCCTCTGACTTTTCATGCTGCACGGAAGGCGTAGTCTCTGAGCTTGGTGTCTTGCATCTGAGTTTACTCTCCTCACCGACCTTCGAAGCGTTCGTCTTCCCGCCGAGTTTGTCAAGAAGTGCTACGGAAGTCGTCAAGTTCTGGGTCGAGTCACCGCTACGGTCGTTGCTCTCTTTTTTCTTGCGAGCAGCAGCTAGTGCAGCAAGCTTTGAGACTTTGGGACCACTAGCCGAGGAAGATCCTCCCAGCAGGCCACCACGGGGGTACAGTGGCTCAATAAGGATCTCCCCACGGCGATCCTCCGGAATTCGAAGCCATGGCGAATCTTTGAAGAATTCCGCAGCCGAGTATTTGGCACAGCATGGTGCTGAATCCATAATGGGTAGTAGACCTATGTGAATCACATGTCAGTACTCTCTTTCGCATTCTTCTCCAAACATGACATACCAGGAGAAGACATCCGGGCTTTGGCATCACTAGTCACGGCAACAGGTCGAGAAAGAATGGGCTGATGAAACTCAAGAAAAGTGCAAGGCCTACCATTAGCTTTCACCGCTTCTGGTTGCTCTTTCTTTTTCGACTTCTTGGGCTGAGGATTTCTCTGATCTAGGAACGATCAATAAAATCCCGGAACATTTGGATAAATCGATGTGTACTTAATAGATAGTTAATCGTCTTCTCTGTATCGTAATAGTAATGCCATAACGAGTCTTGGATATCTTTGTCGGTAATCGATTCTTCGGAACCGAGAACACTTCGTACTTTTGCAGTACCTTCCCGTAGCTGTTCTACAATGCATCATGAGTATCAATTCTCGATATTTTTCTTATGAGGTATGTAAATCACGTTTGTCTTCGTTGCTGAGTTCTGTCTAGATCAGCTTCATTGCATTTGTGACCGGTTTGTGACAGCGGCGTACGTTCTTCGAACCCAACTTCTCCATCGTAACCATAGTTATCACCACCATCAAAGTCGTCTAATTCATCATCCAAGTTCATGGTCTTTACCAACTTGTGTCGCGACATGGTTGACTGTGGTTTTGTTTTGTGCTAGAAGATTTACAAAAGCTACGTGGTCTATGAAAGAAGAACTTGTATGGGAGTGAGAAAACAAAGATTCTATGCTTTTTAAATAGAGGTCATGATTTTTCTATCACGTGGAAGAAACAATACTGTCGAGTTGATTGTTGTCGCAAGGAGTGTCAACCTTGGAGGCCAAGCGCCGCCACCAGTATCCGCTTTAGGATTATTAGCTTCTTTGCAGCTTAAACATGATCAACACCGAAACCCCTGAGCGCACCTCGAAGCTTTCAAGGCTTATTTGAAGAACTTAAATTCTTACATGAGTAAAGCGTTGTCTCTTAGGCTGTGAAAGATCATGTACTACTACCTTGCGGTATTAATGAATGACTTGGGAATAGACTGTGATTGTAGCATATAGCAGCTACTGCTGTGATCTTGATCGTTTTGAAACTACGTGGCAAAAGGCTAGCTAGGTTGGGGGTTGAAGATGTAGAGAGCTTTAGGATGAACTAGGTCCGTAGGGTGGTTTGTTGCTGATAGGTTTTCAGTCGCAAGGTGGATTACCTCGAAATCTGGCACAACTCGATTTCGGGAGCTTCAGCACAATACACCTAGATTTCCACATGGAAAACGCACACCGCGGAAGATCTGCGCCACAAGAGACTGACTCCTAAAGATAGTTTAACACAACCACTACTTCTTCGCCACCTTCCCCTGCAGCTCCCTCATCGCCGCCCTTGCGCTTCGACTTCCCCCCAGCTTCGGCCCTTTAGGTCTATCATCGACCTTCGCCCCCTTCGTAGTTGCTTTCGCAGCCTGACTTGTGCGTTGCCGGCGCGAGGATATGGCATCCATGAACTCTCTCCTGAACTGCTCGGCAATGCGGTCGTCGGCTGCTTGGTCGTCGTTCGGCAGGTCGGCCTCGGGCTCATCGTAGATTTCCACTGTAGTTTGGGTTATGCTTTGATTATTGTTTGGTAAGGAGGGAGATGGGAGAAGGGGGACGTACATCTGCTTTCTCTCATTACTTCTTCAACTAGTTTGTCTCTTTTGACGTCGTCACTGTTTCGACGGCGACGGCGACGGAAGGGTTTTCCATCCCTCCGTAATTTAACTATTCCATCCCCCTCTTCATCCAAAGCCCCACCCTCCAACCTCCTCTTTGCCTCCTCCGTCCTCGCAATATTCTTCAGCGTAGCGTCTGGCCCCAAATCAATCTCATGTAATTTTCCCAGCGCCGCTGGCTGGCGATGTAGTCCCGCATCGATCAGAGCACCGTTTTCGGAAAGCTCGCCTATACCTTGGTTGTGGGATGTGGATGATGAGGGTGCAGCTTGGCGGCGTTTAGCTAATTCGGAATCTATGTATGCCATCCTTGATACGTTAGTCGCTGCATCTAGGATGATTGGGTGGGGGAAAAAGGGAGTGGACTACATGTGCTTGTCGACGTCAGCTACTTGACCTGTCTGGGGCGCAAAGCGGTCGACGACTGTAATGAGTTGCTCGATCGGATCCTCTTGTACCACGAGAGCGTCGCTGATTAGAAGGGCAGTCGCGCTGGGAATTGTAGCATTGTTGGTGTTGCTGAAGTCGATGCCCCGCCCTCTTCTCCGCTGGGCGGTTTTGCGCTGGCGCAGGATCTCGGCTACGGAGAGCCTGCCCTCTTCTTCTTGCGTCTGATCTTCGGCCGCGGGAGAATGCCCAGTTTGAGCGATTAGTTCTTCTATTGTGAGGAGCTCGACTGAGGGTGGGGTTTCGTTGGGTGCGAGGGAGGAGTAGTCGCCGTCATCGTCGGTATCCACCCGTTTGCGATAGAACTTTCGTCTTTTGGTGGGGCGAAAATTTAGGTCTGAAGAAACTTCTGCGGTGTGTAATTCATCGGACATGATGACCTTCAGAATAAACGGATAGTAGATTTCTAACAAAACAGATGGATTAAGTTGGTCGACGGTTGGATGATAGATAAGGCTAGCCCTAGCTCGACTAGACTAAGGTATTTTACACCGCGGCAAATCCTTCTCTTGTTTTAGTTGCCTCCGGGTAGAATGGCTCATACTGTAGACTGGGTTTACCATGAAATATATGGGGCAAAATAGATATTCCCCCCGTCCCAGCTCTGACCAAAACTCCAATGGAGAAGGGAGAGCAAGGGATGGGGTTTGAATTCATGGTGTAATCTTACTACGTGTAGATTATGCTGTATAAATTCTTGTCTGTGTTTAGTATAGAGTGCTGGATAGTATTCGGATGTTTTACATGATACTGAGAAACAAAACCTTGGTGCGATCTCCTCCTGCCAATATATACCCAAGTATGATTGTGTTCCGTAAAGCCATCACAGCATGTTCATCATAGAAGCGCCTGACGCCGTCGCCATGTATGCCATCAAAAATCGTACACAATTCGTATTTCCCTGCTTGTCCTGCAAGTAGATCATTCCAAAACGCCAACTTCCCTCCCAAAAGGCAGGCCACATATTCCAGTCATGCCTTGATCATCATGTCCTGCCCAACTCTCAGGGCAACAACCGTGGTACCGCACCTGCCTCTCTTCCCCCGCTCTTGCAACAGCTCTTTGACTTCCTGTATCGTATACTTCCTCGTCATGACCTTCTTAACAGCCAGCCCGCTGTTCTCCTTGTCCTCATCGTGCGCCTTGATCCAATATCTCGCCATGAGATTCTGCGCCATCTCGACGCCACCAGGCAGCCCAGCGCTAACGTTGCCGCCCATCCACCAGGGGTTTTCGACGCGGTCGAAGGAGTGGATCAGCGCGGTGAGGGGGAGAGCGGCTGAGGCGATGAGGTGCGAGGAAGCGTAGGCGCGGATGAGCGAGTAGGTAACGCCGTGGGGGGAGTAGATAAGGGAGAGGGTTTTTTCTTGGTGGGGGCGGGAGAGGGAAGTGGTGGAGCTGATGGAGCTGACGGAATAATTGCTGGAGGTATGGGAGAAGGTGGAGTTGGATTGAGGGGTTGAGGCAACGGATGTGGTGTTGTTTGTGGAGATGGTGGTGGTTCGGAGTAGTGGAGAGTCCGGGGGGGTTATTGGTGGATTTTGAGGATTATGGTGCTCGCAAAGGCGGGCAGCCGAGTGGGGCTGGCGCGTTCCCGAAGGCGTGTGCACTGTCGGTGGCGATACGGAGGAGGGTGGACGATATGTTATGCCAATTGCATTGTGCAGGCCCGATACATCTAGCTTTGCAGGCATGAGCGCAATCGTGGCTTCGCCTGGTATTGCTCCGGGTGTAGAGCCAGGTATGCGAAACCTGATAACAGTGTTGAGTTTTCTGTCGGAGAAAGCAGGCAGCGCGTGGACTCTATCGAGGTCAAAATGCTTCATGGCTCTTATCCTTTTGGCGGCAGCTGGCTCTGCAAGAATTGTAGTGATCATCGACGAAGGGTCCAGTTGCCGAAGAGTCGGCTCGTGGCAATGATCTGGCTTATCTTGGGATACGAGAACGACATTGGGCTCCGGTATGTGAGAAAGGTTCGAGATGCATGACGGGGTGGTGTGCTTCGAGAGTAGCCATTTGCGATGCCACATCAGGGAAGGACCGGAGAGCCATGGATCGACGAGAATCGAGAATGTTCCTGGAGCGCGATAGAAGCCTGGAGGGGATGGCGGACAATTGTCGGCTGGGGAGAAGGTGATAAGGAAGGTCGTGTCACCGTTGAGCTGTCTGATTCCGACCGACATGACGAACGGGCAGAAGTTTGGATCGTGACTGGAAGTTTTTCAATTGATATGATCAACAGCCTCCTTGCAAGACCATTACTAGGCCGCGAAGCACTGAATAACTGGCCGTTGAAGCATGGTAAGTCGCGAACCACAGAACAGAGGATCATGACAGGAGAAAGGAAACGGGCGAAGAAGAGTGGTCTGGGTGCGTGGTGTTGCGAGCGAAAGGACCCGCAACTCGGTCATTCAACTTTCAGCCAATAGAATTCGTTTCACAGATCAAGTTCTAGGGCCTGGCTGTAGATCCTCCGCTTACAGCTTCCCCTATCCGCTCGAGGAAGTTTTACCGGACCGAACCTCGACTTGCAGCAGTCGTCCTTGCAGCGACGAAGGAGGAGGACAAGATGTTCCGAAATAGGATTTATTACCACTTGGAATCAACCCGTACATCCAACGACAACGCGGTGGCCCTTTGGTCTCTGCCTTGCAGCGCTAAGTTGTGGTCAGCTTAGTAGAGTGTTCTTCCATTCTCCTTGTTGCAGTTACATATCATTTTCAGAAGTCGATGAGACTTTCATCCATATAGACACGTTGAGGTGAGGTCTTGTAATTCGTGTAGGCATTTCATGTATTCGAGATGACAATACAAGCACTTGTGTTGGTAGACAGCAGCCTGCTTCTCAACCCTTATCCAACATATCAACTCTACACACTGATTAATCACATGCCATCTATACTATAAGCATCTCCATTCTTCTCTTAATGGTGACAGCTTGGCTAAACCAATCCCAATTGCCGACAATATTTGCCCACCTGTCTCCAAACAGGTCTTCCAACTCATCGCTCCAGCTTCTGCAAGGCGATTAGTATCCGCAGTATCCTCCTTGTAGATAGCTCTTGGCCAGGTGCACAATAATCTTACCGACCCTAACTTTCATGCAGAGGCAGGTGATCAAAATTTCCGCCGAGTGGATGTTTGTCTAGGAGGCTTTATCTCGATATATGATCAAATTCGTGTATATGTGGATCAATCCCAGTTGGGCGCACGCCAGGAGAAAGTCGTTCAAGAGAACCTGGGACCAACTCAAGTGATCATTTCCAGATGATGAATTGGTAGCCCTCTATTAACGTATGGAAGAAGTCTACGTTTGTCTCTACACAGGAGGCGCTGATACTGTAAGAATCCTTTGCGCCTACCCTTACATCGGGACTGATGCGCTGAGGAAATTTACCCTCGGCACCAACAATGCATTGACTTGGGAAATTCGTCAGCTTGTCACGAAAGCACATAGTATTCTTGTATCTGGGGAAGAAGGCCCTTCTAAGCAGGAAAAGATCATCTTGCAAGAAAGTTCATCCATTGTCAAGATGATCTCTGATAGACGTTTCCAGAGTCCGCGACTTCAACCTGAGAAAGAAAGAAGCATACCAGCAAACAACATATTAACGGATGATAATGATGCTGCATCTCCACAAGCCGCATTTGGCCCACGGCAACATAGTCCCGGTCTAGTCTCCGATCCTGCTTCCGAGGTGGACCCAAGCACTAAAAGATGCCTTTACTTCAGACCAATTGAGAAAGGCACGAAGGCTTGAAAAGGTGCAGGAATACCTTTCAAACACCGTAAGACACATCGTCCATAGCCAGTTAAAACCTGACCAGCCAGTGCTGGAAATGTACGGATAGTCGTGATGGAAAGGCTCCATTACATTACGGCACAATGCGATAAATATCCAAAGGATTTCCAGGACGACGCAGACCTTGAATCAGATGACGAAGTGTGATTCTTAACTATTTCCGACCCATATTTGAATATGTGAAACAACCTTCATGGAGTAAGCCAGGCTTCAAATTATTGGCTTTACCCGAGTGTGATCATATGCAATCTCCAGCCTCCAAGGTACGTAGAACGTGGTTGCGTTGGTTCGGTCCCGATTGATGTTGGCTCTATCATTTCGCAGAGAGCTTCAGGTGGCGAGGTTGAACGCTTCTCCGTGTCCACAATGCTGTTGAGGCGAAGGACCAATTTCGAGTCTGCTGTTGAAGATGTGACTTCTTACAGAATGGGTGTTGTGCAGGATAGAGTCGGTCAAAGCAAAGCACAATGAAATACGCCAGACGTCGAAGCGGCATGGGGGAATTGCGAGCTGAAGACACGTAAGCTTAAACACCCAAAAGCTGTAAACATGATCAAGTATGTAATATCCATAGGGTAATTGTGAAACAGATCGATTTGTTGGTCGATCACATAGGAGGGTGTCAAATAGGCAGCTCATTTCGGCAAAAATAAAATCGCGGTTGTGCGTGTACATCCGACAATAGCCGCGATAACATATCAGGCAACAGCTCGGTCCCACTGAGAGACTTGGTCGAGTTCAACCCAAAACCTCATTTTCAGAGTTTAAAGTGAAAAATCAAAAGAGGGGGGGACATGGCTGCTCAAATAATCCCAAGCCGGCACACAGGCTCATGTCTTTGTAAAACAATCCAATACCAAGTACAAGGCCAGCTATCCACATTCGCACTGTGCCACTGCGAGAACTGCGCGAAAGCGTCTGGATCGAGCTTCATGTCGAATTGGTGGTTTGAAAAAGGTGTAAGTCGTACAATACCTTGATTCGCGAGTCCTGTTACGAACATGCCTGAACCGGCCAGGGTCCAGATCTAACCCTAATCAATTTGATTAGGGCAAGCCATGGCGCTATGCCTAGTTTGGACCTAGCGCACCCCTTCGGGCCATCCCCAGCACTTCTTCCCGTTGTTCAGCACTTTCTTCATTCACCCCTTTCATCATCCTTTTAGGCAAACACATCTGGCATATTACATCACATCTGTATCGGGCCTAGCGCAGCCTCAAGCCATTATTTATAGAAGAGCTCGCACTCTTTCTCTTCTGTATTCTTAATGTCTTGTTATAGCTACCTCTAAAGAACGATACATACATACCAGCCCTGAGCCCCTTTGGTTGGATGATCTAGGCACGGTCCCAACAAGTCCTCTCTCTCTCCCCCCCCTTCCCTCCCTAGTGAAACCACTCACATTTACATCCACCTCAGAATGTCAAATATTACCAAGGCTGGCAAAGTATGCGCAACTACGAAGACAATGTCTCAAACCTTCGTACCTTCTGCGGAAAATGCGGCTCGCCTCTCTTCATTTCGAATCCCAATCACGCAAACGTGATTATCGTTGCGAGTGGGACGCTGGATGATGCGCCGGAAAAGAGGCCGAATGTGGAGTTCCACTGTAAGCGGAGAGCGGGGTGGTTGGGTGAGATCGAGGGGGCGACGAGGTTTGAGGGGGTGTTCTGAGGAGGGTTGTGAGGGGTTGGGCAGTTGATGGATGGCATAAGGTCAGAGGGGGTTTGAGTTCTGAATAGTTGAACGTGTTTGGGATTGATGCTGGAGTGTCGTTTCGTAGATTATAAATCTCGAGATGTAAAGAGAGAACAGGAAAGCGTCACGAAAGTGAAGTGAATGACGCATGACTTAGCATCTAGGATCCTATCTATTCTGGTGTCCGTAAGGTAATTTGGTATCTAGCCCTATCATAAGCGGCCATTACTAGGTTTCGAGACTAGAAGAATCGGTCCTAGCTAAAGATCTGTGCGGAAAGTCATGATCTTCTTGTATGCTTACTTCAGTCATTGTTGCGCAGAAATAAAATCTCAATTTCCGCGATGTTATACGCGCAATTACCATCGTAATTTAGGGTGGGTGCTTATGGTCGGGGCTGGAAATTGACACCAACTCGAGAGTAAGTGATTGCTGTATAAATGTAATGCTCGCATCAGCTTCTATCCGTAGGCCGAATGAAGCCACAGGGGTTCGAGTATAACGGGTCCAGCAACGTCCCTGGTACGGCACAAAAGCTTTCTATGGAGACGCGCAACACTCGGAGCCCCCGCAAGTTGCCATGACACACCAACATCCTTCCCAGCAAGCTCATCCTGGGGAGAAGGGGGGAATACATCGATTTCTCATATACCAACAGTTAGTTCAAGTGAAGCAATTGCGTTCAGACGACCAGTCATCACGGTCATGAAGAAAAAGCTGAAATTGCCAACGCCACGAAAGTCAAAATGGTTTTGCGAGTAAAGTATGGCGATGGCTTCCCAGTACCTTTGGAGACGTATTAGCTTTCTTCACGTCGGTATTAAGTTTAAGGCTACACTTACCCTAGTCGACATGTTTTTAGTAGGCACAGCAAACCCCATCGCCCTCACCTGGCAGAACTACTAGATTATTTCACCTGGAAACTCCTGGCCTGAGCATCTATGTGACTGCGTACTGCTGCTTGTTGTGCTTGGTACTGTACACCTGACATGTTCCAGTCTGCAAAGCACTTCTCTTATAGCAGCCGTTTACCACCAGCAGCGAACAAGTACGTAAAGTTCGAATTTCTTGTGGGAGCCTCAAAGAGCGATGATAGTGACTGGTCCAACGTCACCTGATCTTTGACTAATGTAGCAAGATCTTCGGGCTGTGATGACGATGTCAGAGCTCGACGATGCGGTGTCAAGAATGGTTTCAGATCATAGGCAATCGCTGATTCAACGGCTTTTTGGCTGGAATGGTGTCTCATGGACCCTCTAGAAGGATGAAATGTCTTTTTGATCGAAATAAAGGGTCCTAGCTGGAAGAAACAGAAGCCAGGGCAAGACTAGGATTGAAGGTTACCAACAGCTAGGCAACCTTGGTAAAGTCATTTGAAAATATAGTACTTAGAAACATATGGCAGATATGGTGAAAGGAGATCCGGTAGAAGATTTCGAGTGCCTTACTGCCACCAAGGCATTACGGACCGAGGGGACGACTTTTGCTAAGAAAGCCGACTGCAGAGCGGTCGCTTCCGCGTGCGTTAATCGCGGCAGTAGGAGGCCGGCTGGACGCTTAGACAGTGTCCTTCGGTCAACAGGTCGGAGCCTTCATGTTGCTGAAACTGTCAGTCGCAAATTGATGATCACAAAAGCGAGAGTAGATGATTACTGAAATGTATCACCAAATGCATGGATCGGAGGAAGACAAAGTGCTTCATAGTTGCTACACACATGATGGTGTCAAAAGTCCTCAGCTTACACGATACGCTTTGTACCAATATTTCCTTTCTCCCTTTTCGATTTTTTCGTTCTGAACCACCTATCTCATGATTTGTAAAAAAAATCCTCTTTTCTGCAGCTCAGAAAGCCTTTGTAGTATATTAACGACCACTTTTCGACCAGTCAGCAACTCCCCTTTATTTTTAGGACAACATTCAGCCATGCTCGGCCAAACCGACATGAACGTTTTGGTGATTTTGCGGGTCCAAAAGGTCGATAGCTGAACAATCTACCAAAACAAAGGTGGATGGAAAATCAAAACGACTTGTTGCAGGAATATTCCAAAAAGATTCAGAGTAACATTTGAGAAGTACCATGGCTCAATCATCTTTAGTGCACCGCGCGAGCCGCTCCTTCTTATAAATGGCTACTTTAATTCTCTTGTATTGAGCTACTTCTCCGCTTTCATATCCGATTTTTGTGCGTACCTATTATCATATCGAGCCTTACTATCATATCTATAAAATCCGGTGGCGGTTTTGCATTGCCGCGAACCCTCCTTTCCCAAAAACTGATCACAAACACCTCATCGCCTCGGTCACCCTTGCCTACGAGGCTGAAGTCCCACAAATACGAGCCTCCCATGAACTTTGATCATGACTCCTCCGTCATAACAATCGATGATGACTCCCCAGACGCACACCGCCTCCGTGCCAAGGCCAACAACAAAATCTATTCCCCAGTCGTTCCTGGCTCCCGTCAGTGCACCGGCTCTCCAGAAAAAATCTCAACAACGTCCTGATCTACGGTCTCTGGCTACTATAACACGGCATTTCATGCATCGCATACCTCAACCGTTCTTTCGTAGATGGCGAAAACTGGGGGTGTGCAGGCGGGCTGAGGCAGTACCTGGTTGCGACAATACCTGCCGCTGTCGCCTCGATGTTTATCACGCAGTGGAGTCGCGTTGTCCATTAGGGCGCAAAAAGATTTTCAATCAAAGAGCGTTGCAGCGGGTGTCCGTAACGGTGGGGGCCATTGTTGGGGTTTGAGTGGGAATGTCAATCTCGCACACCCCTTTTCGGCGGCTTGCGCATTTGATCCGACGAGAGGGTACTAGGTTAGTGGTTGTTTTGTTATTAGGTGGGAGTTGGAAGAGCTGTGTAAGTCATCTGATGGGTTTCTGACTCTGTGACTGCACATGACCAGCCATCGACATCGATGTTGCAACAGTTTTCCTAGAGGAACGCAGCCGATAGAGAACATTTGAGATTGTCAAGTCAGTTGTAAAGAATCCGTTCGAGTTATTATTACTGGGATTTCAAGCGCTCGGACGGCGATGACGCATCTGAAGATCTTTTTGAGCTCTAGAGATATTTCTTTGTCTGTGACACCCATAACGGTGCCCGTGTGTGATCGGTTGAAGATTGGGTTGCAACGGAGGGAAGCTTTGAGAAAATCAAGTATGCGTGATCTCTATGGCCGTCGCCAGCAACTGCATCGGCAGTTCTCCTGGTGGACACCTTCTCCGAACATAATCAAGGTGGAGAGTCACAATAGTTTGAATGGTTTTCGCGTGATCGATGTTCATCTATTGGTACATTAATAGAGACATATAGCACAGCCGCATTTGACAGTATTGGGCGACCAGCTCAACATCACCTTCCCTTCCTTACCCAACTCTCTACCGCTTCCCTGCCTTCTTTTACCATCTCATCCGACCATCTCCTTGTCGCCTCCGCACGTATCTGCGCCTGCCGCCATCCCTCCTCCACCGCCCCTTTTATTCGCATGTGATTTATCGCCACAACAGGTACCTTCTCCTCGAATGTCCATGCCAAGTCGCCCACATTCCGCATAGTGATTGGAAGCACCACCCAGGCAGCCCCAAGCCCCACCGCAACTGGTACTGTTGCTCTTAGTAGGATATTCCTGTTCCGTGAAACAATCGAGCCGGCCATTGCTGCCACAAGAACGTATAGCGCACCGGGCATTAGACGCTCACGGGATTCGGGAGGGGGAGCTAGCGAGGCGATGGTTTGGGTGAAGGATCGCTCGTGAGCTAAAAAGGCGGACATGAAGTTGTTGAGGCGGTCTTCTGCAGCGGTAGTATGTGCATAGATGAAGAGGCGAGCATGGCGTATTTGGTTCGCTAAGCGGTCTGTAGGAGTAGGGCTCAAGTCGGAAGGTTCGCTGGGTGCAGGGGTTGACTTTGGGGGCTGGCGCAGAAGAGGTAGGTCATCGTATATAGGTTTGCGGACGAGCTGGAGAAGAGAACGTGTCAGTTTAAGCGGTCAATGGTGCAGCGGACAACTTGCATGTTGCTCTGGCGGTGCGTCGGCGTAAAGGGTAGTCCGTGGTAGGAGGAGGGAACCAGCTGCGAAAGCTGTGGCGACGGCGGGAAGGACCGCACGCTGTTATGTATGAGTCGATTGCATCAGTACAATTTTGAGAAGCATATCTTACACGCTGTATTAAAGGTCTGAATGCCATAACGATTGTTACCGCATCGCCAGGCTGGAAAGAGAAAGCTGTGATGTTGCGAATCGGGCTAGCGGGGCGGAGGAAAGAAAATCCCGCCGATTCCGCACTCATTCTACATCATGAACAAAGAAAAAGCATTTACTTGAAGTAATACACTCAAACCCTAGCTTCTAAGGTGACTCAACGGCAAACCAGCTTTGAGTCTACCTTCGCTAGCATTTGATACTCTGAGCAAACTTCTCGTCAACCTCAGGTCTGCAAGTCCATATTTCATCCCCAAGCCTCATCATGAACAACCAATCCTACTGGGAAATCTACCGCCGTAGCAGCATCGGCCTATCTCTCATTGACACACTCGATGAGTTCGTCCAGGAAGGTCGCATCGAACCCCAGACTGCGATGAAGGTCCTCGCCAGCTTCGACAAATCATTCGCGGAGGTTTTGGCTGATAAAGTCAAAGCACGGCTCAACTTCAAGGGCCATCTGGACATGTATCGGTCCGTTGATGAGGTCTGGACGTTTACGGTCAAGGATGTCAATTTTAAGCTTGACAATCAAAGCCCTGTTCAGGCGGATGAGATTAAGATTGTGGCCTGCTGTACGAAGAGGGCTGGGGAAACGTGATCGCAACTGGAGGACTTGCGGATGGAGAGTTTGACGCAAATTATTGCAAGAAATAGTTCAGGTGGACACGATGACAGTTAATCGAGGTGGTTGAAGAGTGGACCAGGTGTCTTTGGATCGTCTTGAGTTTTGCTCTGCCAGGTATTTCAACGGATGCAGATCGGACGTCTTGAACCAACGAATCGCAAGCCAAGTTTCTTAAGATCTGCATTATTCCTAAGCATGGTAAATGGTTTAAAAAATTGCCCGCATAGCTACTCGTACAGCATGAATGGTGAAGGTACTTCACGAATTCAAAATAACCATCGTTGCACACCAGCACCAATCCCCTCCTTCAAGTATTCACTCGAATTCCCAGCCTGCTCTATTGCATCCCTACAGAAGTCATGGGATTATGACTTTGCGATCCAGATCCCAATCTTCCTGGACCTCCGACCTCACTACAGTTCGGACCGCTGTGTCAGCTAAAGGACATATGATCAAGGATCTAAATTCACGAGCCCTGTCTCGTAGTGAAGGGTATAGACCAAGGAAAAGCGATGAAAGAGTTTATTCTACGGTACCTCCGGTTCTTTGCTTCTATTTGCCGATGTCGACAGGAACCTCTGCTAGTATCTACAAGTATAAAATCCTTTGTTTATTCCGGAATCTGGAGGATTGCATGAGCCTGCAGAGATAATTGCTTCCTGGGCAGGTAGACCACATAGCAGATAGCCAAGCAAAAGCCTCAGCTGCCCACTAACAAGACTTCTTGAGGCGGAGAGTTGCTATCAGTACAGATACAAAGTAGCGGTTGGACCCAAGCGGCTTTTGTCTCTGTTTGGCACGAAGCTTCCTTGGGCTGTGAAAGATGAAAATGCTTGAGAAAGTTCTTGTATGCCAAAAAGCAGTAGCTCAGCACCATCGTTATGTCCCTTGATCAGAATTTCTTTTTAAAGTGCTAGCTACACAAACTACGATATGCCGCAAGTCTCAACCGACGGTTCCTTCCATATCTAGGGTATATCTCCATTCAACGCAGAAAACCGCACATCCGAGAGAACCTTGATCCTCAAACTAAAACACCACCCTACCCAATCCTCTCTTCTCCACCGCCTCCTGCACTCCCTCCTCCACTCTCTGCACAGCTGCGTCCCACTTCTCCTTTCCCTCCCATATCTTCCCCCCATCACCGCTAATCCCCTCACCGACAACCCACCCTAACCACCTCCCCACCGCCACCGCCTTAGCCATATCCTCCTCCTCCCCCACGACCTTCTTCAAATACCTTACCAATGCCTCCACATCCTCTTCATACGGCCCTTCTTCCTTGAACTCCTCAAACCACGCGCTCACTGCCTCTCGCAGCTGCTCCAGACTACTCAGCTTTAGCGCCGTGAATGTGGGTTTGGGTGGGCGCGGAGGAAGATGTAGGCGGCGTTGACCGGGTGGAGGTTGCGCGGGGGGTCTCTTCTGGTGCGGTCGGCGGGATTCTTGAAGTGAGATGCCGCCGCGTTTCTTGAGGCGGTCGAGGCGGGCTTGGGCGAGGACTTCGGCGCGGAGGTCCGGGGGGAGGGCGGAGAGAAAGTCCTGGGGGATTTCGGAGGTTGAAGAGGGAGAGGTGGGGTCGGCTTGTTGTGCTTTTGAGGGAGCTGGGGCGGCGACAAAGTTGGATTGGGTAAGGGTAGATAGGGAGGTGGAGCTTGAATTCTTGCCTTTGAAAAGGAGGCGGGTGCGCTTTTTAGTCGGGGTCGTGGTTTTCCTAGCGAAAGATTTACTGGTGCGGGTTTTTTGTGGCGACTGGGGGAGGAGTGTTTGAGCGTGGGGTTTTCTAGGGGAGCGTTGGTAGAATGCGAGGATCTCGGCACGGACTTCTGCAGGGAGGGCGTCGAGAGTTTCAGGGTCGAGCTGTGATTGGGAGGGGAAAGCATCGAGGGGTAGAGATGGGGAATGCGAGCGAGATTTGGTGCCTAGCGTTTCTGCCCGTGGCAAGGATGGGGAATTGATGGCTTGCTTGGGTAGAAATTTGGACCTGATGTCTTCTGGTAGCTCCGCGAGTATCTCGGGATCGACTTGTGTAGGGAGCACAAATTGAGTACCGAGAACGTTCAGCGGTTTGTGGCGCTGGCCACTCGGCGATATCTCTGAACCCAAGGCAGCTGCGGGATTGGGTGATGGTCTTTGCGGTTTCTGTGGGCTTTCTTCAATGTCGTCCGTAACATGTTTCGCTCGTAGTGTTGATGGCTTTGGCGTAGTTGAAGTTTTGAATTGAAGACGCTTTTGGCTGCTTTCAATTGGGTTTTCTACTGAGGCTTTGAGCGGTTCCAGCCTCGTCACCTGCACCCCTATGCCTCTGAGTTCCCCAGGAGAGAAGCCCCAGCCTCGCATGATTGCTATAGCCTCTCGCCCCAATATCTCCTTGTCGTTTGTTGGGACCCCTAGAACAACACTCTTGTTGAAGGTATCGCATTTGCCGTGGCCTAGATGCTTAGGCGGATCTAACGGCGCATCTGTAGCTCGTCTCATAATCTTCATAGAAAGCTGACGCCCTTTGACTTTCTCATTGACCAAACGCTTTTGTAGCTCTTCGCACAAGCACTGAACAAACTCATCAGCTTGTTCCTGTGTCACGAAGCGTATGCCCCAATTCACTTCCGCTGAGACAGACTTCCGAATGACCTGCTCTCCAACTTCGACACGGTCAATGCCCAGAGAATAATCCCAGATTTTTTCTCCAGTTTTAGGCCCAAGGGTCGACATCAACCTTTCTTTGGTGAGCTCTCGTACATCTTTCACAAACTTCACCCCAATCTCTTGTAACTTTCCCCCTATGCTGTAGGCAACCCCAGGTAGTTCTTGTACAGTCAGAGCGCCTATGAATTCAAGGACTTCATCAGGCTTGATGTGATACTGGCCTGCTGGCTTTGCTTTGCGTAGTGCAACCTTTGCTAGCAGAATGTTCCCCCCTATTCCCACGGAAACAGCGCAGCCAGTTTGTGCTTTTACTTTTTCTCGAAGACCTAGTGCAACCTCATCGGCCTTTGCTTGCTCTTGCCAGATACTGCCCTCAGCAATGCCTTGGCCCTCATGACCACCTGCAGCGATACATTCCGCGCTGACATCGACAAGGGCCTCGTCAACGCTGACACTTTGCACAATACCTTTAGTATTCATGATCGCAACGTAAAAATTTCTGCTGGCTTCTTCGTAAGCATCAAAGTCATAAGGCAGAACCTTCAAATCTGGACACATTTTCTGCGCGTGCTTCATCCACATTCCGTTCTTAATGCCGTATTTTCGGGCTGGATAATTGCAACTTGCGATTTCAGAGCCCGAACCTCCGCCATGAGCGACCACGACGGGCTTATCTACGTACTGAGGGTGTTTCTTCAGTGACACAGCAGCAAAAAAGCTATCAAAATCGACATGAAGAATGTATCTCCTTGACCCAGGTGGACGCTTCTCCCTTGATTTCTGGGATGAAGACTTCTCTGCAGCCAAAGCCTGAAGCTGAGACTTAAGGTCAGCTTTCCACGTAGACAGATGATGCAATCGCGACTCTTCGTAGTATTGCTTCAAGAATCCGGGGTTCACAACTGTAGACTTCCATACTTTCGGATCTGCTAGTAGCATTGCATTGTGCTCTTCTGCAGTCATTGCAGCTTCACTGTCCTGAAATTCAGTATTCTCGTTGCGACTATCTTGAAGTGTATGCTTCTTGATGGGTGAATCATCAAGCAGAAACTTTTCGGAATTCTCAGCTTCGTTATCTCTGAGATTAATGTCTACAACTCGAATATTCTCTGCGGCAGGTTTTGTCGTTGGCTGTACCTTTTCTGAAATGCTGGAATCTAAAAAACCGCACGGATCTTCGGTATTGTTCAGCTCGTCAGTCTTGCCAGATAGAGCCGGTTCAGCATCTCCTGTTTCCTCTTCAGCTGCCTCAACGGGCCCTATGTTGTCGTCATCTAAGTTGACATCCTCATCTGGCGGTATCTGGGTGCTTGGAAATGGGATCTCAGGCTTATTTTGGTTGAGCGCGTCAGCCACACCCTTCACCTGCCCTCTGTACCAGCTGGTATCCGTTTGGTCTCTATAACCCTGGCGTTGGGTACTTGCTTGGCTTACGATATTGCCGTTGTCGAAGCCCAAGACCCGTTGGCCTATGCCTTCATCTAACACCCTGTAATTGTCCCATGGCAACAACCTTTCTGCTTTGACGCTATCGACTACCCATGCTGGCTTTACGATACGGTATCGTGAGAATTCTATCTTTTTCTTTGGCGTAAGATTGCTAGCAATAATGTGGGTCACGGTCGTCTTGCCATCCAAATACTGCATAAAACCGCCCCCGTAGCTCACGACGAGATTGTGTAGGTCGTTCAATGAAGGTTGAGTATAGCCATTGACATGTGCAACAATACCGCGAAAAATGGGAGGATGGTCCGTGGAAGATGACCGGAGCTCAGCATCAAGGTTTTGAAGCTTGATTTTCTTGCGCCGGAAGTAGTCAGTGAACCCTCCAAACTTTGATGACTCGTACTCTTCCCCTTCTTCATTCTCGAACTTGTGTTTCTCGATCCTTTTGCGTACAGCTGAGGAGTTTACCTCCAGTCTTGAACCCATGACGTCGGTTCGCTTCCCTTAACGCTTCAAGACCAAGAGTCGTACAGCGGCGGGTTGCCTGGCGCTCGACCAGGCGAATGCAGTGACATGGCCAAATCCTATGCGACTCTAGGATTGTACTGTATGTATAATGGTGAAGTAAGAAGCGCGAAAGAACGATGAAAGCTCAAAGGCTGCCTTACGCAGAGTCGCGTTGGTCACTAGCGCCAAAGTTAGGCTCAAAGTTCCCGATACACATCTGATAGCGCAGAAAAAAGTTCGAGCATTTTGAACTCGAGCTTCTCGACACAACACCCGCAAGCTACAACACTTTGTGCTACATTCAGCTTGCAAACAGGAAATCCTTATGTTTACCATACTCCCAAGCATCTTGCGAGTCTAGGCAATTCTACCAACGTATCGATCTATCACAAGATTCTAAGAGCTGCCAACAATGTCAAGCTTACTACCTGTCGCTGTCTACGGACTGAAGGTCCCTGCTGGAGATGTTTTGGTTCCAGCTAACATTGATTTCCCAGCTACAGTGAGTCTCCCTGAAAAATCATGCTATCATAAGCTTCATTGCGTCGAAAGTGTTGAGCTTACTCTCTTTCAGTTCCGGATTACAATGGCTGCCATAGATCCAAGTGCTGAACCAGAACATAACGGAGCAGTCAATGGATTTGCTGATCCTCCTAGAGCAACTCTTAAGATAATCTACGATCCCAATGGGCCCCGCGAAGACGAAGATTCTGACGACGATTCCGAGGATGAGGATTACCTGAAAGGCCTTCTTGGGGGTGCAGGGTCAGATGAAGATGACGACGAGGATGAGTCCTCTGATGATGAGGAAGAGAAAAATGGCGGCCCCAGTGATCCAAGCAAGAGCAAAAAAGCACGGAAACAAGCTGCTTTCGAACAGATGATGAAAGCGCTTGCGGAGAACGATACCGATGACGAGATGGACGATGTGCCGGCTGTCACTGGAGCCATATCAACAAAGCAGAAGGGTAAAGCAAAAGCAACAGATATAGATGAAGAAAGCGACGATGAGGACGAGGACGAAATGCCCGAGATGGAGGAACTAGTTCTTTGCACATTGGATCCATCAAAGGTAGGCAGATGATCTCGCAAATTTTACTTGTTAGAATTTTGCTAACCGCGTATTGTAGAACTACCAACAACCACTCGACCTTACAGTTGGCGAGGATCAGCGCGCTTTTTTTAAGGTCTCGGGAACTCACGCTATCTACCTTACTGGCAACTACGTCGTACCAGCAGACGATGGCCACAAGCATCAGCATGAGGTTTACGATGGGAACGATGATTCTGAGGACTATGACCTATCCCCTGATGAAGATGAATTCGACGAAGAGGGAGAAAGTGATGATCTAGATGATCTCGAGGACCCTCGGATTGTTGAACTTGGCTCCGACGAGGAACAGGCGCCTAAGCTGGTTAGGAAAGAGGAAGCAGCCAACAAGGGGAAAAACAAGCGGGCGGCCGAGGACTCGGACGAGGAGCCGGCAAACCTTGATGACACAATAGCAAAGTCTTTGAAGCCAGCGGAACCAACCACGAACGGCGAACCGAAGCTCAGCAAAAAGCAGCTGAAGAAATTGAAGAACAACGCTGGAAAAGCAGTGGAGGCAGCTGTTGAGAATAAGGATGTCAAAAAGGATGATAAAAAGGAGGCTAAGAAGGACGTGAAGAAGGATGCGAAGAAGGATGCTAAGGAAGATGCTGCAACTGAGGTCGCTAGCCCAAAACTCGACAAGAAAGTGCAGTTTGCCAAGAATCTAGAACAAGGTCCTGCTATTGCGGCAAAAGATAAAAAGGCCGACACCAAAGCAGAATCGAAATCTGAGACGAAAAAGGACGGCGAAAAGCCAAAAGCTAGCCTAGGACCTAAAACAATCCAAGGCGTCACGATTGACGACAGAGAACTCGGCAAGGGCCCTGCTGCAAAGAAAGGAAACAAGGTCGGCATGAGATATATTGGAAAGCTTGAGGACGGAAAGGTCTTTGATGGTATGTTAATTCCCTAAACCCACCTCTTTCTAACTGCACACGCTCACAGCCTTATAGCCAACAAGAAAGGCAAACCATTCACCTTCTCCCTCGGCACCGGCGAAGTCATCAAAGGCTGGGATATCGGCGTCGCAGGCATGTCCGTCGGCGGCACACGACGAATCACCGTCCCAGCTAGCTTGGCCTACGGCAGCAAATCCCTCCCGGGTATCCCAGCAAACTCGACGCTGATATTCGACATCAAGATGCTTGAGATACATTAGAGGGCAGCCAGCCACGACCCTAGCCTTCCATCAAGCCGGACCAGTGCACTTTCCTACGTGCCTCACTACTCCACCTTTCTTTGCTCATGATACCATATAGCTACTATGCTAGCGTATCAACCACTGTACAGAGCCTCTTTGTCAGCGTTTGCGGTGCTTCTTTACGAGATATCCGACTTGCATTTGTGTTCTCAATAGCATGGCAGGGATGAGGACTATCTTTCCCGGGTCGGAAAAGTTTTGTGCTTGGCATTTAGTTCAATTGAAAGGGAGGGTTAGGATAGCTAGACAGACTGAGGATACTTTATTGGGGCTTCCCTTAATATGATCTGGTGTCTCTATGAATTATGAAGTTGAAGATGTGACCAAGCTCAGATCCTTGCGAGCTCTGACCAAGGCACTACGAGTAGAGGCGCTTTCGCAGGGCCCTTATCTTATCTACACGTGCCAAATGACGTCGAACCATCCCAGCAGTATGCACCCGGGGGCCAGAATGAACATTACTACCACAGTCCCCAACCACAGTCAATTGCCCTCACCCACACAAAATCCTTCCATCGCGCAATGAAATTCTCCTGGTCCCAACCGCCTCCCCGCCTCCCCGCCTCGTCCTCACAGCCGAGGACTCGGCCTTCGACCCCGTCACGATTCAGAACTGGAAAGATGAGGGCTACCAAGTCTCCTACCTGCCCTTTACGAGCAGTCGCAAAGAGTATGTGAAGGCGCTGCATCTTCTAGCGGATCCGCTGGAGCTGGGGGAGAAGTACGCGATCGTAGGTCGGTCTGGCTCCTTTGTGGTTGTTTGAAAAAGCTACTGTGTATGGGGGCTGATGATGGGTTCTTGGTGGGAGGGGTAGCTTATGGCGAGGCGGCCTCTGTGGTTTTGGATGTTTGTATTAAGCCGATGCCGAAACTGTGCACGCTCGTCGCGTACTACCCCGACGTGCTCCCTGCGCCCGCGGCAGGCTATCCGCCTAGTCTGAACGTTGTCGTTCACCTTGCGGGTGCGCAGCCCGCGACGCAGAAGTGCAAGTCGTACTCGTATCCGGAGGCGGAGCCGGGGTTCGCAGAGGTGGATCTGGAGGAGTATGATAAGGTGGCTGCGGGGTTGGCGTGGACGAGGACGCTGGCGGCTGTGAGGAAGGGGTTTGAGATTGAGGTGGATTTGGAGAGGGTGTGGGAGGAGCATGTGGCGTGTGGGTTTTGCGTTGGGGCCTTTTTAGGGCCTTTTGGCGTAGTCGAGAGAGCTAATGAATATCCGCGAATAGTTGAATTCGCTGAGAAAAACGCTGATGCGACGATGGCGACGATGGTCAGCGAGCCCTATGTCAATCACATCCCAACTCTTACGGGCGGTATCGGGTATAAAGACCTCCATAGGTTTTATAAAGACTATTTCATCCCAGGTAATCCTCCGTCGCTGAAAATGCGCCTTATATCACGGACGGTTGGGACGGACCGAGTGGTCGATGAGATGCATGTGTACTTCCGGCACACCCAGGAAGTTCCCTGGATGCTCCCTGGTATTGCGCCGACGCACAAGGAAGTGGAGGTTGCACTTGTGGCGATTGTGTGTATTCGAGGGGGGAAGCTGTATCATGAGCATATATATTGGGACCAAGCGAGTGTGTTGGTCCAGGTTGGCTTATTGGATCCTAAGTTGGCGACAAATGGGAAGGCTCCAATAAGATTGCCTGTAGTGGATGGCAATGGGGCGAGGAAGATATTAGATGAGAAAAGTGTGCGGAGTAATGAGCTGATAAAGGGTTGGTAAATGGTATATAAGTATAAGTCGGGATTTAATATGAAACGACTCTTGGTTTGAGCTATATGACAACGCTACTCAGATCGGATGATGAGAGTAAACTTTTATCCTTGGGCTACAGCTCTGAATGTAAGGTGGAGACTCGTGGACTAACCGACTCTTTGCTTTTTAAAGTCATCACGCTGCCTCTCTGGGCAATATCAATTAGATCCTCCAGATTCTTAGGGTGTTCTTTTGTAAGACCAGCCATTAAAATACCCAGGAATGTGTCGCCGACGCCGTTGACGCTAATAATCTCATTTTTCGGTACCTTCTCGACTGGTGGGAAGAGACGCACATAAACTCCACCTGCAAGGGCGTTCTTCCCGTCGGACCGATGGAGAATGTACGGCTCAGAACTCTTGGATGTCAAACGGTCGTCACCAGGGTGAAGTAACTGGGTCATAAGAACTCCCTGTTCTCCTAACTTTGTTAATATTGTGGGAATATATGGCAGCAGCTCTATGGCTTGGCGAATAGTCCCTCCTTCGACTGATGAGCCTTTGGGAATACCCATTGCGTCGAGTATGTTTTTCCAGCGGCTGCTGAACCAGCCCATACTTTTGGCGGCGGTATGCATGGAGCCCAGTTCGACGAGATTAGGGGTCGCTAGGTCAACGATAAATGGAGGACGCCCGGAATAAGGCTTCCCCTTCAGCCCGAAAAGCCGCGTCGACTTTACCGCTGACACGGGTTCGAAAGCGATCTGTGCCCCTTTCAATTTACCAGCCTTGATCCACATTCGAATGGAGAGTTGGTCCCAGTTGGCATCGATAACAATCCACTTCAATTTAGGAGCATACAAATGTGCTTGCCATTGGGCTCGAAATTCTTGCACTCTTTTTTTGTAATCGAGAGATAATTGACACTCAAAAATAGTCATGTCTGCCATAGCTAGTACAAGGTCCTTTCGAGAGTCGTTGACTGCGACGTATTGAGCAGTGGAACAACCATCTTTCTCTATGATACCTAATGTCTGCAATCCTCTTTCTTCAAGTTTATGTTTGGCTACCAAACCTGCTGGATCATCCCCAACAAAGCTGCAAAGTCGTACTGAACTGCCAAGATAATGTATCGTGGTTGCGACGTTCTGACCGACACCACCAAGAGACTGCGTTATTGCTGCCGGGTTTGAAGTGGACCGCTGTGGAACGCTAGGACCATACGAACTTTCGGGAGCGTAGTCGCAAGACAGATCGATAGCTAGAGATCCGGCGACCATTATTTCTGTATCATTGGGTAAAGACAATACTTGTGATGTCTGGGAGGTAGTTGTAGATGTGTCAGCCTCCCGTATTATCGGCAGATCCTTGGAAGTGGTAGCTGTAAGAGGCTGGAAACTATTATCGACCAATATCTGTTGAGAGGCAGCATCGCTCAAGGGATTTGCAACTACGGAGCCCCCAGGCGCATCCGTAGTGTTGTTCGATGATGATATATATTGTACACGAGAAATAGGTCTAGACGATGCAAAGGACACTGAAGCTGTATCAATCGTTGCCGTTATCTTCTTCGATGCTGAAGTACTTCTGGGGTATCCATTTTCAGCCGAATGATCTTCTCCTGCTATATCTAATATTCTCACCCGCCATGATTTCTTGGCATTTGACCCTCCTGGCACTCTAAATCTGCAATCTCCACGGCTAGTCTGGTCCCACGAAGGACATTTGCCTCGACTAAGGCGCTGTTAGCAGTAACAGTACTACCTCCGGTGAGTTCACGAATCCTTTTCAAGACAAATGGGGTATTATCGCTTCCAGATGAACCCGACTCGCTGGCGTCATGAAGAGCCTGAGCAATAATGCCATCCATGTAAGTTTTTTCAAGTGAATACTCTACTGGAATCGGGTTCGCCAAGAATATCCCGGATTTGATTGGAAGACCCCTTTGAGCGTCTGTGAAAAGGTCAGCCAGTCCCACACCATCCAATGCTACAGGAAAGTTTTCTAAATTCGAACTGTGAACACGCCTTCTAGTCTATGCAACAAGAGTCTTTCCTAATGAGTAGACCCATGACTGATCTGAGAAGTGATATGTCACAAAGATGAGAGAACGGTGCACGGGTAGAAAGACTTTGCAGCGACCAACCACAGTGAAGAGGATTGTTGATAAACATAGCAAATAACTTACAGATAATGGCGGCCGCCTGCTTCTCGTCTTTAATTACAGCTGGGCTTGGGATACCGGAATCTCGAGTCCAAAAGGCCGGGAAATCTACTCTTCCCTCGCGACCGTCTGCGAAGGTGCCTACTAAGACCCCTTGCGTTTCTAGATACTCCAGTGTCCGAGGAATGTCAAGAAAACTCTTGCAACCACTACTGACGACAGTAACTGGAGTTCGTCCTAGCTCAGTCAAGTCTGCGCTGATGTCCATAGTGTTCTCTCCTCCTCGATGGACACCACCGAGGCCACCAGTCGCGAAGATTCCAATGCCAGCTAGATGAGCGAGGATCATTGTGCCAGCAATGGTTGTACCACCATTCAGTCTTTGATTAGTCAAACCCTGCTACAAATCAGAACTGCTAAGCTCTTACCCATAATCAATCAAACACGTGAGTTTTGGAACCTTACCAAACCACAAATGTATCCGAGATCTCTTCTTGAAAGCTTCATCGTGTCTGACTTACCCGCTGACATTGCGAGCTCTGTGAGCTCCTTTGGGTTGAAGCCGACGCGGGCAATACCATTCAGGACTCCAATAGTCGCCGGAAAGGCCCCGTTTTTGCGCACAACAGACTCCAGGTGCAAAGCAAGAGCAGCGTTCTCAGGGTATGGGAAGCCTATTCATGACGTCAGGTGCCATCAGCTACCTTGTTGTATCACGAATTATCTACCATGCGTGTAAATAGTAGTTTCTAAAGCTACGACTGGTTTCCCAGAACCCACAGCATACTTTATCTCCTCCGAAATCTGCAGAAACTCGTTCGGCTTCCTAGAGATCTGCCGTTGGCCAAATCTGCGTTTTCCAACCAAAGCATGACTTCGTACCGAAGTGCGAATGCTACTTCGGAGCATAGCCGAACGATATGCAAGAGTCAGATCAGATCAGGCCGTTTCCGCATGCTAACCAACCTTCTATTAGAGCATCGCGGAGCACTTGCAAGATGTGTCAATAGTCTTCATGAGAAATTGAGAAGATAAGTATCTGTACGTCCCCCAACCGGGTACAAGGTGAGCGCCCGCCTTAACGTCGCGCGCGTCTATTGGGAAAGCGGATACGCTAGCAGAATTTACATCCACCTCGATCCTTCAAATTCGGTAATTCTTTCAATTGTCCTTCCTATTTTCCTGAGTACTGCAACTTCCTTGGTCTTTTCTGTTTTCTCTAACTATTCCCTTATCCTCGGCTTCATACCTTTCCCGGCGGTTACAAGATATCTCCTCATTATCCTTCCCTATTATTCGCTTGTACGACCTACAGCAATTCTCAACTTCTTTGTCTCCCGCTTTTTCCTCCAAAGCTGTACCCTGAAATACCTGGCTAGTTACGACGAACGCCCTCAAATTTGGTGCTACTCGTAATGAACCTCAACCAGAATATTTTCTATCTCCGGCCGCAATATTCCTATATTGCTGGCTTTATCATATTCGCTGGCATGTTGCTCGGGAATCGGCCTTTCTTGTTTTACGTTGGAAATTCAATATCGATTTCAGTCAGGATTTAACTCTTAATTTCCTGTTCACCTTGTAATCTTACATGGTTGCTCTGGAATATATATCTCTCCACGAATTTCCCCCTCAAAAAGACACAAGCCGCTTCGCAACCCTTTCGCCCTTTTTGACACGCTATAGAAATTAGTATGAGCATGCAGTGCTCCGGAGTCTCAAGTTCAGCGCTGTTGTCTGCAAGAAATTCTATACTGGTCCCTACACTCACAACGATACTGACGGTAGTGATTACCGTGGGAAGATCGTAGTTACGGATGACAGGCGGATAAGCTGATATTTATTTCGGGATCCGGGTCCGGCGGCTGCATTGTTGCTGATGAAGCCAAAGACGATGTATGAGAAGAGACTGATATTTTTCGACGCGCTTCCCATCATTAACGCAAATTAGCGAGTTCGTCAGTTAACTGGTAGATAGAGGATGAAAATTGCTTCATATTCCATTCAAGAATGAGAATATCACCCATGGATGGAGGCTCAGATTGATGGAGATTTACAACAATCGAAGCAGGGTCTATATCAATGGGGCGTGTGATCCATCGATGGGATTAATACCTATGGATGGAGTATTCCCCGGTTCGCCTCCAACAATACTTAGGACGAGGAGCGCAACATTGCATTAACACGAAACCGTGAAGGAATCTTAGCGGATAACGGATTTCTATACTTATTTGAGCCTCTCTTCGTTAGTATCGAGCGCTTAATCGTGGCAAAGTACCAATAAGGATCTTGGTAGAAACGAGGTGTAATCCTGCAAAGCTCGAGAGGGTTATATTAGGCCAATGACAAAGCTAAAACAAGTTGGAGAGGTTGGGATAGGGTTGGGGCATAGAGAAACGCAAAATCAAAGGATTTGAGGGATGCAGTAACGCAAGACTTTAATCACGGCAGTGGGATTCATATTATCAGGTTTCCAGGCACTGCCCTCTTGCGATGCAACGCGATGACACCATCATGGAAACCCAGTTGCGCATGCTGGATCCACTTGACAGGTATCGCCTGCTTCGAGAGTTGATAAGTCCAAGAGGGCCTTTCTTTTTACCCCAAGTAACTGAGCAGAAGCAACTCAGTAGCGCTGCCATTTGATCACAGAGTTAGCTAAAGCAGTTGCATGGCTCACATTCTTGCCCCTTCATGATACATTGTGTTTTTGTAATTTGTCTTGTTGTGGTTCTCGTAGTCGGTGCACTTCATGGTGGTGTCGCCATCACCCAGACATCGCCATCACCAAATGTCAGCTTCTCGACTGGAGTTCCCACAAACTTTACCGACGCTTCGATTGACTCCAACTTCACTACTTTCGCCAAGCTGTGGGGCTGGACCAGCTGCACCGACAGCGATAAAGAAGCCATTCTTGGGTCCTTGGCTGAAGCGCACTCGGTCCTCCAGTCGGACGGATGGTTTTCCCATTAGTAACCACTAGAACGATTTTGCCACGGTTGAATATCTCGGGTCGCCGCTGTCTTTGCTAAAGTATCGGAAAGGCGTACAAGGTCAGTCGATTAATCCTCAAAAAGCATTTTGATAACCAACGGCAAACCATTCGCGACTAGCCCCGAAGTAAACTAACTCAGCTTCGAGGCAACTTCGCCAACGCGTTTAATTACCAGCACCACTAGGACAGCTCACAAGACACTCACGTATACTGCCACGACAACGCCCTCTTTCAGAACGACTGCGCTATCATGCCTGGGTCCATCATCGTTGAAAACAACTACTATGGCAAGGGCCTCGCCCTTGGCTTCTGCAACCACTGGTTTGCCCTTGGCCGTCTCAAGGACGCCTACAACAGCGCCAGCAATGGCGACAACCGCTATGACATCCGCGAGTATGACAGCCGCGCGCGCGTGGATAACAGCCATGATGCTGGTCAACACCATCGGCACCTTCCCCATGTCCAAAAATGGCATCGCCAGGATGCGATATTCCCAGATCAAGTACCCTGATTCGCGCAAAAAGCAATACGTCACCGATGCCGCTCAGAATTACCTCTCCAAATATTCGCAGGATGAGCTTCAGATAGTGAAAGTGTTTACAAACCCGGATAACTATGCTTGGTATGCTATGACCACCTATGTGCAGGGGAAGCCTGGCGAATGCCCTCAGAGACCACTTGCGCCGAAGGAATTGCCCCCTTCCCTCTTGCTCCACTGATGGGCTCCGTGAACGCTTCACTTACAAACATCAGCGAGGAGGATCTGAACGCGTTAGCGGTTGCGATGTCGGCTGGTTCCTATTAGTATCTTATCGTAAATGCATTAACGGTAGTCAGACAGTAGATGCAATATGATGCACTCCGTACGCCGGAGCATATGAGGATCTCGATGGATGACTGGTACTAGACTGTCGCCCATTAGCTCAGGATACATGTTCGCTTTGACATTCTCATATCACACATACTTTACGCCTGGCACATCATAACCTATAATCTCCCTCCTAATGCCGATCCGTTTCACTAGATCAGTGTTGCTGGAAAAGCCATGACCACCATCCATCCGTATCCTCAAATATCCTCCCTCCACTTCCACTCATCCCCAGGGCCTTGGGGCGGCAATAAATCGTTCCTTCCATTCACTGGTTCCAATAGTCCTAATTTCACAAGCTCAGGACACTGCTTCAAGGTCTTATAGTATATCCCCCCAGCCTCCCTCAAAACATTACAAACCCCATCCATATCCTCCTACTCCCTAATCCTATCGCCAACAAGTCCATCTTTCTCGATTCCCCATCACAATCCTTTAGCAAATCTAACATCGCCTCAAAACCCGCTTCGGTGGACCAGAAATTATCATCATCACCACGCCTCCAACTAGACATAGAGATCAGCAGCACCCACACCCTACCGCCAGCCTCATCAGACGGCCAGCCAAAGATTTGCTTCTCCGCAGCCTGCGTAGGCCCCTCCGGCGGCATCTGCGGACCGAGCCAGCTCCCCACATTTTCTGCCCAGAGTCCGCCGCAGCGTTTCATGCGCAGGCAGTGCTGTGCCTCGTCGTCGTAATCACGTGGGATTGGAATATAGCTGAATATCCTTACTAGGCTGGTGGGATTTTCGATGATATTGGGATTTTGGATGGATTCGGGTGGACTTATGAGATGGGAGCGCCAGTCTGAACCCATGATGTAGATGAGGGAGGCCAAGGGTGGGTTGGTAAGGTAGAGGAAGCCCGGGTTGGGGTCTCCGCGGACGCGTGGGAGATAGCTGAAGATCTGGGGAGGATACTCGTCGGGTAGAGAGAGGCGGGCAAACATACGGAGAGGAGTTACGGAGCAGCTTGCTGCGCAAAATTGGGGAAGGGATTAAGTGAGGAAGGATTGGGACACTGGAATTTGAAATGAGAGAAGGTTGTAAAGTCTAGAAAGCATGATAGAAATTTGATGATAGCTAGAATCGAGAAGTGGGGGATTGGTAGCATTTCTAAGTCTTTGAAATAGTCTTATTATTTGTTGTTGCCTGATGTCGGTGATGAAGGATTCGACATTTAGGAGATAGGGTTACATCCGAGAGATTTTATGAACACAATGTATATGACAGCAGCCTTGTATGAGAGCAGTCGAATGTACGCCTTCAGGATGCAATCTGAGTAAAGAATATCTAGTTCGATCAGCAAAGGTTGGGTTTCAATCGGTTGGGTGGCTTCACTCTATCTACGTACACCTCACAAGGAGGCTTCTTCCTTGCATCACTGGCCCCATCGGCGATGAGAACTTTTGCTGCCGCCTCCGAAATGACCATTCCTTTCTTTGGGTCAATGATAGGTTTACCACGTCGAGGCTTTGGTGGACTCTTCTGCTTTGGCGGGTTCTTCTGCTTTGGTGGACCGTCCGCTGACCATCTTCGGCCGTCCATGCTTTGAACCGGTCCACGATGTACTTCGAAGTACAACTGATGAAGGGCCATATCTGATCAAGCCATTGCCACTGGTAACCAATCTTCCCTCAGAGCATGGTGGGTGGTGCACATGCTAATGGTAGAAGTCGGCCAAATATTATGATTCGCCGACGTACGCGCAAATCGCGCTAAATAATTCCCTAGTCTGAGAGGCCACCTTCGATTCAAGAGCTCTCGGAAGCATTGAAGGTGATGGACTGACCACCACCTACTCTATTCGACGTTCCCCCTTGAGCCCAAAGGACGATTGGCCTTAGCGAACAATGAGGTCACTTACTCTCATCCTTGCTGGACTCTCCCTGCTCTCAACCGCATACGCTGCTGAACCAAACACTACGAAACCTCTATCCTCGCACCAAATCCTGCCATATAACTTCAAACCTCCTCAAGTGTTCAAGAATGTCAATTTATTACGAAACGTCAACCTAGAAAAGGGATATGTTAGGGAAACAGTAAACGTGGTCATAGAAAATGTTGACAAGAAACCGCGAGACGAATACTACATCCCTTTCAAGGCTGAAGTAATTGGCAAGGTGGGAGGGCTTGAAGTTAGAGATAAGAAAAATGTCGAAAAATCTCCCTTTCGGAGTGAAGTCGTTGAATACGATCCATATAGGTAGGAATTTGTTCCATCCGGATATAGATAGCTATACCCATGCTAATTTTGCAGTCCAACCCAATTTTACCGAATCACCCTTCCTACTCCCCTCGCCCCATCCGCCCAACAAACTCTCTCAATAACCTACCACCTGCTTTCCACCCTCACCCCCCTCCCTGCCCTCATCAATCAAGACGACAAACAATATCTTCTCCACTCCTTCTCCCTCTTCTCTCCCTCCGCCTACCCCACCGCCAATCAGAAAACAAAACTCAAGTTCCCCGGTGTCGACATCCCATCTTTCTCGGGAAAGCCCGATCGCCAAGGCTCATCTTTCACCTACGGCCCCTTCGCTGACACCCCAGCGGGAGCCGAACAAGAAGCCCACGTTCGCTACGAATTTACCAAACCCCTTATCCATGCCACCCTACTAGAGCGAGACATCGAAGTCTCCCATTGGGGCGGTAATCTCGCGATCGAAGAGCGCTACTGGCTCACGAACCAAGGCGCGCATCTTGCTACCCAATTCAGTCGCGTGAAATGGGCATCGACACAATATTACAACCCGCCTACCAGCGCCCTGAAAGCGCTTAACGTACCTCTGAAAGCTGGGAGCTTGAATCCATATTTCACAGATGACATCGGCAACGTCAGCACATCCCGCTTTCGCAACTCCCTCCGCGAAGCTAACCTTGAGCTCAAACCGCGATACCCGGTCTTTGGCGGGTGGAACTACAGCTTCCGGATTGGATGGGATGCTAACCTTCGAAGCTTCCTCCGCAGCTTGAAATCCCAGAGCGACAGTTACGTGCTGCGCGTGCCTTTCCTCGAGGGACCTAAGATGAGCGAGGGGGTTTCATACGCGAAAGTCCAGATAAGGGTAATATTACCGGAGGGTGCGACGAATGTCAAGTATGAGACGGTAGTGCCGCTTGTGGGTGCAGAGGTGGAGAGTTATCGGACATACATGGACACGGTTGGGCGGACAACGTTGAGGCTGAGTGCGGTAAATGTAGTTGATGAGGCAAGGGATAAGGAGATTATTGTATGTTTTGCTCTTAGTGGTTCTGGATATGAAGCTTGTTTTCTAACGTGATGTTATAGGTGACATACGAATACCCCTTGAGTGCGGCCTTCCGCAAGCCGATTACCATTTTCTTAGGTATCATGACTGTATTTGTGACAGCCTGGGGGGTTGGGAAGTTGGACGTCAGTATAGGAAAGGGTTCTTAAAACCGCTTTGCAGATCGAAACGGCATCGTCGACGCTAGATCATTGTACCAAGAGTTATATACGGATATTGCAGCAGTGGAGCTTTGAGGGCAATCTACCATTTCACTTAAGTAAGGACTTGGCCAGGATGAGACCTTGATGCCTTTGATTTCCATCCCAAGATTAACAGAGCACAGCACGTTTATTGTTGGTGCACGTGATTCTCAGGGCCTATCCTAATCGGGTTAGTCAGGGGTATCTGTTGGTTTAAGAGGTAGTTATGTAGCTGAACCGTTCACCTCCATAGAATCTACACACTTACAACTATCGCTGCTTCAACATTCGTTAACAATAATTACCTTAATAATGGAAGTCAGGATGAGTGTTTATCTTACGAACCGTCTACTATCGAACATCAAGCGCAGAACATTCACAGTTTTCACATTTTCCAAACGGTTGCTGAAGGGTATACGGAGGTATGTCCGTATCATGTATGAACCCATATAAATCTCGCTAAGGCAGTATCTCATGCGGGTACCCACAAACATTATTTATACCTGATACGCCTTCCGACGTTGTACAACACTGATCATCGTAACCTATGCGACCCAGTAGTAGGAGTATTAGTGGAGATCGGTGTGCAAGATCAAATTCAAAGCAACTCAACCTGATGTCACTACCTACTGACCCTGTTGACGAGTAGGCAGACAATAGGATTCGAAGAGAACACCCCAACGCCGTAGGCTGCCGCATCATGGATGTGCTGGGCGTGTTGGGGTAAAGTAGTCTTACGGAAGGGTGTGTGATTTGAGTTCACGGTGAATTAGGGGTTTCAACAACTAACAGTGCATTTACAGCAGACCGTGTTTATCTAAACCAATCTTTACCGATTTCAGCCCACCAATCTACGGTAATGCTACGGCTGTATCTGCATTCAAGCAGTGTAACCTCAGGACTTGCCGCACACTCCGTTTCGAAAGCGAAGATGAACGCCGATGGAAAACAGCCAGAGTGCTCACTCGCAGCCCTTCTTCCATCAATGGTCCTACTTCTCTACTGCCTCCTTTCCACTCAACTGCATTATCTCTCAAGTCGTACACCGCAGCAACGGCCTGCGAGCCACTCAAGGGTAGGTATCAGAAGTTCTCGTAATGCATGGCAGATGAGCCATCACCATGGAGCATCATCACCAAATCTCCGGACTTGTTTGAGAACCAAGGGGTGACAGGATCGTCAATGCTGGTATTCATCCAGACATCGTTGACATCAGAGCTTGGTATCATGGCCGCTTGTCGAATGCATTCAGCACACACAAGAGAACGCGGCAAAAGATCTCGCCCATAGGCTAAGTTTCCACGCCGCATCATTTCTGTCTGTACGCGTCCGCTGGGGGGCTTGACCATAGAGGCATCTATGAGCTTTCTGGCCCCATTTCATTGTGCTGTCGTAGGCCCTTACTTACTCCTTTCATCTAACTTATGTTTTCTTCTCGGTATCATGTCCGAATTCTATAGAGGTTTGGTCAAGGAAGGGAGTTCAAGAATTGCAATATAAAAGCCTCTCTGCACCAGCTTCCTACCCAGGCCATAATCTCAAAGTGCAGTCTATATTCCTCGTTATAGCTCCGGTTTTCTATCAAAATTTCTATTGCCAGCCTCGACTCCGTCCTTGCTGCTACTACGGTTTTTAAAGGCTAGCTCCGACTACCTTTGTCAAAGATGCATCTCAGCTCTGTCCTTGAGATTACGTTGTGCTTCACAGCTGCAGGCGTCAGCTCCGCGTTCCCAGAGAAGTATCTTCATCATATTAGCAAGCGTATCATTTCCCCCAAGACGACCACCGCTAGTACCAGTGGGGTTGTCATCAGCGTGAACGGAACTTGCGGTCCTATCTATGGCAGCCAAACTTGCCCAGCTGACAAGTGCTGCTCTTCTTCGGTATGTTTGCTGGGAATAAGTCTCTGAATATCAGTTTCCCCCCAGATCTCTACACTCACAGCTATGCTGGAAGCATTGAGATAGCCTCTAGATATGCATCAGACAATGGCTGAACATTACCAGGGTTTCTGCGGCTCCGGTAAAGACTTCTGCAAGGACCCGGACTGTCAATACAAATACGGCACCTGCGACTCCACCACCACCCCCTCCGGCCCTCCCACGCTAAACGATCCCCGCCCCAAGCTCGGCAACATATCGTACTCTAACGACATCTTCCACTGCACAACCCCCAACACCATCGCCCTAACCTACGACGACGGCCCGTCCCCTGACACCGCCGCTCTCCTCGATACCCTCCGCCAATTCAACTTCACAGCAACCTTCTTCATCACCGGCAACAGCAACGGCAAAGGCGCCATCGATATCACAGACCCTTACCCCTCGCTCATCAGGCGCATGGTAGCCGAGGGCCATCAAGTGGCGTCGCACACGTGGTCCCATTACAGTCTCTCAAATATCACATCCGACATGCGCAAGCAGCAAATGGCGAAGAACGAGCGCGCGATTGCGAACATCATCGGCAAATATCCCACCTACATGCGTCCGCCGTACTCGTCTTGCACCCCCGAATCCGGCTGCGAGACCGACTTGCAAAACCTAGGCTACCACCGCATCGGTTTCGACCTAGACACCCAAGACTATCTGAATCCGAACGCCAGTGAGATCCAGAAGTCCAAGGATATCGTTAGAGCGAATCTTTCGAGTACCAGCGTAACGAGTTATCTGGCGATTCAGCACGACATCCTGCCGCAATCTGTGACTAATTTGACGGATTATTTTTATAGCGCTATTAGAGCGAAGGGTTGGAAAGGGGTTACGGTTGGGGAGTGTTTGGGAGATCCAAGAGAGAACTGGTACCGCACGCCTGGTGTTGGGCGGTGAGGAAACGTTGGGGTGATGCTGGAAAGGGGTTTCTGCGGCTGGTCCGAGAATGGTTTTTGGGGGGGTATGGGGGATGGCTGGCTCGGTGTTGTTTTTACTGTCTGGTTTTGCTTCTTTCCATCTCTTTTTGTATTTTATGTCCTGTTCATCCTTCCTTCTGTCCTTGTTTTCTATTCCCCCCTTCTTGTTTGAATACTTTGACTATATAAACTATAAGATTCCAGCAGCCTTTTTTTCATCTTTCTTAGTAGGCATAAATCTTTGTGTATGTCCATCTATATCTTTCCAAAGTAGCCTCATCGCTATATAGTTTCCGTTGCTCTCCCACCCAGGTCTTTCCTAGCCCTCGGATCTTCAATCCCCCAATAGACCCCTACTAACAGCCTCCCACCCCCCCCCCCCATCCTTTCCGAACAAACACCCACGGGCATCGTTCAGCGGCAATGTCTCGCAAAACTACAAAACTACAGTATACACACATACGAGAAAGACGCCAGAACACCATTTACGAAAGTCTCGGCTTTGAGGAACTAGGATGGATGATTGGCAGGATGAAACAGAAAGAAGGTTTTCATCGTATAAGTAAGCGTGGATCCGTAGCTATATCTTATGGACAATGTACGTAGATGGGTAGTATATACATATTCGGGTCCTTCGACCGGGCACACCACCTACCTGCCACGTCCGCTGAGGCCTCTTCTCGTAGAGGTATTCATGTACATCTCACGCCCGAAACCCCCTCGCAACAGCCGTCCCGCCCCGCGCCGTCGCCATCATATCCGCCGACACATTCCTTCCTCCCACCGCCACTTCCCACCCCTCCCCCAACACCTTCCTCCCATAAACACCCACATCAATCACCTTCCTCGGCCCCACCAACACCAACCCTCCATACCGCGTCCCACCAAGCACACACTGTGTCACAATCGCCTCAGCCGCGAGCGCCACGTCTTCTATGGGGAAATCGTCCTCCTCGTCCTCACTCTGCATATCCATGGCGACGACGCAGGAGCCCGAGTGCCAGCGGTGGGGGATGGCGAAGCCGGTGTCGTGATGGTGGGAGAAGTGCATTGGAGCGTGGGTTTTGTCGCCGATGCGGAGGAGGGTGATGGCGTTGGTGCAGTCGGCGGGGGAGACGATGGGCGGGTGGAGGGGATGGGGGCGGAGGCAGGTTATTTTTGCGTGGGTGGTGGGGAGGAGGGAGAGGAGGATGGTGAGGATGGTGGTAGGGAGGTGCATGGTGAGGGATGGAAGGGGATTGGGGAATCAAGTGGTTTGGTGATGGAGTAGACGATGGCTTCTATCATGGGGACTGTTTGAGACGTCTTTATATGGCGGTCCGCATTGGGCGTTGCGGCTAAGTGAATTGCGCGTGAGTGGCGACGATTTGCTGGCTTGCTGCTGCGCGAGTCGCGTGTTGGGCGAATAGGTTTGGCACTGCTGCGTCATACTGAGCCGTCTTTTGGTGATTCGGTAATGTGAAAAGGATTGGGAAGCATAGAATATAGACTTTCAACTGTTTATAGTATGGTAAACTGGGCCGAAGTGGAAAGACCAAGATGGGAGATACAGAGTCTTCGAAATTAGTTAGTAACGAACCTGCAGTCGAAGCCCTCCAAACAGAGTTCCTCAAACGAAGTAGAAGAGCTCCGTAGACGAACGTCTAGATGAATGGAAGACTTGGGACGGATTCGCCACTCGACTGCAAGAGAACAGACTTGAGAAAAGAACATAACAAATCCATTGACGGCCGGAGATAATAGAAGCCCACCGTCTGGAGATGTTCTGGATGTATGTGTATACCCTCTGGAGCAAGTCCAGGCGTACTTCTATCGACGCCGAACAAAGGAAGATGAAGAATCCCCTTGGAGGACTTGTTACAAGCGATAGTCAGAGTAGAATCCCGGGTCAAATAGCAACGACCCAGTAACCACAAACAGAAGAAAGAGAGGGGATGGAGACCTTACCTTACAGGCGTACTGTACGTCAGTGCAGCTTGTGCTTCTTGTGCTTCAACGTGCTTCACGTGGGCCGTTTGATTCGTCCATGGCTTTTGCATGCAGTGCGGGGCGGGACCGCGGAATTGGGGGACTGACAGCGGAGGAGATTTCCTCTGCTTAGCGTAGCTTGGCCTTTGGGAAGCTCTGACTTAGTCTGTAGACTGTATGATGGTTTTTCCGGAGCTGTCTTGATACCTTGTGCTGGTCGGATTTTCGGATGTTTCTACTGTATTTTCAAGCAATTGCTGCCATTGGGCCTGTCGATAGGCGTATCATACTGCAGCCTTACCCAAGTTGCCTTAGATAATCAAATCATGCAGTAACTTTGCCCCACCTTCAATCTCCCAACGTTCAACTTCGCTGACAATCCCACCAGCTTTGGCCAGCAATTGAGAACGTCACTGGTGCAAGACTGGCAATGGCACTACATCTCCTACGACGACCTGAAAGACGCCCTTATTACCCCATACGAGACAGAGCCCTCGCCCGAGCAACCTCACCCGAAACGAAGAACATGGACCGAAGATGACGAGAAGGCTTTCGTAGCCATACTAGAAGGTGAACTTGACAAAGTATTCTCATTCCAACGGGTGAAATCACAAGAGATTGTAAGACGAATAAAAACAAGCGAGAGGGAGGTCAACCATGTCATCGCCCGATTGGACGAGAGAGGTCCGAAAAGAGCGAGTCAGAATGGGAAAACAACAGACTCAGAGGACGATGTGCCTACGGAACAAGACTTTGAGCTACTGCAGGAAGACCTGAGCGACATTATTGCCGATGTGCATGACCTGGCAAAATTCACTCAATTGAATTACACCGGGTTTCAGAAAATAATCAAGAAACACGACGTCAGTCCCAACTTCAAAAGAAGCTTGTCTAATCCACGGAACAAAAGCTAATATCTTTCAGAAACAAACGTCGTGGCATCTCAGACCTGTCTTTGCTGCACGATTAAAAGCGAAGCCTTTCTTTCAGGACAACTATGACGAATTCATTGTCAAGCTATCGCGGCTCTATGATCTTGTACGGACCAGAGGACACCCAACCAAAGGTGATAGCGCGGCTGGGGGTGGTCAGCAGAACTTTGTACGGCAGACTACCAAGTACTGGGTTCATCCAGATAATATTACTGAGTTGAAGCTTATCATCCTTAAGGTATGCCCAACCCACCGTTGTTTAATAGAAACCATTACTGAATTCATCAAGCACCTCCCCGTTTTAGTCTTTAATGCGAGCAAAGAATTCGAAGCAAAGGATTCGGCCATCTCATCAATTTACTATGATAACCCTGATACATGGGAATTGTATATGGGGCGCTTGAAAAAGACGGAAGGAGCCGAAGCTATTCGGCTGCGATGGTACGGTGGAATGGAAACAGAGACTGTTTTCATGGAAAGGAAGACGCACCGAGAAGATTGGACTGGGGAGAAGTCGGTCAAAGCGCGCTTTTCGATGAAAGAAAAGAACGTCAACGCCTTTCTAAGCGGCAAGATGAATGTCGAGAGCGTCTTTGAAAAGATGCGGAAAGAGGGCAAAAAGAGCGAAAAAGAGATTGCAGACCTCGAACAGCTAGCGAGAGAGATTCAGTATCGAGTAATCACCAGAAGCTTCGTGCCCGTCACAAGATCGTTTTACAACCGCACTGCTTTTCAACTGCCAGGCGACGCTCGTGTCCGAATTTCGCTAGATACTGAGTTGACAATGGTACGCGAGGATAACTTAGACGGACGAGAACGGGCTGGCAAGAACTGGCGCAGAATGGATATTGGCATCGAGTATCCATTCAAACAGCTCCCTCCCGAAGATGTTGAACGATTCCCGTACGCCGTGCTCGAGGTGAAGCTGCAAACGCAGGCAGGCCAGCAACCTCCCGAGTGGGTACGTGAGCTGATAAGCAGCCATCTTGTCGAAGCTGTCCCAAAGTTCAGCAAATTCATTCACGGCACCGCAACCCTATTTCCAACTGGAATCCACCTTCTTCCCTTCTGGATGCCCCAGATGGACGTCGATATCCGTAAACCAATCACACATCGTTTCGGTATCGAGCGGCCTAATCAAGCAGCAAGCTACTCAACTAGCGACGACCCGCTAGACACTGATACCGAAGATGAAGAAGAAAATGAGAGAGTCCAAGGCAATACAGATGCACCTCAAGAGGACGAAAACACCGCGACAGACCAAGGCATGCGCCGCCTTCGCGAATCCAGAGACACAATGGAACAACACGACATAACCCACGCCTCGGACCCCACAAACACCCTCGACATCGAAGAACGCATCGCCGCCGACCCACTGTCCTACCCAGATGACGACCCCATCTACGACTCCGACGACGAAACAGACGACCTCGAAGAAGCGAAAAGAGTCGGCGGTTGGCACTACCGTCGAAAACTTCTAAAGCATCACATTGTACATGCCCCTTCCTACCTCATCGACCTCTTCAGAAACATAATGTCAATCGCCGATCCCACAACCCCCAGTCCCACCCCACAACCCACCTCCCGCCGCTTCCGCGCCCCCCCGGGCAAACGCATCCACGTCCCCGTCCGCGTCGAGCCAAAAGTCTTCTTCGCCACCGAACGCACCTTCCTCTCCTGGCTCGAATTCAGCATCCTCCTCGGCTCCATCGCCGCCACCCTCCTTAACTTCGGCGACGGCCTCTCGCACTACTCGGCGTGGGGGTTCACGTTCTTGGCGATTGCGAGCTTGCTGTATAGTCTGGGGATTTATCTGTGGCGCGTGAGGATGATTCGGAGGAGGAGGACGGGGGGATATCATGATTGGTTTGGGCCGAGTGTGTTGTGTGCGGGGCTGTTGGCGGCGGTGGTTGTGAGCTTTGTGATTAGGGTCAGAGGGGTCGGGTGGGTTGGGTGAGGCGGGGGGGGGCGGAGTGAATGGGTGAGGAGGGGAGGCTTGTAGGGTTTTGGGGGTTAGGTGGAATATGTTCAGTAGTGTCTGCATGGGTTGTACAGCACCGTTTTCATGTATAAAGTACTTTATAAAACAATCAGAAAAACCCCAGCTATAGCATAAACGGGAAATATCACGTTCCAACCCCCTCCACCCTTCCAGTTCTTTCAACCATAACTCAAGATAACGATCACAACCACCACACCCCCTTTCCTCATTCGCACAGTCTCGCCCTCGCACTTTAATATTCCAGATTCGAGCCCGGGATTCTTTCCAATATACCCGCTTCTGAAACTCCCGGGGGGGGTTTGTTTTAGTTATCTTTAGTAAGGAAGATGAGTCAGTCGTTGCTGAGTGCCACAGGAACTGGGAGTGTTAAATTTTTGTTTGGGGGGATCAATCAGGTATTTATTCCCACGAGGGTTTATTACAGTATATAGTAGGATGGGAAATCTTTTTCGATTTCGGGAAAAAATCATCGGATGCTATTCAATGAATGCCTGGCGCCGATATGCACGCGTGACAGCCATGGCAGCAATCACCCCAACCCGCAACGCCTAGACCTACTCGTATCGTACTCCCGAATCGTCTGGACCCATCGGCAGCACACCACTGCTGTCAACAACCCCCCCCCCCCCGGCCCCTTCAAAAGCAATCAATCCCCTCACGCAATCCCAGTAACCCTCCGAATACTCCTCCTCGGCCCCTCCCCGCCCACGCTAACCACGCCCTCCACCTCCAATGCCCTGACCACCTCCGCAAACTCCGCCCCTTCAACCCCCGCACTGCCCATCTCGCCAATGCGCCTAAAAACCTCGCTCCACCGCGCCGCGCCCCCCTGCCTCGTCATCTCATCCAGCAGCTCCAACACCGCCTTTTTCAAATCCGCCTTCCGCCTCCTCTCGCTCGCGCTCGTTCCCTCGGTTAACAACCCCATATCGATCAGCCCCGTGCGCGCGTCCGTCGCGGCCTGCTTGAGGGCGGATTTGATCAGGCGCACGGCTTCTTGGACGTCGTGCGCGGAGACGTGGGTGGCGAGGCGCATCTTGGCGTGGGCTTCGGCGAGGCGGATCATCGATTCGAGCTGGCGGGTCGTGGCGGTGATGCGGCGCTCGGCGGCGCGGACGTCTTCGCCTAGTTTGCGCATTTCGACGTAGGCGCGGACGAGCTCGGTGGAGGCGGCGGGGGTGAGGGCGGGTTGGCATTTGGAGCGGGCGTAGGAGATGTAGGAGGTTAGGAATTCGACGGGCTGGAGGTGGGGTTAGAGTGGATGTTGGGGAAAGGAGGATTTAGGGGGAGGGGACGTACTAGGATTTCCTGGGTGCTGGCGTTTTCGGGGGCGTCTTCGAGATACATGCCGACGAGATGGCGTGCTAGTCGGCGATCGCTTTGTTCGTCGATACGGTCGAGGACGAGATAGACGAGGTCGAATCGGGAGAGGAGGGTCGGTGGGAGGTCGATGTTTTGCGGGACGGGGAGATTGGGGTTATATTTGCTTCCGATTGGGTTTGCGGATGCGAGAATACTTGTTCGTGCGTTCAAGGTGGTGATAATACCGGCTTTGGCTATGGAGACGGTCTGCTGCTCCATCACTTCGTGCAAGACCGAGCGGGTCGAGTCGGACATTTTGTCGAATTCGTCGATGCAGCATACGCCGCCATCTGATAGTACGAGGGCGCCAGATTCCAAGACTACTTGGCGCGTCTCTGGATCCCGGCTGATGTAGGCAGTAAGACCAACGGCAGAGGAACCCTTTCCACTAGTGTAGACTCCCCTAGGAGCGATCTTGTGGACATACTGTAGAAGCTGGGACTTGGAAGTTGATGGATCACCGCAAAGCAGCACATTGATATCTCCTCGATATTTTGGGCTTCCTCCCTTTTCGAATGACTTATTGGTGCCTCCAAAAAGCTGCAGTAGAATGCCCTTCTTGACATCGTCCATTTCATAAACACTAGGTGCCAACGATCTTGCCAGAAGTTCGTAAACATCACCTCGTCTTGCAGTGGCTTTGATCTTTTCCTCTTCTTCCTCAGTTACTTTTCTTGTTTCTTCTACGTCACCCGCAACCTGTTCAGACAATTCTTGCTCAATAGTAGAGACATCAATGCCTAATCTTCTCTTGTCGACTTTTTGTATATGCAACACGTCGATATATGTCTTGAACAAAGCTTTAATTGTCCGTTGCCTTGGGTTGATGCGAACCGGATTGCTCCTGAAGATACCCGTAACTTCAATCCGGTCACCTGCCTTACACACGTCTACCAGCTCCTCATAAGCACACAGTGATACTGAATGTGGCGTCTGTCCATCTGGTACACTGTCCGGAGTCTCCTGTAGCTTTATGACCTGCTTGTCTGCAAACTCACAGCGATTATGCACAATCTGCATGGAGTTCTGAGATTCGCAAGCTTGGCGTGGACATCTCGTAGGCTCCGCGATCTTGCCCCTATCGAGAGATACATTGACCGCGTGGTTGCAAACCTGACAACGGAAGAAAGCCGTCTTCATATCTGGAATGACTGGCGTAGTCCGAATGACAAGGCCTTTGATGCTCACCATCTTATCCATATCATTGGGATTCAATTCTCTCATGTTTACCGAACTATCCAGTCCAAACGGTTTTACTTTGTATAATTTGGTTTCCGCTTCTTGTACTAGATCTGGTATACCTAATGACTGGCCAGCATGTCCGTTTGGCTCAGAACTTGGCACTGCAGGCATAGAGCTATCGGGTCTGGCCTGAGCGTGTATTTGTTGTTGCTCGGTTCGTAATCTGGACATTTCCGCTTCTGCTAGATCAACGATTACATCCTTGATAGTCTGGTCCATCAGGGGGATAATCTCATGTGGATATGCTTGTATTTGATGCCAAAGCTTCACCGTTGAAGGGAACGCCTTGAGGTTTCGGAGATCCAGATTAAGCCCAGTAACCCCTAGGTGGCGCATGTTGTTCAACATCTCAATATACTCCCTACAATTTCCGCCACTCTCTGGCGCATCGGTCTCTTCTTCTGTAGCACCATCGGCCCACATTCGATATTTTTTTTGATAGCCCAGTAAAAATTCTTTAAACGTAGACATGGTATCTTGGATCGAAATGTTCGTTCCCCATATTATCCTTGTCGACGAACCCCCGATTGCATCAGCTTCGGATGTATTTGGATCAAGATTGGAGAAAGTTGCTGCATCTGAACCCGTCGCGCCTTCCCGCACTGGGACACCGTTTTCGTCGACAAAAATTCGTCGACGGCGATTGGGGGTAGCGCTGAAGATATCAGAATGTATATCGCCACGTCTTGAGTTATTGAGCGCAGAAGCACCAGGCGCAGAAGATCTTGGCGTACGGACAAAAAGGCCACTGCTGCTGGTTGGAATATCACTTTGACGATGGACGTTGCCATTAGTGGCACGAGTCGGGCTTGAGCTGGAGGCATAGCGTATCGGCGACGAATCTGGCATTTGTGTCAGCACTTGAGATAGGCTCTGCATGGGCGACGTACCACCTGGGGGCTGCCCTCGACCTGTAGGAGTACTGCCTGCTATTGAAACCTGCTTCAATGGAGAACTGATCTGTATGGCGTCGTTGCCATTCATGTTTGCGGCACCGTTGACAGGCGATGAGCGGAAGAACAGCGGTGAGGAAGATGCTACATTCTGTTGTGATGCTCGAGGAGTCCTTTGCGATTGATTTGGCTCCTCTTGAGCTGCAGGCGACGACCGCGCCACGGCTGCTGCTGGACTACTGGCTGGTTGCGCCGAGTTCCTTGTTGAACGTGCCGGAGTTGCAGATGCAGAGTTTCGTTTCGAGCGACGAGACGCTGGGGAAGACATCGTGAAGGTCGTGCGTTGATTGTTATAGTGTCAATGGGTAATAGCTCGAGCTGTTCTAGAGAGTCTACGTGAAAGTTAAGTTGTAGTTGGGAAGGAGGGTCTGAGGGAGACGCGGCACGGGCTACGCGATCACGCGTAAAGTGGTTTCGCGACAAGGTGTTGACCAATAAAAGCTCACATCTTACGAGTACCAGTTGAGGATAGCTTCTATAGACTGTATGAATGTACTGTGCCTAAAACCCCCGTTGACAACGTATTTCGAAGTACCATTGAATCATATCGGAAAGAGTGCATATCATTGAGTTCAACTGGTCGAATATAATTGTCCTCCTACATGATACGTTCAATCGGTATCGGGATTGCTTTGATGAGATGATAATTCTAGCATCTCTGCCAATGAAGAAATTCCCCGCAGATACCATCATTTCAGGAGAAACGCTATAAATATATCAAGGATCTATACACCTCAAGGAACGTAGAACGCAGCCACTGAGATTATGAGATATAGTGCTATCATGATGGTGCCCTCGAGCCTGTACACGAGATCAGCAAGTACTGCGTTCCAGCATGAGGTAAGAATCTTACCATGTCGACTTGGCGTTGCTAAGGAGCGAGTTGATGTATATTACCGATGCGAAAAGGATTGCAGACTCAAAACGTCGCGAATTTTTTACTCATCTCATCGATACCCATCATCCAGCCTAGCAGAACGATCGCGGGAATGATCAAAATGGCAATTTGCAAACATTTACCAAGCTTTACGTTAACGCAAATATCCATCCTATCTTTGACTGCAGTCCAACCGGGGTGGGCATCATTTCCAAGTAGCGGAAGTAATATCATACCTACAAATGTCTTCGAAAGCTCAGCAGTTTGCATGAGCCCCTCAAGACTATCCGTGGCAAATTTGGGTTTGAAAGCGAGGAGCACCGTCGTAAGAACCATGACAACAAGAGTTATCTATGTCGAAAGCTGAGGTCGCTTTTTCTCTTCCTCATCTTCTTCCTTTTCTTCATTGTGCTCTTGAAGAGGCTGTTCTAAGGATTTGAGCTCCTTTTCTTGGCCACAGGCATGATTTTCAGTCTGAAATACACTTTTCGCAGCTGACCGCACTTCCTTCATTCTAGCTCTCTTTTGGGTCTTCGGCGAGGGCTCGTTATAACTCGATGCGTGTGTCTTTAGCTGGAAAAATAAAAATATATATATATAGCAAGGAGAATAGCTGCGGTCCTTCGTGACTGGTGAAGGATGCCGGCTGAAGTTGTAGACGTAAGTTGTACAGCTATTGATGGGATGATCAAGCTGGTCACGGTCAAGAGAAGAAGGGTTCCGATAATGTGACTGACGAAAGCGTTGTAATGCTGCTGCGACCGTTCAAATCCACCGACAAGAAATCTCAAATCGATCATTAAGTGCATGTTAGAACAGAACTCCATCGATCAGGGAAGTTTGAAGAACAGAAATCTGGCGACTTTTAAGTAGAAGAGCAGAAGTGATTAACTGAACCGCATTACTGATCATCTTAGTAGAAGATACCATCAACATAATCTTTGCGGAACGTACCTGAATGTCATAAATCAAACTACCTAGTGTGTCGCCTGCACGCTCCAAGATCTCATCTACCGCTTTGCTCAAGAACGAGGCGATTGGAATGGTAGCAACGAGATTAAGAGCAAAGACCACGCCTGCATCCTGGTTTGTGTACTTTCACCGCGAAACCAGCCGGTACTGAAGGTGGCAGTAGTATTTCCCAATAGTGTAATGTTGTTGATAGGTTCTAACGGAACGCCGTCAGTTTGCTCCTGCTGTTTATGGTCATCTTATTTGCCGCAAACCGACGCCTGCCGGTTACCTCCTCTCGTGTTGAGAATCGGCTGTCCAAGACACTTTCATCGTAAGACATTGCCGGTGGCGCATCTGGACCTGTTCCAAGGGCGATGGTGCTCCCCATGATATACCAGTCGAGAACCGCTCTCCTCTTCCTGGCGCATCAAGGCCTTGTGATGAGTTCGCGAGCGATCACTATTGAAAAGGCTATATAACGGACGCCATGCATCATTCCAAGCTTCTTGACGAGCAACTACACGAAGCTTATCTGGAGCATGTTCAATAAAGTAACACCAGGGTAAGTTTTAGGACCTTACTTACGCATTGAATGTGGTTCCGGCGGCGACGGCTAAGGAGGACTTATTGGAAACAGTAACGACGACAGCGAAGGTAGCATGGAATAAGTTTATTTGAGACAAGTCAGGTTTGACAACCCAAGATAGGTCGCCAAACAGTTGATCCTGTTACACATAATTCAAACCCCGCTTGCCCTGCATAGATCTCCACAAGAGATTGTTTTCTTCAAGATGTTGTCAAAGTAGGTCTAGTAAACAGCATTCACTTTATATAGAGATATCCAAATGAATGTTTAGACACTCTGAGTAATAACAGTTGACTCGCGTTAGTATACGAAGCTTGCACGATAAAACAAATTGGACGAAGGAACATATGGAACTGATCAATCTTGACTTTCATACTTAGGTTGTAGTCTAGGTCTGATACCTGGCCTGGAGTGTCTGGCTATCGGTCATTGTCTGTTAACTTTCTGGAGCCCCCCAGTGGTTCACTTTAAAGACCTGCAACACGCCTTCTCCAGCCAAACTTGTCAACGGATCCTGGCTTGACAGGTCCTTCGTTGAAGAAGAGGAGGAAATGTATAAATCCCTCCTAATATTTTAGCTAGCAATGCCTGCTGAAGCCTCGTGTCAAATCTTATCTTACTTCAGCCATGAAATTCTGAAAACTTTCCGAGCGGGTCAAAATTGATACTTGGGGCGGTATAATTAGCCTTGTCGACTTCGTTTTCGTGAGCAGCCCAGCGAGTTTTCTAAGTTCTGCTGCCTCCGGGTCGACTTGGCTGCTTGGTCGCCTTACGGTCATTCCCCATTCAATTTGCGTTCAGTGGGCAAGATTGTGAGGTGCTAGATATGCACGTCATCTTAGATGCATGTAGGTTCTCTTGCAGATGAGGTTCAACGTAGTGTCTCTTTGGTTCAGATCTGCACATGCGGCGACTTGCGCTTGACAATTTGGAGTTGGATATGTTGGACGCGTTTATGAGAGCATCATTGACTATCCTTTTTCAAGCCCCCAAACAAGCTTTTCCATATATCTATTTTATTTGATCCCCCTCGCTCCCGGTTTCGTGGCTGTCTGGTTCTCACGGTGAGAAACTAATATTGTCGCCGGCGGTTGAAGTCCACAGCTCTGCATAGCAAAGAGGAACCATTATAGCGACCGTTCTTCTTGTTCTTGCGAGCCTTGCCAGGACCAGGAGCCAGAGTCTTCCTCGATTGATAGATTCTTATCGAGGGTTCCTCGAGGCAGCGATGATCGAAATAAGGCTTTGAGTCCAGCAAACTTCAGCTAATTGATACGATTGGTCCAACGTCTTCGGTGAGGGTGTGGTGGAAACCTCGTTATCTTCTCTTTCACCCCACGAACTCACAAATGGGCAGCTTATACTCTTCCAGCAACCAATATCTCCTCTTCACACCCTCCCACTCCTCTTTTCCCATGTCCTTCACCTCCAGTGTCTCCCACGTAGTGTCATATCCAGCCTCAAACAAATCCATCTCCACTACCTTGCAATAGACATCATAGCACACCTGTCGGTCAGCCCCCAAACCATTGAAGAACCCCCATTTCCCACCCTCATCTAGTATACCAATGAGGAAATCACTGAAGAAATCCCGTAAAGCTTTGTAATCCTCAGCAAAGGTGTCGAAGTAGATGGCATCAAACAGTATTTCCTGCTCTATGATTTTAGGGAGCACGGATTGCCACGTCCCTTCGTGGATAGTGACACCCGGTTTTTCTTCGCAACCTGAAGCTCTCATATGCTCAAGGACAGATGGGTGTGCTTCAATGATGTGGTGTATACTGGGGTCTTTAGACTGAAAGAAGTTGTCGATTATACCCATGCCATGGCCTATGTTGAGAACTCTAAGCCCAGGTCGAGGACAGAGTAGGTCGGCGGTGCGTTTCATTATTGGGGTCTCCCAAGACATCATCACGCCGTTTTGGGTAGAGTCAAGAATGCGAGACGGTTGAAATGAGAGAGAAGACCGGAGATAGTCTGAATTGGTAGGTCCGGCAGCGGAAGGATTTGGAGGGGCATCAGGTTGAATATCTTCTACTGGCGTAGCTTCGGATGCTCTGATCTGGTCATTCTGCGTTTCAGAACCAAAAACCACACCACTTTCGCCCTCTCTTCCTTGCCCAGCCCCCTCATCCTCCTCTTCATCCTCATCGTTGTCCCTCAACAACTCATATTCGTCAAGCCGGTTGAGCAGCATCTCTGCCCTGACCCCCGCATCAACCATGATATCGTACAGCTTGCTGCAGCCCAGCCTCCTGGCCAAACATCCCGGTGTCTCATTATTCGCATCCAAGTCATTCCAGATAGCTCCATTCTGCAGCAAAAGTCTCATGGTTTTCGCCGCTGCCTCCACATCTGCATCCTCGGTATCAGCTTGCTCATCACTTGAGACAGCATGACTAAGTCCGTTTATCGCACTACCATTGGATTCAGCACCATTACAGCGAAGAGTAGAGGAGTTTTCGCAGGCAGCGATTGCAGCATGGAGGGGTGTGAAACCAGTTTCAGGATCTTGGACGTTGGCGGAACCGTTGCGTAGAAGAGTTCGAAGGGCTTCGAGGTTGTGTTGCGCAGATACGAGGAGGATCTGTTGGGCTTGGATATCGGTCTCTATATCCTCTGACAGTTCAAGTTCCATGGTCAATTGACACAATGGAAAGGATTGCTTTGGGGGGGAAAGGCGTTAGGCATTAGGCGTTAGATCTCGCTTAGCCCTAACCCTAATGGAATGCCTATAACTGAAATTTTGGTTTCGACTCCGTGTCTAATGATTTAGATACAGTATGTAGCTTCTCTAGAGCCTCCAATTTGATGTGATATTAGGACTGGATTTTTTGTCGTGTATCTGGTTGTGCAATGAGAGAATGCTATATCTATCTACTCATGCGGATACTTTACCAAAAGAAGTACATGGCAATGTCACAATTTTGGACAGCATTCTGTCTTTACAGATCATCGTATACGCCATAGTCGACCGTTCAGCGCTCTATGCCTGATAGGTTGACGCTGAGACGTCACCTCCTCTGCCAGTCCAATTCACGTGAATGTTCTTGCCTTCAGGGTACTTCTCGCTAGCGTCTTCTGGCTTGATCCTAAATGTGTGGGCACCGAAATAATCTCGCTGGGCTTGCAAGAGATTGGCTGGTAGGTTCTTGGCGCGGTAACCGTCGTAGAAGCTAAGTGCGGTGCTGAAAGCTGGCGTTGGAATACCCCATTGAACAGCTTTGCAGACAGTATCTCTCCAGCCGGGCTGTGCCTGATGGATGGCTTTGTTAAAGAAGTCGTTGAAGAGCAAATTCTCGAGATCAGGGTTCTTGGTGTAGGCAGCGGTGATGTCTTTCAAGAAGACCGAACGAATGATGCATCCCCCGCGCCACATAAGAGCGATGGACGGCTTGTTGAGTTTCCATTTGTATTCTTTTGCGGCCTGGTAAAGATATTAGATAGGTCCTGAATACTGTTCCTATATGTTGTCTGATATTACTCACATTCTGTATGAGCATGAAACCTTGGCAGTAAGAGATAATCTTCGACGCGTAAAGGGCTTGTTCAAGGTTTTTAAGAAACTCCTTTTTGTCTCCTTTGAAGTCGGGCTTGGGTGGACCATCAAGTAATCCGGAAGCGCGACCGCGCTCCTCTTTCAGTGAGCTTAGGCATCTCGCAAAGACGGCCTCTCCAATTAACGTGACAGGCATGCCAAGATCTAGAGCATTGATGGCTGTCCATTTCCCAGTACCCTTTTGGCCTGCAGAATCCAGGATTTTCTCCACCAAAGGTGTGCCGTCGTCATCATTGTATCTGAGGACGTCTCGCGTGATTTCTATAAGGAAAGAGTCAAGTACTCCCTTGTTCCAGTCTGCGAAAACATCTGCCATTTCCTTGGAGGACAGCCCTAGCCCACGTTTCATAATGTCATAAGCCTTTAGTGGTTTCAGCTTTCACCAAAACTTCTCGATCGATCTTTGACATATGGATCATACCTCACAGATCAACTGCATGTCACCGTACTCGATTCCATTATGGACCATCTTCACATAGTGACCAGCGCCCTCATCACCTACCCAGTCACAGCAAGGCTCCCCATCACTCTTTGCAGCAATGGCTTGGAATATATCTTTGATTAATGGCCAAGCCTCCTCGTTACCGCCAGGCATAAGACTGGGCCCATATCGAGCACCCTCTTCTCCACCTGATACACCAGTGCCCACAAATCGAAGACCTTTCTCAGCCAGCGCTCGCGTTCGACGATTGGTGTCCGGGTAATGTGAGTTCCCACCATCGATGATAACATCACCCTTTTCGACGAAAGGTAGGAGAGCGTCAATGAAATCGTCGACTGGTTTCCCAGCCATTACAAGAAGCATGATTCGTCGTGGTTTCTTGAGTTTTAGGACAAACTCCTCGATTGAGTGAGCGCCAATGATCGATTTGCCTTCTCAAGTGTCAGCCTCCCTTCGTCCTTGTACGGCCGCGGGAAATGACGAACCTTTGGCCTCATTTTCCAAGAAGCGGTCGACCTTTTGAACGGTACGGTTGAATGCAACGACAGTGAAACCGTGATCCGCAATGTTCAATATTAGGTTCTGGCCCATAACGGCCAGACCAACGAGGCCAAAATCACCACTGGGGTTGATCCGCGCAGGTCCGCCGACATTGATGCCAGCAAGACGGGCGCTACAGTCAGCCCATTGTTCCTATCAACACAAGTTCTGTATCTTCAACACTCATGTACGATCCATCCGAACGCGTGAGCTTCGAAACTCCGTGCATTCCGGCAAGACTGCATGATAGTGGGGTAGATGGAGTTGGGGTTTTCAGATGGAAGACTTACACTGCCTTTTCCGTCATATTAGCAGCTTGTTCGAGCAATTGAAGGTACTTGAATTGTACAGAACGATGCTCTTAGTGCTATGTTTTCGTTGCGAGCATTCAGAAGCAGTGGATTATGTGTGACATAAGGGGAGGCTAAAAAACCTCATTGACGGTGGGGTTAGAGAGGGCACTCGCGGGCACTGCCTTGCCTCAGTATCTCAGACGTGCTAGGGCTAAGCCCCTTCGGGTTACTCTAGCGCTTTGCTTACTACAGTAGGTGGATGCTCGTGTTCCCATTGATATTTTACCGACACGCTGTGGGATTTTCTTCTACGAGCTGTATGATACAGGACGTAGAAACTTATGGCTTCGGGCAACCATTCATAAGCACTGATTGTTCGACAAACTGGATCTCCGCATAACCGCCCTGATCGACAAAGGTCAGCTCTGCGTTATCCCCTCCTAGGATCCATCCATCCCTTTCAATCTCCTCCGGCTTTGGCAAGAGTAATACCTTCCTGCCACGCAGAAAATTTCTTGTCTTTCAAATCTCCTTCCAGATCCCCCCAACACCACCAAGCTGTGCCCAGATACCCTGGGTTGATTTGCATCCGGTACGACTCTCCTGGTCGTAAGTCATCCTTGGTTAAGCGCTTCTCGTACCTGAAGATCCGACTTATCGGCTGGTTGTGCGTGACTTGTACTTGCCCCTCTGCGGGGATAGTGATGAGGTGCAACCATTCGCGCTTCTTGAGATCGGGTGAGTCGGTGGGGCGGGCGAAGTGGAGCTTGAAGTGCCCGAAACTAATCTTTTTTTCTGGGGTTGTGGAGGAAATAAGTCCGCCAATGGTTCTAAGAGCTAGAGTATCCACGCCTACACCTTCTTCTGCCGGTTCAAAAACGGTATTTTTGGTACAATGGTAATAGCGTGACCAAGCTGTATTGTTTGCGCAATGCGTAGACTGAGGATCATCTGGAAACTGTTGTAAGGGTCTTCTGGGGCGCCAAGGGGGAGAGTGGGCGAAGATGTAGATAGACATACCGCAATAAGGGCCTTACGCCTTTCGGGTGGACACCGAAGCTTGAGCAAAACCATGACGAAAAACTGGACAACTAAGCACAGATTTCAAAGATCAAAGACGACGATATACCAAGTAAACTATCGCGAATTAAGAGAACCGAATCCTTCGAAGCAGGAGTGACGTCGTTTGTATCGACGATTTGCTTGTCTGTTTTCAGGAACGTGCCGTGAACATGCAGCCCGTGGCTACGAAGGATAACAGCATCGGCTGGTGTTGTCTAAGCCATGATTCCTAGACGTCAGCTGTACTTAGTGTATAAGCCTTATAAGACCGGCAAAATCGGTGTTTGTAAAAGTCAGGCGAATGTTGAAAATGTTAGGGGGAAGGCTCGCGGATAAGAACACGTGACCTGCCCTAGTTAGGCAATTCCATCGCCCTCTTTTTCCGCCTCTGGAAGTTGCCCCCCGTATTCCACTCCCCTCACAGAATTGGAAAACCGATAGGTAATCCAGTATCTGTAGCTTTCCTGTAGATGCACGCTTGTAACAAAGCCCTAAAAGTGCCTTCCCCTTTACCCCAATACCTTCAACCCTCCCTTCGTCTTCCCCTGCTTTTTCTGCACCCCACCACCTCCCTGGTTCTTCCCCCCGCCTTTCCCCTTGCCTCCCTTCCTCTTATCATGCGGCACCACCGGCCTTATCTCAGTAGTGCTCTTCCGGAGAAGTACAGGATGACTCCCGATGTACTTCCCATGCATATCCTTCGCCGCCTGGAAATACTCTTCGCCATCTATGAAACTCACGAACCCGTACCCTTTGCTCTTCGTCGTCCGCTTATCCCTTACTACTCTCGCTTTCTGCACGGAAGGGTATTTGGAAAACGCTTTGAGCAACGATTCGTCAGTGACTTCGCCAGCCAGGTTACCAACGAAGAGCCGAAAGTGCGCGGGGTCCCATTCTAGTAACGAGGGATCTTGCCACGTTTGCCCACCCCCACTACGGACGACGGTTTTCTGTTTGCCATCGGCGCCGGTAACGACTGCTGCAACGCCCGTGTCGGCGTTTACGGCGTTACTCATGGCGGAGGTGCTCATTGACGGCGCTGACGCATCAGGTCTTACCCCCAATGGGCCAGAGTTTGCTCCAGTACCTACACCACCGCCTTCACTTGCACCGCCGAATTTGCTAAATTTGCTAAACGTACTTCGCGAGCTCTCTGTATCTTTGCCCGCATAAGCACTCTGCCATTGCGCGATCTGCGCTTCCATTTCTGGGTCCATGCCATCTTGGCCGCGGCCTGCGCCTGGCCCATGACCAGAGCCGCCTTGGCCTGGGAGTGGGAAAGGGTTGCGGATTTGAGGGGGTGTAGGCTCGGCAAAAGGTTCTTGATAGGCGGGTGTTTGGCTATAAGACGGAGTGGGCGGTTGTTGATACGAGGGTTGCGCTTGGTAGGCGGTGTTGGTATACGTTGTTTGTGGGGCTGAGAAGCCGGTTGGGGGGGCGGGAGCTGCTGACACGACTGGGCGGAAAGGTTGCGAATTAGATGTTACCGAACGAGGCGCAAACGTTGTGAAGCCACCATAGCCAGAGGTAGGAGCACTGCTGCCATTGTAGCCTCGGGTCCCTGGAGCACCAGAGGCGAAGCTGGGTGTAGTGGTGAATGCTGGTTTGAAGGAAGGTGGAGGGCCACTTGGAGGTGGTGGCCGAGCGGGGAGTGAAGCGTGAGCTTGAGGTTTCGTTGGTGACGAGGGTGCTGGTGGAGCTTTGAGACCTGGAGGGGGCGGATAGGACATGATGAACGGCTGTGCGATGTGGCCTTGAGTTTACGAGAGTACGTACCTCGCGTCACTCTTGGAGTGTCTCAAGTAGTCAGTCAGTTATGTAGGCAGTCGATGGTAGGTTCGGCTCTGAATCGAGTAATACTACGAAGATATTACGAGACACTCGGTGTTCGCGATTGAGCACCTTGAAGATTTAGCTATCACTCAGATCAGCCTAGCGTGAAAGCTCTTAAGGAGCCGCTACTGTAATCTAAACCCTTCCCCAACTCATTAAAGACAAATTCTACCAAGTGTGCCCTAGTAGCCGCTGACTTCCTTTAGGTTCCAAGTAAACTATTGTTACATCAGGTCTCGAGAACTAAACGTTGCTTCACTGTGAACGGAAACTATACGAACTTAGAGAGGTTGAGATGTCTCGTTGAGGTTTCAATGAGTGATTCATGCGTTGCCTTGGTGGTAGAATCTGCGCGTACAGGCACGGTCGTATATTCCTCAGGACTGTAGCTAAGATTCGCGCCTTTAATTCTCGCTCGGAAAGACTCGCGCGCTGTGTTATCGTACAGATGCTCCTGGTCTCCCCTCGACATCAAATCAACGCATCCAACCTTTCAGCATCCATCATGCCACTCCAGTATGCAACAACGCCGTCCAGTTCCTCGCCCGACGCCAAGTTCAATCGCCGAGAATAATTGAATCATTAGCTGAGAGTACATGCATCATCTTATCATAACATGCAGCATCTATGCTAGATAACGATACGCTGGTGTGCTCGAGTCTTCTATCCGCTCGAGATACTCGCGCTCGATCAAGCTTTCTATTCTTTTCTTCACCATGTTCACGTCTGGGAAGAACCGGGCGGTTAGTTGTTGGATGACTTCGGCAATGAGTTTTTGGTGGGTGAGTTCTTTGCGCTGCCTACGAGTGGGTGTCAGCAGGCTACGTAGAAAGGGTTTGCCGAGGGAAACATACTTCATTGTTCGTACGACCGCGGCTTCGATGCTGCCGCCCCGGGTATCATTGTTCTTTTTCTCCGTCTCTTGCCGCTCATTCAGATCCTCGACTCTATTGCCACTTGAGACCACACCGATCTTGACCCTCTGGAACTGGCTGTAGAAGTTTTCATTGAAGTAGAATCGATCGCTGTTCTTTACATCTTTGCTCATAGGTTCCTTGAGCAAAACCCGAGTCTTCTGGACCACAGCCAGCGATTGTAAATTGCGTGTCAATTCGTTGAAAGGGATGTTTGTCTTGGCCTGGATCTCTTCGCAAGTGTACGATTCGCCAGGAGGAAGATCGTTAAACAGCAGAAGGATGACCATCGAATACGTTGAGACGTTTAGCTCTCTTATCTTCTTCCCTCTCATCTCAGCAAAATAGGCACGTAAATCCGCTGTACCCATGTTCGCTTGCCAAATGAGTTGCCGGCCACTATGTTTGTCAAGATAGTATTTCTCAAAGCCTTGCTTTATCCGTTCGATCTGAGGTGGGAAGATACACTTGGACTCTGGCTCGTTGTCTCGGTAAGAAGGCGCCATAGCTTCTAGCGGCCACATCGTACTTGTCAGGACGTTGACCTCTATCTCGGCGCGCTTGGGATCAGCATCACCCAGTTGGGCAACGTGGTTTTTATAACTCGAACACCAGTCTTCTGAGACAGCGATATCTTTGAACATTGCTTCAATTCTCTGCGTGAAGTTGTTGCCCACTTCCATCTTCATCTTCAAGATCATCTGGCGCTCAGCGTCCATGCTGACAGAGCGCTTCATGAGTAAACGCCTAGACAGATGCTTCTTATAGTAGCGTTCAAACATGTCTTTATCTTGGACGTAACGTAGAAGGGTGATTCCCTTATCAAGTAAAGTATCAACTTCGTTCTCTGTTTTGCCTTTGATACCTTTCTTCATATTCTCATCAAAGAACAACGAAAGATACTCGGAGCTCCTCTCAAAAGCGTTTATGAAGTCTGTGAAGCTCCGTGAAAAGGCCGTCTGCAGGCCTTGATCCGACAGAAAAGATGTGGCTAGAATGTGGTCAAACTTCTCCTTCAACTGAAGGACGTCATCAACCCATTTGATCGCGGCTGCAGTCAGTTGGTTTACCGGCCTTTCTGGGGCCTTTTCTCCGTCTGCCGCTGGGCCTTTAGTTGGCGGCGCTTGAGAAGTGCTATTCACTGCGCTGTTAATATCTGTGCCCAACTCGACGATACGCTTCTGCACCGCCTTTTTCAGTTCTTCCTTCTTGGGATCTACCCTTGAGCTGAGTTCGTAGATCATTCCAAGCTCCCCTAACCGCTCATTGTCAAGCATGTACTTAACGCCACTGTTCTCCAGTGCAATCACTTCTGCTATATGCTGCTTGATCAGATACTTGTCAACGACATCTTTGATTTTTGCCGAAGTTAGAGGCGACAAAGTCGACCTGCATCGATCGTGTTCCTCGTTCGCTCGTTTCCTAGCATGCCGGCAAAATGTTCCAGCATCTGCTTCAAGCAGCAGCGACTCTCCCTCTGTCTTGTAGAAGTCTTTACTTGCCGTGATGAATTCCGGCTCAAAGCTCGTTAGGTATAGCTTCGTCGATTCTTCCTCCTCCTCCGTTTCGTAGAGACCTTCAAGCAAATAGACACAAGATCTAATTAGAGACCTGTCTATGATATCGCCTTCTCGCTCCATTCTTATTTGGTCTAAGATTACTGATGTCATCACGTCGGCTATTGTTAAGGAATCATGTGACGGGAAGGTTGTTCGAAGGACGCAGTCTCGGAACTGGCCCATCGATGCAGCAAATATAGATGGTTTTCTGTTGTCTGTGCAATAGACGCGGTCCTGCAAACATCGAAATTAACAAATCTCATGTCTGAATAACCCAAGTTCTTCTTGCCTTGGAACATGCCTGAGACTTACCATGTACATGAGAACATCCGTAGTCATGTTCATGCACAAGTTATGATCATCCCACGCTTGCTTCAAAGCCTTCAGTAACCTCTCCCCCGCCACTCTCTTTTCGTTCGCCGTAGCAGTGAACGCCACCTCATCACTGCGGACCACTATACTTGGCGATATCTCCACCAGAATCCGTGGCCGTACGGTATTAGCGAGCCAATCTTCTTCGAACTCCTTCACCCGGGTGTAGAGGGTCTCCCCTTTTTTCTTCAGCACGAGCTTGTAGGCGTTACGGTACAGCTCTTCGAAGGAGAGCTTTGAAGCATTTTTTGTGTGTATCTCGCGTAGTGAGGATGAGAGGACCGCCCACATGGACTCGAAATCGACGGCATCGTTATTTCCTAAACCCTTTGGGACGCGGAAGTTAGGTTTGTTTTTCACACTCAACATGTTAGGTAAGATACGGTAGGTTATTGTGTGTCAGTGAGTGTATGGAGGGGATTCAGAAACTTGGTAGGTTTATGAAAGGAAAGGTCCAAGTATTTGTGTTGGATTTGCACTGAAAGATGGAGCAGTAAAAGTAGCCCAACACCTTCACTAATCACCTACGGGTATCACTCACCCTTCTTGGGGGGCGTATTTTTCCGCGACCTCTTCCGGCTAACATTGTGAAATTCCTTCCAGTGATCTTCACCAGCTACCTTGAGTAATAGTCGCAGAGGGGCCGTTCGTAGGTTGCAGTAATTGACAAGAGACAACAGGGGGCTGTCATAATTCAAATGGCATTGACTCTGATGTCTTGCCTTGGTTCTGGCTGGATGAGGACATTTGACATCTGGACAGTGAATACAAAAGAAAGCGTGGTAGTTCACGTTGTAGACAGTCACACAGTGGAGTGGAGTGAGTTAATAGATACCTACTGTAGATACCTTCAGGGTTCCTGCATCTGAATGTGGTCGGCGGTCGGCCGACATGTCTCCGAAACCTTAAATTCCTTTGACAGCAGAAACGTCATTCTGTTTCGACCGTCTTTCACCTCCAAAAGGAGTCCTACTCTAACATTCGTCCGAAACACTCACAATCAAGCAAACAAGATGAAAACAACCCAAAGCTTCAGTGCTTTTATTTACCAACTACGCTCCTCAACCTCTCTAGCCTCTCAGCCTCTCCCTCGTCTCAGATCCTATTCCCAGCGCGCCGCCCCCATCCAACCTCTACGCCGTAGCTTTGCGCAACCGCAACGCATCGCTTTGGCCTCCCACCTGCGCTACAACTCCACCATTCCGTCATCACCTCCAAAACCCCGAAAACAGCCTTCTACAGGAACCTCCGCCCCATCAGCCACCACCCTCCCTCCCCCCTCCCCCTCCCGGAACCAACCCTCCTACTCCCTAACCATCACCTGCTCGCCCTGTACAACGCGGTCCACCCACACAATCTCCAAACAAGGCTACCACAACGGCACCGTCTTGATAACCTGTCCCGACTGCAAAAACCGGCATGTCATCTCCGACCACTTGAAAATCTTCTCCGACACGAGCGTCACCATTGAGAGTTTGATGCGGGATAAGGGGGAGCTAGTGAAGAGGGGGAGTATCAGTGGGGAAGGGGATGTGGAGTTTTGGGATGGAGAGGATGTGGGGGGGAAGAAGAGAGGGGGAACGGGGGTGGGGGAGGTGGAGAGGGAGAGAGCGAGGGAGGAGGTGAGGAGGGAGGTGGATGATTTGTGAGGGGGATTTTCGGAGGGAGATGTGTCACAATGGGCTCTTGGCAATTCTTAAGAGGTGCATGGCGAACCATCAGCAGTGATTGATAGCTCGAAGCCCATCGCCAGTCATTCAGACCGCTTGGAGCTGGGATTAGGTATCTCATCCTCTGTACTATAGGGAGGCGTATGTTGGTATGAGGGGGATCCTCCTGTGGGTGGTTTACTGAGACTATCTGTTCAGTTATGGTGTAGATTGTATAAAGTGTATAAAGTGTAATTTAACTTTTAGTGTTTAGTCATTCAGTTTTGTCGTCTTCCTCATTCTGAAAAACAGTCATTCTTGCCCACAGCATCTTTCCGATGGCCGCTCAACCCGACTTCCAGAAGTTATCAAACGGCATGATCACCGCCGGCCAAGAAATGCCAAAGCTTCAGAACATTCCTGCTATTGATCAACCCCGTACATTACACGATGAAATTGCCGCACTTGGACGAGAAATGAACGAGCAGTTTGAAAGATTGAACGATAAATTTGAAAAATTAGATCTTCATATGAAAGTCGAGTAAAGCATACTTCTAAACATCAATTATATAATTTTATTGAAGCTAACATCATGATTCAAGTGCAATAAATCAAGTCGCCAGAGTTTTTAACTCGCATATCACCAGTCTCGAGACAGAGCTTCAGGTGTTGCACAATGAGCGTAATGAGGCGGTATATGGGTTCCCAGAGAACTTGACGGAATTAGCTAGATTGAATGATAGGAAGTTCTTTCGACTTTAGACATCATCAGATATTCACTAATGTGTGAAAGATACGTCAATATTCAATCTCCTCAACGCGTTCAGTTTACCTACGGATGGAGCGGTGACTATGAAAAAACGTCGCTTCGAGTACTTTATTGGAGTGGTAATTAACGCTTGAAAGAGACAGCGTTACTGAAGGGATCCTCCTCCCAAAAACCGAGGCCAAGACACCAAAAAGTAAATATTAGCCGTATATCCGCTACAACACTGAAGTCTCTTTATTCCATTGCGCCTTTCATCTTCAAACTTCCTATTTACACGTCTTTCCCGCTCTCCTCCTCCTCCTCCTCCCCGTTTTTTTTCCTCTTCGCCTTTCCCCCCTCCTTTCCTGCCCCTTTCTTCAACCAATCAGCCATGCTCTTCCTCTCCTTCTCCGTCGCCTTCTTCTCCTTCTCCAGCTTCCTCTCAAACTGCTCTTGATACTTCGCCCTCTCCTCCGCCCCCTTATCCGCCAATTCCTTCTCCATGGCCTTAAACCCTTCACTCTCAGCATCCGTCCCTATCAGTCTCTCTAACATCTTGATCTCCCGCGCCCAGATCCGCTTGTCCTCGATTTCCCTGCCGTCTTCGTCTTTGCTGTCGATCGGGGTTTCGAGGACCATGGGCAGGCCCTCGAATCGGGGCTCGTTCATGACGTTGTGGAAGGCTCTTAGGCCTAGGAAGCCTAGTCCGATGTTCTGATGCAAATCCCTGTGACTACCGAACGGCGCTTTTGAGTCGTTCAAATGCAAGGCGCTCAGATACTTCATTCCCACCACCTCATCAAACTTCCCCAGAGTCTCCTGAAACGCTTCTTTACTTCTAAGATCATACCCGGCAGCAAAAGAATGACAGGTGTCCAAACAAACGCCGATGCGTGATTTGTCCTCGACGAGCGAGATGATGTCACGAAGGTCTTCGAATGTGGAGCCAATGACGTTGCCGGCACCGGCCATGTTTTCAAGGAGGGGTTTTACGGTTCTAGTGGCCGCATGTGCGCGGTTGAGTGAGGCTGCTATACGGGCGATGGCCGAAGGGCGCGGGGATGGGCCGGTGGAGCCTGGACTAAGTGGCATTAGTAAGTGATTTCATTCAGGAATCGAAATAGATGATGGCTTACTGGAAGTTGTAAAGCTTGATGCCGAGGTCCTCGCATCGGTTCAGGTCCTCCAGGAACGAAGTATAGGCTTGGTTGGCCCTTTCTGGATCTTCTTGAGCCAGATTAACAAGATATGAGCCATGGGGAATCACATGGCTATGATGATATTAGCCTCATGCATAAAAATCGACAAGACTAAAGCATTGTTACCTCGCAGCATCATAAGTGTGTTCTTTGCAGTGCGACTTGAACAGCACCTTATGCTCATCCTGCAACGGCGGGTTCTCCCACTTCCGTTGGGATTTGAGGAACAAGGCGAACGCGTTACCACTAAGCTTGTATTAGCCTTAAAGATTGGTACGAATAATACTCGTATAAATCACCCAATGTGAACACAGTTGGTGACCGCGTTGTGTACTCCTGGATATATTGTGCCATCTCAATATTAAGTTTTCTACATAGCTATAAGGCCATGACGAACCTTTTGCGCTGCTCACGTGGGCTCCAATGTACATGCGTAGGCTAGCCGTACGTGCGGCGAGAGGCATTGCTTCCGCCTCTTTCTCTTCTTTTGTCTTTCTTTTCCGCTTGGCCTTCTTTGGCGAGCCTTCTTCTCCTAATTCGTCCTCTTCTTCGTACTCGGCTTTCTCCTTTTTCGCCTCGCGCTTCCTTTTCGTTGTTTTGGGGCCACCTTCGTCTGTCAAGGGCTCTTTGACTTCGTCTTGTGTCTCTTTTTCTCCCTGGCCTTTTCGCTTTCGCTTGATCGTAATAGGTGATACTTCGTTTACTTGATCTTCTTCTTCTTCGTTGACTCCTACTCTCACCCTTTGTGTGGTTATTTTCGAGGTTTCTTCACTTGTTTGTGCCTCTAGATTTTCTTCGGCTTTTATTACCTTCGTCTTCTGGCGCTTTCGAGATCCTTTGGGCGTAGCTGGTTTCTCTGCGCTTTCAGTAGCGATGTCAAACACAATCTTTGCTGCAAGCTCAAAATCACCCGCAGCGAGATCTTCGTCGTGATGTACCTCTGGGTCCTTTGTGTATTTCACTTCTTGAAGGTCAACCCCTTCCCGCAGACTACTTTGTTTAATGACTGTACCCCGTCTCGTCCTCGCTCTTTTATTCGAGCCAACCAGATCTGGCGTAGAGATAGCTTTGTGCTCTGAATTTTGGACGCCTGTGGATTTGCGTGGTGCAGCCCTCGCATGCTTCAAAGCAGGCATGGCTGGTAGGTAGTTTGTTAAACCGCCAGTACATGTTACAGCTTCATCACACTATCCATTAGTTTGATGAGCCCGGACGTAGAGAGGATGGCCGATCGGAGCTCCCTTGTACTTAAGGTATCTACTTCAGTCTCCGTAAAGGAGTTGCTACTTATAATGAGCACTAAGTCGAGTCTAGCAAACGCGTGCCGGCGCGTCCGGCCCGGACCGCTACATGTGTGCTACCTAGCTAAGGGGGTCATGCTAACAAGGTATCATCAGCCGGGGCAGCTCCGCATTAAAGCATTTCCTAAGCATTTGAATTCCTCTACACACGGCTTCCAGGATAGATAGAGGAATGAGTGGAAGGGGGGAGTGCAAGCGAAAGTGCACAATCCATATGCACCTCGAATTTTCTTCAACTTGGATTGCTTTTAACGTACAGACGTCGAGCGCGTTATCTCTGTTGCCGCAATAAGATACTGCTCACCTCTCTCATACAATGCCAGTCCTTTGGGTCCCTTAAGGCCGCCCAAGTCAAGACTTCCAATCCCGTACAACCTTCACGCACCGGCACAAGCGCCTACCAACAGCCATTCTTATACTCGATACGCACATCTCTCCTTCAAAGCCATGTCATGTATTTTTCTTCCTTCTCTCCTCGTCGACGTCTCATATCAAGTTGTCAATCTGATCATAATGACCTATGTAGTATCTACATTCATATTTTTATTCCTCTTCCTCCAGCCTCAAGCACATTTGGTCGCTGTTCCAATCCATCACGCCACCTATGCTCTGTACATTTTCGTCAGCTCAGGCTTGGCTCTTGAAAAACTCAGCTAGGCAATATTTGTTACACTGCGCGGTTTGCAAAATCTTGGACGTTTCACGGTACTCACAATTGCGTTGAGACCTTTGGGTATGTGTGGACTACGGTTGAAAGAGAGACCATGTTGATATCGGGTTTGGCTGTACCTTTGGGACTTTGTGATTGGAGGGTGGGTTTCTTTGCGGAATGGAGATTTTAATTGGGAGCACTAGTGATTTTTGGGTCTGTGGTTCTGCACATTAAGGGCAGTAGGCTGCTCGAGACGCCGTTGAATGTGTTCGGAAATAGGAGCTTGGAAACGACTGAGCAGGGCCAGGGCTTGGTGGCCTATGTCGCGGACCTGGGTGAGGGTATAGAGCATGGAGTCGGAACATGATCAGAGTGTGGAGGCGTGGTGCGTACTCGAGGACTAGAAGTACTGCAAAAGAGAGCAAGATCAAGGGGGCAAACCAGGAGGATTGAGGATGGCGAATGCGTCGGGTGCTTTTCGGATGATTTTCTGAAGGGATATAGTATTTGTGCTATGGCTGGCGCGTCACCGCACGTCGTCTACTGCATTCAGGCATGTACCCTTACGTTTTACGGGAATGTTCGTGGCTTAACGAGTCTCATGTACATTCACATATATAACTCAACTACATCACAGAATCTGAGATTTAAATGTACTACGTGTCCTTGATACTCTCTAGTGTTATCAAGTATCCTGGGAGTCAGAGCGTAGAACGGCTCTATCACGTGATGTTGTTCGTTGCTGGGCAACGGCACATCGTGACAACAGCTGGTAAAATAATCACGGCAAGGTACTAACGACACCAACTCTCCGCTACTAACCAAAAGTTCTAAGAGGTAAGTGAGGCATTATGTCGGTATCAGAAGACCTCATTAGTTTCGATATTATCGAAACTCAAAAAGAGAACATACAATCGCTCCCAGGAGGTCGCTCAGCAAAGGCGTTGGCGTCAACATTCGGACCGAGACTATTTTCGTCGCCCACACCAGGCGATACAAGAAACCTCAATGATGCCATTAGGCAGGAGTACGAGCTGGAGATAATCGCCATAGCTGATTCTGACGATCCTTTGGACGTCTACGACCGCTATATTAAATGGACGTTAAGCGCCTACCCTTCCGCACAAGCAACGCCTGACTCGCAATTGAGACCGCTCCTTGAGCGCGCAACGAAGGCTTTCCTTCCAGCTTCACACTACAAGAACGATCCGAGATATCTCAAGCTATGGCTGACTTACATACGGCTCTTCTGCGATGCTCCTCGCGAGACCTTTGCATACCTTGCGAGACACAGTATTGGCGAGGGCCTTGCGCTGTTCTACGAGGAATTTGCTGCCTGGCTTGAAGGCGCCGGTAGATGGACTCAAGCGGACGAAGTGTATAAGCTCGGTATCGAACGCGAGGCTAGACCAACGGAGCGTTTGGTGCGGAAATTTGGTGAATTTCAGCATAGATTCGAACAACGAGCTCAAAATACAGACGAACCTTCGTCACCAGCTTTGCCAACGGTACGGCCAGCTTTGGTAGCCAAGATAGATCCTTTTGCCCTATCAACGCCGAGACCTGCAGACCCTCAAGCGCAGAGACCTTCCTCGGCCATTGGTGGATCTTCGCGAAGCGGAAGACAAAAGCTTGCTATCTTCAGCGATGCAGACACACCAGCGACCAGCGGAATATTGGCTTCAGCCGGAACAGCGAAAGGTTGGGATAATATCGGATCGATCTCCGAGCGGAAAAAGGAGAACGTGATGGAGGCAAGGCCATGGGCTGGGGAAACCTTAAAGTCTGGGAAGAAGACGAATGGGCCTCCAAAGATGATGGTATTTAAGGACGAGGTATGAACTTCACCATGATTCACCCGTTCGCATATTTACGATCACAGGACTAATTACTGGCATTTCGGGGTTGGCTTCATTTCAGTCAGTTTCGCAAGCACAGATACCACCTCAAATAGTAACATCAAATTATGCAGACATACAACAGGTAACAAACCCGAAGACGGGCAAGATTGAGCGTGTCTTTGTGAATCTTGAAGCAATATACCCTAATCCTAACGATCCTCTTGAGGAGATGAGTTTTGAAGAACTAAGGGCACTCTCTCGTGGCTGGCTTCGCAAGGACTGGGCGGCGGAGAGCAAACAAAGATCATCTAATCAGCCACGGGTAGCGACAATCGAGCAGTCATCGCCCTTAAATACGGCAGACGAGCCTGCGAACGACTCACTTGCTGATGGCAACGAACAGAACTTAGAGATACAAGACAACCTTAAAGGATTGGGTGGGATCCCAGCTGTCGAGGACAGCAGTCGGGCCGGAAGAAGTGGACGGCCGAGGAAGACTAAGACTATGGAGGTCAAAGTGGAGACTCAGACAAGTAAGGACTTGCATGAGATGGCGACTTGCACTAGCTAACCTGGTCTCAGTCAAAACCAATCTTGAGTCACCCACTGGCCCAAAGCTGAAAAGAAAAGCCTCTGCCGAGCCTACTATGACTCTACACACCAAAGCAGCAAACAACGACATATTAGATATTTTCAACCAGCCTTTGAAGAATGTCCAACCGATCACAAGCCATGCAGACAGCGCAGGTGAAAGTGATTATGAAGACGATGACTACACTAGCGCTGGTGAGAGCACTGGTACGGGCAGAATATCTGGAACCAGCGAATTTGGCGATGATGAGCGAGATTCAAGAAGCGTCGCGGACCCTGAAGAAACAAATGCTGAAAGCGTTAGTCCATGGTCGGATTTTACCAGGAGCAAGCATGTCCCAAATCTCAATATTATCGAGGATGCGAATAGCGAATCCAACGTTGATGGATTTGTTGTGCTTGAGGATGTCGCAGCTGATGAAGAAAAGGACGAAGGTGTTGTAGATGTGGTAACACCCACCTCTCCTGTATACAGAGATGGACAACCTCGACCAAAATATGTACCTTTGCCTCCCGAGGACTACGAGCCACCCATGCGACCATATCGAGATCCTGTGCAGGTCTCGCAGAATAGACTCCCATTCATGACGCCTATCGTCGAAAAGACCGAATCTTCGATGGGGGCCTTGACCATTCGGGAAGAAAAGGACTATTTCAACTCGAAAACTCCTTCACGGCGACATGGTGACGGCTCGGTAATTGATGAGTTCGAAGATGAGCCTCTCAGCAGTCCATTTGAGGAGATCATTAACGAGGCTAGAACAAATCGTTCGAAAGTCAAAGGCCCCAAACAATCGGAGCCCGGTACAAGTAAAATCGGTCATACCTCAACACAAGAATCTGTTGCTAAGAGGAAAGCAAAAGGCCCAATAATCAAAGACACCCAATGCAATCCCGTTGACGACTCCATTCGCCAATCCATCCTAGATAACCTCGAAGTACCACTTTCACACTATTCAGGCTACCACGACTACAGATCTCAAGCCTTCAATAAAACACCCGAAATCCGCAAATACATCAAAGCCCTCGCTAAAGCCTCCTCAAAAACTTCCTCAGATAAAACAACAACCTCCCTCTCCCTGCCGCCGACACTCCAATTCCCCTCTACCCCTAGTCAAACATACACCATCAAACGTGAAATTGGCAAAGGCGCCTTCGCACCCGTGTACCTCGCTCAAATCTCCAAAGAAGACGATGCAGCAGACTTGCAATCACCATTAGTCGCAATGAAATGCGAAGAACCTCCTACCTCCTGGGAATTCTACATCATGTCAACTCTCCACTCCCGGCTGTCCCTCTCCAACCACCGCGCCACTACTTCCGTCCTAATACCCTACTCCCTCCACCTCTTCACTGACGAAGTCTACCTTCTCGAAGCCTACCGCGACCAAGGCACCCTCCTCGACCTCGTCAATAGCGCCAAAACCACCCCCGCCGGCGTCCTAGACGAGTGCGTCGCCATGTTCTTCGCCATTGAACTTCTCAGGACCATGGAAGCCATGCACGATGTCGGTATCCTGCACGGTGATCTAAAGGCAGACAACTGTCTCGTACGGCTCTCCCCCTTACCAAACTCCGAAGAACTAGACACCCAATACCACGCCAACGGCTCCAACGGGTGGTCCCACAAGGGCCTCACCCTCATCGATTTCGGCCGTGGCATCGACATGCGCGCTTTCCGCCCCGATGTCAAATTCGTCGCTGACTGGAAAACCGGCAAGGCCGACTGTGCCGAGATGCGCGCGATGCGACCTTGGACGTACCAGGTCGACTACTGGGGCGCGGCGGGTGTTATTCATTCACTCTTGTTTGGCAAATACATCGAAGATGTCTGCGTGGACGCTCCGTCACGGAAAGACGGCGAAGACGCAGGAGGTCTTGGCCTCGGCATCGGACTCGGCGAGCAAGCCATTGGCGGGAAACGGCATAAGCTCAAAGAGCCGCTGAAGCGGTACTGGCAGACCGCGCTGTGGAACAACCTCTTCGATACGCTGTTGAACCCGCTGATATTTGTGGAGGGCGAGGAGGCGGGACGTATGCCGGTGAGGAAGAGGTTGGGGGTGGTTAGAGGGGAGATGGAAGGGTGGTTGGAGGGGGAGGGTGGGAGGAGGGGGGTAAGAGGGCTGGTGAGGAGGTGTGAGGAGTGGATGGGGGGAAAGAAGGGGAGGTAAGTGGGGTGGGTGAATGGGTGTTATGGACGGAGGTGGTTCTGGAACCGGGGGGGGGTTACTATAGGGCGGTGGATTTAGGGGAGTTTTGCTGGGTGGCTGTGTGCACATATTGCATTTTGGTAGCCGGGCTTGTTCTAAGGAATATCTTACACGAGGGACATTTCAATCCATGCATGTGCCGAGGAAATTCGACGATAGCGAAAATAGTAGGAATAAGCTTATCAAGGCTCGAGAATAGAATATCTTCCTTCAATTTACTGGCTATCCTTTTTGAAAAGGAAAAACACCACAGCGTCATTGTCGTCTAAATACATTCAATCCATCATGCCTTTCCGACGCCCGGTTGCGCTCGACATATGGCCAAGTCCATTTTTCCTATTGTGGACATCTTGCGTAATCGTTTGCACCCCACATCGGCTTCGAAATAAAACGGAGATCCGATTTTTCGTCTCCGTCTCCAGGCATCCATCCATCCATCTGATCGATCACAAGGAAGTCCTGTCAAAAAGGTCTCCCGCCCCCGTCACAATGAAGAAGTGCTGTAAAAGTCCTCCCTCGTAAAGCATGAGAAAGTATTGTCGGAAAGCTCTCCAGTTCCGGTCGTAATCAAGAAGCTGCTGTAAAAATCCTCCCTCGTAGTCGTGAAAATAAGTCGTGTCGTAAGTCAAAAACTCGTGAGAACATGCTGGGTTGGTTCTACATGGGTAGAGAAAAATGTGGTAAAAAGGTTTTGGTGAAGTCCGATAATGCTGGTAGCAAAGACAGCTATTGCACAATTTGTACAGCGTTGAAGATGGTAGAACTATCCGGGCAAGCAGCGTCGAAACAGCTCGTCTTCGCTAGCTTGACCGAGGCGTTGGTCGATTGAAGCAAAGTTGCTGGGATCGTAAGCTGAGAGGCTCGCAGAAGCCATATGCCGCTGGGAGCGACGAGAAATCGGTCGAGGTCCGAAGCCAGAGAAGGGGGAACCCAAGCGCCTTATGGTCTGGGCTGGGAGGGTTGGCTGGCCATTCTCACGCTCCGTTGGTTCCATTGACGCCATTGAAAGCTCAGAGCTTGGCATAATATCTGATGAAACTGGTGGAGTGAACATGCTCTGCAGGCGACCACCGTTGGCGTTGACGTCTCCCAGGCTGAAGCCCCGGCTTCTTACACGACGGTGACGACTTTCAGATGGTCCACCAAATAAATCTTCAAGTAAGTTCTTTCGCATATCTGAACCTCCTGGGCTAAGCTCATCTTCGAGTTGGTGCTGTGCCCGACGTTTGTGGACGCTTGGATAGGGAAACGAGTCTTGCATCCTGAATGGCGATCGGAGCGACGGGCCTATAGTAGCTGCGTCACGAGCCTGTGATTCTGAAGTTGAGGGACGGGTATGCTGACGAGATCGACTTGGGCCCCAAGTATGAAAGCCAAAGGGGGATCCTAGTCGAGGCGCCTCGCTGGAACCATCTGAGACACCGCTGCCGAGGCCAAGGTCTGATGGGATCGCTGTAGGTGAAGCCCACGGTACTGGGGGCTCGTTGAACCATTCCCCATTCCCAGGAGTCTCTTGTGCAGGCATTATGTTAGCTGTCGAGCTCTTGCTTGCTAGCTGGGCAAGGGGTCCGCCGGGCTGCATTGTAGCTGCCGTGCTTGTCGTCAAGGAGAGCTGAATATCGCGTGTATTGAATGGACTGTAATGGGGACAGACGGGACTTGAGAGTCGGGATGATTGCGAGCGAGCTGGGGAACTGGAAGAGAACGGGGATGGACTCCGAGTCTGGAGAAGACGCTGATAATGTGGAGCGATTGTCGCCTTGCGTTTGCATAATTCGCGTAATCTTCGCCGCGTTGACGATCCAGACTTGGGCCACGCAGGTAACCGTTGGAACACAAGTCCAGTAGGAGTGTTGCTGCCGCTTCTGCTTGCCCTGATGGTGCCTGGAGAATCCTCGGATGTGACTGGACTGCTCTCTTCGCCTGAATTCCGTGGAGTAGCCGAGGAAGAAGGCTTGCGTGCTACAGTCTTTGCTCCTCGCCAAGTTCGTCGTGCTTCTCGAGCCACACGATGACAAACTCCGAGAGGTGGAGCAGTACCTGGCAGCATCTTGAAGGGTGTTACAGTAGGATCTTGAAGGTATAGAAGGTACATCGACCAGAGATGTTTTTCCATTTCTGCAGTCCAAACCATCTTGTTCTGCTTTGAGACGGCGCGAACTATAACTGAAGAGTCTAGAGCAATTGATGGTCTGCTAATTTTCTTGCCCTTTTTTGCTGGGAACGAGCCAAATGGATCTGCTGCATCGCTTTCCGGGCTAGTGCAGCTACCTCCTTGCGACTGATGAGAAGATGACAGGCTACCATTAGAGTCATCGGAAGAATCTGACATGATTGAGCATGTTGACATTGGCCGGCTTATACTCTCTCCTAGATCCAGCTGTTTGGAGCAGACCCATGCGTCGTCAAACGAAATACGCTGCGCAGAAGGAGTGCGAGGTAGAGTCACGAAGCGCCTTGAAGGTATGGGTGCAAGATATCCCTCAACAGGCTCTGTTGCCCGTTGCTGGAACATTGGGCGTACTGGTTCTACTAATATCGGCGCTTCTATTGTAGGTATCGGAGTATCTTGAGAACGGGTAAGGTCGTTCGTTATGGTCGAGATGCTCGGTCGAGTTCGTCGCTTAATGCGATAGGCATGGGGGGAGGGTGGGAGAGGCGCTGGCTGTTCCTGTTCTGGGGTTTTAGGCTCCTCGCCTTCGGTATAATGGAATGTGAAGTTCCGAGGAAGGGTAATAGACAGTTGAGGACGAGTTCGAGGCATGATGGGCAGTCTTCTTGCTGAGGTACAGGCTGCTATGGAGGCTATTGAGACAATGTTCGATTTGTATGCAGGTATTCGAGACCACACTAATGTAGATGTCTCGCTATGCAAGCTGGTCCGAAGATGTAACGAGTCGTAATTTTCGATGTTAAGACAAGTATATAGCGTGCCGTGAATGCTGCGTCAACTGCCCGCCGCGTCTCGAATTAACTTAGTCCGTGAAGGATAGTCGTATATGGTGTAATGTCTCTATCATCGAGCAAAAGTGGTCGTGCTACGCCTCTAAATAATCCGGATAAGAATGCTGAGGCCACAGCATCGAGGAGCGATGTCGAGAAGAATAGAAATTCAACCGGTGGCTGTGTAAAGGGAATCTCGAGCGACTGTATGAGACTTCGTGGGTTGTAAGGCTTCCTTGATACCCAATCCTCGATGTTTTAGATTTTCCCACCGTTTGTTGCTCGTGAACGCAGATATTTCGCGTTAGGTACTCTTCATGTTTGAGAAAATTCAAGCAAACTTGCGTGCTTTGTTAGCAAGCGTTGCGTTGTAGTATGATTGCTTGTAGTTTGGATGGAACAGCTGACGCAAAACCGTCTCGGCTGAAGCACGCGGTTTCTTTATTCCCTCAATGAAGCATAGACAGGCAAAAGCAGTTGGGCTTGTATCGGAGCCACAAGTAGTAGGTAGTAGGTTCGTGTGGGTTGATCTTGTCCGTAGGCGTGACTGCGGACTTGGTACTGTCGCCTATTTGCTGAGCTTCGACTGAAGATGTATCCTGCCTCAACAACTCGATGCGGAGAAAGAGAAGATCTCAGGGCGAGTGTTTCTAAGAAGAGAATCTCATGCAGGCCGACGAAGAGCGTTGAGCTAAATGTCTGCGACCGAGCGGAGGATTGGGGTACAGAAATGTGGCCGTAAAGGCTGGAACGAGCGTGATGAGCACTGCAGAGCGAGTCCAATTGAGCTTGTCGAGGGAGTAGCAGGCAGCCAATAGGTATCAGCACAGTATCCGTCCACGGGGTCTTGGAGGCAAGTTAGGCAAGTAGTGGTGGAAGTCTTGATGGGTGTCTCTGGGGTCTCTTGTTTAGCGCGTCTGGATCATGCGCAACGGGAACCTCCCAGGATTGACGCGTCAAAACCCCGATGTATGTATCTTTACCTCTAGCCGTATCTGTATCTTAGCTGTATCTTAACTATATCTTAGCGGGTGGCGATTGAAGAAACTCCCCGTATGATCTGCAACAAGTGTCTTTCGCTTGACAATCGATAACGAAGGGATTGGAGACGCTTGAATTGACCTCGACGAACTGCTGCGCTTGCTGCACGTATATGCAAACCCCCAAAAGCTCCGAGATACTGGGTGGGAGGGTGGGGGTGTACTGAAAGGTCTCGCTGCAATACTTCGGGCTTTCTGCCTTTGTCGGAAAAGGTTCCAAAACCCTCGAGCTTGGTCTGTCCTAATTGGTGCAAGGCGTGTGATTCTTCAGCGGTTGGTGGAAATGCAGCAGCAGCAACGATCAATTGCCTACCGCTGTGCGCGCCCAAGCTGTCAAGTTGTCTTCGATCAGCGTTCTTGCTAGCTTTGCATAAGGAAGTGCATGGCAACCTCTTCGGAGACCACGCGCCGAAACTAGCGTCTTTTTGACGCGTCTTTTCAAACGCGACTTTGTGCCCGTTTCACAGCACGGTCTGGAATTCCCAAACGATGGACATCTGCGGCCATGAGAAAGGCCGATCTTGATCCACTCAGCTTCTCACTTGCCGAAAGACACATATGCATGTGATTGAGTCCATTTCCGGGCCTTGATTCGGTGGCCTAAGGCCCCCTTCCACCTCCGCACTTCTCCAATGCCACTTCAGGCTTCCATGACATCTGCATGTTGAAGGGCGTAGCAATTGGTGCCCAATCCGAGGTTTTACTGGCTGCCTTCCTTTGGGTGCTGCGACTTTGGTTTGCGAGGTCTAATCACGCATGGTGAAGTTTGCTAATATCCACTAACTGATAAAATCCAAAGAATTCCCGTCTGGTATTTCTTGCAGAAGGAACAGGTTACCATGACAATATAGTACTCAATCTGATACAATAACACTGAACCACATTCTATCAGCAGGTCCACCAACACTTCGGAAGGCATATCTACGACCAACGTGGTATATTTTAAAGATATAACCAGTCTCCGGCTGGGACCTCCTTGAATTGTAGATGGGCCCGTTGTTATATGCTTTTGTTCTCTTCCAAAATTGCAATTGCCTAAATGCGGGTTTGAACTAGAAGCATTGGCTCAACAACAATATAGAACCAGTCACGGCCAAAGGACCCAGCTGAGTTGGTTTCGCTCTGTTCGTTCGCCGTCGGCAACGTTTAGCGCCAGGTGGCATTCAGCTATCAGCACCTCATATCGGTACCAGCAACCAAAGGAGAGTTTATGACACGAATATGGCCCACCGCAGCTTGCACAAAATTCCATGACATAGGCCCCGATGCATTGGAATAAGGAGGCAGCCCTATCGGAAATGGTGACTGAGGTGATGGCTCTTGTTTCGAGTCCAATGCCATTGCCTCTGAAGGGGAATGATACACCAAAGCCAGAAGAAAAGCATGAATGGCTGAATGCACAAAGTGACCATGTGATGGTCCTATCAAGGTTTCTCAAGATCAATCTCGACATGTCCATTAGAGTCTTTTCTGGAACCTTCCTCACGCTAATTTATATACACATCCTGCTTGAAACAGTCAGCGTTCGGCTTATAAGATATGCAAAACACGAGCATTTCATACGACACTAATCTGACTAGGTATGGGACAGCACCAATCAACGGAATGGTGAAGTCTCGCCAGTCGTACAGGAGCACATTGGATCTCATAAAAACGACCTTTAGCCTCGGAACAGATTTTTGCACCTCTAGAGTAAGAAGTTAATTAGCTTTATCAGCTATTTTGTGCAGGCAAGGAATCTAGTGTGTATCTTTTCCAATATCTCCCTCTAGAGAGATTTCTCTCAGCTGTCTTCCAATATGTTTATTCCATCGACTTTGTCTGCTTGAGTTACATAACTACCACCAGACTGAGTCCGAGAACCCACTGGTTCTTAGTGGCCTGTCTCCTGTTGTGGACTGTCCAATAATCCGAAAAGCATGGATGGAGCTTGGAATGTCACGGACCTCCAAGAGACAGAAAAAGGCTTCTTTAACTCCTTAATGTTTTAGGGTGCTGGTTGCAAGTGCTGAGTTCGCAACTTCCACAACCAAAGCCTCCGAAATGCGCTTGAAGTTCTGTTGGAGAAGCAATCCAGATTCTTCCGTTACAAGCTCTGTACCGCTTGTGAAGTTGCATCAGTGCTCTCCAAGCGGTATAGGGTTTTATCACAGCGGGTCAGGAACATCCAGCGTCAATTATTGCTTACTCAGCATGACTGTCTTTGGCATTGAGGCAAATGCTAATCTCAACCCAACAATCTACACAACCCCGCAGCTTGTGCGAGGGCGCATCGACGCACAATCAACTCCAGCATGGGGTCTCAGTGGGTCGAGGCTGACGATAGCCAAGAAGAGATCAATGTCCTAGTCACAGGTTTCGGCGTGCGCCCCTCTCTGCCCGTGGCTCTCTCTATTCATTCCTCGTCCGAGTTCTAACTACTATCGCGACGCCAGCCATTCGGCAACCACAGTGTTAATCCTTCCTACCTGATCGCCAGCAGCCTGCCTACCAGCTATGCTCCTGCCAAGTTTCCCCGCATCAACATTCATACCTACCCCGGCCCACTGCGCGTTTCCTACCAGACCGTTCGGGAAACCGTACCTGCGCTCAATTTCCCCGACAGCGCCACAAAAGAAGAAACCTTGGACTCCAGTGTCACTCACCGTGCGCCCCACCACGTCCACGTCACCACGCCACCCAAGCAGAAACCAAAATATGACATCATCCTTCACATCGGCATGGCCGCCGGACGAAAATTCTATACTCTGGAGACGTGCGCACACAGGGACGGCTACAAGAGCAAGGACGTAGATGGACAAACATTTGAAGGAGATACTTTTTGGGAAGAGGAGTACGGCGCGCCAGAAATCCTGCAATCAACTTTCGACGCAGAAGACGTATGGAGGCGGTGGAAATCAGATGTCATGGTACACCCCCAACACCCCCAAATCACTCCCAAGTCAATCATGCAACCCTACCCCTGAATTCCCCAAACCCTCAGACCCCACACACACCGACTAACACCACACCCCCTTCACTCCCAGAACGAAGACATCCGCCCCTCCTCCGACGCAGGCCACTACCTCTGCGACTTCACCTACTACACCTCCCTCGTCGAGTACTGGCGCCGCAACCCCGAGGGCGAACGACCAGTGATGTTCTTCCATGTTCCGGGGGGTGCGGAGGAGAAGGATGTCGAGAGGGGGAGGAGGGTGGCGCTGGGGTTGATTGCGGCGTTGGTGGCGAACTGGAGGAGGGGCCGGGAGAGGGGGGGTTGATATTTGTAGCTATTTAGATTAGGGGGTTGAGGGGGGGGTAGGGGGATCGTATGCGTTCAAATGTAACCCATGTACTTCTTTCTTGCATTTCTCCTAGTCTATTTTTCACTTCTTCCTCCTATTCATGCATCATCGAATCGCACACCTCCCAACACCCGCCCAACCATCCACCCCCGTTGTCAAACCCACTCTTCCCCAACAACCCTCTAGCCAAAACCAAAGATCCCCCCTCCAAAGACCCTTCTCCCCTTCCCCTCTCCAGTGCCCGCCATCTTACCACCCATCCACCACACCCCCCTCCTACGCTTCATGAGAAAAAGGCATAGTCCACTCCACACCCCACACCCCACCCCAGCTCTAAAAGCAAAAAGCCGTTGCCCCTTCCGCTATATTCCCTAACCTTATGAGAATTAGAGTCTCTGTATCCCGTTTATTTCTTCTCAACGGTCATAATCAATTGGGGGAACACTTGCGTCTGTTCCTGTTTTGTTTTGCCGTAGATTTTTTTTCTTTCGAGGTGGGCGGGTCCTTCTTCGAGATTTTTGGAGCGGCCGTGTTGATGGTTTTTTTTTTCTTAGCTTGGGGGGGGGGGGTTTTTCTGGGGTGTGGGAAATGAATGCTTACTGTGGACGGATTTGTCGAGATGTATGTATTGGTGGGTTTTTCTTTATTTCTTCTGCTGTCCATGCTCTTATCGTGTTTTTGACCTTTGGTTTTGGGGATTGAGGGGGGTTGGGAGCTGAGAGAGTTGGGGGGGGGATGGGAAAGGGGTAGTGGAGATGAAATAGAAATGGATATGAGACACCAGTTTTTTGGACAGATCAGGTGATTAGACGACATATTCATCCCACCACGCAGGCGCGATCGTAGTCCATGACTCTTTCTAAGGAGCAACAAACTCCCAGGTTTCGGAAGGACAAGAGCAGGACTTCACTTCCTTTCGGGTGGGTTTGGTATGTGATTGTTTGGGGTGCTGAGAGAGTGGAGAGCCCGGATCTACGTGAGTGGAATGGAAGGTGATGGGTAAGGACGGAGAGATGTGATGTTCGCATCGGATTCCAGGGGTTATTTCTTGGATGGAGTTTAGGGCGCAGGAACGACGTAGGTTTTGCCTATGTGTCCTGGTTTTAGGGGAGCGGGATATTTGTTGGGGTTGTGGGGGATTAGGAGTTGGGTTTGGTGTTTGGTGGGAAGAGGGGAGGAAGGGAAAAGTTGAAGGATGGATGTGGGTGTTGATGGATTTGGAGAGGGGGATGATGTGGAGAAGAAGCAGCTACAAAGTCTTAGTCCAGATTTCTTTCGATAACGAAGATACTCTTGGGCGATGACATGCAGAAACGTGAGAAAATGGATCGTGCCATGTTTATGAAGCCGTAACGAAGAGACCCATGTTCTCCCTAGAGTGGGAAGAGAGTGAGGAAAGATTAGACGATTGAGACGTTCTTAGTTTGAAGCACTCAGATGAACTGAAGTAGCTTTCACAGATGCGGATGATATCTATGATTGAGCAGTCTTGCAAGTCTGGTGCGGATTCTCTCGAGACACGAGGTGCTCTTGAGGCTAGAACATATGGGCCGGGGTCTGTGTTCTGTCTATTATTGGAAAAGATGAATGTGCTTGCGGTAGTGTCGAGGGGTTTGAAAGTATTAATGAGAAAGGAGTGTGGGATGCGATTTAGGGTTTGGGGTTGGGTAGAAACGAGCGATAAAGTGGTTTTAGAATTTTTTGAAGATATGTTGTTCCAAGAGTGACAAGAAGCCTCAGGATCCGGTCGCCTTCGATTGAAAAACCTGCCTGTAGTAGTGATCCTCGATGACTTGCTGGCATCCTCCTAACTCAGTATTTTCCCCTGGTGCCAGGAGCGCCCCTACTTGATGTCAATGATCCACCTCAACGCCTTTCCGAACTAAAAGAGCTTCTCAAAATCCAAAACATCCAGGTACAATTGTCCTCGATCATACGGGTTGGGGACGTACTTGCCTCCGGAGGTTCGCATCAGCCTTTCTGACACATCTAACCCCCAGTCTTCCAAGTCCTTCAGCTCTTCCAACCTGGAGCCTTCCTCATCTAGATTTGTGTAAGCACCGTCGGAAGCGTCACTCCAAAATTGATCCACGATCCATTTGCGAAGTTTCGAATCCACTGTTGTGTTGTTGTACGCGATGCGGATTACGGAGGTCCGAAGGTTGATCGTCCGGTAATGGAGGTTGACGAGGCAGATCATGACAAAATCTCTAAGTGCTAGGCATCCCAATTTGTCTGCAAGTACCCAGGCTCTGACAAGTATTGATGTGTATGGTCCATCGGCATTATCTCTCGCCTCGAGTGACAAACATGAGTCCGTGAAGTATGCTTTTCCCGTGTAAAGCCATTGAATGAAGAACTCGAAAACCGAGGGATCTTCGTCCTGGAGCTTGATGGTTTTTGAGTCTGCTTCGAGAAATGAGCCATTCAGGGCACCGGCGAAGAATGTTGAATGGTATGCGAGAAGATCTTTGGGCAGATTCCAAACCCCCAACTTCGAAGAAGAATTGCCGACCTCGACGCGTATTGATATACTGTCCTTGAGTCTGTCGTCTAATCAAAAAGTTGTTGCAGAATAAAAAACGTAGGATTAGACAAGAAGTCTCACTAAGAGGCCGATAATAGAAACAAGCTTACAGATCCAAGCCTTCCTGACTTCGAATACCATCAGTAAGTGGAGGAAGTTTGACCGGAGCCATGGCTGTTTTGACGCCGATGCTTGAAGAACGTTGAAGTCACTGTGAGAAATACTGAATCTTCAATGCAGCGAATGAATGAACGTGATCCGACGGAAATCGAGGCTAAGTTGAGAGGTTTCTTGAGCACTTCCAGACACAATTGATATTTCGTCAGAAAGTTGGGGAAACTCGATTTTCGATTTTCTCATGTTGGGAAGACTTATGTTGACTTCAACGAACTGGATTTACAAGCGAAAGAGCACGAAGATTTATCATACCGCATACTACACTAAGTTGGCAATAGTTATATTGTACCACAAAGTCGTTTCGAATCAAGTTGGTTAAGGGAGATGAAGGAAGTATCAAAAACGTTGGTGGGCACGATATTAACAGCTTGGGATACTACGTGCTGGGCCATACTGTTCTCGAAACGCCAGTGTAAGCTTCTGGGAATTATGTTAGATTATTTAAGTATACCGTGCATGCACTTATCAGTAAGTCTCACTGCTACATATGAAAAAGTAATGTTTTATGGCTTCGCCGAGAAGGAAAGCTGGTTCTATAAAGCGTGCAACAGCAAGAATCCAAGCCTGGACATTCGACAACCGGTACAAAGTTATCTTTGCTAATCATGCCTTTTGCTCGATGTAAAGCCGTTAAATATATTTAAAAAATAAAAATAAAGGCTGGGTCTTGCTCTGAAACCTTGACATCTTCGAGTGTGCTTCTTTAAAATCTCTATTCAGGGCGTCGGCAAAAAGAGAAGAATGGTGCGTGAGCAGTTATCTCGGAACATTTGGACCCATCATATTGCCCGGCTGGCCAACCTCGACACTTGTGGCCCGAGATCTTGTTTGTGGATAGTATTCTCGAGTGCGAACCGTCGATTTGGAAATATGGCGAGACTAGGCAGAACTTCTAGATCCATGCCGGCTTCACTCAGACCGCCATCAACAGCAACTGGAGAAGCTTCCGAGGTCTTCACGTTGTTGTGTCTGGTAGCCGTGACGCGTTAGTGTGAGCAAAAGTGACAGAACTAGCATTCGAAGGACATTCTTCCCTCGTCGAAGGTATGTCCAATCTATTCATGAGTTTGTGATGGTAAGGGGTGAAACAGTGAGGTCACAGGAAAATGTGGTTCATTAGTCATGAGGTGACGGAACAGGATTCCTGAAGCTTCACAGTATCGTTAGACTGTCAGCAATCTCACCCTCTTAGCGGTCACTCAATCTTCGAATCTCGGCAGTGCTTCACTCCTCTTTTTGTTAACTCCAGCAAACTTGATGCTTGGTGACACTAGATTCCAATTATGTTGCACGAGTGAGAGGATGAAACTCGACTGCGCATACTTCCATGAAATTAAGCTGATATGACACTTGAGCTAATAGAAACAAAGGCTAATATGCATAGTTCGACAGTCGCCCATAGCCTGACGCAGAGGAAGTCCGACCACCTAAAGATGTGGTTCGACCTCTGTGCCTCGATGTGGGGGAAGTTGAACGCTGCACAAATCTATTCAGACTTCCCCCCCTCGACGTGGGGGAAATCGAACGCTGCCAAGATCTATCCCTAGTTCCTCGGCTAAACGCAGAGGAACTTCGACGTTGCATAGATCTGGCCATCCTGGGGTCGAAGACTTCCATGTAGACATCTGGTTGAGCTCTAGGGCTTGTGGGATAATCAGAACCTAGACGTTTCATAGCTCTCATCAGGTCAACGCCCCAGCCGTCCAGCTCCATCAGATCCTTCATATCCGAATCCTTAAAGTTGTGGCAGGCGTCAATACGAGCAGCCCACAGGAACTCATCCAGCGCCCAATTACGGAGCTTCGACCCTTCCGGACTGTTTTTGTAAGCGAATTGTATGGTGGATGGTTTGAGATATGCGCGATCTTTGCCATGGTATTCAATCATCTCGAGCAAGGCCTTGTCTGAGAATGCCGAACATTCCAACTTCTTGGCAAGCATCCATGCCTGGGCCAGAGGAAGGGTATCTGGATCGTGTTCAACATTTCCAGTATACAACCAGCGGATGAATGAACTAAAGGCTTTCGGGTCATCGTTTGGCAGATTCATGGTCTCGGAATTGGCTTCAGCAGATGAGCCATTCAGGGCACTAGCGAAAAAGAGAGAATGATGGGTAAGAAGCTCTTTAGGAAGAGCCCAACACTTCACATTTGTGCTGTTGCCCACGCTTATAACGATTGATTTTCCGCCTTGAAGTCTGATTAGTTGTCAGCCACGGTCTTCGGAGCTTTGACAGAGAAGTATAGAAAATGTGTCACCTAGGACTTACAAATCTAGACCAGCTGCGCTCTTAACCCCGTCAATTATACGTGCGCTATACTTCGGTGGATCCATGCTGATCTGTTGAGACCTGTGCTAGGGACTGCAGACTAAGAAGAGGGCCTAGATGGTTTTTGGGAGATGAGGTTGGTGTTGGAAGAGAATTGCAAAAAAGTTCAAAGGCGGGGGAGCCTGACATCTTTTGTAGGCGATGATAATTCGTGAGTAAGAACCAAAGAATGGTGATGAAAAACTTGATGACTCTGAGAGTAGTCTATTGCATTGGTGGAATGCGGGTGGGATGTGAAAGATGAGGGAATTAGGATCAGTACAATGACTTGTCCCAGGCAGGCCCGACAGTCATATGCAGAAGCGAGTGGAGACCCTGTAAGCAAAGGGCATGAAACCCTGTTATGCATCACCTAGAACCAATCCGTTCAACCCACATAAATTGGGCCTTGAATGTGTATAGATTCTGGGCTTCTATGTGCAAGATCCTTCCAATAAGCGATCTTGAGTAGACGTGATAGCTTAACCCTATTGATTTGTTGAGACTCTCATTTCCTAGCCTGCGCGCACCAATTGAGCCAGTCGAGGAGGAATGAGATCTTGACCTTGCACTGCGGATCGAATAATAATCGTTCTTGAATGCTAGCATATGCTGCCACGACCTGACGTAGGTTTTCTCTGTCCTGAGCAGCCAAGATCCTTACAAGAAGCAAGCTCGCCTGACTGCAAGCATTTGTAAAGGCATTAGACCCCTCTTTCACGGCCTCGTTATGGACTGAGTGAAGCAAATCGAGTATTGCATCCTTATCTTTAACATCCGGCACATGCTTGCCCTTGCAGAACCGAGCGTAGTCCTTCATTAAGTCACATGCCTTGCTGGATACTAATTTACTCGTAGTAGTTCGTATAACCCTAAGCAGAGGTAAGAGAATATCCAAAGCAAGGGCGCTGGCATGCCGTTGTTTGATTAATATCTCAAGAAGTTCTAGCACACGGCACTTGAAGTTGATGATCGTTTCTTTGGCATCCTTATTCTGGGACTTCTTGCTGGTGATCCTTTTTCTCTCCTTGAAGATCTCCACCAGTTGCGCGTCTACTGCAGCCATCTGCTCGTCGTTCATATCCTCATCTGTCGAATCACCACTATCATTGGAAGCACGATCTTCGGCCAAAGGTTTCGTTCTTAACGCCTGGGCAAGCTTGGCGTTGAATGCGGCTAACTCATCATCTGAAACACCATTGTCATCATTTTCCTCCCCAGAGGCATCTTTAGAGGACCCTTCTGCGTCAGCCAGATCAGAGCCGGCTTCATCCTCAATTTGCAACTGGGTAATACTAGCATCTGCCAATTGAATTTCCTCTAAATCCGAAGGTTCTACAGCGTCTTCGTCGTCGTCGTCTCGGTCAAATATCTCACCCTGACCAGAGACACTTTCTTTTGTTTCTAGAACCTGTAACAGTCAGCCAGGCACGTATGCCATGAACAGATGCCCACCTTGATCATGGCTTGTAATCCAAGTCTATTTACGTCCGAAGCACAGGCCGACAAGACTTGCTGGGCCAGACGCCGAAACATCATCGATGATTTGGCTACAAAGCTGAGTAGAATCTCAACTAAGACCTCCGAACCTCCTTGTTCGCCTTTCCTCCTGTGCTTGACCAGAGAATCGTAGCAGTCTTTCAGTTCATCTAATACGTTCACAGCGTCTGCGTCTCCATTATATACTTGTATAATGGTCAAGGAGTACAAGAGCTTGAAGGCCCGAAGTACTTGCTTCTTATCAGGCTGCGCTTCCTTCTCCTTGGACTTGATTTTCTCTAATATTTTCCATGCTCTGCGGATACTATGCTCCACATTCCGTTCTGCATCAAGGATTGATTTGTAATGGTGATCATTCTCCTCCAAACGACGAATGTCTTTCACTAAAGTATACGTGAAGCGTGAGGGATCCGCAGATTTATTGATGAGGTGAGTCAGGCAAGAAGAGATCCTGGACCTGAACATATCTCGTGATGCACTTGAAATTGGTGGGTTGGGTTTGTGTTCCGGAAATTTGGCGCCTCCCTCGCTGGTAAAATATGCAAACTCTGCAAACATTGCTAGAATCGAGCTCGATCCAGCCAAGTGACGCAAAGTCCCTAAGTCGTCTTCGTTAGCACCGGTCTGCTTTGACCGTACAACAAGTACCAAGTGGTCGGCCAGAATTTGTCTTGCTGCTGCTGTGGCCTTTTCATCTACCGCGCCAGGGCTCAAGATCAATCGACGAAATATTGACAGCAACTGCGCCAGATCCGACTCATTTACCAGAGAGAGAACCTTTTCGACCGTCTTCGTTCTCGTAGATTGATCAAAATTTATCCTCCCTTGTGGGGGCTGTAGTAGGCCTTTGATTATTGTCACGACTGTAGAAGGTTGAGTTTGGGCTCTCTTGAAAATGGCTTTTGTAGCAGTCTCGGCAATGCGATTGAGGTAACGCTCTGGAGAAGCAAGCTGGTTCATGAGGCAACGCATTAGATTCTGACTGAATAAAGCGGGAAGTAGAGGCTCAGGGGCGTTGTGCAACATTCGCTGAAAAAGTAGGAAGCCCCAATACTTTCGTTCATCGGATGATGAGCTAGCAAAAAGACTGTCTTGTTTCTTTAGTTTACAGAAGGTTTGCAACAGCGATCGGGGCCTACCCACTATCAACACACTCTGACCAAAAACTCCCAAAGTTCTGACGCTTCGTGGGCCTTGAGTATCCAGTCTGCTCTGCTGTGAGAAGTTGTGAGAGGACCACATCCCATACAAAATGTAATTTCGATGTCCAATGGCCTTTCTGCGAGGCTTTGCTAGTAGTACCAGCTTGATCGAGATCGCTAATGGAAACCTCTTTCAAAATCTTTGCAATTCTCGTCTTCTCCTTTCCGTCCAAGGGATCATCGTTGTGCCACATCCCTGCTGGTAAGATGACACCTGGGATTTCAGAATGTACTTTTAACCAGATTGCCACTCCTTCGGGCGTCTTTGCAAGGCTACTTTCCTGAAGTTTATCGATGATTAACTGGGCGTATTTGGCATCACTCCCTTTCGAGCCCAAGTCCTGCACCGCCCCATATAATATCCAACCGCATTCCTCTCGTAGACTTGACTTCTTTCTAGCTAAGTCCAACACGATCTCGAGAATTTGCGACCATGGTTCAATTGCAAGAGTTGGCTCGAACAAAACACCCGACTTGACGAGCGCTTTTGCACCGAAAAGCCGTCCAAGTTGGTGGTCTCTCACCTCCTGTGCAAAAATTTGAGTCAACCTTGCAACCCTTCTTGATAGTTGAGTTACATACCTCGCCAGATACATTTCCTGGGCTGTGGGTCTGTTCTTTTAGCGTCTCAATCAATTCCGATATTCTCTGATTACCAGGCAAAATTACGGAAGTAGGGTCATATAGTTGAGTTAATAGTTCTGTGAGCGCTATCGAAAAGCCCAGTCTTGCTGCCTTCCGGCCACTACACAGTCCCCTCACCAGCCTTCTAATGATCTCAGTGACATCTTGGGCTGTTGGACTCGCCTCAGGTGAAACTCTTAGTAGCAAAGCCTGGGCCGCTTTAATCCTGATTTCATCATCTATGTTTGCAAGATCCTCATATATTTCTACCAGCTGAGTATCGACAGTTACTTGTTCTCTTCGCCGTTTGTTAGCCATGACGTTGAGTTGATTGATGTCGTCCACGCAAATCAGTTCTGCAATATGCCAATTAAGAACATCGTGTTCTACAACAGAGACGATCCTCCCCAAACATATTCAATCTTGGTTCTTGAGACGGGTACTTTGGAAAATCTAAGCGAGCTTGAGCTTCTCGGGCCGAAAATCACGAGACTTCGTGTCCCGAACGCGATCCCTGTTTGTTTACAACAAGGAACCCACCCACGGCAAAGCAGAACCCTCTGCGCTTCCATGTCTCAATATCCTTCACCTTGGCTTATCAGTTGCTGCCAAGTGCCAACTCGATACTCATGAGTCTCAATTTGGCACTTTCGCTGTCTGTATGCTATTCTTCAGAAACTTGTATTCTCGTTTCGAGAATTTTGCTCCAAACATTGCAGTCATCAAAAGCAAACGTGCCCCTCAGACACATCAACCGCTATGTAAAAGACATGCGGAATATTGATAATGTGGCTACCTGTGACAACGAACACCTTACCAAATCCAGGCTTGATCCGAAATCTGGACAAGCACTACTGTTTCGGTCGGCCCTGCTGGGCTGGACAGTAGTCTGGACTGTACAAGACCGTGGGCGCCAGCACAACCGAATCAGATCGATCGGACACGCTGGCGCGTAAGTATCCTGGCAACAGGACCTGTTGATCGCAAGGATCGTATCAAGTAAGTAATGATATGCCCGGATGGGGCTGAAAGTAGCGACTCTAAACACCACACCAATGACACCATTCCATTTTGGGAGTAAATAGACGGCAATTGCGTGACCACACGTGATACGAGGCACAGGATGACGGTATAGGCTGGGCGCTAAGGAGTGGTGAGTTGGCATCGTTGGCTTTGCAAATTGGTGACACAGCCCTGGCGGAGCTGAGTACTGTAGCAGATAAAGGCCCTAGAGAGATGTCAGCAATAATGAAGGACACTGGAAGTTGGCAAATCGACTTTAGACTCCTAATCAGGAATCCTGGATACGACAATCGCAGGCCGGTAAGGAAAAGGACCAGTAGTACGACCGAAGAACACAATGATATTGTTGGAAATTCCAGATAGCGGATAGGCCGACTGTTGATATCAGATTGACCCGCAAGTTTTCCGCAAAGCCACGACGACCTTCCGTCATAGGTACAGTAGAGTATCTCGGGTCACCAAAGCAGAAGATCTCGTGAAACACATCCAATAAGCTCGTAGGAAAAGTTGAATTCGTTTGTGCATCGTCCTAAATCAGAACCCTAACCACCTAGGGAGCCGCCATACTGTAAGGTAGTACTGTGTAAATTGAAACCACGCGCTTTGCTTTCATTAACCAAGTCATATGCATGCAGGAGAGCAGGCTGAACTGCAAATTAATTGGTAGAATTTGTAATTAGTTTATGCACGAACCGCTGTCTTGCAGGTGAGGTACCTGAAGTTTACTAGTAGTTGCTACAGTACTAAGGTACCTCATGATCTCCATCCATCCCACCATCGTTGCTTCGTCAACAAGGCCACTCAACCTTCACCCGAGCTGGGCCGTCTCAATCGCTTTTGCACCTTCACGAGCTTGTTCCTTCTCTCCTCCTCTTTATCTCCTTATTACTACATCCTATCTCGACGGTCTCTCCTCCCCCGTCGGTTCGTATGTCGCCCGTTCGGCCTAGGACAAGTCACATCCTTCGAACGACGACTTACGAGCAGCTCCCAATGGTTCAGCACAGCCGGTAAAACCGACTTCGACATTGTTCATCCATCAATTCGACAATGTATTAGGTATAATAGCTTACGACCACGCCCACCACTCTATCAAGTAACCGTATCTTTTACGAGAACTTGACCTAGTCCCAGACCCAACTACGCACGGAACCAGCGATTGCCATTGAACACTCATCAATTGGGCCCCTCTACCTGAGACACCATTAGCAACTGCTTACTGAAGACGTATACCACGCTGAACACGTTGACGACATACGCCATACGCTCGGAATGGAACGTTCTTCGCCCTTGGCTGCCATGCAGCCCCCTTCATTCCCGTTCGGACAATGGGGTTGCCGAGCCGATGCGAGTTCATACTCCAACTATGGTGGACAATATGGAGGAGGAAAGGCAGCATTTGGCCCAAGCAGCTTCAATTTTAAGGATCTCAGCATGTCCAGAGCCCCGTCGGACTATTTCAGTCTGAAGCCTGTCCGGGGGTCGTCACCAACCGCCAGCCTCGCGGCAGACCTATCTCAAAATTTCCACATTGATCAAAGGTATACTACTCCATTCTATGGGATTCACGATGATGCTCACAGTTGGCAGTCCGCAGTTGCCGACTCCTCGACGATCATTATTCTCGACGAACCTCTTTGCTTCAATCAATGGAAGGGGTATGATAGCCTTGCTACATGGTGTGGGCGGACGCTCACTTTTGAATAGAAAACGCGACAACCCCCCCACTGCCCTCGTCTTCGCCCGGTCCTTACAACGAGTCAATGGAAATATCCCCCCTACCCCATAAGGTGCCCTACGCGGTGGTAACCCGACTACGAGTCCAATCACCGACGCCAGAGGAAATGCCTGTCGACGTAATTACCCCAAACGCTCTTAGTGAGATGGAAGAAGCCCCTCCGGAAGTCCTGAAACAGCCTATTTTCTTCGAGTGAGTTGCTCCAGATTCGTTCATTGCCGAAATCTAACATGTCATAGACGAAGAAGGTCTACTTTACTGAGACCCTCTTTGGCTCGTAGTAAAGGCCACACTACCAGCTCCGTTTCTTTGAGCTCTGCAAGGGCTGAGAGCCAGCATCCGCCATTCAGATTTGGAAATGGACTTCCAAATCCACCACCGTCACTCATGTCGACTGACGAATGTTTTGCTTCTTCGCCACCACAGGAGAGAAGACCTCAGTCCGCCAATTCTCCATTACTTTCTGTCATGGGCCCTCCAAGGCTGAAACAACCCTTCCCGGGTCTGAATGGTCATACACGAAATTCTGGCTCTCCTATCATAGGTCATGTTCGGAAACCCTCGGGGCCAACGCAGCGGCCAAGAAAACAATTTCGTCGCTCTCTCAGCATGTTTGAGCATCCAGCAGATATGATGAAAGAGGAAAGGAACAGCTTCAGCGCTACAGCAACACTGGAAGCCATCATGGATATCGATGACATTCCTCAATTACACCTACCCCACTTCGTTTCGGATGAGGAGAGCCTTCCACGTATTACCAAGGAAACCGTAATCGAGGTCCTGGATGGCAAATATGAACATTGCTATCATGAGGCCATCGTGGTAGATTGTCGATTCGAATACGAATATAACGGTGGACATATTGATGGGGCTGTTAACGTGAATAGCAAGGAAGAACTGGGCAAAAGATTGTTTGATACGCCTTTGTCCGACAAAACGCTGCTTATTTTCCATTGCGAGTATTCGGCACATCGAGCGCCTCTTATGTAGGTGTTGCTGTTCTTATTGACTTGGAAATACTAATGACATTCTTAGGGCCAAGTTTCTCCGTCACAAGGACCGCGCTGAAAATGCTCATCGTTACCCCAAACTGTCATACCCCGAAGTGTACATTCTGGATGGAGGCTACAGCTCATTCTTCAGGGATCATAGATTGAGATGCTTTCCCCAAAGTTACGTGGAAATGGATGCCAAGGAGCATGTGACTGCCTGCGAGCGTGGACTTGGCCGTATGAAGCAACAGCGCGCTAAGCTCAGTCGTGCACAGACCTTCGCGTTTGGCCAGCATAACCAGCCTATGGATGATAGTCCTACTGCTCCCAATCGGCAGTATAGTTCTCTCATCACAGGGATGGATATCTCTATTGTTCAGCCTCTCGACTCTGTGCAGCGATTGCTCTCTGGGCGTATGGCGTCGTACTAATACTGCAATTATACCGCTTGCACTTCGTTGCACTGGACGGTAGCATACTTTGCGATCCTCTATGGTCCCAAGGACTTGTCTCGGCGCTTCTCAAGGCCTATCTCGGCCAGTATCGCATTGCATGCACTGGAGTTCACAGTGCCTTTGGTCAAGTTTGACCACAACTTCCTTTAACCATCAGGACCTCTTGATCGTTCACCAACATCTCGTAATCTACCTCGAGAGGCTGTATTATTTGAAACCTTGAGCCTAAGAGCTCCAGGTCTTTGTCACATGTACTCTGGCCCTGGTGGCTTGCCATATGCGGATCTGTCAAATCGCCTCATAATGTTAGGCTTGGAGCTGATGGAAATCCTATCACTCTCTATCGATTTCGCCACGACGATCATTAGCACGCATTGTTGAAACTGTTCTATCAATTCGAATTCTGCACTACGGATATCGTCTTGACGACCATCCTGCGGTAGGCTTTCACGTTCGGCTTCCATTCAGCGACGTCGTCAATCATCACATTCACAACCCAACAGAGGGAAATTTTGTGAGAACTTGCAATTGGTTTAAAGCAGTTCCCGTGCGAGCTTTCAAATATCCTAGAATGCGGCGGCTTTCTCGTGAAAATGGCTAAGTTCTGGCCAGATGGCTAGGCTGCTATACATGCCGATTGTTTTACCATGGAAGACTAGAGGAAAGAATCATACACAGGGGAACAAGAAAGGCCAAGGGTGGCCGAAATCTCCATGGCTGTGGCAGTATCTAGGAGTGCTAAGCTAACTCTGTAATCCTAGCACAATCAAAGTTTATTATCAGTAACCTTGTTTATGAAATAGTGATTCAGGCTTGTGATGACTTGATGCAAGTTTTTGAAGTCTTCGAACCTCATCCCTAGGTAGGTTAAGGTAGGTACCTATGTTAGCTCTTAGGGTTTAGGGCACGGAAATAGGTAAGCGAGCCGTAAAGTCCTGAAGTACCTCATGTCTGGTATACATGGATCTACCCACCAAAAACTGGCATCATGCATACGTTTTCGATCTAATGGGCAATTTCGAGGTATTGAAATGGATATCGATGACATTCTGGCCGAAGTGGACGGCGATGCAGTCCCTCTCGACACCCGCGATCTGCAGGAGCTTTCGCGCGCCTGGGTCACCGAAAGGAGCGCCCCAGAGATTCTACCCTGGCCGGCAGGTTTGATGTATCGCGTCTTGAAGAGGATAGGTCAGCAGGTAGGCTTTCTGTTACAATGTCCTTGTATTCAAGGGACGAGCTTACTCAAAGGGTTGCGAAAGATTGAATTGGTAGAGGAGCAAACTGGCAATGTCGATCCTAAGGCGAATTTCCGCCTTATCATCATACAAACAGAACTCGAGAGATTTAAATTCCTCGTACGGTCGTATTTGCGGGCAAGGATTGCAAAAGTGACCCCCACCATCCATTTTCCATGAGCGTTCAACCAACAGCTCTTCAGATTGACAAATACGCCCTCTACATTCTTACCAATCCTGCCCAAAAATCCCGTCTGTCACCGTCCGAAATCCAGTACGCTACCACGCACCAATCTCTCCTTCACGCTCATTACCATTCTTCTTTCCTCTCCCAATTCCCCAACTCCTTGCAGAGATTGGACGACACGGCTGGAGGAATCAGTATGATTGAGCAGCCGGATGTGGATAAGGCGGTATTTATAAGGGCTTTACGGGATGTGGATACGCCGATTGTTGTGGAGGGCACAGATATGGCTTTTGGGATGAGGAGGAGGGATGTATACGTGGTAAGGTGGAGTGCGGTCAGGGAGTTGGTGATGGGTGGGGATGCGGAGCTCATATAAAAGATGGTGGGTATAAAGCTACAACTGCATTCTTTGGTGCAAAGAAGAGCGCCAGAACAGCTACCTACGGTTCTCGAGAGTTGCGGTACGAATTACCCACCGTTGAAAATCCATGGCAAATGGTCTATGCCATTTTGACCTCTAAAGCTCTAGCCAAGGGGTGCTTTCACACTTAGCGAGCTGGGGCGTCAGCTCAGCTCTATGCAACTCGGATTGCTTGCTTCCGAGATTCACTCCAGCGCCACGCTATGTAAGTGGTTTGGTGCGTTCCATAACAATTAATGCATATTGAACATTACTGACAATTCTTAGGGTTTAATCTACTAGAAATTTCGAGGCCTAAGTGGAATGATTGAGACCGTTAAATGCCTTAATTGCTCTAAGCCGTGGGTGTATGGGTCCATGGAGGCACTTGATAGCGGTCTGGGACAGAATGCTGCAAAATGACATCCTATAGCACTAAAGTGTAGTTGGCGGTTCACTTAAAACGCGTTTCTGGATATTCATATCTGTAATATTGGATACCGTATAGAGGGATGCACAGCGAAATACGAACCCAGAATAGCCATCTCTTCTCGTCTGTTCGATCTTGGGGCAATCAAGCGTCCCCCTGAGTGCTTCAAAAGAGGTCTTGTTCTTTAGCTTAACCTATGTCCTCTGCCCCAGCACAGGGTATCGTACAGTTCCTAGTTACCATCATGCTCTTGGGATCGACTGCGAGGTATGCAAACAACGAGATCGTGGTTCCATGGTCCTTTGAGTGTTTTGAAGCTAGCATGGGTATCATCATCATCGACCATCGATGATAATGATACCGTCCCACACCTTACCTTTTCCCCAAGACCGAAAACATCATCCACCAGCTGTATTAAGGCCCCACTGGTCTGGGAAGGAGCCAAATAGAGCAACCCGAGATATAAAAAGAGCCTTGCATTTCCAAAAACAAAACGAAAATTGAGACCAGAAAAGACCAGTGGGTGCAAAAAAGCACAAAAAGCTCGGATCGACCTTGTGGACGACCCTACGAAAACCCAGCTTGAATGAATTTAACTCTGTTACGTTGGCTAGCCGGTGTTTAGTGGAGGCCGTATTCAAGTAGCCACATTTTATCCCACTACACCGAGTTCACAACGGGGAGATTTGTGTTGTTTGTGGTATATGAACAACAAAAACAGAAGTATAAACATGGCAAAATCTACTACGACTGCTTTATACAGAGTACATTGGATGGCTACCTTACTGCTACTGAAGATATCGATTTTGAACCACGTCTTTTAAATATGAACGATTAATCAGACCAGTTTTAATCAGTGTATACGAGTACGGAGGGCATACTACTTTCAACAGCCCATCCACAAACAACTGCAGCAGCAACGGTAGCTGCTTTAGTAGCGTATCCTATTTACATCCTCTCCCCCTTTCTTGCAACAGTGGTTCAGTCTTCCAAGTATATACAGTACATCATCGGGCCCGGACACGATGTGCAGACTGGGTGTTCGATTCAATCAACATACCGGGACAAGATCGTATGAGGCTACTAGTATCTCTGCAATTGTGGTTTACGGTGATTGGACACAAGGCTTTGTAATCGCTACAGTCTATAGCTGCTGTTCGCGGAAGGTTTCATATCGGTCCTCTCGACGGTCTGAGAATGATGTAGCAGTAACTTGAGGGCACAGTCGTGCCAGAGCAGCCGAAGGATCTCTCATTGGCAGCAATTGCAGCTATACCCTAAGCAGGAAATCCTTGGGGTAGAGAATTGCCGTGACTGTGGCATAACTCACGCTTCTCAGGCATGGATATTTCTGCGGTTGAGCCTCTGCTCTTAGCGTTCACCGATAAATAGATAAATGTTGGGAACATCGCTTTGATTGAATCGACAACATACACTTACGGCAGAGTAGTTTGAGAATCTTCAGTGGTAGCGCTTTGTCCAGGTCTCAGCACATGGGAGCCCCATTAGTGTTTGCATGCATGGGCTGACTGCAGGCAAACCAAATGCAAATGAGAACGCATATGGCAAATGAATGGACGACGTTGCTTTGTTCCGAAGTCGCAATTGTTCTTGGCCTGGCATTGTAAGGTAAACAAACTAGGCCATATTTGGACATTGCCCTGTGTGCTCACTTTGCATATTCGTCCAACGCAATTCGTCAAGTCGTGCTTGATATTACAGTCGTAGTTCGGCACAATAATTGCTGACGATGCTTGTCGTCGGTCTGTAGTCGTTATTTTGAGCTACAGCAATGTGCCTATGATTGTCTTGGGGGACTGAATTTAGAGATGTCAGAATGACGAAGCCAGCCCTGTCAGTCCGACTGAAGGGCCGCTAGTGAAACAGTCAGTGGAATTCTTGGCAATTCTTTTACTCCACCTTCTATCCAAATTGATTTCGCCTTTCACCTCGATTTGTGATCAATTTGTGTTAGATACATGAATAAAGCAAAACACACCGTAAAGGTATCTAACAGAGACGGCTGAGTACTTCGTACCGCCAACATTGAACCCCCCCCCCCCCCCCCCCCAATTTAATCCAGAACATGGCTGCGCCAGCTCCAAGCCGTGCCCCCCCAGCCAATACTCAGGCTACTTCTTCCACAGCCGAGCAATCAGGCCCGCAGAGACCCACAGGTGCTTTGACTAATGTGCAATCCACCTCAGCTGCACTTCCCACAGCTCAAGGAGAACAGACTGCGTCCAGCAAGAGAAGGCGGAACCACCGAGGCGGAAAACACAAGAAAAACCGCAGGAAGTCTTTTGCCATTGCCGAAGATGAAAGCGGTGGGGTGGAGGCTTTGAGATCAAGCCGCGATCATCTCGATCCTTTGACGCCTGACCCCGCAAGGCCATCATTTTACAGATTGGGCCAGTCTGGTGGGAGAAATCTAAGCTCAACGAGCTTAGATAGTGAGGCATTGCTAGACCACAGGTAAGTTGAGATGCTGAATCTGCGGAAACGGCTCTCTATTTGGTCTAATCGTATCTGGCAGAGATCATCCACCCATGCGGGCAAGGCGAGATAGTAGGATCGGTCAGGGCCTTTTCGCAGCTCGACCAGGCAATACTAACCATCACTCAGACTCGCCATTTCGCCCTTCATATTCGAACAATTTCGCCTCTAACGATGGTCAGAGCCGCAGGCCACGACCTAATCGCGCCCACGTTTCTTCTGGAGGTGAAAGCGAAGACGAGGCACCATCCAACGATCGCACACCATTACTGTCGTCGTCAAATAATGGTAGGAATACATCATCACAAGATTCTCGGCGTAATCTGCTGGGAGGACAAGATAGGCAGTATGGATCTCAGATTAGGCGCTCCTCCACGGCGACTTCATCATCGAGCAGGCGGCGGAGACTTATACCAAATCGACAATCATCCACTCAAGGCCTACAGCATGGCCACGATGTCAACAATCCACCTTCGGTACCGAACAGCCCAAAGATTGGCCCCGATATGGGCTACGATGATGTTATGGTTACAGACTCCTTCGCACCTAGATCACCTGATACCCGGCGTGGAACTGCACCGCAAATCCATGACCAAATCATCGATATTGATCAGCAAGTTGACGAAAACCAGCATTTGGGGAACTCGTCCTCCCCACCAACACCACGGAAAGAGTCCATGCTGCAAAGGCGGCGAACTATTGCTTTGCCTGCAGAAGAAGATGTATGCTTTCCTGTGGAGGGGATGTCCGAGATAGCGGAGGATGACTACACGGTGCATGAAGGAGGCAATGGCTCTGTAAGCGGGCAACGGAGAAGACGATTTAGGCAATGGCCAGATCTATCGGTGCTTGAAGAATGGAATCGAGAAGAAAAGGAGTCGCGGAGTGATGGCATTCGCGCGAAGAAAATCAGTGAACCGGTGCTTGTTGGGGGGAGACTAAGGCCGCAGAAGAATGGATGGCATCGAGCCGAAGAAGATGCTCCTTACAGATTTACCTACTTCAACGAAGAATTCCCGAGTACAATACACAGTCAAACGATATCCGAGCTTTTACAACCTGGTCAGAGCTTTAGAGAGCTCTTCATTCCTGATCCTCCGGAACTAAGCGAGGAATCAAGCGATGAAGAGGACACGACAAGCCGCCAAGGTAATACGAATGATCGCTCAGAATTCAGTCCCAGTACCCAGTCAAGAGTAGGCACTCGGCATTCTTCGTTACTCGGCGAAATGCAAAACAGGTCTCCCGAGCAATCGGGAGAGGTTACGCCTGCAGCAAATGGTACGCAACCGAAGGAAAAGGCAAAGCGATATGGAGCACGCCCAACCTTTTGGCTTGATGTTTTGTCACCTACGGATACCGAAATGAGGGTCATCTCAAAGACTTTTGGCATTCATCCTCTGACTGCTGAGGACATCATGATGCAAGAAGCTCGAGAGAAGGTAGAGCTATTCAGAAACTACTATTTCGTCAACTACAGGACCTTCGAACAAGACATGATTAGTGAGGACTTTCTCGAGCCGGTTAACATGTATGTTGTGGTGTTTCGCGAAGGAGTTATAAGCTTCCACTTCTCAATGACGCCACACCCAGCGAATGTGCGTCGGCGTATCCGTCAGCTGAAGGACTACTTAATTCTGAGCTCTGACTGGATCTCCTATGCCATTATTGACGATATTACCGACGCTTTTGCGCCATTGATCCAATCGGTCGAGGATGAAGTCGACGACATTGACGAAGCTATACTCCAGGCCCATTCTAATGACAGTAACTCTTCTGAGAATGAAAAAGCGAAGTCTACCAAAGATGGTGACAAGAAATCAGAAAATGGGCAACCCGCATCCGGAGGCGGCGACATGCTTCGCCGTGTTGGCGAAGGCCGGAAGAAAGTCATGGGTTTATATCGATTACTGGGCAATAAGGCGGACGTGATCAAGGGCTTTGCCAAGCGGTGCAATGATCACTGGGAAATTGCGCCCAGGAGCGAGATCGGGTTGTACTTGGGTGATATCCAAGACCATATCCTAACCATGACCAGCAATCTCAGCCATTATGAGACGTACGTCTTGTCTCTACTCGTACCTGACGGATACTGATTTATGGATACAGACTCCTCTCCCGAGCTCACTCAAACTACCTGGCCCAAATCAATATCCGCATGAACGAGCGTCAAGAGCAAACGGCAGATGTGCTGGGTAAGCTCACCGTCCTGGGTACGATTGTGTTGCCAATGAACATTATCACTGGCATGTGGGGTATGAACGTGCTAGTTCCCGGACAGAATTCCCATAGTTTGATTTGGTTTTGGTCGAGTAAGTACTCTTGATTATTGGTCGCCACATGGTTGAGTGGTATTGTGGTTAATTCGATTGCTGACTATGTTTGCAGTTACTGCTGGGTTGTTCGCTTTTGGTGTTTCATGCTTCTTCATTGCCAAGAGGGTCTATGGGATTGTCTAGAAATGAGTCTGCTATATGGACCAATGCGTTCAAGCCCAATTGGAGTCAACTTGGAGTTTTGAAAAGAGGTAAAGACTGGTCTGGGAGGATGGTTCTATTTGCCGCACGTTAATTGGCTTTACTACCTTATGTCTTCAAGGCAACAAAAGCAACAAGGGATCACAAGAGTTGTATACATAGAATCTGGGTAGCCTACCTGATGTTAGAATGTCATCTGAGACCTGGTGGGCTATCTAATAATAGCTTCCCTTCCTTCTCCCCGATACTGTGTACTGTGTACATAGTTTAAAAATATTAAAAATAAATGTCAAAAGTGGCCTTATTTAGTCGCCCTCGAGCAAACCTCAACTTTTCGCAATGAGGTGCCCCACCTCCGTAACGTAAACAAACAACCCCACCACCACCACCATCACCACACACAATTTCCCACCACACCCTTCCCCACCTCCAACCCAATCCACCACAAGATTCAAATCCCCCGCCCACCCCACTCACCCACTCAAAACCCACTCACCCACTCACAACCCACTCACAACCCACTCAAAACCCACCCACGACCCACCATGCCCCCACCCCCAACCCCGCTCACCGTCCAAACCTCCGCAATCACGCGCTTGCTCAAAGAGCAAGACTCGTACAAGACCGAACTCGCGGCGCAGGAGATGCGGCTGCAGGGTATGATGCGGGATGGAGATGGGGAAGAGGATGAGGAGGGGGAGGAGGGGAATCGGGAGTGGAAGGTTGGGCAGGAGGTTTGTTTGTTTGTTTTTGATTTTTTGGTTTTTGGGGGGGTTAGGGTAAGGGGGAGGGTTGTATGGGATGAGGGGAGAAGGAATGGAGGGAAGGGGACAAAAAGCTAATAAAGAGAGCGCAGAACCGCGCCATCTCCGAAACAAAAGCCATTTTCGGGCCCTTGCGCGAGCGCATCGCAGCAGCGGTGGAGAGGGTGGAGGGGATGTTGGTGAGTTTTCTTTTTCCCCGCTTTTGGGCCTTTGTTTTTTTTTTTTGGCCCTGGCGGCTTTTTTTGGGACGGTGGGATGGATGTGAATGGCGCTGATGCGATGTTGTGTTTTAGGAGAGTGGAGCCGATGGGGCGAGTGAGGAGGAGGTGGGGAGGGCGAGGGAGGCGGTGGCGGTGGCGAGGGGGAGGGGGGTTGTTGGGGGAGGAGGCGGGTAGAGTAGAGTGGGGAGTTGGGGAGTTGGGGAGTTGGGGAGGGGGTGGGTGGATGGGGAGTGAGAGGATGGGGAGTGAGAGGATAGGAGATTGGTGGGGATCAAGGGCTTTCCACCGAGAGCGGGTTAGAAAGCGAGCAGTTAAATTTACTACGAAGTATCCATCTGGCCCCCGTCTCCTTCCCCATTCCCTACCCCCTCCTCAACAGCAACAAGCCCTTCCGCCGGCGCAGCGACGATATCTAACTCCGTCTCCACCTCGCCATCCTCGGCCATTTCGGCATCTTCGGTCTCTGGCGCAGGTTTATCGCACTCCTCGCCTGCAGTCTGCGACTCGCGCAACGGAGACTTGGAGCCAGATCTTGGGGGGTTGGCGACTGCTAGGTTGGATGTGGGTGCCATCTCCGTATCTTGGTTTGCGTGCAGCGGTGTTGCGCCATGTGCTGGCGTTCCAAGACCACTGCTCCTCCCACCTTCCCGTTCGGGTTCGCCATCCTCGGCCTCCTCGCCATCCTCCATCCCCTCTCTCCGCTCAACCTCTTCCTTCTCATCTCTGATCAAGCGTCGCAATTGCATGCCCTCTTCGATAATCCTTCCAAACTGCTGTCGCCGCTCCGCCCACGTCTGTGCATATTCCTGGCTTTCCCGCTCCAGCTCCGCAATCTCGCCATTCAGCTTTTCGAGATTGGCGTGTTGGTCCTCGCGAGGACGTAACAGGCGGTTGGATGTGATTTTCTCAGCAAGGTCGTCGTATTCTTTGCGAAGCGCAAGGGTACGCTGGGCTTCTTCTAGTTGGGTGCGCAGGTCGGTGGTATTATCTCTCACTGCCTGCGCGGTGGCTTGGATCTTTGATTTCTCGGCCGCATAGCGCTCGCGCTCTTTTTCGTTGCTGGTAAATAGGAATTGTATGCGTATGATGCTGCTTTCGAAGGCGGCAAAGTCGAGGAGTGCATCTTCGCGGAATTGGCGGCGTTCGTTGAGCTGGTGTTGTTTTTCGGCTTCGTGAGCTGCGGTTGCTTCGTCGGTGGCGGAGGCGTCAGGGGGTGGGGTGGGAGGGAGGGTCGGTGGGGTGGAGAGGAGGGAGGTTGGGGCGAGGAGGCGTTTTGTGATGCGTTTGAAAGGTCTTTCTTCGACATTGAGGAGACGAGATTTGTGGAGAGCGTCTAGTGACATCGGCATCCATACAGGTGAGTTGATATGAGAGCTTGTGACTCACCTTCTTCGGCTTGGTCGAGTAAAGTATATGAGGCCATAGCTGGTTTGCTAGTGATTGGATCAACCTCACCAGGAAACCTCGATTCTTCGCAGTAGTTCCAGTGCTAGACGTAGAATTATGACTCGATGTTGGCCTGTCTACTCGGTAAGGCAGTATATGCGCGAATTAGAGACTGTTTCTTGATTTCCCGAGAGTGTGACTGGCCTCTAGAAAGCTGTAGAGACCCAAGTTAGGCTTAGTATTGCACGACCAGCGCTAGTCTCAGTGCGGCTCTAGACAAGCTCGGGAGACCCGCGATTAGCATGTGCCTTGTACTACCTACATAAACCCAAGCTGAACCCCCCACTTCAATATTCAACCATCCATAGCATTGTTTGTCGTATCCAATTGCTATTGCTTGGACACACTTACTGTGCTTCTGCTGATAACAACATACTGCTCTATGCTCCAACGCCAGTTATTATTGTCTAGACTTTTTACAGCCAACTGCTTCACATTGTACTATTCATGCCAACCACTACTTTAGTACTATTCACACCTTAGAAAGCACTGCCTCAACACTTACCTTAAAAACCACTGCTCCAACACTTTTCTACAAATCTACAGCTTTACACCTCTTTATCACTCACCTTTACTCTACAATTTGCCCCCACCACTGCTTTACAAGCTTTCTCTCAATACTACCACCGGCATTATACCAACAAAATGCCTGCAACATCCCTTTTCCATCTTGCCAAAAAGGGCTGTGCAAAGAACATTCGAGGTTAGTATACCACACACTCTCTTGACCCGACAAATGCTGATTCTCTGTAGCAATCGTCGACGTCGGTGATATCCCATATGCGATCGTTCGTCCTGTCCTTCTACTACTAGAGAGCCCGCAACAACTGGTATGTCGAGTCCTATACATAGCACAGCGGTGAGCACTAATACCAGATTTAGAGAGAACTCGAGCTCGCATCACCCCAAATATGTGGCCACGATGCAGAGGTCTGGATGAAGTTCATCAAACGAGACGTCCCCAAGTGGGAAGAGAAGCCCCACGAGCCTTCAAATCCACAGAGCTGGTACAAGGTCTACAGAAAGCTGCTCGCGGATAGTATCAAGGAAGTCGAGGAAGATGCGAGAGCTCTCGAAGCTGCCTTGAAAGGTATCAAGACCGAGCAAGCAAAGCATACGATCAAGCATGTCCACCCATCGACCGTACCGAAATTACCTAAAATGGGCGGCATGATTTACGCTACCTCATTACCGCATTTCAAAAAGCCTAAGAAGCCACCACCACCGAAACCTACCTCACTCAACTTTGGCGCCGGATCTCGGACGAAGACACTTACTGGGGCCGGCGTAATGAATAAAGCTCGGAGAGAAGCTAAGCAGCTCAGTCTGTTCAGTGCCAAGAATAGCAAGCTAGCTAAGCCTACGCACGAGCTCAGCAATAAGGCTGTAGGGGTCCAACACGCGCCGGAAAGTATTGTGAACGAATATAGACGTCCGGTTGTCCCGAAAGCTGTCGATCCGACGGTCAAGAAGCCCACAATCTTCGTTCCGAAACGCAAGATAGTCAACAATGCATCCACCTCGAATGGCACGAGCGTCGAAGAGAGAGAAGGTCAATTGAAAGACTTTACGAATCCTGGAATTGCACGTGCCTCATCTTTGTCAACATCATCACCACCATCATCTACAGCACCCCCCAACCCACCAAAAGCTGCAGAGACACAGCTGTTTGCCACAACCGATTCCTCGTCATCAATCACTTCATGTCCTCAAAACACATCGGTCATGTCACCTCAAAGCACCAACACCGCATACCCAGCTTCAGCATATAGGGTACCTAGACTCAAATCGATCAGTCCCGAGAGTAAAGACCGGAAGCCGATGATCAAGAAGAGAGCCCCCGTCGATCCATTTATGCCAGCTAAGCGACGAAAGATTGCATGATTGCCGTTATACAGGGGACGTACCGGATATCTTCACCAGCACCAGTCTACAGGCGGAGGTATTCAAGGTTACATGCGGCGATTATTTGGAGTCATGCATTTATTTCGGCGTTCTGATTTACAGGAGTGGAAAGCATAGCGAAAGTATTTGGGAGCTCATTCTACATACGGACAAGCATCAAGAGCGAAGATACCCACGCAATAGAACAATTCAAGTATTCAAACCCTTAGTCTGATACATCCATAGTGCAAGCAAGCTTCGTCTAGTCGTGATTTACAACAGCAGCAACCGTGAGATTCGTTCCACCATCCTAGCAGCCACAGCTGCCCGTCATTTTCCAAGCCCTACCAAGCTCTCTCAAACTCGAAGCTATCGTCCAGCCCTCCCTCACATTTGCGAACCGCCTCCGGTCAGCCCCACAAGCCCCACCGATCCACTCATAGGCCACCTCTCAACGCCAATACCAGATGCAGCGTCGCGCCACCCTCGAGACTGTACTCGCTCGCCGTCTTATCATCCGCCCTACACGTTCCTCTCATCAGCCCTCATCCCCCCACCCAACGCCTCAAACCGCAGACACAACCTCCATCCCATGACGACTTCTCCTCACCTCCAGTACCACCTCTTTCCATTACCAAGCTACTAACTACCATGTCGAAATAAAACTCACATCTGCTTCCCCCCAAAGATCAACCTCTGCTGCACGGGCGGTATCCCCTCTTTCTCCTCCACGCGCTCCTTGATTCTCGAGACCTGTTTTTGGCGGAATCAGTTTTGGCCCTTCTTTAGGCCCTTTCTTTTCGTGTAAAGTAGGGGATGGAGGGGAGCGGGTGTGAGAGCAAGGGAAAGGGCCGCCGCACTTTGTACTCGGGCTCGATGTCGAGCTCGATTTCTTTGCCGGTTAGGGTGCGGACTCTGTGTTGATTGGGGTCAGCGGGGTTTGGGGACGCGAGGGGGGGATGGGTACTTGATGTTCATGGTTGGCTAGAGCAGGTCAGGTCAGGTTGGGGTGGTGGAGGTGGTAAGGTGGAGGTTAGAATGTGGGGTAGGCTGTAGACGCCGCTGTAGTTGGCCTTTTTGGGTTGTGGAAAGAGTTACAAGGTAAGGTAGGTCTGTGTGGAGACGAGGCTGATGACATTAGCCGATTGCCTCAACCAGGTTGCTGGGAATAGGCGCCTTAAAGGGCTTGGCGCTCGCGTATACGGTCGTCGCCCAAATTCTCCAATAAATGTTATCATGCTACCAAATACATCGACAACTCACGAAGCCACGAGGCCAGGTGTTCGGTACCTAGTATTTTGCTACGGTATAAACCCCTACTGTGTACAACAAGGAACGTCCTCAAGTAAGACTGAGCTGTCTTTTTTTGGGTCCTTGGCCCTTGGGCTGTAAAGGCAGATTTTACGCGGCGAGGCTGCCCTCAGGATCATTAAGCAGGAAACTCGGATGTGTCCTGCAGCTGAAGAACTCGCACAGCACTCACACGTCGCTTGTCCGGTCGGAGATGTCTTCAACAAAATCGCTGTTGATGGCTTTTATCTTTCGTTTCTGGTCCAAGTGTCGAGTCTTCCACCTTGACCGTGGAACAGTCACTGTCTCTTTCCACCTCATTGCGTTATTCTGAAGTCCGTCAACCGTATCACCCTCAGCGGTGTGCCCAGTTGCGATGCACCCACCGTATTAAACCGGATCAGTGCGCCAACAAGGCTGGCGCTGGTCTAGAAGTCAGCGCCAAGTATGAAGTTCCGCCCATCGAGCCTAAGGTACTCGTATGCATGGGGTTTCCGCGCACGCTAACTGTGACTATCTTGGTACCCTTTTTAGCGTGCTAAACCCGATACTATCTTTAACTAACCTTTCTAGGTTAGAGTACGCGGAAACCCAGTGTGCGTGGAAACCCCGTGCATACGAGTCGTCTTCAGCCTCAAAAGGTTCAACCCCCACTCCCAAGTTTCCGTGCTTCTCACTTCTTACTTCTCACTTCTTGCTTCTTGCTTCTTGCTTCTTGCTTCTTGCTTCTTGCTTCTTGCTTCTTGCTTCTTGCTTCTTGCTTCTTGCTGCTCGTTGCTACATTTTCCTTATTCATCTCTCCTGTGCCCAACATGAATCACGGCGTCAACCAGTCGAAGACGGGTGAGAAATATCACGCGGCTCCGTATGTCCAGTACAGTAAGTGAAAGGCTTCTAGGCTGCAATTTTTAATGGCTTCTAGGCGAAGTGGAACGTTTGGAAAAGCCTGCAAAATGTTACAAGCCTTTAATTCATCGAACGCCGTCTTTTACACTCTTCCTCGTCATAACCTTAGCCCTGATTGGCGTTGTCGAGTATGCTTGTCGCACCCTCCCTCACAGCAAAGGCTGGCACGGTTTGGCAGGTGTCGCTGAATCCCACCTTCATGGACGAGAGAATCTCCATGCCCGACAGAGCATAGCCAATTCTGCTGATCCTAACTCTTACTTGAAAACGATCCTCGAGACATCGACTGCTTCATCTGCTCTTCCTCCGGCTTCCTACCTTCAATCAACAACCGCGAGTGCGACGAATCCTAGTGCATACCTAGATTCAGGAACCAGTGCGACCCATCCATCTGCGTACCTGGATCCCTCGGCTACTTCGTCGACCCCTGCCTCTAGCAATCCCTCAGCCTATCTGAGCTCCGCCACCGCTTTTACCTTCTTTTCTTCTTCCCCTTCTGCATATCTGTATCCTGGAGTTACAAGTGCACCGAGTGTTGGTCATGACTCCTCAAATACTGGGTATCAGACCACAGTTGGCGCAGAACCAACTTCTGTCCATCTGGATCCTGCAATAGCAATCACCTCGCCATTTACTTTCTCCACGCCACCCACAACCTCAACGTATAAGCCGGTTACCACAACCTACGCTCCAAGCCAAGCACTTGAGCCCTCGACCGGCCGGCATCCTCCATTGAAAAATTTGACATCAGCCAAGTACTTCATTGGTGCTTATCTGCCCACGCTTCTAGCTGTCATCTTCCGAATCAGTGTAGGGTCGCTGTACGCTGCAACAAAGATGCTAGAACCGTTCTTTTCGCTGGCGCGGGCTGAAGGCGCTACAGCCAAGAACTTCTTCCACATCAATTACCTCTCCACCAATGATACTTTCGATCCGATCAAGGCGATGTTCAGCCGTCATTGGCTGATGTTGTGGACTTCAGTCTTATACACCGCGGTAGGCCTGATGACACCATTCGCCTCTGAATTACTACACTTTGCCCGTTTCTGTAACGTACAAAACGTTTGCGGGCCGGAACTACGGATCAATCCTGATATAGCTAGGATTTTGCAGGCGCTTCTTGCTTTCGCTGCGGTTATGCTCATCAACGTATGGTGGCTTCAGCGTAAGCACTCCAGCGGCATCTACTCGGACCCGTCGAGCATAGCCTCGCTTGCTTCGTTGCTACATCATCCCGAGGTCTTGGCCGATTTTCAGCGCATCCATCCAGATGCGTCCAAGGACGACATGTTGAAGGCTGTCAAGGGCAAGCGATACGGGCTGGAGACTTATAGGGCTGCAGATGGATCCGAACGTTATGGCCTTGTACCTCTCGGCGGGACGTCGTACGAACAAGATAAAGTCCATCAACCTTTTCTCGGTCAAAACCTAGATCCAGCTCGTCAGGGAAAACCAGCAAAGCAACATCACGCCAAAAGAACTATCCGGGACGTCATCTTCGGGCTAGCCACTGCAGGCATGCTCGTAATGGTCACCTACTACTACAAAGTCGGGTCTGACTCTGGATTCGAACGCTTCATGGATAGTCAGAGCTTCGGCCCTCGTTTCGTATTCGCCCTAGTGGGCATGCTGATCCATTCGCAGTGGAAGCGTCTCGAACGCGGTAGGTCCTTTATCTTCCTTTCTAGCCCCCTTCATGTTCCTTCTACATCATCTCTTCAACGCACCTAACCCTAATCTGCAACAGAAAGCGCAATCCTCGAACCCTTCCGCCACCTCCACGCCGGCCCCTCACCACCCCACTCCTCCATACTCATCCCCCGCACCCTCACCCCCTTCACCACCCTCCCCGCCGCCCTCCTTCGCGGCAACTTCTTCGTCGCCCACACCGCCTTCGTCGCCGTTCTGGCCGAAATCCTCATCATCGTCCTCGCCGGCATCCCCTTCAGCGCCGGCCAGCTGCACACCGCCTTCGTCGCCTCCGCCTACCTCTGCATCGCCATCCTCGCATACATGCTCCTCGCCCTCCTCAGCATCTGGACCCGCCCCAAAGGACCGCAATTACCCCGGGCGCCGAATACGCTGGGCAGCGTGTGGAGTTATCTTTGTGGAAGTCGCATGGTGGGGGATTTTGCGGATCTGGCGTGTTTGGAGACGGAGAGGAGGGATAGGGTTGTGGAGGCAATGGGGGTGATGTATGGGTTGCGGAGGGAGAGGGGGACGGATGGGGTGATGAGGTGGGGGGTGGATTATGATGGGGATGGGAGGAGTGAGATCTGAGTTGGTTGGGTTGATGAGGGGTCTGGTAGAAGGACTGGTACTGGTGTTTGATGAGATTTCATGAGGGAGTCTGGTGTGTCGATTTCTATGCATGTGTATGTGTATGTGTATTTATACTTTCGAGTCGGTTCTTTTTTTCAAAATCTCCGGACCTACCACCAGCGGTCCTCCCACCAGTACTATAGTAACCCAAAGACACAACGCCATCAGCTTTGAGCTGTTTGCTACTGCTAAACCAACGAAACTAATCAAGCAAAAAAGGACACGAGTGCTACCCATCATCAGCAATGGGATTCATAGCCAGAAATAAAAAAAACGATGATTCTGACCACTCGGGTTTTACGGTATGTAGGTCCCGGAAAGCGGGAAATTGATTGGAGATGTATGTGTGTATGTATGTATGTATATTGTATTTACCCCGAAGTTGGGAGTTGGGATTGGTGGATTGCCGTTTTCGTTCGGGAAAGGGAGTGGGGGCCGCTTTCGGGGGGGCAGGAAGGCAGCACCAAGAGAGCAGGGGAGCGTGAGGGTGTTGGAAATAGGTAGGGGAGATGGTAATCTCCGCCTTCATAGGGCTGATAGGGCTGGGGCCCGCTAGTAGAGTTTTTAGATAGACTCCTATTCAGCTTCAACCTACATACCAAAATGCCCCATATGACCTCGTCCTCCAACAGAGGAGAGAGAGCACCATCGGGCAGCGCAGGGGCGCGGCAGCTAGAAGCCTAAATCAGCCCGGCTTCAATTGCCTACATTATTTCTAAAACAAATAAAAGGCTGCCTGCTGCCTAGGGGCTGCCGCCTATCCTCTGAACTCACACCAAAGGGGGATATATATTCTAGTTCCGCAATTTACATACATCACCCACAAGGCTGCATTTGAGCCAACGACCATGAAGAACTTCCCATTGATCCCTGGGAGGGCTGAAGCAGTGGTGTGCAATTTTTTATTTGTGTGGCAGTACGTGCGCTATCTCAGCCTGATTGTTTCGTTCGTTGCAGGTGTGTTCTGCTTGGTTGGTCGATGATGCTTCTGTTGAAGTGCATAAGCTGCATGCACAGCCTTAAATTATCTAGGTAGATATGTAGGTAGCCAGAGCATCGATTGGAAAGCGCTAATTGAGTGCTTCCCTACGCAACTTCGGTTTTGTCATACCTCCGTTACATTGACAGTGACTTGGGGCTAACGGCGAATAGGTTTTATAAAGAGTTGCCTGCACCCTTTTATATGCAAGAAAACATAGGCCTACTGCATGTGCGATTTCCCAGTTACTAGTGTTTCTTAACCACACAGAACAGGTGCCATTTTCAGCCTTGCACTTGTTGCACATAATCTCTGGACCTAGCTTTCTTGTCGCTCGCCAGTCCTTCAATCTGCGTATACGCCCTCATTAGGGGAAGAATACGAATCACAGACCTCCTAGCTGCAAGAAGGGCCTTAACGGTTCGGAAAAATTTGAACTGCTAAGATCGCCTCTTCAGCACACCGTGCTACGAACGGCATGGCAGATCCTCTTTCAATCTGTGCCAGCATTGCTGGGCTTGTCAACCTGGCTGATGTGGTCTTTGGCCGAATCTACAAGTACGTCAAGGCGGTAAAGACTGCGTCAAAAGACATGGCAACGCTGTCTTCCGAAATCGGCGCTCTCTACGGCATCCTCAGCAATTTGCGTCTGATATCAGATCAATTAGAAAACGATATCTTTGAATCGACGACGCGGCCACACCACATTCATTCCTGCCAGGAGACGCTTGAGAGGGTGAAGTCCATTCTAGAAAGGGACGACGCCTCATCGTTTCAGGACCAACGTCTACAGACAATCAAACGGAAGCTACGATGGCCCTTCACATCATCAGAGGTCAAGGATCTCCTCATTGAGATAGAACGGCACAAAGCAACACTCGGATTGGCTTTAAATATTGATGGAATGGCGGGCTTACTTCAAGCTCTTTCTAAACAAACCGGCATCAACGAAAGCGTGAAAGGCATTCAAACGGAGTTGAGGCTCAAACGTGAAGCCGAGACACGAGTTACTATCGACGAGCATCGTCAGAAAGTGCTAAACTCATTTGGTACTATCGATCCTCGCAGGAACCACGATATGAGCCGGAAGCTTCGCCACCTCAACACAGGCTTGTGGTTGACTGAAAGCCCAGAGTTCAAGTTGTGGCTGACTACCACAAATGCGCGCCTTTGGCTGTATGGCATACCAGGGGCTGGAAAAACCGTCCTAGCATCGTTGGTGATCGACGAGATTTTGCCAAAGAGCAATCCCAGCATTGCAGCAGCATACTTTTATTGTGATTATAAGGATCCTGCGACTCAAGAGCCGTACAAAATCCTGAGTTGCTTAGTTCAACAGCTGGCAAAGCAAAATGAGCAAAGTTTTGCAATAGTTCAGAAATTCTATGAAATTCACGGTCAGGACCGGAAGAATCCTGTCGAATATGAACCTAAAGATTTATGCCATCTGATCGCTGAAATTGCCCTGAATTACGACTGTACTATCATTATTGTTGATGGTGTGGATGAGTGCGGGACGAATGCCGGCCTTGTGGCTGAACTCCTCTCAAGTCTCAATAATGATGACGGAAATGCCGAATTCAAAACATTGATTCTTAGTCGAGACGAGGTCGACATCCGTGAACGTCTTAAAGACTATCCCAGAATTTCTATTGCGGCCCAAAGTAGCGATCTCAGGCTTTACGTAGGTGCTGAGATTGAAAACAGGACACGCAAGAAGATGCTTAATATCAAGGCACCTGAACTCAAAGAGCATGTTAGAGAGAGATTGGTAGAAGGTGCAGAAGGCATGTACGTACTGGTTTAAAAATGACGCTTTTCACATGAGTCTTCGCTTGGCTTTAGCTGGTTCCATACTGACCATGACTCATGGTTATAGGTTTCGCTGGGTGACATGGTACGTCTAACAAATCGTCAAGTCTTATGCTGAGTGACAAGAAGTCGACATTTGTCACATTCAAGACCTGACGCGAGGATGCTTTCTAACGACGCTTCCCGTATTTTGGTGAAATAGGTATACTAACGTGAGATTACATATAGTCAAATGGACTACCTATGCGAGTTGCCTAACGATGCTGCTCGGCGTAAAGCGCTCAAGAATTTGCCCCGCGGCTTGAAACCCACCTACGAGAGAATCCTTCGACAAGTCAAAGAGAGCAACGAGGAGGCTCAGAAGTTGGTGCGAAGAACCTTGAAATGGATTGCCCATAGCCAGGATTCCGGATTGAGCACTGAACAATTGTGCGAAGCTATTTCAATCAATCTTGGAGACAAATACAGAGACCTCGAAGCTGTTCCGGACGAGACAGAAATCCTTCGTAACTGCAGTAGCCTGGTACGGCTATCTGTGGATGGGCGCCGGTTCGAATTTGCCCACTTCACTGTGGAAGAATTTTTGAAGAACTTGGACGGTACCAAGGATGGAGAATTTGCTGCTTACAACATAAGCTCGAATCATATCGAAAATGAGCTTTCCAAAGTATGTTTTACCTATTTAAATTTTCTTGACTTCGATAAAGGTGGCAATGCCAGTAAGGAAGTCACTACTGATCGATTAAAACAATATGCGTTCCGAGAATATGTTGTCGATTATTGGCATAAACACGCTTGCGTTAGTGATTGGAACGACACACAGCTTTTCTCTTTGGCCACGGAGCTTTTTCATCCCTCGAAGCCAAACACTCTGATTTCATGGGTCCAGGACCAGGTTCGAGGTTACTATGATTATGAGGGCTGTCTGAATGAAGAAGCCCTTGCCACCATCAATTGTGGTATTACAGAAGCGACCGCTCTACATTATGCTGCTATGTACAGTCTCTCCGAGGTGTGCAAATGGCTTATCGAAAACGGATGTGACGTGAATCGAAGGTCTGCTTTCGGCACCCCACTTCATTGTGCTCAACTATCGAGTACAGCTTTCTCTGGATCTTTTTACCGCATCCTGGTTATATGGAAGTTTGATAAGACTGCCAAAGATTTGGAAACTATTGATCTTCTATTGAATGCTGGGGCTGATCCGAACATCAATTATCATAGCATTGATGGTGAATTATCTCCCCTCTTCCTTGCCGTACATTACAATGACCCAGTAACAACCCAGCGACTTCTTCAGAAGGGCGCTATAGTCGATGACCGGTTTGTGAATCTGGTCATTGAGCACGACGCAAATGATGAAGCCTCGGACTATCTCCAAAATATCTTGGAAAATGCCAAAAATACTTCCCTAGGAGAAGAGACTCGTGCTCGAGCTCTACAATATGCTCTAAGAGCTCATACTTCAGGTATCACTGGGCTATTTCCATTGAGCGCTCGCTCCGATGAAGACAAGAATGACCGGAATAGACAAAATGAAGCTACATTACGCACTGCCGCGGAGTATGGCCAGGTCAAGGCAGTTTTACGATTACTAGATGACCACGGCGTTGATGCAGATGCAATAGAAGAAAAAACACTCTTAACCGCGCTTCATTATGCATCGATGAAAGATCAGTTGGAAGTTGCGCAGGTCCTATTAGAACGTGGAGCAAGTCTCAGCAGAGCTGACTGCTTGGGGAAAACTGCACTTCACTATTGTGTTAAGAGGGAAGGATGCCGTTGTCTCTCGTTCTTCTTAAAACAAAGTCTGGATCTTACCGTGACTGACAATGAACACCTGACGGTATGGCATTTGGCCGCATTGGAAAAGAATATAGAGGCACTGAAGATCTTAATCAGCAACGTCACGTTGGGAAAACCGCCTAGCGAGCTTAAAGGAAGTAAAGAAAGACCCTTAATCTCCTGCGCTTCGCAAAGTGGTTCCGCAGAAGCCGTCTCGCTTTTGCTTGATGCTGGTTGTAGCGTTTTCGACCTGGATCCTAATGGATGCACTGCGCTACATCATGGTGCAAAAGCCGGATCGCCGGAAGTTGTTCGGTTTCTGGTTGCTCAAGGTTTAGATGTCAGCGCGAAGACGCATGATGGCTCAAGCACAATTCATTATGCAATCATGGGTAATAGCGCTGGACTTGACATGACACTTGAAGTCCTACTTAATGATAGGGTGAATCCTTTCATAGGTCGTAAGGATGGGATTATGCCAATGCGCCTCCTCATTGGTGATGGGAATGATAGCGCAAACGATATGGTAAGAGAGAAGGCTCTTCAAAGGCTGGCTAGCCTGCCAGAATCATTTCAGGGCAAGCAAGAGAACCTTACGCAGGCTCTAAACGTGATATGTCACTTCCCCCCATCTCAGCGTTCAGTATGGCTCTTGACCGGGTTGAAAACGTTGCTCGAAAATGGCGCAGACATGAGCAGGTCTTATCAAGGGCAAACAGCTTTAGAAGCTCTGTTGGCTGTTTGGCAAGGCGAGTGCTCGGAGCCAGATTTTCAACAGCCTCCCGTCAGTTCTAGCATTAAGTCATCCCAGATGGTGCTAGCCGCCTTGGAGCACATTCCTTCCCAAGGGCCTCTGCACGAGATCTGCGCTGAGCCAGGCCTACTGCTTTCGGCGGTCAAAGTCTCAAACGATCAGCTAGCGTATAAGCTGCTCGATCATTCTCCAGATGTTGACAAGATCATTGATGATAGCAATAACTCTCCAATCCGAGCTGCTTGCAAGATTGGCAGCAGCCGTGTACTTCTCAAGAAAATGCTGGAAAGATCGAATGCTTTGTCTGATAAAGCACTGGGCTCCGACCTTGTACGAGAGGCTTGCCAGCAAGGCAACGAGGAAAACCATGAAGCTCTATTGGAGTTACTTGAGGCTGGACTCGATCCAAATGGTCCCTCTGCTCAAGGCCAGACGGCACTAATGTTTGCCGCTCTCGGTGGGAATATCGATATGGTAGAATCGCTGTTTTCTCACGGAAGTGATGCAAAGGGTACGGATTACGCTGGCCGTACTGTGGCACATTACGCTTGCACCTATGGTCATCTAGATGTCTTGTTTGCTCTGAGACACAAAGGTGTAGACTGGAACGCCAAGACAAGGACGAAGAACAAGCGATATCGCCGTGAAGGGGTCACCGTGCTCCATCTTGCAGCCGTTCTTGAAGACGACTCTGTGCTCAAATATCTGCTCGAAGAGGACTACGTAAAAGACGTCGATGGCGTTACTGATTCAAAAGAAACGGCGTTGTTCATGGCTGCTCGGACAGGCAAACCGCGAAATGTGGCTTTGCTGCTTTCGAAAAACGGAGATCCTGCTCTAGTGGCTGATCCAGCAGCTGGCGAAGCTGGAGAGTCCTCCGTTCACATTGCCGCCCGACGTGGAGACATAAGCGTTATATCCGAGTTTATCAATTACGGTTGCAATTTAAAAATCCCGAACAGCCAGGGTTTGGACAGTGAGATGATAGCTTGGAAACATGGCCATACAGAACTAGCCAAAATGATTGGAAGGCATACCCGAGAGCACGGTAAGTTACCTCTATATACGCTTACTTGCCTTCAATGTTCTATAAATTAAACGGAGAGTGAGAGCTAAATGTTGCAAATGGAAGACCAGGATCGAGATTTAAACGTAGTCGCAGGAGCTCAACAGACACCTGGTAGAGTATCAGAACCCCTCAGGGTCGCTATCGCAGTGGGAGATCTTTGTATGTGCAAACGAGTCGTTCAGCAAGGGGTCGATTTGGACGCCGGGTACCAAAATTGCAATGGATGCACACCCCTCCTATACTCCCTTCATCTTGGCCAACCGGCTATTGCAGAGTATCTAGCTCTGGAAGGAGCTGCTCCCGCTGGCAAAATCTGCCATAGTTTCAATCCCTCAGGATTTTCGGTATTCCATCTTGCTGCAATGCACAATCATTTAGAGCTCTTGCAAATCTTGCTGGAACGCCACCCGAATCAATACTTGCATCTGACAGACCCTATACACCCTTTTCACCTTGCCATCGTCTTCCAAGCCACTGAGTGCGTTTCCTTGATGATAAGTCATATAGGTAGGCCTTCATCAAAAGCCCATCAATTGTCCATAAGACTCACAATTCTTACAGAAGGCACTTCTACCTCGGCCGCCTCACATCAGTACGCAAAGGGTTGTGCTTACCATTTGACGAACTTACGAGTAGGCGTATTGGACGCAAGCTCTAATTCATATGTTTCAAGAAGTAATGATACACCTCTCATACTTGCTACCGTGGTCAAAAATCATAAAATTGCAAGGCTACTGTTGGAGGCGGGAAGTCTTGTTGATGAAGGGGATCTTACTCATAAAACTCCACTGCATCATGCCGCCTCATTGGGCGATGAAGAAATGGTCAAGCTCTTGCTCGAGCTCGGAGCCAACCCCCAGGTTCAGAATGATGTTCTGAGTACTCCTGCCATGTACGCTGCTGCCGGTGGACATTTGCAAGCGCTTCAAGCGCTGTCAAGAGGTGGAGCGGATCTTCAGATACTAGACTACTACCGATACAACGCGCTATACCATGCTGTATTTGGTAGCAGGACGGAAGCTTTCCTCTACCTCATGGCCACCATGAAGGTGTGCGATCTTGCACGAAAGACCATATTCGGCGAATCAGCCCTGGAAGGAGCGTTCCGGACTCGCGAGCATAATATGCAAATACTACTACTCAACATAGCGCCCAGCCCTGAAGCTTATTACCCTGGCAAAAGAAATATCTTGACAGCTGCGGTGGAGAATCCAAGCATGACAGCACCTGTGATGAGAATGTTGCTCAGGAGGGTACCTCAAGAGCTCCTACCCACGCTTTTCTCCCATCGCTCCACTTTTGGAGACACCCCACTCTATTTCGCTTGTACACGGACTCGTGTGTCCCTGCAGAGTACCATGATCAGCCTATTGCTCGATGCAGGCGCCGAGCTGGAGACTGAAGGCGGCGAATACGGCACTCCCCTGATGGGCGCCTGTGCTACGGGCCGGCTTCAAGCCGTCAAGCTGCTGGCACGGAAAGGCGCCAAGATGCTTTATTGCAACGAGCATGGACGGAGTTTCAGTGCGCTTCGTGCCGCAAAACATTTCCCGGGAATCGTCCGCTGGCTGCTTGTTGGAAGATATACGGACGGCCCCGCGCTGCTCACCAACGGCGGAATCGAATGAAATCTTCAACGAGGTTTTTCGGAGATATGTACTTCAGGGGCAGCTTCGTTGGGTTCTCGAGCTGATAAACAAATTATGATTCTTTGGAGAAACTATATAAAGCAAGATTAGGAGAAATTATGTAAAGCAAGAATATCAATATCCTATCCCAAGCCCTCGACCTGTTGAAATATGCTATACATACCTGAATAGGATTGTTCCAAAGTGTGTTCACATTTTGGCCGATTCGTAAACTCAACACGACCCTGTCCAGTAATTGTCTATGACACCTCGCCAGAAACGCGCCCCCATCCCATTCATCGCTCCTTACCCCACCATTCATCAGCTACATATCTCAACGATGAAATCCCGTTCCCCCCCAAAAAAACCGGACCTTCTCCCTCTCCCTCCCTCTCCCTCCCTCCATTGCTCTTGCCACACTTTGGAAAATCACTCTCAATCGCGTCAAAGAGGGGCGGGCGCATTATGCCTACCTACTACTTACTGTACATATATATGTAGTAAGACTCCCTCGAGTCAGGTGCCGCCGCATCGTTTTGCGAAAATTTTAATCAAGGTTGAACAAACGAAGAGGGGAGAGTGAGTTTCGCAAGAGAGCAAAGAAGAGAGAGCAAAGAAGACAGAGCAAAAAGGGGACACGGAACGGGGCGTTGGCGCGGTGTTGCTTCGATCTGGCGGGAGAATCACTTGTCGTTCTAGGGAAATTGTGGAGATATATATATATATATTATGTTATATACCCCCCAGACTTGGGGATTGGTGGTTACGGTTTTTGTGGTGCGGGAAAGGGAGCATATGTAGTCGCTTGGGATGGAGCAGCGAGGGAGCACGGGGGGGAGCACTGAGGGAGTATGGGGGGAGCAAGAGGGAGCAAGAGGCAGCAAGAGGCAGCAAAAGGCAGCAAGAGGCAGCACTATCGCGCAGTGCATGGGGCGCGCGGCAGAATATATATACACAGTAGGAGCCTAAAACAAGCGCTCTACTGTAGCCTTTCGGCTTAAGCTGCTGTCTTTCCATTTTTCCAAAACAAACTTAAGCCCCTGGCCACTTCCTACAGGATTCTCTTGTACTGTAGCCAGTCCCCAGCTTTTCGCTTTGTTTTTCTGCCAGAAAAGCGATCGTTGGTGAGCTTTGGTCTGCCCGTTGTTGTGTTGTTTGAGTTAACGATTTGTCTCTTTTGGGTGTGGGAATATTTCCCTTGTTGGGATCGAGGGGTGGGGTTGGTTGGTTGGTTGAAGCTGGGGGGGGGGGGTTCCCGTTAGTTTTCTTGGTGGACAATCCTGGTTTTTTTGTGAAAGAACGTAGATTTTGAATGAACACGGTTTTGACCAGTATTTCTATCGAGAAGAGCGCGCGATAGCGTTGCGCAGGCTGTCTGCTTTCTTTGTCAATCTCCCCTTTTTGTACACTTTGCTCACTCCCTTCACATCTCCTCAACCCGATCGCCTATATTCAGCTGCTATCCTCAATCGGAATAACCGGATTCCTTGTCTGCATCTCTCGCAGGTTCAGCGCCTCGGCCTCCTCTCGCCGTCCTTGCTTCTTGCGTATGGAAATCAGATTCTCTACACTCTCCAACGTATCCCCGTGTCGGGCGCCATGAACCTTTGTCCTGGTCTCCAGCAGCTGGAGCGTTAGCTCCTCTGCCTTTTCCCAGGCCTCTCGAACCTCGTATGCCGATGCTAAGCTAGCTATGCTGGTCATTGTATCTGGATGATCCGCACCTAATGCCCTCTTCCTCGAGTCCATGACCCGTACTTGCAGTCGTTCGGCATCTTCCCACCGCCTTTGGAGCATGTATGTTGATGCTAAACTGGCCATGCTAGTTAGTGTGGCTGGATGTTCCGCGCCCAGCACCTTCGTTCTCGAGTCCATGACTCGCACTCTTAGTTGCTCGGCCTCTTCGTTCTGCCCTTGGAGGGCATACGTCATTGCTAGGTTGGCCATGCCAGACAGTGTGTCTGGATGCTCCGGGCCTAGCACTCTCTTCCTCGTTTCTATGACCTGCATTCTTAATTGCTTAGCTTCTTCCCATCGTTCTTGTTTATTATATACCCGAGCTAGATTGGCCATAAAGTTTATTGTGTTGGCGTCTTGAACACCTAACACCTTCTTGCTTATTTCCATGCCTTGTCTTTCCAGCTTTTCGGCTTCTTGCCACCGTCCCTGATCGATATATATCTTGGCCAAGTTGGCCATATCAGCGAGTATCGTTGGATGATCTATGCCAAGCGCTTTCCTTCTCATTTCTATGACTTGCTTCTCCAGGTCTTCGGCTTCTTTCCACCGCCGTTGACTCTTGTAAGTGGATGCTAAAGCGGACATGTTTTCCAAGGTCTGAGGAAGCTCCTTATTCAACGGAGCCTTCCTTTCCATCTCTACAATCTGCACTTGTAGCTCCTCGGCTTTCTTCCACTCCCCTTGCTTGCTGTATGTTGATGCCAGATTGGCCATACTGACCAACGTGAGTGGATGCGCCACACCTAAACGCCTCCTGTCCCTTTCCATCAAATGCATTTGCAGCCTCTCAACCTCTTTTAATTGCCCTTGGTGTCCATATAAATCCGCCAAGAATGTAGCAAAAATTCCTGTCAGAGGACTTTCCAATGCTATTCTCTGGTCAAGTTTTATCATTTGAAGCTGCAATTTCTCTGCATCTGTCCGTCGTCCTTCGCTTCTCATAAGTAAACACAACTGTAGCCTTACTTGTTGAACAAGGGGATGACTATGCCCGAGGGAGGATCCCAGAGTTTTCATTTCATTTTGATAATGTGACTCAGCTTCATGCAGGCGCTGCTCTTCACGGTATTGCCGACCAAAATCAAATATGGGAAGATAACCGTCCTTGGAGAGTCTTCTAAGACTGCTCTTCTGAAACGTTGAATGATCAGGGTTACCTTTCAAGCGCTTTATCAGATCCTTGAGGTTTTTCGTTGATGTATTGTTTTCTTTGAGCAATGTTTTGCGTTTGGTTACATCTCTTTTGACACCAAAGCCAAGTTCATAACAGAGAGCTAGGTCCAAAGCCTGCGATTGACTAATAGAACGTCGTTCGTTCCTTTCTCGCAGGCATTTTACGATATAACCACGTACACCGTAGTGAGCTCTGATGAGCTGATACGATGATGGAATGACCTGAATACGGTTACTAGGTTGCCTGTAATGTAGCTGACTCGGTCAATGTCACATGTGAAACATACTTGAAAATCCCCCTGAGGTATAGATATCTCGTCGGTTAGATGGGTCAAGTTTAGCGCCCTATTTATCTGCGATTAGTATTTCTTGATAAACCAAGCACTTTTCCTGACCTATTTGATGATAAGAGTTGCAATATTTCAGTGAATTCTGCTGTTCGCTCAGCTGGATCTTGCGCGAGCGTCAGCCTGAAGACGTTCCGAATATCGTTTCTTCTTCGATCTCTCAGTTCCGTCTCTGCACCAAGTAACTCGTACGCTCGACTTAAACATTCCTTCTGTGGGTCTTCTAAATCCCTCTTGAAGTTGCGGTCTTGATCCTCACTTCTATTATAGAAGAAAAGCCATAAACAGAGCATGCCAAATGAGTACGCGTCCATTCTTCTAGCCTGCATAGGCAGAATCTCTCGATGATGCTGTTCTGGAGCCGTCCAAAGCTCAGAATAAGGCATGGTGATTGTGTCGCCATCTCTCATGAAGAGACTCGAGTAGCCAAAGTCTATCACTTTCGCCCTATACCGCCCATCGGTCTCAGAATATATCAAGACGTTCTTTGGCTTGATGTCACCGTGAATGACACCTTTTGCTTTAGTAATGCGAATACAAGGATTGCTCTGAAAGCATACCATAAGCATGCAAGGTTCTGACTGCGAGACCAACATCATAAAGCAAATCAAGTCTGTCCCTGAAATCCAGCTCTTTTCCTGGGCCTTCAGTCATAAATTTGGCCATATCCCCGCATTTAGTCTTCTCAAACACTGGGACTGGCCAAACTTTCTCACCGCCTGGAACAACGTCCCAGCATATGCCTGCGAGGCTCGCAATGTTCGGGTGGCGTTGGATTACAGGATGACCTAATACCGATATTTCTGCAATAAGTGCTTGCAAATTTCGGATCTCTTCTATCACAGACCGAGGACGCCTCAGATGTTTGAAAGCAAACGTCAGCTGGACACTGATTAGTGCTTGATGTATTTCAGCTGTACCGCCCTCGCCAACTGTGTCCAATGCCGGCTGCCATGTGAACGGAAGAAAGTCAAGCTTCAGGCTTTGGGCAACCCCGAGGAAATCGAGGAAGTCGTACTCTTTTCTTGAAGTCGAGCACGCGCTTTGATGAGTCGTCCCAAACGTTGTGTAGGTAATCAGAGCTGAAGTATTGCCGCCGCCGCTGGAAACCGTCGACATCTTAATAGCTTAACTGCACCTTCATCTAAATGCTTGCATCAACATGCAGGGGCCACCGACTGTTCTTTCGATTCAAGGCTCGAAGGAGAATTGTCAAACTCGAGGAATTGCCAGCCCTGTGAGATTGCTGTCTTAATAATCCGGCACACTACGAAGAGGGCGATGTGGGAAGGACGGGAGCCTTCGGGGTTAGTCAGCTTCAGTGTATATTTGGTGATTTTCTGATGAAGTGTAGATCTGATGATTGTCTAAAGGTGTGTTTTCTACAACAGAAGTAAGGTAAGGTAGGTATGTTTCGTTCCGCAATTGGCGCTAGCCCCAACTAGGCTAGCGGGCAGTGTAATGGCACTGCAACTGTACTGCAGCTCCTATTGCTTCAACATTTTCCCCTCAGTAGCTAGATTTGTTCCGTATCTTTTCAACCCTCCAGAACCCAGCTCCTTGATCCCTTATATTATTGAGAAAATCCTCGACACTGACCTGTCTCGGCTACGCCCGTGGACAAAATAGCGTAGCCACCCAAAGCTGCGATAAAGATTTCCGCTCAGATAGGCCTCATTGTACCTATGCAGTATATAACTTGAGGACTGGATTCTGATCCGTAATATAGCCCTGTAGTCGGTTTGCACGGTCCACTTCTAACTTTCTTGGGGGCCAGTCGACTTCCAGTGCTGATAGGGACTCAGGCAATGACCCGTTCGAATCTCTGACAGCGACAACTACAACGACTTGTCGCAAACATTGTAATGTGTCGCGGAAGTGTATTGGTGGGCAGAAGGAGCCTTGTTTGTGGACTTCAGCATCGCATTCCAGTCAGATTGTTTTACACAAGATTACGTGGTATACTTTGCGTTGGACCGGAATTCCCCTGCACGAATGATATCAATCAATTTGAATCCCCCAATATTCCGTTTCAATCTCCGAACAGCTATGGGAGTTCTTAGGCATAAGTTCACTAAATCGTCAGACTATTCGCCTATAGTACGCTTTATATGATCTGCGGTCCCTTCCGTTTGCAAGCCCAGCCTGTCAACCGTCTGAGCAAATGTACCTTCAGAAGAAACGTGCAGGAAAGTGTGAGCATTTTAAAGCCTGCTGAAATCTCTACATATATCCAAAAATGGGATGATATGACGATGCGTTCCCCCTTGCTACCATCCTCAGGGTCAATTTGGCTCTGTGCGAACCAGGTTGGAGCTGCAGATGGCCTAACATTGGAGGCATATCGAGTTAGCCATGAATGATGGAAAGGACAAGCGCATATGTACATACCGCAAAAAGAGATGCAGGCGCATACATGACCATAATAAAGCTGAGAGCTTTGAGCATCTTTGAATCACGCTGAGCTTGTTGCGCCAGGTCAGCGAACGTGGCGTTCTCCTGCCGAATTTCTGTTGTAATGCGCTGGAGGACTTCGAGATTACCGCGAATGGCGCAATTTTTTGCTTGTAGCGTCTCATTGCCACGGATATCCAGGATTCGAAAGAACTGCACGATATCACAAATCCTCATATGAGAGTTGATTCGTGCATTTATCAAAGAAAACATACCAGATTACTTGTTCCCTTTGATTGTTCGATTACCCGATGAATGTCTCGTCGGTGACTTTTCATCTGAGCGGAGTAGACCGCAATCTCAGCAAGACTACGCTCACCCAATGCTGTTGCCTCTAAGGAAGCGAGCCTGCGGCAATGATCTTCGCAGCCTTTGACTACTTCGATACCAGAGTCGACAAGTAACGACACTTTCAGAACTGTGTGATACAGCAGCTGCAGCTCTTGACAGTCCACAAAGCTGACTGAATAATCGTGAGGATGTTTGCCTCCAACAGTTGAAAAGCAAGCTTTTTCGTCCATGCTAACGTCATCTTCGTAAACTCATATGATCGGGGTGCTATCAGGACGTCCTACCAGTTTTAGAAGATCTGAGTGTACTCTTGCCAGTTGGATACCATGACAGATAAGAAGACCATGTGTGGAATCATACAATCGGATCTCCCGCTTCCGTCTTCCCAACAATCATCACTCAGCACGGACTTGATTCTCGCCCGTATAGACTCCGAAGGCTGCAAAATGATCCATCTGGAACGCTTGATCTCTAAGGAAAGTTGGTGACACACCGCTGTCTAGCGGACGGACCATGGGTCGCCTCGGTCTCGACCATTCAACTCCACGTATTTCAAATTGTAACAGAATTATGTGGGGCTCAATCAGACCTTGTGATTGTCTGAAAAGGGTCACAACTTACCATATACATAACGACTCAGCTGGTGTCCAGCCTTCTAAGACATATTCCCACGACATGCACCCTTTTTTTATGATGATTCTCCTCAATCTTGGTGCCGAATGCCTGCAACACATCTAGAAGGGAGCAAAGACACGATGGGATTCTAAAATAGTTTTGAAGGCTTCTTCTGATATGCGAAGTTGGCCCCAAGTGAGTTCTGATGGAATTAGGCTGCTAGATACCTCAGAAGGTTCACTTCTGCCAGGCCATTATCTACCAAAGTGTGGAAACTGACTAGAATGTTGAAGCAATAAGAGCTATAGTAGGAGCAGAAGGAGTAGTCGTTCAATTAGGAACATAAGGTAGTTCCTGATTAGGAGCGCTGCACGCTAGCCTAATTGGGGCTAGCGCCAATTGTGGCACAAAACGTAGATAGCTTCCTACTGTAGAAAATTTACCTTTTAGCAATCAATCAGATTTACACTTCATCATAGATCGGGTCACCCAACTCCCTAGGAGAGTGTGCCAGGGGAATATGCTATATAAGTTCCTCGCATTGATTAGTAGACTATCACCCTCAAGTCACAAGGTCTACGGAAGTTTAACTAAGGTACCGGCAGTGACAAGAAGAAATATAAAGCCTTCCCCTTTTGGATCATAATCGCTCAGAATTCATTTTCTCCCCGAAAGTTCAATTATCCCTCATCTTATGAAACCATAGCTATATTTCGACGAGTCTACCGAACTACTACATCATTCCTCAAAGCGCTTTAAAGTACTAAACCTTAACAAATTCCCAAACGATCCCATCCGATCCACCATCCCCAATCTTCGCCAGCTTCTCCACGCCTTGCTCCTCCTTGATCCCCACGTGCCAAAGCCTCTCATAATGCGTCATTAGTAAGACACAGCCACCCTCCGGCCTCATCCTAACGCAAAAGTACTCCCAACCTTGATGCCGCTCGGCCGAGCAGCACAGTCTCCCTTTCACATCGTGACCCAGGAACTTACCGGAGATGGTATTCCGGAAGCCGAGCCAGCCTTTGGTTTCCATGCACGCCCAGTGGATGGAGCCACGACCGCCCGGCTGGGTCAGCTGAATCTGCCCGTCAAGCAGCGTGATCACGTGCCCGGAAGAGACGCAGCGGATGATGAAGGTGGAGCTGGGCCAGGGGACCAAGAAGGAGCTAGGTTCGGCGCCGCCGAACGGATCTTGGTCATCCAGGAGGTTGGCGGCGACGCTTTCGGGGGGTGTGGTGGCTGTGTAAATGGTGGAGTCGTCGTCGTTCAGGATGGGTTTAGGGTCGACTTGGTTGAGGATCATGATGGCGGAGTGTTGGCTGGATTGTCTGGGTCGAGATGGTGGTTTTGTTTTAGGCTTAGGATAAGGTTTTAAAAAGAAGATGAATGAGCGAGTATATAAGGTATCGCCTTACAGGGCTCGGCAAATGGAGGTGGGGCACGGAAATACCTGCTAAGGCAAGCCACATAAATTTCTAACACATGGAGGGAGTACGCGCGAGGAATTCCGACAGGGCCGAAGCGATGCAGAAGAGACGAAATTTTGGACAAGGCACGACTAGAAGGTACGACAGAGCATGCGGGATTTGATAGACGGCACGCTTCTAAAATGCCTCCATCCTCGTTCCCTTTCTCTTCCCTAACCTTTAAAACAACCTGCAATGGCGGTGCCATTGGCATCATTAATTGTCCCTCATTCTTCTACTTCCCGGTCATATGTGAAGCCCCTGAAATTTGTCCCATATCCTGCAAGCCCTATTCCAAACCTGTGTCCCCGCGCACAATTACCATGAGGAAACTCGAGTGGAACGAGATATTTTCCTAATCCATATCTCTCAATCTCAAGTGTCAGCGGCAATTTTTCGGCAGGGCGATCTCATACTATGCGAGAAGAGTGATGTGGACGACGAGGACATCATCAAGAATGGACCTCTTCTATTAAAGAGTCAGTCCAGCTCTTACCAGTCAGGGCGTTGATCTCCAAGACTAAGATGCCAAAGGTACTCAGCTTGAAGGCGACGTGCTAAAAGAATACCTCATGCGATTACTGAAAAACACGAAGCAAACGCAGGACAAGACACCAAAACAGGCCCAAAGAAAACACCGAGGTCGGCCTCGAACGTAAAAATGATGTGGGCTAGATTATCTGGTGAATGCTTGAACATTCGGGGTCGAGGGAGATACGAGATGAAGAAGCTTGCGCTTGTTCTACACTTAAGAGCCTAAGTCTCATTGAGAATCTACAATCACAGCACGGGCGTATTCTCTCATTGAAAGAATGATGACGCAAGCACAAACAGTTAAGCATTCTCTTCGACGACGTCACGCTCATTTTATGTCAAACACTTATCTTCGAGTAGTTAGAACTAACAAGTTCGAAGCATGGTCGCATCTGAAAGAGTCTAGAATAGTTCGTGACAATGAGACTGAGAAAGCTCTTCTTCTACAAAGTTATTAGAATACATATAAAGATGTTCAATTATGATTTGTGAAAGTCGATTCCGAAGAACGCTACCAGACCTGATGCGTAACCTAATGCCAGAACCTTATCCCGATAATTCGAACTTGCCTCACGATACTTTGAAGGCAGTCAAATAATGTTTTCTTCGTTTCAAATGATTCAATTACCTTTCAGAAAAACTTGACTTTTTTGATAAGACTGAGAAAGAAGAACATCTGTCTGACTCTGCTGAATTCTTATTAGTTCTATATTCGTCACTAGATATGATTTATTCATATGAAACAATAAATTTCCAATTATTCTGTTAACATCTATGATTTGCTGCAGATTATTCGTGATTATATTTCAGATTTTGATGGTTTTGTCTTCGAAGCTTGACGCAAGCAGCTTGCCTTCGAGCGAGAATGCTATTGATAGAATCGAACTCGAATGATCTTCGAGAGTCTGTTGTACATCGCTCGTGACTATATCTCAAAGCTTAATGATTTTATCGTCGAAGCCTGACGCAAGCAGCTTGCCGTCAAGCGAGAAGACTATAGCTTGAATCTTATTCAAATGCTCTTCGAGAGTCTGCTGTACATCGCTCGTGACTATATTCAAAAGCCTAATGATTTTATCATCGAAGCCTGACGCAAGCAGCTTATTATCGAGCGAGATTGATAGTAAGATTAAATTCGAAAGACATTCGAGAGTCTGCTGTACGACGCCCGTGGCTATATCTCAGAGCTTAATGGTTTTATCAAAAGAGCATGACGCAAGTAGTTTACCATCGAGCGAGAAGGCTATAGCTTGAATCTTATCCAAATGCTCTTCGAGAGTCTGCTGTACGTCGCCCGTGACTGTATCTCAAAGTTTAATAGTTTTGCTATTATCAGAGCATGACGCAAGTAGCTTGCCGTCGGGCGAGAAGAATGTTGATAGAACCAAATTCGAATGACCTTCGAAGATCTGCTGTATATCGCTCGTAGTTATATCCCAAAGCTTAATAGTTTTATCACTGAAGCCTGACGCAAGCAGCTTACCATTAGGCGAGAAGACTATTGACTGAATAAAATTCAAATGGCCTTCGAGAATCTGCTGTACGTCGCTCGTGACTGTATCCCAAAGCTTAATGATTGTATCATCGAAGCCTGACGCAAGCAGCTTGCCGTCAAGCGAGAAGGCTATTGAATAGATTAACCTCGAACGGCCTTCGAGAGTCTGCTGTACGTCGCCCGTGACTGTATTTCAAAGCTTAATGGTTTTATCGTCGAAGCCTGACGCAAGCAGTTTGCCGTCGAGCGAGAAGGCTATCGAATTCGAATGACCTTCGAGAGTCTGTTGTACATCGCTCGTAACTATATCCCAAAGCTTAATGATTTTATCATGAGAGCCTGACGCAAGTAGTTTGCCGTCAAGCGAGAAGGCTATTGACTGAATTCAATGCGAAAGGCTTTCGAGAGTCTGCTGTACGTCGCTCGTAACTATATCCCAAAGCTTAATGGTTTTATCATGAGAGCCTGACGCAAGTAGTTTGCCGTCAAGCGAAAAGGCTATTGACTGAATCGGATGCGAAAGGCTTTCGAGAGTCTGCTGTACATCGTCCGTAACTATATCCCAAAGCTTAATGATTGTACTGTCGAAGCTTGACGCAAGCAGCTTGTCGTCGAGCGAAAAGGCTATTGACTGAATCGAATGCGAATGACCTTCGAGAGTCTGCTGTAAGTCGCTCGTGACTGCATTCCAGAGCTTAATGGTTTTATCATGAGAGTCTGACGCAAGTAGTTTACCATCGAGCGAGAAGGCTATTGACTGAATCAAATGTGAATGACCTTCGAGAGTCTGCAGCATTGCATTTCAAGCTTTTTGAACCTTGGGTAGCCTGTGTAGCCAGCTGAGTACATGTTCCTTGAACTTATTCCTAATGATACTTGTTGCTGATGCAAAGACGATTGCGAAAGAATATAATTGTAGTGATGCGAGATTGAGTAATTCACGATTCTTTAGAAGAAAGCGGTTTGCATCATTCAAGAAGACTTCGAGTATGAAGCTATTGTTAGACTTGATTAAATCAGCAAATGTCAAAAATGTGATAAGAACTGCTTTACTTCAAGAAGGTTCTGTAATTTGACGATCATACTGATACTATCAGTTACTCTTTCAATGATACTGAGAGTCTCTACTCAGTAGAGAAAGCGCTGATTCAGAAAGTTGTGAACCTTATCTTGATCAAAGATACGGCAGTTCCCTTGTTCAAGATGATGAGCTCAATAGCGACAAGCATATTACACCTCTGCCGAGAGGCATTGCTCAATAAGATGACCATCGATATCTATTCCAAGACTTTCAGATTTCTTCAAGAAACATATATCTTGTTTGAGAAAGAGCGTTTTCGATAGTAGATCGAGGCATCGAAAGGCTATTTTCTTATGTGTCTCTTTCTCATCTATTCAGAATTGACTCTGCTTGTGTTCAGAGTCAACGAGGAAATCGCGAAAAGATAAGTGAAACGACCTCACAGAAGACTTCGAGTCGATAGAGACTCTGAGAACAGAGTGTAATGTATGAAGTCTGCGATCTATAGCTGTTCTTGATGTATTAAGAAGAACAGTCAGAGAAGCTCTGAATAAGGGTTCAAAGAGAATAACTATAGAGTCGACGATATTTCAAAATTCTTGAATTCGACTCTCTTTTTCTGATCTCGTAGAGTTACCTTGAAGTATTTGATTAAGAATCGATACATATGTTTTTTCCAGCTGCGTCAGGCTGCCGACAGATTGGTAATGCAGAACCTTGACTAATTTTCCTACTGAATCTCAGTTCGAGTGATCTTCAATGAAACGGCACATGATTGCGACGAAGATGAATAGAGAAACAGTCATATTGACTAAAACCTGCATGTTTCGTTCCGTTGATCAGTTCGATGATATACCAACATCAGAGAAAGACATACAGTTGTAGACATCTCGAATTTTTGGAAGCTCATTCTCTAGAAAAGCCTCAATGTCGTGTTCGATGACAGGTGAAGAAATCTCGTGAAGTATAAAATCGCGATGCAACTCAGGTATTCGTTTGAAGTCGAGACGAACGAGCAACTCTGATCGACTTGTTACAAGAACTCGCAGCTTGACTGATTCAATAAACTGAATTCGCTTAAGAAGATGAAGAATTATGATTACGTGACCTTCATTTTCACATTCGTTCAGTGCGTCAACGACTATAAGTGTTTTTAGTGAGTGTGTCAATTTGAACAAGAGCTCAAAAATGAGCTTTTCAAATTGCTCTTTCATGATTTTAGTGAATATGACAGAGTTCATCTTCAAGACATTCTTAAGATATAGTCTTAGATCTGAAAGACTTTGCACCAATTGAGTGGCAATAGTGGTAAAAAACTTGAAGACGTTGTCACGATCTTCTTCACCTCTTTTGAAGAAGAAGCTGGCGTCTAATTGATCGCGACGAGTAAAGTTATGAGCGATTGTTCGACTAATCGTAGATTTGCCAGTGTCGATCATATCGTTCAATGTTACGAGCGTACCAAGACCGATAAGGCTGAACAAGGCTGAAGCCCTAATCAATTCGCAGTGCACGCTAGCGAGTATTCTGCGTAATGATTAGGGCTAGCCAACGATCTAGCCGAGATCTGGCCTAGATCTGGCTCAGGTTTGACTCAGATATGACCCAACATTCTTTTCCTTTCCCAATACTCTTTTCTTTCACCAACATCTTGTTCACCTACATCACCTTCTTTCCGTGTCACAAACACATCCCTTTCAAGCCTAGCGCAGCCTCTGAACATTACATAAATAGAAGCTCTTGTATCAACCTTCTTCTGTATTCTTAATATTCAGTTATAGCTATCTCTAAAGATCAAGCACTATCAACCCTGACCTTCATTGATTGTATCATCTAGGCACGATCCTGACATTCAACCAAAATATGCATTTGCTTTGAGAGTTCAGAGCTCAGTCATTAATTTCACTGAGTAAAGCAATTCTCGTTTCTGAATGACACATAGATTCTAACTGATCAAAGAAAGAGTTGAAGGCAGTCTCATTGACGAAAGGTAATTTTGATAGAACAAAGTTTATATTGATCTTGTGAGTGACTCTCAGATTAAGCTTTCTAAAATTTTAAGCAAATGCATTGTATTGCAAAGGCAGGCTTACGTTGTGTGCTTCACTAACTAATATTAGCAACGCGTTTCTCTCTAGCTCATCTTGAGAAACTCAACTAACCATTCTTCAGTTCGTTCAAGACTTCAGCTGCTGACGACATGACATTGACCTGATTAAACGCAACGAATTTCAAAAGTTCCTTAGCAAAAGCAGCAGCTACAACAGCAGCATATCTCTGTCAATTGTAATTCTTATGCGTGTTCGCATAATCTACTCAGCCTGATTAGCGTAAGAGTCGTCGAAAGAATTGAAGAAGTTTTATCACAGATTTCTCGAATGATCAGACAGAGATGACTATTGATTATGCCAGCTGCCTTCATTTCGAAGCAAAGAGCATGCTTTTCGACTCATTGTTGATTTATTTCGTCTCGTTCTTTGACATTTTTAATCACTGAGTTCCCAGAGACAATCACATCATAGTGTGTCTTTATCTTCGTTTCTTGAGACTTTCTCCTTACTATCATGGCTCGATCGCAATATCGACAGCTTGAGACAATGTTTTCTTCTTCATCTTCTTCTTCTTTCTCATCCTGCTTCTTCTCATCATCGTGAACTGCTTTCTTGCTTTGCTCGACGTGGTTGAAGTCTGGTTGAAACAGATTGTCTTCTAAGTGTTCAAATCACAGATACTTGAAGATGAATAACTGATTGTTGAATCGAAGTTCTTCTAGAATATGAAGTATGCCTGTATCTAGACCATGAATTTCGCGATGCGCCTTCAACTTTCTTATAGCTGACCGAAGCACTTCTGATGACTTGTTCAATGCTTCAATGCATCTGAAGCTTTCGTCTTGCGCTATACCTAGATTTCACTGTACAACTTCAGAATACTCATATACTGAAGTGCTGATCACGACATCGTCTAGTCTGACTTTTGAAGACACTTCATCGCTGATGCCGATCATCAGTCAAAACCGAATAGATGGAAAAGTGTTGATCATGCAAGTAGCAACAGTCGCTGCAGAATTATTGTTGATATCACTCATAGAAAGACATGCTATTGCAATATTGTGATCATCAATAGATTCGAGAGTGTAAACATTTTGATCACTCGATTGTTTTGAAAGATCCGAATGCCGTTCATTCAGCATGATCGTGATCGTCGTCAGCTTCTTTGTCAATGCGCAGATTTATCTCATCGAATAGTCTTGATGAGTCAGCGCTTTAGAAGTCATGACGAAAAGATGCGACCAATGTCACTTAGCATGAACAGTAGTCAATTGAACAAGGTCATGAAGAACACAGAGTGAAGAAAGTAGCTTGACAGTAAGACTATCAGTTGAGTGTATGTTGAAAAGGCTGCTTCGAAAGAAATTGAGCTTTTCGCCTCATTCAGCCTCGTCGACATCTTTCTCATCGTCACTTTCAAAGAGAATGTTTGAACTCTCTCTCATTGATCTCTTGCAGAGTGCTCATACTTTGTGGTTCGCAGATAGTGCGCGCAATGCAGCTAGTTCAAGTGACTGATCAACTGTAGCCTTTCTAAAATGATTTCGCTTTCTTCAATTTCTGAGTGTTCAAGAAACATCATTCATTTGTTATAAATGTTCTCGATTAGTTCAACGAAGACATGAAGAATTTCCGAGTGCTTTTCATCAACGTCATAGTAGCATTATAAGTCACGGCTGAGGCAACGTTCAAGAGCACAATGAGGCAAGCCGTTCAACTAGGGAGCCTGGTAGGCTTCTGAGATAGTGATGAGCACTTCATACGATCAAATGCATTTCTATCCTCTTTTCAAAAGATGTGTCTGCCTTTTTACAGCCTTGTACGATCGTCGCATATCTGCGATGCGAGCGAGGTACAATAGCAGAGCTGCAGGTAGATATCTTTGAAGGCTGTAGGTCTGTCTATCGTTGTCTCACTTATCAGAGCTCTGAAGTCGCATTCGTTTTAAAACTGGTCTCAGTGCCTGTCTCTTCAAGCTAGGTGAATGTGATAATGAATGAATATAAATAAACAACTCATCAAAGACTCAATAACACAAGAACAGAAGAGTAGTGACTCTATTCATAGCATCGATAGCTGTGCGAACAGTCAGCTAGACGAGAGCAAAGAGCATGTGAACATTGATTCAAATAGTTGCTATGTCGAACTCTTTAGCAAAGTTTGGCGCGAAATCACATCGAATAATCATTTGACCTTGTTTGAATTTCGAAGATATCGAACCACTCATCTGCTTAACCTTCGATTTCTGAAAGCAGAGATCGATAAAATTTATCATGATCTGTACCAAGCTGATCTACAACTAGATCAGTCACTCGATCGCGAACATATAATAGATCGGCTTGACCTGAAGCAAGCTAAGAAAGATAGTAAACGAATGAAGATAGAGAAAGTAGTGAACAAAGCTTTAGTTATGCGTCTTCGAAGGTTGATCAAGAAGTACGATGAGTGTATCTTCAACGAAGCCTTGACAGTCAACTGATCGATTTAGATGAAACACTTGAAGCTTTCAACATCGTTATGAGCATGAAGACTTTCTCTCTAGCGAACAACACTCACCAATCGAGTTCTAGGCAGAATCTTCATGCTTACGAAAAGTTCAAGACTCGAATGCTACGAGTTGACCTTTCTCTACGTCACAGTTCAAGAGATTCACTTTAGCATCTTCTTCGAAAAGTTCTTCGACGACTTTGATATGCTTTTAATCTCTGAAAGCTTCGTGCAGATGACGTGAAACAGGAACGAAGAGACTCGCTCAGCAGAGCGATAGCTACTTGGGATAGAACTTATCAGAACACTACAAGAATTGCTGAGATTGTTACTCGATTCATGATTGCTATGGTTACAGAAGCTGCACTCGTTGTTTCTTTGATTGTTCTGTTTCGCCAGGATTCGCAAGAGAGTCGTCTGCTAGTAGTGATTTCATTTGTTTCTATCTTTTGCTTTCTGCTCTTCCTCTTATCAAAAGCATCAAACTACGAGATCATGACAGCGTCTGCAGCATATGCGACAGTTTTGACTGTTTTCATGTCAAATGGTTTGAATTCGTAAGATCAAGTCCACAATGCTTATGTTTCCTTGAGCCTTTTATCAATAACATGTGATATGACAGTATATGTGTTAAAACACATGTAAAAAGACATTCTATGTCACATCAGATGTATAGAAAAACACATGGCTTGAGAATATAATGCATTGACTTTCAAATTTTCCCTGTACGTTTGAAGGTGGTATCGATTAGAATAACGACATGTGAAGAGCGAGACTCAACGAGTATTTCATCTTCGAAGACATGAATCCCATGCTATTGAATTTTTCCGTCTCTGATACGATGTTGTACGCAGTAGCGAAAACTCAAATCCTTGTTTACCGCAGTTCTGCCACTGATAGATAGTACGCAACCGGCTTATCGCTCCTCGGGCTGATAATCCATTTCCAACAATTCCACCCGATCGTCCAAATAGCCACGTACAAGGCTCCGTAGATTATCTCGTTGCTTATCGGTCACGGATACTAAATGACGGGCAGGTGACGCCAGGTAGAGAAGGCAGCAAGCGCGGCTAACGCTTGATGCATACGAAGAAAGACTTCGTACGACGGCCGGCGCAAGAGAGGAAGCGAGAGTGATGTAAGTGACGAAGATGAATCTTCTGCTCAGCTTGTTCGCTTCGATGTTAGCAAAGAACGCATGATGGAGGGCGTGATGAGTTCTTTGACGATATATTGAATCTACTGCTATGGCATGGGAATGTCTTCCTTGAACGACGACTTCTCGGATCTTTATATCGACCATGTCAAGAATTCTAAATTGCCAGGTTCTATAGGATCTAACAAGATTGCATCCCACGGGTTCTACAGTTTGTACTACAGCCTCTCTCTTCTGTCTATCAAGAAAACGTGCGTAAAGTACGTTGACTTCAATTCTCTCCCCAATTTCGATGCTGCAATGTCTGACGCAACAGGTATTCAGCTCCGGTTCACACAAATGACATTATCATTGAGCATCAAGCGACGCTCATGACAGCCTGAAGTATAGCGGAACGCAACTACTTCACGACTAAATCTTCTGAATACTGATGGCTAAGAGAGCTAGTAGATCTAGCGCAAGCACGTCGGTAGAAACGATGGACGGGTGCCGGCAAGAGACCGTGTAGGCCACTGAATAGCAGTTAGATATCAATTTCCTGTTAAACGTGAACAATTGACTTGCCTCATTAGTCAAGCCGTCTCGGTCACAATTGACTGCAATGATCATTCTTGCATTTCTCACATAAATTACTCTGATGAGAGTCTTCACTTTGATCTGAGTAAAAAGGTCTGTTCATCTCCATTCCACATTACTTTTTGAGGCGACATGTCACTCTTTCTGCATATGAATCGTCTAAACGAGATTTACCGAGATTATTGCATCTCAGACAGCGTTGATGATATATTCTTGCATTATATTGTGCTCCAGGATACATTCGTATGATGATAGCGATTCTCTTGCTCGACCATCCGTTAGAACCACATGCGCTGTTGTGTCAACATCTGAATCGATCCATGATATTGATATCGTACTCTTTTGTGCAACTTTCGATGTGGTCATTTTCATGAAAGTCGAAATGTAGATCATCTTCTTCTAGTAGACGTGATACATCGTCGTGCAACGCCGAGTACATTGATCATCTTCGATCCGACTTTGGTTTTCTAGACGACATGACAAGTATGATGAAACGATAGCTTAAAAAGTGCTTAGGGTGCTTATAATGATGAAGTAAGAGAGATCAGAGAAGTATCAGACAGAGACGAACTTTTGAAGAGAAACTTAATAGCAAGTCAGACAGTGCGAAGTTACATCTGATTTAGATCAATGCGAGATGTATTGACTTCGTGATATCACACTTTAGTTGTATATTCAACTTTGAAACTGATTATCTCTGACCTTTGAAAACGCAAATACACGCATATTCAATTACGCCTTTCGCCCTTGCTAATCCCCTCCATTTCCCGTCTGTGGCTTGCTTACCCTTATGATGCGCCTACCTCCGTGCATGTTTTTCCTCCCCCTTTCCCCCTTCTTCCATTTCCCCCTAGAGGAGACCGAAATCCAGGCAGCAACAACAAGCCAAACTCGCCGCCAGAGCCGCGCATAATCCTTCCTCGGCCCCTCTCCTTCCGCCACGATTATAGCCACTGTTATTCGCATAGTGACCATGTGGCGGGCCATTCGGCTGTTGTTGGTAATACATGTTCTGCTGCGTTGGATAACCTTGCTGTGGGTATCCCGGCGGCGGAAAGCCGCCCTGCTGGTAATAAGGCTGCAATTGGGGGTTCTGTGCGCCATAGGGGCCGGCGTCTTGGTGGACAGGAGGGGGATAGGTGGGCGGTGGGGCGGAGTTCTGCTGTTGCATTTTTCTAGGGCTGTGTATACGCCGAGCGAAAGATGGGGGAAGACCAAGGCCGGAATCCATGTTGACAATACTGATTTAAGAGATTTGGGATACTGGGTGTTGGTTGATAAGGCTGAGGAAAGGGTGTTTTGAAGAACAGTCGGCGCTCAGGCTAGGATGTTTTGTTGTACCGATATTTCGATGTAAAATTGGCGATAAGTCGAGGGATCGAAGTGATTTATACAATTGAGAAGTCGACGATGTTAGTCGTAGCCGCCCAAGCTGCAGTGGCGTTGGGGGCGGAGATCGAACGAGTACCTGATTGGGTAATCGTGAGTAGTGAATAGCGGACTTTGTACGGAGTAAGGTGAAGTAGAGCTGCTCAAAATTATATACTACGATGCAGCAGTCGGCGTCAAAGGTCAAAAAAGAATAAGCGGTAGTTTCGCAATACGATTCGATCTCGGCTCGAGCTACTGTACCCAACACTTACGCCCTGCCTGCCGCCTAGAAGTCGAAAGAATCTACCGAGTTCAGGCACATTGATTGGCAATGGGTGAGCGCTATTGCAATAGCCAACGCAACAGACGCGGGATTGATTGTTGGGACTCAATGCCTTGAGGATTTGCCACTCTAGAAGACAAGGACGAAGCATAGCCATTGCAGGTGAATCACTGAGAGAGTGTTTTTCGATAAGAGCTGTAGAGCAGAAGACAAAGTATACGCATATATTCAGTTCAATATATCGTGTTGTTGAAGCAATAGGAGCTGTAGTAGGAGCAATAGTAGGAGCAGGAGGAGTAGTCGTCCAATTACCTTAGGGACATAGATCCTAATTAGGAACGCTGCCCGCTAGCCTAGTTGGGACTAGCGCCAATTGCGTGCACAAAACGTATATAGCTTCCTCCTGTAGAAAATATACCTTTCAGCAGTCAATCAGATTTACGCTTCATCAGGCGGGAAATTGTGGTGTATAGCTCCGTATTCCACTTTATGTTTGTTGGAAATAGGGAGTTTGTAACCTCCGCCTCATAGGGCTGGTAGGGCTGGGGCCCGCTAGTAGAGTCTTCACCTTCCACCTCGTACATCTCCTAACAGCAACAACCAAAACATCAATATGCCCCCATATGACCTCGTATCTCGATAGGGCTGTAGATGCTATGGGACTAATTGAGCGATACTCGGGTCTTTACAGATGAATCGGAAATTTCTAACATCATAGGACGATACCCGCATTAACCTTATAAGTTTCCTTACATAGGCACCCGGGGCCAGTGCACAAAGTCATGGGAACTACAGTACATATAAGCGGCTGAGGCCCAATCCACCACAAACATCAAACTCGGCTACATATGTACCACCACAAATCTGACTTTATGAGCTTATCATTACATTTATCATCGTCAAAGCACTTTGCTGATTCTAGCCCGTGTTTCATTCGTAGTCATTCAGTTTCATTCCTGGAGAACTGTCTCTTTTTAGCTGTGTTCGAAAGTTGCCGCATAGTCCCATCACTCTGTGCACCCACTGGTGAGGCTTCCAGAAATGCTGACCACCAGATCTGGACCCTGGTTGACACTATCGAATGTGGCGTCCATACTGTCTTCGTATCTGCACTCTGCGCCGAACTCATTTAGGTATTACTTAGCGAATGTGGATGCCAGAGCATATACTATTGTGAGTCTGCTGTTATTGAAAAGCTCTCTTCTTTCTCTCTACTGTTCCCGCCGCGAATCTGCCTTTGAACAACGGTCCCCTTCTTTTCAACATGACAGTCTTGACTCTCGGCACCAGAGCCATCTCAATTGCTATCTTTGCACTTTCGTTCTCACAGCTTGTGTATGGCCATGCCCTCAACTTAGACAAGCGGGGCCCCTGCTATCACGACAATTGCCTTCGTGCATTACTCGGCAATAGTGCCGTCGCAAGCCCTTTCTGTAGCGCCTACCTCGGACCTACCCACACGTAAGCTTCTCTTTGTCTTGTACCAAGCTTTGACTATAGGCTGACAAAAGTGGGTCAGGACAACGACTGTTCCATTCACCTCAGTCTGCACGGAAAACCCAACCGCTGTCTCTACTGCATGCTCTTGCCTACTGATTGCAACAACGACGGTAAATCTTGATCTTTTCCCTCAACCCGGTTGTAATTTAGTTCCATAGTGTATAACTAACACCTACTCCACTAGACCTCTACCTCAACCTCGAGTACGTCCAGCGCCGCCGCAGGACCTACCCAATGTCTAGCTACCAACAATTACGGCTACCTCTACCAAGAAAACACCTTCAGCTTTGAATCCTTAGTCATATTCCCACAAGTCGAAACCTCCGTCACCCATCGTGGCGACTGCTGCCGCCTCTGCTATTCCACCTCCAACTGCTACGGCTTTGCGGAATCCAGCTCCTCCGCCGAGCCCACATATCTGTTTTGTGAACTAGAAATCATCCAGCCGAGTACCGGACTGGATGTGAGTTCCGAGTGCCCCTTGGGGAAAGTCCAATTAGACCTGGGCTACGCTGCTAGTCCGTATAACCCTGCTTCATTCTCTGGGGACGGGCAGGGGCCATGTGGAATTTTCCCCTCCAATGGGCAACTGTAATGGGATACATGAGGCGGCGCTGAAGAGGTGGATACTCAAAAAACTTGTCGTCCGAAACAATATCGTGTTGCGTCAAAGGTAGTTTAAGGTACGTCGAGCGGTTTACTCGAAGCGCCTCGGCTTCTCACGCACGAGAATTAAGTAAACAATAATCTAATTGATGGCGCTGAGAAACTATATTAATGCTGCTACTGATTGAATTGGAAAAGAAGTCTAAACTCTGCGTGCGGTCACACTACCTTTCAAATATCAATTCATTATTATTAGAATACAATCTCATATCCAAGAACTCTGCTCTTGGTTCCGGTCCGGTCAATGACAACTCAGAACGATTAAGAATGTCTCCGAAGACAGCCAAGACATCAATCTTTGCACAGAGAGGTAGAGGTGTATGTATTGTAGTGCCTAAGATCAATGGCAATCCAAAGAGCTAAGGGGGTACTTTGAAGTGACCAAAGTCATTAGGGTGATTCTTGCACTGAATTTCGAACTGAAACTCGAGTTATCAAAACATCTGCAAAAGCGTCACGCAATGGGCAACCTGGACGTCCCCCCTACAGGGCTGCACTACTGTAGCTACAGTATAACGAATGTCTGTACAACTCCTTAGGTCTCTTCCAACGAACAATTCCAAAGCGCAATGAGCGAAGCTACCAAGCGCACAAGATAAAACTCAGCTGCAGCGCATCAATCGTGCCACGCCCTACATCTACTGATCACAGATGCCGGTCAACCCCCTGTGTTCAATGCACATCACTCAGATGATTGTTTTAATTTTTCCTTTTCTATTTTGCAAGAACTCACATACAGAGATCTTCGCATTTTAGTAAGAAGTTAACAAACGCACAGAGATGGTTATATGTGATGATAATTTTTGTTTGCGATCAAAATAAAGCTGTTCTAATGTGAAAAACTTTATTCTCTCTATACATTGTTAAGTTATATAAGAGTTATATAAGAACAGAGATTTTAGATTTTATACATGTTTCCCGCCAAATTAGAAGGGAAATTAAACCTTCATCTGGGTGATGTACATCAGATAGATGACCAGCACCTACGACAGTAACGTGTAGGCGTGGCACCATCATACCGTTTACACCCTACCACCCTACCATCCCATCCCCCATCAAGCCACTCGGAACCACTCCGCCCCACCCCTCTAAAAGCACCATATCAACTGAACCAGCCCAGACATAGCAACGACTCTTACCTACACCCCCCCCCCAACATCTACACATACATCTCCAACCCTCCAAGCCTATATATCTCAACCCCCGCGTGCAACTGCCGCCTTGCCATCTCCGCGAACCCTCCCGTTGCTCTACCCTTGCTCTGCCTTTCCTTTCTTTACCCACGGACGAGGTATTTTGATAATCGACCCTCCTGCATCCCCTACCTGGCAATAACGTTAGAGGGTTTTCAAGTAGGCGGGGTGTTGGTTCGTTTTTGGGGTTGAGATGTGCAGGAGACGTGGATTTTGGCTACGCGGTTATGGAGGCTGGGGTCGAGGACTTTGCTTTTAGCCTTGCGCATGCTTGGGGGGACTCGTGAGGGGGGTGTTTGGGAGGGGGGGGTTCTGATACGTACTGACTTACGGCATCCCCTGCTTCGAAGGTCTCACGTTTGCTGGGAATAGCTTCCCGCTTTCTCGCCGTGGAGCTAGGCTTCTCGCTCTCTCTTTCTACCTCTCCCCTCCCCTCCCCTCCCCGCCCCCTCCTCCAGCGTATCTCGTAGTCCGTGGTTCAAGTTCTTCAGCTTCGGCGTATTGGTCTTGGCTAACTTCGCTCCGCCTTCAGGAGAAAAAAGCCAGATAATTATACATCGTCGCCTCTGCCGCCAGCTGAAGGTGAATCTTGTAATCAGGCATGTTGCGTGTTCAGCGACGATGTAAATCATAATATGGCGTTGAAACTATTGGAGCTGAGGGTAAGAGGCGAGTAAGTTTGAAGTAGTTATTAAGAAGTGATAGCAGCGGGGGATAGGGGGCGAGAAAGGGGTGGGAAAGCGAGAGATTTTAGAGAATAAATTTGGAGAAAAGGGGTCGACGATTCAGAAGTGATCATTGACATGGGGAACTTGGTGGGAAGCTTGGTTCAGGGGGGGATGCATGATAGAACAGGGAAATGTAAAGCTTGCCTTTTTCGGGGCAATTGAGCTGCAGATTTGCAAAGCTATTCTCTTTTCCGTGTCGGCATACTGCTTCTGCTCGCGTGAAGAGGCGAGGTTTTCGAAATATCGATAATATATGAAATCGATGGCAAAGGGATAGATCTCCCCTGAGACGAAAAAGAGAAGATGAAATGAACGAGGGTCGCATAAAAAATGTCGTTGGACATCAAATTAAGCGATCCTCACCAAAACACACACAAACCTGTAGAGAAAAGTTTCTAAACTTTCAAGGCGTTACACTCATAACTGCAGTTCGAAATCTTGCTGACATGCGTTTTAGATGCGTATGGGTTTTTCAAGAAACTTTGATGGGTTTTTAGACACAATGGCTCATGAATTGAAGTACTTTTTGGTGAGGATCAATTTTGATGTTCAACAACTTTTTTATCCGGCCCTGGGAAGGGGCTGAAAGATTTTTGGTATGAAGCCTTGTTCTTATTTCTAGGAATATTAGAGGTTTTCAGGAATGCTCGAGCGAAGAAAAACAGGTCAACAATTTCATCGGTTCTTTCACGTACTGATGCGAAAGACTGCTTGGGTTTGTAGATGTTGAGCCCTGAAAGTTTGCTTCATTGATTTCCTATGCAAAGAAAGTAAGAGCTTTCTCTTATGCGTTGACTTCCAAGATGATCTGGGTCCGCGTGCATAGTGCCAATATTTGAACGAACGAGATGATTCTCATGTACAGTACCCCGCACTAAGTCTTCGCGTAAATCGCGAAAACATGTTAAATCGCGTACCTTCAAAGCAACTCATCTTCTTCAGCTGCATTCACAATGCTCAGAAGGGCTCCGTTAACTTCAATTTCTGGTAACAAGACTTCTAGAAAGGAGCTTTCTTTGCTCGCCAAAGAT